>JAEEGK010000009.1_pt1 | contig 441014 bp, 410 predicted proteins | sample 8958771 | NCBI WGS metagenome assembly JAEEGK01 (sample SAMN16246547, study PRJNA631951) | gut metagenome | biome: gut microbiome; feature: rumen; material: SC-attached | host: Bos | place: Iran: Karaj | collected 2018-10 | reverse complement strand
GAAAGCGCTTCCATTTTTTTCTGAAGCTTAGCGTCCACATAAAGGCCCTTTTTAAGAGATCTAGACATAGACTATTTCCTCTTTCCTTCATGACGACTGCGGACAATCATCTTGTTAGTTTTCTTATTGTGACGAGTACGATAACCCAAGGTGAGTTGGCCCCATGGTGTGCGTGGAGCTTTACCTGAGCCGTGACGGCCACCGTCACCACCACCGTGAGGGTGATCGCAGGCGTTCATGACAACACCGCGGACGGTTGGGCGAATGCCCTTGCGGCGCTTACGGCCGGCTGAACCGATCTTGATGTTTTGATGTTGAACGTTGCCTACGGTACCGATGCTTGCCTCGCAAGTAGTTAACACTTTGCGAACTTCACCAGATGGCATACGAAGAGTGGCATAACCATTCTCTTTAGCCATGAGCTGAGCGGAAGCACCAGCGGCGCGGACCATTTGGGCACCTTTGCCTGGGGTTAATTCAATTGCGTAAACCTGAGTACCAACTGGGATTTGCTCAAGAGACATACGGTTGGAAGCTTCAATTGGAGCTTCGTCGCCGGTTTTAATCTCGGCACCTTTTGCCATGTTGGTATCGGCGAGAATATAGTAGTATACACCGTTCTGGTCTTTGACACGAGCAATACGCGCGCTGCGGTTTGGATCGTATTCGATCTCTTCAATCTTTAGGGTAAGACCCGCTGGAAGATTGTGAGTCAAAATACGATAGTGGCGTTTGACGCCGCCGCCACGATGGCGAACCGTAATGCGACCGGAGTTGTTTTTACCGGCTTGTTGTTTTTTGCTCTTTACCAAGCTTTTGAGTGGTTTACGGGTAGTAATTTGATCAAAATCTTGGGTTGTTTTCTGACGTTGAGCCGGCGTAGTTGGGCGATATGCTTTAATAGCCATTATTTATCCCCTTTCTTGTCGGATTTCTTGTCGTCAGCTTCTGCTACTGGCTCCTCGTCGAAGATTTTGATTTTATCGCCGTCCTTCAAGGTAACAAAAGCGATTTTCTTGTCTTGACGATAAGTTGTACCAGGATAGGCATGCTTACCACGGCTGAAGCGAGTTGCTTTACCTTTGCGCACGCTGATACGAACGGAAGTGACTGTTACGTTAAATTGTTCGGAAACCTGTTTTGCGACGGCTTGTTTGCTAGCATCGTTAGGAACGACGAACATATAGCCACACTTGGTTTGCTCATGATAGGCTTTTTCGGTTGCGATAGGACGAATTAACATTATGCGTTCTCCTTTCCGATAAGCCAGTTTTCGATTTGCTCGAGAGCAGCTTCAACGATGATGATTTGGTCAGCGTTAAGAATATCGAAAACATTTAGATAAGTTGGGCGGACGACCTTGAGATTAGCGATATTATTAGTAGCGCGAAGAATCTCGTCGGTTTTCTCAGGAACTACAAGGAGGTAGTTCTTACCAGCTTCTAATTTTAGTTCTTTGACTGCATCTTTAGTTTTGCCGCTCTTTGCGTCAAATTTTGCAATCGTTATGACAGCCTTGTCAGTATTTTGCATACTGAGGGCCTGGCGTACAGCGAGGAGCTTGCTGCTCTTGCTGATTTTCTTGGTGAAGTTCTCTTCGCCAGTGCGACCGAAAGCTACACCACCATGGCGCCAAATTGGGTTGCGGGTGCTACCAAAGCGTGCACGACCGGTGCCTTTTTGCTTCCATGGCTTCTTGCCGCCACCGCGGACTTCGCCACGCTTAAGAGTCTTAGCGTGAGAGCTGCGAGAGTTTGCAAGATAGGTATCATAAGCTAGTTTGACAAGCTCATGATTATCGACGGAAAGACCAAATACGTCTTTATTCAATTTTGCTTCTGCCATATTAGTCCTTTCCCTCCACCATTACGAGACCTTTATTTGGACCAGGCACTGCGCCTTTGAGACCAATAAGGTTGTGGTCGGTGTCGATATAGGAGACAACGAGGTTTTTGACGGTTACACGGTCATGACCCATGCGACCAGCCATCTTCTTGCCCTTGAAGACCTTCTGGGGATACATGGAACCAATGGAACCAACCTTGCGAATGTCGCCTTTGAAACCGTGCGTGTTACGAGATTCCAGGAAGTTGTGGCGCTTAACGGTACCGGCAAAGCCCTTACCTTTGCTCGTACCTGTAACTTGGACCTTATCGCCAAGCGTAAAGCTAGCGACGGTGATTTCGCTACCAAGCGTGACACCTTCTGGGATGTTCTCGACGCGGAATTCACGGATGTGTTTAGGGTTGATATCTTTTCCGGATTTTTTGACGTGTCCGGACACGGCCTTGCTCAGATTCTTACCCTGACCAAATGCCAATTGCACAGCGCTATAGCCGTCTTTTTCGACCGACTTAGTCTGAGTCACCGTGCATGGGCCGGCTTGGAGGATAGTTACAGGGGTAACTACACCATCGTCGCCGATGATCTGGGTCATACCAATCTTGGTGCCGAGGATGATTTTCATCTGGGGTCCTTTCCCATTAAAATCACTTGGCTTCTGAGTGGTATCCGGGCTCTCAACCGGACCGTACCTCTTGCGCCAAAGTGACGTGATTTGATAATATACGTGGCTTATTTTATCATAAGTGGAGCTAATCTGTCAAACATTTTCCAATAAAAAAGCCCCCTTTCCATCGGGGGTGTACACACCGCACTAGGCGGTTGGGACATTATTTATAATGAAACGGAACTCATCGACGACCTCCTTCATCGTCTGTTCCATGCTTGAGATGAGCTCTCTATAGTCATTAACGCATGCTTTGCTTCGCCTGTAGAAATCTATCCTATCATAGTCTTTGATTTCTTTTAGGTTCCACCTGAGATTGTCTATATCGTGATAGAAATCGTCAGTGTGGCTAGCACAGCCTTCGTAATAATAATCTGCTTCCAATATTGCTTCAGGGTAAAAACCCGCTTGCTTATTATTGATGTGCAGCGCGAAGAGAACTTGAGCCGTTGTATAAAGTTGTCCGATGAAGGATAAGAATATGTCCATTGTTTCTTCGGTTTCATATTCAAATTCTTCAATTTGGCTTACTTGATCTATCCTATATTTGTTACATAAGATCTCGTAAGTTAGTATGAGCCCTTTGATGATTACGATAGAGATGGGATCATAGAAAAGGGGTACAAAAGTTTCGCCATTGTTGAACTTCATAATGGTTCCTCCCATGAAAAGGTGCGAAAGTGATAACTCTTATGCCTTCATTATAGCACAAGTATTTTAATTTGTCAATAGTGCAAGGAAAAGCGCCCCCGTTTGGGGGGCGCGCGCGAGGTTAGGATTCAAGTATTTTGTCGATGGTAGCGATGATGTAGGTGACTTTATCGGCGCTTTCCGCGATTTCCCTGGCGACTCGGCTGATGTCGACGCCGTCCGAGGCGTATGGGTCCGGCAGATTTGCACTGGTGATATAGTCCATTATCAGTTCCAGCCGCAGGGTCAGACGTCCGATTGATGAATTCTCTCTTAAGAGCCGGTTGGACAATGCTTGGTCCATGCCGCAGTACTCATTGTAGGCGAATTGCACCTTCGACTTGCCTTTCCTTAAGGTCGTATACGCCTGGCTGATGATTGCGGTCGCAAACAGGTACTGAGTAATGGTTTTGCCATCTTGGTGTTTGGCCCCAATCAGCTGGTCTCCGGTCTGTTCACTGATTTTCTGGAGCGCATCGATCATTTTGAGCGTAGTTTGGAAATTTGCTTTCGCAAAGGCGAGAGCTTCATTCGCAGTTTTGTTGCCCACTTGAATTCCCCCTATCTAAAATAACTAGGTTTAACCTCAGACTTCTATCATATCATAAGTCTCATATTTGTCAATGGAAATCAAAAAAGCCACCCCTATTGGAGTGGCTGTTTTGTGATGATAATTACATCTTGATTTCGGCGTCAACGCCAGCTGGCAAAGAGAGATTCTGCAAAGCATCAATCGTCTTTGGCGTAGCATTGATGACGTCGATGAGGCGTTTGTGAACCTTCATCTCAAAGGCTTCACCACCGGTCTTGTAGACGTGTGGGCTTTTAACCACAGTAAAGGTGGAACGCTTGGTTGGAAGTGGCACTGGACCACTGACGCTTGCACCGGTACGAATAGCGGTGTCAACGATTTGCTTGGCGCTCTGATCGATTAAACGATGATCGTAAGCTTTCAAGCGGATGCGGATTTTGAGACCTTCGGTCTTGGCTTTTTCTGCCATTTGATATTCCTTTCTGCTTCTCGTATAACCTCAGATGACAGCTAGACGTGTCGTCTATGAGTTTTTACGAAACTATTATTAAGTTTTGTGAGATTATTATGCCAAAGAGTGTCTAGATTGTCAAGAAGATGTGGTAAGTATGGGAGCATTTTCTCCCGAGCGTGTTCATATTTTTAACACGAAAACTCCCCCGGCTGCCCGGGGGATGAATGTATTCAGATTTACAGAGAAATGCTTAGTCTATGTCGCGATTTTTGGTTAAGCTGCGCGAAACGCTAATATCGATATCGCCATTCGGTTTTTTGAGTGCGGTGACGATATAGCCGGTTACGCCGACAAATCCTACCCGAATGTCGTCCGAGAAGTTGGTGTCAGTTACGATATTGTTGCGCGCCTTGACGGAGTAGTCGTTGTTGAGAATGTTCTCATTTCGCTGAAAATCCTCTGCCAACTCGCGTACGAGCTGACTTTCTTCGAGCGCCACGACGGCGACGAAGATTTTGCCACCGATTTCATTTAAGACTACGGCAGCATCTTTGACGTTGGTAGGCCACAAGTTCACGCCTTTGAGCGTAATGAACAGTGAGCCGCGGCAATCAGTCCGCTCAATATACCCTTTGCCTAACGTCGCATTTTTATGGTTCGGTGTTTTGTCCGAAATAGTGTACAACGCTTTAAGCGTGCCGCAATCAAACCAGGCGAAAGTGCCGATGGCAAGCCTGAGTTGACCGAGTCTTTCCATCAGCTCGTCGGTGCCGAGTGTTTCCCCGCTTTCGATACCGCTGGCGATATCTTGGGCGAGATTATCTAAGTCCTCGACATCGATCGCGCCAAGGACGTCTTCGGCGCGCCAAACATTGATGCCCGTATTGCAGGCGGAGTTATCGGCGCGCATCATATTGAGCGCGGTCTTTTTGTCTGGTTTCTCGACGAATCCGACAACCTTACGGCAGAGCGACATGTCATCCGAATCATATACGGCATGACCACAGCCGCGGAATACGACCAGGTCGTTGATTTTTACGCCAACAATCGTCGGTTGACCAGCTGCAGCAGAGTGTACGGCAAGCTTCATAGTGTCGATGAAATCGTCGTCCAGGTCGATGTATTGATCGGACGGCGTATTGATGATGATAGCCTGATCGTCGAGTTCGTAGATGAATTCGGCGGCTTTGACCATAGAGCCGGCATAGCCGTAGCTCGGCATAATCTCAATGATATTCGGCGAGATGATACCCAGCGGAGTCAGCTGCTCGTTTGCCAGTTGTGTCTGGCGAGAATTTGTGGTCACCACGATGATTTGGTTCGGTTTTACGCCAAGTGCAATAAACCGTTTTGCGGTAGCCTGGATAAACGTGTTTTCGTCATCCAGCACACAGAACTGTTTGGGGCAACCATCGTGGCTGTGCGGGAATAGTCTGGTTCCGCGGCCACCGGCAATGATTGCCACCCATAGGTTTTTGATTTCGTCTTTTTTGCTCATAGAAAGCCCTCCCTTTTCTCTGAAATCTGTTAACGTGCAATGGTGTGACGCTGGGGACTACAAAAAAGTAGCTCGAAACGTCTACATATTTCTATTATATCACAGATTTGATTATTTGGCAATGGTGGCTCATTTTGCCACAAAAAATACCCCTGTTGCCAGGGGTATTTTCGGTTAAGATATCAATTATTTGATGATCTTGGTAACCACTCCAGAACCGACGGTCTTGCCACCTTCGCGGATAGCAAAGCGGTCGTTATCGTTCATAGCGATTGGAGCATGAAGCTTGACATGGAAGGTAACGTTGGTATCGCCTGGGATCACAACTTCCTTTTCCTTGCCATCTTCGCCCTTAGCGTCAAGAACCTCACCAGTTACATCCGTGGTGCGGAAGTAGAACTGTGGCTTGTAACCAGCATGGAATGGCGTATGGCGGCCACCTTCCTCTTTCTTGAGGATGTAGACACGGCCTTCAAATTCGATGTGTGGGGTGATGCTGCCTGGTTTGGCAATAACCTGACCACGCTCGATTTGATCGCGCTCAATACCGCGGAGGAGAAGACCGGCGTTATCGCCAGCTTGACCTTGGTCGAGAGTCTTGTGGAAGGCCTCGATACCAGTAACGACAGATTTCTGAGTATCGCGAATACCAACGATTTCAACTTCATCATTGATGTGAACGGTACCCTGCTCGATACGACCAGTAGCAACCGTACCACGACCCTTGATGGAGAAGACATCCTCGATTGGCATCAAGAATGGCTTGTCGAGATCGTGTTCTGGAATATCAAAGTAATCATCCATCGCTTCAACGAGAGCCATAACAGCATCTTCGTTTTCCTTGTCGCCTTCAAGAGCCTTAGTAGCAGAACCCTTGATGATTGGGCAGTTGCGATCGAAACCGTTCTTCTCAAGAAGATCGCGGATATCGTCTTCAACGAGCTCAACGAGATCAGGATCAGCAAGGTCCATCTTGTTCAAGAAGACAATGATTTTTGGAACGTTTACCTGGCGAGCCAAGAGAACGTGCTCACGAGTCTGTGGCAAAGCACCATCGTTAGCAGCGACTACGAGGATAGCACCATCAACCTGGGCGGCACCGGTAATCATGTTCTTAATGTAGTCGGCGTGGCCTGGCATGTCGACGTGAGCGTAGTGACGCTTAGCGGATTCGTATTCCTGGTGGGAGGTAGCGATGGTAATACCGCGTGCCTTTTCCTCAGGAGCGTTATCGATTTGGTCGTAAGCTACAGGCTTGTTAATCTCGGAAGGAAGACGCTTCGCGAGAACAGCAGTAATAGCAGCCGTCAAAGTGGTTTTACCGTGGTCAACGTGGCCCATGGTACCGACGTTAATGTGCGGCTTGCTACGGTCAAAATCTGCCATAGTTTATATATTCTCCTTATTATTTTTTAATAATTTTTGGGCACTAATATTAACCAGCCCAAAAAGTCTATATGGGACTATAATATATTATTTTTATTTAGATGTAAAGTGAAAATGCTTGATTTTACAGATAAATGTATAAAAAACAAACCCCCTCGGGTGAGGGGGTGTTTTGCGGAGGCTATAAGTTTCTACTAATCAGGTCTCGGATTTCGTTGGTAAAAATAATTTGCTTAGAATTCGCCTTGACAATTACGTCCGGTTTCTGATTTTCGATTAGTTCGCCATGCTGCTCGCAGATAACCTTATTCTTTGTACTAACGAAGAAACGATAATTGCGACCCCGATATACTTCTTTGATTTCCAGATACAACTCAACATATTCGCCCTGCGGTATCATCATTACGCCGCCTTTTCTCAGATTACGAATCATGATTTGTTGTTCGGTCTGTTCGGGTGTTGCTACGATTTGCCAGGACTGATAGCTCCGATTGAGTGTTGCGCTATAGACGCATATGGCGGGCCATTCGTGACCCAAAACCTCAGTCGCGGTCGTGTTCGGCAGACCACCGATGCGATAATTCGCATAATCATCAAAAAACATCGCGACTGTTTGGTTTTTACTCAGTTGTTCGTTGATAGTTACTATGAAGTTGTCGTTTTCAGTAATTTTACGGGAGACATTGGTGTATGCTTTCATGGCTGTCACCTCCTGTAAAGGAACCTTGTGCAACTTGCAACAATAAGTCTATTATATCACAGATTATTATTTTTGTCAATCATAAACATGATAAAACCGTCAAAAAACCAGCCCTTTTTATCGGGCTGGTTTTAGGGCAATTATTTGCTGTTGCGCTTTTCAATAATCTCTTGCGCAATGTTCGGTGGCACTTCCTCGTAGCCGTTGAGCTCCATAGTGGAAGCGGCACGGCCTTGGGACATACCACGGAGATCCGAAGTATAGCCAAACATGTTAGCGAGTGGCACGAAACCGGTAATAACTTTGACGCCATTTTCGCGATCTTCCATATTGTCGATACGACCACGGCGGGAGTTAAGGTCACCAATTACATCACCCATGAAATCTTCCGGAGTGGTAATTTCAATCTTCATCACAGGCTCGAGCAAGACTGGGCGGGCCTTCTTAATACCTTCGCGAGTGGCAAGTGCGCCAGCGAGGTGGAAAGCGAGTTCGGAGGAGTCTACGTCGTGGTAAGAACCATCATAGAGCGTAGCCTTGACGTCGAGAACCGGATAACCAGCAATCACGCCGCCTTCGAGGGTCTCTTTGATGCCTTCCATGACTGGCTTGCGATATTCAAGCGGTACCACGCCACCTTTAATTTGGTCGATGAATTCAAAGCCTTTACCTGGCTCGTTTGGCTCAAATTTGACCCAAACATCACCATATTGACCGCGACCACCGGATTGCTTAATGTGCTTACCTTGAGCTTCGGCGGTGCCACGGATGGTTTCGCGGTAGGCGACCTGTGGCTCACCAGTATTAGCTTCAACGTTAAATTCGCGCTTCAAGCGGTCGATAATGATTTCAAGGTGAAGCTCGCCCATACCTGAAATGATGGTCTGGCCGGATTCTTCGTCAGTATGAACACGGAAGGTTGGATCTTCTTCAGCGAGTTTGCCGAGACCGATAGCCATTTTCTCTTGGTCGGCCTTGGTTTTTGGCTCGACGGCGATGGATACTGGCGGATCTGGGAAGGTAATGGACTCAAGCAGAATTGGATGAGCAGGATCACAGATAGTCGTACCAGTAGTGGTATCCTTGAGGCCTACCACGGCGGCAATATCACCGGCGCCAATTTCGTTGATGTCATCACGCTTATCAGCGAACATACGGACGAGACGACCAACGCGCTCTTTGTTGCCTGTAGTAGCGTTCATGATATAAGAACCAGCTTCGAGTTTACCGGAATAGACACGAATAAAGATTAACTTACCTACGAATGGGTCGGTAGCAATCTTGAAGGCGAGAGCCGTAAGAGGTTCTTTTTCGTCAGCATGACGGACAATATCTTCGCCGGTCTTTGGCGATTTACCAAGAATGGCTGGGATGTCAGTTGGAGCTGGCAAGAAGTCAGTCACGAGGTCGAGGACCTTCTCGACGATTACACCACGACCATCGCCGCCAGTAACTAGGAAGAACTGACCATCAATTACGCGTTTACGGAGAGCCTTCTTGAGCTCTTCTGGTGTAATGGAATCTTCGCCTTCGCTGAAGAACTTTTCCATGAGAGCTTCGTCGGCCTGGACAGCTTCCTCTACGAGCATCGAGCGGTAGTTCTTGGCCTTTTCGACCATGTCGGCTGGAATTTCACCAACGGTGAGCTCATGATCGGCATAATCTTTGTAGGTATAAGCCTTCATCTCGATAAGATCTACGACGCCGCAGATATCTTTTTCGAAGCCAATTGGAAGATGAATGGCAAAAGCGTTTTTAGATAGGCGCTTGTGAATAGATTCGAGGGACTTGTAGAAGTCGCCACCGATTTGATTGATTTTATTAATGAAGCAAACACGTGGAATACCGTACTTGTCGGCCTGGCGCCAGACAGTTTCAGACTGGGCTTCTACGCCCATCTTGCCATCAAATACAACGATTGCGCCGTCGAGCACACGCAAAGAGCGCTCAACTTCGGCGGTAAAGTCGATGTGGCCTGGGGTATCGATAATGTTGATTTTGTGACCCTTCCAGTAGGCGGTAACAGCAGCGGAGGTAATAGTAATACCACGCTCCTTTTCCTGTTCCATCCAGTCGGTAGTAGCACCGCCGGTGTCGCCTTTTACGAGGTCAATTTTATGTTTAAGACCGGTGCGATACAGAATCGCCTCGGATGTGGTAGTTTTGCCTGCATCAATATGGGCAATGATACCGATATTCCTATACATAGATAGGTCTGTGACTTTTTCTGCCATATAATTCCTTATTATTTTTAGACAATAGCAATAATTGCTTCATTAAAGCTTTGCTATTAATATTAGCATATTTTTAAGCGTGAATAAAGGGGTATTTTTGGTGATAAAAATGTCCCCAGGCAAGCCGGGGACGACAGAAGGTGCGGCGCATTACCAGCCAAAAATGGAACCAATAATACGTATTAGTGCTTTCGTGCCTTCTACCAAGATGGTAGTTGCGCAGGCAATGCAGATGATGCCGCCGCCCATGAGGGCCAAAAAGAAAAAGACCGAGAAGAATGTATCTGTTATTTTTGATAATTTCGGATGCCGTTCGCTCCAGGAATGTTTCTCTTTCTTGACTTCTTTGGCATGTTTCGTACGAATATATGCGAAATCGTCGTTGGTTGATTCTGCGGGATCAAAGGCCTCTTCCGGGGCAGTTTTTAAGTTTTGCATCTGCGCGTAATTGCGTTTCTCCATAACGACCTCCTTTTCGTTCGGGCGCAAGCGTTTTAAGGTACGTTACCTTATATTACATCACAGATATATGATTAGTCAAGTTAGCGTGAGCTGGCGATAATTTCGCCATTTTGATTCCGAATATATGAGATTGTGCGGTTCGTCATATCAAGATGTACGAAGTATTTTTGTTTTTTGTAGACACGATAAAATTCAAAAATACCCTTTCGGCTGGTCTTTTTTACTTTTAGATTGCCATGAATTAGCACTGGGTCTTCGCGCCAGAGGTGGATCATGTAGCGATAGAAGTTAAGTGTCGATTGCGGATTATGATCTTGCATGATGTACTCAGCCCAATCAATTGGCTGGCGGGCGTTATCGCGCGACATTTGTTTCACAATCTTCATTGCCTGGCGCTTCGTTTTGCCTTCCTTGCGTTGGCGGCGATAAATCATGCGCGATTGCACGCCTGGGTAGTCATTTATGTCGTTGCTTAGTTGGGGGTTTTTGGTGCCGATTTCTTGGCCTTGGTAAATACATGGGTAATTACCTGGCAGACTAAACTGTAACATAGCTAATACCTTTGGATCAGCGCGAAAACGGCTGGTGCTCCTTGGGGTGTCATGCGACTCTAGCGCGAGGGAGAATTTTGGCTCGCGCGTCCATTTGGCGAGCTTCTTGAACCAACGTCGGTAGTTTACTTCCCGTGGCTTGTCTTTAATTGATAGGAATGTGTCAGCAACATCAAGAGTACCAATGTTAAATGCAGCATCAAAAGCTTTGCGGGTTAGTTCACGAAAACGAGCGTGGCTCATAAAATCGCCGCCAACTGGTTCAGCTATAGTAAACATCTTGGTAGAACCGAGCAGTTTTTCGAGGATGTCGACGGTTTCTTTCGTTTGATAGTAGTTAAAAAAGCCAGATAGTCGCGGTAGGAGGCCCGAGCGCAAGGCATCTTCGGCGAGGACATTGGCGGAGTCGACGCGGAAACCAGCAACGCCCCTGTCGGTCCAGAATTTTATAATTTCACGGAACTCGCGGATAACGCGCGGATTTTCAAAATTTAGGTCTGGTTGGCGTTTGTCGTACAGATGTAGATAATATTTGCCACGAACTTGGTCATAATCAAAAGCTGGACCGCCAAAGAAGGAATCCCAGTTTAGCGGATGATCCATCCAGACATAATAATCTTTATACCAAGGGTCGTGACGTTCGGATTTTTTGAACCAGATGTGCTCAGATGAGGTGTGGTTCATTACTAGGTCGTTTAAGATGCCGATATTATACTTTTTGCAAACTGCTACTAGGTGGCGAAAATCGTTCATAGTGCCGAAGCGTGGATCAATTTGACAGTAATCCGCTACATCATACCCGCCGTCTACCCACGGACTCAAAAAGATGGGGCTCAACCAAATATAGTCCGGCTGAAGCTTCGCAATCATCGGAATTCGATCAGCGATGTCGCTGAGAGTGCCGATAGCTGTTGGATAAATCTGATAAATCAGCTTGCGCCCACTCATATATTTAAATTTTAGCATAAACGACATAAAAAATGCCCCGAGCTTTTCGGCCCGGGGCGGGTGTTACGTGTTAGTGTTTTTAAATCTTACTCCTTGTCGCCTTCCGGCAGTTCTGGCGCCTCATCGTCGTCGGGCTTGCCCTTGATCGGATCGGCCACGGCGGCCACCAACTTCTTTACCGTGTCGGTCAGCTGTTCGCCGTTGAGCGCCTGGTTCTGCATGTCAGCCTGCGCGAAAATCTGCGGAATGCGGCCGAGAATGCCGGTCAGCAGGTCACCACCGCCTTCGGACTTCGCACCACCGCCGAAATCGTAGAACTTAGCGTTCTTACCAATTTCAGCCATGACGGTTGCGACGTTGGTTGCCACCTGGACACGGGTCTGCTGCTCGATCTCAATTTTCTTGAGCTCAAAGTTGACCTTGTCGTTGGCGGCCTGAGCGTCAGAGAGAGCCCTGGCGGCGGCAGCTTCAGCTTCGCCCTTGGCCTGAATGGCCTCAGCTTCAGCCTTACCTTTGGCAGCAATTGCCGCGGCATCGGCTTCACCCTTCATGCGGATGGCTTCAGCATCGGCGCCGGCTTGTGCCTTAATGGCAGTAGCTTCGGCGTCAGCCTCTGTCTTGCGCGCCTGCGCATTACCTTCCGCTTCAGTGCGGCGAGCTGTAGCAGTTGCTTCGGCTTCTTTGGTCTTGCGGGTCGCCGCTGCCTCTGCTTCACCAGCTGCGGTCAGCTTCTTGGCTTCCGCATCACCGGCAGCCTGCAGTTTCAGCGCCTCGGCGTCACCGGCAGCTTCCGCCTTCTTGCGCTCGGCTTCAGCCTGAGCACCGATAACGGTAGTTTTCTTGTCGGTTTCGGCACGAGTGACGGCCACTTCCTGCTCTTTCAGGGCAGCCAAGTTGGCCTGAGTCTGCCTCTCGATTTCGACGGCACCAGCACGGGTGGCCAGCTCCTTCTTAATCGCTTCCTGCTCCAGAGCGGCGGCCTGATCGGCCTGCGCCTGCTTGCGGTCGGTTTCGGCCTTAAAATCGGCCCTCTTCACGTCCGTGTCGCGCTTGCGCTCGGCGACAGCCACCTGAGCATCGAGTTCCTTTTCCTGGGCCATACGGTCGGTCTCCGCCTTCTTTTCGCGAATCGACTGCTCGGCTTCCGCAGAGATATTGGCCGCATCGCGGCGCTTAGTCTCGCGATCACGTGCAGCCAGATCCTGATAGTAGGTGGATCCATGAGCGTCCTCAACTTCGTGAATCGACAGAATCGTATTGAAGCCGAGCTCCTTCATCTGAGTGGAGATCTGCTTCTTGACCTCATCGTCGAGTTCATCTTTGCCATTCATGACCTGTTCGGGCGTCATCTTGGAGATGACAGCACGCACACCGCCAGACACGACATCCAGGATGATACGCTTCAGTTCTTCCTCATTCTTGTCTAGGAAACTCGTAACGGCACGCTGCAGGCTTTCGTCGGACGAAATGTCCGGAGCGTAGGCCACGGCCCAGTCGATCTGCACGGGGACGCCAGAGATTGTCTTCGTAACGTCGCCGGAGACCTTCGCGGTACGGGTGCACAAATCGAAATATTGCGCTTTCTGGATGAAAGGAATTACGATTCGGCCGCCGGCTCGCTTGATAGTAGGATTGCCGTTTTTATCAGTCGCGCCAACACCAGAGACAACCAGGGCTTCGTTACCCTTCGCAACCTTGATCAGAGCGAAGAGGATGACGATGACTACCGCCACCAGCACAATGAAAGGCAGAGCGGTAAGAAGGATGGGGAGAATGTTTTCCATGAGATAACCTCCTTTTTATAGTCGCGGAAAACCCACACAGTTGCAGGTGTAGAAACTCTTTAATTCAAAAAACTCACATATTTTAAAGAACTCCCACACGCATGGTACATAACTATAGCACGTTTTTCGTAATTAGTCAATACTTAAGCATAAAAATATCTCCCCCGTGTGGAGGAGATATTTGAAATCGATCTGATTTTTAGGCGCGAGTAAAGTGCGCGAAGGCGCGGTTTGTTTCGGCCATGCGGCGACGCTCAGTAAATACGATAAAAAAATATAGGCCTAAAACAATTTGGTCTCTTTCTGTTAGCTCAAATTCTTTTTTACGGCCCATAACCTCAGTTTAACCGTTTTACGCCCCCTCGCATAACTTGACTTATTCGGCTATTTGTGCCATAATTGAATTATAGTATCTCTCTCCTCTGCGAGATGAGATATTTTGCTGTTTAAAATGTTGTTTTCGAAAGAAAGAGGTGATTTTGATTGATTCTACATAATCGCGATGGAACCCCGAAATGCACTGTCGATCCTGAGAAGGGCCTGCTTTCTGTTTCAGACAAGTACAAGCTGTACCATGCGCAAGCGCCGGACGGCTCGGGAGATTTCCTCCTGCGCATCCCAAACGCGCGCCAGCAAAATGGTCAGATTAACTTTGAGGCAGAAAAGCTCCGGTTCTTAGACAAGGTATCACAGCGCATTGAGCAAGCCTACCAAGAAGTGAAAGCAGATCCGGAGGCCCGCGTACACTACGATTGGCTCTTCCCCGAGCTTTTCGACTCATTCATTACAGATTCAGAGCAAGGCAGTCGCCAGGTCAACTTACTGCGCATTAGGGACGCGGCGGTCTCCGACTTTGTTCCGCTCGTTAAGTTGCAGGCTAAGTACTGCGTCGACGCCAAGACTTGTACCTGGATTCTGGGCCGTTTCTTTAAACTGCAGATTTTCCTGGAGCAAGTGGAGAGCTTTTATGTCTTCCATGCCGACCAGGTAATTCTGGAACCCAAAGCACACCGTATGGTGTATCTCGACTGGTCGGAAGACCGCGACGTTTACCGCCGGGATAGCGTGAACCGGGCCGCCAGTAGCATGCTGAGTTGGCTGAAGTTCAACGATACGCCCGAGGAACAGCGTTTTGCTGATCTTTTGCACTACTTTGTCGACGAAACTTCTGAAATGAGAGGTGAGGACGCGCATAGATTGTTGTATCAACACGTCGGAGAATGGTGGGGGTACCATTATTACCCATTCACGTATTTCGACAAGGACACCAACACTTGGCTTCAATTGGACGCTAAGTTCCCCGCATGAAAAAGGAGAGGTAATTCATGGGAAGAGACGTATTTACAGACTATAGTTTCAAGACCGCTGCTACTGCTAAGGGTATCGAATTCGAAAGCCGCTCCGACGGAAGTCGGCGCGCCAAAACGAGCGTAACCTACGAAGCGGAGCAGCATTCGCGCAGCACCGGCAAACTTGACCCTTCGGTCGATCCGGCCGTGATGGTCATTCGCCGTTCGTTGCCGCGTTTCGAAGAGACGCCGGACGGCAAGTTCCGCTTAACTGTGGGCTGCCCGATGGACATCGAGAGCACCTGTGATACGACCGGCTCAATGGGGTCGAACGTGCAGACTATGATTGAAGTCCTGCCGGAAACTTATGGCATGATTTCGAAGGTTCTGCCCGGCTACGATCCGCAACTGGCCCTCGGCATCTTTGGCGATAAGTGTGACCGTTTCGTGATGAACCGGCCGCAGTTTGAAATGACTGCCGAAAAGATTGTCAATTATGTGACCAAGCTGGTACCCGAGAGTTATGGCGGTGACGGACCGGAAGATCCGCAGTACGCCATCTTTGGTGCCGCCTATCTGACCAACACCTACGTCAATCGCCTGGGCCTAAAAGGCTATCATTTCTGCATCAGCGACGCGCCTTTCCATGACGATCTGGATCCAAATATTCTGGAGCGTATTTATGGTAAGCACGTCTGGCAAGAACTGGCCGACAATGGCTTCGGCGAAATCACTCGGCGCAATCTGCCGGATTTCGATGACATGTTCAAGGCTTTGCACGCTCGCGCGCACGCCTTCTTCATTGGCATCGGCGAAATTCCGTCCAAATGGACACGATACTACGACCGAGCACATCTTATCGAGATTGAATCCACGCGTTATCTGCCCCAGATTGAAGCTGCGATTATCGGCTTGACTGAAGGCACGATTGAGCCGATGGATGTTCGGAAGTGGCTGAGAGACAACCAGGTCAGTAATTATAATATTGACTTGGCGATGCATGGGCTGAAGAATATGCAGTTCGCTGCCCAGCGCGACCTGGAGAAGGCCAGCGGCCTGAAAATTCCGCAGCAGGGCGACTTGTTCGCTACCAAGCTGGATTTGCAGCCGATTGGCCACCTGGATCCTACAACCGCCGGCACTGAGGCCGGAGAAAGTACTAATGCATGGCTCTGAGGTGAAATATGGCAACATACAAGGCGTATTCCGTTACGGATTTAGGACCTGGCGATGGCGGCAAAGGCGGTGTCGTGGAGGCTATCTCTGCACACCTGCTGCCGCACCACATCATTAAGGAAGGTGGAGCGCAAGGTTCGCACGGTGTCGTTACCGACACGTGTAGTTTTAATTTTTCGCAATGGGGATGCGCCACGTTTCAGAACATTCCAACGCATCTATCGGATCGTTTTGTAATGTCGCCTATCGGCCTCATTAATGAAGCGGTCGCCTTGCGAAAAGTAGGCATCTATAATCCATATTGGCTACTGACAGCGAATCCGCGGTGTATTTGTGCCACGCCCTATCATCAGGCATGGTCACGACTCTACGAGATTTCTCTGCGCGACCATCCGCATGGCACCGTGGGTACAGGAGTTGGCAAGGCTTATCGCCACGCCACCGAATCGCCCGACGATGCGATTTATGCGAAGGAACTGATAGATTCTGAGCTTGTTCGTAAGAAGCTTGTACTTATCCGCGATCATGTCCGCACGATGTTCGGCGACTTAACCGTCAATGATATTCTGCCGGAAGATGAGGGAATCTTGAACGATACTCATCAATTGCTGGAGAGTACGGCGGCCCTGAACGACATCACACAGCAATTCTGCTATGTTGGCCGCCAGGTACAGCTTCTCGATACGTCCGAAATCCTCAAGGAAGACGGCGTTGTCGTCATCGAACGATCTCATGGCGTCTTAACTGATGCCGAAACTGGTATTAAGCCCTATGTAAGTAATTTGCGTACACTGCCAATTTTTACGCGCCAGTCTCTAGCCTATCATGGGTTTAGCGGCCGGCTCGTGAATCTCGGCGTACATCGCGCTTATGAAATTCGTCACGGGGCTGGACCAATGCCGACCGCCGATGAAAAAATGCGCAAGCAATTGCTTCCCGGCAGTCAGAAGGACGAAAACCGTTGGCAAGGCCGTGTTCGCGTAGGCGCACTAGATTTGATGTTGCTTCATCGTTCCATTGATAGTTGTGCTAACGAGAAATTTGACGGTCTTTGCCTGACCTGGTTCGACCAAATACGCAAAGTTGGCGAATGGCGAATTTGCCCGGCTTATATCATTAATAATCATTTAGTCGAACCACATTCGCAGATTCCCGCAAAGTCGTATGAATTGGCCAGACCGATTTTTACGTCTATTGCACTCTCTGACCCGGAATTGCTGACAGATAACAATCGAACTTTCGATTTCTGTCGCGATATCCTTAGTAGCTTCATTGACATTCCTTTACGCCTAGTGTCATTCGGACCGAAGGCGAAAGACAAATTTCTGAAATAATTAAGGAGGATTGCGTTATGTCTAATGAGATCAAGAAAACCACCGATGTTGCTGAGCCGACCGAAGTTGTCGCTGAGCCCACTGAAGCCACGGCTACTCCCGCGACCCCTGTTGATGACGCCCTGAGCGCCAAGATTCGCGCCTATGGCGGCGATGATGCTGTCATTGCCAAGATCAAGGATCTGGGTGCTGAAACCGTCGAAGATCTGACCTCCCTCGAGGAGTCTGACCTGACCGGCGCTGGCTTGAAGCTGGTGAAAGCTCGGAAAATGCTCAGCGACCTCCAGACGGCTAAAAAAGCAGCCGAACCGGCAACGGCTACGCCCACGATGGCGTTCGCCCCGGATTATTCCATCCTGCCGACGGTTCCGTCCGATGAATCTCTGCTGAAGTCCCTGCGGACTGGCGGAGTCCTGAAGGTGGACGATTCCGCCTACAATTCCGCTCTGCGCGTATTCCTGGCCGACCGCTGCGGCCTCTTCCGGATTCCGGAGATGTTGGCGGCCGAAATGGAAAAGTTCGCCGACGAAAACGAAGAGCCGGTGACACCGCTGTTCTTCAAGCTGAAGAAGCAGATCACCCGGCGTGAGTACGGCGACTTGTTCGCCGCGATTGACGGCCTGGACGGAGCATTCGCTACCAAGAAGCGTCGCGAAGAATTCCTGCGCCGGATGCGCAATGAAATGTGCCCGGCCATCCGCGAAGCTTATCAGGTGCTGGACGCCTGGTATCAGTCCTTTATGGCTACCAGTAGCAACCCCGGCGCCATGATGACCGCTATTTATGGTCTAATGAACGGCACCGGCACCGCTCTGGCTTCCGCCAACGTCCCGCCGGTTGACGGCGTACGTGATGCGGCCGACACCCTGAAGGATGCTATCAACCACGTTTTCCGTGGTACAGGAGTTCCGGTGGCCTCCGCGATGGCCTATGATGCGATGGAGATCTCCAAAACTCTGGAAAACGGCGAGCTGCCTGCGATGCTGGGCGTGGCCAACCGCGAACAGATGCTGAAGAAGCTCGGTGTGAACATTACGCCGAACTACGCGCGTCTGGAACAGAACCTGGTGCGCTTCGTGCTGTCCTATATCAAGTACGGCGATGATGGCACCGATAACGATGTGGCCTACCTCACCGCGCTGTGGACGCTGGGCAATCAGATCAACTGGACCGACCTGGTCGGTGCGACTGGCACTGGCGTCGCCACTATCGGCGGCAAGCACGTCCTGTAATCATTCATTCGAAACGACATAACCATAAAAAGGGAGCCCTTCTGGGCTCCCGTTTTTAATGCTGAGACTTAAGGTAACCAGAGATATTTAATGAACAGTTCGGTCGCGATAATGCGGTAACGATCGTCGTAAAATGCGCTTGCGCCGTCGATGCTGTCAAACATCCTAGTCTCGATAGAACAATCCCGCGGATGTGCGGCCGGAAATCCTTTGTGCATCAGGCGGAACTGCAGTAAATCCATTTCCATACGATTCAGGCAGCGCTGCCTTGTTTCGGCGTCGAGACTGATGTAATGTTTGGCCGCTTCATACTGAGCCGCCGCTACATTTTTCTCATCCGGTCCCATCCATGCCATCCCGAGTATTATGTGCGCTACGTTCGCAATGTCATCACAGAGTGGCACCATTTCCAGGATTTGACCAGAATAGAGGTCGTAATGATAGATGTCGTAGTCCGATTGCGGACGGCCATAACCTTTGAGGCGCGAGCCACCTATCAGCGTAATCTGCCCAGCTTTAGGGGCGAAGGCTTGAATGCTTTCGTCCAGATTGGCCGAAAACGGTCCGGTGGGGTTACGAAGCTCAAATTCGTCGCCCACGCCGTAGTTTTGGCTGCGTTCTGCAAGCCATTGCTTGCGAGCCGGTGTCTCGACTAAGAGTTCCGACGCTGCCAGACGTGGCGTTAAACAGCTCATTAATTCTCGTATTTTAAATGATTGGTCACGAGAGATCTGCCCACGTTTTTCCAGTATTTCCAGCGCATCATATGCGCTCCAGCAGAGCAACTGATCTTCGCGCATGAAGCGTACGATTGTTACGACATCATTGACGCTAAGATAGCCATATTGCACCAACCACGGCAGTAAGTGCATCGCTTTAACAATGCGCTCCGGTTCGCCGCGACGGGCAGTCCTTTCGTAGATATCACCCTGGTTGAAGCATTCGCGAATATCACGATAGCCCCAGCAACGTTTCCAGTTGCCGAGATATGCGTCGCAGAATCCTTCTGGCGCATGTTCGAGGACGCTGAATGGCAGATATAGCGTGAGGCGCGGCTGCTCGTCCATAATCGTCGCGATGGCGCCGTAAAAGGCGTCTGAGTAAGGTCTTCCTTGTTCGAGGTCGGCGCAAATCGTGCGGGTAAGCGAGTTTCGCCAAGAAATTTTCTCCCGAGCGCTTGAATCGAGTCCGCTCAAGATTGGATCTGTTGGCTTGTGCAGTAGTTCGATGAATGGCGCTTGGACATGCATATGCATCCCTCCTTTTGTCCAGCTATCAATGTGCGTATCAAAAATAGACGTAGATACTCTATATATTATAACACACTTCTCTTGTTTTTCAAGTTAGGATGGCCAGAATAGGGGTGGCGAAAAAGATTAGAAAGGCTTTCTTTGGTCTGATAGTAAGGATACCGATCACTCCTTTGCCCCTTCGGACGATGCCTCATCGTCTCAGGAGTAATCTCATGCTTTTGGCCGCATCTTCGAATGCTGGTTCTTTATACAAAAAATCCGCCCATTGCTGGACGGATTTTTTAGAATCGGTTTTAGGCACGAGCAAAGTGTGCAAAGGCACGGTTTGCTTCGGCCATGCGGTGACAATCTTCCTTCTTCTTGAAGGCGGCACCAGCTTCATTGTAGGCATCAACGATTTCAGCCTCAAGACGCTTAGCGTAGCTCATACCAGAGCGAGCGCGAGCGGACTGCACGAGCCAGCTCATAGCGAAATGAAGTTGGCGATGGCCAGCGATTGGGAATGGAATTTGGTAGTTAGCACCACCAACGCGGCGGGACTTAACTTCAAAATCCGGGCTAACGTTCTTGATAGCCTGTTCCAATACTTCAACTGGGTTTTCGCTTTTAAGCTTTTTGGCAGCACCTTCAATAGCAGCGTAAACAGCACGCTCGGCGGCTTGTTTCTTGCCATCAAGCATGGATTTGTTAATTAAACGTTGGACCAAAACGCTCTGATATTTGCGATCTGGCATAACTTTGCGCTGCAAGCTAGCGGTAACTTTACGTGGCATAATTACTTATCCTCCTTCTTAGCACCGTACTTGGAGCGGCCTTGCTTACGACCCTGGACACCTTGAAGATCAAGCGTACCACGGACAATGTGATAGCGAACACCTGGAAGATCTGGCACACGACCACCACGAACGAGCACAACGGCGTGCTCCTGGAGGTTGTGGCCTTCACCGCCAATGTAGGCCCAAACTTCCTGGCCGTTGGTAAGGCGCACACGAGCAACCTTACGCAAAGCGGAGTTTGGTTTCTTTGGGGTTTTGGTAGTTACTTTGATGCAAACGCCACGCTTAAGTGGAGCGGCTTGCTTGTAGTAACGGGTTTTGAGCGTATTCACGATTGAACCAAGTGCCGGAGCTTTGCTCTTCTTGACATGGGACTTACGTGGCTTACGCACTAATTGATTGATTGTAGGCACAAAAAATCCTTTTTCTAATTAAATTTATTGCTGTAATAGAGCTCAGTTGTCCAGCATTAACAAACAGAGCTCACGAAACTCTTGGATGCATTTTAGCAGATTTGCTTATATTTTGCAAGAAGAATGCCCCGACGATATCGAGGCATTTTGGGGGTTTATGCGTAGGTACGAAAACTCGTGGTGTCTAACTTATTGTGATTTACTAAATCGTCAATGATTTGTTTAGTATGGCCGGATATTTGCTCATCGTAGATATGATAATGGTTGCCTGTGGCTGTTTCCGCGATGACGCCGGTTTCGGCTTTAGTGAACCTCACGATATGTGCTGTTTGGAATGACTTGCCTTTTTTGAACCCGAATAAACGGATGCGTACTTCTGGAATAAAACTTTCCCCTTCATGGTGGCGGCTCAGATTTATATAGTAGACGATAAATTTACTAAATTCACGTTCTGTAGTCTGCGCCGGAAAGGTAAACTCCCACCTCGTAAGCATATTTTCCATATTGCACCTCCCAAATGTGCGAGAACTACAGTAGTTTCTCAGATAAATTATAGCGCAGCATGCATAAAAAAGAGGAGATTTTTTATCAAATCTCCTCTTGGTGCTCGATTAGGAACTCGCGTTGACGGCGTAGCATGGTTTTTAACCAGTGGCTATGGTTATCGTCGTAGCTTAGGCGGCTCATTAACCAGTCGATTTTTTCGACGGGTTTAAGCTCTTTTACCTCATGTTCGTTTCGGCGAAGCTCTTTCTCGAGATAGGTTAAGGTACATTTGCGCGGTAGGCGTCTTGACCAGACGAAGCCGCCCAAAGTCGGGTCAATTTTTTGATGCAGTTCTTCGTGCAATTTGCTATTAATGCGAATTATGAAAACACCGCGCATATACGTTCCAACTGGGCCCAGACGTAGCCAAGCCTTTCGCGGATATAGAATATGATGTCTATTCCTGCGTTTCACTCATGCATCACCACCTCTCGCAGCGTGGAAACTGCCAGTATTATAGCATGAAGCGCCCGCCTTGTTAGATTGAGGCGGGCGGACGTCATGACATCGTATTTAATGCGATATCGTGCTTGAGGGCGATTAAATCATTTAGTGAACGTAGGTTGATAGACATTACGTAAAGCTGATTATAGTATTGGCGATATAGATTAACCGCCATCGCGTTATATACTACTGGCAGCAGAAAACGATGTGTTTCAAGCACGTTTTTTACGATATTTTCGATTGGTAATTCTTCAACTGTCGTAAGATTATGAAAACGATCGATGCATTTACAAATTAAAGCTTCGGGATACTCAATTAGTTTGGCGAAGGTTTCGCCTTTACGAATAATCTTTTTGAGTTGCTTTTCATCTTCTGTATCGTTGGGTTCGTAGTTATACACGAATGTTAAGCGCTTGACGGCTTCTTGCACCTTTTCGTTGAACGGCAAATCTTTTGGGTCAATATTGCAATCTTCGCAGACGTCATGTAGCAACGCGATGCATATCTGATCTTCGGTGTTTGCTCCAATTGCGATGCTGTATTTTGCCACAAATAGTGGATGAATGATAAAAGGTTGCCCGTTTATCCTGGTCATGCCTTTGTGCTTATCCCATGCGTACTCTAACGCAGCTTGTGCCTGTTTCATGCCATGTTCTTGAAAATATGTTTCCAGGTCTCGGCGCAGGTCAAACTCGTCATAGCCATATTGGTACAACATGATTATTACCTCCCCTCAAAATGTACTAACAAAGACGTCTGAATTGACGTCTTAGTTCTGAATATATTAACAACAATTAAGCTCCGTGTAAACCGCCGCGCGTTGCTTCTTTTTTCTGTGTCTTAAGGTCAAGCTTCTTAATACGATAACCCTGGACGCCATAAAATGCGCTAGCTATCAATACTGGTACGAGGTAGCACATCGCAAAGGCAGCGAGTACCCCTGTAAATTGTCCGGCCAGCAGTTGGCGGATAAAAGGATAAGGCCCATTTACGATGTCGAGGCTATTAAGGGCGATGATAATAACGGCGTAGGCTAGTGTTGGTATGGCCACTACTTTTCGGTCACGTTTGAGAAATTTGTATTGCTCGGCAGATAGCATGGCGACAATTGCTAAGACTGGGCAAGCGAAATGGAGGAAGAACATTTGCCCTGGGAATAATAGCTGCCATAGTGGCACATGCATATTGATTGGAAGTACAAATAGTACAAAAATAAATGTGATAGCTAGCATTGTCGTTGCGATTAAACGGAGCACGGCGACCCAATGCGGGATTTTATTGGTTCGGAATAAGAAATATACAACTAGCGCTGAAGCGACTAATGACAGTAAATTGCTAATGATAGTGTAGTATTCTAAGCCAAGCGCCCCTAATATACTCACGCGTAACGCAATGCCAAGAAATTCTCCGATGACTATCAAAAAATTGAGTCCTAAAATTGTAGCTTGGCGGTCATTTAATTTTGGCCGTTTCATAACCTAAGTTTAACCGCTTTTTTATCTAGTCGCAACTTGACTTTTTGACAGATATGCACTGTAATGAAAATATAATATTTCTCTGAAATGCAAAGAGATATTTTGTTGTTTTAAATACTGTTATGGAAGAAAGGGTGATTTTGGTTGACTATCACTGACCGCAAGGGCGTTCCCCGCTGTATATTTGACGCCAAAGAAGATCGACTTTCCGTTTCGGATCAATTTGAGCTATACCACGTGCGTGAGCCTAGTGGCCACAAAGATTATCTTTTGCGAGTCCCGGTGGGTCGTAACGGCAGCAGCAAGATGAGCTTCGAGGCCGACAAATTATCTTTTATGGCTGTTGCTTCGGAACGCCTGGAAAAAACCTATCAAGATTACAAGCATGACCCTGGAGTGCACATCCATTATGACTGGCTCTTTCCCGAGTTGGTCGACACGTTTATTTCTGGCCCCGAGCAAGGCAACCGTCAAATGAATCTGCTGACCATTCGCGATGCAGCCATATCTGATTTTGTGCCGATGTCGGAATTACAAATCAGATATAATATTGACGCAAAAACATGCGCTTGGATTCTCGGTCGTTTTTTCAAGCTGCAGGCCTTCTTGGAACATGTTGGAGGAATTTTCATCTTTCGGGCTGATCAAGTGATATTGGAACCGAAGGCACACCGCATGGTTCATTTGGATTGGTCCTATAGCGATGAGGTTTACCACTGGGACAGCGTCAATCGTGCCGCATTCTCGATGTCTTACTGGTTGCGCCTCAATGGCACCCCATATGAGGAACATTTTCGCGATCTATTGGCGTACTTCAATGATTCAATTGAAATGCGCGGTGAGGAAGCGTACAAATTGCTCTATAAAAATATCGATGAATGGTGGGGGCGCGACTATCATCCCTTTACCTACTTCGATAAGGAGCGTCAGATTTGGCGCACGCTCGATGACAATAGCGCTCTTTTGTGATGTTCCGACAGTATTATCCCCGGGGCCCGATAAAACGGGCCCCTTTTTGTATTATTAGGTTAGTAAAGCCAGCACTGGAGTTGTCAAAAAGATTATCATTGCTATCCAGAATATCCACATCATATGACTTTTCAGGCTTGCTTTCATTAGTAAAACACCGCCGATGAGCGGAATTAGAGCAAATGGAGCGATAAAAATCATGTTTGCCACTAAAGTATCAGGGGCGTCTGTCGCGCGGAATTTAAAACCGCCTTCAGCCGTAAATCTATTAATTACTGTAGGTACTGTTATAAATAAATACATTGCTTCGGCTATGATTATGCCTATGAATAGTCCAATCGTACGATACTCGTCGGCGTGACTATGTGGAGCCTTTTTGCCTTTGGCTTCTCGAAGCATACTTCGGATAAAATAATCTTTGCTTTGCGTATATGCTGCGCGATCGTTTGGGTATTGTTTGGCCAAATCGCGCTTTAGAGATTCATATTCAAGACGCATTTTTGGATTACTCCGCAAAGTGTCACGAAAGAGGATGGAATCTTTATAACGATCACCTTCTATTTCCATAATGTGAATAAAGTGCGTAATTTCGTCTTGATTTTCGGGGTTATGTTTACGAACCAGAATTTCCATCGGGTCACCATCCTCTTTGATGGAATATTCAGGTGCGTCAACGAATTTTTGGCGTACTTTGGCAAAATCCGTTAATGATTTTACGCCTACTGCTATATCTATGATTGGTTTTGCGCTGAGACCGCGCACCGAAGTTGAGCCGATATGCTGGATATCCTGAGCAACATCGCCGAATAAATTATAGAGTTTCCCCGCTTCGGCTTGAAAATCTTCCTCCCACTTAAGGTCGTATTGCTCTAATTTAACCTCACCCTTAATTAATCCCATTACTTTCATTGTATCAGAATAAAAAGACCTTATGGTAAAATTTTATTATGGCTGGAAGAATTTTCGTATCGGGTGGTGGTAGCGCTGAAGATACGCAGCAAATAGATAAATTATTTTTAAATGAGCTACCGGCAGGTAGTAAGTTTCTATTCGTCGTAACCGGTTTCCGTGGTGATCCGCGTGAGCAAACTGCGCAACAATGGATGGTAGATTTACTCTTATTGCATAAACGGCCGGATTTGATCTGCCAGATGGCAAATGATTTATCCGTTATTCGTTCATTAGCTGAGTATCATGCCGTATATATAGGTGGTGGCGATGCAGAACTCTTAATGAACGAGATGGATCGTACGGGCTTTGAATTTATTCTTGAACGTTTTAACCGTCATGGTGGTATTTTGTATGGTGGCGGTAGCGGCGGTGGCCTGATTATGGGTAAATATATTGATACTAGTACTGAGATTCATGGTGATTTCCGCACGGGCATTAATTTACTAGGTAAGTATTCAATACGGGCTCATTATCGCGGCGATTCGGAAAGATGGGATGGTTGGCCAATGAAACATAATTCTGATTTATTATGCTTGCCAGAAGATGTAGGCGCCGTTTTTAAAGATGGCTACCTCGAAAAAGTTACTAGCCGACGCCATCGCATTTATCGCGCACCTTAAACTAAGTCTGAGTTTAGATAGTAATAATAATCAAGTAGCTCGCGCGAGTAGTTTTTAATGATACCTAGAGCCGGCCTATTAGGGTCGTGACTTGGTAGTATTAACATGCGTGTAATTCCTACTTGCTCCACAAAACTTGGGTTGTGGCTGACCATAATGATAGTGCCATCGTAATCGCGGAAGTTTTCGCCGATGATTTTTTGGGTTTCTGGATCGAAATGGTTCGTTGGCTCATCGAGTATAATCACATTCGTGCGCTTAGTTAGTATTTTGCAGAGTGCTACACGTGCTTTCTCGCCTGGACTAAGTACCCCGACTTTTTTATAGACATCATCACCGTGGAACAGGAAGTTGCTCAAGATTGAACGCATTTCTGCTTCAGTGTAATCATAAGATTTAACGTTGTCCAGTATTGTCTCTCGTTCATCTAGAATTTCAAGCTCCTGCGCATAATAGGCTATAGTTGTATTTTGGCTAGTAATGATTGAGCCTTCGTCTGGCTTCAGTTGACCAACGATTAATTTTAAGAGTGTCGATTTACCGATGCCATTTTCGCCGACAATCAGGAACTTTTCTCCGCGCGTTAGGCTAAAAGATAATTTTTCATACAGTGGTGCTTTTCCGTCATAATGAAAGGTTAGGTTTTGTACTTCAAGCGGCGTTTTACCGGATTGTTTATTTGGGGTGATGCGAAAATCAACTTTTTGATACTCTTGCTCGCGGATTTCGAGTTCTTCGAGTTTGCGGTCGAGCATTTTTTCGCGTACATGACCCTGACGGATTAACGCCGTATTACTGCGTTTGGCATTGCGGGCGCGTTCAACAAACTCCTGAATTCGTTTGATTTCGCGTTCTTGCTCAGTAATGCGGCGATCCTGCTCGGCTTTTTCTTCAGCATATTGACGGCGAAATGCGGTGTAATTACCCTTGTATACCTTTGCTTTATGTGTAGTTTTGTTTAAGAACAGTGTCTTGTTCGTGATGGTGTCCAAAAAATCAACATCATGACTGATAACTAGCACCATACCTCTATAATTGCGCAGATAGCTTGCTACAAACGTTTTAGTTTCTACGTCCAAGTGGTTGGTTGGCTCATCTAGCAGTAATAGACCAGCATTTTCAAAGAGCACACGCGCAAAAGCAACTTTTGATTTTTGCCCGCCAGATAGCTGTTTCATTGGGGCGTCCATTAAGTCTTGCAGCCCCATTTTTTCTATTATCTTAAGTAGTTCATACTCCATGTTGGCAATATCAAACGAGTCAATTAAATCTTGTAGTTTAACGATACGATCCATGATTGCCTGACTATCTGGGTATTTGGCAAGTTTCTGGTAATCAAGATTAATTTGGTTTTGCAAATCGTCAACTGGACGCGCGGAGGCGATATATTCCCATACCGTGATTTCGTCGTGGGCTTTATCTATCTTTATTTCCTGTGGTAAATAACCGATGCGCAAACCCGGTAGTTCGATTTTGCCGTCGTCTAACTTTTCTTGGCCAAGAATAATCTTAAACAGCGTAGATTTACCGGCACCATTGACGCCAACCACGCCGACTTTATCGGTGTCCTCAAAATGAAAGCTACAATCATCGTAGATTTTTGTGGCGCCAAAAGCTAGTTTCAGATGTTCCGCTTTCATAATGTTATTTTATGAATATATATTATATAACAATTATGCTTTTCGCGCTAGTAGTGGCGTCTGGGGGCTATTTTTTCTTTTTGGATGAATGACGCTTCTTGCTGTGTTCTTTTGTGTCGGTAAACTTGCGAATTTCGGTGTAGAAATATATATTGCCCAAGATAAACGCTACAACAAAAATACCTAGCAATATTGCAGACATTTCGTAGCTAACCATAGCCATAGCAATCATTGCCGAAGCAAATAACATGGCTGGTATGATATAGGCAAGAAAGAAAACCGTCTTGCCATAAAGTGTTTTATGAAATTCTTGGAAGGTTTTTCGTAAACCTTTCATATCCAAATCGTATACGCTCATGTTATAATTATAGCAATTATGATGACAATTGAAAAAAGAGTCTCCGAAGAGAACTCTTTTGATGCGACTGATTTGGCTGGGGATGAGGGATTCGAACCCCCGAATGGTGGGACCAGAACCCACTGCCTTACCACTTGGCGAATCCCCATCGGTTCTTATTATGTTAGCATAAACTATGGCAGAATTCCAGTACTAGGCAAAATGCCAGTTTTATTATATAATATCCGTGAGCATTTACTTGGCTCGCACATTTTTGAGAGGAGGTGGCTTATGAGAAGGCTACCCGTCCAAGATGTCATGGATATGACTACGGTCGACCTAATCGACGGCCTACGTGCGCGCGATTTTTCTTTATTGGAGAGTGCTGGATGTCATCGTCTCCGTCGTGAAATGCATATTCCGGGTTTTCTTTGTCGTATTACGGTAAACACGGCTTTTGTATTATCTGGCGGCAAACGTAAAACTCTGCGCTCATACAATAAGGTCCGCAAAAAACTCTGCAGGTTGCTCGATAAAGTCACCCCAGCCGAAATCAACGGCAACTTCCCTACGGATGGCGATCATGCTTTAGTGATTGGCTTCAACCACCCATCGCTCGGTGAGATTGGACGTTTCGTCGGTGTTTGCATGCGCGATTATGGCCAGCGCAAACACTTGTTCCCAGTGAATTTGCCCTGGTACGAAGCATTAATGCCAATAGTGGGTAGACTCGAAGAGCTCGGTATTTACATTACACCGATTATCACTCCTTCTGCATATGAGAAGATTAAGGCCTATGCTTCAGATGAATGGCTCGAACAGCTCGATGCAGTACGCACTGGTTTCAGCAATCATTACATGAAACTTTGCGTAAAATTTGCCGAAGAAGGTGGAGTGATCTGGGTGGCTCCGAGCGCTACGCGTCGCCGCACTGTCTTTAACAGCGCCGATGAGTGTAGTATGAAGGTCGCGTGCTCACCGCAGACTATGAGCTTGCTGACTACTGCGTTAGTGCGCGCAAAAGTCACTGATTGTGATTTTGTCCCTGTCGGGATTCAGCCGCCAAGTGGCTTTAAGCCTGGACTTAATCTATTTAAGACTTATCGCCTTTCGGTTGGAGATACTATCTCTATGAGTGAAGCGTCCGATTTGCTGCGCGAGCGATTACCTTCCGGACGTGGACGTCGTCTCGACCACGAGTTTCTGTCACGTATCGCTAAACAGGTCTCCGTGCTCGGCTCCTCAGACATCATTTACCCCGCATCGTAAACCCGCATCGCTTGATGCAAAACCCCGGCCCCTTTGTTGGCCGGGGATTTTTTGTCAGATTGACTAAACATAATGTTTGTGCTATAATATTTATAGATAATATCGTCTTTTGGCGAAATCGTTCTTTAGGAGGAGTAAGATGAAGAAACATATTCTTAGTATTCTCGCCGTGGTATTCATCGTCCTCGGTGCAATTTGGATTATGCAATACGTTAACACGTCAAAATATGATCGCGCCCGCGAGCGCATCGCTCGGCTCAACGATGAGCCAGTTGCGTCTGCCGAATCTGTCGCGTTCAATTTGTTTGCCTTTAATACTGACCAGATTCATAGTGACCAGCTCATCTTTCCGCACAATTTAGAACCTGAGTTTGCAAAAAATTATGAAGGTTTTTATTCCCCCATCAAGTTTTACATGCAATATCAGGGCCATGATTGGGATGGCAAGAGTGATGATGGTCATAGTCTCGTATTTTCCGACGGGAGCTCCGTAGTTGCCGACATCTTGCGTGGCGCACTGCGCATCCGCTATTATGCTGGTTGGCGTTTTGTCGCTAATCATACATTAGTAAGTTCTGATATGCGTGAACTCTATTTTATGCCTGACGGCACGCGGCTGTGGCGCAATGATGGTCGTATCTTTTGTTTTACGAATAGCGAAGGTGCCTGGCTTTTCCGCCACCAAACTGCTTATTACTGTAGCGAAAGCGAGTATCATGACGTCGACATTCCTTTCGACTATGACGAAATGGTGCGATGGTGTGGGCTCGATAACGGAGTCGTAACCTTTGCAACTTATGATGGGATTGGTGGCACAATCTGGCTGTTCAATAATGGCGATTGTAAACAACTATATGCTTCGCCAACAGACAACAACGATCCGGCTTGGTTTTTAGCTAGTAATTATCGTACGGCCTTGAATGATCATCAAATAATCTATGATTTGCCAGACGGCAAAATCATTATCTCCGCTAGTGGCGATATTATCCGGGGGGAATAATCACGGAGGAGGTGTATATATGGATGAACGTAAGTTATATTCATTTATCGTGACTATCGTATGTTTTGCTTTGATGGTAATTTTATTATTAGGTGTGGGGATTTACACTTGGATTACTGGTGGCTTTGAGCAGCAGACCGGTACCGAACCCGAATCCGCCGCCGCCATCGTCGAGACTTCCGATGTCTCTGGCTAACTCAATGTCTTTTCCTCGATAAAATCCGCCCCAGCAATGGGGCGGTATTTTTATCTTTAAAAACCGTTCATGTTTGTGGTATGATAGTAGTAGATTAAAGCATAAGAAATATTAATATTTATAGGAATTTAGGGTGGAAGATCATCATACCGAACCAAGAGTTTACCATCGCCTTGACTCCGTTGAGGAAGTGGAAGAATTCTACCAAGCAATCGCTCGTGATCGCTTGACGCAGAAATTGTCCCCAGAGCGGCCATATTGCTACTGGACTATTGAGACCTACGATAAGTCTAATGGCATTCGTGGTGGCGGCGGCCTCGGCGTTTTGGCGGCCGATATGCGTCGTGTAGCCGAACAGCTAAAAGTGCCGTTTGTTTTAGTTACACCATTTTATCCATGGGAAAGCCATCAAAAGATGGAGAATATGGAACAGATTGACTACCATACCGAGAAAAATTACGAAGATTTTGGTTTCAATTTTGTTGACACTGTACGTATTCGTACGGCTATGGGGTCCGTAGAATTGGATGTCATTGAAAAACAACTCGGTTCCTCACGTTTCTTATGCATCACGGAGCCGAATTTTGGCGAACTATATTCAGGTGAGTCTGGCTCAGATCACCGTCTTTACCAAGAAGTTTCACTCGGTTTTGGTGGTTATCAGGCTCTTAAGCTCGTCGGCCTTCGTCCAGCTGTTATTCAATTAAACGAGGTGGCGACTTTCTTTGCTGCTGTTGCTCGTCTAGATGAGTTGGTCAGTTCTGGCATGGATTTCTATGAGGCCGTAGTCTACACTCGCAAACATACACTTTATACTAACCATACGCTCGTTCAGGCCGCAGAGGCGACCTTCCATTACGACCAATTTGAACGTTATGTTTTCCCGAACATTAAGAGTGTCGCCGTTCGCCGTTGGCTGAAAGATAAATTTACCGATGGTACAATTCGTCTTTCTACGCCTACTGTCGAAATCGCCGAGTTGCGTTCTGGTGTATCTAAGTTGCATGCCCGCGTGGCGAATTATCATGATATTAATGGTGCCAAGATTAAGTTCAAGAGTGTTACGAATGGTATCCATCTTCGCACTTGGGTTTTGCCTGAGATTATGGATTATTATCATGACCATGGTGTGCTTGATCGCTTTGATTTGCCGGCTACGCGCGATTTCGAAGCATCTGTCGAGAAAATTTCCGCCGCCGATATCCGCCACCTTAAGAACCTTGGTCGCGCTCGTCTGAACGAAGTCTTAAAGCATCGCACTGATCAATACGGCAATACTGTGCAGATTCCGGAAGACGCTTTCTTATTCGACTTCAAACGTCGTTTCGTTGATTATAAGAGACCAACTCTACCATTTAACGATCCGGATCGTCTTGCCGATATCCTAGAACGCAATAATGCCCACTACATTTTGGCTGGTCGCGTCCATATGGGAGACTCCAACATGTTCGGTAAACTAATGGACACTCTGCACTTGATTGATTCTCATCCGGTGCTCAAAGAACGTGTGCATTATTTGCCAGATTATGATGAGGAACTCGGCTTAGCGCTCAGCCAGGGCGCAAATAGCTCAATTAACACTCCGATTGTCGGCTTGGAGGCTTGCGGCACGAGCTGGATGAAAGATATTGCCAACATGGGCCTATTAATTTCAACCCATGATGGTGGCGTGGCTGATATGCCTTCCGATAATTACCTCACTGTTGACGGCAAAAATGAAGAGCAAGAAACTGAAAATCTTTATCGCCAGATGGAAGTGGCCGCTAAGGCATGGGGTAACGATTTCGATCTTGAATATTGGATTCATCGCGAGATTATAGCCTATATGGATGTTTGTTCTGGTTGCCGCATGATGCGCGATTATTTGAACTTCTTGTTCTAGGTTGACCGCCTCTCAAAACCGTAAGTTCAATGCTTGCGGTTTTTTGTTTGCATATCTTGACGTGGTATGCTATACTCTTGACAAGAGTCCTGAGGGACTATTTTTAATGGGAGTAAATCACATGGCGAATGTCACGCGAATTAAAGCCAAAGACGACTCCACTTCTAAAAAGTCGGCCAAGAAGCCCGCTAAGAATGAAGTCGAAGAGGCTGAAGTTATTGAGCGCAAAGTGCGCGTCAAAGCAAAAAATAGCTCTAACAAAAAAGTTAGCAAAACCGAGCAAAAAGCTGCCCGTAAAGCCGCTAAGGCCGAAAAGAAAGCCGATCGTAAGAAAGCTAAAGCCGCAAAAGAGCCAGGCTATTTCCGTGGTGCTTTCCAAGAGTTACGTCAAGTTCGTTGGCCAGATCGCAAATCTACGTGGAAAATGGTGCTTTCAGTTGTAGTCTATGTAGTCATCATCGCCGTGTTTATTATGCTTCTTGATGCATTATTTACATTCTTATTTAATCAACTATTGGGAGGAAACTAATTTATGGCCGTTAACCGTTATAATGATACCCGCTCTTGGTATGCCGTCAGCACCTACTCCGGCTATGAAGATAAGGTAGCAGACTCTATTAAGCAGCGTCTTGATAGTGTTGACTTCGCAAACAAAATCTTCGATGTATTAGTACCAAAAGAAAAGCAAATTGAGATTAAGAACGGCAAACGCCGCATCACTGATAAAAAGATTTTCCAAGGTTACGTACTTGTTGAAATGCGCCTTTCAGATGAGACTTGGTATATTATCCGCAATACGCCTGGCGTAACTGGCTTTGTTGGTACTGGCACCCAGCCAACCCCAGTTTCTAAGAAAGAGATTGAAAAAATTAAGAAACGTATGGGCGTGGAAGATCCTAAATTCACCGTTAATTATGAAATCGGTGAGGTTGTTTCTGTCACTGATGGTCCATTCAAGGGCTTTGAGGGTACGATTTCTGAGATTGACGCCAATAAAGGTAAACTTAAAGTCCTCGTTTCGATGTTTGGGCGCGAAACCGCCGTTGAGCTTGACGCACTGCAGGTCAAAAAGATTGACGATTAATTAATAATCACCCAGTTCTCCCAGCTGGGTGATTTTTTATGCCATAAAAATGCCGCCCCGTTAGGAGCGGCCTTTTTAATTAATTGTAGATGTTTTCTACGAGGATGCTTGGCCCCATCGTGGTAGTAATGTAAACAGACTTTACGTACTGACCTTTAATGGAGGCAGGCTTCTGGCTCTTTAAGCTTTCAACGAAAGCATTAACGTTTTCCATGAGCTTATCGGCGCCAAAGGAAACTTTTCCGAGGCCAACGTGGACAATGGATTGTTTATCGACGCGATATTCAATCTTACCAGCCTTAGCTTCTTTAACGGCTTTTTCAATTTCCATCGTAACCGTACCGGCCTTAGGATTTGGCATTAAGCCTTTTGGACCGAGCAAACGAGCATACTTGCCAAGCTTTGGCATATATTGTGGCGTAGAGATAAGAACATCGAAATCGAGTTGTTCCTTGTCGAGGCGCTTAGTAAATTCTTCATCTTCGGCAATGTCGGCACCGGCAGCTTTGGCGACCTTAGCGAGATCGAGCGGCGCAAATACGGCCACACGAACCTCTTTACCGGTACCAGCTGGTAAAGTGACGGTGGCGCGGATGTTTTGGTCGGCCTGGCGTGGATCAACACCAAGGCGGAAATGCATTTCGAGCGTAGCATCAAACTTAGCTGGGCTAGTTTCAACAGCAAGTTTAACTGCATCTTTGAGGCTATAGGCCTTGCCTTTTTCTATTTTTTCGCTAACCTTGCGGTAGTTTTTGCCACGGCGCTCTAAGCGGCTGCGGGTAATTGGCTTTGGACCAACTTTCTTTTCTGGTTCAGCAGCTTTTTCGGCTTTGCGAGCTTGGCGCTCCTCTTCGGCACGAACTTCTTCGACGTGTTTTTTAGATTTTTTACCAGCTTTGGCGTATTTTTCTTCAGTTTCCACTGGAGATTCGGCTGGAGTTTCGACAGCTTCTTCAACAGGAGCGGTCTCAAGAACTTCTTTGGCTTCTTCTTTGGCCATGAACAATCCTTTCGCGGTACAAACGAGCTATTAACTCTCCCGACCTTAAATTTAACTTGCTCTATTTTAGCATAAAACAGATAAAAAGACAAGAAAAAGGCGCCGCCTATAGCAGCGACGCCACATATTTGATTATCGCGAAAACAACCAGTCCAAGTGCAAGCGAGTCAACGCGGTCTAAATAACCGCCATGTCCTTTCACAGGATATTCGAGTATGCGGAAAAAAGGATAGCACATAAGCTCTTCATTGGAATCTTTGATGCCAAGGCGACGCTTACAGGCTGAACCGAGTAAATCTCCTATCTCGGCCACTAATCCGCCGGCCACGATAAACCAAATGACGGTATGGTTAAGCTCGATATCGAAAAATGCCGGTGCCAGCACAATTGCGAACAAAGCAAATATGTATCCGCCAAGGTACCCTTCCCAAGTCTTGTTCGGAGAAACCTGGCGGAGGAAGCCTACCTTGTGTTTACCTATTGATTTGCCGATTGCGAAAGCGCCTAGATCAGCTAAGACGCAGACCAGAATAACGAGCGCCATCTCTTTGCGGTTCATGAACCAAATTTCCAACATCGCGAAACACAGCACGGCAGCCTGAACCACATGAATCTGTTTCAACTTGCCCATAAACGGACGCATACGCCAAGGATTATAGTCCGATATTGCCACAATTTCCCCAAATGCCATAACCAGGCAGAAGAAAAGTAGAAAAGGCAGCAGGACACCATCCCAGGCAAAATACCCAATCAATAGGGCTGCGATAATCCAAAGTGCACCAATCAGCCTTCCCTTCATATGCCCACCTCCTTAAATGCGCCAGGAACGCAATTAGCTTGGAATATTATAACATAAAAAACCGGCGCCGTAAAACGGCGCCGATCAGCTGAAGAGTAGGATGGCGAAAATTATCATGCAGGACACGGAGTCCATGCAGTCAAGGTACCCATGGCGGGATCGCATCAAGACCTCCAGCTGGCGTAGAACCGGCACATCTAGCGTGTAGTCGCTAGAATGTTTAATGCCCAGCTCGCGCTTAGTTCCAGAAGCAACTAAATCGCCAAATGAGCACACGGCGGCGGCCATTGCGACGAGAATTATGTTGCGTGCGGACCACTCGAGATGCATCACGGCGATGCCCAAAGTACCAAACGCGATTGTCGCTACCAGTGAACCCAAGTATCCAGCCCAAGTCTTATTCGGAGAAATTCGTCTCGAAAACGCCGGATGACGATATCCGAATAAGCGGCCACAGATGAGTCCGGCCGCGTCTGAGCTGAGCGCGAGGCCCAAGGTTAGCGCGTAGTATTTTTGGCTCATCGGAATGGTTAGTACTGCCACGCAGGCCACTAGCAAGATGGCGTACATGTGCAAAGTAAAGAATTCTGCCGCCTTGGTAGGATAGCACTCAATATCTTTGCGTTTGCTTGTGACATATATTTCAATTGCGGACATTACGAAGCTGATGACTAACATGATTTTGATCGGCCAAGCATTAAAGAAGAAAATCGCCGAGCCGACCGCTGCTATAATTGCGAACGTGTCGCCGATCTCGCGCTTGAGCGTGAGTTCTTTCATGAGACATACACCCCTCTTCCTTTGTAAGGTACAATATGGCTTATTATTATACTTAATTTATCTCTATTTGTCAATGACACAACAAAAAGCCACCCTCGCGAGTGGCTTTAAGCAGAAATTATTCTACAACTTCAACGCCCATGGAGCGTGCAGTACCAGCAATAATCTTGCAGGCGCCTGCCTCATCTACGGCATTGAGCTGATCTTTCTTAACGGCGGCGATTTCCTTAATCTGAGCCATGGTAATTTTGCCTACCTTCTCAGTGTTTGGCTTGCCGCTACCCTTTTCGAGCTTGATCTTTTCACGGATCAAATCATCGACTGGCTGACCAAGGCAGGTCCAATCAAAGGTACGATCTTCGTAAACCTTGATGTGAACGATCACGTTTTTGCCCTGGAATTCTTTAGTAGCCTCATTGAAAGGGTTGATGAAGTCCATCATATTGAGGCCCCACTGACCGAGAGTGCTACCAACTGGCGGACCTGCGGTTGCACGACCACCAGGAATGCGCAACTTGAGGTTGCCGATGCATTTCTTAGATGCCATTTGTTAATTTTCCTTCTCCGGCGTTTGAAGCGCTTCGCCGGAAATTACGTTTAAACGTGCGTAACGGGTTAGATTATACTAGAATTTGACATTTTTTGCAATATATCGTGTAATCTATTGACATTTTATTGCGTTTATGCTATAATGGACATATTGGGCATTGTTCCAATGCGCTAATAGCGAGCCCCTTTAAAGCCAAGACGGAAAAAGATCACCGATCTCTCCTATATATCCACACTAACTTACGATTGGAGGAATTTGCATGACTTTCGCGCAAATCAAAGGAGACATTATCAACTGGTTCGAACGAGTGGTAGGCACGAAGTACATGATCGAGCACGACCCTGCTTTGATCGATACTCTGGTGCTTAACTCTATCGTTGGCGAGCTGAGCGAGCAAACACTCGCTGAAGTCAAAGACTTCCTCACCGGCGATGAACTCACCGAAGACGACCCCGACATTATTTTCGAAGAAGAAGATGGTTATATCACAGTGGACGGAGACCTGTGCTACTGCGCCGTGTGCGAGAAGCTCAGTTTCGACCGCCCGCTTGATCAGGCCTTTTCCTACGAAGATGGTGTCCTGACACTAACAATCGGGTTCAAAATCCAATATATCCTCAACGAAGATGAAGAAATCGACATGGAAAGATACATTCATATCTGCAACGTAATCTCCTCTGAAGACGGTTTCTGCGACTACGATGATGAGGATGATTACTGCGAGGATATTGAAGATTCCGATGACGATTTTGACCATCTATTGCCCGGAATGCACCACATCGGTGGCGGCGTCTGGTGCGATGATGATGGGGACAATTGGGACTTTTTCTAAGCATCTTGGCGTCGCCACGGTCACAAGCCGTGGCGCGCCTTTTTATGGCAATAAAAATATGCCCCTCTCGAGTTGGGGCATATTGTTTAGCGCTTCTTTTCTTTTACTTCGTTGCGACCAAGATTCTTCTTCGTCTCAGTAAAGACCACGTGTTTGCGCAAAACTGGGTCGTACTTGCGAAGGCTGAGCTTGTCTGGCGTATTCATAGTATTCTTCTTGGTATAGTAAAGACGAATACCGGATTCCTCAGAAACCAAACCAACAAGCTTGCGCTTGGTATTATTTTTCTTTGCCATATTGGGATTATTTTAGCACATCTGTTAGCTTTTGTAAAATGGTATAATTAAAGAAAAGGAGGCGTAAGTGAGTTTAGTTGAAGGTACGCGCGATAATTTTAAACAAGAAGTCTTAAACATAAAACAGCCCGTTCTGGTGGATTTTAATGCCTCTTGGTGTCCACCCTGTCAGGCTTTGCACCCTATACTAGAAGAATTGTCTGACAATTATAAGATTGTTACTGTTGATATTGACGATGAGGAAGATTTGGCCCGCGAGTATGGAATTAGCAGTATTCCGTGCCTCGTATTATTTAAAGATGGCGAGGAAGTAGATCGTCGCTTCGGATTGCAGCCAAAGAAACGTATTATAAAGATGCTGGAGCAATAAATGTACGACATAGTTATAGTTGGCGCCGGCCCGGCTGGCCTTACGGCCGCAATCTACGCAGCGCGTGCAAATAAAAACGTTCTCGCGCTAGAAGCCTTAGCTTGTGGTGGCCAGATTATCAATACTACGAGCATAGATAATTATCCCGTTGCACCTCATATTACTGGCGTTGAATTTGGCAAGACATTGCAAAAACAAGCCGAAGATTTGGGCGTAAAGATAGAGTATGATGAAGTTACTCGTATTACTCCACTAGATGAAGGCTTTAGGGTTGAGTCCGAGGACGAGGAATACAATGCAAAGTGTGTTATTTTAGCCTCTGGCACTTCGCCTCGTAAGCTCAAATTACAGAACGAAGATGCGCTAATAGGCAATGGTGTTTCCTATTGTGCGACCTGTGATGGCGGTTTTTATAAGGGCAAGGTTGTCGCTGTAAATGGCGGTGGCAATTCGGCCTTACACGAGGCACTATATCTTTCTGATATCGCTGAGAAAGTCTACCTCATCCACCGGCGTGGTGAATTTCGTGCCGATGCCGCGCTCGTAGATGTGGTAAAAACACGCGGCAATATTGAACTTGTCTTAAACGCTAATATTACTAAGCTAAACGGTGAGCAAAAGCTTGAATCTATCGAAACAGATAATGGTCATACCATTAAAGTCGATGGGCTCTTTATATCAATTGGCCGCACACCTAACACTGCTAACCTAGTCAAAGGTCTTGCCTTAGATGACAATTATGTAAAATCCAGTGAAGATTGTACTACTAATATTCCGGGTCTATTCGTGGCCGGCGATGTACGCACGAAGGCTCTGCGCCAGCTAGTAACCGCAACTGCCGATGGTGCCAATGCCGCAACGGCAGCAATCAATTTCTTGCGTAAATAGTTTATGGTATAATTAAACATAAGCAGAGATTATGAGTAGCGACAAAGATAAAATGCTGAGTGGGCAGTGGTATAATCCGAACGCTGACGACCTTCTCAATGAGCGTACAATCACCCGTACGCGCCTCCAAAAGCACAATTTAACTATTGCTTCGGATTTTGCTGGCCGCGATGCACAGATTCGGCAGATTTTAGGCCAAGCTGGTGAGAACATCCATATCGAACAGCCTTTTTGGTGCGATTATGGCTACAATATTGAGATTGGCGATAATTTCTACTCTAATTTTGGGCTGACAATTCTCGATGGCGCTAAAGTCAAGATTGGCAATAACGTCAAAATTGGCCCCAATTGCAATATCTACACAGCTACACATCCTAAAGATATCGAGCGGCGTAATCAAGGTTTAGAGCAATGTTTACCAATTACGATTGGTGACAACGTCTGGATTGGCGGCAACGTTACTATTCTCCCTGGTGTGTCTATCGGCCAAAATTCAATCATAGGTGCTGGTAGTGTGGTAGTTTCAAATATTCCGAGCAACACTACTTGCGTTGGCGTCCCAGCAAAATCAATTTCGTCCTCTTACGAAGATATTTGGGCGATCGTTTATAATGTTTCACGTTATTTGCTTGATAACCCCGATAAGAAATTAGGCACATCCCTAATTCAGCATCGTTATTCCGTTGGTTACGGTAAAGCAACCCATGTAATTGATACGATGGTCGAAAATAGAATCGCTAAACTCGATCCTAAAACTCGCACCTACAGCCTGTTGATTAAGAATGTTGACCAGATTAAGGTTCCCGATGGCGTAGAAATTGACCCAGAAATTATCAATGCCAAGGAGCGCCCAGAGTCAAATGATTTAGCCGCCGATGTCGCTCTTGCCGCTATCAAAAATAATCAAGAGGAAATCACGACTAACTGGTTGCAACGTAGGTTTAAGGTCAATTTCGACCAAGCCGCTGCCGTGATTGAGGATATGGACAAACGTGGTATGCTGGCCGAACATAAAGATAACAAAGGTCCGCGCAAACTTAAGGTTAAAACCGAAGAAGAACTGGCGGAGCTGCTTAAGAAAACTACAAAATAAAAAATCGGAGCCACATAAACTCCGATTTTTTGTTGCCACTTAAAACGCGATATACTTTGCGATCCAACCCTGCAACGCCTCGGCACTATTAAAATAGTCTACATCCTCATCCGAGTCAGCGCGAAGCCATGCTACAACTTTACCCTCACGAATGATAGCAACCGATGGCACAAACGTCACGTACTCGTGTAGACTGGATTCTCTGGCTTCTGACCACATGAATTGATAGTATTTGAATTGCATATTTGCTGGAAAATTCGCCATGCGCTCACGCATCGGAGGCGTCGTAATGCAACCGGGCTTGTCTACCATCACGACAAAAGATTTTTTCTGCGAAAGCAACTGTTCGTATTCGTCTTTAGTCAATCCGGTTAGCATTTCACTCGTGCCGTAATACTCGGCACTCAGACGGAATTGCTGCGTCGGTTGGCTGCTAACGATTACGGCAACTAGCACGGTAATAACTACCACCAAGATGATGGCGAGTGCCACGATACGAAACCCTTTTGAGGCGCCTTTTTTCTTATCGAGCTGCTTTTCGGTTTCCGCCATATTACTTTTTCGTCAATTCGCTGAATATAATTTGATGATACGGAACTTTCCAGAAGGCATAGCTAACTTTACCATTTTCATCAGTTTGTTTAACTTGAACGTTGTTTTTGCCCTCATAGGACCAGTAGGCGCCGGTGTCGTAGATTTTGTCGGCATCCCAGCCTAGCGCGACTAACATGGTCTTGGTCATACCAGAATAGCCGCCACCGCCACACATTAAGAAGATATACTTATCTTTCGGAAATAAATCTTCTAGAATCTGCATCGATTCCTTGTAGTTGGCCGTATACTTACCCTCTGCGTCCACCGTAAAGAGTGTTTCGCCCTTATAACTTTGGCCGACCTCTTCCGGCAAGCCAACTACGTTCGCAAGATATGGATATGGAACCACCTCATAACCTTTGACGTAGCCGGACAAGAAACGATCGCCGCCGATTTCTTCGTAGGCTGCGGGATCCTCGAACATACGCATATCACGATAGACCGTATCGCTGCGGCCTAAATAGTCGTCAATCGTCGTCTCATTAATATTTTTATCAATGCCGAGCTCGCCACGCTGGCCTTCGCTTAACTCCGGTTTTGGCAGCTCAATAAGTTTATTGGCCTGATTAGTCAGATTACTACCTAACACTAGGCCACCTACTAGCGCAAAGATAAGCACTACTAGGACAATTAATTTACCTCTCTCTTTCATAATACTTTTATTATAGCATTAAAAAGCCCCGGCTGGCTGCCGGGGACTTTTGCGCTGATTAAGCGAGGAATTTTGCCAGGTAGGTCTCTTCAACCCCGCACTGCAGGAGGGTTTTGTGGTACCTCTCCTTGTCGTCTGCGTCGAGCTGGGAGACGTCGACACAGTCGATGAACTTCTGCAGGCCGAACGGCGTGGGATCATAGTCGATCAGGCTCCACATGGCGTCGAAATACTTAAACTCGGGTGAGTAGCCGATTTCGGCCAAGAATTTCTTCGCCAACAGAGTGAAGTCGAACTTCTCGGCGAATTCGCGGACGAACTCGTCGAAATCCCACACGTTTTCGACCAACCCTTCGGCCGAAATGTGAGCCAGCAGTTTTTCGATTCTGACATTGACCCGCGTGAGCTGGTCAACTGTGCCGTCGAACTGGAAGTGATGCTCGAGATATTCTTCCTCGTAGTCGTAGGTGTCAATCCCGAGTTCGTCCCAACATTCATACTGGCAGCCGTCGAACATGTCGCTGACGATGCTCGAGTTCATGTGGCGCTTCAGCCACTCTGCGGTAGTGGCCTGCGGGATTCCCTTATTCAGGTAAATCCTCAGCTCATAGAGCAGACAACGGGTGTTGCTGAGATTATAGGCCAGTTCGCCTTCCGAGGTGTAACCCCAGATGGTTTCGATGCTCAACCCATCCTCAAGCAGCTCATCGACGTCATTGATGCCGACCAGACCGAAGCAGAAGCGAATCAGCTGATCAGTAGTAACGCCGCGCTCGGCGAAGATGCGGAAGTGCCGACGGCCAAAGCGGCTGCCCAGCTCGCACATGTTCTGGCATGCGTCGAGTTTGGCGCCGGCGGCGACCAGTTCGTTCCAGTTGTCGAACACGTCCTGAGAGCTCATGGCTTCGGCGACCGAAGTCGCGTCGTAGCCCTCGGCGAGAAGGTCTCGCCAGTATTTCTTCGCAGTGATTTCGATATCCTCCCTCTCTATGTCGTCGGCCTCGCCAAGGCGAGCCATCATTTCGTCGTATACGACTGCAAGCTTCGCGTCTTTCATGGGCGAATTCCTCTCTCTCAAAGTGCTTCCCGTTCCGAACGGGGTATCTTATCATTATAGCATATACGTCTTTATTTGTCAATGGTGATGACACTCTTGGCGGATTATGCCAGTTAAGTTATAATTTTACAGAGTTCAACTCGATCTTTTCAAAAGGGGGTGTGTTTGATGGCTATCAAGAACGCTCTGCGCTGGCTATTGGTATTAGCTTGGCTATATCTCGTAGTCTATCTATCACGTCAAAGTGGCGTAGAGAGCGCCGAAATATCCAGTTGGATTGCCCGCACAGTGAAGAAAGCCCTAGATTTTTGCGGGATTTCCGTCTCTTATGGAGGTCTCCATTTACTGCTACGCAAAGTCGCCCATTTCGCGATACATTTTGTGCTAGCGTGGCTGACATATTTGGCGCTAAACGGGACTTTCTCGGGGCAAAAATGCAATATCGTTATCTGTTTCATCTTCTGCTCAATCATCGCAATTTTCGATGAAAGTATCCAAAGCATGGCGCCTGGCCGCGTGGCGCAATTTTGCGATGGCATCTTGAACCTATTTGGCATGCAGTCGGGTATCTTATTCGGCATCTTAACGACCAGAAAACACTAACTGGCCACCCCTCCGGGGTGGCATTTTCTGGCTTTCCTATTGACTTTTTTAAGTGTTTATGCTATAATGGGCAAGATTCGAAGAAGAAAGCACTTTTTGAGAACAGGGGGTGATTTCATGAAAATGGTTCTGACGGAATTCATTCGCGAATGGAATATGGCCCACAAGAAGGTCGTATTCACGCGCATAAATTCGGCGCTTGGACGCGCCAATAGCATCGAAATCCGTATTTCCGCGAGCACGTTTAAGAAATCTCTTACGCTTAAAGCTTGGGAGAGCCTGAACGACGCGGTTGAAGAGAGATCGCATGGCACCATGATGGTGGCCACCGCTTTCCGCCACTTCGAGAGAGGCATCGTTGAAATCAAGGTTGCTTCTTCGAATTATAATTACAAAGAGGAATATATCGTTAGTGTACTACACTGGATTGGGACCGAACTATTCCCTTCTGACGAATGATTCCCCGCCAGCCCGCCGCACCACGGCGGGCTTTTTCATGTTATAATAATGCTAGAGGTAATTGGAGATAATAATGAGTAATCCGGAATCTTTTCTAAAACGGATCGAACAGCTATATTCCACGCTAAAGCCGCGCCCCGAGAAGTTTTCTGAGTCAGTTTATCCGAAAGAAGAAGTTGCGCGTGATTTAACGATGTTATCTACTTATCAGCAGTCTCCGGAATACCAACGTGGCGAAGAACGCTCCGATTCTGTCTTGCTCGAGAAAACATTTATTCATTTGTCCGAAATTGACGACTGGTTCCAAGAGGAAGATCGTTTTGGCGATGACGAAAATGAAGATTATGAATCTATTGTTGCTATTCCGTCCTCTGAAGTCGACGACACTTTTGGTCACATCGATGTTATTGGCACCATTAGGAACGCCGATACGGATTATGAAAGAATGCATTTCGCAATCGATCTTACCTACAATACCGATTCTGAAAAACTGGGGAAAAAATTCTCCTGGCTACATCTGCATGGCTTAAAGGATAATGCCCCAAAAGGAGTTTCCGAATTCGGCGACATTATTACTGATAGAGGTTTTGATGGCCGCCAACATAAGCGCACGCGTCCGTTACGCAATATATTCCGTCGCGGCCTAAAGATTCCGGGTTTCGCCTCCGCAAAGTACTACGAGGACACAAATAACACTTGGGACCCTGCACACGATAAAGGCCGCATCGATGTAATGCCAAGGTTAGTTGTCGGATATAGCCCAGAGCTAGCCGAGATATTAGCACAAGGCCCCCCAGACGAATCTATCGCTCGCAAGTATGGAATGGGCGAATACGAAAAACGCATGAATGATTTTAACACCGCCAAGACGCGCGCAAAGTGGTGTGCACTTAATGAGTGCGCCGAACAAGCCTCTGCGATTCATTTCATGGTGGATAATCTGCCCGAATCTAAAACCGAGTCTATGGACAAAGATGAGCTAGAGAGCGCCCGAAAACAAGCCGCCGCCATGGATAAGTATTTCAGTGGCGCCCTAGAGCAAGCTCGTAAGAAAGCTGCCGAAGATCCTCAAGAACAAGAAGCGATGGATTATGCCGAGCGCGACGAGGTGCGGAATGAGATTCAACTGAGGACCGGCTTTACTTTCATTGATCCTTATTTAAAAAAGAAAGAATCTGTTTCTTCATCACAGCCTGGCGGAAGTGACGAACAAAAAATCGCCTAAATGGCGCTTTGTTTCTGGAGCCGCGACCGGGATTTGAACCCGGGACCCCAGGAGCAGAACAGCCTACTTCTTGCATCAGATGATATAATAGAAGTATGAAGATCGCTTTCTATCATTACGAAGATGAAGATATCACGATTAATATAGATGCTATTCTTGAAGATGGAAAGTTACTGCTCGACGGGCTCGATTATGGGAAAAGGGTCGAAAAATTACGCGGCATGGGTGATGATTACGAATACAAGTTATCTCTAGATAAAGAAAACACTGCTAAATTCTTCGGAAGTTTAGGTGTCGCAGACGAAAATGATAAACAGAAACTTGCCGCACTAAAAGAAAAATTCGGAAAAAACGGGCGCATTTCAGAAGTAGAAGAATATTGCAATAAACATGATATAGAAACGGAATTCTTCTGTTGGCCATAAAAGGAGTAACATGAGCGAAAACGAAATATTCGAAACAGCACTAGAGATAGCCACAAGAGTACATAGAGGACAAAAAGATAAAAATGGAGTAGCCTATATACTACACCCGTTGGCCGTAGCAGCTCAATTAGACTCTTTAGAGTTAAAGACTATCGCGATCCTACATGATACCATTGAGGACACCGAGGTAACTGCGGACTACTTATTAGAAAAAGGTATCCCAAAATATATCGTTAATGTCGTTCAGCTACTAAGTAAACCAGAAAATGAAGACTACGAGACGTACCTAAAACGAGTCAAGGAAAATCCTCTCGCGAGACAGGTTAAATTAGCCGATCTAGCACATAATACAAGTCCGGAACGAGCTAGTGGCTTGAACGAAAAACGTAGAGCCAAGTACGAATTAGCAAAAAGAATTCTTGCCGAAGCAAACGCTGTCAAATGTCCAAAATGCGGAAAAGATCTAGTACCAATTATTTACGGATTGCCAACTCCAGAAGCTGCCGAGGCCTCGTCTCGTGGCGAAATCTTTCTAGGCGGATGTGGAGTCTACCCAAACTCACCAAAATATCACTGCTACAACTGTATTTTAGATTTCGATAAAGATCTAAAAGAGCCAACAAAATCTGACAACACTCCAATAGATTTCTTAGATTTCGGCGAAGAATAAAAACTTTGTCTGGACCGACAAGATTTAGCGAGGATATACCTCAAACTGTCGGCAGAAAAGGTGCCGGATGCTTTTAGCTGCCTATTAGTCAATTGCGGCTGCTTATCGGTCCGGATAAAACTTCTATCCTATACCGACTCGATCCTTTCGGTTTAGGTTGATGTCATTTGTACTAGTGGGGCCACCACTCTAAGTCATAGGCCCTAACGAAAAGTTCATTCATGACTCCTTAGGAAAAGCAAGAAACAAAAAACTCGCAAACATTTTGTGTTCACGAGTTTTAATAGTCATTATATGGAGCCGCGACCGGGATTTGAACCCGGGACCTCATCCTTACCATGGATGCGCTCTACCAACTGAGCTATCGCGGCACTGCGTATATATTACCACAGATAAGCGATAGCTTCAAGTCTGGCTAAGTTTTATTTAAGGTGTAATATAGCTGTTATTGTTGGCTTTTTGCCACTGTTCGTTGTATTCTTTGCGGATTTGCGCAGCATTAATCATGCCCATCACGAATATCACTAGAAACGATACGATACATATACCGAATATAGTAAAGAATATGATACGGAATAGCTTCATGTTGCGGTTAGCGTGGCTAAGCATATCGCTAGCAAGTCGTATGCTTTCGGCGCGAATTTCGGCCGCAGCATCACTTAGTTCTGGATCAGTATCGTATTCTACGGCAAAATCCCGACGACATTTTTCACAATGCACGTCGCGTTCGCCGACTTTGAATTTAATATTAGCGCCACAGTTTGGGCATTTTTTCTCTACGAATTTCATTAGTTTAGAATTGGTCCATCATCAACTTTATCGTTTGGCCCGACATAATTCGTAATACCGTAGTTTACAGTAATAACTTTAGGTTGGATATTTGGTACTTTTACGAACATTGCCGCACCAATATATTTTTCGAGGCTATAGTCACGAGCATAACGGATTTCGGCTGTGAGCGAATAGTTTTCGTCGCGAGTAATACTCGATACGCGAGCGCCCCTTAGGCCTTCGCTTGCTATCGAAAAGACCACTATGTAGCCGGACTGGAAATAATTTTCGTCGACCTCCATTGATCCCTCAATGGCATAACTGGCATCAGCGAGATGAGCGTTCATATCCTTCACCTGAGCGACAATCGTATCATATTCAGTCTTAGTCTTAATGACATAATAATCATTGCTCTTGCCGCCAGATAGCTTATAAATAAGGGAATCCTGCTCAGTGGTGCCGCTTGGTAAATATGGCACCGTCAAACTCTCGTATGACACGCCAATAATGTCCGTATCCTCGGCCACCTTAGAGCTTTCAATTGCTTTTTGGGCACGTGTTTCAATTTGCATGCCAAAGAAAATCATACAAAGCACAAATAGCGCACCGATAAACACGCAAATTGTAACCGTCAGAATAACGTGTGCATCCAACAAGCGGACGTCTTCTTTTTCGATATTGCCACCCTTTTTATTCATTGATATATTCCCTTTCCTTTAAATTTTCATGATGTCTGCTTCTTTTTCGGCAAACAATTTATCAATTTCGTTATTGAAATTCTTAATCATATCATCAACTTCTTTTTCGGCGCGCTTGCGGGCATCTTCGGCAAGTTCCATGCCTTTGATGTCTTTGCGTGCATCATCGCGAGCTTTGCGTAGAGCAATACGTGCTTCTTCGACTTTAGCGCTGGCGGTCTTGACGATTTCCTTGCGGCGTTCCTCGGTGAGTGGTGGAACTGGCACGCGAATTACGCGGCCATCGTCTGACGGATTGAGGCCAAGGCTCTGATCGGCACGAATTGCGGAGCTAATTTTAGCGATATTATTGGTATCGTAGGGTGTAATTAGTAGCATCGTGCCACCAGAAACAGTCACGTTGGCAATCTGGTTGAGTGGCGTAAATTGGCCATAGACTTCGGCTTTTACGCTGGCGAGCATATCTGGATGGGCGCGGCCAGTGCGGACCTTTTTCATTTCTTCTTTGAAGCGATCCACCGTAGCTTCCATCTTAGTTTTTACGCCGTTAGTATTGAACATAGTCTTTCATACTCCTTTTCGTTCTTGAATTTAATTACGATGTCGCCGGCACCCTTGGCATTAGTACGCACTTTCACCTTAAGCCCGAGCTTTTCGCTGAGGTTAGCGGCACGAGCATCACTCTCGGCGCTAGCTGGGCGTTTTCTGTCAAAGGCGGCCGCTTGAGCGCGCGCTTTCTCTTCAACCATATATTGCTCGACTTTGCGAGCACTCCACCCTTCTGCGATTATTTTCGGTAAAACTTTCTCTATAACTTCTGGCTTAGCGGTAATCAATGGGCGCATTTGACCTTCTGACAAACCGTGCTCCACCATAGCATGCTTAGCACTATCCGGTAAGCTCAGTAGACGCGTCGTATTTACGATAGCGGACTTGCTTTTGCCTACACGCTTGGCGACTTCGTCGTCGCTAAGATTAAACTGATTCTTGAGCTTAGCGTAGGCTGTCGCGATTTCAATTGCGTTTAAGTCGGTGCGTTGGACATTTTCGATCAGTGAGATTTCGAGACGATTTTGCGCATCAAGAGTGCGAACAACAGATGGGATTGTTTCGAGGCCAGCAATCTTAGAAGCGCGCCAGCGACGTTCACCAGCGACAATCTTGTATTTGTTGTCCTCTTTGGTGACTACAATTGGCTGCAAAACGCCATGCTCTTTGATAGACTCGGCAAGAGCATTCAGCTCTTCTGGCTTAAAATCTCGGCGTGGCTGATCTGGGTCTGGGATAATATCGTCTATTTTAATCTCACGAAGCTGACTCTTGTCTTCGTCCTTAGTGGGGTCGAAGGCGGAGTCAATTCGGTCAGTGGGAATTAGTGACTCGAAGCCTCTACCTAATGCCATTATTTCGTCCTTTCGATTACCTCTTCGGCGAGCGATTTGTAAGCCTTGGCACCCTTGCTAAAACGGTCATACTGACCGATAGCGACGCCGTGGCTAGGAGCCTCGGCAAGACGAACATTACGCGGGATAGTTGTATCAAACACCTTATCTTTAAAGTATTTCTTAATTTCGGCAAGCACCTCAGAACTGAGCGAGGTGCGACGGTCATACATAGTAGCTAAGACGCCCAAAAGCTTTAGGTCTGGATTCATCGCTTTCTTAACTAGATTCATTGATTCAAGAAGCTGCGCAACGCCTTCGAGCGCGTAGAATTCGGTTTGTACTGGGAGAAGCAGATAGTCTGCCGCAATCATGCCATTGACGGTTAGCAATGAGAGGCTAGGCGGACTATCAATAATAATAAAATCATATTTGTCGTTAATTTCATCAATGGCACGCTTCAAAATACGGAATTTGTCTTCCATTTCGGCCATTTGCACTTCAACGTTGGCGAGCTCCGGAATGGTCGGAGCTATAAAGAGGTGCTTATTTTTTTCGACCTTAGTTACAATATCAGCAAGTGTAGCCTCGCCTAACATTACATCACACATGGACTTATCCAGCTCGCGCTTATCAATACCGAGGCCAGAGCTGGCATTGCCTTGCGGATCGAAATCAATTAACAGCGTATCTTTGCCTGATTTGGCTAAATAAAAAGCCAAGTTGATAGACGTTGTCGTCTTACCAACACCTCCTTTTTGATTGGTAACAGTGATTACCTTTGCCATATCTTTATTTTACATTAAACTCCACTTTAATTAAAGAGAAACTACCAAATATAGCTCTGGATGATTTCAGGCAACGGAATCTCGAGCAGTATCAGTGCGTCGGTTTCTAGACGTGAGCTCAAATATTTAACTAATTCAAAATCATCACCGAAGAATTTGACTTTTGCATTGAATTTTTGGTCGGCTGGACGCTCACCTAAAACTAAAATTTCTGACATCAGGTCGTAATTTACTTTGCGGAGATTATTGAAATTATTCGTCACAAGGATACGTACATTCGCATCGAGCTCATAGATGGACTGTAGGCCGTATTTAACTGATGTTTTAGAACCAGAGGCGGAATCATCTAAGATAATCGAGCCGCGCAAACCACGCGCTGGAGCCATACGACCATGAATCGGTGTGAAGCTTTTTAGGCCCTCTTTTATCTTTTCGGGCGGAATCTGGAAGAGATGCCCCACGGCAGCAGCCATGATGAGCGGGCGGAGATTATAATTACCGATTACCTTAATATGCCCAGCATGAATGCGGAACCCCTCGGGTCCTACTACATCGCCAGTACAACCTTCGATTGTCTTCCAGTCGTCCTCGAAGTAGTAGTCGGCTGGATATTCATTACCATAGGTAATAATGTTGGTATTTTGAAGATATTTTGCAAATTCTTGCGGCACATCGTTAAAGTTCAACACGACATAATTTGCGCGATTTGCAAGCGCAAAGTATCGTTGCGCCTCTTCGTCAGTTTCGCAAGCGGTAATAATCACGATATCTGGGTTTATGTCAGGAAAAGCCGAGCTGGAATTATAGTCGAGCACAATGACATCTTCGAGCACATTTTTATTAATGCCCATCGTGACAGTAAGCTCTTCACTCAAAATAAAACCGAGAGCACGAATGGCGGATTTGCGACCATAGCTGCCGCAAACTACAATACTTTTGATTGTGTCGTATTTTTTAAGATAGCGTTCGATGCGCTTTTTCGGGTTTCCAAATAGTGGCATTATTTTTTACCTTTCTTTGCCGCCAAGCGTTTCGCGGCGCGCGCGGCTTTTAGCTCTAACGCTTCGTCATGCGAATGGACGCCAAAGAAGAGATCTGTAATACCATTAATTAAGAGGTAGGTTCCAAAGAGCTCAATATGGGTAGTAGCACTTAAGCCTGAACCAGCAAAGAGAACGAATGCTAGGACTGCGCCAAGCGTACCGTTAATCACCCACATGAAGCTGTCAGTCATATTCACGAAACTCGTGAAGCCAAGAATAATTGTAACGACTGATGCAAACAGCACATAACCACTCAAGATTATGATGCGGAGCCAAATTAGATCAGCCGCGCCGACACCTGGGATAGCTGTGACCAAAAGCGAAACAGCAATGGCAATCTCAAGAAGCCCCAAGAAAAGCGGAAAGCCCCAGTTGGCCTGTTTGCGGCTACGGTGAATCATGTTGGCCAGTTCAATAAAACCTAGGCACAGCATCGTCCAGCCGACGATTTGTATTAGTACTTCTGTATCGCCACCCGTAGCAAACATCATGCACATGCCGGCAATAATAGAAATTGCACCTTTCATGGCAAAAGTCAGCCAGTGGCTTTCGATAAATTTTTTTGTGGTTGTGCTCACGACAAAAAGCTCCTATTTCTTTACTTAAAGTATATTTTAAACAGAAGCGTTTTGCAAGCACTCTACCGCTTAAACGTGGCGGATTTTAGCGCGAGTTTTTTCGAACAGATAGTCCAACTTATATTGAGCTGGTTTTATGATTAGATCGTGAGCATGGAGATACTTGAGTTCTTCAACACCAAAACTTCGCTTGAACTGGCTTACACCGTAAAAGCGATGGGTAGTGTCATCTTCGGCCGTAATACCCCAAAAGTTATAGCGCTTGATGCCACGCTCGCGTGCATCTTTCATGGCCGCAAGATGAAGTAGTGGTGCCCCGGAATACTTCGTGCCAAGTTCAGTAGAAACACCATAGTGGTAAGATGCTTCATTGCCATAAAAAATCATAAAGTTTTGGGCGAGTATTTCGTCGCCGAGTTTAGCGGTATATATCTTGACTTCATCATAATTCGCGAAGGCTTCGAATTGCTTGCGTAGGAAATCTTCCGAAAATTCGACAAATTTATGACGGGCTGCAGTCTGGAGCTGTATTTCATAGAATTCGTGAATGTCTTTTGGATTAGTGCTAGTTGATACGACGATGTCGTTCTTTTGTGCTTTGCGAATCTTGCGGCGCAAGCCCTGCGAGGCGCCAGCTAGGATTTCTTCTTCACTCTTATTTAAGTCGAGAATTCCGGCGTATTCTACCGATAAATACATTGGGGCTGGTTTTAGCCCTAAGTCGGCAAACAGCTGATTATTTTCGGGTGTGTCGGTAATCTGTGGCCGAATCCGTACGAAGGAACAGTTATCATGTTTAGCTTGTTCTTTAATGTCGGCAAAAATCGCTTCGCGCAATTCCTGATTATCCCAATCTAGGATTGGCCCGCCCGCAATAGCCATGTAGGTGCCACGCTTGGCAGTCTCAACTTGGCCAACATAGGCACCGATTACTTCGCCTTTTTTGCCAAGTGCGATACGGCGGATGACTTTTTTATGACGAGCGAGATGAAAATCTCCCCAGGCCCACGATTGAAGAAAATTTGCGTCCGCATGACTCGTGACAAATTCATCCCATTGTTGCTGACTTTCAGCATCAACTATCTTCATTTTCTCCCCTTTAATGAGTTATAGATTAAAGCTGCGCCAAAGATTACTAAAATAATACCAATTCCAGCCAGAACCCAGTTGATTCCCTTATTGTTTTGAGCAAAACGGTTGATGAATTCTTCGGCCGTTTCACTGCCTTCATCAACTTCAAAGAATGTCTCCTTGCTGCTGGAACGAAATTCAGCAAAGCTATCTCCTTTTTGCTGGGCAATAACAGTGATGGTTTTATCTTTGACGTACTGATAGCTAATTCGATAATCGCCAATAGTCGGATTGGATGGGTCGGCAGAATTTGTTAAGTATTCATTAAATATTTTAAGATCGCCATGGTAAAGCTCTGCAATCTCATCTGGGCCGAGCGTGGTGTCGTAGCTTAATTTTTGAATCAATGTTTTGGGCAAAATGTAGGCACCAAATTTTTGATCTGTGGCGATAAAATCCTGGCTCTCATATTTTTGTTCACTTGGATTAACATGATTTGAGCCAAAATCTTTGGAGTCGATTAAGCCCTCATGCCAAGTTTTGACGTATTCGCAAGCATCATCACAACTCTGGAACCACTGATAAGTCTCGACTACACGGCGCAGCATGACTGTACGCCGGCCAATACCAATTAAATTGTCAGACAGTATGTCTTCAGCTGTGAGTTTTCCAGATACACCAACTAGTTTACCCTCATAGGCGGAATTTACGTGTTCGTAATCCGCGGCCACCACATCGGCACGCGCTTCATTGATGAGCGTCTCGAAAGTATTAGCGCGATTAAGCGCCATAATCAGAGTGGCAATACCTAGCAACGCTAGGATAATCCCGATAATTGATATGCGACGTCGTTTCATATTCTCCTCCTATAAATGACGATGCTTTTTACGCGCGACTTCTAACATATGAACAAATTTATAGCGGAATGGTCGGATGACCAAATCCTGTGCTGGCAAGTAGGTAACCTGTTCGCCGCCAAAGCCAGTTTTAAAAGTAGTAACGCCAGCATAGCGATGATGGGGCGAATTAGGTGGCGCAATGCCAAATAAGTTATAACGCTTCATGCCTAGATCCTTCGCATCGCGGATAACTTGCCATTGCAAAGCATAAGCGCCAGGATATTTGCGCCCCTCTTCCGCAGAGGCCGCTTCATGGTAAATAGCCTCTGGCGATTGCATAATAATGAGCCCTTTAGCGAGCGGCTTGCCATTAAGTGAGGCAGTATAGATGCGCGCGGCACCCTCAAACGCTTCGTGCTGGGCCTCGATAAAGCGGCGCGAGGACGGGATGAAGTCTTGGCGCTTGGCAGTTTCGAGCTGAAGATTATAAAAATCCGTAAAAGCGTATTTGCTCGTATCAAAAGTCACCTCAATGCCGAGTTTTTGCGCGCGACGCACCTCGTAACGCGTTTGGCGGCGCATGTCTTTCAGTAAATCGTCTTCAGAAAGGCTCAAATCGAGCATTACGGTATGTTCAGCGTGTAAATGCATTGGCGATGGAACCAGACCAAGTTCTCTTACAAGTTGCTGATTATTGTAATCGTCTGGAATATTTGGACGCATACGCACAAAAACACATTTTTCGCGTTCGGCCACTTTGCGAATCTCTTGCATAAAGGCTTTTACGGCGCGTTTATTACGGTCCCAATCTAGGAGCGGCCCACCAGGAATTTCTAGATAGGCGCCACGTTTAGCCTTTTTTAAGATAACTACGGCCGAGCCGATAAGATCATCGCCGTCATAGAGCCCAAAATAGAATACTTTTTCACCATCGAGCTCGTAGACCTTACCCCAACCGGCGCTTTGCAAAAAGTTCGCCTCAGGATGATTGGCACGGACATAGTTGTCTAGATCGATGGGGTTAATTTTGCAAAGTTTAATCATGTTTGTCTCCGGCTAGTTTATGAACTTTTTCGGCAATTACGTCCGCCAACTCCTGAGTGTCCACGAGGTAGCGCGAATGACGCCAGCCTTCTCTCATGTCCAGCTCGGAGTTCCGAAGTAGTTCATGCATTTTCTTACCCTGGCGCGGAGGAGTAATATTATCGTCCGTGCCCCAAATAATTTGCGTCGGCGTGGTGATATTGTCTAGTTTTAGGACTTTGTCGGAGTTGAGCATATTATCGAGAGTCTGTTTCATATTTTCTGGCGCAGCATCATAATCACTGGCACCAACTACTTTATGAAATGCCTTGCGTAACACTTTACTTTTCTTGAGCGGAGCAAAGGTTTTGGCGAGTACTTTTGCCATATTTCGTTTTGTCGATTCTTCATATATGCCGGCCGAATCAAGCAAAATGAGGCCTTTGAGATAATCCGAGCCCTTGTCGTTGAGCATGTTTAACAATATGCGACCGCCGTTACTATGACCAAGCGCAATACTGCCTTTCGGGATACTTTTTGCCGCCCATTTTGCGTAATCTTCAATTGTGTAGACCTCATCAGATTCGGTGCCGAGGCCGGGAACGCGCAATAACTCAGCTTCAATTTGATGCTTTTTGAGACACTTTATTACTTCTAACCACGGCTCTGGTTTATAAGTCCATCCGTGGATAATATATAGCTTTTGCATTATTCTAGCCCCCAGCTTGCGCGACGACGGCGATGCGCCTCGTCTTGGCGCGCTAATTTATCAACGTCGTTCGGATTAGCGAGTAATTTCTCGACAATCCATTCAAGATATTGGCTACCTTTGAAAATAACGGTCTCCTTGCCGGTAAGGTTTTCTTCGAGATACTTCAATGCTTGTTGTGGTTTATCGAAAGAAACTGCGTTGCACTTATCTTTTATTAGCGGATAAGTGTATTTTTTGGTGCGGCGGCCGATCATTACAATTTTTTCTGCTTTAACGTCGAGCAACAACTGCGCTAATTTTTTGTGTTCTTCACCCTCTAATTGGCCTTGGTCAATAATATCACCAATAACCAACCATTTATGAGGTGCATGCATGACTTTAACCATATCGAGCACTGTAGTCATACTAATGATATGCGCATTATAGCTACTGTCGACAATCTTAATGCCTTTCTTGCCGTCTAGATAGTTACTACGAGCTGGTGGCATTTTGAAGCTAGCTAGCTTGTAATCAATCTTTTCGCCAAGATAATCCATCAATTCACTTAGCATTAGTAATTGGACCGTAACGTCACGCGGCATAGGTTCTTGGAATTCAAACTTATGTTTGCCGAAATCAAAGACGGCGCGTTCTGGATACACCTCGTAACTCTTTAGCTCGCTTTGATTTACTGGCACAATCTTGGCAGAAATACCATCGGTACATTCGTGCATCTTGGGGTTTTCGTCGTCAATTAATACGAGTTTACGCGTATTCTGCGGTATGGTCGAAAATTCATGCGCGATAGCCTCGTCAATGTCTTTAAACTTGCCGGAGTTGACTTCGTTTTCGAAATACACCGCATGTGAGCGGCCGAGTGATACCCAGCAACTTACTTCTGGTTTAAGCCATTTAGCGATAAACTCCGCCTCATGGGGGCGCTCGCCGTCACATTCAACAATATAAAACTTCTCAACATGCTTATAGGTGAAAGCGCGTAATGGTGCCTTTAAGAGGAGCGCGATCCATTTTAGTTTGCTACCCGTGATACCAGTAAGGCCTAAAATATCAAAAGCAATGCCGAAGGCCGAGTTGGCATTATGCGAGTAATGCGCCTTATTGCCTAGCTGGCTTTCAATAAGATTGAGCATGGTGGTTTTGCCGGCCGATCCAGTGACGATAATGATGCGCGGGTGCCAGCGTCGGAGTGAAAAATTCGCGAAGAACTTAAAGTAGCCCGCCGCGACGAAATAGAACTTCTTCTTTAATTTTGCAATGACTGTCATTTACTTAATTATATCACGCCGCTTAAGCTCAAGCAGTACCGTTGGCACAGCTGGCGGCGGTGTGAAATAATTAGGACGCATTGGTAAGCGAATGCGTGGCGCATAGTGGATAAAGAGTTGTTTGCCAAGTTGTGAGGTGTAATGGCGGTCATTGTTGAGAAGCTTGAGCGCGAATTGTTTCTGTAAAATCATGTAAATTGCCACGGGTGGATTATCCGCTTCATCTAGTTTGTGCAAAATGGCCGAGCTAAGATGGAACGGTGGATTGGCGAAGATTTTATAGGGGCCATCTGGTAAGGTCATCTCTAGAAAATCTTGCTCCACAATCGTAACATTTTCGTATTTACCGACGTTTGTGCGCAATTTAGCGGCGGTTTCTGCGTCTGGCTCTACAGCAATCACGTGTGCGCAGCGCTTGGCGAGCGCGGCCGTAATTACGCCGGAACCGGCGCCGATGTCGATTACCGTGTCACGCTTCTTGATATTACTGTGGCCAATCAAAAAGCCGGCCAACTTCGGCCCGCGTAAGAAATGCTGTGATAACTGATATTTACGCATCTTTCGGAATTAACCCTAACTGGCGCACCGCCTCATACATGGCCACCGCGCTGGCACAACCGACGTTGATGGAGCGCGTGCTACCGAGTTGTTCAATATAAAAAGCCTGGTCGGCCTTATCAAGCAGGTCTTGCGAAATGCCATCCGATTCAGAGCCGAATACTAGGATGGAATTTGGCACGAGCTGGGTTTGCTGGAGTGGCTTGCTCTCTGGGCGATTGTTATCTACAGCTACAACTTGCATACCGCGGGCATGGGCGTCAGCGATAAATTCATCTACGGTCGCAAAGTGGTCGATATGTAGATATTTGTCGGTTACCATGGCACCACGACGGTTATATTTGCGTTTGCCAATGATATGCACGCGCGCCACATTAAAAGCGTTGGCATTGCGCACAACCGTACCGATATTAAAATCGTGCGCCAGATTCTCGATTGCAACCTCGAGTGGCACACGACTTTTGTCGAGCTCAGCGACGATAGCTTCATTGGACATGCCTTTGAATTTATCCACCAAATTACGGGTGTCTGCGCTCGGATCCATATTATTAGTTTAGCAATTATTTAGTCTTTTTAGCGAGGCGTTCAGCGACTTTTTTGTCTGTTTCAATCTGTTTCTTTTTTTCTTCATAACTCTGAATGCCAAAACGGACCAAAGCCCACACTACGACATTCATACAAAGTGCGATAATTGAAACCAGCGGAACAATTAACACTGCCACACCAAAAGATTGATTAACGAGAGCGCAAAATCCTGCAAAAACCACACCCACAAGGGCTATTGCACTATAAGTATAGCTAAGTAGCGCAACCTGGCCTTTTTTGTGGTAAATATCCAACATTTTATCGAGAAAATTCATCATAAGTCTATTATATCACACTTGCGCTTAAAAGTCAAGATTATTCAAGAGGTAGTGGCCGCGTGGTAAAATGGGAACATGCGTGATGATTTAATTCGCGAAATTAATTCCTATATCGATGAAGAACGTGCCGCCCGTACCCGGCATTATTTTGGTATTTATAAGGGTGGCTACGGCGAAAAAGATGAATTACTGGGCGTGCCGAATCCTGTTTTACGCAAGATTGCCGCTAAATTTAGCAAGTTATCACGCCCCGACATCGAGGGCCTATTGCAATCCCGTATTCATGAATTTCGCTTCGTGGCTCTCTGTATTCTTGAAAAACAGTATAAGAAAAATCCGCGCGAAACCGTTGAAATCTATTTAAACCATTTAGACTATATTAATAACTGGGATCTCGTAGATTGTTTTGCATCGCATATTATTGGCCAATGGTGTCTCGACAACCAAGATGAGACTATTCTGATTAAATTGAATCAGAAGAGTAGCCTTTGGCGCCGGCGCATTTCCCTAGTTGCCTATCAAGCCTTTTATCGTAAAGGTATTTTAAGTAATGGCCTCGAGCTAATCGACCAGCGCATTGAGGACCCAGAAGATTTAATGCACAAAGCTTGTGGCTGGATGCTGCGCGAGATATACAGTAAAGTCGATAGGCAAGTCGTAGAATCATACTTAATCGACAATTATGATCGTCTTTCGCGCACCACTTTGCGCTATGCTATTGAGCGAATGCCGGAAGCGCAGCGTCAAAAGTATTTAAAACGAGATTTTAGATGAAAAAACAAAACTTTCAACCCTATGAGCCAGAAAAATGCTGGGTTGGCGATGCGCACAAGGTTTGTTATCCAGATGAAGATACGGCCGAGCAAAGTGCGCGCCTATCGGAATTTGAGCATGGACTAAAACCAGGCACACTTGGCGTTTATAAGTGCGAATATGGCGACCATTGGCACCTAGCCCACAAGCAACAAAAATCCGCCTAATACGAAGGCGGATTTTTTAAAGGCATTATTTCTTGGCTTTTTTCGTAGCCGGCTTCTTGGCGGCTGGCTTCTTGGCGGCCTTTTTGCTAGCCGTAGCATGCGGACGGTTCAGCTCGGCGAGTTTGTCCATCGTTTTATTAATGCGAATGCGATTAGCGATGCTATTACGTGCCTCTGGCGACGAAAGTTGCTCAACGGCTTTTGGATCGTTCTTATAAACGGCCAACATCTCGGCGACCTGTTGCTCTATTTCTTGGTCGGAAACCTCAATTTTAAGCTCGTCGGAAAGCTTTTGCACGATTATTGAGCTCATTACGCGGCGCTCAGCTGTCTTTTTGACTTCGGCTTCCCATTCTTCTTGAGATTGACCACGAGCCGCAAGGAAATCTTCCATTTTTTGACCACGAGTCTGTAAATTACGGCCAAGATCCTCTTTGATATGATCTGCTTGTTCTTCGACTAACGAAGCCGGAGCTTCAGTCTTAGAGCTATCAACTAATGCTGTGAGCAAATCATCTTTGAAATGTTCATCGGCGTTATGTTCGGCTTGGGCAAGAAGATTCTTCTTAATGTCTGCACGGAGATCTTTAAGCGATTCAAAAGCACCAGATTTTTTAGCCAACTCATCATCGATGGCCGGAGTGATTATTTCGTTAACTTGCTTTACTAGCACTTCAAATACCGTTTTAGCGCCAGCGAGATCGGCGTTACCGTAATCTTTCGGGAAAGTAAGATTTAAATCAAATTTATCGCCAGATTCATGACCGACGATGCCATCTTCAAAGCCCGGAATAAAGGCACCAGAGCCAAGACGAAGGCGAAAATCTTTGGCGGAACCGCCATCAAAGGCGACGCCGTCTTTCTTGCCGACAAAATCAATGATGACCTCGTCGCCAGATTTTGCTTTGCGCTTTACGACTTTGCCTTCAGCATAACTATCAGCAATGCGCTTGAGCACATCATCGACATCATCTTCGGAAACTGCCGGCTTGTCATAATGACCTTTGAGCTTCTTGTAGTCACCGAGTTTAACCTCTGGGAGGATGTCGGCGGCGACAATCAATTCGGCCATTTCGCCAGGAATAAATTTCTTAATATCAACACGTGGGATGGAAACTGGCGTGACACCCGAACCATCAAATAATTTTGGAATGGCTTGACGCACGAGAATATCGAGCGTAGTGCTAGCTAATTCATTTGGATCAACATGTTGTTCTACAACATTTGCAGGAGCTTTACCATTGCGGAAGCCCGGAACTTTGATATTACGAGCGAGACGCTCTAGGGCCTTAAGACGAGCAGGCTCGAAATCGTTCTGGTCGAAGGACACTTCGAACTCAATCGACGTACTCTTGATAGTTTTTGTACTCTTCATAACAAAATTATAGCATGAAACAGATACAGATTAAAGCGTAGACGAATTATTCAATTGGGAGCACGCCAGAGTTGTAGTCGGTGCGAAAATGACGTAACGTGAGGCGCGGGTCAATCTCATGTTTAATGCCCGGATTTAGAATATCGGATGGGTCGAAAATTTGTTTGACTTGGCCATATATTTGCGCCAACTCTGTTTCGCGGTAGCGTTGCGTGAGCATAGCAAGGAAACGGCCTTCTGGGGCAGCACCGAATGCATGGCCGCCACTGGCGTAAACTAAGTCTAGATATTTACGCATAAATTCTATCATCACCTTGCGGCCTTCTGTGGTGGAAGGCGTATAACTTGGGCGCACCGTAAACACATGGTGTTCCACCGCACCAAAGACAGCGAGCTTAACGTTCAGTTCTTTGGCTAGCGCAGTCACTTTATCTAGAAAATCGGCCTGGCTATCGGTTGGAATGAAAACATTGTCAATAAGCGGCAAATGAAAGCTTTGGCTAGAATCATTCAAGTAAGCAAGCAGATTCTCGCGCAAAGCAGCGAAATCGGACTCATTATCGACGTTGGCGCGAATAACCCGTAGAGTATTAGGCAATTTTTTCTGTAGTTTGCGGAATTTGCGGTGGCGGCGACCACGCGAATCATCTTTGGCATTGGCAAGTATCAAATAGCCGTCATTAGAGGCTTTACGGAAGAAATGAGAGGTTTTGCCGATATTGCTTGTCTCGTTGTATAACTCAGTGTCGTAAAAGACAATATCGGTAAACTTTAGCTGCTGCAGCAATTTGGTCACTGCTACGAAAGACTTAGCGTTATCTACCGGAATAGCGACGTAATCTGGAGTCTCAAATACCGGTTCTACGCGCAAAATAACTTCTGTTACCACGCCCAACGTGCCCTCAGCACCGCAGAAAATCGGCGCGAGATTAAAACCACGCTTGGAACGCACTAGACGCAGCCCCATATAGCCAGAATGGTCCGTATGAGAGATTTCTTCAACGCGGGCGCCATTGCGCTGAATAAGGTCATTTATGGAGCGGTAGATTTGCGCTTCGAGTGTGTCGCCTTTTAGCTTATGCTTGAAGCCGCTTTTGCTAAGCTGACTGAACTCTGCCACGCTGCCGTCAGATAAAACTACTTCCATGGCATTAATAAAGTCGGCTATGGTACCAGGCTCTGTATTATTGCTAGCGATGGCATTACGGGAAATTAAACCTCCAATGGTCTCCGAGGCATTGCCACGCACGGGCAGATCGAGCCCTTGAAGCATTAAGGCTTTGCGCAATTCACCAAGTGTAACGCCAGCCTGTACGCGGATTAAGCGTTGGCGCGGATCAATTTCCTGAATGCGATTCATGCGCGCCATGGAAATAACTAATCCAGAGCCCAAATCGGAGCCAGTCTTGCTATTGCCGCCACCGCGGACCGTGATAGGTAGAGGAATATTTTTACTAGCTAATTGATTGGAAAATTTTACAAGGCGGCGGACGTCGGTAGTATTAATTGGTTGGGCCATAATGCGCGGATAGTAGCGCAAAATTGAACGGTCAGTAGCGTAATCCGCCAAAATAGTTGGCGCGCTATAAACTACGCCGTCTACATGCTGATTTAGATAAACCGCAATTCGATTCATAAACCACCCTGTATCATTACATTTTATTTTAGCACACAAAAGCATAAGTGTGATAGTATTTCAGACTATAAAAACGCCCCTCAGGCGAGGGGCGGGGGAAAATGGAGTCTGGCTTAGAGCCAAGTAGGTGACGCGTGTTCGAGCTCGATGATATAAGTATGATCGCTCCAGGTGTCGAATTCGTAGGCGGCAGTTTTGCCGAACGGCTCGACGCGGCGCACTTCGCGCACGAAACTCGTCAAGACGCCCTCGCCATCAGGGTGCTTCGGATGGCCGAAAGCATAGCCTTTCATGCGGAACGGAATGCAGGTCGTAAAGACCTTCGATCCAAGCGGGCTCTTAACGAAGTGGCGCAGACTTTCGGAAACCGAAGAACGGTTTTCGAAATCAACATCGTCGCTGTCATCCCAGTCGGGACTCCACATTGTTAGAGTAATAAGGTGCTGATCCATAGTTTCCCTCCCTTGATTTGATACCTTTACGGGTTGTTAGTCCGAATCAAAGCCTAACGAGCGTATTATGCCACAATTATGCACAGAAATCAATAATCTTGTCGTTTTGGTCAGTTTAATGGTAAAATAAAGCGGTAATTTAACATGCGCGAGTGGTGAAATTGGTATACACGTATGCCTTAGGAGCATATGCCTTCGGGCGTGCTGGTTCAAGTCCAGTCTCGCGCACCATAGAAAACCCCCGATTATTCGGGGGCTTTCTTGTTTAGTTTAGCAATATGATATTTTTCAAAGTACTTAACCTTGCATTATTCGATGTTTCATAGGATACTAGCTCCATATTTTAAGTGACAGTATGGGATATCTAGTCTTATTCAGTATTGAAGATGTTAAGTCGGCCCATTTTTTTGATAGCCGCAATGATGCTGTTGACTTTATTAACGCCTGCTGTGAGAAAAATAAACCCACTATCAGAGAACTGCGTCATACCGAAAATAAAGATGAGTATAAGGCCCTTCTAATATCTGGCCAGAAACTGACGATTAAAATAATCCCTAGAGAAAATAAAAATGTTAAATACGATTTATCGTATTTTATCAATTCAAGTAAGCCTATCACCAGGAGGTTTTCAAGCAAAGATAAGGCTATGTCGTATGCGCACAAATTACTCGAAGAAGATCTCGAGGCCGATGCGGATCCTGGCGAAGATGAAAGGTGCGAGTGGATTTTAGACGATCCCGATAGACTGCTTTATGCACATCTAATAGTTACATTAGTTATATTGGGGGGCGCCAGTGGAAAAGACGACTATAAAACACTTAAATGTTCGTCTAGCGCAAGTAAAGACGAAGTAAAAGCGGCATTTAGAAAGCTAGCCCTTAAACATCATCCAGACGTTGGGGGAGATGCGAAAAAATTTGCCGAAATTAATGCGGCATATAAACGCATTATGGATGGAAAGCCAATGAAGCAATCTCGCAAAGTTGAGGAAGAGTATTCATGCCTCGACATAAGTTATTTGTTAAAGAAAATTGAAAAGATTGTTGGCTCTGCGAAAGATAAACTTCGAGCTCAAATCAGGAGTAAAGCCACTTCGTTAATGACGTCAGGCTTAATACTATTCATGTCTGGTCTCATGCTCTTTATAGCTAATAATGCAAATACTCAGCCAGGTGGAGAAATAATTATTTTTTCTGGCCTATTACTGACTGGCATATGGAGATTTTTCAAGGGTGGATATTATTATTTATACCCCGATTCCTTAGTAGATAAAGCTTTGAAACAGTTAGAATAGCTTTATTGCGCCAAAAGACCCTTCGACCAGTTTTCGCATCGGTGAACATAAGCAATTTTCAGTCACATTGCGCGACCCTTTTAAAAGGAAAAAGACGATTAATGCTTTGCGATATAATTAGTTTATGAATGAATTCTTCTTACGGCTTTCCATTCCACTTGGGTTAATGGCGTTAGGGTTGTTTATTGTAGCTGGTCTGATTTGGCTGTTTTTTAATCACGGTATAGACAAGCTACGCCATCCAGAAGAATGGAAAGATAAAGGTAGTTCTGGCGAACGCATTATTTACCGAGCCCTCGTTGACGATATTCATGTTCCGGAGAACCAGATTTTACGCAATGTCTATGTGCCAACAGTAGACGGAAAGACTTCAGAAATTGACCTGCTCGTAGTGTCAAAGAAAGGCCTGATCGTTTTTGAATGCAAGAACTATTCCGGTAATATCTATGGTGACGCAAATAGAAACAAGTGGATTCAATACCTCGGAAAGAAGAAAAGCTATTTCTATAATCCGTTCATGCAGAACCGGTCGCACGTCAAACACTTGAAGAAATACCTGGAGAGCTTTGGCGACCTGCCTGCGATTCCAATGGTCACGACTATTTCGGCTGGCAAATGGAAGGTGAAGAATTATGGGCCGGAAGATTACCTGCTCGGCTATAACAGTCACTTGAAAGACATTCTCGCCAAGACACCAGACTCGGAATTGATGGCGCAGCATTTCAAGGGTATTATGGCGAAGCTGCAGCCGCTCTCCCGTCCGGATGAGGCGGTTCGGCAAGAGCATATTGAGCAGATAAAAAGATAGATAAATCGTGCGAAAAAGTATCCAAAGATATCGGAATCAATATTTGCAAATCCTGAGAGTATCCGAAAAAATAATAATACGTAATCGCTTATGGTAATATGCCGTGTTGAGAATACCAACTATGCATAAAGTTATACATATCATACTTTCCATCTTGGTAAGCCTTATTGTAAGATTCCTCATCTAATTTACCAAGTTCGTAACCCCAATCACGGCCTTTTTCAAACCCCTCGTTATAACCATCTTCTTTGCCAGCCGCATGACCGTCAATCCAGCCACCATTTCTGCCCCAATAGAAGCATCCGATACAACCTCCAATTCCTAGGATGATGGCAAAAACCAAAGCGACTATTAATCCTACTGGCTTCTTTTGTCGATCTTCATAATCATCGTCTTCTGAGGAGAAATCATAAATATCTTTAGGCTTATGAGTTTTTTGCGGTTTGCTCTTTACTGGTTTTTCACCCTTATAATACCCAACACTAACCTCGTCGTACCAATTCCTATAAGTCGACCAGCGCGTCAGCGCGATTATGTTAAAAATGAGCGCGATTAACGGTATAATCCCGCCAAACATAAGTATGGTCAGAATCAATTGAATAATAGTCAAAACTAGAATGACTGTTGGTGTCGTTGTTAGCGACATAGTTTTCAGGCAGATAGGAAATAGGACTCCCAAGAAAGCACAAACGATAATAGTGTAGCTAATTACATCAACGCCGGCGCCAGACTGAATGCTCCCTATTACTGCATATACAATCGCCACAACCAAACCAAGAATGCAGCAGACGAGAGAAAAGAAGCCAGCGTTATATTGCGACTCAATGGCTTTTTCATAAAATTCATCCTTCCCAGCAAGTAGCTTGAAGCGATCAGCGCCACTTCTTTTTGCGCGCTTCTTGAGTATCCTGATTAATCTTATCTTCTCCGAATCTCTTCTGTCTGCCATATTATTATTGTACCACGAGCGTAATTACCTCCAAAATAATAGGCCACAAAAATATATTAGAACATATTTCTTTACTTGGGGTAAATTGGACTCGAACCCCCATCCAACAGTACGCAAAGAGTATATTGAGCTCGAATATGATAGTCTTATTTTATCGAAGCCCAATTCTCCGCTCTACACATAAGCTTGTTGTAGTGCAGTCTATGACTGATGCTTTTTAAATCTCCGGAGAGATTGTGCTCCATATACCAGTTCAATTCTTCGCAAACTTTTTTTATAAGGCTGTATTGCGCTTCATAGTCGGTCACTAAAAATAGCTTGTTCGAAGCCCAACGCTCATTATTTCCTATATCGTTTTTATGCTCGTGTGCATATACTTTTTTGCCTTATCATATATTTCTTTCGTAAAACAAAAGAATTCTTCAGTCTGCCTTATTTTGATGCAAGGTGGTGTCCGGGGATTCAAGATAAGAAGCGACAGTATAAAAGTTTGCTGAACTAGAAATTGAAATAGCTTCGTTTTCATTTGCGAAAAATAGATAAGACATAAAACCAACCCTGTATGGTTGCTTATGGCATCTCTCGAGGTCATTAGCATTCCTGAGCGCAGTTGCGAATTCTTTTTCTGCCGTTAATAAGTCCTTTCCAATTATCATAAGCGCATCAGTGAAGGCTATAGTATTCATTTTTATATAATAACACCCTAATGTTACAGATCTAGGTGGGGCAGTGTATCGCAAACGTAGTGTCCAAAGAATAAAGCTATCTGTCAGACTTTAAAATAGAGCATAACGCAGATGTCGGTTGATTAACTATGCCTTCACATAGCTCCGTTAGCTTTCTGTTTGCATATTCGATAGGCAATTTGACACACCCAGATTTATCCTTGAGCCCTTCATGCGATGACCGTTTCTCGTATTTTGCTCTATCGTCGATAACAATTTGATTACTATTTTCTTCTGCGGTCACGAATGAGTGGCAAATGGCATCTCGTAAATCGCTCGTTTTAATATTGTTGTAAAACTCCGTGTCAATCATTGGAATAATGCATTCCTTGTCCGGCGCATCTAACCTACTTTTTGTCATATATGGGATCATCAAATAGAGGGCTATAATTTCTTTTGCGCCAGTGGCATCTAGCGTATTTTTATTGCCTTGAAGTATATTTAATGCTATTTCGGCCATATATTTAGCGTGCGAATTATACTTTTCAATTTCTGAGTTATCCATTTGATAAACTATAACATATTAATCCGAATACCTTTTAAGCAAACCGAGATATTCAAAATCTGGCAATTGTAGGTTATATATGATATTTCGTAACTCATCCAATTGATTCTTAGAGTCTGGGGCATTGACGCTATATCGTACTAAAGGGCCACCAAAGTTTTTGAAATAATCACAAAGCTCCTTGTATCTTTTTAGTGCTTTTACATCAATACTCTTCGTGCAGACGAGAAGCTTGTTATAGTCTTCTCCTACTTTGGCGTAATCTATTTCCCATTCGTCTTCGTTCCGGAGACTATCTGAATTATAAAGCGCATTCAAGAATCGGATTTTCTCTTCGTTTTGCTGACGGAATCGTACATATTCCTTATACTGGCTGGATCGGGCCTCCTTAATATGAGCCAGAACTTTATCTGCTTTTTGTTTAAGGTACTGGGCCTCATCTGTTTTTAGGTATCCTAGCCCTTCGTCTAAGTTTTTGGCTGTTATATAGCTATTGCCAAATCCTGATAGAACGGCTGCAATATCAGTTTCGCGTTCGTCCTGCTCGTTATGGCTTCTGCCGCGGTCTAGCGAATGTAATATCTTATGGCTCAGCTCGTGCGCAATCGTATAAATAAACTTATCCGGATATGCATTATGGCCCGGATATGATTTGATTCTAATTGTCTGGTAATTGAATTCATTCGTACCGAATACGGCTTCATTATTCGCGCCCACAAGCACACTAGCAACTATTTCGCGCCCTTGTTCATCTTTTTCTGTCTCAGTTTCTTTTTGGATTATTATCCGAGGATGCATGATGGACATCTTGCGAGCTATCTTCAGGGCGACATCATTTAGCTTATCGTTTAAAACGTCGTCGATCAGCGCGATGCTATCAACTGGTTCGGCGATACCTATTAAGCCAAGAATTTTATCGATATCCTTGTCGAATGCTACTAGCTTTTCGGGCGGTAAACCTTCATCGACTTCTTCAGGCGGAGACGTCTTTTCGGTTTTGCCATTGTGCGGTTTTGACGTAAGTTGCCCCTTCTTGACGGTTTGCTTTGAGTTCTTCTTCGCTTCAAAGTAGCTAGCGACTATTATTAGGATAAAGAAAATTATAAAGACGATAGTGAGAATGGTTTGTTGATACATCACCTCTATGATAGCATATGGCCAACTCAGTCTGCACGGCTCCAAAATTTAGGGAAACGATATTTACATTTAGCCGTGAGCCGCTTCTCCACGTCTCCTAACTGACGTCGAGAGACATATTTAGATCAATAAAAAGCCCCGATTAAATACGGGGCTTTTTCGTTTCAATCAAGAAACTAGTTTTTCCAGATTTTGTCGTACAAACCGGTCGCATTGCCGCTGGCATCTATTGCAAACACCTGAGCGCCATCGTCTTCATAACCGTCGTAGAGTGCCGTTACGCCGCTGATGCCTTCAAGCCGAGAAATTGCCTTGAAAGTCATATTTTTATAATCAAGATAGATCGCGCCGACCGTGCCATCACTAAATTGAAGCAAAATCGCTTCATTCCCACCATTACCAAATAAACCAACCATGGCGCGCGTTACTTCGCCGTCAAAATTAAATTCTTGCTCAATGCTCTTAGTTGGGCTAATGCCGCCGAAGTAGCTATTATACCTAAAGAACGTTATAGCTTCTTCGTCAGCCTGGAAGTCTTTGTCGAGAATCGTGGCCGCATACCCAGAACCCCAACAACCATTATCGGTTGAGGTACACTTTTTGAGCACTTTGAAGCCATGCTTCGCGTTTATCCTAACTTTAATCGTTATATATGATTGATCGTCTGATTTCTCGTCGGGCTCCGCTGGTTGGCCGCTATCGGGCGCGACTTTACTTTCGGGCGCAGACGGCTCGGGTTTTTGTTCAGGCTCCGTTGTTTGCTCAGCGATTGGCTCCTTCTTTTGTGTCATCATAACATATTCCACGATGGCAAATGACGCCGCGCAAATCAACAATAAGATTAAGACAATAATAATTGGTATGTGTTTGCAAGCTTGAGCCTTAGGTTCAGCTTCTGCTTGCGCTGGCAGTTGAGCATTATTATCCATAACCTAGTTCATCCCGCCAATAATTTTAATTACAACTTCTTTTTTCTTCGCCATACGATGCCCTTATATTACTTAAGGTTATATTCGCACAGATTAAGAAAATAAACAAGATATCACTGGTGGCCCGATGATTACAAAAATGATCATGAGCGATTTGGTATAATAAGAAAATGAGTAAGCTAACTGCCAAGACAAAAATAGTCTTAATCCTCGTCTTTGTTCTGGTTATCTTGTGTATAACTGTTTCTTGGTTTTATAGTGTGATTAAAAGTAAAACTATTTTTATTAATGAATGGTTCATCGCTGATAATGCCGTACGCGGCGTAGATATCTCCAACCATCAAGCGCAGGTCGATATGCATAAGTTGGCCGCACAAGACATCAAGTTCGTATACATGAAGGCGACTGAGGGAACTTACTACGTTGACACTTATTTTGCCGCGAACTGGCAAAACGCCAAAGATGCCGGTCTAGCGCGCGGAGCTTATCATTTCTTTTCTTTCGATAGCACTGGTGCCGACCAGGCCCAACTCTATATTGATACCGTTGGCGAAGATTTGAAGGGAGATTTGATACCCGTGATAGATGTGGAGCTGCATGGTAAATACGAAACAAATCCGCCCACAAAAGATACCGTTGTGCGCGAAGTTGGCATTATGTCCGATATTCTCGAGGAAAAATACGGTGCTAAACCGATGATATACGCACAGCGAGACCTTTATGATTTGTATCTAAAAGGTTCGTTCGATGACAACCCACGTTGGGTGCGTAGTATCTATTTCCCGGCGAGTTGGGAAAACGGCAATAATTGGCTACTCTGGCAATACAAAGATCAAGGTGAGCTATCCGGCTATAGCGGTGGCCAAAAATATATTGATTTAGATGTTTTGAATTCACATTACAGTTTAGATATCTTGCGCGTTAAATAAACCCTCACGCTGGAGGGTTTATTTGTGATTAGCTGGCGGCATTGGACCAGACCGGCGTCTCATCGTCACCGGAATCTGGTATGTGGATTGGTCCTGGTCGTTCTTCTTCTTTTGAAGCGTCAATACTGCCATCAATTAGTGGATATGTTACCTTCCCTCGCTCAAACATTGAATAGTTACCATCGTCGAACCGATATAATTCAAGGGTATCAAATCCATTGAATTCAAACTCCGCCCATTTCCCATCTTCTTTAATTCGAAAGACGTGCCGACTGCCATCCGCATTCACACCAACGTTCATTGTCAACGTTTCACCTTCGCAAATATCTCTATCATACCAGCCGCGGCCGCTCGTGCCCTTGTTCGCTAAATCATATTGCATCGCAAGAGTGTCAAGTACCCAGCATTCCGTGCGACCAATGCCTTTGGCGGCGAGCTCTTTATCGGTCGCAATAACCCAAATACTCTGTATGGCCTTAGTTTGCTCTTCGGTTAGAGTAATCGATGTGTGATATGAGTTATCAACTTCATTCTCAATATACGGCAAATCACCGATATATCTGCCAATAAAACCGAACATCATCATGATAAATATAAACGGTAGCATAAATACAATTGAAACTATTACGATAGTGAGAATTAACCACTTATTGTCATTAGTATCTTTAGCTGGCGTCTGTCCAGCCTCGATTGGATCTTTAATAATATCACTCATACTAAAATTATAACAAAAATGCTTGCTTTTAGAATGCAGCTTATGCTAAACTGAAGTTAGTGTAGAGTGAGAGACAAAAAGAGTTAAACAAAAACAGAGGTGTTTAAAAATGAAAATCGACATCGTCTCATTTAAAGACGAGAGTTCGCGCGTTGTAGTTAAACGCGCTGGATTTTCGCTATAATTTGGGAGGAAAGAACCGCGCGATGGAGTACGGTTCTTTTTTTATCTTTAAAAATTCCGCTAGGTATTGACTTTTTTGAAAAAGTATGCTACAATATATATGTTGGCATTCGTCAAGGAACTTTGAGAGGAGGTTGATAACATGGGGTCTTTTCATCATGACTCTTTTGTTTTCACCGCACTGAATGATTTTAGGGCAGAAGACGATCCGAATCTCCAACTTGAATACGCAAACGAGTTTGGCATCCGTATCATCGCCTGCAACGGCTTGAAGCGCGAGGATTGGCGCGTGGTAAGCGGGCCTTTTTGGCGTTTTCGTAAACGCGCGAGTGAACTTCTGCTTGGCAGAGATGACAAGCATGAATTTTATATTCGCCGCGTAGAGGCTAATGTCGGCACGGGGATTCAGCTGTTTTACTATGACCTAAAGACCAAACAGGATGCGATTGTCGAGATTAAGCGCAAGCCTGGTCTCGCAATGACTTTCCGCTCGGGCAGAAGGATTGATTATACGCTTGATGTGTATTCAATGTGTTCTTACGAAGGACAACTTTGTTTTCTGTCTAATGGCGACCGTTTCGTCGTCGATTAATATACGATTCAGTGCACCGAAAAACCGCGGCTCTTGTAGCCGCGGTTATTTCTTACGATAGATTTTAATATGCGCTGCCGCGTACTTTTTGTCGCTGACCATTTCAAGATATGTAAATGCTGGAGGCTCCGGTGTCTCTGGATGCGAGAGCACAAAATATCCTCCTGGCACAAGGTTGTACACTAGACCCGCGACTATGTCATATTGCGGATTGTCATAGGGCGGATCGACAAAGATGATGCCATAATCGCCATCCGGATATTTAAGAATATTCGCATCATCGATTTTAAACTTGGCAAGATTCTGCTTAATAGTTTTAATGGCCTTAGGGTTGTTTTCCATAAAGTCGACATGAGCGGCGCCAATCGATAAAGCCTCAATGCCGATTGCGCCGGAACCGGCGAAGGCATCAAGGATGCGCCGTCCTGAAATTTCATCGCGTAAGCTGTTGAAAATTGCCATGCGCTCACGCTCGCCCATTGGATGTGTTAGTTTCGTCTTTGGCGTATCAATAGTTTGGCCACCGAAGCGACCGGAAATAATACGAATCTGATTATTGTTTTTTCTCATCGCGAAGCTCCTTTTTTGCTTGGTTGGCCGCCGAAGCCCAACCCAACGTAATAGCACGAACAATTTCCGGGATTAGCACTTCCCTAGTATCAATGGCTAAATCGGTGGTCCAGCCTTTTTCTAAGAAACGTTCATACATATTCAACGCCGCCACACGTTCAAGCGCATCATAGAATGCTTTTTTATAATCGGCCTTTTCTGCATCTTCGTGGGTGAAATCTTTTGGCTGCAATGATTTAAGCCGGACTGGCGTAATAATATAGGCTACACCATATTCAAAGGCCACGTGTTTCGTCATTAATCCCCCCGCACCAAGATAGAGCCAATTCTTGCGCATTGTTTCGGCGAAATTGTCGCCTTTTGATACGCCTTTTAGCTCCACGCCAAAAATCTTAGCATAATCCGCGTCGCCCACGAGTTCGTCGCGTTTTTCGCGAAATGGATAATGGTGCGCCGGCGTAAGACCGTCAGTAATAGCATGCGCCATCCAGGCCGCCTCAAAGCTCGCCCGCACGCGGTCGCCCCTTTTTAAGGCTTGCACTAAATTCCAGTGGTGATCACTTATGTAGCCAAATAGAACTCCGTCATCTTTTTTGGGAATAATGAAATGCTCCGGTTCGTCCACGCCAGGTGATTTGCGTTTCAAGCCATCTGGCCCCTGCATACCCTCAAAGCGCAAAATCTCTTTCGCGATGGGGAACGTACGCGCGACAGGTAAATTTTGCCCCAATAGGAGCCGTGCGGATTTATCTAGTTTTTGGTGCGTACCAATGAGACGTCCCGAGCGTTTGGAGCTGGACTTTACGCATAATGTTGCATACATAGTTTAATTCAAAGTGGTTAAACGTTGATATTTACGGACAGAATCGCTTAACTCTTTATATTCTAACATATTATAGCCTTCTTGTCTAAACTGCTTAACCAAAAGTTCGGCTTTATGGACGAGTTTCGTATCCGTAATTGTAGCAATGCGTAAATCGAGTGCGCCATGCTGGAGTGAGCCGTATAGCTCACCGGGGCCGCGCAATTTCAAGTCCACTTCTGCAAGGTAAAAACCATCTTGCGAGCGTTCAATTTCACGCAAGCGGCGAGTGGGTGCATCTGAATTAGAGTTAATTAAATAGCAATAAGAAGCTGCACTGCCGCGCCCCACACGACCACGAAGCTGGTGTAGCTGCGAAAGTCCATATTGGTCCGCATCGGCTATTACCATCACGGTGGCATTAGGCACATTCACGCCCACTTCTACTACTGTCGTACTGACTAAAATGTCAATTTCGCCACGGGAAAACGATGTCATTATTTCGTCTTTCTCGGCTGATTTCATTTTGCCATGCAAATATGCCACATTATAGTTTGGGAACTGGCGAGCGATTTTCTGCACTTCACGTTTTACACTCGAGAGCTCACTGGTGCCTTTTTCGTCTATCTTTTTACAAATATAGTAGACCTGGTGTTTAGCGAGCAACTCTTTCTCAATCGCTTGCCACATCTGTTTAGTCGAGTTCGGCGAAACGATTTTTGTGGTTATAGGTTGGCGGCCGGCGGGCAATTCGTCCAAAATTGAAACCGCCAAATCGCCAAATATCGTTAATTGAAGTGAACGCGGAATCGGGGTGGCGGTCATTGATAATAAATGCGGCATCGTATGGGCTTTGGCGAGCAACTTTTGCCGCTGCATCACACCAAAACGGTGCTGTTCATCAATGATGGCGAGGCCCAAATGCGCAAATTCCGTATCATCCGTTATAAGCGCATGTGTGCCAATCACTAAATCAACTTCGCCCGACTTTATATGTTTTTTAAGCTCATCTTTATGCTTAGTCGATCCAGTTAGCAGTGCCACATTTAAATGACCGTCAAATAATTTCCCAAGCGATTCAGCATGCTGCGTAGCGAGCACCTCTGTCGGCGCCATCAAGGCCGTTTGATAGCCAGCTTTAGCCGCCGCGAACGCACTAAGCGCTGCAACCATAGTTTTACCGGAGCCAACGTCGCCTTGCAATAGTCTGTTCATTGGAATATCCGTAGCCATATCTTGGATGATTTCCCAAGTGGCGCGCCGCTGCGCATTAGTAAGCTTAAACGGCAGTTTCTCAACAAATATTTTAAACTCTGTCATATTACACTTTATCGGCTCCGTACGCAGCTTTTGGTTTTCCTCGCGATTCAAACGTGCCGCAAGTAGCAAACTGAATAATTCTTCAGTTGCGAGATATTCGCGGCCAGCGCGTGCTTGTGCAGTCGATTCTGGAAAATGCACCGCGAATAGCGCATCGGCCCGACCAGGAAAATTCGGAATCATGTCGGGGATAAGTGCTATATTGCTGTCTATAGTTTTAATAAACTTTTTAAAATCTTGCGATTTAACTGATCCGCGCGCCGGATAGACTGGCTGAATTTTGTACGTATTTAATTTCGAATCGTAATCTTTGGCTGTGACGGCGGACGGATTCGTAATTTGATAACGGCCATAGTTTAGTGCCATTGTGCCACTGAAATAATATTCAACACCTTTTTCAAATTGTTTGGCGCGGTATGGTTGGTTAAACCAAATGGCCCGCACGGCACCACTTTTATCACGTAATGTCGCCTCCGTAATGGTTAGATTGCGGCGCATGCGACGAGTCTTTATTTCTTCTACGAATGCCCTAACAGTAACGTTCCCCGGTTTTAAGTTTGCAATATCTTGAGCTTGCTGGAAATCTTCATAATCGCGTGGTAGATGGTAGACTAAGTCGCGAAACGTAAAAATCCCCGCCTTATGTAAAACTTCAGCGGTTTTTGGTCCAATTCCTTTAATGTCTTGAATCGGCGCTCCCAAGTCCATAAGATTATTATATCTTATTCGTGCGGTTCGGTCGGAGCGTTTTCAGCGCGCCATTTGGCGATTTCGCCGTGATTACCAGAAAGCAATACTTCTGGCACGCGCATGCCACGGAACTCTTCGGGACGCGTATATTGGGGATACTCGTAATTATCGCCGTCTGAAAAGCTTTCAATCTCGGCCGAAGTCTCTCCGCCAAGTACGCCCGGTATCAACCGTACAATCGAGTCTACGACTGCCATGGTTGGGATTTCACCGCCAGTTAGGATGAATTTCCCTAAACATACTTGATAATCTACGAGTGAAATGATGCGCTCATCATAACCTTCATAGTGTGGACAAATAAAAATATAATCTTCGCCATTGTTTGCAAATTCCATAGCACGAGCTTGATTCCAAACTTTCCCTTTTGGCGTCATTAAGACAACTTTTGCGTTTGGATTACGAGTTTTGACATCTTCTACGGCCGCAAAAATCGGCTCAGGTTTTAAAAGCATACCATCGCCGCCGCCATATGGCGTATCGTCTACTTGATGGCGTGGCCCAAGGCCAAATTGGCGCAAATCGACAAAATCGAATTCGACCAAGCCACGATCCTGAGCCTTCCAGAGCATGGATTGATTGAATACTTTATCAAACATCCCCGGAAAGAGCGTAATTATTGATATCTTCATTGCTTAGATACTTTTACCATTGCTGGGCGCAATACTTCACCGTCGTAATAATATCCAGTCCGTAAAGTTTCGGCGATAATTTCTTCTTCGCCATCGCCTTCGACCATTACAGCATCATGTAAGTCGGGATTGAACGGGTCACCGATATTCGACTGGATTTTAGCTAGGCCAAGCTCTTTGAGCGTCTTTTCAAAATTCTTCATGAGCGGCTCCATGGCTTCCGGTTGCGACTGAGCAGCACGATCAATGTCATCTAGTAGCGGCAGTATTTTCTTAACTGTTGTCATTTTTACAACAGTTCCATAGTGCTCTTTTTGCAAGTCGCTCTGGCGGCGGAAGTTTTCGAAATCTGCACGCGTACGCTGCAAATCATTCGTCAATTCGGCAATTTTGGCATCTTGTTGGTCATCTTTGTCAGTTTTGCCAAATAGTTTAGCTTTCTTTTTCTCCAACTTGGCACCCATCTTGGCGGCCGCTATCGCTGCGCCGCCGATTTCACCCGGATTGGCACTTTCAGAATTGTCTGTATTAGAACCTAAATCTTCTTTTGAAATATCTTCGCTGTTTAAGCTTTCATTAAAATCTTGGTCTTCATTGTTCATAAAATAATATCCTCCAACATTAATCCAGCATGACGCACGAGCGACATGACGCGTTTATATGATTGACGCGTTGGCCCTAAAACGCCGATGTAGCTACGGTCAGAATATGGCGAGCGAAAACGCGAGATTATCAATGAAACATTCGAAGCTTTGCCGACAGGATTTTCGGTGCCAATATAAACATTAATTGCCTCATTCGGTTGCACTTCACGTAGCCAAGGCTTGATATTATCCAATAATTTGCCTACAGCTTGAATATGGTCGGCTTGAGAGAACTCTGGCTGCGCAAATAGATTACCGAAGCCAGAAATATAAACCTGATCGCCGATTGTGGCGAGCCCCAAATTGCCAGTGAGTGTGACCAAGCTATCCACGGCAGCTCGAATCGCGTAATCGGCCTGGCTCTGCGCTTGAATACGTGTAGCAAGAGCACGCGTATGGCGTTCCTCGGTAGCATAAAGCGGAAGAGATTTAGGATTGCCGTTTTGATGATCTATGCGCTCTTGGAGCGAGTTAACATAAAGGCGGTAGCCAGCATCAGTCGGCACGCGGCCGGCAGATGTATGCGGCTGCGTAATATAACCCATGGCCTCAAGTTTAACCATTTCGGCCCGAATAGTGGCCGAAGAGCAATCAAAAAGCTTAGCTAAAGTCACGCTACCAACTGGCGTGGCAAGCTCGGCATACTCCTCAATGATTGCGTAAAGAATTTCTCTTTGACGGTCTGTCATATCTATATTGTATGCTTTTTAGCACTCGCGGTCAAGGTTTGCTAATGATTAATATTGTAGTAGCTGTTATCTTTATCAAGGGTGCTACGAAGAGTTTTGCGATTAATTTTACGGAGCGTTGTGCAGAGATTATCCTTCGGCCCCATTTTGACACCTTGCTCATCATAAACTTCAAATGAATCTTTATCATTTAAGTAGACTACGTACTTATCCTTCACATATAGTCGCTCGTTCTCTTTCGCAGCCTTAAACTGCTTTCCAGTACCAGTGTAAGCGCGAATTTCGTTTCCAGCCTCGTAGCCAAAATAAAAATTACCGTGCGTAAAGACTTTATTGGATCCGCGTACAATTTCGCTACCGGTTGTGAGGTCAATAAAGCGATAGCTACCGCTGCCCTTAACGATAATCATTTTACCTAAAACATGTTTCTGGTCTTTATATACTTCATCCTCAATATCGTGATATATGGCGTCATAGTTATATCCGGTCGTAGCATGGTTTTCAGAGATGTTATAAATGGCAGACGGATCAGACTCTGGGTCAAGCTCAGCAAGCAGACGCTCACCCCAATAAAATGGCGTAATAGCATGATAATCACGGTTTTCAATCGTAGTTAAGATTGCTTCTCTTTCTTCTAGGTCATAAATGTAATAATTCGTATCGCGAATAATAATGCGGCCATCTGGCAAATCTACTACTTTTTCGCAATTAGTCGTAGTACATTTGTAGCCATCAATGACACTGAGCTCATCCGGGTCAGTCTCTGGCGGTTTTTCGCCTGGATCCGCCGGACCTTGCGCAAGAATCACGGAGTTGACAACCAGCCAAATCGTTATCACTACTACGGCAATACCCAATATGATGCCAAAAATAGTTAAGCCAGTACGCTTGGCGGTATTTGCGGCCTCGGCGGCGCGCTCGCGACGTAGCATTTCATCGTTATAAGCTTTGACTTGTTCTAGTTCTTTTTCGGCTTCTTCGCGGGCGGACTCAACAATACTTTGAGTCTGAACGTTAACCATGTTTGGATCCTGAGCATTTTCGGGCGGAATATCTGGCGTACCAGGTTGCACGACTACATTGCTGGACATCGGTGCTTGATTGTAATTAGTTTGGTCCTGTGGCGGAGTGGCATTTTGCGGCATCCCACCATTCATCATCGGATTCTGATTATCCATTATGTTTTTACTCCGTATATGTTATTATTATACCAGTTATGGATAATAATGTTGCAATAATTCGTCAGTGGTTGGGTACTGGGAGCATCAACATCTTCGGGTTACCATTCTCTGGCAAAGATACCGTCGGCATTCGCTTGGCCGAGACGCTCGGAGCGCGTTTCTTGAGCTCTGGTCTGATTTTGCGTGCCGCCGAAAAACAAGACACCGATTTATTAAAAGAAATGACCTCTGGCATGCTAGCGGATACTAATAAGTTTCGTTCGATTGTTTTGCCATATCTAAGTCGCGAAGATTTGCGCGATTTTCCGCTTGTTTTGAGCAGCGTTGGCCGCTGGGAAGGCGAGGAATACGATGTAATCAAAGCCGCCGAGGATTCAGGCCATCCGATAAAGGCCGTCATCTTGCTGAATGTGTCCGAGGCCGAGGTCCAAAAACGCCGCGAAGATTCCCTCATCGTCCAAGATCGTGGTCAGCGCGAAGATGATCGCGAACGACACATACTTGATGTTCGAATCCAAGAATTTATCACGAAAACAATGCCAGTAATTGAGACTTACCGTAAACGTGAAATTTTGATTCCAATTAACGCCCACGGCACAAAAGACGAAGTATTCGCCAATGTCTTTAATGGCCTCTTACAGTTTGTGCAAAGACAATCGCAGCCACAGTCGCAACCGCAACAATAAAATACCCCCCGTATAGGGGGTATTTTTTTAATCTCTCTTTAGCATCACCGTGAAGGCCTCGCTTGGGATATCTACTTTGCCAAAACGTTTCATGCGAGCTTTGCCACGTTTTTGCTTTTCGACTAATTTTGCCTTGCGGTCGCGGTCGCCGGTGTGGATCTTGACAGTGACGTCTTTGCGATAAGCGCCAAGTGTTTCGCGCGAGATAATACGCGCGCCGATTGCTGCTTGCAGAGCGACCTCAAAATTTTGTCGCGGAATAACTTGCTTGAGTTTTTTAGTCACTTCGCGACCAATTGCGTCTGCCTCGCTACGGTGCGCCATTACGCTTAGTGCATCAATACGCTCGCCGGCCACTAAGAAATCTATCCGCACTAAATCTTCGGCATGATAACCGCCTAGTTCATAGTTGAAAGAGGCGTAGCCAGACGTAGCTGATTTTAGCTGGTCATAAAAATCCGTTAAAAGGTTGGCCATCGGTGCGTCAAAATCTATCACCGCACGCGTATCAATATACGAGATGTTTTTCTGGACGCCGCGTTTGCTTACAATTAGTTCAAGAATTGAACCAATATATTCTTTTGGCGTGATAATCTCGCCCTTCGCCCATGGTTCGCGGATTTCCGCCACTCGCGTGATGTCTGGCAAATCCGATGCTGAGCGAATATCGATTTCTTCACCAGTAGTTAGTACTACGTGATAATCGGTCGATGGGTTAGTCACTATTAAATCGAGCCCAAATTCACGCTCGAGCCGTTCGCGAATAATATCCATATGGAGTAAGCCAAGGAATCCGATACGCAAGCCAAAGCCTAACACTGGCGAATTTTCTGGCTCATATTGTAAGGCGGAGTCACTGAGCGATAGTTTTTCTAGGGCTTCTTTTAAATCCTTATACTGATCATTAGACACTGGGAAGAAACCAGCGTACACAAATGGGCGCACATTCTTGTAGCCCGGAAGAGCGGCATGTGCTGGAGCTTTGACTAATGTGACCGTGTCGCCTACTTTAGCTTCACGAGTAGCCTTGAGGTTGGTAACAATATAGCCAATTTCGCCGTCTTGCAACTCATCGCGCGGAGACATCTTTGGATTCAAGACGCCAACTTCAAGCGCAATATCATTAGAGCCAGTCGCCATCATGCGGATATTGGCGTTTTTTGGCAATTTACCACTGAACATTCGTACATAAAGAATCACGCCACGGTAATCGTCAAAATATGAATCAAAAATCAAAGCGCAAGTCTCGTCGCTAGCGGTCTTAGTTGGCGCCGGCACGCGTTCGATGATAGCGTCAAGCACTTTATCGACATTTTCGCCAGTCTTGGCCGAAACTTTAATGATTTCCGACTCATCGCAACCAAGTAGATTTATAATCTCAGCCGTTACGCGTGGCACATCACTGGCCGGTAAATCAATTTTATTTATTACTGGGATAATTTGAAGGTCTTGCTCAAGCGCGAGATAGACATTGGCGAGGGTCTGAGCCTGGATGCCTTGCGTGGCATCAACCACCAAAATGGCCCCCTCAACTGCCTGCAAGCTGCGAGAAACTTCGTACGAAAAATCCACATGACCTGGCGTATCGATAAGATTAAGAGTATAACCTTTATACTGCATGCGCACCGGCGTTAATTTAATCGTAATGCCGCGTTCGCGCTCAAGCTCCATGTCATCAAGCAGCTGCGATTTCATTTCGCGCTTAGCAACAGTACCAGTGATTTCGAGCATGCGGTCGGCTAAAGTCGACTTCCCGTGGTCTATATGTGCAATGATACAAAAATTACGGATTTTCTCTATATCCATGCATCTATTTTAGCATATTGTCAAGGGATTAGCACGAGAAATGGCCCCATTTAGCCCGCTCGACAAATTGCGGCTTGGTTAATTTGAGTTCTTGAATAATATGTCGTGGCGATAAATCATATTCGGTTATTTTATGCACCTTACCGTCAATGAAAGCCGTGGCGTCAACCGGCTCAACGCGACCAAGAGCATAGGATAGATAGACATGCACTTCGTGCGCGTCGTATTTCCTCAAATAATCTACTGCGATTTTGCGCGCATAATAGGCGGCAGAGCGATCAACTTTAGTACCGTCTTTCCCCGAAAAAGCACCACCACCGATTGGCACGCGTGGTCCATAATTATCTACGATGAGCTTACGGCCAGTCAGCCCAGAATCGGCATCAAAACCATTCGTATCCCAATCGCCGGCTGGATTTATACTCACTCTCATAGTTTTGTCGACTATGATGCTTCTTGGTAGTTGATTAATCCAGAATGTCAGATCAATGCAAAGCTGTTTCGTCGTCACTTGCGACCAACTAATCACAATATGCCTAATTTTAGCCGCAATATAATTTCCCTTTGCGCCATATTCTATATCAACCGTGACTTGCGTCTTGCCATCAAATGGATATCGTTCATATAAGTATTTGCATAAATCGCGTGCAAGAACATATTCAAGCGGTAATAATTCTATTGTCTCTGCACAAGCATAGCCGACCATAATACCTTGGTCGCCGGCTCCGCCCTGATCAACGCCGCGTGCAATTTCAGGGCTCTGGACTACGATGCGTGATATTACTTCATAATCATTGCCGGCTATTTGACGTACGATTTTCTCGACGTCCACTTCGGTATTGCTCGTTATCTCGCCAGTGACAAAAATAGTGCCGTGGCCACCAGCTACGTCAACTGCGACGCGCGCTTGCGGATCCTTTGATAAATGAGCATCTAAAATCGCATCCGATATTTGATCGCAAATTTTATCTGGATGCCGCGGCGACACAAATTCGGCCGTGCGAGTGATAATTTTAGTAGTAGAGCGACGCGCGCTCGAAGATAGAGTTTTAGTCATATCTTTCCTTTCTGGACGGAATTAGCACCTTGCGCGATGGCAGGTTGCTGGCAGGTCGTTGGGCCGATCCCTCGCTGCGCTCTTGATATTTAAATTGTTAACTCTTTAATTATAATACTAATTGAAAAATTATCACAATCGTAGCCAGGACAATGCGGTACCAGCCAAAGGTTTGTAGACTGCCATCTTTTTTGAGGTATTTCATCACAAAGTAAATTGCAGCTAAGCCAGAAGCGAAAGCAATTGCATTTGATAGTAGCAGCATGCCCCAGTTGGCGGCAATGTAGCTGCGCGAACTCTCGGAAATCAGCTGTTTACACATCACGCCGAGCATAATTGGAATACTGGCCAAGAACGAATAATTTGCCGCCGACTCATTGTCCATGCCCGTCAGACGGCCAGCCACCATCGTAGAGCCCGAACGCGAAGTGCCCGGAATCAAGGCTAGGCATTGTGCCAAACCGATATAGAGAGCGCGCTTTTTAGTGAGATGGTTTTCGTCTTTAATTTTCTTCATCTTCGGTAATTTATCAATTAGAACCATCAAAACGCCAATTACCGCCATGGCAACGGCAATTGTAATCATGTTCGAGAAGAACCAGCTACTTTCGATTAAATCGGATAGTAATATCCCCGCAATCACGGCTGGAGCAGTCGTAATGATGATATTTATGAGCAGCTTATAATTATGTTTGACGAAAATATCTTTACAGATTTGTACGATGCGTTTGCGATAATAGAACAACAGCGCCAGCAAAGTGCCGAGATTAATAAATTCTAAAAATAGATGAAAATCTGCCGAGCGTCCACCCATTATTTCTTGGACAATCTCAAGATGCCCCGAGCTAGAGATTGGGATAAACTCCGTCAACCCCTGCGTAAGACCTAGCCAAATACTTTGATAGAATTCCATTATTCTGCCTCAAACTTTCCGGTATGCTTACGGCCATCATAAATCATGGTCGGAATACCTTTTGCGTGAATATTATTGCGCACCAAATCATCGTGCTTAGTAAATATTTCCGTTATCTGGTCGCTAGCCGCAATAGCGCCGAGCGTTTCAATGTCGGCATCGGTGTAGCCAAATTCTTTTAGCCAACTAAGCAAAACCTCTTTTGCCTCGTCGGCCGAGTATACATCATTAAAATTAGTCTGATAGGCGGCATGCTTTTCATCTTTTTCCATAAAGATGCGGTCAATTATTATTAGGCCAGCGCCGCTTACTGCGCTTTCGTAGGCCTCAGTAGCCAGAATATAGCGCACAATCAACTCCGAATTCGCGAATTTATATCCATCATCGCTAGGGATCGCATACGGCACAAGCAAAACATTATGCGTATCGAAGAAACCGGATTCTTTTTGTGTTTTATATGATTGCAAACAAACTACGCAGCCCGGATCAAAGATGTCAATTGCGTCAATTTCGCCTTCGTCTTTCAGCCGCAAACCAGTGAAATCGAAGTTCGATACGCTCCAGTCGCGGAATTTGTCTGGCACAGCGCCAAAGATTTCGCCCCAATCTGTGAACCAATAGCCGACCGCCTCAATTGGATTTTGCGGACCGCCACTGCCATCAATACTGCAAATCTCAGCCCCCAGTGCGCAGGAATCCGGGTGCTGCACATTGCAAGTGCCAAGCGTCCAAAGCGCCAGACCAGCCTTGACACCTTCAACCAACGACCAAGCCGTAATTACCACAACTAAAATCGATGCGACTTCAATAGCGATTGAAGCCGGCTTCACGAGCTTCGGATTCTTTAGTACAAGTTTACTGAGTACGGTATTCTTAACATCATCACCGAAGCCGGTTTCACATTTTTGCAGCGTCAAACGCTTGCCGAAACAACCCCAAGATTTTTTCAGAGTCTTTAAGTAGCGTTTGCCAACTTTCGGCTTAAAGATAGAGATAAAAGCTACAAAAATGCCAACAATTAAAAGGATAATAAATGCCGCAATGCAAACCATTACTTCGTCATCCTCTCAAGCGTCTTGATGGTTTTATCGATATCAGATTCACGAATATGATAGCCGAGCGAAAAACGAATGAGTGGCGGATAGTGCATTTTGTGATCAAGATAATAATGGACACAGAAATAGCCCGTACGCGCCATGATGCCAGCGATTGATAATGCCGAACCCGCTAAGTGCGAATCGAGACCTTCAATATAGAAGGACATGGTAGCACTCGGTTCTTTATTGATGAGGTGAATTTTCGGGTTATTGGCGAGATATTCGAAGAGGTGCTCCTCATGCGCGCGCAAAGCTTTCTTGGCAGATTTCGGCACTTTATTCAGCCATTTAATTGCGGCGTTAAGCGCACAGATTTCACCCCAGGCCTGAAGGCCAGACTCAAATTTTGTGTAAGCATGATTGGCTGATTCGGCAGACAACTTAAAGCTATCTTTATCAACATCATCCACCATACCGCCGCCGATAAACGTAGTATCAATTTTCTTAAACAAATCGCGACGCACAATCATAATGCCGAGCGAAGCGCCATACATTTTGTGCGCAGAGCTACAAATCGCATCTGCCTCGGTTTTTTCAAGACGTTCAGAGTTATGCGCTAGACCTTGCGCGGCATCGATGATAATTGTGCCACCTTGCTTGTGTACTTTTTTGACGAGGTCTTTCACATTCAACAACTCGCGGCCATCAATATTGGAAACACTATTAACGACAACCAGTGCTTTCGTAAAATCGTAAGCGTCAATATCGATAGAACCGTCATCCTCACGCTCCATGATTTCGCGCTTGATTTTATGTTTTTTTGCAAAAGTCATAGTCGAAAGAAACGGCGAATTATGCTCAATGTCGGAAGTCATTACTTTTTTAAACAAACCTGGCTTGAATTGGCTAAGTAAGAGGTTGATGCCATATGTAGTATTAAGTGTAAATGACACAGAATAATCTTTTGCTCTTAATTTTAGATACTTCAGCAAAAGACTGCGCGTCTCCTCAACAATTTCGTCCGTCTCTACACCCCAAGAGTATTTAACGCGTTCGCCACAAGAATTATGCTCGGTATAATAACGGTTGATAGCATCAATAACGGGGCGCGGGCGTAGCGATTGGCACGCCGAGTCAAGATATACATCTCCCTCGCGCAAATAATCAAAATCCTCCATACTGTTATCTATTATACCACTTATGGCGTGCGCCCTATGCCCGACTTTTATTGACTTTTTTAAGCATATGTGGTATAATAGAAGTATATAGTCATCTTTTGGGCGACATAAGAACATTCACAGTCTCAATATGGAGGGATAATATATGAGAAAAACAAGCGTTCAAATCATATTCTACGGATCTCTGCTCCTAATTTTCACTTTCGCCATCGTTGTCATGTTTTCCGTTCAGGCTTACGCCACAAGCCCCGTGCGTAACACGCCAACCGAAACTACGGATAGCACCACTTATAGCACAATCGATGTCGACAATGGTACCTACGAAATCGGCGAGAATCACATCGGATTCTATCGTGAAGGGGTCGAAATTAATGGTTGGGATCACGAAACTTGCGCCGATGACTTCCTTTTCCAGTCAGTTTGGTCCCATGATGTCTATGGCAAAATCGGCAATCGCATCTATCTGTTCCGCTATGGCAACATGATTCACAAAGTCAGCAACGTAATTGACTATGTTTTCCTCGATGACTACTTCTACGCGATTTATATGATTGGCGATGACCTGTACTTCTGGTCGCCGATGTTCGATCATTTTATCGCCGAAGATGTCGATGATGTGGCGTTGGTTTACGGCCATTTGCTTTACCAAAAAGGCGATCTCTGCTATGCCGTAAACGCACTGTTTTATAATCTCGCAAATTGCTCAAACGGCTACGACGAAATGGTGCCGATACCGAGCGTACTGCTCGGCAAAGGCCCGCTGCGCCGTTATTCCTTCCGCTTAGAGCCAAGCAAAGACAAGAGTTATACCGAACTGGCGGCGGATTTCGACCGCTACTACGGCCTGTTGCGCTACGTTTGGCGCGAATATTGAGTACAAAAAAACGTCCGCACGAGCTGCGGGCGTTTTTCGTTATTCTTCCTCTTGCTGACGAAGGTAACGAATCGTGAAAATGCTAATAATCAGACCAATGATTGAAATAATAAGCAGGCCAATATATTGAGAAAGATAATCGAGTGTGCGTGGGCCGTCTGGAACCGGCCATGGCTCTGGCTCATCTGGCTCCACAATTTCGCCATTTACATAGCATTCTGCCATAAAGGTCCAGTCGACTGCGCCAGAACGATGCATATATTCACTGCCAAGTGTGAGCGGTACATTTAAAGATATGTCTAGTGTAGTGGATTCACCGGCGGCATATTCGCCGAGTAAATAGAAATCAGCTAAACCCGCCAGCTGATCTGGCGAGGCTTCGTATATTGTTTCGCCGTCTTGCGTAACGGCCATACTAAGTTGGGCAAGAAAATCCGCCATTGAAGCTGCTGTCTCACCCTCGGTCGCTTCAGGCGTCTCGGCTTTGAGATAGATTTTCACCGTATCGCAGTCGCCCGCAGCATTCCGAACTGAAATTGATTCAGTTAATTTGTCGCCCGGCATGACATTTTTAAAACCGTCAAATAAATCTGTGTCCGACCAGTCCGAACCGGGATGAAAGACGAATTTTTCTGCTTGCCCTAGGAAATATACCGAGGAGCGGAGCGCGCTAGCTGGCGCCACCAAAATTAAACTCAAGAGTAAAATCGTACTGATAGTCGCGAATTTCTTCATTTTTACTCTCCAGGCCAACCTTGGGCATCAAATACCGTCTCGCCATTATTTGCGCGCTGTACGGCCTCGCCCTTAATTTTTATAATATACTTCGCGCCCTCCTGGTCCTCGTCGAGATATTTAGGGATAGTTAATGTTGTGAAGAGCGCATTCGTAGTCTCACCGCTAGCAAGTGGGCGCGTGAAATAGTAGTAGCCATCTTTTGGAGACCAACTACGACTAATATCGGGGCTAAATGCGCTAAATGTCATTTTATCTACCCGGCCATTAGGGTATTCCACTCTTGGCATTACGCGCATACGTACATAGATTTCACCACTATCAACGTTCTTGATTTTTGGCATTTTACTAATGCGGTCACCCGGCATAGCGTCCTCGATATTGACAAATGGCACTGGGCGGCCATCTTCGCCGATTTCGTCTGTGTCTTCAATCAGTTCGATCGTTACGCCGCCGGTCGTAATAATATTATGCGCGACACTAGAGGAAGCGAAGTAAGCAGAAGTACCACCAACAGCCAGAGTGCCAAGAAGCACTACTAGGGCAATTGCGAATACTTTCTGCTTACTCATTTTGATATATCTTCCCTATCCTCGATTAGTTTTATTGCGCATCAAATGCGGCGAACGCAGCAACCGCATCGGTGAAGCCTTCGGATTGAATTGCATCAGCTTGCACGTTGACCGTAAATTGATCAATATCTGCCAAGTCGGACTCTTTTACGGCATCTTTAATCTTTACGGTTGAAATTGGGCTCCAGTAGGTCATCTCACCTTTCTTAAGTGGGCTGGTTGCGACAAATGTGTAAACTATATCATCGTCAGTCGAAGTGGTTTGCGTGAAGTATTTACCAGTGGCATCCGCACCGCTCTTATAGGTATTGCCGGTTGGGGTGGTATCTTCTTGTGGGGTGTGCGGAATGCGAATCTCGACGATATCCTTGTATGCCTTTGGAATCGTTACGCGGATACGTACATAAGCCGAGCTTTCGCCGGTATTTTTTACGTATACGAATTTCTTTACATTCTTGCCAGGAACGAGACCGGCATATTCGTCAGCCACATAGTCGGCATAACCTTCTGCGCTAGTGCTATCAGTAATAATTTGAGTATCACTAAAGACGCCGCGCTGACCGGTAACGTTCTGGGCGCGAACATGGTCGTTGTTCCACGCACTAACGTCGCTAGTATCGGCCGCGAAGGCGATGCCCGGTGTACAGTAAATGTTAGCGTTCAAACAAACGTGCTCATTCTCGCTCGATGCAATCGCAGAACCATCACTGTTGAGATTTGCAGAAACGTTTGCATTTACGCGATGTAGCTGAGATTCATACAAAGCGATCTCTACATTACCAATCGTGAAGGTGTTAGTGACCGTTTTAGTATCAGTAAAGTAAGCTAAAGTACCGGCGCTTAGCACGATAGCAGCAATCGCCAATACGGCGGAAATTGCGATAATTTTTTTCTTCATTTTTTTCCTTTCTTATTAATTATCAATATAGCTAAAAGCTTGCAGAGCCGAGCTAAATCCGTGCGTCTGGACAGCATCGGTGGTAATCTTTACGGCGAGTTTACCGTTTTCGTCGGCAAAGCCGGATAAATCAATATTTTCATCCTTTAGAACTTGCATACTTAGGCCAATCGACTGATAAATCGGCATCTTGGTCTTGTAGCCAGCATGCAACGGCTCGCGACGCGTGAAGGTAATCTGCTTGTAGCGTTTACCGTCGATGGTGCGATTTGCGAATTGGCGAATAAACTCCGAATCTCCAGGCTCTTCATCTGGCAATTTCGAGCTACCACCATAGTTGTAGGTGATATAGTCTTTCTCGAATAGCTCAAGCGGTAGATAAATCCGCATACGGACATAAGCATCAATATTGCCAGTGTTTAGGACATACGGCTTCATGCTGATTTGTTTGCCAGCCTGCAAAATATTCGAAGAAAGGCCAAGCCATTCATCGTAGCCGGCGTTCAGATTATCCGCCATAGCAGAGTTGTAGGTTTCACTCGTGACTTCGGTATGATAACGGAATAATTTTACGTGCACATTCCCTATCGTGAAATTATTGATAACCGAATCAGAATCAGTGAAGTAAGACAACGTCAAAGCGGAACCAGAAACGCCAATCAATATTGTCGCTAGCGCAATTATGAATATCTTTTTCTTCATCCTTCCTCCTTTCTCCCTATTAAATTATCAAGTTTTAAGCTAACTCCACTTGCCCAATTTGGGCTACTTTTTGTCTTTTTTGCTCGCAGTTTTCTCCTTTCTTTGGTTTAAGATTGGTGCGATCACCGCGGCCAGTAGGAGAGTACCCACTACCAGTGCGATATAGATGCCTGGCGGACGCTGAATAAAAAATGCCAGATATCCAATTAAAGGAATTTGAAATGCCGGCGAGCCTAAAACATTTTTATAATGCACTAGCTTGCCATCGGCGACATTATTGGCGTCGCCCTTGGTGCGAAATTTCAATTCATCGCCTTCATATACAATGCCATTAATGCGATGCGTGATAACGGTATTATTTTCATCGGCCACAAAAGTAATCACGTCACCCTCTTTCAACGTGGCGACGTCCACGCTCTTTACGTAGATAAGAGAGCCCACATGATATTCTGGCTCCATCGAGCCAGACATCACTGTATAGATCTCGTATCCAAATAAGCGAAAACCAACGAGCATCACGGCAAATACTAATATAATCGCCACAATAATGGTGGTGAAAATACCCCAGTACCTCCGTATAACTCGCTTTTTATCCACAATACAATTATATATTAAGCTTTTGCTTTTTAATAGTTTTTTGCATGAAAAAATGCCCCGCTTTTGACGGCGGGGCGGGTTTTAATCGCGGCGAGACATGATGGAAAAGATGCGCATGAATAGATTGACGATGTTTAGGTACAGCCCGACGCACGCGTCGATAGCGTTGTCCAAAGTGCAATCATATTCCTGCGCGATAGCCCAGTCGTACCCAATGTATAGGGCAAACAGAGCTGCGACCAAGAAGTCCCAGAACGTCGGCATGAATACTTTGAATATCATGCAAATCACTTCGACGATGATAACCGCGATTAAGGCGAAGAACAGAATCCTGCCCATTTTGCGGAAAATTTCCGGGAAAGCGATGGCGCCAAGCAGCATGATGGCCGTAACACCGGCCGTAACAGTGGCGGCGCGGAGAATCAGTGCGGGATTTGCGCCCGCGAGCGTAACGCTCAGTACGGCACCCACCGGCAAAACTACGAGATTGTAGCCGATGAAGCTGATAATGGGATTGTCGCTTTTGGAACTCATGAGTCCACCGATGATGACGCAGATGATATATCCGATCAGCAGTACAATGGGGTTAATCGACGTGAAGAAGCCAGACATGTGCTTGCAAATCAGATAGTTCATGAAAAAGCCATAGAACAAGACGGCGCCAATCGTGATATTGAAGTTCGTGCGCGTGAACGTGCCAGAATGACTGACGTTGCGATGATATCCAGTGGGTTTGAAACCACTGAAACGAGACTTGAGATCTGCGGCGAAATCGCTTGCGCGATGCGAACTTGTTGTGGCGCGACTATTAGTGGTCGTGCTGCGACCGCGCTCGGTCGAACCATCAAGGTATGTTATTTTTGCCATTTTCTCACCTCCAAAGGATCTTTGTAGCGTCCGAAAACGCCCAATGTTGCTATTATATCACACTTGGCCTAAAAAGTCAATGTTCACCCCTGTTGCGTGCACCAAAAATCTCCCCTTTTTACGGGGGAGATTTTGGGGTTTAAGGCGAGATTAGACGTTCTCTAATTCGGCTTCTTCTGGGGCTTCAACCTCAGCATCACCGCTAGCATAGTTAGCTAACGATTCGACGCCAGTACCTACTGGAATCTTGCGGCCAATGATTACGTTTTCCTTCAAGCCTTTGAGATGATCAACGCGACCAGAAATAGCGCTGGAGATCAAGACGCGAGTCGTATCCTGGAAGGATGCGGCCGACAAGAAGGAATCGGAGTAAATCGAGACCTTGGAGATACCAAGTAGCATCTGCGTAAATTCGGCTGGCGTCTTTCCTTCTTCAAGGACACGCGCATTTTCTTCGGCAACAGCTGCCTTACTGACGATATCGCCAGTAACAAAGCTCGTGTCACCTGGTTCATCAATCATTACACGCGAGAACATCTGGCGGATAATGACTTCGAGGTGCTTGGCGGAGATTTCGTGACCCTGAGCGGCGTAAATCGTGAGAATATCATTCAAGATGTAGCGCTCAGTTTCCTCAATGCCCTTATACTTCATCAAATCTTGCAAGTTCAAGGAACCTTCGGAGAGGCGGTCGCCCGGCTCAACATGGTCGCCTTCTTTAACAGTCAACGCATAATCATTCGGGACGGAAACCTTGAGTGGTGCGCCAGCATTGGCAACCAAAACGATTTCGTCTGGAGTGAGTTCAGCGACGCCATCAAATGGAGCAATAATTGGCTCAGCACCTTTAGCCTTGCTGGCGATAACGGCGCCAGTCTTAACGGTTGCACCGTCTTTAACCTTCGCCTTACGACCTTCAAGCTTGAAGTGCTCTGCCTTACCAGCATCAGGAGTGACCTGAACGATATTGTAGCGACCTTCTTCCCAGGTGCTCACAACGCCAGCGATGGTCGAAATGTAGGCTTGACCTTTTGGCGTACGGGCTTCGAGAAGCTCTTCAACGCGCGGGAGACCACGGGAGATAGCACCGGAACCAGCCACACCGGAGGAGTGCTTAGTATCGAGTGTAAGCTGCGTACCTGGCTCACCAACGGACTGCGCGGCGATGACGCCAACTGGTTCGTGGAAGGCAACTGGCTGACGGGTAGACATATCAATACCGTAAGCCTTGCGTGGCACGCCATCATTGCATTCAGTAGTTAAGACGGATTGAATCTTGAGGCTATCGATTTCTTCATCGGCGGCGAGTTGGTCGGCCATCTCGCGGGAGATAAGTTGATCAGCTTCAAGGCCATACTTCTCCACTGCTTCAGCAGAATAGCGACCATAGATGCGATCAGCAAAACCGATACCAGTAATTTCGCTTTCACTCTTGTAGATGCGGAAGCCTGGATCTTCGGCTTCGGTTTCAACCGTAAAGACATCTTGCGACACATCGACAAGACGGCGGGTGAGGTAACCAGAGTCGGCAGTACGAAGAGCGGTCGACACCTGACCTTGACGTGCACCACGAGTGGCAATGAAGGATTCGAGGGTGTTGAGACCTTTCTTATAGCTGGACTTAACTGGAAGCTCAATTTCGCGGTTGAACACGTCCACCATGATACCGATGGTAGCGGACGCAAGCTTAATGTTACCAGCGGAACCACGAGCACCGGAGTTAGTCATGATTGAAACGTTCGTATCAAGATGCGAAAGGTTATCTTTCACGAGCTTAGAGATGTCATCGTCAACTTTGCGCCAGGCAGCGACCGTCAAGCGATAACGTTCATCTTCCGTGATAAGACCGTCTTCGTATTGTTGGTTAATCTGTGCAGCGACACCTTCACCTTCGGCAATCATAGGTTCAACTTCTGGATAATATGGATAATCATCTTTGGAGGTGGAAACACCGGCGATTGTCTCATATTTGAAGGAGAGATCCTTAATGGCGTCAGCTGCTTCAACTGCAGCCTCAGCGCCGAATTGATTCAAGATGTCAGCCATCACCTTCTTGAGGTGTTTGCTGTTTTGGACTTCATTATCGTATGGATAATCCTTTGGCAAAACTTCGTTGAAGAATACGCGGCCAAGGGTTGTATCACGCTTAATACCCTTCGTGTGGACACGAATTGGGGTTTGGAGCTGGATGAGGCCCATATCGTAGGCGAGCTCAGCTTCGTAAACGCTAGTATAGGCCTTGCGCTCGGTCTGAGCGGATGGCTTTTCGTAGGTGAGATAGTAGCTACCAAGCACCACATCCTGCGTAATCGAAAGCACTGGGGCGCCATCGGCTGGCTTCAAGAGGTTCTTGCCGGCAGCCATGAGTTCGCGAGCTTCAGCTTGAGCTTCTTCGGAAAGTGGAAGATGGACGGCCATCTGGTCACCATCGTAGTCGGCGTTGAAACCATTAGCTACGAGTGGATGAAGTTTGATGGCTTTACCGTCGACTAAGCGCGGCTGGAAAGCCTGGACGGAGAGACGGTGAAGTGATGGTGCACGGTTAAGGAGCACGTACTTCCCTTCAATGACTTCATCGAGGGCATCCCAAATCACGGTTTCGCCCTGCTCAATCATACGAGCGGCGGAGCGGATATTGTTAGCATATTCATTCTTAATCAACCAAGAGATAACGAATGGCTTAAAGAGCTCAAGCGCCATCTGCTTTGGTAAACCGCATTCGTTAATGCGGAGTTCTGGACCAACCACAATTACTGAGCGGCCAGAATAATCAACGCGCTTACCCAGAAGGTTCTGGCGGAAGCGGCCTTGCTTACCCTTGAGAAGATCAGATAAACTCTTGAGTTTACGACGACCATTCTGAGAGTTGGCCGTACGACCACCGCGGGAGGCGTTATTGTCGATAAGAGCATCGACGGCTTCTTGAAGCATACGCTTTTCGTTGCGCTGAATAACTTCTGGTGCGTTGAGATCGACGAGCTTCTTTAGACGATTGTTGCGGTTAATCACGCGGCGGTAAAGGTCATTCAAGTCGGACGTGGCGAAACGGCCACCAGCCAAGGAAATCATTGGGCGAAGATCTGGTGGAATCACCGGAATCACGTTCAAGATGAGATCAGTTGGCTTAATGCCGGCAGACTGCATGCCTTCAAGCACCTTAAGACGCTTCATAATGCGTTTCTGCTTCTGGCCCTTGGTATTGTCGGCTTCTTCATGGAGATTTTCAATCATCTTGTCGAGATCGATTTCTTCAAGAAGCTTCTTGATACCTTCGGCACCCATTTCAACTTCAATGAGGTCCTCGTATCCCTCATCCATATCTTCGAGGCTACGATAGTCAACTTCATTAATTACTGCGCCTTTGACGAAACCGGTGAGAATCTCTTTCTTGGAGCGATAGTTTTCTTCAAGTTCTTCGAGCTCCTTGGTTTGCGCTTCGGCGAGTTTCTTAATTTCGTCACCCTCTTTACCCTTGGCCTCAGCTTCGTAGCGAGCCTGGATTGCTTGGCGCGCGACATCGGTCTGTGCTTCGAGGTCTTCGAGGCGTTTGTCAATTTCTTCTTGCTCGGTATTGATAATAATATAGGAAGCGAAATAGACAACCTTCTCAATGTTTTTGACGGTAATGTCGAGCAGCAAGCTAAGTGCGCTCGGCGTACCGCGCATGAACCAAATGTGGGCAACTGGTGCTGCTAAGGTAATGTGGCCCATGCGTTCACGACGAGTAATACTCTTCGTAACGAGGTTACCTTCCTTGTCAACAGCAGCTTCGCGAGAGCGAACGCCCTTTAATTTTGGATCATTTGGGTTGATGTCTTTGACTGGACCAAAGATACGTTCGCAGAAGAGACCATCACGTTCTGGTTTCTGCGTACGATAGTTAATAGTTTCTGGTTTTAGAACTTCACCGTAGCTCCAGTTGAGGATATCTTCCTCGCTAGCGATGCAAAGGCGAATCGAATCAAAATCGTTCGCGCTGATGAAATTATCTTGCCAAGCCATATTATAGGTCCTCCCCTAGATCTGTTATTGTGTCGTCATCGACATCGAATGCGGCTTCGTCCTCGATATCGCCTGAATCATCATATTCATCTTCGCTGTCATCGCCGTAGATAGAATCTTCTTCGTCATCACTCTCGGCAACTTCATCGGCGTAAGATGCGTCCCCCTCATCCACCAGTTCCTCCGGCGGTATTTCATCTTTTTGAGCGTAGATTACAGAATCATCACGTTGACGTTCAACTTCTTCAGTAGTCTTTTCGATGACGCGATCCGCATCGCGGGCATCGCCATTGTCAAGAAGGTCAACCTTCAAGCCAAGACCTTGAAGCTCTTTCACTAAGACATTAAAGCCTTCTGGAAGCTTTGGACCTTCAATTGGTTCCGCCTTAATGATAGATTCGTAGGCTTTAGCACGGCCATAAACGTCATCGGACTTAATCGTGAGCATTTCCTGGAGAGTAGATGCGGCACCGTAAGCTTCGAGGGTCCATACCTCCATTTCGCCGAAGCGCTGGCCACCATTCTGAGCCTTACCACCGAGTGGCTGTTGGGTAACCATTGTGTAAGGACCAGTGGAACGCGCATGAATCTTGTCGGCGACCATATGGTGAAGCTTGAGCATATACATCACACCAACAGTAATGCGTTCCTCAAATGGTTCACCCGTGAGACCATCGTATAACTTAACGCGGCCATCGGGCTCAAAGCCGGCCTTCTTTAATTCTTCGGAAATTGTTTCATCGGAAACGGAGTTGAAGGACGGCGTAGTAACCTTGTAGCCAAGAGCACGAGCGGCCATACCAAGGTGCGTCTCAAAGAGCTGACCGAGGTTCATACGAGAAGGTACGCCCATTGGGTTTAGTACCACATCAACTGGCGTACCATCTTCCATAAATGGCATATCTTCTACCGGTAGAATGCGGGCAATTACACCCTTATTACCGTGACGGCCAGAGAGCTTATCGCCAACGCTAATTTTACGAAGTTCGGCTACATAAATCTTAATCTGCATAATTACGCCAGATTTAAGATCGTTGCCTTGTTCGCGAGTAAAGATTTTAACGCCGACAACTTTACCGCCGTCAGAACCATTCATACGAACGGAAGTATCGCGGACGTCTTTGGCTTTTTCGCCGAAGATAGCACGGAGGAGGCGTTCCTCTGAACTGAGCTCTTGCTCACCCTTTGGCGTAATCTTACCAACGAGAACATCGCCGTTCTTAACTTCCGAGCCAATCGTGACGATACCATCTTCGCCAAGGTGGCGGAGGGCAGCTTCGGAAACGTTTGGAATATCGCGAGTAACTTGTTCTGGACCAAGCTTAGTTTCGCGTACTTCTACATCGAAATCGCGGATATTAATGCTGGTCAATGTGTCATCTTGGACGAGACGATTAGAAATAACGATGGCATCATCCATGTTATAGCCACGCCATGGCATGAAGGCGACGAGCATGTTTTTACCAAGGGCAAGTTCGCCATTATCAATAGAGGCGCCCTCAATCAAAACATCACCCTTCTTCACCTTTTGGCCACGCTTTACAACGGTGCGTTCATCGTAACAGCGGTCGTCATTCGTTTTCATGAAGTGAATGAGGTTGTAAGTCTTAGTTTCTTTCTTATACTTAACTTCAACGCTATTAGAATCAGCCTTCAAAACTTCGCCATCAGCTTCGGCATAAACAATTTGCGAAAGATTTTTTGCAACTTCACCATCAATACCGGTGGATACGATAGCAGCTTCTGGCTTAATTAGTGGTACAGCTTGCTTCTGCATGGCGCAAGCCATTAAGGAGCGGTCAACACGGTTTTTCTCCACAAATGGAATCATAGATGCGGCAACGCCAAGAATTTCCTTGTGCGCAGCATCCATATGCGTAACTTCGCTAGCAAGCACCTGAGTTGGCTGCAAGGATTTGCGGGCCGAGACATATTCGTCCACGAACTTGCCGTCTTTATCAAGCTTGGCGCTCGTGTCGGCAATCACCATATTCTCCTCGGCGGCAGCATCGGCATAAACAACCTCGTCGGTAACTTTGCCATTCTTCACAACACGATATGGAGCTTCGATGAAGCCATATTCATTAATACGAGCATAGGTAGCGAGGTTCAATACGAGACCCACGTTGCCACCTTCTGGGGTTTCTACCGTACAGATGCGACCATAGTGCGTTGGATGCGTATCACGCACCTCAAAGCCGGCGCGTTCGCGGGTAAGACCACCAGGGCCCATGCTGGATAGACGGCGCTTGTGTGATAGTTCACTAAATGGGTTAGTTTCATCCATAAGCTGGCTGAGCTGAGAGCTACTGAAGAACTCTTTAACTGCAGCTACAACTGGACGAGAGTTAACTAATTGCGATGGCGTAACGGTTGTTGGATCACTCATCGACATACGGTCGAGGATATTACGTTGTAGGCGCAGCATACCGAGGCGGAATTGGCGCTGGACCAACTCGCCAACGAGTTTGACGCGGCGATTTGCCAACGAATCAATATCATCAACTGGATCTTGCGTATTATTGAGGCGAATAATTTCGCGGATAATCGCAATCAGATCTTGCATCTGGAGCGTGCGATGTGCGGAATCATTTGGCGTATCAAAGCCAAGGCGCTGATTAATCTTGTAGCGGCCAACACGAGAATAATCATAGCGGCGATAATCATTGAAGGTACGCTCGATCATGTTCTTTGCGTTTTCTACGGTAGCCAAATCGCCTGGGCGGAGACGGCGGTAGATTTCGAGCAAAGCGGAACCTTGGTTATCGGAAGGATCTTTCTCGAAGGTATTTTCAATATAGCGGACATCGCCGGTATCAATATCCTTAAAGTCGGCTACGATTTCAGTCTTCTTGCGGCCGAGAGCGCGCAAAAGCGTAGTAACCGGCACCTTTTTGCGACGATCGATTTTGACATAGATAACACCTTTGGTGTCGGTTTCAAATTCGAGCCATGCACCGCGGCCTGGAATAATTTTGGCACCATAATAATTATGGCCATTAACGGTGTCGGCTTGGAAGAATACACCAGCCGAGCGGATTAACTGCGAAACGATAACACGTTCAGTGCCATTAATAATAAAGCTCGCGCGATCAGTCATCCACGGATAATCACCAAAATAGATATCCTGCTCTTTAACTTCGCCGGTAACTTTGTTGGTAAGCTCTACATTTACATGAAGTGGAGCTTCATAAGTTGTAAGATTTTCTTTGGCCGTACGATCATCTTCAACAGGATCTTTGAAATAATAATCCTTGAAGCGTAGGTCCATTTTTTGACCAGTATAGTCTTCGATTGGGTTCAATTCATCGAAAACCTCTTTCAAGCCATAGTCCACGAATTCCTTCCAGGACTTGGTTTGATGTTCGGTCAGATTTGGTATTGGAAGAACTTGGTCGCCCTCGGTAAAAGATACCCGGCTACCACTCTTTGCGGTTTTGGTAGATTTTGCCACATTCCCTCACTGTTTTAGTGTTGATACTTCTTTGGCCGGAAGAACACCGCTTTGACCCCCTTCCCGCCTCGCCAGGGCAGGAGTTCAAAATAATCAAAGCACACTACTTCTTAGTAATCCATTCTAGCGCAGTCTAACAAGATTTACAAGGTGTTTTTTATATTTTTTTGAAGTTTTTTTCGCTTGTGTTTTTTAACATGAGCATTTACAATAATATTCAATAAGGGAGGTCAAATGTACGACACATCGTTATCCATAATTGGGATACTTTTCAGTCCGTTAACGATAATTATCGCGATTATCGTTACGGTCGTTGTTTTAATAAACAGTGACAAAAAGAAAAAAGCTGCAGAAGCAGCTGCGGCGGCAAACGTTGACACGACAGTTGCGCAAAATTCTGCGCCCACCCAACCAGTAGCACCGCCAAAACCCAAAAATCCTATGGCGAAATGGAACTGGCTGCTATATATTGGTAGTTTCTTGATTGTTCTTGCAATGATCTATTTTGTCGATACCGTCGATGATTCCGCCGTAGCACCAACAACTATTATCTTAACCCTTATTATATATGGTGCCGGCCTCGCGATTTATAAAGCGATTGATTATTTGCGCCCCGTCGGAAAAGCTTTCGTCTATTCGGCGCTTTGTATGATTCCAATTTGGCTAATTTCACTTGAAGCGATTAATGTCCCATCAGAAGTGACACCACTGATTGTCTCCCTTACGTTCATGGTCGCATCATTCTTAGCGACATTAGTCGTAAAAGCTCCCGCGTTAGGATACGCAACATTCCTTAGCCCAATCGCCTTCATTTGGTCCTTTTATTCATTATTCTCGAAGCAATTGGACACAGATGCGGCGGCTTATTTCACTTTCCTCGCCCCGATGGTTACTGCGCTTGTGCCAATGGCCTTTTGGCTGACTAAACCTAAATGGTTGCCAGTGGCTTTCCGCCACGCTTCGATGGGGATTGGTTTAGTGTTGATGCCGCTGACTTATGTTGGTTCATTAACATTGTTCTTAATTCCAAACGTTGCCGAATCGACCCCATTGTTACGTGTGCTTTGCGCGACCTTTATGCTAGTTTATGCAATCGCAAACTGGTATAAGACTAAAAAGCATGGTTTCTTTGTAGTGCTGCGCTTTACAGTACAAGCCTTAATAATCGCCGCTCTATGTGATGCCTTGAACTTCTCGTTGATTTCGATCTCGTTCTTTGACAAGCATATTGATTACACGGCAGCTTTGGTTTGCGCTATCGCCTGGTTGTTAACCTTCCTGGCGCAGGTAATATACTCGCTCTATGCCCGTTGCGAAACCGAAAAGGAAAAGTCGCTAGAGCGCATCGTTGGTGTCTTATCGATTGTAGGCATTTTCATTACGCCGATGCTCTGCTCGAACTTTGAACGCATCCCATACGCTATCGTATGGCTCGTGATTTGTGCGGTAACGGCCGTTCTAGGCGTATTACATTCTTTGCGTCACAAGAATGTCCTTTGGAGCATTGCTACAGTTGCTAGCATCATGATTGCGCCGCTCATCTTCGGAATTAATATTGCATCACCGGCTTGGACTGATTCCGCTTACTTGACTTGCTACTCTATAATTGGCTTACTGTTCTTGATTGGTTATTATGCCCTCCGCAGAATTCAAGAGCACGAATCCGATACTCTGGCAATCATCTCAATCAGTCTCGTCTCGCTAGCGGTGCTAGCCCCATCTTTCAGCCTCAAGTTGTCTGGCGTTGGCTACTTAATCATTGCGCTTTATTTCGCTGTGATTGCCGTCGTTTCGAAGATTAAGATTCTGTATGAAATTGCAATCTATGCAGGTGCGCTCAGCTTATACTCATTCGCAGGCAATGTCTACGATATGATTGTTAAGGATAGCAAACCAAGCAATTATTATTACTACTCTAGCTATTCACCAGAGGAGGTATTGCTCAGAACGTCACTTACGGCCGTTCGTGCCCACATTATTGGCCTTGCATTCGTCTTGACTAACTGGATGTTTGAGCGTAAGAAAGAAGGCAATAAACAGGTACGCATTATCATTGGCTATGCCCTGTTTAGCCTCGTGATGACATTCTCTTGTCTTAATAGTGACGCAATCGGATGGAGTATATTCTTCTTAATCGAACAAGTTGCCTGTTTGCTATTCGCAATTGTCGACAAACGCACTTGGCTGATTTGGGCTAGCTCAATCGAAATCTTTATTACCGCTCTGACGCTCACTGGTGGCTTCAACTATCTCTGGCTCGGCATTATCGGTATTGGATTAATCGCAATTGTGGTCTGGCAGCTTAAGAAGAATAATGACAAGCTCAAGCGCGAGGAAGTAAAGGAGCCAATTGAGCCAGTTGAGCAAATAGCCGAACAATCAGACAATCATGTCGAGGAAGATGAACCAAAGGAGGCGCCGGCAGAAAACGAAGAAAAGCCTGCTGAAGAAATAAACGACGAACCATCTGAACCTGAAAAATTGGAAGAAAAAACCGATGAGAATAAGAATGACGCGCAAGGTTCTGAGGAGAAAAAAGAAAAGGATTCCGAAGAAGCAGAATAACAACTAGTACCAAAAAACCACCTATACCCGAGGTGGTTTTTTGACATATAAGCTCTCAACTATATGTTTATTTTAAAGCTGACTCGCAGTTAGCTTAATGCCTGAACAAAGCATTAGAAGTATTATATATCCAAATCGTCCAAATCTGCAAGTTCTGCGCGGGTCTTTTTAGCAAGTTCACTGCCTTCTTCGACAGTAGATTCATCGTCATCATCAAGCGCAATATCATCAGCTTCTTCGGCTTCTTCTGGCTCCGCAGTCTCGGCTGGTGCTTCGGCTGGAGCTTTTTCTTCAGCCTTGGCTTTTGGCTGATAATCATCGTTATTTACAATTTTGAGATTGTAGCGAGCATCGTTTTTAGTACCAAGTGCGCGCAAAAGCGTGCGAATACTTTGGGCGGTGGCGCCGCGTTTACCGATAATGCGACCAACATCTTCTGGGTCTACTTCGAGACTGAGCAAAACGCCTTTTTCGTCGATGGTGCGATCAATACTAACTTTGTCTGGATTGTTTACGAGAGTTTTCACGATATACTCTACGAATTGCTGATCTATAGTGGACATAGGTTCTCCATTTTTAGTTTATACTTATGATTATACTTTTATTTCACAAAAAAAATAAGAGCTTTTTATAAAAGCACTTATTCTTGTTGTTGCTGACGGCGCGTTGCACCGGTGGCAATCTTGACTGCCGCCTCTAATGATGCACGAGAAAGATCCTCGGCACGAGTATTTTGATAGTTTGTGGCATAAATATTAATCATGTAGTCGCCCTTGTTGCAATAGGCAGAATAAATAAGCTTGTCGTTATTATTGTGATCGGACAATTTATATACGGCACAGGCGAGGGTGCCAAAATTTTCTTCTTTTCCACTTTCATAACGCAAACTTTGCTCCGAAAAAAGTGTCTTCATGTCATTTTCATTGCTAAGAAGGTTACGATGGTCCACCGCGCCAAGATCATTAAATCTGAACTGATATTTTTCATCTTTGTCGGTGACATTAAGGATGCTGCCCTCAGCATTGACATCATACTCTTTAGTATTAATTGCAAGAGTCCAATTACCAACTTCAAACTTCTTCTCATAAATAATACCAGTTGATACCAGGAAAACGACACAGCCTATGATTGCCGCCACTGCTAATACTGCTGCAACTATTATCTTCGCTTTTTTGCTAAGAATCGGCTTGCGCTTTTTCGCTTGAGAAGAAATGGATGCTTTAATGGCTAAGTTTTCTTTTTTCTTTACGTTCGCCATAATATTTTGATGCATACCCTGCATTGATGACGATGCTTCGGCTAATCCGGCCTCGGTCTGCTCGCGCGCCGCTTCGGCTTCGGCGGCGATTTCTTCATCACTTTTCGACTCAACTACTTCAGTAGAAGGCTCGGGCGTTGTCTCATCGGCGTTCGCCTCTGCCGGCTCATTATTAGAAGCCGCATCCGGCATTTCGGCCAAGTCGGTTAGGTCTATGGCGCTGTTTTCTTGAGTTGTAGTTGAAGCTTGGGTCATTTCTTCGAAAGCCTGCGCCGACTGAACGCCGCCGGCGATATTTGGGTTGTCTGTCGTAGAGCTAGCGTTATCGCTGATAGATTGGATTTTCGCTAAAGTTTCTGGATCGAGTTGCTGATTTGCTTGCATGCCACTAGCGACCGCAAAAGAGTCCATCGGAGCGGCTTCGCTCACAACAATTGGATTGGGGTTAGCAGAAACGACCTCATCCATGCCAGGCATGTTGTTGAGATCTTCAAGAGAAACGGCACCTTGAGGAGCGTCATTCTTCATCTTTGTGCCTTTGTGTTTCGATAAATGCCCATCTGTCTTTAATTATAGCATAAGCGCAAAAAACTAGCCAGTTTCTTGGCTAGTTTTTAATGACGTTAAGCTTCAGCTGGAGCTTCCGTTTCAGTGGTTTCTTCCGCAGGGGCAGCCGCTTCTTTTGGCTGGTTCTTGCGGAGCTTGTCGGCATGCTTAGCATTGGCATGCTTTTCGAGTGGAGCTTTCACCCATTTTGGCATTTTGATACCTTCTTTGGTCAAGATGCGAATGACGCGCGTGCTTGGTTGAGCGCCGTTGCTGAGATATTTCTCAACTTGGGCTTTGTCCAAAACAGTAGCTTTAGTATGTGGGTTGTAGCTGCCGACCTGAGCGACGATACGACCCGAAAGAGGGTGACGTTGCGCTTCTTGGACGACTATCCGATAAAGGGGCATCCCTTTACGGCCATTACGCTGTAAGCGAATCGCAAGCATAATTCTCCTTAAATTAATTTAACTTCGGTTATTATAACTTATTTTTTACTTTTTCGCAATATCTTGAGAGGAGATTTCTGGGTGCTCTTTTTTGTATTTACGAATAGCTTCGGCGGCGGCTTTAACTTGCGCCTCTTGCTTGCTATGTCCAACTGCCGTCGCTTTGAGATGCTCGTTGATAAACACGCCAAGCGTGAAGCTTTTATCGTGGTCTGGGCCTTCCTCTTTCATCACGCGATACACCGGTGTAACACCGTCAATGTGCTGGGCTATTTCTTGTAAATACGACTTGGCGTCGCGCCACGATTCGCTTTCTAGTACATCGTTAATTTTAACCAAACTATTCTTATGAATAAAATCTTCCGCAGCCTTATAGCCTTTGTCGAGATAGATAGCGCCGATGATGGCTTCATAACAATCTGCCATGATGACGTGATGCGCACGATCGGAGCCATTTTTCTCGCCCTTACTTAAGCGCACAAGTGGTGCATAGCCTAGCGCCTCGCCAGCAGCGGCATTCGCTTCAGTATTAACTAGTGCGGCGCGCCAGCTAGTCATAATCCCTTCCGGTTCGTCATAATTGCGGAATAAAAAGTCCGAAGTCACGAGCTCAAGCACGGCGTCACCGAGAAACTCTAGGCGCTCATTATGTTCGACTACAGTTTTGCGGTGCTCGTTGACGTATGAACGATGTGTTAAGGCGGTAATTAGTAGGTTAATATCCGAGAATTCAATTCCCAACTTCTCTTTTGCAAAAGTTTCATAAGCATCGAATTGCTCTTTGTTCATATATTAGTAATCTCCACTCCGAATCTTATTTTTGGCAATCAACATTAATTTTTCGATGTCGGCGTATTCGATTGCGTCAAGCGCCTCCGCGAAAGTAAACCAACGAATACCATTCATCCATTTTTCTTTGGTTGGGCGCTCGTTTTTATCTAATGATTGCACAAGGTAAACCTGTGTAGTCATCAGTACAAGTTTATCTAAACGACGGTATTTAAAGTGAATCTTGCCAAGCCACGCCAATACATCAACATTCTTAAGGCCGGATTCCTCACCGATTTCGCGCACAGCGGTCTGTTTGGCAGTCTCGCCTGGCTCAATATGGCCCTTCGGTATGGTCCAGCGATCCTTGCTATCTTGAATGAGCAATATTTCGATGTCGCGCTGATCCGGGGTCATGCGAAAAACGATACCGCCCGCAGTTGGCTCGCGCACAATTTCTTTAATTTCTGGTTTCTTACGAAAAACAACCTGACGTAATTTCTCGAGCTTTGGCTCTCTGTAAATTTCGGTCGGCAAAGCTTCCGGAATTTTATAACCATTCCGGTGGCTCTTTGAAGTTGTTCTCTTATTCGATTTACGTTGCGAAGGACGAGGCGTACGAGACGGCACGTTCTTCGTCTTGGGCCGGCTATTCGGCCGGTTCGTCCTTCGAGCTTGCGTCGCCTTCTTTAGCTGGTTGTTGCGACGTGCTCTCTGGTTTGACTGGTTCTGCATGCTTTTTCTGTTCCTCTCCACCAATATTACGGTAAGCAGTACCCAGTACGCCATTAATAAACTTCGATGAATTATCTGAGCCAAAAGCCTTTGCTAGCTCTACGGCTTCGTTTATAGCAACTTTAGGTGGCACTGTGCCCTGACGGCGCGTCAGTTCAAAAAGACCAATCCGAAGAACATTGCGATCAATGGAAGAAATACTCGAAATTGGCCATTCTGGAGCTAGTGGTTGCAACTCTTTGTCGAGTTGGTCCATTTCATCAAAAACACCGTGCGTTAAATCATGCACAAAATCCACATCACCTAAAGCTTTGGCGTAGGGTTCTATATTTTTAGCGACAATGCTATCGATATCGGCTGTGGCATCGCCCGCCTTACTCCGGAATTCGTATTCATATAAACTCTGGAGCGATATGATTCTACCAAGATGTCGATTACTCGCCACGATATGCCTCCCTGTTATTTCGATTTCTTGTCGCAAGTGCAAGGCTTGCTACCGCACTTTTTGCAGCTTTTGAGTTTGAGTTTTGGGGTGCTTTTCGCGGTTTCAAAAGCTTTAACTGGTGAATGCTTATTCACACTACGAGCAAGCTTCAAACGTAAGTGACTGCGGCGAAGGCCGGTCTTACGAGGGCTGCTCTGTTTTTTCGGTTCAGGCATGTAAAAATGCTCCTTCTTTGATATATTACTTTGCTATAGTTTACTATATTTTGGGTGCTTTTACAAGGGGAGCGCGAAGCCGTTTTTGAAAATGGATATGTTATAATTATATGTATGAAAATTCGGAAGGCAAAATCTCGTGCCAAAATCAGCATCAGCTGTTTAGTTGCACTAATTTGTTGCGTTGGTATTGGCTATTCGGCGTATCGAATTATTGAATGGCAAATCGATTCAATTAATACCGCTAAGCAAACTGGCGAAATCGCCGAAAATTCCGAAACCGAAGAACTGACGGATGACGAAAACACTGAAATTATCGAGGCAAAAGAAGAGCCGCCGGAGAGTATGTACTGGAAATATGTCAAAATGAATTTGCTTGACGTTGATTTTAGTGATTTGCGTAAAATTAACAGCGATACCGCTGGCTGGATTTCGCTTGGTGGCACCAATATCAACTACCCTTACGTAAAAACAAATAATAACGAGTTTTACCTTAAACATTCTTTTGACAAAAGTTATAACGCTGCAGGCTGGGTATTTGCGGACTACCGCAATAAAAACGATGGCACCGATCGCAATTTGATTCTTTACGCCCATGGCCGCAATGACGGTTCCATGTTTGGTTCGTTAAAAAATATTATGTCTAGCTCTTGGCGCAATAACTCGGATAACTTTATCGTGCGCACCGCCAACGACCACGAAAATGCGCTTTGGCAAGTCTTTAGCGTTTACCGCATCCCAGTCACATCGGATTATATCCAGACGAGTTTCAGTTCTGATGCCGAATATCAAAAATGGCTAAACATGCTAAAAAGTCGCAGCGTGCAGGATTTCCATACATCCGTGTCCAGCTCGGACCACATTTTAACTTTATCTACTTGCTATAACCACACTCAGCGCCAGGTTTTGCACGCTAAACTGATTAAGCGTCGGGCGAAATAATTTCAATCTCTGCCGAAATAGTTTTATGGTCAGATACGATATTGTCGTGAACGGTAAAGTTTTTGGCGGCCACCCGATCGTTAATTAATATATGGTCACAAGGCACGTCTTTGATGAACTTTAAATTCTGCAATGTGGTTTTAACGTGATTAACGGCGGTTAAGTCGGCCATAAAATCCAAGGAGCGCATAGCGGGCGACTCAGCGATAACGTTTAGATCGCCACACATGACAACTGGGCCAGTTTCATCACGCAGCCAATCGGCCACTTCTTTCATACAGCGCACAGTTTCTTGGTCGCCAATTGGATCTGGCAACCAGTAGCCATGGTAGTTTGCAACCGTGAGACCGTTTTCTAATAGGACTTTTTGCGCGAAGAAGGCATGATCGTCGCCTTGTTCATAAATCACGGAATCTAAATATTCGCCATGTACCAGTTTCGCCTCGTCTTTGACGATTGAATAACGGCTCAAGATGGCATTACCCTGTTCCACGGTAACACCGTCGGCGATACGAATGCCAAAATTCGAGACTTTCGCACAATATTGTAAGCCGCTGGCTTCTTGAATCTGGCGTAAAGACGAACAGAAATACTCTAGCTCGGCCGGCATCTCATCGCACCAGACCACTTCCTGCATACAAATAATGTCAAAATCGTTCGCTTTTAAAAAGCGTTCAATGGAGCCCTTGATGCGCCCCGCCCAAGTGTTCATTTGTAGGATTTTCATATATTATATTGTATCACCCCGCGCTTATGCTTGACTATTTTGATAAAGTGTGCTATAATAAAAATATACCCTCTTTCGAGGACATATTTTGTATCTTGGGGATTATTTGACGACCACATTGACCAGATGGGTTTTCGGAATCGCAATGACTTTTACAACTTCTTTGCCGTCAGTATAGGTTTTTACCTTCTCGTCAGCCAGAGCGAGCTCTTCCATCTTCTTCGGATCCTTGGCATCCTCGGCTGGCGCCATAATACGAGCGCGCAGTTTGCCGTTCACTTGAATGACCATTTCTACTTCATCAGCTACGAGGAGTTTTTCGTCCCACTTTGGCCAAATATCATCAGCGCCTAGTTCTTCGAGCATTTCACTAGCAAGATGTGGCGCAAATGGTTTTAGCAATTTTGCGAGCGTCACGAGATCGTCATGATGTGCGCCATTCTTGTACATCTCATTCACGTATTCCATCAAGGCTGCGACGGCCGTATTGAAGTTATTGCGATGCATGTCCTCAGTAACTTTTTTGGTGGTCTTATGACGATAAACGACATTCACGTCTTTATCGATGGTCTCTTTATCAAAGACTAAGGACCAACAGCGATTCAGGAAGCGATACACGCCGCCGATGGCCTCAGTGCTCCAAGCGGCGTCCATATTGTACGGACCAATGAAAAGCTCGTAAGTACGAAGTGTATCGGCGCCATAGCCTTGATTAATGACATCGAGTGGGTCAATCACATTGCCTTTAGATTTAGACATCTTCTTGCCGTCTGGCGCGTTGATGTAGCCGTTATAAAGCAACTTCTTGATTGGCTCACGGAAATCCAAATATCCTTCATCGGCAAAGAATTTGCACCAGAAACGGACGTAGAGCAAATGTGCTACAGCATGGTCACCGCCACAATATACGTCGGTTGGCGCCCAGTAGTTAACTTTCTTCTTGCTCCAAGCCTCTTTGTCGTTGTGTGGATCAGTATAACGCCAGAGATACCAGCTAGAGCAAGCGTAGCCATCAAGCGTATCGGTCTCGCGCGTCATCTTTTCGCCGTTAATGGTGACCTCCATGAATTCTTTGCTCTTGGCGAGCGCGGAACGTCCGGAAGAGTCTGGCTTATAATCGTCAATCTTTGGCAGCATGACTGGGAGCTGATCTTCTGGGATAGCATGTGGATTGCCATCTTTGTCGTAGGCAATCGGAATTGGACAGCCCCAATAGCGCTGACGCGAAATCAGCCAGTCGCGCATGCGATAAGTCACTTGCTTGTGGCCAATACCCTGTTCTTCGAGCCAGTCATAAACCGACTCGCGCACTTCACTACTCTGGCGACCAGAAAATGGACCAGAATTAATCATTTCACCTTCACCGGCGTAGCACTTGGAATCGTCTGTACTGCCCTCTGGTTTTTCGATCACTTTCACGATTGGCAATTCAAATTTGGTGGCAAATTCGTAATCACGCTCATCACAAGCCGGGACACCCATGACGGCACCCGTGCCATAACCACTCAAAACATAGTCGGCTACCCAAACTGGGATTTCTTTGCCAGTGGCTGGGTTAATCACGTAAGAGCCGGTAAAGACGCCAGTCTTTTCACGATTTTCTTGGCGCTCAACTTCGGATTTTTTAAGCGCCTCTTTGCAATATTTTTCAACCTTGGCGCGCGTATCGTCGGTAACCAAATCAGCAATCAATTCATTTTCTGGTGCGAGCACCATAAAAGTGGAGCCAAAAAGCGTATCTGGACGAGTAGTAAAGACGGTGATTTTGCCACCAGAACCAGCGATTTGGAATTCCACTTCGGCACCCTCACTGCGACCAATCCAGTTTTTCTGCATGGTTTTGATTTTGTCTGGCCAGTCGAGTGAATCAATTTCGTCTAGTAATTCATCGGCATAGGCGGTAATCTTAAAGAACCATTGTTTCATCTTTTTCTTTTCAACTTCGTGGCCACAGCGCCAGCAACAACCATTTTCTACCTGCTCATTGGCGAGCACAGTTTGATCAACCGGACACCACCATTGGTAAGATTCTTTTTGGTAAGCGAGACCTTTTTTGAAGAGTTGAAGGAAGCACCATTGAGTCCATTTATAATAGGCTGGGTCAGAAGTATTAATCTCGCGCGACCAGTCAATTGCATAACCTAGACGTTTAGCCTGCTTGCGGAAATTATCAATGTTGGTTTTTGTAACTTCTTGGGGCGAAATGCCGGTTTTGATGGCGTAATTTTCGGCCGGGAGACCAAAAGTATCGTAACCGAATGGACGCAAAACGTTCATCTCTTGCTGCGCATAGAAACGTGCGAGGCAGTCAACAATACTAAAATTACGAACATGACCAACGTGAAGCCCGGCGCCTGATGGGTATGGGAACATCTCGGCGATGAACATTTTTGGCCGCTTATCGTTGTCTTTGGCGGCAAAAGGCTGCTCTTCTTCCCAGCGCTTTTGCCATTTTTCTTCGATTTTTAATGGCTCATAGTGACTCATGATTTATTATTTTACCCTAAATAACAGATATTGTAAAAAGCTTGTGTTTTATAGGACAGATGATTTCGAATAGTGTATAATATAGTAATGGCGAAAGAAAAAACTGCGAGTAAAAAATCCGCCAAGGCTACGAAGAAAACCACTCGTTCTCGAGTGAAAAAAGCTTCGAAGTCTGGCATGAGTTTATATTCCAACTTAGCCTATAAACGCCGGGTGAAGGCCGATGAGCGTGCCCGCAAAAAGGCGGAAGAGTTGGCGAAATTACCAAAGAATCCGATTTTGCGCTTCTTTGCGCGACTGAGACCAGATCGGGTGTTTAAATGGTGGTTCTCTAAAGACGGCCAGCTATTCTTTTTGAAATGTCTGGCGGCAATCGTATTATTAGTAATTATCTTTATTGGTGGCCTATTCTTATACTTCAAGAAAGATCTAGCCGAAATTGACCCAGAAGAATTAGCCAGCCGCGTCCAGAATACCGTAAATACCTATCTTGACCGGAATGGCGAGTTGCTGTGGGAAGACCGCGGTAGTGGCGATTACCGTTTAGTCGTAGATGGTAGTGAGATTTCGACCTATATGCGTCAAGCTACGGTGGCGATTGAGGATAAGAACTTCTATAACCACCCGGGTGTAGATTTAGCCGCCATTGCGCGCGCCGCTTACGTCACTTTGGTTAAGAAGGGCGCCGTTCAGGGCGGTTCCACGCTAACACAGCAGCTGATTAAGCAGGTTTATTTCTCGGATGAAGCTTCTAACCGCGATGCCTCTGGCGTGCCACGCAAGATTAAGGAAATCATCCTTGCGATTGAAATTGAGAAAATGTACGATAAAGAGCAAATTATTACGCTCTACTTAAACGAATCGCCTTATGGCGGTCGTCGTAACGGCGTGGAATCTGCCGCACAGACCTACTTTGGCAAGAACGCTAAAGATCTCGATCTTGCGGAGTCCGCCCTTCTTGCTGCCATTCCAAATAACCCAGCCGTATTGAACCCGTACAATACTCTTGGCAACGAAGCCCTAATTTCACGTCAGCATAAAGTGCTCGATTCGATGGTGGAAATGGGTTATATTACAGAGGCCGAAGCCGCCGAGGCAAAGGAAGTCGACATTATCGCCAAGATTAAACCTGAGCAGGACCAATATGTCGGCATGAAAGCACCGTGGTTTGTGCTTGAAGTTAAATCTCAGCTAGAAGCTAAGTATGGCATTAAAACTATGCGCGAAGGCGGATTCACGATTACTACAACAGTAGATTTGCGGGCACAGCGCTTGGCTGAAGCCGCCGTCGCAGAGGGTGCAAAAGTCTTTTACATCAACCGTTCCGATAATGCCACATTAGTATCTATTGATATCGAAACTGCGCAAGTAATTGCGATGGTAGGTAGTGTAGATTGGAATAAACCAGGCTATGGTCAGGTGAATGCTGCTACTTCGTTACTGGAGCCGGCGTCCACAATTAAGCCAATCCTAGATTACACGCCAATCTTTATGGAACGCAGTGGCGTCAACTATGCGCCAGGATCAATTATTGCCGATACGAATATTGATAAGATTTATTGTCGCGGTTCGCGCGGTCGCTGTTCGCTACGTAACGCGAATGGTCGTTTTAACGGCAATATCACCTTCCGTCAAGCTCTGGCTGGCTCATTAAACATTCCAGCCGTCAAGGCGTTATATATCAATGGTATTGAAAATAGCTTAGCGGTCGCGCATGCACTTGGTGATGTGTCTTACTGCGCCAATGGCGAAAATGCTGGTCTTTCTATGGCAATCGGTGGTGGCTGCGGTGTCCGCCCAGTTGAACACGCTAACGCTTACGCTACACTCGGTCGTGGTGGCGTCTATAAGGATATCGTCTACTGGCTAGAAGTTAAGAACTCCAACGGTGACGTAATTGATGCTTGGACCGATTCTGAAGGTACACGTGTAGTCGATGAGCAGACTGCCTACATGACTACAGATATTCTCGCTGATGTGCCAGCTCGTCGTTGGATTTGGGGCAGCTCGGCATATGCTGCCGGTTTCTACAACGCGAAAGTCTGGACCGCCGCTAAGACTGGTACGACAGAAAACGGTGCCGGCCGCGCAAAGGATTCTTGGCTGATGAGCTATTCTTCTGTCCTCGCGACCGCAATTTGGAACGGTAACCACGATGGTCGCGTCCTCGCGAACGATAGTCACAACGTAGCTTGGCGCATTGGTGCTGCTTATATTACCGCTGTCCACGAGCAAGTCTATGGCGCTGATGGTAAATGGCATAGTGGCGACAAAATCGCGATGCCATCCGGTATGAAACGTGCCACTATCAATGGTAAGACCGATATTTGGCCAAGCTGGTACACGCAGTCTAAGAGCGGTATTTCGAAGGAAAAGTTCATCTTCGACTCCATCTCGCGCAAACTTGCTGGCGATTGTACGCCACCATCGACGCGCGTAGAAGTAGAAATCACGAAGATGATAGATCCGATGACGAACGAGGAAATCTATACTAGCACTGATTGGGATCCGAAGAATACCGATGATTTGCACAAATGTACGGATACCCCACCAGAAGTTAGAACTATATCGAAGCGCGCAATTGGGTATGACGACGAAGGGGAGGAAAATGCATGGGAAATAAGTGCAACTTTCCGGTCTGGAACTCGCGTATTAAAGTCTTATTCCATCTCCGTTGGAGGAACTCAGATATGTAGCGGAGCTCTCAGTGGTGGTGTCGGCGAAGCCACATGCACGACATCCTCTAACCCTTCAAGTGGTTACACAGTAAAAGTAACAGATGATTATGGCTATATAGATACTAAATCCGGCTCATAGCAATATCCCCCTCATCATGAGGGGGATTTTTGTTGTCTTATTTCTGGCGGGACCGGCCTCTACGAGAATTATTCTTTCTGGCCTTCGGCGTCGCGAGTTTAGCAAACATCATCTTGCCGGATGATGTTTGTAAATAGCGCACGAATTCAATTTCAACCGGCTGGTTTTTGCCCGCGTAGCGTTCAGCCTCGTCCACTACTACCATGGTGCCATCGGGCAAATAAGCCACGCCCTGGTGCGGATTGCTGCCAACGCCAACTATTTTGACATTTAGGCGATCGCCGGGCAGATATTCGCTGCGGAGGCCCTGGGCGAGGTCGTTAATATTAATGGCATCAATCTTTTCAGTGGCGGCCACCTTTATTAGGTTAAAATCGTTCGTTAAAATAATACCTTTGTATTCTTTGGCGAGTTCAATTAGACGCTCGTCAACTTTTGCGCGCTTGATGTCGTCAGAAAAGATTTCTACTTGGGCCAGCTCAACACGCTCAAGCTCGTTAACAATATCTAGGCCGAACCGAGCGCGAGCACGTTTTTCACTGTCGGAGCCATCCGCGAGCAATTGCAACTCCCGAATCACCGAGCGCGGGATGAGAATTTCGTCACCTAAAAAGCCGCTCTTGGCGACCGATAGAATGCGACCATCCATTAATGTTGAAGTATCCACAAATACTTTGCGGCGGGCCTTTTGCCCGATGCGGGTAGACTTTGCACTGAAAGTTTTGACCGTAAGAGCCGTCGTTTCAAGCAAAATCGCCGATAACGTAATATAAATAAATAATTCCATACCCGTCATTATATCATCCTCTCTTGATCCATCAAAAAAACGCCCCGGGCGGGGCGCTTTTGATGGTCTAGCTTTCAGCTTCTTTAATGGCGTCTTGAAGCGTCTTGGTGCTATTATTGAACTTTTCTTGCTCTTCTTCGGACAAGTTGAGCGCAATGCGGCGAACCACGCCGTTGCGACCGAGCACAGCAGGATAACCGTTGTAAGTATTGCTCATCTCATCGTAGTTGCTGATTGGCAAGATGCGATTTTCGTCGTTAAGAATACAGTTAGTAATCATAGCAACGCAGCTACCGATGCCATAATAGGTGGCACCTTTCTTCTCGATGATGGTATAAGCTTCTTTGCGGGCATAATCTTCGATTTCATCGAGCTCTTCCTTCTTGAGTAACTCCGTAATTGGCTGCGTGCCAACAAAAGCGGTGCTCCAAAGAGCAAACTCAGTATCACCGTGTTCGCCAACTTGATAAGCATGAACATTCTTTGGATGAACGTGCAGGCGTTGGCTCAAGCGGAAGCGGAGGCGAGAGCTATCAAGTACCGTACCGGAACCAATCACACGCTCAGCCGGTAGGCCAGAATAGCGCCAAGTGAGGTAAGTCAAAACATCCATCGGATTGCTGACAACGATGAAAATACCATTGAATCCGGCGGCCATAATTTGGCCAATCATATCTTTGAAAATTGAAGCGTTCTTCTTTAGGAGATCCATGCGGGTTTCACCTGGTTTTTGTGGAACGCCAGCCGTAATAACGATGAGGTCGCAATCGCCCGCATCAGCATAGGAGCCACTACGAATTTTAAGATAGCTCGGAGAAACCGCAAGCGTATCACGAAGATCGATTGCTTCACCCTCTGCATCGTCGGTGTTGATATCGACGAGAACTAGTTCATTTACATTGGTGCGTTGATGGACCAAAGCATAGCCGTAGCTCATACCTACGTTGCCGGTACCAACAATCATAACTTTATTTGCCATTTATTGATGCCCTTTTCTAGACTATTATCTGCTTATATTTTAGCATAAGCGAATTATTTCACAAGCACGAAGCGTGCGCCCTCGCGCTGGATTAATTGCGCTATTTCCATTAATGTCAGTTGGCGGTAGATTTCCGCTAAATCATTTTCGAGGTATTTTGACATCTCATCTGGCACATCAATGCCGGCCTTTAGGCACGCAACAATCTTGAGTTGCTCTGGCGTACACTGGCGGTATTTTTCATAGTTCGCACTTCGACTCGGCTCTTGCGGTTTTAGATGCAAGCCAATTAGCAAATCGTCTAGCTCCGTACAAGGGATGCAATTATTTTTAATCAACTTATTACAGCCAACAGACATTGGGCGCGAAATGTCGCCAGGTACTGCATAGACGGATTTACCCTGCTCCATGCCGCGCTCGGCGGTGTATTTGGTGCCAGAATGATCCGATGCCTCCACAATCACGACGATATCTGCCAAACCTGCCACAATACGGTTGCGATATAAGAAACTTTCGCGAAAAACGGGATCACCAGGAGCTGATTCTGACACGATAGCCCCTTTTTCAAGGATGCGCTCAGCTAGGCTTTGGTGGCTACGCGGATAAATCTGATCAATCGGCGTGCCGAGAACGGCGATAGTGACGCCACCAGCGTCAAGACAGCCACGGTGCGCACAGGCATCTATGCCATAAGCTAAGCCACTGACGATAATTACGCCGCGCTTAGCAAGTTGATAAGCGAAATTATAAGCAATATTCTCGCCATATTTCGTACAACGCCGCGCGCCCACAATGGCGGCAGTCTTGGGGCGCGGCTGCGCTGTCGGCAGCCGACCGCGCACATATAAATAGCTCGGCGGATCTAAATATTTGGGGTACAATTTAAAATGTTCTAAATATGGGTGATTTAAATCAACTTTTTGATAATCCATGCGCCTATCAAAACTGTCAATCGATACCCCGACAAGCATAATTGCAATAAAAATGCGCCACCTTGCGGTAACGCATCATATCTGTCTATTATATCACACTTGGCCATAAAAGTCAAGCATAAGCGCTTATTCGTCGCGGCGCATTGGTGGGAACGGCACACCTTCGCGAGCTGAAACTCCTTCAAAGAACCAGAAATTGCGCTCGGAGTTACCCCAACCACAGGTTGGCGGCATGCCGTATTCAAGCATCTCGACGAAATCTTTATCAAGCATCTGCGCTTCACTATCGCCAGCATCGCGCAAAGCCTGCTGCTCTTCAAAACGTTCCAGCTGATCAAGCGGATCATTCAACTCGGAGTAACCATTGCCGAGCTCGGAACCAAGAATCACTGGATGGAAGCGCTCAGTGACGCGCGGATCGGCGGCGTGCTTTTTGGCGAGCGGCGAAAGCTCAACTGGTTCGTGAATCAACCAGAATGGGCCGGCGGAATCTTTGCGAATAATCTTCCAGAGATAATCGAGCAAGCGGCCAGCGCCAGCAGCTTCATCAAATTTAACTTTGTGCTCGCGTAAAATGCCTTTAACTTTTTCGAGGTCGGGATTAAACACATCAACGTCAAACTTCTCTTTTAGAATATCCGCATAGCTAATGCGCGGCCACTCGCAATCGAGATCAACTTTCATGCCATCGCGCTCAAACTGTAAGGTGCCCCAAGTTTCTTTACAGACGTATTTAATCATCTCTTCGTAGAGCTTCATGCCATCGTTGTAATCTTGGTAAGCAGCATACGATTCCATGGCGATATGCTCTGGTAAGTGCTCATCATCCATACCCTCATTGCGGAAGCGTGGACCAATATCATAAACTCGCTCGAAGCCACCGCCAATCAAACGCTTGAGTGGTAACTCTTGGGAGATGCGGAGGTAGAAATCCTGATCCAGCGCATCCATGTGCGTCACGAATGGGTTCGCATCGGCGCCACCAGTGGTGACTTCCAGCACCGGGATATTTATTTCCACAAAACCATGATTATTTAAAAACTCGCGCGTAGCGGTCCAGAATTTAGCGCGGCGCACGAATCGCTCACGCACCTCCGGATTCACCGCCATATCAACATAACGACGGCGGAGACGCTCCTCTTTGTTCGTGAAGCCATCACGGCCCGGGAGTGGGCGCAAAGCCTTCGTCAGAATGCGTGGCATATCGCAAAAGACGGAAATTTCATCCGTTTTAGTGCGACCAACTTTGCCCGCCGCTTCAAGAAAGTCACCAGTATCAAGCTTTTTAGTAAACTTTGCCGCGTCGTCCTTTAGGAAAATCTGAATCGAACCGGAATCATCGGCAATTACCACGAAAGCGAGCTTACCAAAGCTACGTATGCTGGCAATTCGGCCGGCAACACAAACGTCCTTGTCGGCATACTGATCATAACTCTTAAGGATATCTCCGATTTTAGTATTACGGTTGGAATGTGCTGGATACGGATCAATACCCTCCGTACGGAGTTCGTTTAGTTTGCGAATTCTTTCATCGCGAAAATCTTTAAGAGTTGCCATAAATATAATAATAACATCATTATTTATATCTGTCGAGCGCACAAAAACTGGGCCCGCAGGCCCAGTTGAATGGCTTTACCAGGAGGAACCGCCTCCGCCGCCGCCACCGCCGCCAGACGAACCGCCGCCAGATGACGAAGAGCCGCCACCGCCGCCCGAGAAGCCACCGGACGAACCGCTCGAAGATGGCGAGGCTGTCATAGCCGAGGCTGATGAGCTCATCGTATGGTTAACGAAAGTATTGAAATTGTGCATCGAGAAAGTACTTGTTCCTTCGTACCAATCTGGCGGTTGGACAGCCGTTAAATCCTCAAACTTCTTCATCCATTTCGTTGATACGCCGAGCACATAAGCATACGGCAGAATATCGTAGGCATAGGATGGTTTTTCGCGCATTAAATGTTCGAGGCGATCTTTTTCGGCAGTTTCCAGGAAGCGCTTGAAGCCCTTGATTTTGCCATAAAGCTCGAGGCCTTGTGCGGTGCGCTTTGGCATAAACTTGAGGAAGAATAGCTGAATTGCGATTCCAATTAAACATGTGAGAATGCCGAAATTATAGAACGGATCCCCACTCAAAATCCCCTCCTCGCCAACTATACCAAACACCATGATAAAGAAATGAACAGAAGTGAAACTGAGCCAAACGAAGCGAGCTACGATTGACATACCTTTAGCTAAGCCGACCGCAAAGAACGGTACATAGAAAGCGAGAATAAATATTAGGAGGAAGCCAACTTCTGCGTCCGAGTTGACCGCAGTCGGAACGAGTATCAATGCCAGGATGGAAGCAATGATAAAGGCAATCACAATGGCTGAAGCAAAGCTCGTGTTCGTAAAGTATTTCTTGCGATTCTCTTTCTTGTTCGTTGCAGCGGTAATCTTATCGAGCGTGCGATAGAAGCTATAGCGCAAGCGACTAGCCGTAGTTTCCGCTAAACCCTCCTCGTCCTCAACAACTTTCTGTAGCTCTTCTTTTGAGATGGTCCCGCCATCGTCAATGCGCTTTACGACCTCATTAAGAGATTTGAAGCTGCGACGACGCGATGAACCGATGAATAAGCCACGCATAAACTTCTCTTCATTTTCGTCCTTACCGTCATATTCTTTGACTTTCACGATTTTGAAACCACCGCGTGACATTGTGGTGTGGCTTGTCTCAACGATTTTTATATAGCCTTGATTCGCAAGATGTAATAATAACGAAACTGCATCGTTGTTGGTGACTTTGCCCTTGTAGGCAAAGGCCATATCAAGGCTATTCATGCCCTCAGGCGGATAATATTGCATATCATCTACAATGCGGTCATCGTTGCCATAAATCATCCACAATATAAAGGCGATTACCGCGCCGGCAATCGGAATGATATAAATAAGATATTCCCAGAATTCGACTAGCGATTCGGTACCCACAAAGTAGCCATCATCCAATGTTAAGCGAATAGTTAGGCCTTCGCCTACGCCTAAAATACCGTTATAATCACCGGTAATATCATTACCAACAACATTATAAGAAACGCTCTTATTTTCTTTGCTGAGATGGGTGCCACTAGAAAAGCCGAGCTTGGCGACATCAAATTCTTTTGGCATATGGATGCTAAATGACACATTGCCGATTACGGTGTCCCATTGAGTGCCGATAATATTGAAATAGAATTCGTCATAATTTAGATTTTTATCCTCGCCGAAATCATATGTATATTTAATGACATAAGTTTTGGAACCGTGGACATATTCTGTAGCAGAGCCAATTTTAACGCGAAAATTGGAGTCTTCTTTGGATGTGGTATATTGGGCGCCCTCAACGCTCACATTGGAGACTTTGGCACGCCCCTTCACTGTCGTGCCATCGTTATGGACAAAAGTATTGCGCAACGGGATATCGCGGATGATACCGTGCTTGTAATTCGAATGGAAGGTGGCAGTGATAGTCTCTACGACATCAAAGGTATTATTTTCGTGCACCGTCACATCGACATCATAGGCATCAAGTACATAGTCGCGCGTATTGTAGCGTGGATTTTGGCTCGGAGTGCGATCGGCTTCACCCTCGAATATTTCAGTCTGTTCTTGCTCGTCCGTCTTAATAGTCAAATCATAGCGATAGATGTCTGACGCGCCATAGCCAGCTTCTAAATCATCAACGCTGGACATCTGAGTATAGGCTGAGCCGCCACTAGGGGCGCGCTGTGTATTGGTGGAAATAGCGATAATTGCAGAATCCGAATCGTAATAAGTTACCACCGAGGTAAACTTAATAGCCTCGTCGCTGGAGTTCGTGATGTGACCCGTTAGGCCAAAGGCTTGAGTTGTCGTCTCCGACAAATCTATAAAGTTAATGTTGGAAAAAGTCAGGCTACCAATTGAAGTGTTCGCTGCGTAATCAACGGAATGCCTCTTAATAGCATCACTTAATGCTCCAACTGGAGCGATTATATTTGCAGCCAAAAGTAGCGCAGCTGCTGACGCGAAAAATATTCGTTTAACTCCACCTATCATGCATTTAGTATAGCATAAACATGTTGCTATGTTTTCAAAAAACATCCCCTACGCGGGGATGTTTTTACTCGGCATTGTCGAGAAATGCGCCAGATTGGCGTGACCATAATTTGTGGTATGCGCCGTTCTTTTTCTTGAGCAATTCCTCGTGTGAGCCTTGCTCAATGATTTTGCCGTTATCAAGCACAACAATGCGGTCCATGCTTGCGACCGTAGATAGGCGATGTGCCACTACGATGCTAGTGCGGCCCTTCATAAGCTTTTCGAGTGCATCCTGGATTAAGGCTTCAGACTCGGAGTCGAGCGCCGAAGTTGCCTCATCAAGCACTAAGATTGGTGCGTCTTTTAGAATGGCACGCGCAATAGCAATGCGTTGGCGTTGTCCGCCAGAAAGCTTAATCCCCCGCTCTCCAACAAGCGTGTCGTAACCATCGGGCAGATCTTTCACGAATTCATGTGCGTTGGCCAGTTTAGCCGCACGCTCGATTTCTTTTTGCGATGCATCTGGACGCGCATAGGCAATGTTTTCGGAAATGGAGCGATGGAATAGCGCGGTTTCTTGCGGTACATACGCAATATTCTCGCGCAATGAAACTTGATGGACGCTCTTGATGTCTTGGCCATCAATTAGTATTTCGCCAGCCTGGACATCGGCGAAACGTAGCAATAGTTTTGTGAGCGTAGTCTTGCCGGAGCCAGAAATGCCAACCAAACCAATCCGTTCGCCCGGTTTAATCTCGAGCGAGAAATTATCAAAGATGGCTTCTTTGGCGTCTTGGTGCTGAAAAGCGATTTGATTAAACACAATACCGCCCCGTTTAACAGTTAAATCTTTGGCGCCCTCCATATCAACCACATCATCTTTAGTATCAAGAATGATAGTCATCTCACGCGCATCACCAAATACGCGGTTGATATGTTTGAAGATGTTATTGATATTCCATAGTTCGCCCATGATAGTCATTGAATAGTTGACTATCAAGATTAATGTTGAGACAGACAAGCCAAAGATCGGCACGCCCGCCATCATGAAGGCCACAATTAACGCAATGATGCCAATGTTTACGAAGTTAAAGATAAAATCTCGCTTCATAGTAGCATTCATCTGCGCGATGCCAGCATGGTAGCTAGCTCGGCTAAAGTTTGCATAGCGATGGCGCTCATGCGATTCTCGACCATAAGATTTAACTGCCAAAATATTGGAAAGTGAATCCGCTAATTGACCAGTCTGTTTGTTCTCGGCTGCCGCGCGCTCAGAACTTAAATGGGAAATTTTCTTGAAAGTGAGTGCCGAGCAGAGCGTATAGAGACATACGAAGGCAATGAGACTAAAGGCAAAAACCGGCGAACGTGGAACGAGAACGACCATGATGAAAAATAGCATTGAAATCAGATAGAGGACATCAAAGATTAATACATCGAAGAAGCGCTCGAATGCACCGATAAATTTGTTTGTCTGCGATACGAGAGAACCTGAAAAACGATCACTATGGAATTGCATAGATTGCGCGCTAACAGTATCGAAACATTGCGTGGCGAGCTCGTACATCACGAGTAGTTCATATCTCCAGCACCAATAGACTCGTAGCCAGCCAAGGATGGCGCTACCGCCTAAATGTAGCCCGATGAGCAAAAGACCTTGTGGCAAAAGCGTGGCCATTATTTGCTCGTTTGGAATACTGGCGGAAATTTTGTCGATCATCTCGGCAAAAATCAACGGTATTAAAGTTGTCCGAATCAGCACAACAATTGGCGTTGATAACAATGTGCCAATTGCGTACCATTTGTATTTTTTTGACGCTTGCCAATAGTAGTACAACGTGCGCCGGACAACGCTGCGTTGCTTGCTATTATTTGATTTTGTCATATGTTATATTATATTCCTTTTATGCTTATTTTTAAGATACGCACACAAAAACGCGCTAATTTTTTCAGGTCTTAGCGCGCTTAGAAATTCTTTAGTTAATAGCAGTAACTTTGAAGGTGTTGCCGTTTGGTAAGGTAGCTTCTTCGCCAACTTTCTTGCCCATGATGGCCTTGCCGATTGGCGATTCGTCGCTAATCTTGCCTTCAAGTGGATTCGCTTCGACGGCACCCACGAGCGTATACTCGGTAGTTTTGCCGTTGCGTTCGAGCGTCACCCGACTACCCATAGCAACTTTTTGCTTCTTGCCGCCCTTAATAATCTTGGCGTGAAGCAAAATATCTTGAATTTCTAAAATGCGCCCCTCAACAACTTTTTGTTCGCCGCGCGCAGCGGAATAATCTTCGTTCTCGCTTAAATCGCCATAGGAACGCGCAAGAGCGATCTTTTCGGCAATTTCTGGACGACGAGCAATTAGCTGCTCTAATTCTTTTTCTAATTCTTTACGACCTGCTTCAGTAATACTAACTGTCTTAGCCATAATATGCCTCCATTTCCCCACGAAAATAGGATGTTGGTAAAATTATATTCTAAGAGATTTTACTAGCAAATTCTGTTAAGGTCAAGAGTTTTGTTTCGCCAGTTTGGCGATTTTTAATTTCTACTTTATTTTCGGCGAGAGTTTTATCGCTAATGACGACACGATATGGGATACCCATCAAGTCCGCGTCGGCGAATTTTTCACCCGTGCGGGCCGACTTGCGATCGTCTAGGATAATATCTTCAGGTGCCATATCGTGTAGTTTGGTAGCCTCGGCTTCGCCTTGTTCGCCAATACCGACGACATAGTATTTATACGGTGCGATTTCTTCCGGCCAGACTAAACCTTTATCGTCGCTCAGTTTCTCGGCAATTACGCCCATGACGCGGCTCGGACCAATGCCATAACTTCCCATAAAGACTTTTTGACGTTTACCGTCCTCGTCGTTATAACAGAGATCGAGTGCATCCGAGTATTTATAACCAAGCGTAAAGATATTGCCAACTTCGGCTGCTTTATGCTGTTCGAGTTTTGACTTGTCGAGGCCGAGATCATTTAGCACATCGTCAGTATAGACTTCTTCGTTTACGGCGATACCGCGTTCGCGGTCGAGATAGATAATATCTTCGCCCGCATCACAAATAGTCTGAAATTCGTCACTAAACTTACTAAACGAACCGCCGCTTGCGAATGTGCGGAATGTGCTATCACCGATACCGAGACGATTAAAGATTTTAATATAACTATCGGCACATTTCTCATAGAACTCATTATGCTCTTCGCGATTTTTACTGAAGCTATATAAATCTTTCATCATAAATTCGCGCGTACGCATAATGCCAGATTTGGCGCGAAGCTCGTTGCGGAATTTAGTTTGGAACTGATAAACGTAAATCGGTAAATCTTTATAGCTGCTAATGTACGATTTCATGACGTGCGTAAGTGGCTCTTCATGCGTTGGCGCCAGGCCAAGTTCGCCGCCAGCGTTGAGTTTAGTCTTAAACCAGACATCCATGACCTTATCATCCCAACGGTTGCTGGCTTCCCAAACATCTTTCGGTTGCAGGCTAGTCATGCGAAGCTCTTCCCCGCCAATCGCATTCATTTCCTCGCGAATAATTTGAATAATCTTCTCGAGCGTGCGCATACCAAGAGGTAAGTAATCATATACGCCGGCCATTTCTTTATAAATATATCCGGCACGCAAAAGGTATTTCGCACTCTGGCTTACTTCGTCAGCCGGTGCAGTTTTGGTGGTTTTCGTAAATGATTGACTTAGTTTCATAATTATTATCCTATCACAAAAATTACACTTTACACAATAAAGTTTTCAGTTTTTAAAGTTTATGTTCAAATTAGTCTGGATATTCATCCATTGAGCTAATCAACACGTCGCGACCGCGGTTGCCACCGCCAGAGTCGCCTACCACTCCTTTTTCTACGAGCTCATCAATAATTGATGCGGCACGGCCATAACCGACATGCAAACGACGCTGCAACAAGCTAGTAGAGATTTTACCGTCGCGAATAGCGATTTCGGCAGCTTGACGGACAATATCTCCGCCACCAGCACCATCATAGTCGCCACCACCCATTGAACCGGTACCACGACCACCAATGGAGACGACTTGCGAGACGACCTCTGGAACATATTCCGCAGCCCGTTGCTTACGTAAGAAATCTGTCACATCGTTTATTTCTTTATCGCTCACAAATGCGCCCTGAACGCGAACTGGTTTGCCCTGCATTTCCTGCGTGAGATAAAGCATATCGCCAGTACCGAGCAATTTTTCGGCGCCACCACGGTCGAGCATCACGCGTGAGTCCATATTGGTATTAACGGCGAAAGCGATACGACCTGGAATGTTCGATTTGATCAAACCGGTCACAACTTTAACTTCTGGACGCTGCGTGGCGAGGACGAGGTTCAGACCGGCGGCACGGCCCTTCTGGGCGACGCGTACGATGCGGCTTTCGAGTTCCTTACCCGCCATCATCATTAAGTCCGCCATCTCATCCACGATAATGACGATGTATGGTAACTTCTCGTGACTATCCTGCTGAACGGGGACTTCTTCGACTGGCTCTTCGCCTTCCTCGACTGGAGCAGCTGGCGTTTTAACTTCTTTGGCGGCCAGTTCTTCCATCTTGGCGTTATAATCATCAATCTTTTTAACGTGCGCATCACGCATGAGTGTATAGCGGCGTTCCATTTCCATCACAGCCCACTGCAAAGCACTCAAGGCTTCGTTGACGTCCGTAATAACCGGCGTGAGCAAATGCGGGATTCCTTCATAGGCCGCCATTTCGACCTGCTTTGGGTCAATAATAATGAACTTCAACTCAGACGGTGAATTATGATAAATCATCGACATAATCATCGTATTAGTCATGACAGATTTACCAGAACCAGTGGTACCAGCAATCAGTAAGTGTGGCATTTTAGCCAGGTTGCCGATAATGACGTGGCCGGAAATATCTTTGCCAACCGCAAAAGCCAACGGCTTATCAACGATCATCTTGCTCCACTCGGAAGATTTAAGCATTTCGTGCAAACCGACGCTAGCGGCGCGCTTATTTGGTACCTCAACACCTACGGAGCGCGTGCCGGGGATTGGTGCCTCGATGCGGATTTTCTCTTCGCCGAGGTTCAAGGCAAGCTCGCGGTCAAGCGTAGCGATTTTACTAATCTTCACACCGGCCGGTGGACGAAGCGTATATTGCGTGATGCGTGGGCCAACGTTGGCACCCTCTACATCAACATCAATACCGAACTGCTCAAGAGTGTCCTTAATAATTGTGGCATTACCATGGGTATCGCCCGGATCAGCCGGAGAGCGCTTCTTGTTGAGCAAATCCATGGATGGCATCTCCCAATCAGGATCACTGGTAGTCAAGAAGGCGGTAGGTTCGGCGACTGGAGGCTTTTCTGACTTCTCGGCAGCATGTTTGAAAAGTTTTTTATCAGACTCGTCGACAATATCAACATTCGGATTAACTTTAAAGTGCTTCATGCCGTCATGCTGCGGCTCTTCATCGCCATCATCTAGGTCGCCCTTGGACGAATTGCGACGCATGACTTTTGCATTGGCGACATCTTCTTCGTCTTTACTAGTTTTGAAAATCGAACCAATTTTGCGGAACAAAGCCGCGGGAGTTTCGGCATACATAAACAATGCCGTAATCACAATTAAGACGCCATAGATAATATATGACACACCTTGATCGAGATTTTTAACCACAACGCTATTCAAACCATCACCAACGATACCGCCGGTAGCCTTGGTTGTGCCAAAAGTTGGGACGCCAAAAATGCCTGAAAACCAACAAATCATCAAAAGCGATGCAATCCAGACACTGGCATCAAGCCGGTTATCTGGGGCGCGGAAAATTAGTACAGCAAGGTAGGTCAAGATGAAGGGCATCAAGTAAGTAGTATAGCCAATTACGTTCAGACAGACATTATTAACGGTAGCTAGGGCTACACCGCCCTGCCCGAACCAAGCCAACACAAACATTAATGCTACTACAATCATCAAAAACGCCATGATTTGGCGCCAAAAACCACCAGGAAGCTCGTGCGTGCGCTCGACTTCTTGGGATTTTTTTCTTCTACCTCGCTTTCGATTTGCCATGGAATAATTATACCATAAAAAAGAGGAGCAAGCATAAGCTTACTCCTCTATAAAATATTGTCTTATTTGAATAGACTATCAAACACGTTTTCGATGCTATTGAGATCTTGAGTGGCTTTTTCTAAGTAAGACGTTTTCTTACCATAGAAGGAAACCATAGTCTGAATGAAGACGAGAATAAATGCGACGCCAGCAATACAGACAGCTACGATGCTCATGATGCGAAGTAGGCTAGTTTTACCGTTGGAAATAGCCTTCGCAATGAAGTGCATGCCAGTTGCGCCACCGAAGAGAATTACGGTCGGTAAGAAGCTACTGAGCCAGAGTGTACCTTGATCATAATTCCTGCGGCCGATGGACATAAGCGAGTAGATAATGATGCCAATCATATCTACGGCGTAAACTACCATAAATGCGAAGAATACTTTCGCAATGCAACCCCAGGTTTTCTTGGTAGTTTCGGCATCAGTAACTTTATTGATAGTAACGATGGCGAAAATGCCAAACAACAAAGCAAAGAGCGATACGAGCAATGAGGTTGAGATACCAGCATTTGCGCCTAATAGGAATCTAAAAACTGGGAACGCAAAACTCCATTCCGTCGTGAAGCCAGCAATAGCGACAAAGATAGCACAGAAGCCAAAGAAGGTAGCACCTGCAATGGCCCACGCGTTCATCTTCGCGAGTGCTGAACTATTAATTTTCATTTTTGGCATTTTTACCGGATCCACAACCGGCGTGCCTGATGTTTCTGCCATATAAACTCCATTTATGTTTAATTAATTTCATTATACAACAAAAAATGTCTAGCAAGTGCTAGACATTTTTTAATGCTATTTTAGGCTTTCTGATCAACGCCCTTCATTGAGAGGCTGAGACGACCCTTGTCGTCAATTGCATCAAGACGAACGTTAATTTCGTCGCCAACTTGCAGAGCGTCAGTAACCTTCGCAATGCGCTTATCGCTAATCTGCGAAATATGTAGCATACCATCAATACCCGGAAGGATATTTACGAAGGCGCCGAAGTCTTTAATCGTGACTACCTTGCCTTTATAAATCTTGCCTGGTTCTGGCTCTTCGACGAGCGACTTAATCCAGTTCAATGCTTTTTCGATCTTGTCGTTATCAGCGGCAGAAACCGTGATAAGACCGTTTTCCTCAATGTTGATTTCGGCACCGGTTTCGGCAGTAATCTTATTAATCGTTTCACCACCCTTACCAATGACTGTGCCAATCTTGTCTGGATTAATCATCAACTTTTCAATGCGTGGCGCATATGGGCTGAGATGATCGCGTGGGCCCGCCAAGACACTTAGCATATGTTTCAAGATGAACATGCGGCCATCGTGCGCTTTCTTAATTGCTTCAGAGAGCACACTGATTGGGAGACCATGAACTTTCATATCCATTTGAAGAGCCGTGATGCCCTCAGTGGTACCAGTAACTTTGAAGTCCATATCGCCGGCGAAATCCTCTGCGTCCATAAGATCAGTAAGTACATATGGCTTATCGCCATCCATCATGAGGCCCATTGCGACGCCGGAAACTGGGCGCTTAAGCGGCACGCCAGCATCCATTAAAGCGAGACAGGAGCTACAAGTAGCGGCCATGGAAGTGGAACCATTCTGCGACATAATCTCGGTGACGCTGCGAATGGCATATGGGAAATCTTCTTCACTCGGCAAAACTGGCGTTAAGGCGCGCTCGGCAAGATAACCGTGGCCGATTTCGCGGCGGCCCGGACTGCCAAGACGGCTGACTTCGCCAACCGTATAGCCTGGTGCATTGTAGTGATGCATGTAGCGACGCGTACCATCGGTAACTTCCATCGTATCCACGAGCTGTGCATAGCTAAGTGGCGCAAGCGTCACGATATTCATAGCCTGAGTGACACCACGCGTAAAGAGGCTGGAGCCGTGCGCACGCGGCAAAATACCAACTTGCGAGCTAAGTGGACGTACTTCGTCAAGTTTTCGGCCATCTGGGCGGACGCCTTTTTCGATGATATTCTTGCGCACATCACGTTTGACGGCAAGCTCAAAGGCTTCGCCATAATCGGCACGGAAATGTTCGTCGTAGAATTCAGTACGCGTAGTCATTTTTTCTTCATCGCTCATTTTGTCGGTGATGCCACATTCTTCATCGCTGAGCTCCTGGGCAAATTCATCGTGCATCGCGTATTTGAGATCGTTGAGGAATTGGCTACGCTCGATAATATTTTGGGTACGATATTTACTATCGTCGAGCTTACCTTCCATCCAAGCATCAACCTTGGCTTGAACTGCTTCGCTCGGCAAAATCAACGTATATTCGAGTTCTTCGACGCCAACTTCCTTGCGGAGTTCGTTTTGTAAGGCAATAGCTGGCTGAATCATCTTAAGACCCCATTCGAGGCCGCCAATAATGACATCTTCTGGAACTTCATTTGCGCCCGCCTCTACCATCGTGATGCCAGAATCTTTACCGGCAACAACAAGGTCGAGGTCAGAGGCTTCGCGCTCTTCTGGAGTCAAGAAAGCCTTGTATTCGCCATTAACGCGACCAATGCGCAAACCGGCAATTGGGCCATCAAATGGTACGCCGGCCAGCATTAAAGCACTGGAGGCCGCAATCATTGCGATTACATCTGGGCGGAAATTCGGATCCATAGATAGGACCGTGGCAACAACTTGGATTTCCTGGCGATAGCCCTTCGGGAACAATGGGCGAATTGGGCGATCAATTAGACGGCCAATCAAAACGGCGTTGTCGGAAGGCTTGCCTTCACGTTTAATAAATTTGCTAGAAGAAATCTTGCCAGAGGCATAGTATTTTTCTTCGTAGTCGATTGATAGCGGGAAGAAATCCTGCATGACTGGCTTGCTGCCAACCACCACTGAACCGAGCACTACGGTGTCGCCGTAGGTAACGAGCACAGAGGAAGTAGTGCGGAAGCCAACGCGATTCACTTCAAGGCCGAGTTTGCGACCGCAAAAATCAGTCTCCACCTTGAAAGTTTTCTTTCCGCTGGGGTTGATAATATCCATACTTTCCTTTCTTCGAGAAAATAATAAATATCTGCAGCCGTAATAAACTATTACCGCGACGGGTATCTATCATTTTCCCGATTTAGTGTCGATACCATTATATCACATATCGCTCATCCGTTGAATCGCTTATGGATATTGACTTTTTCCAATATTCGTGATAAAATAATAGACGAGTCCGGCGATGTCGGCTAGTTTTCCCATTCGAGAGGAGAGTGATGTGTAAATGGGATTTAATTTAACAAAGGTTGGTAGAACCAAAATAACTATCAGTGGCAAATTCCCAGAAAAAACAGCGAAAGAGGTGTTCGACAAGGTCTGCGGCGCAAGGCTGGCAGACATGGGGTACGAGTATGACCCCGAATCTGACGAAACTACGATTAATCTTTATCCTTGTATAATTCAGAATATTGAAAGCGAAGTCAGATATGGCGACAAGGTGGCCACGCAATACGAAAAACGTATCGTAATGCTTGGTGTCATCCCGCCTTTCGTGGACTTCTACAGCAGCTACTGGGACCGCATCAAGGAATGCGCCAATAACGTCGCCAAAAGGGCGCCCAAGAAGAAAAAGAAGAAGGGCGACGATGGCGACCATAACGAAGTTGAGTCGGCGGAGTTCGGAGAAATCAGATGGGTCACAATGTACTATCCGAAACGCGTAACAACGCCGTTCAACGAAGTGGCAACTGAGCTTGGCTTTATCGTCGATGGTCGCTGCAAGAGAGTCAGCGTAGCTTTGGACGAAGCAACCAAAGCAGTGCGCGACAAGCTTCAACTGATTTGCCGCGATGTCAATCCGGCTCTGATGGCTTCCGCTCATCTTTTGGACGAAATCAGCATGGATATGAACGATGCGATTCACAAGCTCGAAGACGACGCAACCTCTGAGCGCTATGCCGAATTAGGCATCAGAAAAGTCGATACCGACGATCTGGTTTTCGGCGACAGCAAAACTGTCCACAGCGAACGCTAAACTGCTTCTATCAACCTGTAGCCCGGCAGCTCCTCGGTAGCCGGGCTTTTTAAATGCTTAAAAAATTCGCCTCGTGAGAGGCGAATTTTGATATGTCTTATTTGCGAAGGCCGAGTTTAGCAACGGTGGCTTTGTAGGCTTCGAAATCAGTGCGCTCAAGATATTTCAAGAGTTTCTTGCGCTGGCCAACCATTTGAATGAGGCCACGCTTTGCCATGAAATCATGCTTGTTAGCCTTGACGTGCTCGGTAACTTCCTCAATGCGCTCGGTCAAAATAGCAACCTGGACCTCTGGGGAGCCGACATCTTTGTCGCTGCGGGCAAGCTTCTTGATAGCTTTAGCTTTGTTATCTTTAGTAATCATATTGGGTTGATTTTATCATAATTAGAGGTGGAGCGCAAGTTATTTGTTATTCATGTACTTTACAAGCGCAGAGCGAAGATCCTTTACGGGTAGCACGAATTTGTCTTTGATTGTAGCCGGCGCAATGGCATGGTCGAAGCCAAGTTTCTTTGCCTCAGCAATACGACGCTCAGGCGCAATCACACTACGGATTTCCCCGCCAAGACCAACTTCGCCAAAAACGACTATTTTTTCGTTCAGCTTTCGCCCTGCGGCGGCACTGGCAATTGCCATACAAATCGCGAGATCGGCGGCGGAATCATTTAAACGCATACCACCAACGACATTAATGAAAATATCTTTATCCTGGAGGCGGAGTTTGGTGCGCTTTTCAAGCACCGCAACCAGTAAATTAAGACGGTTTAAGTCAAAACCGGAGGCGGTACGTTTAGGATAGCCAAAGTTGGTCGGATTAACGAGTGCCTGAATTTCAACTAGCAGCGGACGTGTGCCTTCGATTGTAGCCATGATAATACTGCCGTCGGTATTTTGACGCTCAGACAAGAGGGCCTCGGATGGATTTTTAACTTCGTGTAGCCCTTTATCGGCCATTTCAAAAATCGCCACCTCAGTAGTTGAGCCAAAACGGTTCTTAACGGCACGCACGGTCTTAAAACCGCCATAGCGATCGCCCTCAAAATTCAAAACGACATCCACAAGATGTTCAAGCACCTTTGGCCCGGCCAGCGTGCCTTCTTTAGTGACGTGCCCTACAATCACCACCGCCGTGCCACTAGCTTTGGCGGCACGAATAATAAGGTTACCGCAGTTACTTACTTGGCTAACTGTACCGGGCGCTGAGCTAATTTCAGCTAGACTCAAGGTTTGGATGGAATCTACAATGACTAAATCATAGCCACCTTCTTCAATAGTCTTCGCTATATCATTGCCAGAGGCGGAACTAGCAAAATGTAGTAAGTCCGAGGCGGCACCGAGGCGTACAGCACGCATCTTGACTTGACCAGCTGACTCCTCGCCGGAAATATATAAAACTTTATGCCCCGCCGCTGAAACTTGCGCGCAAATTTGCATTAAGAGCGTAGATTTGCCAATACCCGGCTGACCAGCCAGCAGACCAACAGAGCCCAACAAAATCCCACCGCCGAGCACAACATCTAAATCCGGGAAACCCGTGCAAAGACGACTACCGGCATCTGAAGGTTCAATTGTATTGATAGAAACAGCTTTCAGTTTCTTACCAGAAACCGCGCCTTTGGCTAAAGCGGATTTCGCCTCCGCCTCGGTAGGCACTACTTGTTCGAGCAAAGTGTTCCACTCACCGCAATTTTCGCAACGGCCAGCCCACTTCGCAAAGCTACTGCCGCAATTTTGACAGACAAACCTAGATTTAGCTTTTCCCATACTTCTAGTTTAACATGCCAGTTTTAAGGTAAAAGTATAAGCGTAATACCCTACCCAACTTGGCCTTTTATTGACTTTATGCTTATTTTGTGCTATAATAGAAAGGTTGACCATGGTGGTCAAAGCTTTTATCCGTTTTTTGGGAGGGATAAGATGGATATTCTTTTAACTAAAGACGAGTATAATCAATATGCCGCGCTCTGCGAGTGTGGCATGCGCACGGTCTTAACGAGGGTCGAGAATCTCCGCCAAGAGGCAGAACTGACTGGCGTGCGTAACCCGTATGCCACTATTCAGAACCGCATCAAGTCTTACGATTCCGTGGCTGAGAAGATCGCCCGTCGCGATATGAACTTCGACAAGGCAGCCCTTCGGCAATTACACGACATCGCTGGCATTAGGATTATCACCCTGTATAAGGACGATATCTACCGCATCCGCGACGCCCTGGTTCGTCAGCCATCAATCGAGCTGCTCGAGGAACGCGATTACGTGGCCAATCCGAAGGAAAACGGCTATCGTAGCCTGCACCTGATCGTATCGGTACACGTGTATTTCCGCGAAACTACGCGGTCAGTGCCGGTTGAAATCCAAATTCGCACCAAGGCAATGGATCTCTGGGCCAGCATCGAGCATGACTGCAACTACAAAAACGATACACCCTGCCCGGCCGCGCCCGACACTTTCGCCAAACTCGCCAGAATTCTGGAAGATTTCGATTCTAACGCGATCGACATTAGAGACCGGAGTGGCGCCGATTAATACTCAAACGACTGTGCCGCCCGTATCTCGGGCGGCCTTTTCATTGACTTTTTTAAGCATATGTGGTATAATAGAGTTGTTGCATAGTTGCAAAGTTCCTTAAGATTCTATCCGGAGAATTTGACGGGACTTTTTGCAGCGCAAAAGGAGGTGTTGTAATGGGGAAAAATAAATTTCCTTTATTTATCCTAGTTGTAATCGCTTGCTTCATCGCGATCGGTTGCAGCAGAAGGGAGAGTTCTGCAAACGCGTATATCAATGTCGACGCAGAGCCAGAAGCACCACAGAGTTCCACAAACGATAAAACTGCCGAATTGAAAGAAATTAGTTTCCAAAATTTCGAAGGCAAGACGATGGAGGATGTTCTTGCCGCCGAAGCCGATTCCTACATGATTGACTTCGATGAGTTCTTCAATTTGGCTGGTTTAGAGCACGATATTGTCGGCGACGACATCGTCGTAATGCCAATTAACTACAACAGAGAATCAGATTTCTGTGTACAGATTCACTTTGACCAGGATTATCGCATGGTGCACGGCACAACCATCAGCCGTGGCCGCAATGCGGACACCAGTTGGCGCAAAGTCGACGAATTTGAATCCGCAACCGATTGGATCTTTGATGCCACCCTAGATGGCGAGAAGTATTTAATCGGTGCCGATGCGATGGATTACCTTTGGCGCCAGATTCGCCTATTGACCGCACCAGCCGAGAAGGCCGACGCTGTTAACCAGGCTGTCGATGCGGAATTGGCATCTTATAGCGAAATACCCGACGAATTCAACTAGCCGGAAGAATAAAATAACCCCTGCGGGACCGGACCCGCGGGGGTTTTCTCATGCTTTCGCAACTATTTCTCAATCACTTCGTCAATGATGCCGTAATCTTTGGCTTCTTGGGCGGACATCCAGTTGTCGCGGTCCATGTCTTTTTCGACCTGGGCCAGCGATTTACCAGTATTTTTAGAGAAGATTTCGGCGAGGCGCTTCTTTAAGTAAATACCTTCTTTGAGCGCGATTTCTTGATCAGTAATCTTACCTTCAGTACCCGAACTTGGCTGATGAATCATAATGCGGGCGTTCGGCAAACAGTAGCGCTTCCCTTTAGCGCCCGCCGAAAGCAACATAGCGCCCATAGAGGCTTGCAGACCAATACCAATGGTTTGTACATCTGGCTCAATATAGTTCATCGTATCAATGATGGCGAGGCCGTCGTAAACGGAGCCACCGGGGGAATTAATGTAAAGCTTAATGTCTTTCTTGGGATCCTCATAGGCGAGATGTAAGAGCTGCGCAATTACAATATTAGCCGTCTCTGGCGTAACTTGGTCACCCAAGAAAACGACGCGTTCTTTTAAGAGGCGAGAATAGATATCATAAGCCCGCTCGCCGCGGTTGGTTTCTTCAACAACAGTTGGCACTAAATAATCTTTCATATTTACTCCTTATAGTTCTATTGTAGTGTTTTGGCACTCACAAGTCAAGAGTGCTAATTAAAGATGATAGTTGGCTTTTTGGCGCGGCTATCAATGCTATCATAGAGGCGCGTAGAGCGCACTATATTTTGGTTATATTCTTCTATTAATGCGTTCAGCTCGTTAGTTAAAGTTGTTAGATCCTGGTAAGAAGCGCTCAGATTATCTCTGCGTTGGAGCAGTTTGTTCCGTTCGGTATCAAACTCGTGCTGCGAGGCAAAGCCACCTTCGGTATTAGCGCGCTGGTTGAACGCTTCTATGTCTGCATTTAGTTGATCGTAGGCTTGATTATAGCTTGCCGTATCGGCATCAAGTTGTTTTTGCTTTGCGTCAATTTGCTTTTCCAGTTCCTCTGTACGTTTTTCGATCGCAACAAATTTATCGTGATACTTGCTATAAAAACTATATATAACGGTATGGTTCGAGAAATACTTCGCGTAGTGCGTACGCAAGGCGATAGGATATTTTACGGGGTTAATTTCGGTACCAATTACGGAATGTAGCTCATCAAGCTGACTATCTTCGGTATAGATGGCCATATGTTTAGCTAGCGTGTCCTTGTTTTCTTCGTAAACTTCTCTAAGATAAGGTGCAATTTGATTGCGTTCAAACGAAGTAAGGCGATTCCAAGCGGCGTGCAATAATTCGTGTGCCATTACAGCTTGTTTAATGCCGGAAAGTTCAGTGTTTGTTACGTCATAAACGTAGATATGCTGTTTATAGTAGCAACCGAGCGTGGCAGCATCGGTATCGGTTGGACAGTTTTGATTGAAATTGTCAGCATTCTGAATTTCGGGGCGCGAAGCGCGCAAAATTCGTGTACCGGTATCGGTCAGTTTTATATCCGTCATGATACTTTGGATTTCTGCGCTCGGCTCATAGCCGATAGCCATGATTGTGTCCGTAATGGTAATGCGGTTAAAATAAGTCACCAGGCCACCGACAATAATGACGGCAATCCAAATCAGATTCGATAAAATCTTACGCGATTTTGACTTCACTCTATTAGTATAGCTTATTCTTTAGCGATGCTTAAGCTAAACTTGCCTTTTTTAAAGTCAACCTTAGCGATGTCACCCTTATTAAGCTTCTCTTGCAAGATATAATCTGCAATTAATGTTTCGAGTTCGTCTTCGATTTCGCGGCGAAGCGGGCGGGCACCGTTCTTGGTGTCGTAGCCCTTGCTAATCAGTTGCTTCTTGGCAGCATCAGTTAGTTGTAAACCAATTGATTTGCCGGCCAGACGCTTCTTGAGGTCCTCAATCATGTTCGTAAAGATACGATCAACATCCTTTTCACTCAAAGCATTAAAGGTCACGATGGCATCAAAACGGTTCACGAGTTCCGGACGCATTAATTTGCGTAAAGCCTTCATGGCGGATGCCTCATTCGCAGCGTGCTCCGCTTCAAGCGCCTTCGCATCTTTCTTGGTTTTTACGGCGAAGCCCATTTCAGACTCGCGGTACATTTCTTCGGCACCGAGATTGCTAGTCAAAATCACAATTGAGTTGTTGAATTTTACTTTCGTCCCCTGTCCGTCCGTGAGTGTGCCATCTTCAAGAATTTGCAATAAAATGTTAAAGACATCTGGGTGAGCTTTTTCAATCTCATCAAACAGCACAACAGAATATGGCTTGCGACGTATCTGCTCGGTGAGCTTACCGCCATCTTCGTAACCAACATAACCAGCTGGTGCGCCAACGAGACGAGCGACGTTATGTTTTTCGCCAAATTCAGACATATCGATTTTGATTAGTGAATCTTCGCCGCCAAACACCTCGCGCGCGATGACTTTGGCAAGCTCGGTTTTACCGACGCCAGTTGGCCCCATGAAGATAAATGAGCCAATCGGACGGCGCGGATCACTAATACCAGAGCGGCCACGACGAATTGCCTTACTCACGGCTTTGATGGCATCATCTTGGCCGATGATGTCTTTGCTTAAATGTTTTTCTAGATTTACGAGAATCTCCTGTTCGGAGCCATGAACGCGGCTGACTGGAATACCAGTCTTGAGACTAATTGCCGTGGCGAGATCTTCGGAACTAACAGCCGGCGTTTTGTCTACGTCTTTATTGGCCTTTTCGAGTTTCTTAATTTCTTCTTCGACCTGCGCAGCACGCGTTTTATACATGGCAGCTTTTTCATAATCTTCTTTTTCGGCCGCAGCTTCAATTTTACCTTCCAAATCGGCCAGCTCAATCTTGCATTTCTTGTATTCGCCGCCGCCTTTTTTATCGAGCGTGACGCGCGCAATAGCGCTAGCTTCGTCAATGACGTCTATGACTTTATCCGGCATAAAACGGTCAGAAATGTAGCGTTGTGAAAGCGTGATGGCTTCTTCTAGAATTTCATCCGATATTACCACTTGGTGGTAGTTTTCATAGTGTTTCTTGATACCTTTCAAGATGCGCAGTGTGATAGTTGGCGATGGCTCATTCACCATGACGGTCTGGAAACGACGCGCCAAAGCTTTGTCTTTTTCTATATTCTTGCGATATTCATCAAGTGTGGTGGCACCAATTAAACGCATAGAGTTGCGAGCGAGCGCTGGTTTTAGAATGTTGGCTGCATCCATGCTGCCTTCGGCGGAGCCCGCGCCGGCTAGTAAGTGCAACTCATCAATAAATAGAATGACTGATTCGTCGCTTACGGCTTCGTCAATGATGCCCTTAATGCGCTCTTCAAATTCGCCACGGAATTTGGTACCGGCGACTACCGAACTAAGGTCAACTTGATAAATACGTTTACCAATCAGCTTGCCCGGCACATCGTTCTTGGCCACGCGAGTAGCTAAGCCTTCCACGATGGCGGTCTTACCAACACCGGCTTCACCAATTAAAACTGGATTACTTTTTGTGCGACGGCAAAGCACCGTAATGGCCCGCTCAATTTCCTGCTCGCGACCAATTACGGTATCGAGCTTACCATCTTTGGCCATTTGCGTCAGATCGGTACCAAATTTTGATAACCAGCGGAAACTGGTACGTTTACCGGCTTTGCGTTTTTGCGCCTCAATCTTCGCCTCACTTGCTTGTTGTTCGACAAGGCTTTCAATGTTTTCGGCGAGTTGTTCCGTATCAACATCGAGCTGAGTTAGAAGTACCATTGCGCGAGAATTCGGTTGGCGTAGCATTGCGTAAATAATATGCTCAGTGCCAACAATGTCAAGGCCGTTTTCGCGGGCATAATTAAGAGAAATACGTAAAGTTAAAACCGTAGCTTCTGAGAGAGACATCATTGCCATCGGTGCGGCTGGGACATCTACAGCTACCTTGCCCTGGGCACGTTCAAGCTGATCAATATCGATACCCTGCTCTTGTAACAACTTTGCGCCGGTCGAAGTATCTTGAGCCATAATACCCATCAAGAGATGCTCGGTGCCCATATACCCTTGGTTATAACGCTTACTAAACAAATCAGCCTTCTGCAGCGCAAAACGAGCGTTCTCGCTGAGGTGGCCCATGATTTCATTGAATTCGTCTACCATAAAAATAATTGTAGACGATTAGCACTCGGAATGCAAGAGTGCTAAAAATAATATTTTTATTTAATCTTTTCTAGATCGCCATGGACGAAAATAGGATCAAAACCCATAATCTCGTCGTACATAGGACCGGGGAAAATATCGTTTTCGAGAAAGATTTTCTTATGTTCGCGATGAGCAATATATAACTCAATTAATGCTGCGCCACCAACATAACCTTTCGTGTTATGTTTGTCGTAATTCAACAGATAGATGGCTTCGCACCATTTCCCAACTCGCTCTTCACTGTCTTCAAACAACTTACGGATAAGTTTTACGTGAGCATCGTGACTTTCTTGCCAGGTACGTTCTTCGAGACCGGGGTCCTCGACAGTAGATGGCAACATTACCTCATGGTCAAGCTCTTCTAGTCTCTCCTTTATAGCGGGCAGCTTATCCCAAAAACTACTGGAAGCCGCGACGAACACCTTCATTTATTTGATTTCCGTTAACTTTTCGTTTAACTCTATAACGTCAAAAGCTAGGATTTCGTCATTGATATACGGCATATCCGGCAAAGGATGATACGTATAGATTGGTAATTGGCGCGAATAAGCGTAGCCCATCTCGAGGAAAGTATTAGCACCAATGTAATTCTCTATGCCCTTCTTTGTAAAATTACAGACTAAAATCGCATCGGATTGATCAATTTTGGTAAAATGTGCACGCATGGCATCATAGCCGTTTTCGTGTTTGGCAGCAACAGGATCAAAATCTGGACGCTCAATTGCGCGGACTTCGATACCATGCGGTAATAAGACCTCGTGGCCAAGTTTCTTTAGTTTTTTAGCAATTTCGTGAACCTCATTAGGAAAGCTAAGGCTGCAGCAGATACAAATCTTCATCTATTCTCCTATAATCTCTAAAAATTTTGTTTCATCGATTACTTCGGTGCCGTATTTGGCGGCTTTGGCCAGTTTGGATTGGCCAGTATTATGGCCAGCCACGAGGTAACTGGTATTTTTTACAACGCTGCTGTGGAATTCTCCGCCGAGTGCACGAATCTTCTCAGCTGCCGTATCGCGCCCCATCGAGTCAAGCGTACCAGTAACGACAAATGATAGGCCATTCAAGCGGCCGCCAGAAGTGTCTTGATAAACTGGTTCTACGCCGTTAGCTTTCAAATCATCTAATAATTTCAAATTATCTTCGTCCGAGAAGAAAGCGACGATTGATTCGGCGACTACTTTGCCAATGCCTGGCAACTCCATCAATTCAGTTTCAGTCGTATCGCGCAAGGCATCAAAGGATTTATAGTGCGCAGCAAGGTCAATAGCAGTCTGGCTGCCAATGTGGCGAATACCGATGGCGGTAATAAAGCGCGCGAGAGGTGGGTTTTTGCTGGCTTGGATATTATCAACGAGTTTATGGGCGGAAATTTCCGCGAAACGATCAAGATTTTGGACTTGGCCAGCCGTCAAAGTATATAAATCGGCGATGGAACTAACTAATCCAGCATCAATTAGGGCTTCAACATTTTTTTCGCCAAGACCTTCAATATTGAGAGCAGATTTGCTCGCATAGTATTCAATACTGCGTTTTAACATCTCGTCAGCATTACTACCCTTTACGCGGTAAACTACTTCTCCGGCTGGGCGCTCGAATTCGAGTTCTGGATATTGTTCATGCAAGGCTTTTTCATAATTATATGGTTCGGACGCATCTGGGCGGAGTTCGGTGAGCACGCGATTAACTTGTGGGATAATGTCGCCGGCTTTATAAATTACGACCGTGTCACCGATGCGCACATCAAGGCGAGCAATTTCATCGGCATTATGCAGCGAGGCATGTTTGACAGTAGTGCCAGCAACCTGAACCGGGTCAAATACCGCAACCGGCGTAGCAGCGCCAGTGCGGCCAATGGAGATAACAATATCTTTTACGATAGTCGTAGCTTCTTCAGCCGGATATTTGAACGCAATGGCAGCTCGCGGCGTCTTCCCGACAATGCCAAGTGCTTGGTATACTTTGCGGTCGTTCACTTTTATAACGGCGCCATCAGTATTAAACGGCAAATCTTGACGCGTTTCATTCAATTCATTGATGAAATCCATAGCTTCGCGCAGAGAATGGTAAATGTGTTGCTGACCAGAAATGCGGAAACCAAGTTCTTTGAGGCGATCGTAAACGTGCGCATTCGTGTCCAAATTCGGCGAAACCATATCGTAGCCCATGAACTTGAGCGGACGGCTGGCAGCAATCTTCGGATCAAGCTGACGAATCGTGCCAGCGGCGAGGTTGCGCGGGTTGGCAAATTCTGGTTTACCCGCAGCACGCTGCTTTGCATTTAACTCATCAAAATCTTTTTTAAAAATTACCACCTCGCCGCGCACTTCGGTGTGTTCTTTTTGCGGAATGGACAGTGGGACGTTTTCAATAGTGCGCACATTCATTGTGACGTCTTCGCCAACTTTACCATCGCCACGCGTCACGGCTTGCTTGAGTAAACCATCTTCATAAATTAGTGCCATGGCGAGACCGTCCATCTTAATATCGACAAATAATTCTGGATTAATGGCGCCGAGTTTGGCAATGCGATCGAGCCAATCGCGCACTTCGGCTTCAGAGAATACATCAGCAAGCGAAATCATACGTTCGGCATGAGCGACCTTCTGAAATTTGTCTAGCGCCTGACCAGCTACGCGCTGAGTTGGCGAATCGGGTGTAATTAATTCTGGATATTGTTCTTCAAGTTGTGATAATTCATGCTTGAGACTATCGGCAGCCGCTTCGGACATAATCGACTCGTCCAATACGTGGTAATGGTAACGATAATCGTTAATAAGATTTCGTAGTTTTGCCACCCGCTCAGTGACATTACTCGGTACCATCTAGCATCCTTCGGTAGTATAGATAAATATAAGCCGTAATATAAGTAAAGGCAAACATGGTCATAACTTGTAAGCAGAACGGAATGAATGGGAATCCCTCGAAGATATCGGTGTTCTGCTTAATCACTAAGTCAAGCCAGTAGAGCGGCAACATCACTATTACCCAAATAACCAAAATAAATATGACGCCAAACAGTAGCCGAATAATGAAATTCGTACGGCGACCTTGCACTAAATCTGTTGCCGCATTAACGGCCGCAAGCGGATAAATACCTGGCACGGAAGTTGCAACGAGCCCAAGCACGGATGTTGGCAAAAGATAAAGTGATAGCAATATTAGTAAGCTGCCAAAAAGCCAAAATACAAAGGCATAAAGTGGCTGCGACAAGAAATCCGTCTGCACCGCCGTGGTATACACGATGACAAAAATAAAGAGCGGAATTAAGTGCACAAAGACCAGCAAAATAACGGCGAACGAAGAAATCAGCGGTGTAAGTGCGTTAAAGATACCATCGCGCATTTTTGGATGATTCCCCGCCATTAAATGGCGCAAATAATAAATCGTACACAACCAAGTTACCGCGAAGAAGAAAATGGCAAAGAATTGCTGGATTTCCGTCATACTCTTATTTAGACCACCAGTGGTAACAGTAGACACCAACAAAAGGCCAGCTTTAGCTACTCTACCAAGCTCACCTTCTTTGAGTGCCTCATAGCTTTCATCAAGGCTTTGCTGCACTGTCGTGTAAGTCTCCTCAGACATTAAACCGACAAATATGATATTTGCCACCACAATCAGCAAAATGAATGGCAAAAAGATTTTCCAGTTTTTGAAAATTATTTTCAGCGTGGTTACGGCATGCGAGACAAGGCCCGGCGCTTGTAGTGGACGAACGTAATCTTCACGATAAGAGCGGCGGAAAGAATGATGCAATTTAACGCGCGCACGTTTTTTATCCCATATTTTTTCACGTTCAGAATTAAAAGCTTCTTTGAAACTTTTGCGGGGGCGTCGAGTTTTGGTTTTTTCGACCGGCTTCTTGGATTTTCTCGCAGTTTTTTTACTCATATTCTTACTTTATGCTTTTTACTTAGAATTTTCTAGACGCTCAATGCGTGATTCAATTGGCGGATGCGTGGAGAATAGACGACTTAAAATCGACTTGCGCAGTGGATTAGCGATATACATCGCTTCGGCGGCCACATTTTGTTGGTGCATCGGGCGGACATGTTCATCGAGAGCGCGCAAAGCGTCAATCATACTATCCGGATCACCAGTCATATCGGCTGAGGAAGCGTCGGCAAGATACTCACGTTGGCGCGAAACACCCATTTGCACCAGAGTCGCCACAATTGGCGACAAGATTAGTGTCACTAATACAAAAAGCGCGCCGATCGGTGAATTGCTTTCTTCGTCGCGGTCAGAATAAAACAAGACGCGTAGGCCAAAATCCGCAATAAAACCGACTAACGAAACGAGGCCAAAAATAATCATACCCACGCGAATATCGTAGTTTTTGACGTGCGACAATTCATGCGCCATCACGGCCCGTAATTCGCGATCGTCCATAACGTCGAGCAAACCCGTAGTTGCGGCCACGCAGGCGTGCTCTGGGTCGCGGCCAGTCGCAAAAGCGTTTGGCGCGGCATCCTCAATGATATAAACGCGTGGCATCGGGAGCTTAGCGTCTTCGGTAAGTTTTTTGACGGTTTTGTAAAGGCGCGGGCTCTCCTTAGCGTCGGTTTCGCGAGCGCCAGCACTGGCAATAGCAATCTTGTCGGCCAAAAAATATTGAAACAAAGCGTAGCCCGCCGAAATAACCACGAACCAAATCATAATCGTGTAATCATTATTTAGCCAAGAAAAAAGCCAGCCGATCAGTGCAATAAAAGCAATAAAGGCCACCATGATTAAAATAGTATTGCGTTTGTTCTGCGCGATTTGTTTGCGCATGGAAACTGCCATGTTTATATTGTATCACAATCTTAAACATTGACACTTTGACTCTGCTACAATGGTATTAATCTACAACAAGGAGGTGGGACTGATGGTAGATTATATGATTTTCGACGTGGTGCGTTCCGCTATCAATGAAGCGGTCACACATGGCAAAGAAATTGGCTTCGGCACTGGAGCAATTACCGTTGAAGTCAAGAACCTTCCCAAGGCAAACAGCGTACACGCAACGCACAAATTCGTGTTCTGCGAAGCAATTACGACGGGTGATTTCAACAACACTGAAAAGCTCGAGTTTTTGCTGAACCATGTACATGATGCGCACATCCGCCATTTAAAAGGACAGGCAATTCCACCGGTAGGCTGGGAGACGGATTCTATCATGCTGGGCTACAAGACGCTTTTCTTTGCGTCCGAGCCGAGCGACTATTCGATTGCCGTGGGCGTGATGGGTGCGGGCGGCAAAATCAACGCCACAATCGTCCAAGAAATACTGCAAAGTTTGCCTAATACTGCGCAATAAGCGCCAGTTGGCCCCGGTTTCACAACCGGGGCATTTTTTAAGCATTGACTTTTTGGATAATCTGTGATATAATGGACTTATGAACAGTTATATCTGCGCATACTGGCTTATGGTCGTCAAAACCGTTCTTCTTGGCGGTTTTAATGTCATGCCACAAGTCATTTACGCAGAAACTGTCTAAATCTTGTAAATCTAGATAAGTTTCAAAAGCGGACTTATCTAGAAAAACACCATCTAAAAAACATCTCGCCTTTGAAATTTATCTAGCCGTATAACAGAGACGGCTAGTACATTTAAACCTTTTCGCAACAAAGGAGGGATGTTTTATGCGAAAAAATAATCCTAAACGCAATATGCGTCTGGTGATTCTGGAGTCGGCGGTGACGGCGGGCATCCTGGCCGTGCCGATCATGACTCCGTTTTACCTCAGCATCGGGCTCAACCAGGAGCAAATCGCGATGTCGCAGATGGCCTTTACGGTAGTAGCGATGTTGCTGAATTTGCCGCTGGGTTGGGTAGCGGACCGTTTTAGCCGCAAATGGGCAAACGTAATTGGCGACAGCTTGGTTGCACTCGCCCTCTTGCTCTACTCCACGGCACAGGGTTTCTGGTTTTGCGTACTGTGCGAAATTATCTGCGGAGTCGGTTGCGCCTTATCACAGGGTGTTGACTCGACTTTGCTAAAGCATTTCGCAGAGAAACAAGATCGCTCAGGTAAGTTGTTCAAAGACAAATACGGCAAAATGTCGTCTATCAACCAGATTGCGACTTTAGTCGTGATGCTGCTGGGCGGGCCAATCGGCGCAATCGATTTCCGCTTGGCCATCGCCATCTCAGCAATTCCCCATGCGGCGGGCGCAGTAATTAGCTTGCTGATTCAGGATGACAGCGAAAAACTGGCCGCCGAACGCAACCCGCTTGCCGACATTGTGAGTCTTGTAAAACGCAACGTCGGTAATCGCAAATTGCGTCTGCGCTTGGCTGCCTTCGCGGTGGCACGTGAAGTGACGCACGGCATCATTTGGGTGTTTACACCCCTGATGCTGGCCGTGGGCGTACCGATCGCTATAGTATCGATGGGCTGGGTGATTAACTACATCGCAGCCTATGGCGGTACGCGCCTTGCGCGTCGTGTGGCGCAAAAATGGCCGGCTTGGGCGTTATTCGTGATGCCAATTACACTCGTGAGTGGCGCTAGCTTGATTATGTTCTGCGATTTAAACATCGTAACGGTTTGCCTTTACGCCTGCTTTGGCATCGCCCAAGGTTGGAGTGCGACCACCATGATGCCGCTGATTAAAGAACAAGTCAAAGCCGCCGAACAGAGTTCGGTCGAGTCATTAGCACGTGTGATTGCGCAGGCGCTTTACATTGGCGCAGTGTGGGTAATTAACCGCGCCGCCGACCTCGATGTGCGCTACGCATTGCTCGCCACGGTGCTAATCTTTGTGCCACTGGCGCTCCCAATTGCAATTAAGTTGCGCAAGGAGTAAAGAAAGCCCCGGCTTTTCACGGCCGGGGCTATTTCTTATGCTATAATGAATCCATGGCGCGTTGGCGGAGCAGTCACGCAGAGGTCTGCAAAACCTTTTAGACCAGTGCAACTCTGGTACGCGCCTCCACTTGCCCGAGTGGCGGAATTGGTATACGCGGCAGACTTAAAATCTGCTTCCTTTACCGGATTATGAGTTCGAGTCTCATCTCGGGCACCAGATATGAAAAATGGCCCCATTCAAGGGCCCTTTTTATTGCTCCGGATTTTGCGAGGCCGCTACATTTTCGCGGAAGGCGGCAAAATATTCCCTAGCAAGTGGCTCGATGCGATCATAATAGCTACTGTCGCCTTTATCGATTTCACCACGTTCATACTCCCTGTGCTCGAGATACTCTTCTTTTTTAAACATATTTGCGCCATCATAGATGCCCGTTTCTATATTGCGCCGGCTGCCTTTTCGGCGAAAGCTAATTTGGACTGAGCTATAATTACCGGGGACAGTGCGGTAACTATCTGAGGTATCACTAAATAACGTCCGATGCATACTATTTTGGACATCATTGATACTTACATTGAAATAATCAAAACCAGAAGGATTAGATGGCGCCCTTCGTCTAGCCTGGGTAGCCGCTTGCACCTCAGCAGTAGCCTTTTTAAGCGTTTCTTCGATAAATTCCAACCGTTTCTTTAACTCAAGCATAGAAACGTCGAGACAACGCTCCTCGGTTTGAGTAGCTCCTGGATATAAGCCCGGTATATCTCTACCGCGTCCGACAGTATCTCTTTCATGATAGAAGCTTTTATATGTAGATAGACTACGTAATTCAGTTATTTTTTGCTCGAGTTCATTATAGTCATCGGACTCGCTGATAGAATCTAAGATTTCTTCTCCGCGTTTCCACATGCGCTCATTATAGGCTTTTGGCTCTATATTAACGATAGGGATATTATAATAACTCGCGTGACGAAGGGCAGCTTCAGATATTTGACCATTGATGGTAACTATATAATCTGGCCGTTTGGGTATGCCATTTTCCGAATAGCGCCGGAGTAACACCTCATTATAATTATTGTTTTTACTGGCAGTCTCCAACGTTTCAATGTCGTTAATGTTACTTACTTGAGTTTCTGCCTTCCCAGCCATATTACTGGTGCCGCCATCATTAGTGGATATGGATATGATTGAATCAGCCTCAACATGGCTGAAGCCGTAAATTAATTGGCCAGGAACATAGCTGGAAGAATTGCGCTCAGAATTGTGGTAAGATGCCGAAATAGTGTCGCCGCGAGCATCGCCTTTGCGCGTGCCGAACCCTGCAGTAGCTTCAGCTTGGTCGCGACGCTCCATCCAGACTGCGGGATTGTCCATAACGGTCCGATAAGTTTCGGTGCCAATATCGCCTGGCTGGTTGGCGCTACGGTAATCAATCGTGGTAGTAAGCATAGAATAAGGAAGGCCACAAAGATCATAGACTGGGATTTCTACGCCTTCGTGTGCGATAGTGCGTTTTCTTATTCCCGGATTTTCGGATAGCACCTCATCTTCCAGTGTGTCCGCTGATAGTAGTTTATTGTTTAGCTTTCGTTCGACAATCTCTTGCACGCGCTGCCGGTACAAAACCGTATCTTTATGCGTCTCAAAGTAGTTGCGCGCCAAAGACATATCATGTTCTAATTCTTCCGCCTCTTTACACTTTGCATCTACTAAGGGCTCTTCGGCCGCCACATCAGCCCAGCTGGGCGCAGATTCTTCCATTTGACGTTGCACAGCCGTTCCAATTCGGCACCATGTGCCGCCTCCTCGGCGTTGAGTTCATCAAGTGCTACCGAAATTGCCTCACGTCGACGTTTTTCTTCGATACTTGGAATTTTAATTCTTAAGAGATCTAGGGCCATCCTGCCCATTTTTTGGGCAAAGTTTGGCGAAACTCGCGCGCGTTCAAAATCATAGTCCCTTTTTCGCCCTGGCCGCTCCTCAATGTCGGCTTTAACTTGGTCAACAAGCGGGCGCTCGGTGGCAGCGTATTTTTGATTCAACTTTTCCAAAATACTCCAATCTGGGCCAGAACTTGGTTGCTCCTCTGCCTGATTAATCGATTCCTTGCGTGTCATCTTGTTTTTCTCTGCTCCTAGTTAAAGTGTACTTCACACGTTCAGACTTCAAGAAATATGGAATCATGATAGCGGCACGAATAGCTGTGATAAATATATTAATCGTAGCGGCAAGCCTAATGGCGGTGATAGTTTCGTTTGGCAAAGTGTGTATTAAATCAATAAAAGCAAAGCAAGCTAGGTAAATTAATTCCCAGACCATATCAATAATGCAAAACACGATGCTAATAATTTTCCCAGCCTTGTGATGACAGGTAATTAAGATTGCCGCCGCAAGCGCGAAGCAAAAAATGACGGCGCTCATGATGGAATTTGCTACTAACGCTTCGTTATATGGCGTGCATGAATTATTGAATTGCTGGTTTAGTATTTCGCACGCTTCTGGTGATAGTTGGGTAATAAAATTGCCATAGATAGTGACGCTAAGTAGATAATTGACCGCAAAGGCATAAAAGTAGACATCAAACAACAACAACCAACCACCCAATGGCTCACCTTTATCGGTTGATGCTTGGTTGTGCTTTTTAAGCTCCCGCTTAGCCTCCTCTGTTGGCTCAATCGCTTCTTTAATGGCGAAATCATCACCCTCAAGTGGCTCATTGCCGCCAAAAACGCGAAAAGTATATTTACCGTCAGTGCCGGTTTCGATTTCAACTGTGTCGCCAAGCTGATATTCAAAATTTAAGCGTTCACGGTCGACCGTTAGAAATCGTTTTTTCTCGTCTTTTAGGACAAGGGTAAATTCGTTGAGTTCGATGATTCGGGCGCGCATTTTATTCGAAATTCGTGCTTCCCGTATCGTCAGTGCCTAAATTAAGATTGCTGCGGTCGTAAATAAAGCTGCCATTACTCTGGAATAGCACCTCATCGTTGCCATACTTCTGAATTGAAACGAATGAAATGCTTTTATTCTGTATATCGTCGGCATCGTCGTCGTCGTTATTTTTACCCACTGAGTAATAAACTGAGTATTTTTGTTCTTCGTCAATTACTATATCGATGGTTTTGCCGTCATTCTTGTTTTCGATAGATGCTATCTTCTTAATGTCTGGATGCGCAAAATAGAAATAGGCCGAAACCGTCTCGCTAATAATCTTTTTCGAATAAGTAGTAAAGTCGTCGCCCAACGGCACATCATCGAGCCGCAAGAGGCCGTTTTGCGCTGATGGGAAAGCGTAGTCAACATCTTTGCCTAGCATAAATGATTCTACGAAAGCATCTGTCGCTTCCGAATCTGAGAGAAAGCGCAGTAAATCATAATCGTTTTCGTCATAGCTGCCGCTCGTGGGCGACAAATAGCCCATTAATGGCGTAAGCTTTATTGTTGACACTTCAAAATCTATTGTTTTCGGCTCAAAGCCCTCAGCCGAAATTTTGGCGCTATATTTACCCGGCTCAAGCGTATAGGTGCCATTTTGATAATTTTTGCCATCTATTTCAACCGTTGCTCTTACTGGCACTACTGTAATCGAAACCCCAGTATGGACGGCCTTAAATCTGCTATTGTTTGACCCAAATAAGGCGACAATTATGGCGACCGCAAAAAGAACAACAAGCAGCGCCACTAATATTATGAGAATCTTTTTCTTGCGCCCGGTCGTATCCGTAGGAGCGGCCGCTGGAGTTTGAGCGGGCTGCGGATTGTTAATTGAAGCCATAAATTCGGCGGCATATGAATCGTTATTGTTATACATTTTCCCTCCTAGTAATAACTGCTCGGCGGATTAACGTGCCAAACTTCACTCTTTACGGGCCGCGATAAACCGTAAGTGCCTAGATTATCACACATCCATTTCGACATTTTAGAATAATACCAACGATTTGGACTATGATTTTTATCCGTAACACTGCCAAAATTAGGCGTAGATGCGCAAGAAGTAATTTTTGCATTTTGCGTACTACCCTCAGAAATACTAAAGTCTATTGCTAAACCTCCTTCATGTAAAGAGGTACCTGGCGCCGCTGCCAAATTGCCGTTGTTGCAGTTTTTGTTAATATAACAATTGTAGAAATATCGTTGATCTTCATAAGAGCGAAAAGCACTCGTGCCGACCAGATGCGTGCCAGTGGCCTTATAATATGCCTCCCCCATAGCATAAAATGCTCCCGATACACGCGAGTTAACTGTATTCTTTCCTTGGATAGTTGGGACTTTGCAAAGATTGATTGATACCTTCTTGCCGTCTATGTGGGCATTAGTATACTTTTGCACGAACTGCGTGCGCGAATCGCAAGGAATACTGGTAGAGTCGGTCTTGAGTGGCGCAATCGGCTTATTGTTAGTGCCAGTAGGTGTAGGTGTAGGTGTAGGGCTCGGCGTGACCGTAGACGATGGAGTGCCGCCGGAGGCTTGTTCTGCTGGCGGGGCTGGCGGATCCGCTAGTTGACATGCTACCACTTCGTCTGGATTCATCATTTTATTCAAGTCGCCACCAGGCAAGACAAACGAAACGATGCCGGCTAATAAGGCCCAGCAAGCAAGCCCAATGACAATTTCGTATAGGCGTTTAAGGCCGCGGCCTTTTTGCTCGGCGCTATCGCGCGCAGTCATGATGAGTGCGCCGGACCAAATAACGCCAATCGTGCCTACGACCACCATACCTACAGTTAAAATACGTAAAAATAGCGCAACAAAAGCCATGATAGCGCCACCATTACAATCGTCGCAGACTTCACCGAATAAAATAGTATCATAGCAAGCCTTAGCGGCGAATGTAGTTAAAACTTGAGTAAACGGCATATGTTTATATTATATGCCATTTTGGCTGTTTTAGTTATTCTTTATGCCGCCAAAGCGGCGATCGCGCGAAGTATATTCTATTAAGGCTTGATCAAAATCTTCCTCATGAAAATCTGGGAACTTAGTTTTGGGGAAATAAAATTCAGCATAGGAGTTCTGCCAGAGCAAGAAATTACTAAGGCGCAATTCCCCACTCGTGCGAATCATAAAATCAATATCTGGTAAATCTTGATATAGGTAGTGACGGAAATCTTCATCGGTTAGACCATCAACATCAACGCCAGAGTGCACGATTTTCTTAACCGCATCCATAATTTCGGCCCGGCCACCGTAATTCATGCAAAAGTTTATAATGCCGCCGTTATTATCCTTGGTTGCCTCAATTAATTCGTCGCGAGCTTTAATGACGCGAGGCGGCAATGGCTCATTGCGCCCAGAAAAGACTACCTTAATATTATTCTCCATAAAGAAACGGAGATTTTTCTTATACATAGCCACAAAAAGGTCCATAAGATGGTTTACCTCCGCTTCGGCGCGCTTGAAATTTTCGGTGGAGAAAACGTATAAACTGAGAACTTTAACACCACGCTTGAGGATATGTTTGGCTAATTGCTTGAGGTTTTCAAAACCGGCATCATGGCCCTGCAGACGCGTAAGACCGCGTTCTTTAGCCCAACGACCGTTGCCATCGACAATAATGCCAACATGTGTGGGGATTTTGAGCTGAGTAATATCAATTTGATTCATATATACACGTATTATAGCGCAAAGAAAATACCACCTCCCAGTGGTATTTTAGTCACACTCTTCAAACATCGATTCAGACCGCTCGGGCGATCTCTCAACTTCGTCCGAACTCTACTTCTATTTTAGCGCAAGCGGATTCTGTGTCAACGTTGATTTTTGAGCAAATTGTGTCATGATTTTTTTGAATTTAACAGAGGTGAAAGTCCAAAATCTATTGACTTTTCATTTTTTCATTGTGAAATCATAATGATGTTTATGGCTACATTTTTAATTCCCGCTATGCTAGAATGAAAGTATTAAGGAGGTTCAATGGGACAAGAAGGTCTTAAATTCTATCGCTGTAATACTTGTGGAAATTTGTTCTTAGTAATGATTGATCCGAGTGTTACGCCATCTTGCTGTGGCTCGGATATGCAACTGCTAGATTATAGCCGCCATACGCACGAAGGCAGCGAGAGTCATTTACCAATTATTGAAGAGCACGAGGATCACACCGAAGTACGCGTAGGTCTGCAGCTTCATCCAATGAGCGCACAACACCGTATCGAGTGGATGGTCTTAACTGACGGTGAACGTATCGAGGTGCAAAAGCTCGGTCTTACTACGCCGCCAATTGCTCGTTTTTCCAAGATGAGTGATAGCGGCAAGCTCCGCGCCTATGCATTCTGTAATATGCACGGTCTATGGGTCACCGAAAAGTAAAAAGACCTTTTTCGCGCCTGTTGCGCGATATTTGGGAGTCATTCTACGACCATTGTAGATATACGCTGGTATCATTGCGTGAATTGTTTTGTCGGCCAAAGTATCTTGTTTGCTTTATTGTCTCGTTGATATTCTTCCTCTATTTCTTAACCTTCTTCCGTGACGGAAACGGCAACTGGCAGCTGTTGTGGTCCGGCCTAGATTTTGGTCGCAAAATAGAGATGCTTGGACGCGTCTGGTTGGCAGTGGGAGCCAATTTTACTAGTTGGTACGGCTTAGCGATAGTATTAATAGCCGTTCTTCAGGCTACTGTGATTATGCAACTGGTTTTCGCTTGGCGGCATCGCCAGAAAAACCAAGTAATTGATGGCGCAAGTACGGGCGGGATTGGCGCAATTTTCGGTTTTATCGCTCTTGGCTGCCCAACTTGTGGCGTGGGCCTACTGACGCCAATTCTGACCACTATTGCCGGTGCTGGCGCGATGGCGATGGCTGAAACTTTCTCGAATGTTTTTACCATTTTGGCTTTGCTTCTACTTTTCTACACCATACTGAAACTTGGATATAATAATTTCGTAACCATAAGTGCCACCGCGGCAAATAAAACAAAGGAGGAAAAACATGCAACGGGCAATTAGAGTAATAGGGCTCTGTCTGATAATCGGCTTTTTGGTCGCATTATTGGTCTTTAATGCCAATAAACCGGTGGATTATACGCCATGGGAAATGGCGATGACAAAGGGCGACAAAGAAACAGCGACACATCATTTTATTATGTACACAGACGTTTTTTGTCCTTATTGTGACAAGTTTTCTAACGCTCTGCGCGCGCACGCTGAAGAATTTAAAACTGATTACCTTGAGAATAAACATATCTTCTTTGAGCTTCGCGTTACGGATGTCAACTACACTTATGGCCATTCCAATAACAGTCGTCCAGGTGGTGAGGGCGCTTATTGTGCCGCTGCGCAAAACAACTTCTGGGGTTACTACGATGCCTTACTAGAGCGTCTCTATGAAGAATATCATTCAAAGGGGATTGGCGTATCAAAGGATTCTGAGCATATTCCAGATTTGCCTGAAGAATACTGGACCGAAGTGGCTGAAAAAGGTGGCCTAGACGTTGAGGCCTTTAAGGCTTGCATGGATAGTGACGAGATGCTCACTAAACTCGACAAGAATACTGAACGCGCCCAGAGAAATATGCCAAGTGGCGTGCCGTACTTCGTATTTGACCGCTACACAACGAGTGGTTTCCTTGGCGAATGGGATGCAGCTGGATTCGACTGGGAGCAAGCTAAACTCTTACTCGATGCCGGCCTCGCTAGTAAATAATTAGCCACCAAAAAATCCCCCTTTTGCGAGGGGGATTTTTGAATCTTTAATTATCCCGCAATCTTATGGGCGAGATCTTTCATGCCGTCTGGTAAGACGATGACAGTCTTTTGGCTCGGATCAGATGAAATCTTTTCCAAAGTTTGAAGGGTACGAATTTGAATACCACCTGGCGTATGAGCAAGAAGTTGAGCAGCTTCGGCCACAGATTTTGCGGCAGATTTTTCACCTTCGGCAGCGATAATGGCGGCGCGACGTTCACGTTCAGCCTCGGCTTGCTTTGCCATGGCGCGCTTCATATCGCCCGGAAGCTCGATATTCTGGAGTTTAACATTCTCAATATCAATGCCCCACTTATCGGTTTCCTTATCGACGATTTCCTTAATTTGGGCAGAGATTTCGTCGCGCTTGCTAAGTAATTCGTCAAGCTCGAAGTTACCAGTTATGTCGCGGAGTGCGGCCTGGGCAAAGTTGGTCGTAGCATAGACATAGTTGGTTGTCTCGAGCAAAGCCTTGGCTGGGTCAAGCACGCGGAAGTAAACAATAGCGTCAACACCGACCGTAACGTTATCTTTAGTGATTACCTCTTGTTTTGGCACGTCAATTGGCGTAGAACGCACGTCAACACGCGTCATGCTCTGGAAACCCGGAATAATAACACGCAAACCCGGGCCGCGGACACCAGAATATTTGCCTAGCGTAAAGACGACGCCACGCTCAAATTGTCGCACCACGCGGAAGCCCGGAATGATGACAAATACTAATATGAATACTATAAAACCGATTAAATATGGCATTATATTTCTCCTTTTCTTAAGGAAATTATAACGTATTCAAGCCGCTTTTGCTAAACAAAAAAGGCCGCCGCGGGTGCGGCGGCGGGTTGTGACGATGGTTTTACGGGCGGCGGGTGCCGTAGTACGGGATTTCCTCATCGTCGGAGTGAGGCTTCGCGGCGTGGGCGCGATGAAGCTTCTTCTTGATGAAGTCGGTCGCGCTGTCGTAGCGCGCGTCGGAATCCGCGATCATCAGGAAAGCGAGGCCGGTAGCCTTGCCGTCCGACGTAACGCCGATATGCATGGATCCGACGCCGAGATGGGCCTGCATGGCCTTAACCGCCCACGGCTCGTCCATGTAGACCAGCAGCGGGCCGCTGACGGTGTCCTTGATGCGCAGCAGGATGCCCTCGTCTTCCTTCCGGATCACGAAAGGAGAGTCGACGTGGTCCAGCGTGTACATCAGCACGTCATCGATGATTTTGCCGTTGGTGGCGAAGGTGTCGAGCTTGGTCGGGTCGACGTTGGGCTCGGAGCCACCCATCAGTTCGGGCAGGTTGGTGATGTAGCGGGTGATGACGAGTTTCTTCATAGCTGTTTTAACCTCCTCAAATGTACCAGCCGCCTCACGGCGATCTGGATTGCCATGAAACAACAACATTATTCATTATAGCACACTTTGATAAAAAAGTCAAGATTATATGGGGTGGTCAGGGGAGATTTTTGTGTTAAAATGAAAGCATGAGCCGTATTTTGATGCTTGACGAGTGTGGGTCCCCAGAGATAGTCGGGCATCTTGGCGCCGCCTTATATACCGCTAAACTTGCGCATCTGCGCGTGGTAGATGGCTTTGTGGTGCCAATTGGCGAAGAACTAGCGCTGGGCTTGAGTAATGAAATATTGCGTGCTTTTGGTTCCCTCCACACTAAAACTGTAATCTTACGTGCCTCTTATGCGGACGAAAACATCTTTGCCGGCGAAACAATTCGTGATATTTCGCGCGATGCCCTCATCACGACAATTGGCTACATGCAACAAAACGCCTTGCGCAAAGGTTATGATGTGGCAATAATTGTACAAGCAAGCCTACGAGCAGAATTCGCAGGCACAATCCATTCCTATAATCCGGTTACGCACGACCATGATGAGATTTTGATTGAGGCAAATATTTGGATGAACGATACAGTTCTGAGTGGTGAAACCGAGGCGGATATGATTCTGATCAATAAATCCACGGGCGCCGTCACCACGGAGAGCGACGAAGATAGTGAGATTTGCCTTACGCCGAAACAGATTTCTTATCTGCACAACTTAATTCGCAAAGTCGAAAACACATTTGATGGGCCAGTAAGCGTAGATTGGTGTTTTGATAATGGGCTACTTTATATCTTAAATGTCCGTCCGATTAATGATATTACTTATGAAAGGTACGAAACATGAGTATTCATACAACTTGGATGTTATTGCGCCGAGGCGATGAGGTACTATTAGGCCTTAAGAAGCGCGGTTTTGGCCAGGGGCGCATGAACGGCGTAGGTGGTAAAGTTGAGCCGGGTGAGACAGTCGAAGATGCAGCAGTACGCGAAACCCAAGAGGAAATTGGTGTCAAGGTGACGAAATACGAAAAAGTGGTGGAGATTGCTTTTGATAATCTTTATTACAAAGGCGTACCGGAACGTAATGTGATGTACGGTTTTATCGCGACCGAATGGGAAGGCGAACCGACCGAGACCGACGAAATCAAGCCGAAATGGGTAAAGATCGCCGATTTGGATTATGACAAAATGTGGGTGGACGACCGTCATTGGCTGCCACAAGTGCTGGAAGGTAAAAAGGTCCAAGCTTGGTTCCACTTCAAAGAAGACGATACTTTTGATGATTTTTGGGTTGATGCGATTTGCGATGATTTGATTGACGATATTCAAGATGAGGACGTGGGATTGCCGCCAAAGACTGGTGACGTAGCAAGTTATGCCTTCAAGACTGGCGCCCGCGCTATCATGCTCAACGAAAAGAAGCAGGTCGCCTTAATTCATAGCGTCAACCGGGGTTGGTATAAACTGCCAGGTGGCGGCCATGAAAGTGATGAATTACGTCGCGAAAATTTGCAGCGTGAGATGCTAGAAGAAACTGGCTATACGATAAAAAATGTCCACGCCATCGGTATTGCGCGCAACACACGCCATGATTGGCAAATGCAAGCCGAAGCCTGGATGTACCTATGCGAAGCCGATAAGTTTCTTGGTAAAGAGCCGATGGCGGACGAGATTGAGGATGGCGACACACTTGAATGGTTCGATACATTAGACGATGCAATTACGGCACTAAAGGCGGTTAAGCTGGACAAAATTGGCTTTTATGGCGCATACTTCTTTACAAAGAGAGAGATAGATACGTTAGAATACGCCAAGCGTTTTCTATAGGAGTAATACATGGACAACCGGGTGCCATTAGCTGAGCGGATGCGACCGCAAACGCTCGATGAAGTGGTGGGACAAAGCGACATCATTGGTGACGGCAAGATTTTGACGGAAATCGTGCGCAAGCAAGAACCGGTGAATATTATTTTCTGGGGTCCGCCAGGCACCGGTAAAACTACTCTAGCAAGGATTATTGCCAAAGAATACAAAGCCGATTTTATCGAGATATCGGCGGTGACGTCAGGCAAAAAAGACGTTGAAAAAGTAGTGGAGATTGCCAAGCAGAACTGGAATCTTAAACAGCGCACAGTGTTATTTGTTGACGAAATTCACCGTTTTAATAAAGCACAGCAAGATGCTTTCTTGCCGCACGTGGAAAGTGGCTTGATCACCCTAATTGGTGCCACGACCGAAAACCCAAGCTTTGAAGTTATATCCCCACTTCTCTCCCGTAGTCGCGTGGTCATCGTGAAGCATCTATCAAAAGACGATATTATTACTGTTTTAAAGCGAGCAATTAAAGCCGAAAAAGCTACCAAGCGCGTAACAAAGGCGGCGATAGACTACTTGGCTGAGCTGTCCGGTGGCGATGCGCGCACTGCCCTCGGAGATTTGGAGTTGGCACTCAGTATTGCTAAGAAAGTTGATATTGACCAAGTTAAAGAAGCGGCTGGCCGTAAAGTTCCAGGTTACGACAAAGCCGGCGATGCGCATTATGATAATATTTCTGCTTTTATTAAGTCGATGCGCGGCTGCGATCCAGATGCGGCGCTGTATTATTTGGCGCGAATGGTGAATGCTGGCGAGGATCCAAAATTTATCGCGCGACGCATGGTAATATTTGCGTCTGAAGATATCGGCTTGGCGGGCAATGGTGCACTCGATTTAGCACTCAGCGCTTTTATGGCAGTGGAACGAATTGGCATGCCGGAAAGTGGATTAATCTTAGCGCATGTGACCGTGGCACTCGCCAAGGCGAAGAAATCACGCGAAAGTACAGACGCCTGGTTTGCGGCGCAAGATTTAGCACGTAAGACGATGGGGCTACCAGTACCAATTTGGCTACGCAATGCGCCAACCAAACTGATGAAAGAACTCGGATTTGGCAAAGGCCAAAAATGGGAAGCTGGGTTCCACTTGGATAAAAACTATTTGCCAGACGAAATCAAAGACACAAAGCTGCTTTAATCTTCAAGTTTTTCTTCGTTTAGCACTTCGTCGGGAAGGTTTTGCTGGCTGATCAGATTGTTGGCAAGCGCAACTTTAAGGGCGTCATTTATTAGATCTTCGGCGATACTGCCATAGGGTAGATATTCTTTCGCATGTGCCACGGAAACCAATTCGCGTCCATAAACCCAACACGGACGGTCCACATCGGCCCGCGCTGGACCAATTTCTTTAATTAGAGCCACAAAGCGTAGCTGAGCATATTTTTCTTCCCCGTCATCAACTTCTTGATAGCCGACATAATGGACTCGGTCAATTTGGCAATTTATTTCTTCGGAAACTTCACGTTTCAGCACGACATCGGGCGATTCCCACTTTTCGGGTTTGCCGCCCGTAAGTTGATAGACGCCTTTTTCTCTACGCAGCAAAATGCGACCATCGGGCACAAATAATACGCCATAAACTTGGCGCACCGGAAGCGTAGTGGGAACATGTTCATTATGCCAAGTGAATTTTACCATTCTAATACCTTCATGCGCGCCTTAGCGCCACTTATGATTACGATTTGCGACTTAGCAAGCTTAAATTCTTGTGCTACTAGTTCAATTAATGCTTTATTAGCTTCTCCATCGTGCGCCCGGGCATGCAAAAAGGCGACATAGCTGCCGTCTTCTTGCTGTTCGAGGCGGGACGCCCCTTTAGTTCCTGGTTTTACGCGCACCGATATGCGCATAAATTATTTTTTGCCTCCGCAAACTACGTTATTAGCGTGGAGCCACCCCTCCATAGAGCCGCCATCAAGATATTCGCCCTTAATTGGGAGAACGCGGATTTTTTCGCCAGCCTTGATATGCTCAATGATTGGATCCGTAATGAGATATTCTTGATCTTTTGGCCCAAAGTTGTTGTCGTGACAATACTTAACGATACGCTGGAGCAACTTTGGCGACATGATATACTTGCTGATATTAATCAGATTACTTGGCGCTTCTTCTTTCTTCGGTTTTTCATAGAAGCCCTCAAGTAAGCCATCCTTAACGATAAGTACACCGTATTTCTCAACATCATCAATTGGAATTTCGGTGGTCAAAATGGCGGAATCGGTTTCGTCTTTAATCGTATCCATTAAGCGGACGAGGTCCGAAGAACCATCGGCGTTATAGATGAAATCATCGCCCATCAATACTACAGTTGGTTCATCAATGCCAAATTCTTCCACAACCTGAGCGACCGGCTCGGCACTGCCATAACGCTCATCGACATTCTTTTGGCAGAAGAAGGTAATCTTCAGGCCATCGCGTGAAGTGTCAGCCAAAGTGAGCTTATCTTCCTTGCCGCGAGCGATTAAATAATTATTAAGTTTAGCATTCTCTTCGTAATAGGCTTTAATTTGCGAGAATGGTTTTTCGTCAATGACGATATAAGCTTCTTTAATGCCAGCCTTATAACAATCTTCTACGACATAATCGACGAGTGGGCGGTTGCCGATTGGCAACATAGCTTTCTCAATCACCTTCGTAACTGGCAAACGACGTGTACCCCAACCTGCCACCGGAATAATAGCTTTGTTGATTTGCATAAAAAAGGGTTCTCCGTTTTCGATTACTATATCATTTTTTGATAGTACGAACAAGATTATAGAAATGCCACAATAAGAGATATAGGAGATAACCGGCAGCAATCGAAATGCAGACACAAGAGGCAATGGTATTTTGACCAATTAAGACAATCGTAAGGATGGCGGCAATCAAAAATGCGCCGAGTGATATATAGAAATTAACTTTGCCCGCTTTGACACTAATACGCTTTTCGATGCGATCGATACTAGCGAGACGTTGGACGTAAATGAAGAAGAAGAACGCAATTGCAACAAAGAAACCAGTGCCAACATTCATCGTAAAATTTGCCCCAAGCGCAAAACCAGCTACGGCAAGCGAAATTGCGTCAAGAATACAAAGTGTAGTCTGGGTAGGCAAATTAATGCGAATGCGACGACGTTTTTGGACTTTTTCTTCTTCTGGCCGCATCAAGAAACGCCGCGAAATCGAAAAAGCACGATCGATTAAGATGGAAGCAACGACCGTAACAGCGGCGATAACGAAGAAGTACTTAAGGCCAATGTATTCTTCCATATCGTCCATCATGCCCAAGAAGAAGGAGATTGTCGCAAATAACATAGCCGCATATGGGCCGATTTTGCGTAGCATAGCAGCCAAACTATTGCCTAAGCGCATCAAATAGAAAGCGCTTGCAATCGCAACTACAACAGCTACGCTCGCAATGATACCAGTGATGGTTGGGTTCATGATTCTTTCTCCTCTATAATGGACGGCAGCCAGGCTTCGTGCGGCTCTTGTCCTAATAATATTGCGATAGTAGATGCCAAATTCGCTAAGCCACGGTCCTCGGAGCTTAGCTGATATTTTTGGGCATTTTCAGTATCATCAACAAAGATGCACGGTACGCGATTAGTGGTATGTGAGGTCTTTGGTGTGCCATCCTCATTTTCAAGCTCTTCGGCATTGCCATGGTCAGCAGTAATGATTGTAATGCCACCGAGTTTATTAACGGCTTCAATAATACGTTTAAGACAAATGTCGATTGACTCCATAGCAGTAATAGTTGGCTCGAGCTCACCAAAGTGCCCTACCATATCACCGCCTGGATAATTTACACGCAAAAAATTGTATTGTTCGGATTCAATTGCCGCAATCAGCTTATCGGTAATCTCGGCACTCTTCATCCATGGGCGCGTATTGAACGGCTCCGTATAAGATGGCACCTCTTCTTCAACTTCCCCATCTGGCACATGGTAGCTATTCCCATTGAAGTAGTAAGTCATGTGGCCAAATTTAACCGTTTCAGAGATGGCATATTGTTTAATGCCTTTGGTAGCTAAATATTCGGTCAATGTATGCTCAAATACCGGTGAGCCAACTAGCACATGCTCTGGCACGTGCAAATCTTCGTTATATTCGGTCATACCGGCAAAGTAAACTTGCGGGTGACGCATACGATTAAAATATGGAAATTCGCGATAAGTAAAAGCCTGAGCCATTTCAATTGCGCGGTCGGCGCGGAAATCAATATAAACTACAGCATCGCCATCATTAATAGTGCCAATCGGGTTGCCATTATCAGCAATCACAAACGGCGGCATGTATTGATCTTGTAAATCTGGAATTTCGGCGCGGTAAGTTTCAATAGCTTCGGTAGCATTCGCGAACTGGCGTCCTTCGCCAAGCACGTGTGTGTGCCAGCCTTTTTGAACCATGCCCCAATCGTTCTCATAACGGTCGCAAGTAATAACCATCCGGCCGCCACCAGATGCGATGCGATAATCTGGACCGCCTAAATCTTCGACAAATTTTTCGATACGATGAATGTATTTTGGCTCACTTTGCGGTGGCACATCGCGGCCATCAATGAGCGCATGAATGCGTACGTGGCGGATGCCATCCTTGTGCGCTTGAGCAAGCATAGTTTCAAGGTGCGCAATATTGGAGTGGACATTGCCGTCACTGAAAATTCCCATAAAATGTAAAGTTGAATCGTGATCTTGAATCTGGGTAACGATATCGAGCCAAGTTTGAGTATCAAAAATACGTCCCGTGCTAACATCATTCTCGACAGCAGCAGAACGTTGCAGAACAATTTGGCCAGCGCCCATAGCATTGTGCCCGACTTCAGAATTGCCCATATCGTCTTTTGGAATACCGACATATTCGCCAGCGGCGCCAAGTTTGGCGGTTGGATATTTATCTAGCAGACTGTTAAGCGTTTCTAGATGCGCCTGCTTGACGGCATTCGCGTTTTTCTCCTCACGCAAACCCACGCCGTCCATCACCACTAGGACAACAGGCCCCTTATAATTCAACTTGCTCATGCTTATAGTATATCATCATTTTTCGCCGCTTTTAAGCAGTTTATAACAGAGGTCATCTTGACTTTTAACCGTAAGTGTGATATAATAGAAAGATATGAGGTCTGTATCGCAGCAAAACCTAAATCGCGCACACGACATCTTGAACAAAGGTGGGATTTTGGCGGTACCGACCGAGACCGTTTATGGCCTGGCTGTGAAAGCCGATAATACTGCAGCGATCAAAAAACTCTTGAAGCTAAAAAATCGCGCCGTGGGCAGCGGTAAAATTTTGACATTAATGGTGCCTAACGTTGCTGATATTCGTAAATACGCCAATCTCAACACAATGACGCATAACTTGGCAATTCGTTATTTTCCTGGCGAGCTGACCATGATTTTGCCAAAGCGCAAAAGTTTTGTGCACCCTTATTTTAATAATTTTGACACTATTGGTATCCGTATTCCCGAGCATAAGTATATGCTGAATTTACTACAAGAGACGGGGCCGCTACTCGTAACCAGCGCCAATCCGCGCGGCGAAGCGCCTTGCTGGACGAGCGAGGAAGTAGTTAAACGTCTGCCCAACATTGATGGTGTAGTTAATGGCAAATCTGGCGGTAATTTGCCATCGACGATTATTGATTTTACCGGCGACGAACCGCGCCCAATTCGTCAGGGCGGCCTGTTGATTGTGCGCTATCGTTAATTGATATTCACAAATGAAACGGGATTAATGCGACACAGACAAATAGCATACCTCTCGAAACTCGATTTGCGTCTTTGATAATTTGTTCTTTAGTAATCATAAGCAGATAATAACACAAGAAAACCGGATTTCTCCGGTTTTCTACGCTGTTACGCGCCCACCCTGGGGCACATTGGTTTGTTTTAATCCGCTGTTTATTTTTGTTTCTAGTCTCCACACTTTCCACGTTATCAGTGGAACCCCGTGAAGCGTACCAGCTTGTATTTATTAAAGCAAAAATAAGCGTTAGCGTCAAGGGGTGTTGTAAATTTTACTAGATATCTTCGTCAGTTTCGGTGGCCTCGTCGGCGCCAAGTTCTTGGATAGCATTGCGCTCGCCAAGTTGATATTTTTGATGGTGCGCGCGGTGCTTTTGTTCTTTGGTTTCAAGAGTAATGACCGGAATCTCCGGCTCAGCTTCAGCTTCAACTTCAACTTCCGGTTCAGTCTCAGCCATCATTTCGCGCAGCTCACGTAAAACTTCGGTTAAACCCTGATGCGCAACGGCGGAAATGGCCATTACTTTGGCATCTGGATTCTCTTTAAGGATAGCGCCCATTTGCATATCGATAATTTCTTGATCCACTCCCTCAATTTTAGTCAGCACCACGAGCTCTGGGCGGCTAGCGAGTTCGTCGGAATAATTCGCCAGTTCTTTGCGGATGTCGCAGTAGGCCTTGCCGGCGTCATCGGTATAGACGTCAATTAGGTGTAGCAACACTTTGGTACGCTCGACGTGACGCAAGAAACGATCGCCCAAGCCCTTACCTTCGGAGGCGCCCTCAATTAAGCCCGGAATATCGGCGATTAAAATGGAATGGTCGTCAATTTTAGCAACACCAAGATTTGGCGTAATGGTCGTAAATGGATAATCGGCGATTTCTGGCGTGGCATTGCTAACTACGGAGAGAAAAGTCGATTTACCAGCATTCGGAAAGCCAACTAGACCGACATCGGCCAAGAGCTTCAATTCAAGCTCGGCGTCATAGGCTTCGCCTGGGTTACCGAGTTCGGCGATACGTGGCGTTTGGCGCGTGCTGGAGCGAAAATGCCAGTTGCCATAACCGCCGTCGCCACCGTGCGCCACAATCGCGCGTTCTTCGTCATGCGTAAGATCGGCTACGATTTCATCGCCGCGTTTAACGACAGTGCCAATTGGGACTTCTACGATAAGGTCTTTGCCAGAACGGCCGGAAGATTTCTGGCCGGAACCGGCCTTGCCATCTTCGGCGATTAATTTTGGCTGGAAGCGGAAGTCAATTAAAGTGTCGCAATCTTTACTGGCTACAAAAACGACATCGCCGCCTTTGCCGCCGTCGCCACCATCTGGGCCACCTTTCGGAATATAAATCTCGCGGCGAAAAGAAATGGCGCCATTGCCGCCTTTGCCCGCTTTAATATAAACTTTCGCAGTATCTACAAACATATTATCTATATTTTAACATAATTTTATAGATATGTAAAAAGCTTTTGCGTCACAAAAAGTCGCCCCGGAGGGCGACTATTTTAGTGAATGAAGTTGTACTTAATGGCGTCGGCCCAGTAAATCGTAGCTTGGGTAACGCGATACTTTACACCCCAGTTCATTTCGCGAATGGTGATGTATTCATTCTGAACAACGCCAACTACAATAGCAACGTGGCCATAACCGCTACGGTTGCGCGTAGCCTGCATGACGGCACCATAAGACGGGGTATGGTCAACGCGATAGCCATAATTTGCCAAGGAAACATTCCAGGAGCGAGCATTACCGAGCGAGACACTTGGCAAAGGCATGCCGTTAGCCTGACGCCACCACCAAGCATACCACGTACACTGGCCTGGGTAGTTTTTATTACCCGGAGAGTTAGTGTAGAAGTAGTTAGAAATCACAATCATGTTGTGGCGATCGGCCGAGTCGCGCACGAAGGTGCTGCCGTAGTTGTAATTGGTGCGCGGTGGCGTTGGCGCGACATATTCTGGACGCTCTTTTTCTGGTAGAACGCCGTTTGGTAATAAGATAAGCTGATTAGCGGCAATGTCACTATTCTCTAAGTTGTTGTGCGCGATAATTTCGGCAGCATTGGATTTATATTTCTCTGCAATGCTGCTGACAGAATCACCACTTTTAACCTTATAAACGATGCCCGGCACACTTGGAATATAAATAGTGGCACCAACTTTCATGGCGGATTCGTTCTTGAAACCATTAGACCAGCGAATTTGGTCTTTAGTGACGCCATACTTGGCGGCTAGTGAAGCTAGAGTATCGCCTTGTTGCACGACGTAACTAATAATACCGATGCTTAGGCTAGAGGTATCAATAATAGTCGGCTTTTCGACAATAGTGCTAGTAGAATCCTTGGCGGAGCCAGTAGCTTCGTAAACGAGGCGAGCGTCAATATAGTTGTTAGTGATGGTGGCGCCAGATGGCAAAGAAACCGAATCGGCGATGTTAGCCAAAGTGTAAGCTTCGGATATTTGATCGGCCGTAACGGTAAAGTTGGCATCTTCAAAGGCGGCCATGATTGGGGTTTTAACAGTCTCATCGTTGCGCTGCGAGCCGAAGAACATAACGGCAAAAATAGCCGCAAAACCGATAAGATATGGGAATAATTGTTTAATTAAAAGTTGAAATCTCTTCATAATGAAACGACATTGCTGCCCACCGGCAATGAGGATCTCTACTTCGAAAAACGTATTTTTCGCGTGGAGAGCCTAATTAATTATACCATATTCACAATTACTACAAAAGTTTGCACATCTCTTTACAGTGTGCGCGAGCGTTGGCGTTATGCCCCGCTTCGGTGGTGGCATAATACATTTTATTGTCATCGCCAGTCAAGAAATAGAGATCCTGCGTGCTGGTCGGGTTTGCAACGGCAAGCAAAGCACCCTTACCTGGAGCAGAAATTGGTGTTGGTGGCAAACCGGCGCATTTGCGTGAATTCCATGGACAACCGATTGAATTAAGATAGCTCATATCGGTCTTGGAGCGATTGGGGTTGAGTTGGTCGGCGCGGTAAGCAATAATCGCATCGGAACCGAGCACCATGCCTTTTTTGTAACGTAGCAAGAATACTTGTGCCACGTGTGGCATTTCAGCTGGAAGCGTACCGGATTCGCGCTGCACTACTGAAGCGAGCGTAATGCCCTGGTAAAGCGTTAGCCCTTGAGCTTTAAACTTCGCGGCGAGATCGTTTTCTTTGACGACTTTTTGCATCTCGTCAAAGGTGCGTCTTAAGATATCTTCCACTGTAGCATCTTCATAAAACTCATAGGTTTCGCCATAAATATATCCTTCTAATGAAACCTCGGCTGGTTTATCGGCGAGTAGCGGATGATCATATTTCTTTGAGAAAGCCGCCTCGATAACTTCATCAGAATAGCCTTTCGCCTTAATGACAGCCTTAGCTTGCGCCATCGTGCCGCCAGGCAAGAAAGTGAGTCGGAAAGTTTTGGCGAGTGCACCTTTATCGAAGCGCTCTACGATATCTTGAACGGACATATGCGGATTGAGTGTGTATTTGCCAGCTTTGAGTTTTTTGTCACGGCCTTCAAGTTTCATATAGACGCGGAACGCAAATGAAGATTTAATAAGACCCTTATCTTCTAGATTTTGCGCAATCACGGAAGTAATATTTCCCTCAGCGATGGTGAATTCTGTTTCATCGCAATCTTTTGAACATTCAGTGGCATTAACCGGAGTAAGCATGCCCTTATACCACATCACGCCACCAATGGCGACAAGGATACCTAGGACTAAAATGCCTAAGATGATAAAACCGATTATTTTACCTACGCTCTTCTTTTTCATGACTCCTCCTTTAGTTCTGCTTCAATTTGTGCTAAATCTGCGCCTTCGAGAAAATCTTGTAAGATGATAGCAGCAGCCTCAGTATCGATTTTGCCATCTTTGCGATCTTGGCGGCTAATCTCATGATGCGTGGCCGCAAAATGTTGTTCGGCCTCAACTGAAGTCCAAGATTCATCCTGAAAATAAACTCTTGGTACCGCTTGGCCTTGCGCTTTGAAATAGTCCATCAACTGATTAATGAAGAGATGGACGGATTCGGTTTGGCGGGTTTCTTCACCGCTATTATTGCGTGGCAACCCGGAAACAATTATGTCTGCTTTTTCGAGCCGAAATTGCCTCTCAATTTCCGCCAACTCATTCCCGTCTACCGGAATCATGCCGCGCGGCACAGCAATTCGCACGGATGTATCCGCGTAAGCCACCCCGATACGTTTCGTACCGATATCGAGTGCTAAAATTCGCATTATTCTACCGTAATTGTTATATCTACTTTATTTGGGTCGGAAGGAATGGAAGTTACCCAGAAATACGATGTTTCTATATCAACACTGGAAATACCATTGATGGACGTGAGGAGAGATTTAACCTTGCCGACTTTTTCACCATAGCTCTTTTCGGCAATCATTTCTGGCGTGACGCGTGGACCAGTCTTAACTGTGCTCTTGAGCTTAGCGGTAATGTTACCATTTTCTTCCTTGTAGTTGTCAAAGAAAGCTTTATCGGCCCCTTCTTCGCCTTCGGCTACGATGCCGCTAGAGTAGATCTCCTGCGTGTCATCGCCGATGTTCTCGGAGACTTGAGCACGGATATAAATATCAATGTCGGTGCGCTGAACGGCGAAAATAGAATAAGTGACCTCGCTAAAGATTTTTGGCGTGACGCCTTCCCCAACTTCTTCGCCTTGAAGCGGCGAGGTGCTGATTTTGCGCTCTTTAGCCTTGAAGCTGGAACCAATCAAGATATAGTCGCCGCTAAACTCGCTAGCGAGTTCACTGCGCGCGTCAGCGTCGCTGTTTTCGAGGTTGTTTTCGGCTTCTTTAAGGTCATCATCGTCAATTACTTTAATTTCTTTTTTGGAGCCGCCAGTAATACCACCGGTATGGACGGAGGCGGCATATTTACTGTCATTAGTTTTCAAACTAGCGCCTTCTGCCAGATCATAATCCGATCCAATATTTACAGCTCTTACTGATACTACCGCATCTATGGCTTTTCGGATCTTACAACCGAATCGGCCGTTAACGATAGCTGGTTCGCAGTTGTCGTTACCGACGGCGCCTAATGATGCTTTTTCGGTAGTTTCATAAACTAATCCAGAGGCAGAAGTTAGTCTCGTACCAGCCGGGATGTCAATGGCTGGTATTTTAATCTCTATACTGCTACTACTAGCCACTGGCGAGGTGCGTTTAATGTAAACTTTGCCCGTCGCCTTGGTGCCGACTTCTTTTTGACCCTTAGCCTCAAACTCAGCTTCGGCTTTCTTAGTAAGAGTTTTTTCTTCAATAAAGAAAACGCCATTCTCGGGATCAGACTTGCTACTATCGGTGACAAGCTTGACGACTTTGCTGAAATTGGAGGCGGTAGTATGGACTTTAACGGAAATCTTGGCTGCCGGCGCAACAACGTTTGCCCAAACCAACAGCAAGACGAGCAAGATAATGATGAATGCGCCACCAATAATGTATTTACGATACTTCTTGAAATTTGGTACAACGGCTTTTTTCTTTTTAGCTGGCTTTTTCTCGTCATCGTCTAGTTTCCCGAGGTCCTCAACTTCTTCGGCGGCGGCAGCAGCGGCGACAGCGTCATCTTTTTTGTCGGCTTTTGCTTTAGCGGCCTTTTTGGGCTCTTCTTCGATTGGGGCCTCCTCGGCTTCGTCTGGATTATCGTCAATAGTGTCATCTTCGGAGATATCTTCTTTTTCTTCGCCAAATTCGACAGCATCGCCAGTGTCTGGGAGTTGCGGTTTGCTTTGGAGATTTTTGGCGGTTGGCATCTTTACGGAACTAGCCAAACGCAGCAGTGATTCATCGGAAGTAATCAGAACTACGGTTTTTTCGGCCTTAGTTGCGGCCTTGGAAATAAGTTTAAAATTTACGGCACTACGCAAAACACTAGTCTTTTTGGGTGGGACTAATGCCACGATTTTACTCTTCGCGCCCTTAATGTTAGCCAGAATATCAGTAATGTCATGCTCTGGCTCAATATAGATGACGTCTTTATTCATAAGCTAATTATATAAAAGTCTAAAAATAAGCGCAAACTAAAAAGTGCTTGTGCTAAAATGTAATAAATGGGCATTTTTGGTTTTAAGTCAGGCGCAAAAGATATTCCAGAACCGGCCCCTGCGACGATTGCCACAAATATGGTACCGGACAATGAGCGCCAGTTATTGAATGAGCTCGTCCTCGAATCGATTAATGAGGGTGTATTGATTGTTGACCAACGCGGTAACATCCAACTTGCCAACCCTGCCGCTTGTAAACTGATTGGGCGCGATGTTGATGAATTACTACATGTGAATCATGAATCAGTCATGACTTTGTTAGATAAAACTGGCAACCAAATTAGTTCTGGCCGCAATCCGATCAACTTAGCGTTGAAACAGAAGGAATATCGCGAAACGCGCGACCTTGATTTAGTGGCGGCCGATAGCGGCAAGAATACGCCGGTTTCGATTATCACCGTAGCGACGCCAGGCGATAATCCAAATATCATTGTCACTTTCCGTGATATTGACCGAGAGTTGCGCGAGGAGCAAGAGCGAAGTGAGTTTATCTCCACCGCTAGCCACGAGATGCGCACACCGGTAACGACAATTGAGGGTTATCTTGGGCTTGCCCTTAACCCAACTACTGCTACAATTGACGATCGCGCAAAGACCTACCTAGAAAAAGCACACGAAGCTTCTGAGCATCTCGGCAAATTGTTCCGCGATTTACTTGATACCACCAAGCTCGACGATGGCAAAATTCAGCCAGAGATGCGCCCAGTAGACATCGTAGACCTAGTCAAGAAAATTGCTGATGACCAAATCCCGAAAATTACCGAGAAGGGTTTGGGCTATCAGTTTGGTAGTGGTTCAGTGGATCAACAACTTGGTGGCGGACACCATATCGACCAATTGATTTATGCGAGCGTAGATGAGATATTTATGCGCGAAATTGTAAACAACCTGATTGAAAATGCCGTCAAATACACGCCGTCCGGCTGGGTGACCGTCAATGTCAAGGCGGATAACTATAATGTCCAAATTATCGTGCAGGATACCGGCATTGGCATTGCGCGCGAAGAACTATCGCATGTATTTCAGAAGTTTTACCGCGTAGATAACCGTGACACGCGTGAAATTGGCGGCACTGGTCTTGGGCTTTACCTTGTCAAACAACGCGTCGAGATGATGAACGGTCGTATTTGGGCCGAATCCGAGCTTGGCAAAGGTACACGCTTTATCGTTTTGCTGCCACGTATTTCCGAAGAAGTCTACAATCAGCAAAAATTCTTGATTGAAAACCAAGAAGCGCAAGAAAAAATGCGTTAGAATTATAGATTTTTATAGAATAATACGCTAAAATCATAAGTAGTATGATCAAGATAATGTTAGTCGAAGACGATAAGTCTTTGCGCGAAATATATAGCATTAGGTTGGTTGCTGAAGGCTATAACATTGTCTCTGCGGGTGATGGCGAGGAGGCTCTCGCGATGGCTGCGCAGGAGAATCCAGATTTAATTATTTCGGATGTAATGATGCCGAAAATATCTGGTTTTGACATGTTAGATATTCTTCGTTCTCAACCTGAGACCAAAGATATTAAAGTAATTATGATGACCGCACTCTCAAGTGACGATCAACGCCAACGTGGCGAAACGCTCGGCGCCGATCGCTACTTGGTCAAATCCCAAGTCGGTATCGAGGATGTCGTAAACGCCGTTCATGAAGTGTTAGGTGACCAGCCAAATTCTAGTGCCCACACTAGCATGAGCACTGCGGCGGCGATGCCAGTTATCGAGGAGGCAGCTAAGGTCGCCGAGGCGGAAACTCCAGCCCCAGTGCCAGTTAATGTCGATGTGCCAACTACCGCCGAAACAACGATTAAACCACAGAACTCTTCAGAACCTGCGCCAGACGTCAACGAACAAATGGCCGGCGTGTCGCCAGAAAAAGCCGCCCCTAGTGAACCTGCTTCGATTATTCCTGAACCAGAAAACACCAATAAATAATTAAAAAACTCATAAATCATGCAAAATATTTCTCCATTAGCACCAGATCCGCAAGCGCAAAATTACGCTAATCGTCTGGATAACCTACTGAGCGAAAGCGGTGCGCCGATTAATAACCGTAGCATGATTTATTCTGCACCTGCCGTCCCGCAACAGCAGATGCCACAGCAACCAATGACTAACATTACTCCAACCACTAATCCGCAGCTTGCCGTAAACCCGGCTTCTATTCCTACGACGCAGTCGTATGCGGCGCAGGCGGTTGCAAGCAGCCAAGAACCAATCCCAACCATGGTTCCACCGCGCAATCCGCAAATGACATTATCCGCCGCCGTTCAGGGCTCGGCCGAGCCAACTGCGCCTGCAGTTGGATCTACTGCTACGATGCCTGGGCAGGCGCCTTTGCCGAATGCTGCCATGATGGCAGGTACGCCGATGCCACAGCCGATGCCTCAGCAAATGCCGCAACCGATGCCACAGCAAATGCCGCAACCGATGCCACAGCAAATGCCGATTGCACAACCGGCTCCAGCTCCGATGCCTCAGCAAATGCCGCAACCGATGCCACAGCAAATGCCGACACCGGCACCAATGCCAGAACCTCAGCCAGCGCCCGTTCCTATCCCTACGCCAACCCCGATGCCAGCTACCCCAGAGCCGGTACCAGCACCATCTCCTGCACCGGCACCGGCACCCGCTCCAGCGCCTAGTGCTCCTGCCGAACCACAGACACCGGTTAATAGCAACCCTCCAGCACCGGCACCAGATGCTCAGCCGATGGCTGATTTGAGCACCAAAAAAGTCGCGCCAAAGCCGAACCCATTGAGTAACTTGTCGCCAGAAATGATTCAACAAATCGTCAAAGCGACTAAGGTTAACACTGTACTAGAAGACGATGAAACCGTCGAGACGATTAAGCCGGCTTATATTACTGAGCTCGAGCAAGATTTAAGCGCTGACATGAATAATGAAGATGCTGGCCAGAGCAAAATGGCCGCCCTGATGTCTAACGAATTAAAAGACGACGAAGTAACGATTGAGGCTAGTAAAATTGAACGGCCAAAAGAAGTTGCGCTAGAGCCGGAACCAGAAGTTGAATTACCAGACGTATTAAAGGGAGCGCTCGAGAATGTCGCCACCGACAACCCGAATGTCAATTACGCTACTGATGAAGAAATCGCCGAAGCCGAAGCCGAGGCTGAGGCCGAAGCGGCCGCTGCCGCTGAAGCCGCCAAGAAGGCTCAAGAAAACGGCGAGACTACTTCAACTATAGGCGAAGCATCGTTTATGGATACTGATGCACAGGCTAACAATGAAGGCGACGGTCTCGGCGCGACCGGCCCACAAATGGCCGCTCAATGATGCGGCTCAACAAGTATATAGCCACCAATTTTGGAGTCTCGCGGCGCGAGGCTGATTTGTTGATTGAAAAAGGTAAAGTCACGATTAATGGCACTAAGGCCGAAATTGGCCAGCGGGTCGAAGATGGAGACAAAGTCCTCGTAGATGGTCATGCAATTGCCGCGCAGAAATTAGTGTATTTAGCCCTAAATAAACCGGCTGGCTATGTTTGCAGCCGCAAGCGTCAAGGTGAAACGCCAACGATTTTTGAATTATTACCCGAAAAATACCAGCAGCTAAAGAACGTTGGGCGACTCGATTGCGACACTTCAGGGCTAATCCTATTAACGAATGATGGCGATTTCGCTTTCCAGATGACGCACCCAAAATTCGTAAAGACCAAGATTTACGAGGCAGAAATAGACCGCGATTTAGAGCCACTACACCAGCAAATGATTGCCGACTTTGGTGTTGATTTACCAGACGGACGCAGCAAATTAGGCTTGGTACGACTATCAGACGAGGATCGTCGCCATTGGCAAATAACGATGAGCGAAGGGCGCAATCGACAAATTCGCCGCACCTTTGAGGCGGTGGGATACAAGGTAGTAGCGCTGCATCGCATCAAATTTGGTAATTATGAATTATCTGGCCTAGCTGAGGGCAAATTTACAGAGGTACAAAAAGCTTAAGCTTGACTTTTTAGACAACCTGTGCTATAATAGTAAGATATGGCCTAATTCTTCAAGAAGCGGGCCAATTTTGCTTTTATGCCGCTATTATTATCGGTACCCATCAACGTATCCATGCCGACACGTAGGAGCCCCATGGCAGTAACAAAGGTATGGTCGAGCTCGCGATCGGTAGCATTATCGATGCCAGCGATTTCTTCCGGTTCAATCAGGCTAACGATTGGCCGGCGCACAAATGGTAGATCTTTAAACCAGTCGCCAGTAGCTAACAATTCTGGAATAGCCGAGAGACTGGCGCCGCCGCCACAAAGCAAGATTTGTCCAGGGAGAGCCTCAAGGTTGTCAAATTCTTCGAGCGCAAGTTCAACGCCGGATTGCCAGACTTCAAGGTTGCGTTCAATGGCTTGGTCGAACTTTTTGCGAATTTCGGGTTTCATGCTCGGATTGTCAGCGAGGAGTTTGAGTTTTTCGGCGTCCTCAAGACTAAGGCCGAGACGCTCGGAAATCTGATGCGTAAAGCTGCGGCCGCCGATAGAAAACATCTTCGTGCCATCTACGCCGCCATCGTCAACTACAGCAATATCCGTGGTACCACCGCCAATATCCATAACGATACCAGAAAAACCAGATTCAAGGTCATCGCCAAGACAAGCGCGGCAAACCGCAAAGGGCTCTACGGCTACTGTTACAAGGTCGAGTTGGAGTTCATCACAAACGCGCTCAATCGCGGAAATATGAACCAGCGGCGCGAAGGCGGTGTAAATCTGAACGACCACTTCCTTGCCCTTAAAACCAATCGGATTCGTCACTTTGTAGCCATCAATACGCAACGAAACTAGTGCGGAATTAATTAGCCGGACCTCTACATCGGGGTTATTAGTTTCGGTGGCTACTTCAAGGCGCGCGCGTTCACCAGCTTTCTTTTGCACTTGCTTAATAATCTTGTGCATTTCTTCGTCGTTAATCGGCTTGCTTGCATCGGCACGGCGGAATTTGACCGAAGTGGTGTTGCCCTTAATCAGCTCGCCGGCAATACCCACCACTACATCGCGCGCACGCACGCCAGCCATTTCTTCGGCTTTAACGAGCGCTTCTTCGCAAGTTTTGGCGACACCAGCAATATCGGAAATGGCGCCCGCATACATATTCGTAGGAGCCTCATGCGCCTTACCGACACCAACGATTTTCATCGTGCCTTTGCCCTTCTTGGCGATTAGGGCCTTCACGAACTCGGTGCCAATATCGAGGGCAAGTAAATAATCGTCCGGATCTTTGGCTTTCGGTTTTTTGGGTTGTTCTTCGGGGGTATTCTTGCGTCGCTTCAAAAAGCTCATGATTAAGTCTATTATAGCACTACTGCCTAGATTAATCTTCAATCACGTAAGTAAAAATAACTTGTGGAACAGAGCGATCTTCTTCGTCTGGATCGGTTTTAACCAAAACGCCGCCCATGGCAAGATAAAATTGTTGCGCCGGTAAATTATATTTATTGCAACAAACAAAGAAATCGTTGTAGCCTTTTCCTTTAATAAGTTCACGCGCTTTCTCAAAGAGTTGGCGACCAAGACCTTTTCCTTGATGGTCTGGCAAGATATAAAGCATGCCAATATCTTGGTTGTAGCGCGAAAACGGATAGCGCGGCGTACCGCAGCTCATATAACCACAAACAAAGAGTTTGCCTTGATGATTACATTCTGCCACCCAGACATCTACATCTGGTGTTTCGATTAGTTGTTCGAACTTTTTAATATTATCTGGGATGCTGTAATTATCCAATTTGGCATCTGGATAGATGCCGCGATAAGTTGCCTCCCAAGTTATTTGTTTGACTTGCGCCATCGCAAGCGCATCGGCCTTAGTGGCCGGGCGAATGCGGTAGAAATCTGGCTGCATATGCTACTCCAAAATTGCTTTAATACGACGTACGCCAGCAGCGCTGGATTCTTCTTTCTTGATTTTGAAATGGCCAAGAACGCCAGTATGCTCAACGTGTGGGCCGCCACAGACTTCGCGGGAAATCGGGGCATCGAAATCACCAATCGTATAAACGGTAAGCCTGTCTGGATACTTATCCCAGAATTGACCGTGTGCCTTCAAAGTATCGCGGGCATAAGCTTTGTCGAATTCGTCACGCTGGACTTTATAGTCGGCTTTAATCCACTCGTTGACTTGATCCTCGACTTGTTGTTTTTCTTCGGGAGTCAACTTGCGATCGAGATTAAAATCAAAGCGGACACGCTCAGCGGTAATATTGCTACCCTGTTGGCCGATGTTCGGATCAATTAGCTTCTGCAACGCGGCAAGCAAGAGATGAGTGGCAGTGTGATATTTGGTAGTCTGTTCACCATGATCAGCGAGGCCACCCTTAAACATACCTTTGCTTGCAGTCTTGGAACGCTCGCGCTGTTCGTCGAGCGCAGCGTCAAATTCTTTGCGCCAATCTTCGCTGAGCGGAATATCTTGGCGATAGGCTTCCTCGACGGAAAGTTCAAGTGGGAAGCCATAGGTATCTTGAAGCATAAAGAGCTCTTTGCCGGTGAGACCGTCTTTTTGGAAACGGGCAAGTTCGCGCATGCCGCGACGGAGCGTACGGCGGAAAGCTTGCTCCTCATGGCTAAGCACATCAAGAACTTGTTCGCGGGTAGTCAAAATACTATCTGGAAGATCTTTGTAGTTTTCGGCAATCAGCGGTAAAACTTCGGCGAGGAAATCTTGCTCAATACCGAGGTTGAGCGCCTTTAAGATGGCGCGGCGGATCAAGCGACGGAGGGCATAGCCTTGTTGCTTATTTGACGGTTTAAGACCTTGCGCGGTCAAGAGATAAGCGCCACGCAAATGATCGGCAATCACACGCATTTCAGCGGTGTTGGATTCGTATTTTTTACCAGAAAGGGCGACTAGTTTGTCGACAATTGGCTTAAGTAAAGAGATTTGGAAGACGTCATAAGAGTCCATGGAAGCGGCCGTAATGCGTTCGAGACCAGCGCCAAAGTCGACGTTTTTGTGCTCGAGCTCCTCAAAACTACCATCTTCGAGGCGGCGATATTGCATAAAGACCTGATTGCCGATTTCCATGAAGCGAGCGCCGTCGGAAGCTGGGTGAGCCTTACCATATTTAGCTTCGTCTTGATGCTCTTCGCCAAAATCGTAGAAAACTTCGGAGTCTGGGCCACATGGATCACCAATTGGCGTGGTTTCGATGCCACCACCACGGGACCACCAGTTTTCTTTATCGTTGTAGAAGAAGATGCGCTCATTACCTTTGATGCCACGCTTGTCGCCGTTTTCGGCGGTATCAATCTCGGCAATATCGGCCTTGATGCCAGCCTCGGCAAAAACCTTCTGCCAAATGGCGGCTGCTTCATCATCGCGTGGGATGCCGTATTTTTCACTACCAATAAAGCAGGTAACGTAGATTTTCTGTGGGTCGAGGCCAATATCTTTCGTTAAGAAAGTAAAGAAGTTGCGAATTTGTTCTTCTTTGAAATAATCGCCAAGCGACCAGTTGCCGAGCATCTCAAAGACGGTAGTGTGGCGCGGATCGCCCACGTCGTCAATGTCTTGGAGACGCAAACATGGTTGCGAGTCGGTTAGGCGCTTGCCTTCCTTGTGCGGTTGGCCAAGTAGGTATGGCAATAACGGCTGCATCCCGGAGCCGGTAAATAATGTCGTCGGATCATTTTCAAGCACGAGTGGCGCTGGCTCAATCACCACATGGCCCTTGGATTTCATGAAATCCAAGTATTTTTGACGTACTTCACTTGCATTCATTGTTATATTGTACAATGTTTTCGCCTCTAATGATAGCGTAAGCGGTGCGGAAATTTATTGAGCTTCAATGATACCGCCACCAAGGCAGACATCGCCACGATAAAAGACTACGGATTGGCCAGGCGTGAGAGATTTTTGCTCTTCTGCAAAGGTCAGCACGCCATCTTGATAATCCGCCTCCACGAGCGGTGCGCGGTGACGAATGCGAGCTTGAATGTGCCGGCCGTCATCGCCGTGACGAAGAACCACGTCTTTGAGCTTAATGGTATTAGTCCAAAGTTTAAGCGAATTAAGATTTTGCGAGACATAGACAATATTAGCATCCATATCTTTTTTAACAACATAATATGGCAAGCCCGCTTTCAGATTGAGACCGTGACGTTGGCCAAGTGTATAGAAAATCGCGCCATCGTGCACGCCGATTTCTTGGTTAGTTTCAAGCTCAATAATCTTCCCCGGTTTTGTTTCAACAAATTCTGATAGAAAATCTTTCATGTTGGCCTCGCCGACAAAACAGACCCCCATGGATTCAGCTTTATGTGCAACGCTAAGGCCGATGTCGGCGGCTAAAGCTTTCACTTCTGGCTTGAGCATATCGCCAACTGGGAAAATAGTTTTTTCGATAATATCCTCAGTGATGCGATAGAGAAAATAAGTTTGGTCCTTATTCTCATCCTTAGCTTTTAACAGCGCGCGACCATTAGTTTTAGCATAGTGGCCAGTTGCGATTTTCTCGGCACCCTGTTCAAAGGCAGTTTCGGCGAAGAGTTTAAATTTAATCTCTTGGTTACACATAATATCCGGATTTGGCGTGTTGCCTTTTTGATATTCGGCCAACATATAGTCCACAACTTTTTGTTTGTATTCAGATTCAAAGTCAAATACGCGAAAATCGATGCCAAGCTTTACTGCCACACGTTTAGCGTCGGCAAGGTCTTCCGCCCATGGACATTTCATGCCCGGAAGATTCTTGCTCCAGTTTTTCATATAAACACCAACGACTTCGTGGCCTTGCTGCTGCAAAAGGTAGGCCGAGACAGCCGAATCAACACCACCGGACATACCTAAAAATACTTTCATTAAAAATATTATATCATCAACACAATAAATAAGAGAAAAATCAAGCGGTTACGAGATGACGTTTATGCTAAAATATTATTAGTACTAATTAACGGAGGTGGGATGTTTTATCCTAATCGACAAGCCTTGGGCGACCAGCTTGCGGTGAAACTAACCCAATATAAAGATACTGATTCGATTATTTTTTGCCTCAAAAAGAGTTCCCTCCTTTCTTGCATTGAATTAGCCGCTCATCTACACGCCTATATTTATATTTTGCAATACTCGGAGATTGCCGATCCATTCGATATCACCAGAAATCTCGGTGCAATCACGGCTAAAGGTGAGTTTGTGCTGAATCCTGAAATATCCCAAAGCGAGTATGACTATATTAATTCAGACTTTATGAGCGTAATTGAAGAACGGAAGCGTTCCGCTTTCTCTAAAATTAATGCCGAGGCGAATCCGAATCCGAATTTTGATCTAAGGGCTTTTAATAATCGTAATGTGTTATTATTTGCTGATATCTTAATGACCTCTTTCCAAATTCAGATTGCATTAAACATCCTAAAGGCTTATAGCCCAGCTAAAATTGCTGGCACTTGCGGTAATATCACCTCTGCAATTTCCGATAAATTCCAAATTGAAACTGACGGATGCACTTACATGGACATTCTGCCAAATACTTTCTTTGACGACGATCATTATTTTGACCAACCAGATACTTACAGCGAAGAACAAAAAATAAGTATGGCCAATAATATTAGCCTATATTGGGCGTAAAGGAGCACCAAATGGACCAAAAAGATAAAAACCCTAACAATCTCACCGAGGCAGAGATGAACGGCGCTAAGGCCGTCGTGAATCGTATTACCGAAGCGTATTCTAGTAAGGTCGTCGGTCAGGACGAGCTGCGCCTTTGTATGCTGGTCGCGATTATTGCCGGTGGGCACGTTTTGCTCGAATCTGTGCCAGGCCTCGCAAAAACTTTAGCTGCCAAAACCATCGCGGAAGCTGCAAGTGGCACTTTTAGTCGTATCCAATGTACGCCAGATTTGCTGCCGAGCGATATTATTGGTACGCAAATTTTTAACTCCAATTCAAACAGTTTTGAAACAAAAATTGGTCCGGTCCACGCCAATTTCGTTTTGCTGGATGAGATTAACCGCTCTAGCGCCAAGACTCAAAGCGCTATGCTCGAGGCAATGCAGGAGCATCAAGTTTCCCTTGGTGGCGTAATGTATAAAATGCCAGAACCTTTCGTAGTGCTTGCTACGCAAAACCCAATCGAGCAAGAGGGTACCTACGAGCTACCAGAAGCGCAGCTTGACCGTTTTTTGCTGAAAGAAATTGTTGGCTACCCAACGCGCAATGAAGAATTGCAAATTTTAAATTATACGCTTAGTGGCGCTACCACTAATACACTTGAGGATGACCAAAAAGTTTCCATTGATGACGTCAAGAAGATGCAGGGTCTTGCTAAGCGCGTGGCGGTGGATGATTCTATTAAAAATTACATAGTGAATATCATTACTGCTTCTCGCAACCCACGCGAGTTAATCGATGCATCGCTTGCACGTTACGTTGAGTATGGCATTTCTCCGCGTGGCGCAATCGCTTTAATGCAAGTTGCGCAAGCTATCGCCTTAATTGATGGTCGTACATATGTCATCCCAGACGACGTGAAGCGTCTACGTTACGCCGCTTTGCGCCATCGTATTATTCTCAACTTCGAAGCTGCCGCTGACGAAGTTCATTCTGAAGCTATCATTGATGCCATCTTTAATAAAATTCAAACCCCATAATATACACTGATGCCAAGCTATCTCGTCAAAGTTCGCAAAAAAATGGACATTTATTCGCAGAGACGGTCGCGAAATGTCCTATCTGGAAATTACGGTTCTGTCTTTAAGGGCCGTAGTATGGATTTTGACGATTTACGTGAGTATACCTATGGCGACGATGTAAAAGATATCGACTGGAAATCAACCGCCCGCTCCAATAAAATCATGGTCCGGCGCTATATCGCCATTCGCAAACACAACATATTAGTTGTTGCAGATAATGGGCGCGCAATGAGCACCTTGGCGCCAAGCGGTGAAACTAAAGGTGAAGTGGCGGCTTTTTGCGCCGGCGTGATAGCTTATGTTGCGCAACGTCATGGTGATTTAGTAGGCATGGTTTATGGCAATAAAAATAGCAGTAAACGCTATGCCATGAAAGAAGATACGGCCTACATAGAAAACTTTCTCGATAAATATGCTAAGTCTGTCAGTACAGACGGCGATGCGAGCGATATTAATTCCCTGCTCACTTACGTTACAAAATCTTTTCGCGAAAGAATGTTCATTATAGTGATTACCGACCCCACTAGTGCGGCTACGGTCAATCGCGAATTAATTCGACGCTTAAACGCGCGTCATGAACAAATGTATATTTTAATTGAAGATTCACCGATGACGAATAATCTTATTTCTGACCAATCCGTTAATGACATCGAAGGTGATATTCGATTACCACATTATTTCCGCACAAACAAAAAGATAGCCGCTGCCGAAACTCAATTCCGCGCTAATCAATGCGAACTAATCGCAAAAGGCCTACGCCGTTTCGGCATCGTAAGTTGCTCAATAGATAGCACCGATCATGCAATTCCGCGCATTTTCCAAATGTTAGAGGAGCAAAAACATGTCCGGCGATAGTGATTTGTTTTATGGCCCAATGTTTTACAATATCGCTTGGACTTTAATTGGCGTGGCTCTGATTAGCCTCGGTATTGCTACTGTTGCGCTGATATTCTTCTTTACACGTAAAAAGAAGATCCGCACACTAGAAACCTTAAAGGTTGAGGAGCCGAAACAAATTGACTTAGCCGAACTAAAGAAAAAGTATCTTGGCCTAATCGACCAAGCCGAGCGCAATTTCAACAACCATATGATAAAAGCCTCGGTTGCGCATCAGCATTTTAGCTTGATTGTGCGTATGTTTTACGCAGAAGCGCATGGTTTTCATGCCGACTTAATGACTCTTACTGATCTTAAGAATTCCTTTAAGCAAGATTTGGTGGACTTAATTGAGCAGTATTACCCAGATGAGTTTGATACGCTCGAAAAAGGTAGCGTAAAAGATGCCGCGGAAAAAGCGCGTGAATTGATAAGGAAACAGTAATGTTGTATCCGTGGCTTTTTATTCTTCCGGTACTAATGCTTGCGCTAATTATTGGTTCTTGTATTGTGGCGCATCAAGCTAAAAAACATAAAAAAACTAAGCAGAAAAAAGTATTAATTTCGCATACAAATTCTATTCGCAATTTAGACGAATATAAAAAGGCTCAAAAGAACTACTTGTTCCTACTATTTTTGGGCGCCTTATTCCTATTTGGTTCGCTGTTTATGGCGACCATCGCCGCATCACGACCAATCACGCTAAGTCTCGTAAAAACCGAGTATGCTAACCGCGATATTTCATTATGCCTTGATGTGAGTGGGTCAATGGATTCGATGCGCGACGACATGATAGGGCACCTAGAAGAAATTGTTTCTACCATGAAAGGTGAGCGTTTTAGTATCACAATCTTCGATGGTTCAGTTGCAACAATTATGCCATTTACCGACGATTATAATAGCGCAATTGAGATGCTGAGAAACATTAAGGACGATTTATACGTTTTCAGTTTTGGCGTTCATGAATATACTTACGGTTCATCTTTGGCCGGCCCAGGATTGGCGGGCTGTGCCCAATCATTTGACCGCCTAGGCGAAGCCGAGCGGTCGCGTTCAATAATAGTTTATACAGATAACCTTGCACCAGATTCGCAGCCGATTAATATTTTGCAAGCGGCTAAATTTGCAAAACGTTATGGCATTACGGTTTACGGCATAAATCCGATTGATAACAGCACCGATGGACAATATCAAGGACCCGCTGCTAAACAATTCACGGAAGCTGTTGCACTCACGGGCGGTTCATATTATGCAGCTGGCGCAGAAAATACCGATATTTCTTCAATCATTGACCAAATCATGGAACAGCAAGCGGCGTTGGTGGAAGGCGCAGACAAATATGCAAAAGTTGACGTACCAACCGTTCCTATCATTATTGCCGCAGTTTTAGGCTGTCTGTATTTAGTTGTCGTATGGAGGTTGCGTCTATGAAGTTGATGCCCGTGATTCCATTATGGCTAATCGTAATAATATGCGTTGGAATAATTGCGCTATTTGTTTGGTGCATTATCGGGAAAAAACGCCGTACAATTGATAATTTCCGTCGCATCGGGATATTGCTGATACTGGTATTATTATTGCTCCGCCCGGTTTTCCATGGTGGATATAGCGAAGCCCAACTCACGAATTTAAATGTTTATTTCTTAGTCGATTTAACTAATAGCATGGTAGCGAAAGATTGCGAAAATGGTGAGATGCGGCGTTTTGAAAAAGTTAAGCAAGACATCAAAGATGTTGCACGACAATTTCCTGGCGCGCAATATGCCGTTGTCGCGCAAGATATTTCGACTTATGTCGCAATGCCGTTATCGACTAGCCTAGATAGTTTGAACACCTACGCCGATGCTTTGTGGCCGAAATCGGAATCGCTTAGTAGGGGCACCAGTTCCGCAAACCTACTCGAAAAAGCGCTTGAACAAATATCGGATTACGACAAAGAACACCCCGAGCGAGTCAATGTACTATTCTTCATGAGCGATGGCGAAGATACTTCAACCAGCACGTCATCTTCATATGTACAACTCAAAAAGCACGTGGCAACTGGCGCAGTGCTGGGTTACGGTACGAAAGATGGTGCCCCACTTCAAAAAATAAGTTATCTCGATCCGAAAGAATTTTACGATAGTTTCATCACTGAAGGCGGCTATTTAGATAAACATCATTTGTCCAAAATTGACGAAACAAATCTCAACAGTATCGCCTCGCAGCTAGGGTTTAAGTATTACAATCGTACAAACGGAAGTCTAGCCGAGAATTTTAACACTGAAGTAACAAATAATGTTGAGATAACTGGCATACAAGACGTTGATGCGTATTTTGAAATATATTGGATTGTTGCCTTAGCCTTTATCGCCCTTTTGTTATGGGATTTGTCCGTAACGTTAACGCGCGTCTTACAAGAAAGAGAGGTGAAATAATGTTAAACCTTGACCCTGGCATTGTCGACCAGAATAAAATCCGATTTGCGCGACGGAAAAAGTTATTGAAGTTTTGCATTTTCCCAGTAATTCTCTTGGTACTTGCTGGCGCATTCTTCCTGCGAACTAGTTTTTATAACCTCGTTTATGGATTAGCTTATAGTAATCGTAATTTTGATACGCCAGTTTCATTATCGTCAATGCAGCTAATTGGAAATAATATCCAGCCATATTTAGCCTATTATAATCGCGGCACAGCGGAGTTAAACTTGGCACAATACGATGAAGCAGAAGAAGACTTCCGTGCTAGCTTGCGCGAAAATCCGCCCAAAGAATCATATTGCATGGTTTGCGTTAATCTAGCTTACAGTATTGAAATGCAGGCCGATCGTGCCGTACAACGAAGATTATTTGATGACGCGCTAGTTTTGTATAACCGGGCAGAATCAATTTTGTTCGAGAATAACTGCGCCAGTAAGACTGATGATATTAATGGCACCGATAAAAAAGCCCAGGAATCAAAAGAGCGTATCGACAGCAAACGCCGTAGGGCAGTTGCGCAAATGAACAATAGTGGCGAGAGTGAAGGTGGCGAAGAAGGCGGCGAAGAAGTTACCAATGAGGAATTTAATAATATCATGAAAGACTTCAAGTCTAACGATGGTATCTACGAGGTTCATAAAGGGCTCGGCAAAAAAGGTGCAACCGGATCTGGCAACGTGTCGACCCCTTGGTAATTAACGAGCTAAACGATGCAACTCATTCTCCACGATTTCGTGGAGAATTTTACTGAATTCAGCAATTTGCTCGGCGGTCGTCAGTTTGCCCATTGTAATACGCAACGATCCGGCAATTTCTTTATCATTTAAGCCAATAGCTAGTAAGGTCGATGATTTGACACCTTTACTTGCTGAGCAAGCCGCGCCGGTAGAAACATAAACTTGGCGATCTTCTAGGGCAAAAATGAGGCGTTCTGCGTCAAGACCCAGCAAAGAAATTGGCAAATAATTTGGCAATTGAATTTTGTCTTTGCCCAAGAAAATGATATTTGGTAAATCTGCGAGTCTTTTGCGCAAATCATTTTTTAATTCCGCTAAGCGTTTGCGTTCAGAATAAAGATGCTTTTCGGCTTCGGCAATAGCCGTTGCAAAAGCTATGGTAGCAGGAACATTTTCGGTGCCGCTGCGCAGCCCCATTTCTTGGCCGCCGCCAACAACTAGTGGCTGTAAACGCACGTTGTGCCCGACATAGAGTGCGCCAATGCCCTTTGGACCATAGATTTTGGCAGCATTCAAAGTCAGTAAATCTACGCCAAGACGAGCAACCTTAACTTCCATCAAGCCAAGACCTTGTGAGGCATCGCAGTGAAAATAAAGCGGAACTTTTTCGCCCGCAAAAGCACGACGTTCACGCTCAGCTTGAATGATATGTGCTAAATCGGAAATTGGTTGAATCGTTCCCAGCTCTGAACACGCCAAACATACTGAAACAAATTGTGTTTTTGGTGATAATTTTGCCGCAAAATCGTCCAAATCCACGCGACCGTTTGCATCGACTTTGATTAGCTGATAATTCCCCGCTCGTTTAGCGTTTTTTATCACGGCGGCATGTTCCACGGCAGATATTAGAACTTCCGCATCAGAGTCTGTTTTAATCAAAGAAAATGCTAGATTGATTGACTCAGTAGCGCCAGAAGTCATGACAAGATCGGCACCTTTTGCGCCGATTACATGCGCAATTTCATCCTTCGCCGCCTCATAATGGTGGCGTACGTCAACGGCAGGCAAATATGCCGCCGACGGGTTAAAAAAGAGTTCGCTAAAATATGGTGCCATTGCTTTTTGCGCCTTTTCGGAAAGTGGCGTTGCAGCGGCATGGTCTAAATAAATCATGTTTATATTATATCAGTTATAACGATGTTTCTTTGGCAAAGCCATTTTGTACCATGGAATGACTAATAACGACACAACGAGAGCAATCCACATGATATATTGCTCCCAACCCATCACGATAAAGAATAATAGCGCCGCAAACCCCATAGTGCGCCCAATCGATAAACCTACTTCAACTAAACATTCAACCTCAAGACGATATGATGAATCGTGTAGATGCGTGCCAAGAACCCCATGAAGACGTGCCATCGTGACCGTGCCATCAAATAAGCCACCCACAACACCTTGCATAAATATATACAGTACAATGGCAAGCGCGGCATTGCTCGGATAAATAATTAAAGCTAAAGGCAAAAGTATGACGGCCGGCATAAAGGTTAGTAACATAGTTTTCTGCTGACGCTGATTTTTGAGACGGCGATAAATCATCACCAACACAATTGCGATAATTGCCGAAAGTGAAGTAAAAAGACCTAGATCTAATTCAGAGTTAACCGAACGATACAATTCTATCTGCGAAATTACAAGATAGGCCGAACTGCAAATAACCAAACCGCGCACAAAGGCGAAACATAATAGTTTTTGGAGCGATTCGTGCTTTTGGATGATAGCAAATATTTTAGACCATGAGTGAGACGATGTAATAGTCTTGCTCGATGGATGAAAGCAAAGCGATAACAATAATTGCATAGCAGAAATCGCCAGCACGACGTAGGCAGCGTTAGTGTAACCGTTAATGCCAATTACGAAACCAAGCACGGACGGCATGACGATTTTGACGATTTCCGTAAGAATCGTAGTTGTGCCACGAAAGCGGATAAGATGCGTTTCTTCAACTTCAGAAACGTCAAAGAACACTTTTGGACGCCAATACATAGACGCCTCCATGGAGCTCAAAATGGCTAATACGTACGGATAATAAAAAGCGGTTGAATCCAGCAGCATAATGGCCGCAATTTCAAGCAGCGAAAAGACCATACTAGCGCGCCAAGCGGCAAGTTTGTGGCGACGATAAAAGTTTAGTAGCAAAACCGCTAAAACGCCCATGGCTGCATAGCGAACAATGCTATATATTACGAAATTTATCGGCGAATTTTCGAGCGAAACGTTGATCATGTGCGCCATCAAAAAGACATTCATGAACGATGACTTACTGCTCAGTAAAACATCGGAGGCAATCAAAATATTTTCATTCGTACGTAAGGCGCGCAGACGTTTAAACATAAGCATATTTTAACACTGCGCGCTTAAGCGGTCGAGATTAGTTGGAAGTTTTTTGCTCTACGGCATTAGCAACAATCGAAGGTGGAATCATCACGTCACCGGCTTCATTGTATTTCGATAACAACATCGTGCACGTAAATTCATCGACGCCAGACATCAGCGAGCTGAAATCATAATCAAGTTTATTAATACGACCATATTTATCGATATAAACGTCAACTTCAATTTCGCCGTCTAGGATTTTGTAATTCGCATCTTCAGACATATTATTTGCGGTCGACATTAAATCTCTTAATTCGGCAGCGGTCATTTTTAGTTTGTAGTGACCATCCGATACTTTTACGGCCTTATCGGCAGTGGTGAGCTTAGCGGCTACGAAATCGATATCGAGAGTGTGCGAAGCGCCGCTGTGCTTGAGCCAAGCTGGCTTTTCATCCCCGCCGCCCATCATGCCGATTATGTCGCCAAGATCGCCACCAAGCGACGTTTCCGGGTTCTGATAATAGTCTACGCCGTTATAGAAATCGGAATAAGTGTCCATGGTAATTTGCATATTCATGACCGTGGTCATCGCCATGCTCACATGTTCGCGTTGATGTTTTTCATCGACAACGCCGCTACCTTTCGTATCAACATTTATACCGCCAACCTTTAAGCTCATCGTGAGATTAACCGCATAATTGTCGTATTTATGGTTGAAAGTTACAGCATCCGGAGCGTCTTGTAATTCGAATTTGATATGATATTCACTATTATCAATTAAGTGCGCATTTGTCACAACAAAGTAAACTTCGTCGTAGTCTGAATAGTCGGCGCTCTTAACATTGACGGAAGAACTTGCCTCATTGATTGTTGACCAGTTGTCGCCTTTTTTGCCAACTAAAAAGCCACTGATATAATCATTTTTAGTCTCGAAATCAAGCGTCCAATTTTCGCCTAAAGTATAATAATGCGTAGCGCCAGCATTGATTTTAACATCTAGGTCAAAGCTGTAATCTCCATCATTCTCAAAGTTTACTCCACTCCGATCCTGAATGAGAGACTGATTCTCGTAGTCTTTCGATATAGCACGATAAGCGGCATCATTAATGACTTTCATTAAATCAGAGCGGCTAGTTTGGTTTTGAATATACTGATATGGATCAGTTTGCTTATGCGCTTCTGTTAATGTTTTATATCCATTCTCGACCAATAAATCATACGAGTAGAAATAAGGATACTGACCATAGCCGTGATCGCCGCCATCGCTCACGATGTGCTTAAGACCGGCGCTTGAACGGGTAGCATAAATATATGACCAGTCGCTCAAGAAAGAACCGCGCTCTTTTGGGCTGACCTTAACGCTCGACATATTGGCTAATGCTTCTAGGTAATCATACGGATCGCCGCTAGGGCATTGAGCGTATCGATAAGAATTACGAGTATTGCAAATTATTTTGTTCTGATAATGATGAAATAATTCATGATTAATAACCTGCGAGCCCTTCGAGCTACTATCGCCCTTAAGTGCCTTGGTGTTTACTACTACGTGCGGCCACGCTACAGCGCCATCTTCATCAATCAAATCGGTTAGTTGCCCCATCGTCATACCGAAATCACACAGTGCGTTTGAATCTTCACCGCAGCCCAATGAATAATAGGTAGCCAAGGTCTTATCACTCTTCGTATCTAGAACATAAATATTCATTGCTTTAGTGACCATGGAATTGGAAATGTTTTTGTCTTTAAGAAGACGGTTCACCATTTCCTTGTAGCCACCGTTGCGTTTGTTTGACAGGATCGACTCAAAACCATATTCGTAGCCTGTCGTTTCGCTATATTTGACGAGATTAGTCTCTAGGTCGCTTGCTAGCTGCTTTGCTTGGTCGTCCGTAATTGCATCATCGCCGGTCGTTGTGTACCAAATCAAGAAATGGTCATTGCTTGAGGCAACCACCGAATCGAGACGATGGAGGTATGTTTCAGCACGTTCTGTATCTTTCGCCGCCAAAATATTACCCGTCACAGCGGTTTCTTTATCCTCCGATTCGGCGACACCGAAAGCAACGTCCGACAGATAATAATGACGAGCAAATTCCTTACGCGCTTCTAAACTAATGTCGGTTTTATGCTTGTTTACGAAATCGATTGCATAGTCTACATCACTTGCGCCCGTAACGGCGTTGTCGTCCGGACGATATTTAGAGTCGAGCTTAGAGGAATCGAATTCTGAATAGGTTAGTTGTTTGAAATAATCGTCTGCCGTAATTAGACCAGCATCAAAATCAACATTTAATTTAGCGATGGTCGTTAGGGCTTCTGGTGCAGGAGTTTTCTTAGCGTGTTCTGCTTGGCCGGCATCGCCCTTCTTGAACAGTAGGAAATATGCTGCCACGCCGCCGCCGATTAACAGGATGACAATAATTAAAATGATGAGGAGTTTCTTGCCTTTTTTATTTTTAGCTGGAGCGTCAGTGGAGTTAGCGGTTTGTGCCTCTAAGTCGTGCGCGCCATTATCAACAACGGGTTCGGGTGCTGGCTCCGGCTGAGAGGCGAGCTCAGGCTCGGAAACCGGCTCTGGCTCTGGTTCCGGTTCTGGCTCTGGCACAGATTCAGTAGCGTCCTGCTCAAAGATGTTAGGTTCATGCGGCTCTTCGCTTTTTGGTTTCGTCGCAGCAGCTTGTTCAAAGATATTTGGTTCATGCGGCTCGTTCGACTTATCGAGCGGCTCGCCAAAAATGTTTGTCTCTCCCATCAAAAACTCCTTCTTATTACTATTATTTTAGCATAAGAAGGATGTTTTATTTATTATAGATACGAGTTTTAACTAATTCGAGATAGGCTTTCGTGGCAGCCGTAAAGTGTTCAAGTTCTTCGCCGGTCACTTTATGATAACCGCCTTCACCAATTTTCTTATAGACACCATTCTCGCGAACTTCATAGCGAATAATCTGTCCGTTTTCACTCCAAATCCAAACGTTTTTCTGCAAACAGAAAAATTCACGCGAGCGACCAGCCGGAATTGCACCAAAAAGCGTACGGCCAAGCGCCGACTCGGCGTTGATTAAATTGCGCTCCACGGATTTGCGGCGATCCTTATAATTTGGCGCCGGCTTGGGAGTTAATAAATGTTGTTTAAGATTGAGTTTCGGCATGCGATTACCTCATCAGAGATGGCGCTTAATTCATCGTAGAGGGCGCGGTCTTGGATGGCATCGGAAACTACTGGAAAAGCTTGATCGATAACGATTGGCGTAGCTGGAGTAACCGGGTTAGCATCGAGCGCAACTTGTTGTGCGTCAAAAACGGCACCCATGGTCGGAATTTGATAAACAGAATTGCTAGTATCTTCGTAGATTTCCATGATGTCCTCCCTTTTTTATATTTTGAAGATTTTTTCAGCGTTTTCAGTAGTGATTTTTGCCACCACCTCTAAATCCTGCCGATAATAATCCGCTGCCCATTCGGCTATATTTTTTATATAACCTGGCCTATTCATTATACCACGAAATGGTTTTGGTGTCAAGAAGGGGGCGTCAGTTTCGAGTACGATTCGCTCTAACGGCGGATGCGCAATGTCGGCAAAAGTCGCGAGGCCATTTACGCCAAAATAAAAACCCTCATCAAGACCGAGTTGCATATTCTTTTTTGAATCTGAATATGAGTGTAAAACAGAGGTTGGTAAATGGAAATTACGATATATGGGCCAAAAATCATCAAAAGCGTCGCGAATATGAAAACTGACCGGCAATTGGCGATCTTGCGCGATTTGTAACATAGTTTCAAGCAAATAGCGTTGAAAATCCTTATTATAGCCCTCAAAATGATAATCTAAGCCGATTTCGCCAATAGCCACGAGTCTTTTATCGTCCAGAATTGCTTTAACGCTTTCAAGGCCGGCTGCGAGCTTGACCTTATCGCCATCGTAATCATTTGGGTGGTAGCCAAAGGTCCACCAAACCTCTGAATGTTGGTGCGCAAAATCACAGGCGGCTTCAGAATCGAGCGGATCGGTTCCAATAACAATACACTTATCCACGCCATTAGCATGCATGTGAGCCAGATTTTCGTCCGTCTTGGATAGGTCAAAAAACTGTTTATCATGCAAATGGCAATGCGAATCAATTAACATATTGGCCTTCTAGCCGCGCGGCGGTTCACCCTCTGGGTCATCGAGCAACTTTTTGCTCTTAATTTCATAGCGACGGCCGTTGACTGGAGAAACAAAGTAATCTTCGCTGAGGAGATTAACGAACATGCCAAGATCTTTTTCGTCCATAATAATAATCTTGCCCTGGTCGTCGGTCATCAGTTCAAGTTGCATTTCGTCGGCATAATCAAGCAATTGGTCTTGTTTCATTTCGCCAACTTCAATGGCTTGAAGTTTCTTGATGAGTGGCTTTTTATCTTCAAGGAGAGCATTTAATGTAAGCCCCTCTGGGAAGCTGAGGCTATAGGCCTCTTGAAGCTCTTTAGCTTTCTGCTCAGAAATGACTTGCGACTTATAGTCATATTGGAAGAGTTTTTCGAATTTAGATTGGTTGAAAATCACGATTTGGCCGTCAACGATAGCGGTTTCATTGCCTTCTGGCACCTTAATTGCGATATCGGCTGTGAGTGGCTCAAAGCTTTCGCCATTAAGTTCCCAACCGAGTTTGCCTTTAAGTGCGGAGCTGGCGGCGAGATTCTTTGCGATATAGAAAGTCTTTTGGCCGTCATCGCCAGGATAAGTAAACTTAGCAACGATACCCTTGATGCGCTTGAATTCGTATTCGTCATCCGTGAAGAATGCAATATCTTTATACTCGTTCTCAATTAAATGAATTAGGGTTTCGGCGCGACCAACTTTTGACAATTCGATGCGATAAATAACTTTATCTTCGCCATCGGATAGCTCATATTCGCGACATTCAAGACCCTTATCGGCTTCTTTAATAATGTATTCGACCGCCTCAAGCATAAACATGCTCTTGATGGCCTGCATCAAAGCATCACTGTAGCGCACTTTATATGGCGTATAGTTCTTGTTAAACAAAAACAGCTCAACCGAAACGTTATTTTTTACTTCATCGACGGAATTTGCCCACTGAAAAACGTCAAATTCTGACTGGTCAGCTGCAGTGGTTTTTTGTTCCATTATTCTCCTCCTTTGTACTCTGTTATTATAGCAGATTATTCGGCTAGCGCCGCGTCTAGCTGCGGATCTATCTCTTTATTGATTTGGTCAAAAGTGCGTTCGACTTCTTTATCTGGTGTAATGCCTTCCTTATTAATATTGATGCCTTTTGGTGTGTACCATTTAGCAATCGTGACGCGGAGTACTTCGCCGCCGGAAAGCGTTTCTAGCGACTGTACACTGCCCTTGCCATAGGTTTTCTCGCCAATTAAAGTCGCCTTGTCGTAATCCTTTAGTGCGCCAGCAACGATTTCGGAAGCGGAGGCGGTGGAGCCATTTACTAATACGACCGTCTTAATGCCCGAGAGTGTCGCTTTGCCGCGATCGGCATAAGTTTTCGTATTATAAATACCATTTGCGGATTTCTGCTCGAGTACAAGTTCACCGTCAATCCAAAGCGAAGCTACATCTTTTGCGGCACTAACGTAGCCACCACCATTACCACGCAAATCAAGTATTACTTTATTGACGCCTTTTTTAATAGCCTCTTCGGCTTTTTCGCGGGCGAGCCGACCAGTATCCTCGTCAAAGCGAGAAATGGTAATGATGGCGGTCTTGCCGCGATAATCAGCATAGACGCTGACATTATTAATGACTTCGCGAATTAAATCAAAACTGATTTCTTTGTTGTCGCGCATAACTGTCAGCTTAACCTTTGAGCCCTCGGCACCACGCAATTTCTTTGCGACGTCTTCGACGCTAAGCATCGATATATCTTCGTCATCGGCTTTATAAATAATGTCACCTGCGAGCACTCCGGCACGACGAGCTGGGTTATCCGGCGTAGTGCGCAAAACTTTAACGAGCCCATCGCGTTGGCCGATTTCGACACCGATGCCAGCACCAACATCGCCATTCAAATCTTTGTTAAAGTCTCTGTATTCTTGGGCGGTCATATAGTAGGTATAAGGATCGCCAGCCGCGTTGACTAAACCGCGCTTGGCTTCTTGGACGACTTTCTCGGGGCTAATTTCACCATCAAAATCATAGCTCAGTTCTTCATATAATTCATTGAGCGAACTAAAATCAATTTTCGCTGTCGTACGGCCGCCTAAATAAGGCGAAAACTCTTTAGAGATATTGTCGAAATTGGCACCCAACAAAATACCGGCCGCTAAACAAATCGCGCCAACTACGATGGCCGTAGTGAGGTTTACTTTTTTCTCGGTTGCGGGACTGCGATAATAAAGGTCGCGCGTCTCATTCTTGGATAAATTAGCTTCGCGTTTATTAGTCATAGACTAATTTTAACACGAAGCTTATGTTTATACCTTAAAATGGTTGGATTTAGCCGCCGAAATAAATGTAATCTTCAAACATGCTCTTATGCACGGTCATGACGGAGAATTCACCGCGCGTCCAGTTGTATTGCGAAACTTTAACCGTAGTGCCATCAGTCCATTCTACCCATGCCGCATGGCCATAACGACCAGCTTGACGGATAGCAACCGAACCAACTTTCGGCACATTTGATACGCGATAACCGGCAGCGCGAGCGTTGGCTGGCCACTGCTTAGCGTTGCCACGGCCGCCCCAGCGAAGCGTAATGCCATAATTTTGTTCAACTTTCCAGGCTGTATAGCTTACACATTCACAGACATACATGCCCCAGCGATCAACGAAGGAATCAATGCCGCCTGGACAGTACTTAGCGTACGGATAACCACCCTTATTGGGGTCACCCGACGTAATGTGCGCATTTAAGATGCGAGCAGCTTCTTGATTAATGCGATACTGCTCATTCTGAAGAGCTTTGCGCTGTGCGTCGACCTCATTCTTTTTATTGACATATTCGGTTTGGCTGCTACGAGTCTGCGCAAGGAGCTCGGCTTGCTGTTTTTCGGTGGCGGCGAGTTCGGCTTTTTGCTCCTCAAGATCAGCCAAAATCATTTCGGCATTTTTCTTCTTAATCTCAAGTTCGCGCTTTAAATTCTTATTCTCCTCAACGATGGCAGCTAGGGTGTCAGACACACTAGATAGACGCACTTCCTCGTCAACGAAGGACGAAAAGTTTTCCGAAGAAGCGAGACGCTCAATCGTAGAAATACTATCGTTGTAATAATATTGGGCAATAACGTAGCCAATCGTTTCGGAATTTTCGGCGATACGCTTTTCAACTACTTTGATATCTTCAAGAATCTGTTCATACTCGGCTTGTTCGAGTTCAATTTCGGCCTTGAGTTTGGCTTGCTGATTCTGCAAAACGGCGATTTGATTTTCAATAGTTTTAGCCTGAGCGGCAAGTTCGGCGGCCTTGGCATTCAAATCATCAACTTGGCCCTGAAGCTCATTGATACGTTCGCCTAGCTCGTGGCTTTGGGCGTTAAGCTCATCTAGCCGCTGTTGCTCAGCGTCAGTCAAAGCGACGGACGGAATCGTAAGAATAGTAGCAAAAATAGTAAGACAGGCGAGTGCGATAATACCGATTGGACGCCGTAATTTCATAAACCTACCATAGCATAAGCGAAAAAATTTTGCAAGTGGGTAGATATTGGGATCTTCTCTGTTAGATTTTGGCGTCTAAGTATTTGCGCGCAGCGAGCAACGCCGAAATAACGCCAATTAGAATACCAACGGCAAGCAAGGCACCCGCGCAGAAATACCAATAGTTTTGCATGAAGACTATTGAGCTATCAAGAACAGAACCGATACTATGGTGCAAACCAAAGGCGGCAGCATAAACGACTATACCAGATAAGGCGGCAGCCACAACACCATATAGCGCAGCTTCAACTACAAATGGGCCAATAATAAACCATCGGCTAGCACCGACTAGGCGCATCATGTAGATTTCTTCCTTACGATTAAAGATGGCCATCCGAATCGTATTAAACACAACGAGTACCGCAATTAGCGCAAAGATACCAGCGGCCGCTAAACCGATAATCTCAATACGATTCATGATGCCCGCGATGCGATCAATGGTTTCGCGGTGGCTGGAAGAATAGCTCGGTGGACGGGCATCCAACATATTAATCATGACTTCGGAATTATTCACGAAATCTTCAAGCTCGCTGGTATCATTAAGATTTTTGAGTTTAACGTTAATCGTCCACGGAATTTTGTTTGGCGCCTCATAGAGACTTTCAATATAAGCCTCATCTGTAATATTGCTTTCTTCAATCAACTTTTTAATTGACGCATTGTTTGCGTCTTCTGGCGAGGTGGAACGCACTTCAGTAACAGAATCTAGACTTTCTAGGCCCGAGGTAATCTTACGAATTTGCTCAACCGATGCTGTCTGTTTAATATAAATCGACATGTCGACTTGATCTTCTACTGCAGCAATGGCGGAGCCCATAGCATTGGTGGCTATGATGGTGGCTGAAAGCACAATTAAAGTAACCGCCATGATTGCAATAGCGGCCATGCTTAGCCAAGCGTTGCGCACAAAACTCTTGGTGCCATATTTCATGACGCGCGCCGAAGTGCGCAGATGATGTTTGCGCGTTTTGGTGATACGATTCAAGCGCTCACGACTAACACGCGCTGTTTCGCGCTGTTCGGCTTTCTGTTCTTTGGTGAGTTTCTCTTTCTTACTTGACATATTTGCTAATCTATGATATAATTATATATTAGTTTATAAAACGACGTTTTGGGGTGCGCTTTGGCTTTTCGGCCGCAGGCGCACTTTTTGGTTCGGGTTTCGGATCAGGATTAGTCGCGCGGCGAATTTGTTCAACAGACGGTGCGGGGCGAATAGTAGCCGCAAGCGGACGTTTGACGATTTTAGTGTGCGAAGCGTCAAGATCGTAACGACCGTCATTCTTTTGGTCGCCAATTAGCTTGCCATCACGAATTGTAATGACGCGACGCTTAAGTTTATTGACGATTTTTTCATCGTGCGTGGTTACAAGAATAGTAGTACCAAAATTATTGATTTCTTCAAGTAAATCAACAATGCCTTCAGAAGTTTCAGGATCGAGATTGCCCGTCGGCTCATCGGCAATCAGAATCTTTGGCTGACGCGCCATGGAACGCGCAATCGCTACACGCTGGCGCTCACCACCGGATAGTTCGGATGGGAACTTATGCCCTTTATCCGCCAAACCAACGAGTTCTAGAACTTTTGGCACGGTGCGACGAATTTCGGCGTTAGAAACGCCAACAATTTCGAGCGCGAAGGCAACATTCTCGTAAACGGTACGGTTAGGTAAAAGTTTAAAATCTTGAAAGACTACGCCAAGACGACGGCGCAAGTGCGGAATATGGCGACGCTTGATATATTCATAATCGATGCCACCGACCATAATTTTGCCAGAGGTCGGTTTCTCTTCGCGGGTGAGCATTTTAATCAAAGTAGACTTGCCAGCGCCAGATTTACCCACTAGGAATACAAATTCCTTTGGCTGGATATGCAAAGAAACGCGGTCAAGGGCCGGCAGTTTATCGCCAGGATAATATTTAGAGACATTATCAAGCAATATCATGCGTTAAGCATAACATAAGCGGGATTAATTGTCTAGGAAGGCCGTAATGAAATTATCAATTGCACCGTCTAGCACCGCATCGGCATCATTCTCTTCGTATTTAGTGCGTGTATCTTTAACGAGTTTATATGGATGTAGTACGTAATTACGGATTTGTTGCCCCCAACTAGCCGATTCACCAGCGCGCAATTTGTCAACGGATTCGGCATTTTGCTCCTGCATCATTTGCTGCAATTTACCGCGCAAAATTTCCATGGCTTTTTCTTTATTCTGCAATTGGCTGCGCTCATTTTGAATTGCAACCACGGTGTTAGTCGGAATATGCGTAATACGTACGGCAGAATTTGTGGTGTTGACCGACTGACCGCCATGACCACCAGAATGATAAACATCAATGCGTAAATCTTTTGGATCAATCTGCACTTCACTGTCGTCACGAATTACCGGCAAAACCTCAACTAACGCGAAAGAGGTTTGGCGTAAATGGTCGGCATTAAATGGGCTTAGTCGTACGAGGCGATGCGTGCCATGTTCGGAGCGTAGTTGACCGTAAATATTATGTCCGGACATTTCCATAACGACGGTTTTAATGCCCGCTTCTTCACCAACGATTCGATCGAGAATTTGCACTTTTACCTTATGACGCTCTGCCCAACGCAAATACATCCGCTCGAGCATACTTGACCAGTCCATCGCTTCGGTGCCGCCGGCGCCAGCCGTGATGCGCAAAATAGCATCATTGTGATCATATTTACCAGTAAAACGTAAAGCGATTTTAAGCTCATTAAACGATTGTTCCATTGCCTCAAGTTGACCGCTAAATTCATCGGACAGACTTTCATCGCCAAGTTCCATCAATTCGGAGATATCCTTAATTTGGGTTTGTAATAAAGTCCAAGGATCAAGTTCATCGTGCATAGCGGCGAGTTCGGTAGTTTTGGTGCGGGCATAATCGGGATTATTCCAGATTTCCGGCACGGCAACTTCGGCTTCAAGTGCTGCCATTTTATCAAGACGTTCATCAATCTTTAATTTCTGCCAGGTAGTAGTAAAATCGGTTTTCAGACTATCTAGCCGCTTCTGTAAGTCGAACATGATTACATTTTAACATTATTAACTCTTTACGCTATATTATTAATAGAAAAGGACAAGCAGAATGAATAATATTGGATTATTTACTGGTTTTTACAGACATCTAAGTGAATGGTCGAAAACTGGCGAGGAGCCAAAAGAGGCCGACCAAGATACGCAATATTATTTAGACCTACAAGAAAAACGTCTCAAATCAAAAGGCATCACGATTGAGCGCAAGTATGTCCCCTTTCAGGATACTGGGCCCCAAGCATTGAAGCGAGAAATGCACAGCGAAAGTGGTTTTGGGCGCTCAATTAATTTCCGACCATTAGAAGAAGAATTAGTATTTCGCAAAGATCAAAAAACAATTTATAAACAGAAGCGCAACATTATCATGTACGCATCGATTATGTATCCACGTGCTGGCGAGGAAAACATTGGCGATACGGCGCGCGTCTGTCCGAACTGTGGAGCCGCGACGAAAATTGCAGATTTAATTGGCGAAGGTTGTCCGTATTGTAGAACAAAATATATTATCGATGACTTATTCCCGAAAGTAACGAATTACTTTACAATTAATCATTTTGATCAGCCGCAAAAAATCCAGAAAAAAACAAAATCTTTCGCATTAACTGGCGCACTGATTTTTGCGATTCCGTCATTCTTAATAGGCCTTGCCACTATGCATACGAGCACCGTGGGCGAAATCATTCTTGGATTGATTATGTCCGTGATATATACGGTTCTTATTGGCCTTTTGGGCGCATTCTTTGGTTACTGCACGTATAGTATTTCTCTACTATTTGGCCTTTTTAAGAATGTTGGCGAGGCGTTCTCTAGGGTAGGTGCGCTAAGCAGTAATAAAAAGTTAGACGATAACCTTTTGCAATATGATCCATCATTTAGTGCCGAATATTTCACCGACAGAGTAAGTACTTTGTTCCATATCATTGCTTTTTCGGATGAGCCGGAGAAATATGCGCAGTACAACGGCACACCGCTCAAACAAAAATACCGCGATTTGGTGTTGTCGGAAAACCGCGGTGGCATTAATGTCAAGTCAATCCGGCGTGTAAACGACCAAATCGTAGCGGACGTTGGCCTGTACGTGACAAATTATTATTTGTCCGGCAACCACATCGTACGTAAAAATGAATGCATTTGGATGACAATGAAGCATAATACCGATTTTCATGTTGATGCAAACTTCTCGGCTTTGGCTGTTAAATGCGAGCACTGCGGCGGTAGTTTCCGTGCCGACTATGACAAACACTGCAAATGGTGCCAACAAGAATGCGACTTCGCAAAACGCGACTGGATTATCGAATCAATCTATTAGGCCGTAATGGAATAACTTTCGCGAATTAGAGATTCTAAAAGTTTGCGATCGGTCTGGTCGCTAAGCAATACTGTAACCCAATGTTTTTTATTCATATGGTAAGCCTCAAAATATTGCTTAGGTAAGTTTTTCTGAAGTTGCAATATCAAGTCCGGGTCAAGTTTGATGTCTAAAATATCCGCTTCGCCTTCGTTAAAAATGTTGAGCTTAGTCGCTTGCACGCGCATCAGAACACCGAACCATTTTTTAGTGTCTGGATGACGCAAGGCGGCACTAACGTAGTCGCCCTCCCATAGATAATCTGGTTTGACGCCATATTCATCAGCGATAAATTTTTCAACTTCTTGACGATTCATATAAACTCCTAGGTCATCATTATAACAGACCGAAAAACACTAATGTTATAATAATAGTTATGAATAAATCTGAGTCATCGCCTCTCGAAACGCGACGAGAAGTTGATCGCTCAATCGAGCAAACCGAAGCTTATAAAGGCGCAGAGACCTTGAGGCAGCTAGGCATTTTGACACGAATGGGCGACATTGATTTATTCCATGGGCGCGCCGGTGACGGCAAAACAGATTGGCAAGTCCGAGCAGATTTTAATAATTCTGGCAACGAAACCGGCAATCATAATATTAATAAAGTTCCCGCCTTGAACACAAGTACGGAGACTACTGCACGGGATTTTGCTACGGCACGGGCGCGGCGACAAGGTGGTGCAGCTACAGAAATATACCGGATTAAATCGTCAAATCCGGATGCAAGGATAGCGGAAGTTGATTTCGATTGGGGCTCGCTTTCGAAGCTCCAATATGATGATGCCAGACGCGCCATTCGCAAAACGTTGCCCGACGAACTTGAAGGCATTACTATAGATTTTAAAGATCGTGACGTGGGTTTGGGCCGGGTAATATCGCCAAACGATATGTCGTCTGGCAAAAAATATGGCGATTTTACACTATCGAATGATATTGATGCTATCGCGAGGCGCATGCAAGTCCCGCTAGAAATGGCCAAGAAACTATGTGGTGCACGTAACGTCAGAAGGTTGCTTGGCAATTATCCAGTTTACATGCGAAAAATACTGCATGCCTTTATCGCCGATCGCGATTACGTTTCAGTTGATTTTGAAGACGGGAAAAAAACTGTCCCAATTGATCGTGAATATATCGGCAACTGGCTGAAGAATATGGATGTCGTGGGGGCAGATATTATAGTTGATTCCGCCACATTAGGGCGAACTGTTAATAACTACTTATTATTCGAGCTCGACGATATTAACACTGAAGAAAAACTTGAACAAAACCGCGAAAAACTTAAGCAGCGCATGGGTAAAGTTGCCCTACGTGTGGCCGAAAAACTCAATCGCCCATCACGCAATGAAGCCATGGCTAGCGCCGAAATGACAGAAGCCGAAAAACAAGAACGTTGCAGCAAACTAAATCAAGAGCTTGATCAGTACTTTTGTTCAGAAATTGTCCGTGCCGCTAAAAAGGCTGGCTTTAAGCTGGAAAACGCCATGGATACTAGCGAATGGACCGACCCAGACCAATTACAAAGATTATTGAACGCAGTCAAGCAAGAACGCGGCGAAAAAGTCGCCTCGGCTGAACCAGAAACGCCAAAAAAGAGTGAGGTCGTACAGCTCTTGTCTGAGAATTTATATGCCTCACCGCAAGATATTATTGAAGCCGCCAAGAAAACGCCTGGATACAAAGGTGTTTTTGAGGCAAAATCTGGCGTCTGGGAAGGTTTTACTGTTCAGCAGCATACCGAAACTGCGCTTCAATTCTTTGATGATAACTACGCTGATAAATTGCCGTCTGGCACATTGCCATTATTACGCCTAGCGATTGTCACTCATGATATCGGTAAGGGCGTAGCGGCAAGCCGAGGTGAAGGAAGGCGCCAAAAAGCATACAATGTTGCCTATGCGGAAGATTTCTTGAAAAAGAATGGCGTGGACGACGATATGCGCAAATTAATCGTTTCGATGATTGGCGATGGACTAAGTGCTTCTTCTGAGTGGGCAATCCATAACGGATCAAGTTCAAAATTCTACGATTATTGTGAACGCACGGTGAGAGACTTCTTGGGCTCAGCGCCTAATCGCGATGACGTGCGCGGTTTTGCGCAGCTTGAGTTGGCCCTCCAAACTTGCGACAGCGCATCATACACAGACATTGCTGTAACTAGAGCCAGAACGAATGGTTCACAATTTATAAAATACCGCAATAGTCCAAGTTTTAACGGATCATTTATTAAAAAGGCGGGGTTAACCGGCAGACGTGCCGCCCTAAAACGCCAGCTCGATTAATTATTTAGGCAAATCAAATAACGGTAGTTTGGAAATATCGTAATCAGCGATTTTGGTGCGGCGAAGCTCGGTCGTATAGGCGCCACAACCGAGCGCGCGTCCAAGATCTTCGGCGAGCGAACGAATATAAGTACCACTGCTCACATGGGTGCGAATTTTAAGATATGGCGCTTGATAATCCAACACTTCTAAACTAAAAATCTGCACTTTGCGCTTGGGCATTTCGACTTCCTTGCCCGCACGTGCTAAACGATACGCACGTTGGCCGTTGATTTTGATAGCCGAAAAAGCTGGCGGCGTTTGCTCAATTTCGCCCACAAATTGACGCGCCACCACATCGATTTCATCCAGTGTAAATGCCGGTGCTTCGTCGTTAATCGTAATTTCGCCTTCCGGATCGCCAGTAGTAGAAACGGCACCAAGACGTAAAGTAGCTTCATAAACTTTGTCTTTTTTGGAGAGTTCGGGGGCTTTTTTAGTAGCTTTGCCGGCCAAAAGAATTAACAAACCAGTCGCAAATGGGTCGAGCGTGCCAGTGTGGCCAACTTTTACTTTGTGCCCTTCGCGCTCAGACAAAATCCGACGCACCCGCGCTACAGCACCAAAGCTGCTCATACCGGCGGGTTTATCGACAAAAATGATTTCTTCCATGCGCTTATTATACCAAGTGCAAATATGTTATGCTTTAACTATGAAAGAATCTTTTTCGCCGAGCAGCTCTGAAACTGAAGTGGTAGTTCAAGCCACGCCAGAAGAGCTGCAAGCCATGCGCGAATCTTATAAAAAATACCGCGAAGCCGAGAAGGCAGCGTCTCCAGAACGCGCTAGAGCCCAAGCGGAAACTCTGCGCGAAACCAACCGTGCGTTTATTGCTAACCGCGAGCGGAACCGCGCTAAAGGCAAGGAAATGAGCGAAGAAGAGTTCTTGCTTTGGGAAGAAGATTTTGCGGGCGATTGGGAACGTTTACAAGAATACTTGCGCAAGGGAGAAATTAGCAGTTCAGAGCAAGAAGCCGATATAGAGGAACCAATGTTCTTTACGCGCGATGAAAGAGTTTTACATGAAACCATTGAGGCACAAGCTGGCAATTATTACCATAAACGCGCCAAGGAATTACGCGAAGCAATTGCCGCGAGTGGCGTAGAAGATCCAGAAGAAGTAATGAAGCCACTTTCTGACTTTTATATGCAAGTCAACGAACATTTGAGATTCAAATATATGTCGCACGATGATCTTGAATATGAATATGGTGGCGATTACGCGTCTTATGATCGTGGTCGCACGGCGGCACATAACAACACGATTACAGCCCTAAACCGCATCAACGATTTAGCGCGCCGATTCGGCACGACGCCATTTACGCCACGCAATTTTTGGACTAGCTACAAAGATATGAAATCGCAGACACCAGCTGAATCGACGAGGATGCGTTATGATCGCGATGTAGTCGAAGAATATTATGCAATTGCTTTTTCAGATAAAGAACAGCAATATGCCCGCCGCCGCGAGCGAGCCGACCGTGGCTATTGACATTTTTTGCTTGATGTGATATAATAGAATTATAGTATTTCGTCAGGCTTTTTGAGCCGTAAAGAATAATTACCAGGGGGAGGTGGTTGATATGGCGAATACTAAGGACCTCGATGTCATCGAGGCGATGTCGCGCAAAGAATTCTTCAACAAGATCATTTGCGATATCGGCGCAAGAAAGGACTTCTCCAGAGCTGCCACCTTTGGCGTAGAGGCTCTGAACGTGGTTCAGAAAGATATGCTCGCGGATTCGCTGAGCAATTGCGGGATTCCCCGCGAGCTGACCGACACGGACGAAAAGTTCAACAAAGTTATTAAGCAGATTACCAGCCGTAGCGTCGCCCTAAGATGATATTCAACCAAAAAGCCGCCCCACCCGGGGCGGCATTTTCGTGGGCTAATTATTTCGCTACGCTGGTGCGATATTTCATGATGAAAGTATTGAGAATACTTTCGTCATAAATGGAATCTAGACGATCATGAATCTTGCCATTGCGCACATAAAGCAGAGCTGGGGCAGATTCGGTATCAAGTGTGATGCTGAGGGCGTATTGCTCGGCTTTTTCATCGGCATTTTCAGCACCGTAGTTAAAGACGAAGAATTCGTTAGAATTGCCAACCGTCTCAATCATCTTAGAATATGCTGCATAGAAGCTGTTAGAGCGCTCATTATTGTACTCGCCAATCATCAAGAAGCCAGTCGCACCGCTCTCAAACATATCAATAGTTGCGCCAGCCGAAAGTGGCATAACGGTAGAACCGGTATTATTACGATATTCAGTTAAGAAATCGCCACTATATTTGTTGCCATATTTATGACGAAGTTCGGTAGTAAAGATAGCCGTAAAGCTAATTGCAAAGACTAAAGCTACCAAAACCGCCGTCAAAGCGCAAACCAAAAAACAAATTGGCAACACACTGCGGCCACAGTTGCAATCTTCGCAAGTGCACTTTTTGGCGCTAGATTTTTTGTCACTCATAAGTTTATTAACCCTATTCCCTTTTTACTTATGCTTATTATATCACAAAGAAAACGCCCGCGAGGACGTTTTCTGAATTTAAACTTTATTGATGACCGGAATCACGATTGGTGTGTGGCCGGTAGCGTCATAAAGAATGTGCGTAACGTCCTCTTTGATTTCTTCCTTGAGCGCCTTAATGTCTGACTCAGTATTGAGTGTATGGTCAGTTTTAGCGCGGAGATAATGGCGAATTTTACCAATCAATTCTTCAGAATTATCAAGATAGATGAAGGCGCGCGACACAATGTCTGGCGTCTTAATTAGGCGGCCAGTCTTTTTACTGAGCGTCAGAATTACTACGAAAATACCTTCGCGCGAAATATGGATGCGATCCTTCACGACAGCTTCGTTAACCTGCTGATCGGCATCATCGTAAAGTTTGTTGCCAACATGAATGCGGCCGTTCTTATGGATAGTTTGATCCGGCATCAGCTCAACAATGTCACCATCATCCGCCACAATAATGCGATCTTTTGGAATGCCAACTACATTTTCGGCCATCTCAGCATTGTGCTGGAGCATGTAGAACTCACCGTGATATGGCATGTAGTTTTTCGGTTGCATATCGGTGACGAATTTAACGTGATCTTCAAAATAGGCGTGGCCGGAAAGATGAAGCGGACCGATATTAGTAAGATGGGTTTTGCCATTCTGAATCACTTGTGCGCCCTCGCGAAGCAAACCGCCAACCGTACTAACCACTTTTGGCTCATTGCCTGGAATCGGATTGGAGCTAAAGACAATCGTATCAGTAGCTTTAATTTTAATGAAGCGGTGCGAACCAGTCACCATGCGGTTCAAAACGGCATTCATTTCACCCTGCGAACCCGTACAAACGATGGTAACTTTTTCGTCTGGAAGCTTAATGATGTCCTCCATCTTCATGATGGTATCTTTTGGCACCTTAATGGACTTGGCGCGAAGCGCGACCTCAACGTTGTTAATCATTGAATAGCCGGCAAACGCGACTTTACGACCACGCGCGGCAGCCTCTTTCAAGACGAGCTCAATACGCTTAACTTGCGATGAGAAACAAGAGATAATTACGCGACCATTGGCATAATGATCCATAACGCGGCCCATATTTTCGCCCACGTCATATTCAGAGTGCGGATGTGTGCCTGGGGTGTCAATGTTAGTGGATTCGTTCAAAAGTAAGGCGTAGCCTTCTTTGTCGCGAATTTCGAGCAAACGGTCGTAGTCAGCCGGCGTATCCATGGGGTTTTTCTCGAAGCGCCAGTCGCCTGATAGCAAAATGTTGCCGTTTGGCGTACGAACTACGATAGAAGTGTTGCCCGGAATAGAGTGCAAAGTATGAATAAACTCACAAGAAAGATGCTCGGACAGCTTAATATTTTTATGATCAAGCGGATTAATTTCGTTGTAATTCAAGTCTGGCACATCAGCGAGTTCTGACATCTGCTTCTTAATCATACCAATCGTGAATGGCGTGCCGTAAATTGGCACATAGGGACCAAAATATGGCAAGAGATGGCGGCAAGCACCAATGTGATCAAGGTGCGCGTGCGTAAAGAGAATCGCTTTCACCTTGTCGCGGTTATCATCGAGCCACTTGGCATCTGGCACCATGTAGTTGACGCCTGGGTAATCTTCACTGGCAAACAGCGTGCCCATATCGATCAAGACGATTTCGCCCTGATATTCAATCGCGGTCATGTTTTTGCCGATACCGAATTCACCGAGACCGCCAATTGGGATAATGCGGACGGCATCGCGGTGCGGACGGGCGGCCTTAATCTGAGCCATGGTAACCTGTTCGCCATTGTAACCGTTGTAGCGAGATTTATTGACTGGAATGCCGATGATATGCTGCGTAGCCTGAGCGTTGACGTCTTGGCTGAGCATACGCTGGTGATGCACCATTTCACCCTTGCGGGTAGAAACCATTAGATTCACATCGCGTTTTTTATCGGTGTTGCTCGGGGCCTGCTTGGTCGCTTTGGAATTGCGGGCGATATTAGATTTTTTGGTCGCAGTTTTATTCGCAGCTGGCTTAGCCGCCTTTTTGACCGTTTTAGTGGCCGCAGCCTTGGTAGTAGTCTTCTTGCGGACGAGTTTTTCGTCTTTGCCACCAGGGGCAAAATTGGCATTAAAGTTGCGTTTTTGATTTTCTTCAAAAGCTTTTTTGATATCCGGGAGCCGTTCGGCACGCATTTTCAAGAGTTTCGCGCGGCGCTGCTCCTCAGCTGTGTTTTTTTCGTTCATTTATTCCTTTTAATTAAAGAGTTGATATTAAAATTCCCACACTTAAGGCGCACTTTCTGCCACAGAAAATTGCAGAAAACAGAGATTGTTGCGCTAAAAGTAATAACTTAGTACCCTTATTCTAGCAAAAAACAGCCGGATTGTCAAAAAATAAGAAAAAGGCCTCCCCGTTCGCCGGGGAGGCATGCTGTTTGCGGTTATTTCTTCTTGCGTTGCTGAAGCAGCTTGTCGTAACGGGCCATGATGACCGGCACGCTGAGCATTTCCAGCTTTTTCCATTTGTAGGTAGGATCCAGATCATCCGGTTCGGGCGATACGACCGCCACGCCTTTTTCGATTTTTGCTTGCGCGTCGCTGATCCAGGCGTGGACTTTGGCGCGCAGGTCACAGTCAACCTCAAGGGCGCCGAGTAGGTCATAGAACCTCTTGTACAGCGGATAGTCCGCGGAATTTCGGCCGTGCGTGCGCTCGATGCCAGCGGCATCAGATGCGGTCAGAAATCGCATCCATGCTTGGCGCATGTTGTATTCCTTATAGTCAACCGAACTCTGAAGGGCGCGAAGGCTTCCGCCGTAGTACTTGGGATCATGGAACAACCTGATCTGGTCCGGGGAAAGGTCCACCCCAGATTTGATGTCAGCCAGCAAGGCCTTTTCACGGCTAATGCCACCGCCGTGCTCGGCCAACTTCTTGAGTTCACGCAAGTACCCTACGTATGCAGGATTGTAGAAATACCTAATTTGTTTTCTCGACAACTCACATCACCATCCTTTCACCCCACGTGGGAGTTTGTGTATCGATCTATTTGAACGTCCTTATGGAATCTAAACCATATGTCTTTATTATAGCACAAGTAGTTTAAAAAGTCAATGGTTATAAGGGGTGGGCCGCACTACAAACCATCTTCCAATCATATGGCTAACGTTAAACCTTATCATCTGTATTTTGGAGTTTTATGCGTCAATTAGTAAAAAACTATTATTCAAATTGACAATTAAAATGGGCTTTAACAGATAGGTGCGTTTAATGTTAGCCACATGATTTAAGTTGTAGGTGGTGGCGCAGTGAGAAAACCTTGAGCATTTTGGCAAATAGTGCGACAATGAGGTTATGTACGAAGAACATCAAGGCAGAGCCGCGGGCAAAATAATCCATAACTTTGTAATTATCACGGTTGTTTTCATTATTGGCGTATGTATCTTTTTTGTGGTAGACAAGGTAGAAAATGGCCTATTTCATGGTAGTACTACCCAAGATGTTGTTTGTAGCAACGAAGAAGGTATGAGCAGCCTTGACGATGTAGGAATTGGCGATGTAACAAAGTGTAAACCGAAAGAACCGAGCACGAAAGAAAAAATGCGCCAAATTTACGATAATCTATAAAATAACCCCCGGCACAGACCGGGGGATTTTTTATTTCTCATATTCCGTAAAGCGCACATCGTGGCGCGGCATAGTAAATGATGATGGCAAGTTAATCATCAAACCTATTCCGGCTTCATAATCAATTGCGTTACTAAAGTTCATTACGTCCGCGTCGCTAGAGTCGCTAAAAGTGTAAATCCAATAATCTATAGAGTATTGATGGTTCATAATCTGATCAGTCGGGCAGATAATCGAGCCATCCGATTCATCGGTGCAGTAAATAGAGTCAGTCATGTCAATAGAAGTAAAGGTTATTCCTTCAACCGATACAGTAGCGCCAGCTCGATAGCTGCCCTTTTTAAGAATTGGATATTCGCAATACCGATATTTGTTACTTTCAGTTTTTGTGCCGACATAAATCGCCGTTACTCCATAGTAGCTATCCATGCAGTGTCCATCAGTAAATTCGTATTTAGCCGTGCTGTACCATTTATATCCTCGAGAACCGCGGTATGATATCTCGTATTTCGGTGCATCAATTGATATATGCACATTTACATCTAATGAGAGCTTTTCGGCAGCAGAAGCGATGAGCGGAATCACGCAGAGGGCAAGAATTAAACCGAAAATACCGCGTTTAGCGAAGCTGCGGCGCCTAGAGAACAACATAATAAAGGCAAAAGCAATGGTTGTGGCAATCAGAGTAATAACCATAGAACTACGACTCGAATCGGCGGTATTCGGATTGACGGTTCCGCCGTTTTGATCTGTAAATTTAATTGTAGCTTTGTTATTGACTGCATAGCCGCTATCGCCGATTTCGCTGGCCGGAACGGCACTAGCGTATGTCAGCGTCAGATAGACAACAGCCTCTCCCTGCGCGACGAGCGTATCGTTCTCTAATTCGTAATCGAAAGTGACATATTCCGAATCGTCAAATGGCGTCTCTTCAGAAAGCTCATACTCTGTATCAGTATTATTTTGAATAGTTATTTTATACTTCACACTATCATTGGGCGCCGAGAAGGAAACATTCAGGCTCATTTCAAGGCCATCAAAAGTCGGTTCTGAGACGGTCGGATTCCCCGCCATAATCTCTGGTTCAATTGATTTAATCTCGACGGCGCGTGACGAGACGCCAGTCGCAAAAGTGTTTGGCGCCAGCGCCAATACGGCTAAGATGGCGACCAAGATGGATTTGAGTTTTTTCATGTTTGTTTTTCTCTTATACGCTCAAGAAAACATTAGCATTTTCTGCGGAAAAAGTCAACAAAAAGCCCCCTGGTTCGGGGGCTTCATTGTAATTATTCAGCGTCGTCGGCTTCTTCGAGCGCAGAGAGGAGTGAATCCTCAACGTTTTTCTTCTTTTTCTTCTCTGGGGCTTTGGCAACTTCGACATCGATTTCGAAACCGGTTAGTTCAGAGGCGAGACGCACGTTCTGACCAATGCGACCAATCGCAATCGATTGCTGGTCTTTAGCAACGTAAACCGTAGCCTTCTTGCCGGCAATTTCCACCTTTTGGATTTCAGCTGGACTGAGAGCTTCACGAATATATTCGGAATTATTGTCGCTCCAGTTAACGATATCAATCTTTTCGCGATCGCCAATTTCGTTCATGACGGCCTGAACACGCACACCGCGACCACCGACAAAAGTACCAACTGGGTCAATACCTGGCATGGTAGCAGCAACCGCAATCTTAGTGCGGCGGCCCGCTTCGCGGGCGATGGCCTTGATTTCAACAGAGCCATTCTCGATTTCTGGCACTTCTTGGCGGAAGAGGTATTCAATAAACTGCGTACAGCCGCGGCTCAAGATAAGCTGAGCGCCACGCTCGTTGCGCTCGATTTCTTTGATAAACACCTTGAGACGTGAGCCAACCGTGTAATATTCGCCGTCAATTTGCTCAGATTTTGGCATAATACCAGTGGCTTTACCGAGGTCAATACGAACAACGCGCGGCTCAACACGGACCACCGTACCGTTCATGACGGTGCCAATCTTATCTTCAAAGATGGCCAAAACAGCATCACGCTCGGCTTCGCGGAGGCGCTGAATTACTACCTGTTTAGCGGTTTGAGAGGCCACACGGCCAAAACCGGTAACTTTATGCTTCTCTTCAACATGATCGCCAATCTTTTTACCTTTGGCATCAGCGAGCGGGATTTCGGTTGCAGGGTTATAAGCAACGTCGTTTTCGATAACTTCGCGGATAACGAACACATCAGCTTCGCCAGTATTGAGGTCGAGCTCACAGCGCACATCCATATCTTTGTCGCCGTTATCTTTGCGCCAAGCGGCGGCAATGGCCTGCTGGATCACGTCAATCACGGTCTCTTTTGGTAGGTTCTTCTCTTCGGCGATGATGTCCACCATGGCCACCATCTGCTTGAGGTCTAGATCCATATTTATCCTTTCTTCGGGCATTTTGACCCGGTTTTTAACTTAAAAACACCGCCTCTTTTCGAGCCGGTCTATATCTGTATATTCAGATTTTAGCAAAGATTAGCCCGAAATGCAAGAAATAGCCCCGAAAACCCCTTATGCCTATTGACTTTTTAGAGAAAGTGTGATACAATAGTAATTGTAAGTTGTTATCTTGGGAGGTAGCAATTACGCAGCTTAATAGTTGAATTATTACTGCGTACAATCGCAGTAAGAAGAAGGTTACCGAACCCCGACTATCGCCTCCGGGTAATGAGGTGTTTATATAGGCTTTTAGCCAGTTAGATACACCCGCAGCACATCCATTTTAACTGCCTTCGTGCAGCAAAGTCCGAAAGGAAGGAAGTGATTGTATGAGAGCGAAAACTGCAAAGAGAGGCGCAATCCTCTCGCTCATGACGCTCATCGTCGCCGCCTTGATGGTTTCCCCGTTAGTTAGGGGAGCAATTGCGCAGGCCGTTTATGCCGCCCAGGGTATCGCCGTCCATTATTTTAATGACGACGTCCAGAGTGACGGCAACGACAAGAATAATTTCAATTTCGGCCCAGACCGTTATAAGTGGGCCGAAGAAGCTATTGCGCAGTTGGAAGATGATGCCAAGAAAGCTCAAGCATCCGGAAGCACCACAGTTGTTAAAGTACCCACCGTTCAGGAATGGATAGCCTCGAAAGATGGCACCGGGGATCTGTTTGATTCAATTGCAGTCGACCCCGCGCTCTGCGCGGCGATTGCGCTGCATATGGATGAGGCAATGAATCTACCGGAAACCATTCTGGTCGATGAGCAGAATGTACTGATCGGGCAGCGTGCGAACGAAGCCCACAAGCATTTTCTCGATGATCAAGAGTACTGGGCCAGAGCTGTCGATTTAATCAAGCAGTTCTTGACGAGTGGAGAGATTACAGTTGGCGAACTGAAAGAGTATACCTCCTCCATGTACCAGTGGCACAATGGCTTGGATGGCAATAAGCCATCCGTTATAGTCAAGAATAGTCACAACTTGGGTGGACATTACATTCAGTTTGACTTGGGGAAACCGGGCAAGATTCGTCTCCGTTTGGAGTGTGGCTACCAGCCAATCGATATTCCGTATTGGCCGGCACCCGATCCGCCGGAGCCCGAACCGACCCCAACTCCGACGCCGACACCTACGCCGACGCCGGAACCCACTCCGACCCCAACTCCGACGCCGACACCTACGCCGACGCCGGAACCCACTCCGACCCCAACTCCGACGCCGACACCTACGCCGACGCCGGAGCCCGAACCGACACCCGAGCCGAAAGACCCGGATGCTGGACCGCAGGCCCAGATCCCGGAGGATACGCCGGGTGCTGATGACTTTGGGGGCGGACAAAACCACAATCCGATAACAGATCTGACGCCCGAACCGACGCCTCCGCCGGTCTATATTCCGCCGGAACCGCCGCAGCCTATCACACCAGAACCTGGCACAAACGAGCCGCCGAAGACTTCCGATGGCGAACGTGATGCCTCGGCCGACACGGACACTGGTAGCGTAATTATCGATGCTACCGATGGTACTACTGAAACGCATACTGACCCCGATACGGGACAGCAAGAACAGTACGATGTTGTGGCCGGTGACGGGAAGGATCATGGCGATCTTGGCGAAATCCAAGAGCAGCACGACGCTGACACCGTTGAGCCCGCAGTAAAAGACGACGGCGTCAACGAGGGTGACCTCGATGAAAGCGACGTCGAATAAACCAAAAACCTTCTTCTTGCCCCATAGGGGAGCACATTAAAGGAGAGCTGAAGCCTAGCGCTAGCGCGCGGCCGAAGTAATCTCGGGGAGGGGCCTTCCGCCCCTCCCAACTTCCTTGATTATACTTAGTAACAATTCAACTTATTGACAAAATAAAGCAAAAGTGCTATAATAGTAGCGCAACTTTTTGTTTGTACTTTTATATCTTAAGGAGAAGAAAGATGTCAAAAAACATTTTCAGGCCTTATGAACCTTTTACCCCTAAGAAGAGGTATTCTGCCCCTGCCCCACGCCCGGCACGTACGTTCGCGCGCATCATGTCTGCGCTCATCGCCGTGCTGCTAGTGGCGGCGGCAATCGCATTGATTTACTCAACCTCGCAAAGTTCCGCTAAATGGACCGATGAACAAGCGCTGGCCAAAATTGACGGCTACTGGGAGAAAGACGAGATTAATTTAAACCTATACCTTGAAGACAAAGGGTATGGCGCAATGGGCTCCGACGAGGAGTATGTGTATGCGAAAGGAAGTAAGAGGATTGTAATCTCTATTCTTGGGAACGATGATTTCCGAGTCGGTAATGGCGAAGGAACCACGCGCCAATACGGCGTTGATAGCGATGTCTATAAATGCCGCCTGTGCTGGACGCGAACTTTTGGTCAAGCACGTGAAATAATCGTGCTAAATCAGGCGAAATGCAACGACGTATATCTGCCCGCTTCCGCCGTGGCGGAGGTAATCCGATTGGCCAACCGCTAATGGGGGTGAGATGATTGGCCAACCGCTAATGGGGGTGAGATGATTGGCTACACTCGGCTACAGTAAAAAGTCAGCCGGTTTTATCCGAATCAAAAGAGGGATTTTCCCGAAACGAGACAAGAAACTCAGCTGTTGGGATTGGGTAAAAATTATCGTCGTGACGATTCTGATGATCGCCGCGATTGCCTGCCTGTTGGCCGTACACTACAATCTCTACGAAGGGGAACGGGCGGCACTGAGAAGCTACGGCGACGAAGCTGCACCAACCACTACCGTGGCCACGCCCAAGCTGGCGGATTTCACCGTAGAGCAGCTGGAGGCGGAAGATGGACTGCAGCAGCTGCTAAATGCCAGCCAACTCTCTGTACGCTTCCGGCGCTTCGAGAATGTCTGGGAGATTATCTTCTTTAAAGCAGAGTGGCTGTCAGGCTCTCCAAAAGTAGTCTTAGTTGGCAAGCACGGCGAAGCGCGACCGTACTGGATGGAAATCCGGGCACCGCTACGCCCAACCAAAAAAATCGACCTGATTCAAGCCGGCGAAAAGTACTACACGATCGAGCTGGAATTCGGCAAGCGCTCTTTTAATCTCTCGCGCTGGCAAGCAGAAACCCTTATCGAAACGATTCAAAAAGTTTGCGGTTAATCGCACCTTACAAGCCCCCTAGGCTGTCGCCTGGGGGCTTTTTCTATTTCTCTTCTAGGTCGGCAAATTTCTGCGCCATAGTAGGGTTGCCGCGCGTGAGACGCTTAATTGTGAGCTCTTCGGCTTTATTATTAGCTAGGCGGAGGTTGTTTTCGGAACTAAGCAGGGCTTCTTTGGTTTTTTGAAGATGAGCGATAGTTTTATCGATTTCCTCGATGGCGGTGCTAAATTTGCGGCTAGCCAACTCGTAATTGCGGGCGAAAGCCTGTTTGAAGTTCTCCATATTCTCTTCAAAATGCGTAATATCCAGATTTTGATTACGTACGACGGCGAGTTCTTGCTTGTATTTGAGTGAATTGAGCGCAGCGTTGCGCAAAAGTGTAATCATTGGGATGAAAAATTGCGGGCGGATGACGTACATTTTGTCGTATTTATAACTAACGTCGACGATACCGGTGTTATAGAGCTCGGAATCGGCCTCCAGTAGCGTCACTAAAACGGCATACTCGCAGCCCTTTTCGGCGCGGTCCTTGTCCAGCTCTTTGAAAAAGTCCTCATTTTTATGCTTGGTAGCGGTGGTTTCGTTCTCGTTTTTCATTTCGAACATAATAGAGATGATTTCGGTGCCATTTTCGTCAGTTTCGCGGTAAATAAAGTCGCCTTTGGAGCCGGTTTTACTGACGGCGTTGTCTTTTTCGAAGTAGGCGTTCGGGAAAGCAGTAGCGCGCAGACGATTAAACTCAGTTTCGCAGTGCTGCTCGAGAGTTTCGCCAACCATTTTGGTGCTGAGTTTGGATTTGAGGTCTTTGAGGCGATCGATTTCTTCGTCTTTGAGTTTGAGGGCGCCTTCGTATTGGGTTTTAAGAGCAGATTCGCGGAGTTTAACTTGCGCAGCGAGCGATTCTTCGCGGAGTTTAGCCTCTTGGGTCTTGGTTTTGAGGTCAGATTTAGTGGCTTCGAGTTCTTTTTCGACTGGAGCGAGAGCTTTAGTGATGGCGAGCTCTTTTTCGGCTTCGATTTGTTTGATTTTACTCTTTAATTCGGCGATTTCGGCGGCTTGGTTTTGATTAGTTTTGGCCTGTTGCGCCTCCTGTTTGGCAAGGGCGAGATCCTTATCGGCCGCGGCCTGTTTTTGGAGGACAGCGATTCTCTGCTCTAATTCTTGATCAAATTCGTGCCCGCGCACTTGCGCCAAAATATCGGCATAGCTACTATCGTCTACCTTAAAAGTCGTTCCACACTTCGGGCATTTAATTTCAGCCATCACTCCTCCTATTTTTTATGATTATAACATTTCTACTTCGGCAACCGAACACCTACTACCCTTTTATCCATATGGCGAATGTTAAGCTCCCATATCTGTAATTTGACATTTCGACCGTCAATTGAGTTGCTTGATTGACGATCCGATTGTGTTATAACAGATTAAACTATTTTAACGTTAGCCAGGTGCTCAAAAGGAGCGGCGAGGGGCTGCTAGCATTGACAAATTTGCTCTAGTGTGATATAATAGACTTATGGACTACTTTGGCTCGAGGTAGTGAGGAAAGGGGGAATGTTTATGATGAACATTTACAATAGAGCACGCGAAGGTCTGACGAATTTCAGGAACGACGATCGCAAACCCGCCGGGAAAGCCTGGGATCTGGCTTCGTTCTTGATCTATGTGGCTATCATCGCGGGTATCTGCTGGCTGGCTGGCGCAATCTTGCTGCTGGTGTTCCCGGCCAAGTGGACTTTCCTTGTCGGCTTGGTGAAGGTCATCAAGTTCATCGGCAAGTGGGTCTTCTGGATTACGAGCATCGGGGCACTGATTTGCTACATCGTTGGCTGGCTGCTGCCGATCTTCACGAGCCCGCGCGAAAGCTGGCATGCAGCGCGCGAGCACGAAGAAGACGACGACAGATATACGCCGATCCAAACTCGCAGACAGTAACTTTCAACCAAGGGGCCCCAGACGGGGCCCCGCTTTTTATTCTTTTTCGACAGCGTGCATTATTTGCTTGTAACCCTCGATTACGAAGAGAATTACAAGGGAGATGCCGAACAAGCCAAGCATAAAGAGTGGTGGCACCGAGATAGTTTGGAGCATTTGCGACAAGAATGGCACCTCCATTACGAGTATTTGTAGTAATAAAGTCACCACAATACCAATGAGCATGACTGGGTTGCTCTTGATTGGCACCGAGAAAGCCGAATTGCGCTCAGAGCGACAATTAAAGACATGAATGTTCTGAATAAAGACCATTAGACACATCGTATAGGTGCGAGCAGCGATCACGTCGAGTTGGAATATGTTCGTAAATAGACAATAGGTCGCAAAAACGACAATAGTAATCACAGTGCCAGAAACGATGATTTCGCGAACTAAACGTTTGTCGAAAATCGATTCTTTCGGATCACGCGGGCGCTCGCGCAGAATGCCCGGCTCGGCTTTTTCAAAGGACATAGCAAAATCTTGCACGCCGTCCGTTACTACGTTTAGCCAGAGTAATTGTACTGCCACGAGTGGCATTGGCATATTGGCAGCAATCGCAAGGCAGAAGAAGGCAGCTTCAGCTAGGCCGCAAGAAATAAGGAAGTAAATAATCTTGCGGATATTCGCGTAAGCTACGCGTCCTTCTTTAATGCCGGCCACGATAGATTTAAAATTATCATCGACGATGATCATATCGGCGGTTTCGCGTGCAATATCCGTACCGGAGCCCATGGCAATACCGATGTTGGCACTTTTAAGAGCTGGCGCATCGTTCACGCCATCGCCCGTCACAGCTACAAATTCACCTTGGCGTTTTAGCGAGTTCACAATATTGAGTTTTTGCAACGGCGTAACACGCGCATAGACAATATGTTCCGACACGAAGTCGTCAAATTCATACTCGCCTTTAGCAAAAGCCTCCTCAACTTGGTCGGAAGTCGCAACTTGGTCCATCGAATTTGCGAGTTTTAAATCACGCGCAATTTTAAAGGCGGTGAGCGGATGATCGCCAGTCACCATTAGAACTTTAATGCCAGCCATATGGCAATCGCGGATGGAGCCGATGACTTCTTTGCGAATTGGATCAATAAAGCCTACCATGCCCATAAAGGTTAGGTGTTTGATGTCGGCTTCAGTATAGTGTTCTTTACGCGACACTTTACCATTGGCAAGCGCGATGACGCGATAGCCATCGCGTGCTAAATCGTCATTCTGTTGGTTGAGTTTTTTGAAGTCTTTGGCTTTGCCATAGGAAAAATTAATATCGCTACTAAATCCTTCGATGACTTCAAGTGAGCCTTTGGCCGTGCAATATACTTCCCCATTTTTTTCATAGAACACGGCGGAATATTTGTTTTCGGATTCGTATGGAATAGTTTCAAGAATTTTAATGCCATGCGTCTTAACGCCGAGCTTCTTGCCGAGCACCAGAAAAGCGATGTCGATTGAATCGCCAAGATGTTGACCATTTTCGATACTAGCTTCGTTATTTAGGGCACCAAGCAAACCGATTTCTTCGGCGTATTTAAGTGCTGCGCCAGTAACTTTGCCCTTAGTTTCATAACCGGTGCCAGATACTTGATAAGTTTGACCGTTCGGTAAGGCAATAATTTTGGCGGTCTGCTGATTAACGGTAAGTGTGCCGGTTTTATCTGACGCAATGACCGTGCAGGAGCCTAGAGACTCGGCCGCATTGAGCTTGCGCACAATCACATTTTTCTTAGCCATACGGTTGCTGGCAATCGTCAATGCCATAGTTAATGCCAATGGCAAACCCTCTGGCATCGCCGAAAGCGAAAAGGCAATCACGGTCAGAAATATTTCATTGTATGGCACTTGTTTAACTATTAATAGGATAGTAATAATAACTGCTATTACGAGAATTAGACCGGTAATTTGCTTCGAGAAGCGCTCCACGCGAATAGTGAGTGGCGATTTTTCGACTACGGTCTCATTCAAGCTGTCTGCAATTTTGCCGAGCTCGGTTTGCAAACCAGTTTTTACTACTACGCCTTGCGCACGGCCGGATACCACGGTAGTGCCCGAAAATGCCATGTTACTTTGGTCGCCCAGCGATGGACGTTTTTTGGCGACAATTTCAGACGTTTTAATAGCTTGGACTGATTCGCCAGTTAAAATCGATTCATCGACGGTAAAATTGTGTGTTTCCGTTAAGCGAATATCGGCAGAAATTTTGTCGCCCGATTCAAGCAAAACATAATCTCCGACGGTTAAATTTTCGATTTCAATTTCTTGCTCTTTGCCATCACGCACAACGCGCGCATGCGTAGCCACCATACTGGCTAAATTTTCGGCCGTATTATTGGCTTTATTTTCTTGATATGTGCCCATAACGGCATCAACTAAAATGATGAACGCAATTACGCAGGCATCAAGAATTTCACCTACAAATATCGAGGCAATAATGGCTACTAGAAGCAACAGCACCATCGGATCATAAAATTCGTGAACAAAAATCTTGAGAATACTGTCTTTTTTCTTTTTTGGAAGAGCATTGGGGCCGTACTGTTTGAGACGACGGGTAGCCTCGGTGGTCGTTAAACCATCTTTGCCAGTCTTAAATTCAGCGAGGATTTCCTCGGCGCTACGACCATAAAATGCTTCTGGTTTCATATCTATATATTATAATATAAACATATGCCGAAAATAAAAATACCAGGCTATCACGCGATTGTCGTGGATAAAATTAAGGTCAATCCAAAACTCGGTCTCAATCATGAGCAAGTGCGCAAAATGAAGCGTGCAGGCGCAATCAATGAGCCAGTGAAGCCACCGAGCAAAAGCGTGCAAGAAATCGTGCGTAGTAATGTATTTACGTATTTCAACTTTGTGTTTTTGATAATCGCAATTATCTTGATGTCAGTACAAAGCTGGCGCGATTTAACCTTTTTGCCGCTGATTATTGCGAACACTTGTATTGGTATTTTCCAAGAAATTCGCGCAAAAGCCGTGCTAGACAAACTCACGATGCTGAATGCGCCAACGGCACGCGTGATTCGCGATGGCAAAGAGCAAGAAATCGTTGCCGAAAAGCTGGTTCAAAATGACGTTGTGGTATTCCGAGCGGGCAACCAAATTCCGGCTGACGCGGTTATTCTTGAAGGCGATGTAGCCGTGAATGAAGCTTTGCTGACTGGCGAAGCGGACGAGATTCGTAAAGGCAAAGACGGCGAATTAATGTCCGGCAGTTTCATCGTGTCTGGCGAATGCGTAGCGCAACTAACCAAAGTTGGTGCGGCGTCATATATTTCGCAACTCACACTACAGGCCAAGAAACTGAAGAACAAAGAACAATCTGAAATTATTCGTTCACTGAACAAAATCGTGACCGTGGCCGGCTTTTTGATTATTCCAATTGGCGGTATTCTATTTTATCAGGCTCACTTCATGAATGGACTAGACATGCAAGCTAGCGTGCAAGGCGCCGTAGCTTCAGTACTTGGCATGATTCCGGAAGGATTATTCTTGCTTTCAAGTATCGCACTCGCGGTAAGTTCGATGAAATTAGCGCAGAAAAAAGTGTTATTACACGACATGAAGTCAATTGAAACCTTGGCCCGCGTGAACGTATTATGTGTAGATAAAACGGGGACAATTACGGAAAACACCATGGCCGTAAGCGATTACGAATCGCTCGGCAAAATGAAAAAGAGTGATTTAAATGGGCTCTTGAGCGATTTTGTGGGCGCGCAAGCAGCGGATAACGCCACCATGGGTGCGCTGAAGGCCTATTTCTCAGAGCCGGATGGGCGCAAAATTGAATCGGTATCTGGTTTTACTAGCCAATACAAATATAGCGGTGTAAATTTTGATGGCGAAAGCTACGTGCTGGGCGCACCGGAATTCGTGTTAGGCAAAGATTACGAAAAGTACCAAGACAAAATTGAAGATTACGGCCGCAAAGGTTACCGCGTTTTAATTTTTGGCAAATACGACGGCATCGTGGAGGGTAAAAAACTCGATCACAAATTTGCGCCAATTGGCTTAATTATGCTCAGCAACCCGATTCGCGAAAATGCAGTAGAGACGTTCAGTTTCTTTAATAAACAAGGCGTAGCAATCAAAGTAATATCTGGTGATAATCCGGTTACAGTCTCGGAAGTGGCGCAAAAGGCAAAAATTAAAGGCGCCGAAAAATACGTGGATGCCTCAACTTTGCAGACCGACGAATCAATCGCACACGCCGTGCGTGAATACACTGTGTTTGGCCGCGTGACACCAGAACAAAAACGCAAATTTATTAAAGCGATGCAACGTGATGGCAAAACGGTGGCGATGACTGGTGATGGCGTGAATGACGTGCTGGCTTTGCGCGATGCGGACTGTTCTGTCGCGATGGCAAGTGGTAGCGAGGCGGCCGCGCAAGCTGCGCAGTTGGTCTTGCTGGAGTCGGATTTTGCGCGCATGCCAGACGTGGTGGCAGAAGGACGTCAAGTCGTGAACAATCTTGAGCGTTCCGGCAGCTTATTCTTAGTAAAGAACGTTTTTTCACTAATCTGTTCTCTGCTAGTAATTCTATTTGCCATAACTTACCCACTAGTGCCGGCACAAATTTCGCTAATTAGTGCTTTCACGATCGGGATTCCAGGTTTTCTATTATCGCAGGCGCCGAATCATGATTTGATTAAAGGCGTGTTCTTAAGTAATATCCTAAAGCGCGCCACACCGGGCGGCCTGACGGACGTCGTTCTGGTAGCGGCGATGGTAATACTGGGTTCAATTTTCAATTTGCCGACTTCCGACGTTTCAACTGCCTGTGCCGTGCTACTCGCGGCGGTTGGGCTCGCGATGGTCTGGGAAGCCTCCAAGCCAATTGACTGGTACAAGAAAACTTGTTTCATTGCTTGTTTGGTGGGATTAATCTTCTGCTACATTTTCCTAAATGATCTGTTTAGAATGGACCGCATTTCCATCCAAACGGCCATTATCATGGTGGCTTTAATGACACTAACGCATCCGATTTTAAAACAAATGTACAAGTTCGTCGATTGGTTGTGGGTGGCGGTGCGCAAGTTCCTGGTGCGCGTGCGCGACTACACACATGCGAATGAAATACAAAATCCATTTGCAAAGCCAGACGATAATTAGTTTCTTTTTCAATACTGCTTATGATATAATTTAAGTAGTGGTTTGTGCGAGTTGTAAAACAAAAAAATAACAGATAGAAAATGTCAGCAATTCGCAGAAAGTTTTTGAGTAGAAATAAATGGCGCACGCTAGCTTTGGTTTTTGCGGGCGCATTTTTGGGTGTCGGTCTTGTCGCTGGTAGTATTTCGTTAGTCTCGCATCTAGTTTCCGCTGCCCCAACCGTACCGGTACCGTCTATTAGCCTCACGTCGCAGCATAGCAGTTACGCCAGCAACACGCCTGGGGCTTGGAATATTGAGAAGTCTGCAGAATGGGTGGGAGTAAACACCGCGCGAATTACCTTTGATATTGAAACAATTCAGAAAGTCCACGATAACGTATCTTATGACATTTTATTCGTAACCGACATTAGTGGCTCTATGTCTGGCAATAAACTTACTCAAGTTATGGCTGACGCATCCGAGTTGACCGAGTCCCTACTTAGTAATGCTAATAATCGCATTGCCCTTATATCATTTGCAGACGATGCCCGTATTGAATCTGGTTTTACATCGGATAAAGACCTTATACTCCAGAAGATTAATAGCTTCTCCGCGGTTGGAACCACTAATTATTATGATAGCCTTGTTAAGGCCGATGAAGTATTAGAGGGTTATACCGAACAATCTAATCGCGAGCTAGTATTGCTTTTTCTAACCGACGGCTTTCCGAATGTTGATACCCCAAATGAGGTGGGACAATATGAGCTCTTGAAGCAAAAATATCCATATATAACCATAAACGGCGTCCAGTATGAGATGGGTGATACCGTACTCGATCCAATTAAGGCCGTTTCAGATAACCAATTTATCGCATCAATGACTAGCCTTAATAATGTACTATTCGAAGCATCTGTGGCGCCATATACCTATGATAAATTCGTCTTAGCTGACTTCATCAATGATGAATACTTTAGGCTCGATGATATTAGGGACATCTCCGCGGACAGGGGAACTATTAGTTTAGATTATGACGGTAATACTCCAAAAGTAACTTGGGATTTGAGTGGGGTTTTGCATCCCGGCGGCTCTATTCGCATGACAATAGATATTATACTTAAAGACACTTACACAACAATCAGTGGATTATATCCCACTAACAAGCGTACGACAGTTGAGTCTATATTAGACGATACACCAACAGAAAATATTATTACTACGAACACGCCGGTGCTCAAGAATAGCTACAACGTCACCTACGAAGCAAATTCACCAAGCGATTGTACGGTCTCTGGTATGCCGAATCCACTCAGCGAGGAGCGACCCATCTTTAATACTATAGAAATAAGTAATGCTAAACCAACTTGTGGTGGCTATAATTTTGCCGGTTACACCATCACTACGCCCGGCGTGGAAAAAATAAACGATGACTACTTCATTATGCCAGAAAAAGATGTCACGATTCGTGCTACCTGGACTAAAATTTCTATGGAAAAGAGCATGGACGGTACAGTTCACGAAATAATAACCGCAACGTTTGATTCTGGTAGCACAATCAATGTTAAAATGAAAAAATTAGCCGGACAAAGTAATGCCACCTATAATACAACAAATACAAATATAATAGCTTTTAAGCGCGCCGATTTATTATCGGAAAACGTTGATATAAATGACGATGCTTATATACTATCTAGTCCTGACTCTCTGGTGCCAATCTATGGTTGGTACGATAGTAGTGACCATACGATTTATTATTATACAGATGCTGAAGTTGTTGCCGCTAGTAGTAGCTTAGTGTATTTGTTTAGATATATGACATCCCTCAACGATATCTCTGGTCTTTCCGGCTGGGATACTTCTAAAGTTACTGACATGAGTTTTATGTTCTATAGATCTTCATCAATTACCGACCTGTCTAGTCTTGCTGGTTGGGACACTTCTAAGGTAATGGATATGAGGTATATGTTCTCTGAAGCCACATCCCTTGCCGACATCTCTGGTCTTTCCGGCTGGGATACTTCTAGGATATTCAGTACAGACCATATGTTTACTAACACAGCTATCACTAACACGTCCGCTCTTGCTGGTTGGAATACTTCAAAAGTGACAGATATGGAAAGTATGTTCGCAAATGCCTCATCTCTTACTAGCCTCTCTGGCCTCTCGGGCTGGGATACTTCTAAGGTGACTAATATGTCCTATACGTTTTACAATGCTTCATCCCTCGCCGATATTTCTGGCCTCTCGGGCTGGGATACTTCTAAGGTGACTGATATGAAATACCTATTCGAAGAAGCTAAGTCTCTCTCCGATATTTCCGCCCTTTCTGGTTGGGATACTTCTAAAGTAACTAATATGAGCTATATGTTCAGTGGTGCGAAATCTATTTCTAATATTTCCGCTCTTGCCAATTGGAATACCTCTAGTGTCACTACTATGTATAATATGTTTGGCGGAACTAAGCTAACCAATGTCTCCGCCCTTGCCAATTGGAACACATCCAGCGTGAAATCTTTTTGTCTTATGTTCTATAGCATCCCAACCCTCACCGATATCTCTGGCCTCTCGGGCTGGGACACTTCCAGTGCGGCCAATATGTTCTGGATGTTCTTAGACGATTCATCTCTTGCTAATATCTCCGCCCTTGCCAATTGGAACACATCCAGCGTGAAATCTTTGAGTCTTATGTTCCGTAACACGGCTATCACCAACACGTCTGCTCTTGCTAATTGGGACACGTCCAGCGTCACTGATATGAGTGGCATATTCCAAGAAACATCATCCCTAACTAACATTTCCGCTCTTGCTAATTGGAACACATCCAGCGTCACTGATATGAGTAGCGTTTTCTCTGGAGCATCGTCTCTTACTGATATCTCAGCCATCTCCAATTGGAACACCTCTAATGTCACTACTATGCGCGGCTTGTTCTCCAAAGCATCGTCTCTTACTGATATCTCAGCCATCTCCAATTGGAACACCTCTAATGTCACCGATATGGGTTGGTTATTCAATGAGGCTTCATCTCTTGCGGATGTCTCAGCGCTCTCCAATTGGGATACATCCAGCGTTACTGATATGAGTAAAATGTTCTATAATGCTACTGCGATTACTAGCTTCACGCCGCTCAATAACTGGAATACGTCTAGTGTGACAAATATGACTGACATATTTTATGGCATCCCTAGCTCCGTCCCGCGCCCAAGCTGGTATTGATATTGCACAGACGTAGTATAATGTGCTTATGGATATTTTTGATATTATTGGCTGGGTGGGCATGATTCTCGTGCTGCTCGCGTACATACTTCTTTCAACAAACAAATTAAAAAATGGCGTAACCTACCAGATGCTAAATTTGGTCGCTGCGGCTTTGATGGCGATTGGGTTGTATCCGAAAAACGCTTGGTTCTCATTCACGCTGCAAGTTGTATGGGGGATTGTGGCGATTGTCGCGATTGCGAAAATCTACACTAAACCGAAAAAGGCTAGTAAAAAACGCAAATAAAAAATCCCCCCTTTACGGGGGTATTTTTTTGTTATCTAGTGTTCTTTCTAATGACAAATATAATACCGACGAGGCTAACTACCGCTACGGCACCGTAGATTGAAGTCATATCAATTGTATTTGGGTTTTTGGCGTCACAGAGATTATATTCAACGTCCATGCGATCCATGTATAGCGCCTCTTTTTCGACATATTCAAAAGCAAGGAATTGAGCAGCATATTCCGGTTCAGTCTGCGCCTGAACTGCGTAAAAATGATTTACACCTACATAGAATTGATCCTGCATAACGCCATCATAGTTAGTGGCTGCCGCAATGCGGAAACGCCCGCGATTCTCTGGTTCCGGAATGAATGAGAGTTTATTGGTGTTGAGTGACTTTTCTGATTCATTGTAGCCGTTCTTGCCAGAATAGCGCCAAATCGTATCAATCCAATCTTCTTTGTCGAATTGCGATAATACTAATCTTTTGCCCTCACGGTTAGTCAGAACGTGAGTATTTGGGTAGAGCGCATAGTCTGGATCGTCAGCTGCAATATTAGTGAGCGTCCAAATATCGCTTTCAGCCGGTTCTTCTTCGAGATAATAGTAAGATTTATTGCCCTCTATCATGCGATATAATGCATCCGGTGAAGTCTGGGATAATTCGACATGTTCATTCAGTAAAACATATTTGCCCTGTTCATTGCTTTCATAATTCCAGTTTTCAGTCAAGAAAGCATACTCATGACCCGCTTGTAAATCTTCTGGGTTAACGGATACCCATTCAGCAATTTCTTCTTTATGGAAAGATTTATTGATAACTGGTAGAATGATCCACTTACCGTTTTCATTAACGCGCACATCATACTCGATTTCCTCTGGCGTTTTTTCGCCGCGGAAGATTGGGAGATCATAAAAAGTGGTACGAAAGCCAATTTCCTTATTGAGCGTACGAGAGCCATCCTCGACTGGTTCGCCGTCGGCAAAGAGTTGAATTGTAACCTCGCGCTCCTCGTCTGGCTCGCAGGCATCGCAATTGATCGTAACGTAGAGGTCGCGATAAAAATCACCAATGTGACCGGCACTAGCGTTAAAAACTATCGATGAAGCAAAAATAACTGCAAGGATAAAACAGATAATTGCAGAAAAATGTTTGTTTTTCACTTTTAGTCCTATAGTTAATCGATTCAACTACAAGACCACACTCTGAATTAATTTTAGCATAAGAATAATAAAAAATCAAGGGCTTCGCGCCTGTTCGTTATATTCGTTCATCTGGCGATAAGCTCATATAATGCTCACAGGGCTTCGCGCCTGTTCGTTATATGAAACGGGCGCGCAAATGTGCGCTTTTTGCTACGCAAAAAGCCACCTCCTGGTGGCTTTCAGTTTTGCAAGCAAAATGAAAGGCCACCCGTTGAGGTGGCCGTTTCATATAATTCGGCATCTTGCTAGTTTCCCGCAAAGCAGTATAATCGCCGCGACCAGGCTTGACTTCTGTGTTCGGGATGGGAACAGGTATTTCCCTGGCGCTATGGACACCGAGAAAAGACACTAAGGGCGCGCCGCAAATCCAATGGCGCTGTTTTAGTATCTTATCTCGATGTAAGATGCTAGAAAATTTTAATTGACTTGGTGCTTTGAACACCAGTTACTAGTTAAGTCTACTCTACTTATCGTCGTTATGCAAGCATAAAAACAATAAGTAGAACATAAAAAGGCAATGCCTCTGTTAGTATGCTTCGGCTCCACATGTTACCATGCGTCCACCTTGCACCTATCAACCAGATCATCTTTCTGGGAGGTCATAGGGAATTCTTATCTTGGAGTCAGTTTCGCGCTTAATATGCTTTCAGCGCTTATCTATACCGAACATAGCTACTCGGCAATGCAGCAGGTGGCCACAACCGATACACTAGAGGTTCGTTCACCTCGGTCCTCTCGTACTAGAGGCAAATCTCCTCAAAATTCCTAACGATCATGCCGGATATAAACCGAACTGTCTCACGACGTTCTGAACCCAGCTCGCGTACCACTTTAACCGGCGAACAGCCGGACCCTTGGAAGGTGCTCCCCCTCCAGGATGTGATGAGCCGACATCGAGGTGCCAAACCGCGCCGTCTATGTGAACTATTGGGCGCGATCAGCCTGTTATCCCCAGGGTAACTTTTATCCGTGTGCGCTGTCTTTCCCACGTAAATTGAACCGAAGTTCTATACAGCGGGTCATTTGCTCCCACTTTCGTGTCTGTTTGGGTTGTAGCCCTCACAGTCAAGCTGGCTTTTGCGCATACACTATCACTACGATTTCCATCCGTAGTTAGCCAACCTTTGAACGCCTCCGCTACTCTTTAGGAGGCAACCGCCCCAGTTAAACTACCCGCCATGCACGGTCCATTGGCCAGTTAATGGTCAATGTAGAGACTGCTAAAATACTCAGGGTGGTATTTCACCTTGCGACTCCACAAATACTGGCGTATCTGCTTCAAAGTCTTCCACCTATGCTACACAAAATATCCCAACAATCAATGCAAAGTTGTAGTAAAGCTCCATGGGGTCTTCTCGTCCTGGCATGATCAGACGGCATCTTTACCGCCAATGCACGTTCACCGAGACCTTCGTCGAGACAGTGCCCACATGATTACTCCATTCGTGCGGGTCTGAACTTACCAGACAAGGAATTTCGCTACCTTAGGACGATCATAGTTATCGCCGCCGTTCATCGGGGCTTCAGTTCGAACCGTGAAGTTCTCCCCTTAACCTTCCGACACTGGGCAGGAGTCAGCCCCTATACATCCGCTTTCGCGTTAGCAGAGACCTGTGTTTTTGGTAAACAGTTCCGTGGGCTCTTTAGCTGCGGCCCGCTCGCGCTAAGCGCGATTGAGCTGCCAAAGAAGTGTTCTGTCTCAACAAAGAAAACTTGTAAACAATTAGGTACAAATTAACTCGTTGAGTCACTCCTAAAGCAAATCTCGCTTACTGCGAGCGGGCAGTCCTTATTCCGAAGTTACGGACGCTTTTTTGCCGAGTTCCTTAACGAAGGTTCCCTCGTAGGTCTGAGTCTACTCGACTCGAGCACCGGTGTTGGTTTGCGGTACGGTTGGCAGCAGCCTAAGTTAACCAGCTTTTCTGGCCAGAGCCTGCCCTAGAATCGTCATCCCGAAGGATAACTTTCACTCAACTCGAGTTCCCTCAAGTCTTGGACGGATATATACCATGAATCCGCTCTAAGATGTTCTCCGTGAACTGTTAACAACTACTACCAGTACAGGAATATTAACCTGTTGGCCATCGCCTACGCTAATACGCCTCGGCTTAGGACCGACTAACCCAGGGACAATTACTGTGGCCCTGGAAACCTTGCTCTTACGACCGACGGGATTCTCACCCGTCTTAAGGTTACTGATTCCAGCATTCTCACTTGATACCGCTCCACCAGACTTTACAATCTGACTTCGCCGCAATATCAACGCTCCTCTACCACTGCCATATAGACGAATCTATATAACAATCCATATCTTCGGTTTAACACTTGAGCCCCGTTACATTTTCCACGCAAAATCTCTTGACTAGTGAGCTGTTACGCACTCTTTAAATGAATGGCTGCTTCTAAGCCAACATCCTAGCTGTTTAAGAAATCTCACCTTGTTTCCCACTTAGTGTTAATTAGGGACCTTAGACGATGGTCTGGGCTGTTTCCCTTTTGAGCGACGAGCTTAGCCCCGCCGTTCTGACTGCCGTGATTCCACATCTGGTATTCGTAGTTTGATAAGGATGGGTACCCTCGCGGGCCCCAGACCTTTTCAGAGCTCTACCCCCAAATGCTACTACACAACGCTAGCCCTAAAGCTATTTCGAGGAGAACCAGCTATCTCCGAGTTCGATTGGCATTTCACCGCTAACCACAAGTCATCCGAACACTTTACTGCGTATCCCGGTGCGGTCCTCCACAGCGTGTTACCGCTGCTTCAACCTGCTCATGGTTAGGTCACCCGGTTTCGGGTCTAATCCTTCCGACTTGACGGGCTATTAACCCTCGCTTTCACTGCGGCTCCATCATCTGACTTAGCCTCGCCGAAAAAATTAACTCGCTGGATCGTTCTACAAAAAGCACGCTGTCACCCCACAAGGGGGCTCCAACACGTTGTAGGCACTGAGTTTCAGGATCTATTTCACTCCCCTCCCGGGGTTCTTTTCACCTTTCCATCACTGTACTAGTTCGCTATCGATCATTTGCAATATTTAGTCTTGGCAGGTGGTCCTGCCGGATTCAAACAGGGTTTCTCGTGCCCCGTCCTACTTGTGAAAACACATATAAGTTCTAATAGTTGTTTTCGCATACTGGGCTTTCACCATCTTTGGCGCGCCATTCAAACGCTTCCGCTAACAACTACGAATCTTATCCACTCAGTTAACGCTGTTGGTTTTTATGCCGAACGGTCAAGCAAGCTTAACTGCTCAGCATAAAAATTGTGTAAACACGCAACACCCCTGATAACTCTGGTCGTTAAACCGTAAGGTTATCTTGAGGTTTAGACTATTCCAATTTCGCTCGCCACTACTTTCGGAATCATTGGTTATTTTCTTTTCCTCAACCTACTAAGATGATTCAGTTCGGCTGGTTCCCGTCTCGTTGCCCTATGTGTTCAGGCAATGGCAATACAACATGACTTGTATTAGGTTTCCCCATTCGGAAATCTCCGGATAAAAGCTTGTTCTCAGCTACCCGAAGCTTATCGCAGAGTTCTACGTCCTTCATCGGTTGCAAATGTCAAGGCATCCACTATCAGTGCCCTTATGTACCTTTTTATGCATTGACTTAACTAGTAATTGATCTTCAAAGATAATTACTTGCCGTCAATTAAATTTCCTATTGTTGTCTAATTCGAATTGTTAAAAGATAAACTTGGCGCGAAGAAAATAGAAGATTTCTAGGGTTTTTCGCAATTTATCCACTAATATCAGAGGTTCAAGAAGAACTTGATCAAAAACTAGTTCTAATATTAGCGCAAAATTTGTTCCTTTGCAAGAGTTTTTTTGAAGATTTTTGCGATTTTGCTATTTTTTCCAACTTTCAATGATTCCAAAGAGGATGCCTAGGATAAGAATCAGATTAATGCCTAGTAATAGAATGCGGGTAATTTTGATTAGTAATAGGGTAAATTTAGGGTTTTTGAGCTTAATGAAATATAGCCAGATATTGATTGCGAGAAAAGGAATACCGATGATACTCAAGACCGTAATCGAATTAAATGCGGGAGGCAATGCGGCAGTAAAAGCAAAAATAATAAGGTAGGTTAACGGCAATAATTGCATCCAAGCGTACGCAACATAACGCCTAAGGACTGGGGCAGATTCTTTTTTGGCATATTCTATACCACCAATGAAATTGGCGGCGAAAAAATTCAGAGGAAACGCTAGAAGCAATATACCTATAGGTAAAAATAATAGAAATCCGGCAATTCCGGTTTTTATACCGAGAACATCATCTTCGAAATAGCCACCAAGATGGCAGCAGAGATATGTGACCGTAATTAATAATTCATACGCAATAACTAAAAACGTGATCGTGGACAAAAAGACAGAAAAGTTCCGTTCTACGCGTCTCATGTTTTTGGCCCGATAGATGGGTGTTGATGTCTTTTTTGTTTTAGTTGCCATTTATGTCTATTTTATACGTTATTCGACAGGTAGTCAAAGATAGCGGCTTGATCGCGCTCTATTAAATGTAGCCGGGCATCAATCTCCGAGAAGGCCACCGCTATGTCGCGGCTTAAAATCTTTTCAGATTCATATTGGCGGAAGAAATTCTTATATTTTTCAGCCTCTTCTGGGCGCCGCACGAAACTGGCAGCGAAGCGCGGATATTCAGATATAGTCTTGTCTCCTTCTTCTTGGCGCAGCCAATTCCAGTTTTCGAACATCCAGGCAAAAGCTTCGTCTTTAATAACATAGTTGCGCAGTAAACGAATATAGAAAAGCAAGCGATCTTGCGGGCGGACTACAGTTTCATCTTTGAGCTTAGCGATATAATTTTGCAATATTTCATGATCACGCGTGTTCGTAATGGCGTCCATTATGTCGCGTTTTAGGGCAGCATCGGGGGTGTTATTGTAGATTCGGAAATATTCATGATCGAGCGAGGCGTCTTCGCGGATTAGCGTGGAGCCAATGATCCAACGTAAATTCGCATCAACGTCTTTAATATGCTTATTGCCATAGGCGGCTTTCACAGTGGCGCGAAAATCACGATCGCCGGAATACAGCATCAAACTCATAATGGTGGAGCGCAATTGAACATCGTCATAATTGTCGTCTGGGCGCGCCACAACGCCAAGTCGTTCGTAATTTGGCGTGGCAATTCTTTTAATAAAGGCTTTGAAGCGGCGTTTTTCTTCGGTTTTAGGATCAAAGAATTGTTTTAGGTCGGCGATAATAGCGGCAATAAGATCCCAAATTACCGAATCATTTTCATTCATGAATGCTTCTACTAATGACAATAATGATGCACTAGCTACTAAATCTGTTTTGGCCAACAACCGGCGATCCATAAGTAGGCGCAGTTTTTGTTCCTTATTCATGGCACTAATGTGCTGCAATCTTTCAGTGAACTCAGCATCACTGTAATTAATAATATAATGCCCGGACAAATCGTCACGCAGTTCGCGAATCGGATATTTCGTATCGTCGGTTTCGCCCGTTAATAGGAAGCGCGTCTGTTGTTTGCCGGTTAAAACTGGGAATCCGGGCTGAGTCAACCACGGCGTCATAAAGGCCCTCACGTCAAAGTCTGCGTGTGGCGTTAGCGCATCCCAGAGGTCATCCGCCGAAGTATTATCGTATTGATGTTTAGCAAAATAGTCTTTCAAACCAGAGAAGAATTGTTCTTCACCCATCGTACGCATCAGCATCAGTAACAGATGCGACCCTTTACCATATACAATGGCGCTATCAAATAGGTTGGCGATGTCTTCGACACTATCAACACCAACTTTAACCGGCTGGACGCCCGGCAAACTGTCGCGCGACAAAGAGCCAGACACGGCCGTGAGATAGAAATCTTCCCAAGCCCGAAGCTCTGGGCGAATCTTATCAGTTGAGTAGACTTCCATCATATTAGCGAACGATTCGTTCAGCCAAAGATCATCCCACCACTTCATTGTGACCAAATCGCCAAACCACATGTGCGATAATTCATGTGCTATCACAATCGCAACATATTGTTTAGTGTCGAGCGAGGAATCTTCGTTGGCTAGGAGTGCAATTTCGCGAAAAGTAACTAGGCCCCAGTTTTCCATGGCACCAGATTCGAAATCCGGCAAAGCTAAAAGATCCATTTTGGGCAATGGGAAAGGCGTGGCAAAACGGTCATCATAAAAGTCAAGAACGTCGGCGGCGAATTGCGCAGCATACGATAAATCGGCTGGATTTTGGTGCAAACCGGCATAAACACTGATTTTTACGCCATGCGCTGACATGGCACTAGTAGAGACGAACTTCCCTACCGCAAAAGCCACGAGATAAGTGGACATTCGCGGAGTTTCGGCAAATTCAACTGTCTTTAGGCCCTCTTGAACAGTTGTGAACTCAACGGGCATATTGGAGAGAATTTGATCACCTTCGACTGAGCAAATGCGTAATTTGAAAGTAGCTTTGGCGCTCGGCTCATCAACACATGGGAAGCATTCCCGCGCATAATGCGATTCAAATTGCGTAGCAACGATTTTTTGGGTTTCGCCTTCATATTCGTAAGTGGAGAGATAGGTGCCTTCCATATCGGCTTCAATTTTTGAAACAAATTTAATCTTCAGTTCGTGCTCACCAAGAGACATTTTTACCATTAACACGCCGTCAGCATACGTAAAATCTTCAAACTTAACGCCGTCAACCGATACAGATTTAATTTCCATCCGGACCGCATGAAGTTTGATAGTTTCAACTTTTGCCACACCGCGGAGTAAAACCGTTCCGTGGATTCTGGTTTTTTCATCGTTTATCTTTAAATCGAGGTCGTAGTGCTCGGGCGTAAAATAATCAAAAAATCTCTCCATATATCTATCATAACAAAAAGAACCTCGCTTGGGGCGAGGTTCTAAATGAATACGAATTAATCTTCGAGGAATTGCTGTGCGCGGTAGATCATTTGCGCAGTCTCATCCGTAAAGACGATATAAATCGGCTTACTATCGGATGTAGAAATCAGCGCATAGCGATCGGTGAATTCTGGGTTGAGGTTTTTCTCTTCGTCGAGCTTAAAACCAAGATAGCCCATCTTTTGCACAACGAGACGGCGGATTTCTTCGGAACGTTCGCCAATGGTGCCGGCAAAGACTAGGGCGTCAGCGCCACCAAGCGTAGCCGCCATCTGGCCTACATAGCTTTGGATGCGGTAGATGAAAATGGAATGTGCGTTGCTAGCACGAAGATCGCCTTCATCGCGAGCTTTGATGACTTCGCGCATATCATCGGAAATACCTGAGAGGCCGAGTAAGCCACATTGTTTGTTGAGGTAGAGTAAGAATTCTTCATCGGAAGTCATCTTGAGCGCTTTTTTAAGGTTCAGCGCGGCGGCGGCATCAATCGTGCCAACGCGCGTGCTCATCGCAAGGCCTTCAAGTGGCGTGTAGCCCATCGAGTTATCCATAGCGCGACCATTTAAGATAGCCGAAACACTCGAGCCAGAGCCAAGATGCATTGCAACCAGTTTTTCCGGTAAAATGTCGTGTTCTTTCATGTAGCGCGAGATGAAAGCATAACTCAAGCCATGATAACCATAGCGCTTAATTTCGTATTTGTCAGCGATAGTTGGATCAAAACTATAATACTTATAGGTATCTGGCTTTTCCCAGTGAAAAGCCGAGTCGGAAACGGAAATAATCTTTACGCCCTCAAAGCATTCACGAATACCGCGGATTTCGTTGGCGGTAGTTGGGACGTGAACTGGGTTGCGCTTTTCAGCTTCTTTGAGCTGTTTCATATATTCGGCGTCAACAACATGGTCTTCAGTGAAATAATCGCCAGGTGCCACAATGCGCACTACGACAGCGGCTAGTTTATGCTGGCCAGTAACGTACTGCTCATCAGTGAGGATTTTTGGTAAAATTTTAATTGCCTCATTTAGATCCTTGATTTCAGGCTTGATTTTCTTCTTGCCATCATCAACATCATTGATTGTACAAACTACTTTCTTTCCTTCGTATTCGAAGTGGAATTGCGCCATTAGTTCTTCGCCGTTGTACAGGGCATATTTGCGGCTGGCGCTACCTGGGTTCGTGATAAGAATTAGCTTACTCATGGAGGTATTATACCACCCCTTTTGGGTTAGCGTAGATAGATTGGTAGTTGGAACGCGAAAAATAATATCGTATCACTCCTTTCAAAGTACTCAATCGACTAAAAATCGATGCCCAAAAATTATATCATGAAATGCATATGATCTTGATTATTTGTCTACGCCGCGTAGAACGGCATAGTTGGCATTCTCGACAATCATATCTTCAAACTTGCGCGTAAAGCCATAATGGCCAGTACGCTCAAGAATGGCAGCGGCTAAATCGTAGCGGCTGCAGCGGTTACGGGCCAATTCATCAATTGGCGAAGTAGTAGAACCTTGATCCTCGTAGCCATGAATATCAACGCGAGAAAGATCCGTATAGTGCGAAAAGATAGCACGCATAGTTTCGGTATAGCCATGAAAATTCACAATAATCGGTTTATTGATTGTGAAATAATCGTCAAAATCTGATGGTTTAAGTTTGTTCTCAGTGGTGCCGATTGCGCCATATGAAAGTGCCGCTATACCCACAAAACGCACGCGAAGTTCTGGTACCTCTTTTTTAGCTAGATCGATAGCCTCCATCATCTCGTTGGTCGGGATATCGCCGGCGGCAGCCACGATAACATCCGGATTATCGTCAGAAGCAAAACCGAAAATAGAAGCACCACCATTTGTGAGCTGAAAACGGGCATGATTAATATCAATCCAACGCGACTGAATATTCTTATTAAATGTTGTAAGATTTACAACATCTTTAGAGTGGGACATGAATTCCCAAGCCGCATAAGCCGCCACATCGTCAACTGGAAATAAGCAGTTTACGAGATTTGAGGGCTTAGCAAGCAAGCTAGAGATGAGTCCTGGGTTCTGGTGCGTATAGCCATTATGGTCTTGGCGTTGCCAGCAAGAGGTTGAAAGTATATTTAAGGCATGGACGCGTGGACGCCATTCGACTTCTTTACTCTGTTTAATAAACTTAAGATGTTGATCGATTTGTGAGGTTACGATTGGCAAAAAGCTTTCGTAGCTCGTCATACAACCGCGTCCACCGCTTAAAATATGGCCAGCGAGCACGGCGAATAAGGTGTTTTCAGATAACAATTCGATTACATGACCGTTTGATGATAGATGCTTATCCCATGCTTCAACGTCGCGAATCCAAGCACGGTTCGAAGCTTCATATACCGTACTTAGCCGGTTAGAAGTTGTCTCGTCGGGGCTGAAGAAATAGAAGTCATCGTGCGTGCGAAGCGTGTCACGAAGGCATTCACCAAATACCTGCGCGGAAGAACCTTGTTCGATACCCGGATCTTTAACCTCGTTTGGCAAAATCATCGTATAGCTCCTTAAAATTGTATGATTGCAACCATTTTTCTAACAAACGTAACTGATTCTCGTCGGTCTTGGCTTTTGGCAACGGCACCTGATGCGATGCGCAGTTACCTTCGATTTTTTCGTCGTTTACCTCTTTTGGCCCGCCAAAACCTTTTGGCGTCTTCATGATGACAAAGCTATTCGGTTTAAGATCACTCAACGCTAATTGGAATGAGTCAGTATCAGTGCCATCAACAATAATTGGGTCATAGCCGAAGCCACGGAACAACTCTAATAATTCACGCTGACTACTGCGACCATAAATGGTTGGCGCGGAAATCTTATAGCCGTTGAGATGTAAAATCGGAATAACTTGACCATTGTATTTAGAATTCAGCAGTTTATTCAAGTTTAGACTAGCCAGCGCCGTGGCGGTTTCGAGCTCGCCATCACCAATCAGTACAGCAATCGTACGTTCCGGACGACCAAGAGCTACACCGTAAGCGGTAGCTAGAGAGTAGCCAAGCTCGCCACCCTCGGAGACTACACCTGGCGTGAGTGGACTAGCATGCGACGGAAAACCGTATGGCCAAGAAAATTGACGACAAATATATTCAATGCCATGCAAATTATGCGTAGCTTCTGGAAAATGCTCATGCAAAAGCCCGTCATAAAATAGATTCGCTTGCAAAGCTGGGAAACCGTGGCCTGGGCCAATAATAAATTCTGCCGCTGGAAAACGTGCCTTAACGTTCGCATAGGCACGATTGATGCCAGGGCAAGTGCCCCAGTGCCCGAGTAAACGCGGCTTAATATCCGAAAAAGCCAATGGACGGTTTAATAAAAAGTTATCTTTCAAGAAGATTTGCGCAACAGAAAGATAATCGCAAAAATCAATGCGATCGTTAATTTCTTTAATGTTGACGCCCAGCCCGTGCATAATCATATTTTAACATAAGCGCGGCATTTGCGCGCGAGAAACTAATGAATGTCGAGTGCCTTCATGGTCGCTTCAATCAGATCCGGCAAGACATTTTCGTAATCATCATAAACTCGAAAACCGGCCGCATACGGATGACCGCCGCCGCCGAAGAAGCCAGCGACCTGATCGGCAATCGGCTGCGCTGAGCGGATTTTACCCGTCAGTTTGCCGTCCGGATAAGTCTTAATTGCCACCGCAATCTCCACGCCTTCTACAAGACGTAATTCTTCCAGAATTAACACATTCGGGTTGTATTCGTCGGAGTATTCTTGAATGTCGTCGAACGGAATTAAAACTGTGGCCAACTTACCATCCAGATGATACTCAACGCGCTTGATTAAGTCAGCCTTGTAATCAAGAATGCGCGGGGATTTCTTCGAAAAATCACGGCGACGCTCTTCCATAACGGCAATATCGGCGCCGTTGTCGATTAATTCTGCTACGATGCGGTAGTCTTCGGATGTGGTGCTCGGCGAGGTGAGGCCAAGCGTATCAGACAAAATGCCATAAATAATATCTTCGCCACATTGGGCGCTAATGGTGATATTTTGATCTTTAAAGATCTTGTACAACAACGTGCAGCAGCTAGAAGTTGGCTCAATAATGCTTTCGTACGGAAATTCTAAGTCCGATTCTGTAACATGGTGGTCGATTACAAAAACTGGCGTGCTGTATAGGCAGTTACGAATTGCGGAATCGTTAAGCAACTTAGAGAGTAGGGTCGTACTGGCGGTATCAACAATAATAATCGCGTCAGCTTTGAAGGCAAATTCGATATCTACCCTGCCCCAACCCTCGAAATAACGCATGTATTTCGGGATGTCGACTGGACAATAAAGCGAAACTTCTTTGTCTGCTAGAGCTTCTTCCAGCGCAAGTGCGGCGCCGAGCGAGTCGCCATCGGGATTTTCGGCTTGCACCACACAAATATGCTGCTTGTCTTTTATGAAATCTGTGAATTTATCATACATACTGGTCTTATTTTACCATGCCAGGAGTTATGTTATAATAAACGAAGCCGTAGGGGCGTAGCTCAGTTGGTAGAGCACTGGTCTCCAAAACCAGGTGTCGCGAGTTCAAGTCTTGCCGCCCCTGCCATTTTTTGTGGCTTTTTATTGAATTAAATGCTGATATAAGAGAACGGGATGTGCCGGCATCGTAAAGGTGCACGGCAAATCCGTAAGTATTAAGCCGTCAGAAGACCAAGTATTATACCAGATATTACTAAAGTTCATAACAGTATCATCGTCATCATTAGTTTTATATGATCCACTAGCTATCTTGGTATACCCCCAAATACCCCAGTCTTCTTGAACGGAACGAACATCATTCAATGAACAGAGCCGCGTGCTAGCGTCAAGCATCTCGCACTCGTTGTTATTATTAATGGCTAAATACTCAATCTGCATCTCTTTAATATTGACTGTTTCTCCGGTTGCGTATGAACGGTCTTTTTTAATTGGGTAATTACATTGTAAAAATTTATTATCGTCAGATACTTCGCCTAGATACATCACTTTATTGCAGTTCGCCTCCGATAGGTCATAATCGGTTGATTTCAAATATGCCGATGAGCCTCTTAAATTAAACTGATAGACTACTTCGTAGGCTTTCTTAATTGAAACTTCGGCATTGATGGTGAGTTTAATAGTTTCGGCCGCAAAGCTTAGAAGCGGCAGTACGCTTAGCGCAACAGTAAGTGCGAAGAGGCCCAACTTGGCGCGACCGCGCTTTTTCGCAAAAAGCAACACAAATGCAAGCATGACCACAGCGCAGACGATGACAACAACAAGATATTTTGGCGTGATGAAGTCATCCGTATTTGGATTGGCTTCAGAGCCGTCTTCGTTGAGAAGTTTAATCACGACCTGGTTACTATTTTGATATACGCCACCCGTAAGCTCGGCGTCTGGGACTTCGGTGGTGTAATCGACAGCAACACGCACTTTTGATTCGCCGTGTGCTTTGAGGGTCGGATTATCAACTTGATAGGTGTAGGTTAGATAATCGTTTGGACTAAAAGCAGTCTCATCGGAAATGATATAGTCCGCATTGGTAGTATTTTGGACGGTCGCTTCATACTCGATATGATCAGAATATTCCAAGAAAGAAACATTAAAACTCATGTCGAGACCACTAAAAGTGGGGTCAGAATTTATCACGACGCCGTCGGTTTTGCTGACTTCGGTAATTGAAGTAATGCTAACAGATCCGCTAGCACGAGTTTCGCCCTCTTCACTTGTGGCAAAAGTGGATGGCGCCAGCACAAAACAGGCTAAAATGGCCATCACGATATATTTTATTTTTTTCATGTTTGTTTTTCTCTTGTTGTTATGGGTTCATTGTAGCATTTTTGCTTATGCTTGTCAAAAAACCGGCCTAATTGGGGCCGGTTTAATGTTTGTTTTTGAACTATTTCTTCTTGGTGCGGACCAGGCACATATCATCGAGTACGGCCACCGAGCAAACCATACCCACGAGTAATGCAGCATCCATCAGCATGACGACAAACATTGGGAATACGCCCGCTTGTGCATTAGATGATGTTAGATATGAAACCATATATTCAAATGTCGCTTCCGGCACTGGTAGGAAAATAAGCACTACTGCCGCAATAGCCAAAACCGCCATAGCGGAGTTAAAAACGCTCATACCGCTTGCGAGACGAGTATTATGCTCGCCAGCACGGAATACAAAAACACCTAATAGACAATACAGCAACGCAATAATGACGCCAGCAATAATAGCGCCCTTCATTAGCCAGCCCACAGGAGCCATACCGGCTTCGGAGACCATTAAATTATAGAGTTCGGAATATATTAATGGCAAAGTGACCATAAAGACACTCGAAACCACCATTATAATACCCGAGGCGCGCAAGTAGCGCGTATCTTTATCATCCTTTTTGACTGCAGGTTTTGCAGATTTTTGAGACTTTTTTGTAGGCATGTTTGTCATTCTCATTCCGTTTATGTTAATATTAGTATAGCATATTATATAAAAGGGTGAGTAAAATAAATGAACGATTCCAACGACCAGTCGGCAAAGAAAGAAGAGACCAATTTTGGTAAAAGCGATTCTTTCGAGCATATGATGGCCATGCAGGAACAGATCTTCAATCCGCCTCTGCAAGAGGAGGAAGAACAAAAGATAACAGATTTTAGTTCCTTTGGTGGTGGCAATACAACAGCAGTGAATGATCTTTCAACGCATGACAATATTAAAGCTCCAGAAGAACCAGCCAAAAAAGAAGAAGAACCAGAAGAAATTGTAGATAGTCGTAGCGAAGAGGAGATGCATTCCCTCTTTTCCGATCCAAGTGCTGGTACTGTGCAAAATGTTTCTGAGGAAGAAAAACAAAAGCTAGCCGAAGAGCGCCAAGCTGATGAATTAGCTAAGAAGGCCGAAGAACAACGCGCCGATGAGGAGTACAAAGCTGCCGAGAACGGTGAGCCAGTAGCCGCCCCAGAGTCATTATTCTCGACCCCAGCTCCAAAGGAAGAAGAAAAGCCTGAAGAACACCATGAGGAAATTCACGAAGAGCCAAAATCCGAAGAACACCACGTTGATTTGAAACCTCTAAATGAGCATTCTGAAGAATCCCATGATGAGCCAAAAGAGGAGCACCATGAGGAAGAACATCATGACGAAGCTCCAAAGGAAGAAGAAAAGCCTGAAGAGCATTCCGAAGAATCCAATGATGAGCCAAAAGAGGAACACCATGAGGAAGAACATCATGACGAAGCTCCAGAAGAAGAAAAGCCTGAAGAGCATTCTGAAGAATCCCATGATGAGCCAAAAGAGGAGCACCATGAGGAAGAACATCATGACGAAGAGCATCATGACGAAGCTCCAAAGGAAGAAGAAAAGCCTGAAGAGCATTCTGAAGAATCCCATGATGAGCCAAAAGAGGAGCACCATGAGGAAGAACATCATGACGAAGCTCCAGAAGAGCCGAAAGATGAACACGAGGATACTCACGAGGCACCAGTTTGGGAGAAGCATGAATCTCCAGATGATATGAAGAGCACTATTAAGGAGCGCCTCGCTACGATGCGCACTGAGCGCAATATCATAATTGTCGATATCGACAAGCTTGAAGATGCTTTATTGGAAGAAGGTGGTGATACCGAGCATATCAAAGACGAGCTCAGAGCCAAGCACGAAGAATTACATCGCAAGAAACAAGCGATTGCTGGCTTAATCGAGCTATTACATATTTTGTAAAACAAACACAACTAAGGCCTCGCTTAAACTTACCCGGCGAGGTCTTTTTTGTGCCAGTGCACCCCTGTTAATCTTGACTTTTTGACTAAAGTGTGCTATAATAGAATTATCTGCGTTTTTCGCAAGTTTTTTTACACCTAGTCAGCTCAGAAAAATATGAAAGGGGGGAGTTTACAATGGATAGAGTAAGCTTCGGTCGTTTATTCGACGAAATCATCATGAGCTGCCAACAGAAAGCAAAGGAATTGGAAGGTTTTGAGAGCGGAGACGGATGTATCCGCATTTCTTATTTACCCCAGAATACTTGGGCGGCAAATATTTTAGAAAGCGAGGTCCATTCTGCTGACCGCTTCGAGCTCACAGCGCGCATTATGGAGGGCGGCAATTATGTCTTAAACCGCCACGACAAGCACGGCGCGCCAATTGATAGTTACGCTTTCTCCGCCTTAAAAGTGGCGGCTTGCCTTAGAAGCATCGAGTTAGGACTCGGCGAACGTTCGGGTTACGATTTAGGAGATTTGGCCGCCGACGAGGAGCACGGCTTCGCAACCTATCGCGGAGCAATTTGCTATTCCCTTTACTACGAGCATCGCATTTTTGCCTTATTGATCGTTTCGGTATCCGGTGCATCGGCCGCAGAAGATGAAAGGGTCGCCGAAGCTGGCGAAACCACAATCGACAACTGGTGCAGGATGCATGGTTTCAGCTATGAAGCGCCACCGCCAATCACGCCTCGGTGATGCTCGTGGTGACGATTTTGACTTTCTCTGGCTTATGGACTAGAGCCCAGCCGCAAGGCTGGGCTATTTTTCGGCTTTTTTGCTTGCAATCGCTCTGCGCACGACAAATATAACAGCCACACCGATGATTAACAGAGAAATAACAATAAAAGCGAAGCTATAATTAGTGTTCGTGTACACTGGCTTTCCAGCATTTTGCTCTGTTAATAATTTTTCGGCAGCATAGGCATTCGCACGCACCTGCAAATACTCGGCTAGGTGCTCCGCTATGGCAGTTTGACCAGCGAGATTTGGGTGCAAATGATCATTAGTCATATATTCTGGATGCCCGTATAGTATATTCTCGGCATCATCAATATAGGTGACATTGGAAATAATGGCGATTTGCTGGACGGCCAATAAAACTCTTTCGAGCCGATCCTGAATATTTTGATCGGTAGAGTTCCAGCCATTCATGCCAACTAATATTTGCGCATTTGGGAAAACTACATGGATTTGCTGAATAAGAGCCAGGCCACCCTGAAGAATATCTTCATCTTTCTCTCGATAATCGTTATAACCGCCCTCTATTACGATCCATTCAATTGAACTCGGATTCTCGATTTCAACCGCCGCCTCTGAGATGAGAGATTCAAAATTACGGTCATCAGACTTACGAATAAAGCCTGTACCGCCTTGGCATTTACGATAATAATGCTCGATATCCATCTTTTTAGCGGTTAGCTCTGCCCAGCCAGAGGCTGGACCATCTGCGATGCCCGACCCCATGCAATATGAATCACCAATAAAAAGCACATTGTCTACCGTCATTGTCACTTGATTAAGATTATCAATATCGCCCGCAGCGGCCACATTGATACAAGGCAAGAAACTCAAGATAGAGGCGATAACAAAAGAAATGATTTTACGCATATTTATATTATAGCGAATTATCAGCCGAAAAATATTAGAAAATATAACGCTTATGCTTGCAAATTTATCCAGTGTGCCGTATGATATAAGCATATTCGCCCCATTAGCTCATGCTAGGGCGGATGGTTTCTTTCGAGGTGTCATGCTTCTACTTGTTTCGGCTGTTCGATATACCCGTTTATCACAACCTCGGCGCGATCTATCGCGCAAAAGAATGAGCCAAGAAACAACGAATCGTATTGCCCGCCGTGCGGGCTAGAAGAAAGAGATTGCCCTGCTGGGCCCCGATTTTTTTCCATAGCCACTCAAGCACCGCATGACACCTCCTTTTATTTTAAAAATTACTTCGTCCATCAGCGTTGCCAACGCTCTCACCACCATCACCCATCCTTTCAAACGGAACAAGAATGGTCCTTTCATGGACGAAGCAATTTAACTTGGCCTCCGATTACCCCGGAGGCCTTTTTATGGCCGAGTATGTTATAATAAGTACGCTGAATAACCGCAATAGGTTAATGTGCTGTTGGGGGTCGGGATGTTTAATTTGGCAAAGAAAAATACAAAACAGAATAATTGGAGTTTTAGAAAAAGTCTAAACAATGTTTAAACTTCTAGCGCATTTATACAAAAGAGATTATCTATTTATCGCTTTAGCAATTATGTTTATTGCCGGCCAAGTTGGCCTTGAGCTAAAGATGCCAGAATATATGTCGGCTATCACGAAGCTCGTGCAGACCGAAGGCAGTGCGATGGAAGATATCTTGAGCAATGGTGGCATGATGCTGGTTTGCGCCTTTGGTAGCTTGCTCTCAACAATTATCGCGGGCTTTTTCGTCTCGCACGTGGGCGCAGATTTCTCTTATATTACACGGAAGCGTATTTTCGACAAAGTTGAAACTCTTAGCCTTAATGAAGTTAAAAAATTTTCGACTTCTTCCCTAATTACGCGCACCACGAACGATATTACGCAGGCTCGCATGCTGATTACGATGGGCGCGAACATGCTTGTACGGGCGCCGATGAGCGCAGTATGGGCTATCGTAAAAATCCATGGCAAAAGTTGGGAATGGAGTACTGCGACTGGCATGGCGGTAGTCATCTTGCTTGCCGTCGTGATTACGACTATGATGCTTGTAATTCCGCGCTTCAAGATTATCCAAAAATTAACAGATCGCCTAAACGGTATCACGCGCGAAAACCTGAATGGTATCCGCGTAGTGCGCGCTTTTAACGCCGAAAAATATCAGGAGCATAAGTTTGATAAGAGCAACACTGAGCTCGCCGACATCAACCGCTTCGTCGACCGCGTGATGAGCGTAGTGGGGCCAACAATTTATCTAGTAATGAATGGTATAACTTTGACGATTTACATTATTGGTGCATACCTAATTAGCAACTCTACGATGGCAAATAAGCTCACTGTCTTTAGCGATATGGTGGTCTTTTCTTCTTACGCCATTCACGTCATTATGAGCTTCTTAATGGTGGCAGTCATTTTGTCTATGATTCCGCGTGCGCAAGTCTCGGCCGATCGTATTAATGAGGTGCTGGAACAAGAAATCACAATTAAAGATGGCGACTTCGATGATGAGACGGCCGAAAAAGGTACCGTTGAATTTCGTAATGTTTCATTTAAGTATCCTGACGCAGAAGAATATTTACTGCGCAACATCTCATTTAAGGCCGAAAAAGGCCAGACTGTGGCATTTATTGGTTCCACTGGCTCGGGTAAATCTACTTTAATAAACCTCGTGCCGCGTTTTTACGATGCAACGGACGGCGAAATCTTCGTTGACGGCGTGAACGTAAAAGATTACAAGCAAAAGGCACTTCGTCGCAAACTTGGATATATCCCACAGCGGGCAGTCATTTTTAGCGGCTCGATTGCAAGCAATATTTCATATGGCGATAGCGGCAACGGCAAGCCGAGTGAACGTCAAATCCAAACCGCAGCTAAAGTCGCCCAGGCGAAAAACTTTATCGAAAAGTTAGACAAACAATACAACGCTCACGTGGCACAATCGGGCACAAATTTATCTGGTGGCCAGAAGCAGCGTGTAGCAATTGCGCGTGCTATCGCAAGAAATCCAGAAATATACATCTTCGATGATTCTTTCTCGGCGCTAGACTATAAAACCGATGCCGCTTTGCGCTCCGCGTTGAAGGAATATACCAAAGACGCCACTAGCCTAATTGTGGCACAACGCATCGGTACCATTATGAATGCCGATCAAATTATTGTGCTCGATAAAGGTATTTGCGTTGGCCATGGCACGCATAAAGAATTAATGAAAGAATGTGAAATATACCGCGAAATTGCGCTCTCACAGTTATCAAAGGAGGAGCTCAATGTTTAACGGTGGTGGTAGCGGCCGTCATCGCGATGACGGCATAAAAGCAAAAAACTTCGGTCAATCAATTAAGCGCATGCTGAGTGAGATGAAGGGTTTTTATCTCGCGATTGCGATTGCAATAATCTTTTCGCTTGGCGGTTCAATTTTGTCCGTGATTGCGCCAGAAAAACTCGCGCAAATTACAGACGAGATTTCGGCCGGTATTATGATTGATCGGAGCAAAATTACCCAAATAGCCGAAGAAATTGCTGCGAATCCAACCAGTGATAGCGTAATTGACGGCCAGTTGATTTCCGTGGACGATAAAGTGCTTTTTTCTGCTGTGGCAGAAGAAATCATGACTCAAGATGAAAATACCGAAGAAAGCGATCGTGCGACCGTAGCCACTAAACTATATGCCGCAATTGATCGATTGCCAGAGTCCATCCAATCATTATTGCGCCCGCAGATGAATTTCGCCGTCATTCGCAGTTTGGCAATCTTTATGATTTGCGTTTATCTAGCTTCAGCGCTGCTAGAATTCCTGGAAGGTTGGATTATGGCACGGGTTACGGCCGGCTTTGCGCGCAATTTGCGCAACCGAATCTCGCACAAGATTAACAAGTTGCCATTAAAATATTTCGACAAACACCAAATTGGTGACGTATTATCTAGAATTACCAATGACGTCGACTCGGTGGCCAGTAGCCTCGATAACTCTTTTGGCACGATTATTGGTGAAGGTTCCCTTCTTCTCGGTGCCGCTGTAATGATGTTCTGGACAAACTGGATGTTGGCATTGGTGGCCATCATCTCAAGTCTATTTGGCTTCGTCTTTGTGGCAGTAATTTTGGCCAAGTCACAAAAATACTTCACCGACCGTCAGGTTGAGCTCGGTAATGTCAACGCACATATCGAAGAAGTCTATTCCGGCATCGCTGTCGTGAAGGCCTATGATGGTAAATCGACCGCCGATAAAAAATTCGACAGAATAAACAAAAAGATTCATACCGCCAACCAAAGAAGTCAGTTCTTGTCTGGCATGATGCATCCATTTATGGCCTTCGTAGGCAATTTTGGCTACCTAGCAGTCTGCGTTTGCGGTGCATTACTGACCATGAATGGCGTAATTAGTTTCGGCATTATTGTGGCATTCATATCTTATACGCGCCTATTTTCTTCACCACTTTCGCGTATTGCTCAAGCGATTGGCGGTTTGCAGCCAGCGGCAGCGTCTAGCGAACGCGTATTTGAGTTCTTGGATGAAGAAGAAATGCCAAGCGAGCGCGGCTTAGGAGCACATCTTAACAAAGATGAGGTGCGTGGCGATATTGAATTTGATAATGTAAAGTTTGGCTACAGTGAAGATAGATTGACTATTAAGGGTTTTTCAGCCAAGGCTAAGGCCGGTCAGAAGATTGCAATTGTTGGGCCAACCGGTGCCGGCAAAACGACAATGGTGAATCTGTTAATGAAATTCTACGACATTCAATCGGGCGACATTCGCATTGATGGCGTATCAACTAAAGAGATGACGCGCGAAGAAATCCACTCTCTCTTTACGATGGTCTTACAAGATACCTGGATGTTTAGTGGCACCGTGCGCGACAATATTGTCTATAACCATACATCAGCCACTGACAAAGAAGTCATGAAAGTCTGTGATACGGTCGGCTTAAGCCACTTCATCAAGACTTTACCACATGGACTCAACACCGAAGTGGGCGAAAATGACTCCATCTCGGCCGGACAAAAGCAGCTCATTACGATCGCGCGCGGCATGATTGAAGATGCGCCGTTCTTAATCCTTGATGAGGCAACCTCAAACGTCGATACACGTACGGAGGAATTAGTACAAAAAGCCATGGATAAACTCATGGAAGGCCGCACATCGTTTATCATTGCGCACCGCCTATCGACAATTAAAAACGCCGATTTAATCCTCGTTATGAATGAGGGCAATATCATTGAAACCGGTAGTCACAAAGAGCTAATGGCGCGAGGTGGCTTCTACGCCGATCTCTATAATTCACAGTTTGAGCTATAGAAAAGCCGCCGATCACTCGGCGGTTTTTGTTGCTTAAATGTACATCCAATCGTTAATGTCGGTAGAGACTCCGGCCAGTTCTGTGGCGTCATCGCCGCGGCGAGGCATGATTTCTTTGACGCCTTGCGGTGTAACCAGATAGAAATAGTCGATAGGCATGAGCCTCTTCAGTTTGCGGAAACGCTGAATAACGATTATGACCGGCGGCTTGACGCGTAGGAAGATGTTGTCGTAAAGACGTTCTCCTTGCGGATTATAGCCGCCACCCGAAAGAACTTCGACGCGCTTTTTGTCGCATTCGCGAATTAAGACGGCGTCTGTGCGCTCTCTGAGGTCAGAAACTGGGTTCACGGTATATAGATCGAGTATCAACGCGCTGTAGCGTTCAGGATTGGCGCTCCTCTTGCGACCAGAAATATAGAAACCATCGTAGTAGCTATACGCCTGGACAGTAAAGTCGCGCTCAATGCCGACGCCGAGGTTGCAGGGGCCAATATCGCGCATTACGCCACAGCTGATTTCCATGGGCGCCTCGCGATGGCCAAAGCCTTTGGATTGCGCTTTGCGGCGGATATACCCCGAAGAGTAACTACTCCCGCCAGAAATGAGCGTTGGTACGTTGAAATATATTGGCATATTTCCTCCTATTCTGCCGATCCGGATTTGGATTGAAGCATGCTAAAGTACAGCGGGCATTTGCCCGCATGCATTGAATAGTGTATCACGTTTTCACGTTTTTGTCAATAGATGTTCTGCTCTTGACAACCGTTTAATATATTGTGAAAAGTAATGATTCGCTGCAATCGCTCATAGTTTGATAGAGGTAAACGCTCTGCAAAGTGCCGTAATCTACTGTACGCTCCGCCCAATCATTATCGTCGGAATGGCGATTCACGATCACGTAATCCTGTTCGAATTTGATAATCTCGACATAAGCCTCATCGCGATTCTTCGTCAAACCATTCTTGCCAATTAGATCGCCCACATGTAGGCCATAGCTCTTGAAATGTAGGTCCTCCTCCTTAAGTGGGCCAGCAATTGAGGCTGTGCAGCCATGAAACACATCTACCGTGTGCTCGGCACCCAAAATTGAAAGGTCATAGCGGCTAACGAGTTTAATTGCCGCAAAAACCGCCAGTGCCAAAACGGCCAATAAAGCCACAAAATGATACCACCGCGGACCATCATTTGGAACATTTTTATGGACTTTGGCATCTTTTTCGGTATTTTTTACAACATTCGTGGTTTCAGATTTTTTGTCTGTTTCTGTAATTTTTACAACGGATTTTGATGTTTTGGCAGTTGATTTTTGCGTCATTTGGTTTCCTTATCTGTACCTTTTCCACAATTTTACAAAAAAAGTCCGAAAAATCCAACCATTTCGCTTGTGTTTTGGAAGCATAAGTACTAAACTAAATAGTAGATGAAAATTTTAATGTTAGGGTGGGAGCTACCACCACACAACAGCGGTGGACTTGGAGTAGCTTGCTTGAATTTGTCGAAATCATTGGCAAAGATGGGCGCTGACATTGATTTTGTTGTCCCGTACGAAGCGGAACATCACTTGGATTACATGCATGTGTTGGCGGCAACGCCAATGAGTCCAGAGTTCCTCTACGGAGGTGGCAACGCCTATTCATCTTCAACAGTCGAAGACAAAAACTGTATTTGCCCACAAGGTCGCCCATGCTCTATCCGCGACATTCAGAGAGATTACTGCAAGTTTGTTGAGCAATACTTGATGAAATACAAACCTGATTTGGTCCACGCGCATGATTGGCTGACCTATGAAGCTGGCATTTTGGCCAAGAAAAACTACGGCATTCCATTAGTTGCACACGTCCATGCGACCGAGTTCGATCGTGGTGGCGAAAATGGTGGTAACCCACTTATCCACCAGATTGAATACGAAGGTCTAGTCTGGGCCGATAAAATTATCGCAGTGAGCCAAGCCACGAAAAACATCATCGTTGAGCGCTATGGTATACCACCGAGCAAAATCGATGTTGCCTACAATGGTTTCGACGCACCAGATGATGACTACCACTACGATGGTTCGAGCTACCAATACATTGAGGGCCTTAAGAAGAAAGGTTATACGATCGTATCGACCGTTGGCCGCTTCACCCTACAGAAAGGCCTTGCACACCTCATGCGCGCTGCAGCTCGTGCGGTCAGTATCCATCCAAAGATGATTTTCCTCTTTGCGGGCGATGGCGAGCAAAAAGACGAGCTCATGCGGATGTCTGCCGAGCTAGGTATTTCTTCTAATGTCATTTTCACTGGCTTTATCCGCGGTAAGCAGTTGCGCGACATTTATAGCATTTCCGATGTCTTTGTAATGTCCTCTGTGTCCGAACCATTCGGTTTAACCGCGCTCGAAGCAGCACATCATGGTAATGCTCTCATTATTACGAAACAATCCGGCGTGGGTGAAGTTCTCAACTCCATCGTACGCTATGATTTCTGGGATGAAGATAAACTAGCAGGAGCGCTCGTGAATATCGCTGAAAGCCCTGCCCTTACGAATACGCTCAGAGATGGCGTGCGTCGTGAGTACGCTCGTATCTCTTGGGATGACGTTGCGGCGAAGTGCCTTCAGGTGTATGATGAAGTAAGCAGACATAAAAGAAACCGATTCTAAGTGGAGGAGACACTAAAGGTGAAATCGATCGTTTTCTATCTACATATGCATCAGCCGCGTCGGCTGAAGCATTACAATATCTTCTCCGTTGGCTACGATCACGAATATTGGACCGAAAAGGATTGGTTTGCTGGCACGAATAACGAGCGTGTTTTTAAGAAAGTTGCCGAAAAGTCTTACCGCCCGATGCTCGAGCGGCTTGAAAAGTTAATCAATACTTATCCGAATTTCAAGTTTTCCATTTCCCTGACGGGGTCCTTTATTGAGCAGGCCGAAGAATGGGCTCCAGAAGTTATTGAGAGCCTCCAGCGTCTGGCCAAGACTGGGCGGATGGAGATTGCTGCCGAGACCTATTACCATTCGTTGGCATTCTTTTATGATCGAGAAGAATTTGCCGAGCAAGTCCGCATTCACCAAGAGCGCATCCGTGAGTTATTCGGCGTAGATACGAAAGTTTTCCGCAATACAGAGTTTAGCTATAATAATGATTTAGCGCACTGGGCCGAGGAATATGGCTTTAAAGGCATCTTAGCCGAGGGGTGGGACAAGGTCCTAGGCGAACGTAGCCCAAATTACGTCTACCGCCCAGAAGGCTGCCAGAACATCAAATTATTGACTAAGAACTATAAGCGTTCGGACGATATTGCCTTCCGCTTCTCAGACAAGACTTGGGATGAATGGCCACTCACAATTGATAAATACCTTCGCTGGCTTGACGAAGACGCTGAGAAGGGCCCGCTGCTAAATCTTTTCATGGATTTTGAGACTTTCGGCGAAAATATCTGGAAAGATACTGGCATTTTTGAATTCTTTGAGACTTTGGTTAGCCGTTGGAGTAAAGAAAACGAGGCTAATTTCTTGACCCTCTCCGAAGCCTGCGACTCGATGGAACCAAGAGACACTATCTCGATGCCATGGACCGTGACTTGGGCAGACAGTGAGCGAGATTTAACTGCTTGGCTGGGCAATTCTATGCAACACGAAGCTATGAAGAATCTTTATGATTTGAAACCAGAAATTTTGGCAACGGGCGATAAAGATTTGATTGAAGATTGGCGTCGGATGCAAACTTCAGATTTGGTCTACTATATGTGTACCAAGTATTTTAATGACGGTGACGTGCACGCTTACTTCTCGCCATACGATTCACCATTTGATGCATTCCTCTATTTCATGAACGTCATGCGCGATATCCGAATGCGGCTTGATAAATATAATAAGAAGCCGGAGATGGAAATCAAAGGCACAACGCTCGCGAACCAAGATTAAAAAATACCCCCTTCGCGGGGGTATTTTTTATTAATTAATTTCTTTTACTAGTCGCTTGAATTCGTCGCCACGATCTTCAAATTTGGCGTATTGATCCCAAGAAGCACAGGCTGGCGAAAGAAGCACGACATCACCAGAAGCCCTAAGCTCTTTTACGATATTCATGGCGTCCGTCAAAGTGTCGCACACCTTGCAATCAATTTTTAAGTCTTTGGCGAAATCCGCGATGCGATGCTTAGTTTCACCGTAGGCCACGATTGCCTTAACGTGCCCCATAGAATCTTGAAGATCATAAAATGAATGGCCACGGTCGGTACCGCCAAGCAATAGTATTGTTGGTTCATTGAACGACTGCAAGGCAATGTTAGTTGAGACGCAATTAGTAGCTTTAGAATCGTTGTAGTATTTTACGCCGTTATACTCGGCAACAAACTCCAATCGGTGTTCAACGCCCTTAAATTCAGCAAGTACCTCACGGATGGCGGAATCGCTAATACCGTATACTTTTACGGCCGCAATTGCCGCGCATATATTTTCATAGTTATGCTTTCCCTTGAGTAATATTTCTTTAAGCTCAACTACTTCTTCGCCATCATAATAAATTGCGCGCTGATCAAAGTAGCATTTATCTAAATTATTACTACCATAGTAGACCTTCTGGCTTGGAATATCTTCGGCCATCTTAAGCGATTCTTCATTGTTCGTATTGAGAATGGCATAATCTTGAGCTGTGTGGTTATTAAAAATGCGATGTTTAGTAGCCTTGTAGTGCTCAAAGGAGCCATGAAAATCCAAATGCGTTGGCGTGATATTAGTCACTACGCTAACATTCGTCTTGAAATCATACATATCACAAAGTTGATGGTCGCTAATTTCAAGGGCGAGAATAGTAGATGGCTTAATGTCTTGTACATAGTGCGACAATGGCGTACCGATGTTGCCGCCAAGAATAACATCGGTTTTTTCTTTAATTAAGAATTCGTATACAAGATTGATGGTGGTAGTTTTACCGTTACTGCCGGTCACACCAATGATCTGCGCATCATGGTCCATAAAATGATAGGCGACTTCAAGTTCGTTGACGATTGGAATATTCAGTTCGCGCGCAAGATTAAGTAATGGATGGTCTGCTTTAATGCCTGGGTTTTTTACGACCACGTCAAAGGTGTCGTTGAGAAGTTTGGCTGGGTCGTCAGTAATTTCGACTTTCACTCGATAATCATTCAGTTCGGCTACATGCTCAACATCTTGCTCTACAGCATCGGCTACTACGATTTCATTATCGAAATGGCTTAGCAACTTAGCCACCTCATAACCGCTGCGTGCCATGCCAAAAACAAATATTTTTTTACCTTGATACATAAAACCTCCTAAATTAATTTCTCTAGGCACTTTGTAGTTAAAACGATATCTTCTACGGTAGAGCCGCGCGACAAATCGGACACTGGCTTGTTAAAACCGAGTAAAATCGGGCCAGCAACTTGGGCGTGCGCAAACTGCTCAATAGATTTATAAAGAATATTGCCAGAATTAATATCAGGGGTAATTAAAACATTCGCTCGGCCAGCCACTTCGGAATGAGGCATTTTCTTACTACCAACACGCGGATTAACGGCCGCATCTAGCTGCATTTCGCCATCTATGATAATATCTGGCCGACGTTGGCGTACGAGTGCAATAGCATCGGCAATTTTGTCCATCGATGGATCGCTGCCGCCAGAACCAGCCGTAGAAAATGAAAGCATCGCGATGAGCGGGTCTTCGTCAAAAATGCGCATAGCGGCGTCGTGAATTAGCTCAATGATATCAGCAAGCTGTACTTCAGTTGGGTTTTTACAAGTAGCACCATCGCCTATAATAAAGCGTTTCCCGTCCGGCAAATCAGCCACAAATAAACTCGAGAAGAGTTTCTTTTCGCCCGGGCGCGGTTCTGGGCCGGCCATGCCAATAATATCACGACAGGCAAGAATTACATCTCGCGACGAATAATCAATACCGGCCACCATAGCGTCAACCTCACCATCGGCGACCATCTGGCAAGCCTTTTGGATGTCGCAGACTTCCATGATTGGTTCACAAACGCCCTCATTGCGCAAACGTGAGGCGGCATTTTGAATGAATTCGTTATATGCTTCTGGGAAAAGAATCTTATGCATATTTATATTTTACTATATTTACTGAGCTCAATAATCAGTAAATTCGGATTGTATGGTTTGGAATAATCGGTATCTAGCGATTCGAAATCGGCCAAGTACTTGTCTGTAATGGAATGAAGCTGTTTTTGTTTCGCAGCGATAGTGCCCGAAGAGCATACGCCCACACAAACAGCCGCATCATCGAGGTATTTGATGTACTCTTTCGTCATAATAATCGCCTTCTCTTTTAACTCGGCTAGTTCTGGCGTGGATATTTGTTCTAACGTAACCAAAAGTGCCTCAAAATCTTTTTTGGTCTGGTTGAGGTTTTTGACGTCAATGGCCTCATTCTCAACGAGATTAGCGGAGTTACTAATCTTCATTGTGGCTGTGCGCAAATTAATTATTTCGGCGAGTTCACGGTTATCTAGGAGCGTATTGTGATAATTGGCAAGTTGCTGCGCCAATACGCTAGAGTGTTTTTTAACGTCCTCGTTTTCAACAAATTGCCCCAACGTATCATGAAAACCGGCATATGCCTTATCATAAACGGCGCGATCACCGGTGCGCAGGGCTGTATCAATTAGACTCAAGTCTACAATCATCTCCTCGGCCAACTCAACACTTGTGTCATGCTCGTAACTACGTTTAGCATAGACTAGCAAAAAGCTCTCCCCTACCAAAAAGGCAATGGCGCATAGTATCAACAAAATGCGCAAGCAAATGCGACGGTCGCGCCCAGGGTCAACGGCAGCAATGTGGTTAGCCTTGCGAATTTGGCGGCGTATTTGGCGGTGACTCATAGTAGTTTTCTTTGCCATTAAATCCCCTTTATCGTGCTATAAATTAAGTTTGCGTAAGTCTGACGGCCTTCTGGATTCAGATGAATATGATCGGCATACATGAGAGACCAGTTGCTGTGCGAAATTGTCCACCAGTCGGCGATATAAACGTTATTACGAGTGGCAGCAAAAGCTTTCAGGGCTTGGTTCTGACGTTCGCGTGGCTGCTTAGGGCCGGCATAGGCTGTGACCAAAATGAAATTGCGATCGTTGCCAGCAACATTAATGATGTTTTGAAGCAACGATTCAGTGATATTGCGCTCGTTGGTAGCTAGGCTAATTACAATGGTTTCTGGGAGCTTGCCAGAGGCCTTATAGCCCGCAATGATGCCAGTTGCGGTCTCGATGCCACGCGATTCCTTAGCGTCTACAAAAGTGCCAGGAATAGTGGTTTCAAGCGCCACCTTGGCGCCCAATGTGACGGAATCGCCAATTACGAGCACTTGAGCCGCGTTCGCACTTGGTGCCGCCGATGAATTGTGTTTCGGCATAGCATCTGGGTTGAGCGTAGCCCTAAATTGATTATCGAGCGCATCGCCGCTATCGCGTAGTGCCGCCGCGATACCAATATAGTCTGACGATTGGCTCTTTTCTTCGGCGGTAGATACACCGTCATTACTGATACCTTCTAGCTGTGCTGCAATGCTCGAGGTCAATGGTGCACGCACGAGCGCTAGGACAATTGGAACTAAAAGAATGACGGCGGCGAGCCCCAACTTGCCACGATAGGCCGGCTTGGCGGTTTTGAAGTATTGCCAGAATTTAACAAGATCAATTTTCGCTACAAAGTATGCCAGCAGAAAACTCAGCATAGTATTCAAAACCGGCGCAAACCAAGCATCAAGATGAGCAAATATCTCCGCAAATAATATGTAAAATGGCCAGTGGAATAAATAAATGCCATAGGAAAGATTGCCGAGTTTTTCAATCATCTGCAGCACGGCTAGATTTTTGCGCTTGGCGCGTGGATTGGGCTGTAATTTGATAATACAGAAAATCATAATTACTGTCAGAATGGCCGTAAATGGTAAACCAAAGAAATAAGTCATCGCGTCAGAATAATTAAGTTTAAAAGCCAAAATCATAATCGTAACTAAACTAAGCACTACGCCAAGTGTTGGTAAAAATTTCTTTGTGCGTGGCGTGCGGGGCACGAGGCTGTTTAAGACGGCAAAAGTAGCGCCAAAGCAAAAGCCCGCCATATGCGTATCGAGCGCAAAATAGGCGCGATCAACTTGATGGAAAATGCCGCCATAGGCCATCATCGCCGCAAGCGAAAAGGCGCCTAGAAATAGAAAGACAACACCGAGTAATTTGAGGCCATTGCGCGGTTTTTTGGCTTGGCCGAGCACCATTTTTACAATGAGCGGCGCCAGTATGTAAAACTGCATTTCAAGCGCCAAAAACCAAGTATGCTCGAATAGATTTGGCGTAATAGCGTTTTCGTAATTGCCACCCAATATTAGTTCTACGATATTCGTCGTAAAGGTAACGGCGGCAAGTGCATATTTTTGAATGCCGGCCACAATATCTGGATGCACCAAAAACGACAAAAGTAAAGTCGACACAATCATTATCAAAAGGCCTGGTAATAACCGGACGAGGCGCCGCCCCAAAAATTTGCCATACTTAATATTGTCGGTTTTTTGGTGCTCTTCGATTAATTTCGAAACAATAAAAAAGCCCGAAAGCGTGATGAAAATTTCTACTGCCACGAAGCCCCCCGGAAGCACAGAGCGGAAGAGGTGGTAAATGACGATGAGAACAATTGCGAAAAATCTCAAGGCATTTATTCCAACTATCCACTGCATATCTTTATTATAGCGACTTAGGCCACGAAATAAAAACTTGAGCGGGAAAGTTTAATATGGTAATAACGATTGATACCAAAGTTGCAATTCTTCGAGTATAAATGAATCTTTACCGTCCGCCGCTAATTGCTGAATGGCTTTAATATACTCGTTCTGTTTGGCCTTAATGCGCGCTAGACGATATTCTTCCCAACTTTTACGCTCCGATTCAGTAAGCGCACGTTCAAAATTACGCGCCTTGTAGTGTAATAGCAATTCAGGCAAACGTGGATCATGAAAATCTGGATGGAAATCTGCGAGGTCATTGAGTTTCGCAACGCGTACGGCATCGCAACGCGTTTTGTCGGACGGATCCAAGAAACCATCATACAATGCCGACTCAGCATCTACGGCCGGCGGGAATTCTGGGCGTTCTTCATTTTCGGTACGCATTTGCTCAATAAAATCTGGATGCGCCAATAATGCGAGCTTATTTTTCTCAATTTGTTCTTTAGTTAAGCCAATTTTCTGCCAACCATCGCCTTGCTCTAGTACGCCGAGTGGCGCCACGGCCGGACAATGATTATATTTCAGCTCTTTTACGGTCGGATAAAACTTCGGCTCTGCTTGCGCGAGCAATTCATCAAGGTTGTAGCGCAAATCAAAGACTAATACATTACTATTGCGAGCGGGTGCAATCGGAAAGGCCACAGACGTTTTTTCAAATTCGCTACTATACTGGCCACACGAATAGACGAATGGTTGCGGTTTTTCGAGATTAATTAATTGTTGCACGGCGCGCTTCTCGCGCATTTTGAATAGGTAATTATAGAGCTGTGGCTGTTTTGTTTTAATTAAGCGCGTGACGTCAATCAGTGCCTCCACGTCCGACATGGCATCGTGGGCATGCTTGTGCTCAATTTTATTTAACTTCGTGATAAGTTCGAGGCGGTTAGTAGCTTTACCCTCTTCGGTAACTGGCCACTCAATACCTTCTGGGCGCAAGGCGCGCGTCATGCGCACTACGTCTAGCAAGTCCCATTTGCTGCGACCATCTTTCCACTGCCATTCGTACGGGTCATAAAAACAGCGCCAGAAAATGTGGCGCATAAATTCATCATCAAAACGTACGGAGTTATAACCCATCGCGATAGTGCCAGGCGTGAAGATTTCTTCGCTGACGTATTTACAAAACTCCGCTTCGGTGAAGCCATCCGTCAAAGTAGATTGCGGCGTGATTTTAGTGACCATGATGGCATATGGACTCGGAAGCGTGTCCTCGCTCATTTTAACCAAGATATTCACGGGGTCACCAATTGGTTCAAGGTCTAGATTCGTGCGTTGACCGGCAAATTGCATAATACGATCGGCACGCGAATCGAGGCCAGAGGTTTCAAGATCATAAAAGAAAAAAGTCTGTTCCATAGCTTCATCTTAGCACAAGTTTTCAGGCATGGGAAAAGGCCGGACGCTGAGCTGAGCTCTTGTCCGGCCTTTATGACCTCTTTCGCATTAGTTAGTTGTTGACAGCGGTCGGCAGCTTGACGATGTTGTTCTTGGTCTGCTGCTTGCGAGCTGCCACCTGCTGGCGGCGGTTTGCGGCGCGACGTACTTTGCGCTCTTCGATTTCTTCTACCACTGCCCACTTGATGCGTGTTGCGATTTCGTCGATGCTATAAGCTTGTACGAAACGCACCGTGCGGTGTTTGCGGGCGCGGTTTTCGCCGATTCGTTCAGCGCGTGCTTTCGCAGCGTTGATGATGATTCGGTCAAACAGAAACCAGAAGACTCCGATGACAAGTATTAGGACAATTATCGCGCCAATGTTACCTTCAAACAGCCTGTCCTCGTTGTAGATTTTTTCCCCAATCATGAACTGGGAAATGCCATCAAAGTGATGCCAAGCTAGGACGAAGGCAAAAACCACTGACTCGATTAAGGCGAAGAAGCCAGCCGCCGTCTCAGACGGAAGACAGATCAAAGTCTCCGTTTCGATATTGGCGGTGCGGTTGTACTTGCGAAATTTCTCGTTCAGCTCGCGGGCTGCGCCGTTGTAGATTTTGTCACGGCGCGGCGGCGCAATGATGAATTCGTCCTCGTTGACGTGCTGCCTGTCGATCAGACGAACACGCTTCTGTCCAAATACGAATGCCACAATCAGCAATGCCACCAAGGCGATTGCTTCCACAATAATCTCTCCTACCATATATATACCCCTCCTTATCGTTTGTATGCTAGGTTTTCGCATTTCCGCGTTTCCGCCGGCTAAACTAGTAAGCAGAAACGCAGAAATGCTTCCCTAAGGGGAGATTCTAATGCGAATTGAGTTTCAAGGTACTTGGTTGCCATATTTTTGACGACCATACAACCATTATAGCACACTTGGTTTAAAAAGTCAAGAACGCTTATGCTTAATCCACCAAAAATCCCGACTTCTACAGAGGTCGGGATGTTTTTTGCTAATTAGAGGCCCATTTTAGTATAAAGCTCTTCGAGACCTTCAGGATATTCTACCTCTGGTGGAGTTTCAATGAGCATGACGATGAATTTGAGTGGGCTATTAGCTGGAATATCGCCTTGATCTGTTGAACCGTAGCCGAGTACGGATGGAATCGTGATTTCGCGAACGCCACCAATGCGCATACCATCCCAGATAAAGCCTTCTTCGGTGCCCTTAGCGATACCCTCAAGCCAACCCTGAATCATATTTGTGGAACCATAAATTGGTTCTACTAGAGCGGTAGGGTTGCTTGCATCATCGAAAGATGAATCGAAGATCTTTTCGTCCGAAAGCCAACCGATGTAGTAGGCAGCGTAATCAACATCGTCTAACTCAGTGATTTCGCGGCCAGTGCCGACCTTGAGATCGGTAACCTTTAATTCGGTAACATCAGCGGCATTAAAAGCTTTGACGCGACTGCGGTATTGCTTAAAAGTGTTAAAGTATTTGCCAGATAACTCTGCAGCTTGCTCGTCGACCCTGGATTGGTATTCGGCAAGCAGCTCTTGGAAACGTTGCGTTTCCTCATCGGTGAGGTTGCTCTTAGTAGTGGAAGTGTCAGCATTCTGGTAGTTCAGAACGATGCCGGCGTAAAGCGCAAAAGTGGAACCGAGCATTAAAATCGCGATTAAGATGATAATGATGCGCTGTTTGGGCGATGTTTTTCTTTCTTCGTTGACAATCATGTTACCTCCGCCCACCCTTATTTAATACTCTCTAATTGTTTCATTATAGCTTGAATTTCGGCTTTTTCCAAAGTTTTGTCTGGATTGGCGAATTCAATGTGGAAGCTAACGTTCTTCGTGCTGGCACCAGCGGCTTGATAAATTGAAGTGCAAGCGACCTTGAAAATCAGCTGTTTGGCGGTTAGAGTATTGCGAATTTGTTGTTCGAGCTTAGCATATGGAGTGCCAAGTGGCACGGCCAACGTCACATCGCGCGAAACAGATGGATATTGGCTGATCCGGAAATCTTTGTGCGAAGCCCCCTCGGCGAAGCGCAAGACTAGCGTTAAGTCCAATTCAAAAGCGGCAGTACCCTGCGCGAGTTTGAATGCGCGAAGCATGCCGAGCTTAATCTCGCCGAGATAGCCTAGAACTTTATCGTGCGATTTGACAACGGCGGAACGTTTTGGCTCAAAGTAGGTGTTTTCATCGGTGGCTTCAAATGGCTCGATGCTATATTCGACGCCAAGTGCGCTAAGTAGAGTCTCAAGATATTTCTTGGCCATATAATAGTTGGTTTTTACGGAACCATCTGTAAAGACGAAGCCGAGCTGGTAGCCGCTTTGCGGCACGCCATCTTCGTCGACGCCATTACTGCGTGGATAAACTTGGTTCATCTCGAAAATGGCAAACTTTTCGTGACCGGCGCGGACGTTGCCATAAGTCTTATCTAGTAGGCTCGGCACGATACTTTGACGAATATATTGCAATTCGGGCGAGATAGAATTGACAATTTTGTAGGAATTATCTGGTTTTTGACCAACTTTGGTTAACAAATCGCCGTGGACAAAGCTATATGTGAGCACCTCGTTGGCACCATGCGCAGCAAGATGATTGCGAATTTGAGTTTTAAGTTCAAACATTGGATTCGGCGTGCTGGTAGCATGAAGCGGCAAAACTGGCGCGATATTGTCGAAGCCAGAAAGACGACCAACTTCCTCAATGATATCTTCTGGAATATGAATATCAGTGCGCCAGAATGGCACATCAACGGTTAATATATCGCCATTAACTTCGGTATCAAATTCAACATTCTCGAGAATCGTCTGAACTTCGTCCATCGCAAAATCTGTGCCAAGTAGGCCGTTAATTTGTGCAAGGCTAACTTCTACCTGAATTGGATCTGGCTCTTTGTCTTGGCTATCAAACAACGCGAGTGGCGTGAGATATTTTGAGGCAATTACGCCGAAACGGAGAGCAACAGCCTTAGTCTGGCCGGCCGGTTGGCCTTTCGTGAAGCGCGTGATAGCTTCAGAGAAAATACCGTGCGCCATTTGGGTTTTGCGAAGATTATAGAGGCTAAAGGTAGCAGATTCAAGAATGATACGCTTGGTGTTTTCGTCGATAGCCGTACTAGCGCCACCCATGGCGCCCGCCAAAGCGACCGGCACGTTATTGCTCGTGATAACAATATCATCGGTGTTCAACTCAACCGTGGTGCCATCAAGCAATTCGAGTTTTTCGCCGGCTTTAGCGGCACGAACGATGATTTTTGGCGTTTTACTACCGCCAACCTTGACGAATTTGTCGTAATCAAAAGCATGAAGCGGTTGACCGAAAGCAAGCATCGCGACATTAGTAGCGTCTACAATTGGGCTAACTGGGCGCATGCCAGAGCGAGCTAAGATAGTTGATTCATAATCGAGATATGGCTTTTTATCCTCAAGTTTGGCATCAAACACGATAGCCGTATAGCGTGGACATAATTCTTTGTCTACCTCAATATCTAGCTTGATGCTTGGATCATTATCGAATTCTTGTTCCGGATTAAGATACCAATCTTCGGAGATGTGTTTCTGACCAAGAATACCAGCAACTTCGCGACGAAAACCAAGAACGCCAAAAGTGTCTGGGCGGTGCGTGAGCGATTTATTCTCAATATCAAGGATTTTATCGTTAAGATTGCCAAAAGTCTCGGAGAGGGTTTTACCCGGATGAGCAATGCCAGGATTAATCTCTACGATGCCAGAATGGTCATCGCCAAAAGCTAATTCGTCGGCGCCAGCCATCATGCCGTAAGAATCATATTTTTTGAGCATCTTGCGCATGCCAATCTTGAATGGTTCAGCGTCATGATAGGTGGCTGGAACGATGGCGCCCGGCGCAATCCAGGCCGCAAACATGCCTTCATGGACATTTGGTGCGCCGCACATGACCTGCACGAGACCATCTTCATCACGTACGACATCTTTAGCTACGCCTCCATCGTCAATCTTGCAGAGACTTAGATGTGTATCAGGAATTTTTTCACAATATTTTACTTCTACGATGTAGATGCCATCGTATTTATGAGTTTCGTCGATGACTTGTTCGATTTCGACGAGGCGAGCGCCAATCAACTTAACGAGTTCTTCATCGGAAATCGCGTCTGTTCGCAAGCCGCTCTTTAGCCAGTTGAGTGATATTAACATGTGAACTCCTTTAAGAAATCAAGTTTCGCGGATTCGAAATTGCGGACGTCGCCGAGGCCATAACGTAGCATTACGAGGCGATCAATACCGCCACCCCAAGCAAAGCCTTGGTACTTCGTTGGGTCAATGCCAGCCATTTTGAGAACATTTGGATGAATCATGCCACAACCGAGCATTTCGAGCCATCCGTCACCTTTGCCGCCAAGCGAGGCTGGTTTTTCAATCAAGAATTCGAGTGAAGGTTCCGTAAATGGGAAGTAGCCTGGCTGAGTTTTAATGTTAAGTTTTTGGCCATAGTATTTTTCGAAGAACTCGCGCAGAATAGCGAGCATATTACCGAGCGTGCAATCTTTAGAAACATAGACGCCTTCGCATTGATAGAAAGTGTGCTCATGCGTGGCATCGACATCTTCGTTGCGATAAACGCGACCCGGCACAGCAACGGCAATCGCCTTGCCCTCATCGAGCTTGTATTTGTAAGCCTTGAGGACGCGATGTTGCATCGTGCTAGTGTGAGCGGGTGGAATAAAGCCTTCTTCCGTACGGAAAGTATCGTAACCATCGCGGGCTGGGTGGCCTTTGGCAAAGTTGAGGCTATCGAACATATGAAATTCGTCGTCCAACTGACGCGATTCGACAATATCAAAACCCATGCTCTGATAGATACGGATAACGCGGTCGAGCTCGGTCATTAGTGGATGCTTGCTACCAAAATCGGCAGTCAAAAACTCTGGCTGAGCGGCGTTAATATCGCAAGGCGCAGTAATATCTAGTGCTTCAATGTTGGCAACTTCGGCCGCCGCTTCGGCATCTGCGATTTGCTGCATGAGGTTTTGTTTTTTGATATTTAACTGTTTACCAAAATCGGCGCGCTGCTCGGCGGGCACGTCTTTGATTTTGGCATATTCTGCATTGAGCTTTTTGAGCTCTTGTTTTAACTCCAAAATACTAGGCATAACACCTTATATTTTACCATAATATAGAGAAAAGCGCCCATACGGGCGCAATTTTATTTCACGAAGAAAATTATGCCAAGCGAAATAAGAGCTAACACGACTAAAGTAATCCAGAACCAACCAGCACGAGAGCTCTTTTGGGTGCCCTCAAGCATAGCGGAATCTTCGATGGCATCGCCCTCATCGGAGGAGGTGCGTTGCACACGCTCACGGAGATCGGCCGTAATCCGCTCACCAAGCTGTGAACGTTGATCGTCCTTCTCTACCATAATCCCCATAAATAATCTCCTTCCGTTAAAACAATACATTTAGTATAACATACAAGCATAATCTGTTTATTTTTTCATAAAAGATGCCACCGCTTAAAAAACTATGTTATTATAAGGGTATATATCTTAAAAGGAGGAGAAATGGCAACATCTAAAGCCAAGTCGGCCAAGAAGTCTGCTGCCAAAAAGACTGTCAATAAGTCTGAAAAGGCAAAGAGCACCACTTCAAAAGCCAAGGCTGCCGTAAAGACCACTTCCGTCAAGGCTACTAAGAAACCAAAAGTAGTCGCTAAGGAAGCCGTCAAAGAACCGGTAGCTGAAAAAACTAAAGTCGTGTCCGAAAAAGCTCATCCAGTAAAGGAGTTTTTCGCACGCAAAGGTGATCCAAACGAGAATATCTTGACAATCTTCAAGGATACCAAGATTATCGGCGCTTTGATTGCGGAAATTATCGGCACGGGTCTTGTAACTGCCGTCGCTTTGACGCTCGGTTTCTACAACCCACTTTATCTAATCGTGGCCTATATCGCGATTATTGCCGCCGTCCATTCGCTTTCGGGTGCACACCTCAACCCAATCATCACCGCCGGTATGATGGCGAGCCGCCGCATCTCTGCAATTCGTGGCGTACTTTATTTCATCGCCCAGATTCTTGGTGCTTGGTGTGGTTTCATGATTGTGAACGGCTTTTATAATGCCGGTATCGCTTCTGGCAACATTGCCGCCGAAAGCACGGCCTTGCCAGTTTTGGCTGCCGCCGACAGCGTAGCTGCTACCACCGAAGGTTTCAGCTTCTTCTGGCCAATCACGATGATTGAATTCGTTGGCGCAATCATTATTGCGTTCTGCTATGCTCGCGCAACCGCTTACCGCCGTGGCGTATTTACCTTCGCCGCAATCGTGGCTGGTGGCGTATTCCTAGCAATGCTTTACGCAGTTGTAATTACTAATACCTTCCTCGGTATTGGCGACAACGTGTTCATTATGAACCCGGCTGCTGGTTTGATGTATGGCATGTTGCCGGCTTCAGCCGAAGGCTTTGATGCTTTAATGAGTGCCATGATGCCAATGTTGGTCACTTACGTGATCTTCCCATTAATTGGCGGCATCCTTGGATTCTATCTATCTGATATTTCCTCAAAGCTTCGTGGCGAAAAACTAGTAGCCTAAAAAGTTACACAAAAAATATCTCCCGTTTGGGAGATATTTTTTATTGAGCGTAATTACTCGGTAACACCAAGTTCGATGCGCTTAAATTGTTTGACGTTAATGTTCTCGCCAGTCTTGGCAATGCTTTCTTTAATCACGTCGGCAACGGTCTTATCTTCGTCAAAGACGAATGGTTGTGCCATCAAAACGCGATCAGAAAATTTCTTGGTAATCTTGGACTTAATGATAGCATCTTTCTTGTCGGCTGGTTCTTTGCCGGTAAGGCTAGCCTCGGCCTCTTTAACGGCTGCGTCGTAGACTTTCTTTGGAATTTCTTCGAAAACTACCCATTGTGGGTTCATGCTAGCAACTTGCACAGCAATCTTGTGTGCGAGATCCTTAAATTCGTCAGTCTTGGCTACGAAAGAAGTTTCGCAGTTGAGCTCAACGATAGCACCGAGGCGACCATCGTGAATGTAAGCCTCTACGAGACCTTCGCGAGTTTCACGATCGCCACGCTTTTCGGCCTTAGTGAGACCTTTTTTGCGCATAGCGGCAAGAGCTTTGTCGAAATCGCCTTTAGCTTCTACGAGAGCCTGCTTGGCATCAGTTAAACCAACGCCAGAAAGTTCTTTTAGCTTCTTGATGGATTCAATATCGATTTTAGCTGCAGCTTTTTTGTCTGCCATTTTAAAAACTCCTTGTTTAAATGTTAGTTCTTTGCGATTTTAGCTTTGCCTTCTTTGATGGCGGCAGCGAAGTAATCAAGAATGAGTTTTACAGACTTGATTGCATCGTCGTTGGCTGGAATTGGATAGTCAACTTCTTCTGGGTTCGTATTGGAATCACAGATAGCAAAGACTGGAATGTTAAGAGTCCTAGCTTCTTTGATGGCATTCTTGTCCTGAATCATATCAGTAACGATGACGGCGATTGGTTGTTCGGCCATATCTTTAATGCCACCGTAGCGCTCGTTGAGCGTGTCGATTTCTTCTTGGTAATGTTGAACTTCGAGCTTGCTGTAGCGTTTTTCGAGTTCGCCAGAAGCCATGCGACGTTCGAGATCTTTGAGTTTGCGAATTTGTTTGGTAACGGTTTCGACGTTAGTAAGCATGCCGCCAACCCAACGAACCGTGACATATGGCATGTCAACTGATTCTGCAACTTCTTTGACGGTGTCTTTAAGTTGTTTCTTAGTGCCAACGAAAAGAACCTTTTTACCCTTGCTGGCGAGCTCGGTCATTTTTGGCAAAGCTTCGTCGAGAGCCTCAACGGTCTTTTCGAGGTTGATAATGTGGGCGCCTTGGCGCTTGCTGTGAATGTATGGAGCCATCTTTGGGTGCCAGCGACTAGTCTTATGACCAAAATGTGCACCGGCAGCAAGGAGCTCCTTGATATCTGCTTGAACAGGCATCTTCTACCTTCTCCTTCGTTCCACTCCACGCGGAACTGATTCGTTAAAATTAATTACCCTGTAATTTTAACATATATTTAGAGATTGCGCTAGAGGGATTTTGTGATATAGTATTTTTTATCGGCTAAAATTTTCTAACTGCTAGAAAATGCCGTAGTTCTTTAGAAAGGGGTTAAAAACATGAAAACAAAGATCGAAGAACTTCGTGTCCTCTACGAGGATCCAGCACCCGCACAGGGTACTTTCTTCTCCCGCAGCATCCGCACTACCGACCGGGATCTGATGACTTCGCGTCTGCGCTCTATGCTGTCGTCTTATGGCGAACGTGTCGTTGTGCCCAATGCCCTGGTACTCGAGATTATCTGCAATCGCGACAAGCTTTCTCGTCGCCTGAAGGTCGCTCAGCGCAAGTTGGAACAGCTCAACGAGTATACCGACGATTTGGAGCTCTGCTTCGATGAAACCTTGTTGGCATTATCGGCCGTCTTAGACGGAGCGTCGGACTTAATGGCGGCGCTGCACGAACATGCCGACGATGCTCTGCTCGAAAAAATCCGCAAAGAGTACGACGATCTCGTATCTGTCATGGCCGATGCATCGGACCTGGTCGTAATCGATTGCGACGATTGCGAAGACGACGTGGCCGATTGAGGTCTTCTTCGGCAATCGCCATAGCCGATTGCGACGACCGCATGAAAAAGGCGATTAAGTTTTACCCCCCAACAAAAAGCCACCCGCTCGCGGGTGGCTGTTTTTGTTATTTGTATGCTTCAAGTGTTACGTTGACGTACATTTCTTCTTTATCGCGGATAATCGTGACTTGGATTGTATCGCCAACTTTGTATTCGCCTACCAATGTAGCGATTGAACCGGCCCGGCCGACTTCAATATTGCCAATCTTAGTAATAATATCGCCATCTTTGAGGCCAGCTTTAGCGGCAGGACCACCACTTACAATAGCGCTTTGGCGGTTATTATCTGAGTGAATATAGGCACCTTGTGAAACTGGGAGCTGGAATTCTTTGGCAACCTCGGAAGTAATAGCGAGATACGATAGACCCAAATAAGCACGCTCAGCTTTACCGTTGTCGATAATGCTATTAAGCATACCTTTGACGGCGGAAATTGGGATTGCAAAGCCAAGCCCCTGCGCATCAGTAGAGACTGCTGTGTTGATACCGATTACTTCGCCGGCGGCATTAACGAGTGGGCCACCAGAATTACCTGGGTTAATAGCAGCATCAGTTTGCAACATATCGGTCAAATATTCAACGTTTTGGCCATTAGAATCACTGGCCTCGACACTGCGGCCGGTACCACCAATGATGCCCTGAGTGACGGAGTTTTGGTACGCACCAAGAGCATTACCAATAGCGAGTACTGGCTGACCAACGGCGATGGTTTTCGAATCGCCGAGTGGGATAGTCGGGAGATTACTGACGTTTTTAATTTTAAGATATGCAACGTCATTTAACGGATCCGTGCCAACAATTTCAACGTTATCGTAAGTATCGCCAGAATCAGTAACAACTTGAACCGAGCGGGCACCATCGATGACGTGCTTATTCGTAATAATATAACCATCCGGCGTCACAATCATACCAGTACCGGAGGCTTGACTGGTGCCACTATAGCCAAAATAACTAGTGGTACGAATTTCGGAGATAATTGAGACAACAGCCGGAGTAACTTTGCTGACAATATTCGCGATTGAAGTTTCTTCAAACTCAATTGAATTGCCTGTGTAATAGCCATCAGCAGAGACAGTAGCAACTGGCTGAACATTCTTGGCATTAATCATATTGAGGATTGATACCGCAAGCGCGCCACCAGCTACTAATAGTGCCAATACGCCGATTACGATTGCGGCAGCAACGCCACCACCGCTGCGTTTGCGGGGCGGATGATTATCTGGTGTAGGGTTGTTTTTTGGTTTATAGTTGCGCCAATCATCAGCTTGCTTAACGACGGACGTTGGCGCTGGCGCAGGTGATGGTGCCGGGTTAGCGACTTCGGTTTTTATCTCTGTGTTTGAATTCCCACTCTCCATTTTTCTCCTTTCTTGGGACTTAAATATCAAAATTAGCAACTGAGAAGAAGAATAACATCACAAACATAACGATAGCTGAAAATAGCGCCGGTAGTACAATGTCGTCAGTGCGAATTTTGCCATCATGGCGAATAGCCGAACCGTATCCGCGCGCAAAAACAAAGAACATCAAGCTAGCAGCAATTGGTAGTTGCGGAATAATAAAGACGCGTTCCATGCCAAGACGATAGACAATCGACCAGTGATAGAAAATCCAGCTTAATTCCCCTAGTAGCAAACCACAGATAAATGTGATGATATTAAAATCGTGGTCTGTGCTCTGCATTAAGATATGCCGAGAGGCACCATAGCCAATAATAAAACAGATAACTACGCCAACGATTGGATCAAAGCTCGATGTAATTAGCGCGGTGGCAAAGGTACCAAAGAAAATGGCAAACATGGCTTGCACTTCGGTGGCAAAGGTCTTACTCATTGGCTTAATGATAATTAGCCAAATGGCAAAAATAGCCGTGAGAATAATATGCCAGACGTTTAAGCCATCTGAACCGGCCAAATATACCAACATCACTAAGCTAATACCGACGGTAAGATCGACTAGGTTGGCCTTGAAATTAAGCCACCAATAGCGTGGGCGGACTGCAACGATGCGCCATTTTGATAAAATCACCAAAAGCACAGCAAAAATCCAGTTACCACTGATAACTGTGAGCGCCGTAGTAGTAATCGCAAGAGCAATGTTTAATACGACATGCGTAACTGTACTGAGGGCATTCCGCCCTTTGCGGAGCATGACAAAATCGGCCATATCGTCTTCTATTTTATCACGGCGGAGTGCTTTTTCGCCACTTATGCTAAAATAGTCTGTATGGAACAGAAACCAACTTTTGCCCAAAAATACCCTGCACTCAAAGATATCCTAAGTTTCTTATTGTTTGTCGGCGCAGTAGCTTTTGGTACCTTTATTCTTAATAGTTTTGTCTTTCGTAGTTTTAACGTTGTGGGCGGCAGCATGGAGAATACATTGCATTCTAACGACCGCGTAATTGTAAATCGAATTCCGGTCACCTTGGCGCATCTTGCCGAACAAGAATACGTGCCAGAACGTGGCCAGGTTATCGTATTCGCCAATGGTGGTAATTCATCGACTACAAATTGCAATCCGCAAACTGGCATCGCCGACCAATATATCATCAAGCGCGTGATAGCTTTCCCGGGCGAGCGCGTAGTCGTAGAAAACGGCACACTCACAGTTTATAATGACGAACACCCAGAAGGCTTTAATCCAGATTTAGATACTCGAAAATCCGATCAAGATGGTCCAAAAGTTAATATTTCCGGTAGCGTCAATATGATTGTGCCAGAAGGTGAAATATTCGTAGCGGGCGACAACCGCGAAGGTGCCAATTCTTACGACTCGCGCAGTGGGCTTGGTACGGTTCCGTACTGCCGCATCCAGGGCCCAGTCAATATGCGCATCTGGCCTTTCACTAGTATTAGATTCTTCTAGGGATTATTCCTCTAAAAGTGGACGATCGACAAGTTCAGGCTCAATGCTTGGTTCGCCGGAAGTAATTTTGATAACGTCTTTATCGATTTGAGCAAGTGTTTTATGGGCGGCATTATAGTGATTAACAGTAGTACCAAGTGACGAGCCAAGCTTGTTCATATAAGAATCAAAGGCTGTAATATGTTGGCCAAGCTTTGCTACACGAGCTTGAATTTCAGCAGTGTCTTTTTCAATTTCGAGGCTGCGAAGGCCCTGCAAAATAGTTTGCAAGTAGGCCATGAAACTAGTAGGGCTAGTAACAATGACTTTCTTGTCACGATAGGCGTATTCAATTAAGTCGCGCTCGGTGCCGGTAACGCCGATTTTATTGATGAGTAAATCATAATAAAGACTTTCAGACGGAATAAACATAAAAGCAAATTCCATCGTCTTTTCGGCGGGGCGAATATATTTGGCGGTTTCATCAATGCGACCCTTCAAGTCGTCGCGGACTTTCTTGGCGTATTTCTCGCGCTCGGCTTTATCTTTGGCGGCCACCATGCGATTGTAATTTTCGAGCGAAAACTTGGAGTCAATCGGTAAGATTTTACCCTGATCGAGATAGACTACTGCATCAACAATTTCGCCGTCTTTGAACTTGTATTGCAAATCATAAGAACCGACCGGTAAGACATTCCCGAGTACCGTGTCGAGATAATATTCGCCAAAGACGCCACGCTGCTTAGGATTCTGTAGAACCGCTTGGAGGGTTTTTAGTTCGTCGGCAACCGACTCGACATGCTTATTGGTCTCATTGATGGTGGCAAGACGAGCGGAAATCTCGGCAATCGCCTGCTTGCTGTCGCGCATCTGGCGGCCAGACTCAGTGAGCTGACGCGAAATGGAATCTTGGACGCGCGAATTATTGTAATCAATCTTACGATTAACCGCCTCATTCATCTGGTCAATTTTATCTTGAGTGCGTTTATTCTCTTTGTCGATTTTTTGATCAATTGATTTGCTGATTTGATTCATTTGGCGCATCATGAAAATTATTGTTGTAAAAAATACAACAATCATGACGATAATTAAAACGATTTCCAAAACATTATCCATAAGCAATATTATACAACAAAAAAATGACCCCTCTCGTACAGGGGTCATTTTTGGAGCATAATCTTTGACGGGGATTATTTGTCGACGACTTCACCTTCGACGGTGTCACCATCGGACTTTTGGTCGTCTTTATTCTCTGCTTTAGCATCAGAAGATGCTTGTTGATACATCTTGGCGCCAATCGGCATGATAGCATCATTCAAAGCCTTGGTGGCTTCTTCGAGCTTGTCTTTATCGTCGCCATTCTTGGCTAATTCTTCTTTAGCAGTAGCAACAGCCTTCTTGATTGCTTCTTTATCATCATCGGAGATTTTATCCTTGTATTCAGTTGGCATCTTCTCTGCTTGATAAATGGCATTCTCGAGTTGGTTCTTGGCGTCAACGGCCTCTTTACGCTTCTTATCATCTTCGGCGTGCATCTCAGCCTCTTTTTGAGCCTTTTCGATATCTTCTTTGCTCATGTTGCCAGAGTTTTGAATCGTAATGCTCTGCTCTTTGCCAGTGCCTTTATCCTTAGCAGTGACATTCAAGATGCCGTTTGCGTCCAAGTTGAAGGTAACCTCAATTTGCGGAATACCGCGTGGAGCTGGCGCAATGCCGTCTAGGATGAAGCGACCGAGGGACTTGTTATCCTTAGCGAATTCGCGTTCGCCCTGGAGAACGTTAATTTCTACCTGTGGCTGGTTATCGGAAGCGGTACTAAAGACCTCCGAGGCGCTGGTAGGAATAGTGGTGTTGCGGTTAATGAGTGGGGTGCGGACGCCGCCCATGGTTTCAATGCCGAGGGTAAGTGGGGTGACATCAAGGAGCAAAACGTCCTTTACATCACCGGCTAGAACACCGCCCTGAATCGCAGCACCAACAGCTACAACCTCATCTGGGTTCACACCCTGCATTGGATCCTTGCCAAAGAGCTTCTTGGCGCGCTCAATCACGGCTGGCATGCGAGTCATGCCACCAACCATCACAACGTCAGCAATATCGGAAGTCTTGAGATCGGCATCTTCAAGAGCCTTCTTAACTGGGCCATCAAGGCGATCAAGTAGCGGTGAAACGAGTTCTTCAAGCTTAGCGCGAGTAAGCGTGAGCTCAAGATGTTTTGGACCATCAGCGTCAGCGGTAATATATGGTAGATTAATATCGGTTTCCGTAGCGGAGCTAAGTTCCTTCTTGGCCTTTTCGGCTTCGTCTTTAATGCGCTGCATAGCGGCAGCATCCTTACGAAGATCGATGCTATTTTCTTTCTCAAATTCTTCAAGAATGTAGTCCACGATGCGGTTATCGAAGTCCTCACCACCAAGGTGAGTATCACCATTCGTGGCTTTAACTTCGAGCACACCGTCACCTAGTTCAAGCACGGATACATCGAAAGTACCACCACCAAGGTCAAAGACCACGATTTTTTCATCGGCTTTTTTATCAATACCATAGGCTAAAGCAGCTGCAGTTGGTTCTGGGACGATACGCTTAACTTCAAGACCAGCAATTTTACCGGCATCCTTAGTGGCCTGACGCTGAGAATCGTCAAAGTAAGCTGGGACGGTAATGACAGCTTCGGTAACTGGTTCGCCAAGATATGCTTCGGCGTCGGCCTTAATTTTCGAGAGAACCATGGCGGATATTTCTTCTGGCGTCATTTCCTTGTCGCCAAGTTTGACGGCCACGCCGGCACCTTTACGCACAATTTTGTATGGCAAGATATCAATATCGTCTTGGACTTCTTTATCGTCATATTTACGCCCAATCAAGCGCTTAATGCCGTAAATGGTGTTTTCTGGATTGGTAACGCGCTGGCGTTGAGCGACCTTACCTACAAGACGATCGCCTTTTTTGGTGACAGCGACAACGGATGGCGTCGTGCGGTCGCCTTCGCTATTCGTAATAACCTCTGGCTTACCGGCAACCATATAGGCAAAAGCCGAGTTGGTGGTACCAAGGTCAATACCAATAATTTTACTCATTTGGATTTATCCTCCTTGCTTAAAAACGCTTTTCATGTTTTAGCACTCGCACCATGTGAGTGCTAATTTAGTATCATTGTAGCGCGCTAGCACTCACGTGTCAAGTGTGCTAAACAGAGGTAAATTCAAGATTTTTTGACTTTTTATTCCGCTTCCAAAAACTCAACGAGGTTTGGCACAGTTAGCAGCCAGCCGCCTAAACCAGCGCCAAGCGTCGCGGCGATTAAATCAAACATTGTGTCATCAACACCGGTTGAAATTAATTGCTGCATACTCTGGCCAAGAAGCTTATCGCAACCAAACTCAAAGAATTCCCATAGGACGCCAATTGCAATCGAGAAAAACATAATAAACATCGCTTTAAAGAGTTTCGGCGATTTATTAACCTTAAAATACACTAAGGCATAATGGCCAACTAGAGCTGAGAAAACACCCGAACAAAAGTGCACAATCTTATCAAAGAATGGCCAAAGCCTGTAGAGATCCATACAAATACCCATGTCGAGCGCGATAAACAAAAATGCGTAATATAGGAGCTGGATGCGAAAAACAAATTTACATTTGAACAGTTTTTCGACCACTTCTGGTAGGAATGGCAAAATGAGGCCAGAGATAAAGCCGCCATATTTGCTATAGTTTGGGTCGGTAAAGCACTTTATGCCAACCACAACAGCAAAGATTAATAGAGCGATTTTAATAAAAAGTAGTATTCCACGTTTGTATGGCTTCATTTAGGACATATTTTACCACATATGTCTATAAAGAAAAGAATAAGCAAGTATGCTAAGATAGAGGCATGTTAAGTTCTGCCGCTCTTCAGTGGATTATGATGATTGCGATGACGATTGACCATATTGGGCTGTATCTTTTGCCACAATATAGCGTGTTCCGAATAATCGGCCGCATTGCGATGCCGATTTTTGCTTTCACTTTGGCGGAAGGTTTTATTCATACTTCATCGCGTCAAAAATACTTCATGCGCCTAGGTATTCTAGCAGTCGTATCGGAGTTAGTTTTTATTGCTTTACGCCATTATACTGGCCACATGTTATCGATCAATGTCGTAATGACCTTCGTGCTGGGCTTTATCGCGATGCTTTGTGCGGAGCGTGGGGGGATTAACTGGCTGGGGGTAGCCGCGCTCGCCGTGGCAGCTTATCTGCTTGATTTTGAGTATGGAGCACCGGCTATCATCTTGATTGTGGCCTATTATTTCATTTGTAATTTGCGCGATTTCCATGTTACTTATGCCATAACTTTAACGATTGCTACGGGGTTATTCGCTTTCGCCACCGCAATTAATAGCCATTGGTGGCTGCAAGCCTATTCCGCATTAGCCATCATTCCTCTGGCGCTCTATAGCGGCGAAAAAGGTCGCCGCATTCCATATCGGCTTAATTACTTCTATTACCCAGCTCACCTACTAGTAATATTGGCAATTTATCTAGTGCTTCATTAGGATTGCCATAGTGCCAGCTAGACGCAAATCGTAATCATTTTGATGCGCTGATAAGAATTCGGCTACGGCCTTGGCGCTGCCTGGCAATGCGGCGTTGCGATAATCGTGCACAGCTATGATGCCATGAGGGTTCAAACGTGGTGCCACGAGCGCGAAACTAGTCTTGATTGACTCATAAAAGTCGCCATCAAGTAGGGCAAATGATATTTGAGCTGGCAAATCGTCGGCAGTCAACTCATTAAACCACCCCTTAACAATAACTGGCTCAGGTAATTGGTATTTTTTAAACTTATGCGCCACAGTATCTGGCGAAGCTTTTAACTCACCCTCTTTGAAACGCCAACCGTCAGCCGATTGATCGGCAGCGGTTTTGGCTGGTAGACCTTCAAAAGAATCATAGAGATATAACCACTTGTCGGGATGATTACGCATGGCATTGGCGAGCTGAATTGAAGTATCTCCTTCATAGCAGCCAAACTCCACCACATCGCCGGGAATGTCGGCGGTTTTGGCGAGTTCAGCTAACAATAGCTCTGTTTCGCGATCTGGAATCTGTAAGTCGGCGGCCATTAGTCAATGAATTTAATTTCTTTCATTAATTGACCGAATCTCTCGTGGAACTCTGGAATGGTGCCAGAATTGTCGACATAGTAATCAGCAATGGCAATTGGGCCACCTTTTTCAAGGTTTTCGATTTCACTAGTGTCGCGTTCAGCAACTTGCTGAGCGGTAAATGGGCGCTCTGGACGTTCGGCAAGGCGTTTGCGGCGCAAAGCCTTTGGCAACACGATAGCTACCACGGTCATCTCATTCGGGAATTCTTTGCGCAAAATTTTATACTCGGTCCAACTATAGAGGCCGTCAAGAACGATACGTTTTTGGCCGGCTTCAATGAGCTTCTTAGTGCTCTCTACGACGCGTTTTACGACAAAATCCTTGCCCTCTTTTTCGCGGAGGCCTTCACGGAATTTTTTCTCGGTTTCTGGAGTAATCTCTTCCCCAGCTTCTTTAATGGCGTTTAAGATTACGCCGCCAAAGTATACTTTCGGGATTCCGCGCTCGGTAAGATACTCGATGGCGGTTGATTTGCCGCTGCCACACATCCCAACAATGGCAACGATTTTGACGTCTTTATTATCCATTACGCTTATTATATCAGATAGCGCCAAGAACGCGCGACCAGAGCTCATCGACAACAGATTTATTCATGTTGCCAACGGCAGCAAGACCGGAAATACCAGATTGCATAAATTCGCGCGCCAAGCTCACGATGGTACTCTTATCAATAGCCTCAATCATTTTTGGCGCTTCACTCATTGGCTCAAAGGTACCAGTAGTAATGTAGTCGCGCATATAGTATGCACTAATCTGGTCGGCGGTTTGCGCCAACATTTGATGGCGTCCAAGCGCATAAGTCTTGGCGGCATTAATATCCGCTTCACTAATATCGCCATTAATAACTTTAGCAAGCTCTACAGCGATTAGATCAAACAATTCGGCGGCATTTTCATGGTTTACTTCGCCGTCAAAGTCCCAAGTACTACTCCACTTATCGCTATCCGTGTTAGAACCGATGCCATAGACGATGCCGCGGCGACGAGCGGCGCCGAAAATCTTGCTGCTCATCGTGCCATTTAGGATATGATTCAGACATTCCATGGCATATTTTTCGCGGGGTTCAAGTGAACGCGGAATAATGAACGAGAAACCAAAACAGACATTTGAGGCGTCTTTGCGACGAATCAATATTGGGTCCGTACCTTCATAAATGCTCATCGGTACCTCGAAACGTTCGCCTGGCTTCAAATCCCATTCTTCAAGCATCTGAACGATTTTTTTCTTACGCAGGCGAAGGTTGCCGCAAATAATAAACTGCATATTAGCGGCGGTATGCGTGCGACGATGATGCTCGCGGACGTCTTTGAGCTCGATGTTGTTTATAGTTTTAAGACGTTCGCCGTAAGTAAGAACTTTTTCACCTAATTCTTGCTGAAGTTTTGGCCAAATTAAGCGCGAATAATCATTTTGATAACCAGTTAATTCAGAGCGAACATTCCCCTTCTCGGAGTTTAGTTCTTCTTCGTTGAATTTTGGCTTCGCCACGGCGAGCTCTTGAAGTTTTAGGATACGATCCCACTCAAAATCGGCGCATTCTGCCTCGTAGGCGATAAAACAATCTGAAGTCCAGGCGTTGTGATAGGCACCGTTTTTAGTGAATTCGGATTCGTAGGCTTGCTCATCTCTATATTCGGCATTGCGGCCAAAAGCCATATGTTCCATTAAATGGGCAACTTCGTATATCTCGGGCTTTTTGACGAATTTATTGCCGGCGCGAAAGATGATTTTAATGCTAAGGACGCTTGAACCCGGCGCATCAATCAAGAGCCCATGAGCGCCAGATTTAAGATGTACTTCTTCAATAGTATGTTTCATAGGTATAGACAAGAACGCGGCCATTGGTGGTCGCGTTCTGGGTTATTACTAGCGGCGGCCTTTCTTCTTGTTCTGGCGAGCCTTCTTCTTAGACTTACGGGCAGCATTACGCTTAGCATTGCGGTTGGTATTTTTGCCCGTGGCATGCGCTGGAGCGCTGGTCTTTTCGACCGGCTTGCTGATGCCATGCTCATCTTTGGCAAATTCATCATCCATGTTCTTAACGCCAGCAGAAACTTCGTTTACACCCTTGTTGGTGGCGCTATCAGCCATCTTGGTGAGCTCGGTCTCATATTTGTCGTCGGCAACTTCGCTGACGTCTTGCATCTTAAGGTTGAGTAAGATATGCATAACTTCCTCGCGGAGAGCGCGCTGCAAACCATCAAAGAGTTTCTGCGACTCAGAGCGATATTCTACGAGCGGATCGCGTTGGCCAACAGAACGCCAGTGGATACCTTCGCGCAGATGCTGCATATTCTCGAGATGTTGCATCCAAAGCGTATCAAGCACGTTGAGGTAAATTTCACGTTCAGCCTTGCGCATGGTTTCCTCGCCGAATTCGATTTCTTTGTCGTGATACATTTCTTCCACAGCAGCAAGAGCGAGTTTGTAGCGATCTTTCTCTTTGCGCATCAAACCGATGGTATCAATCAGATCATCGTCGAGGTCAAAGACGCGTTTGAAGTTTTCGGCAAATTTCTTGTTCACGCGGGAGCTAAACTGAACGAGTTCGGCAATTTCGTCTTTGTAAAGGCGTGTAATCTCTGGGCGGATATTGTCGCCATCGAGAATCTTGCGGCGCATGGTGTAAACCACCTTGCGGTGACGGTTAATTACGTTATCGTACTGAACGACGTTCTTGCGGGAATCGAAGTTGAAGCCTTCAATGCGTTTCTGAGCATTTTCAAGTGTCTTGCTGACGGTCTTGTTCTGAATTGGCATATCGTCATCTACTCCGAGGCGTTGCATAATCATAGCGATGCGGTCACCCTGGAAGATGCGCATGAGGTCGTCCTCACAAGATACGAAGAATTGAGTGGTGCCTGGATCACCCTGGCGGCCACCACGACCACGGAGCTGGTTATCAACGCGGCGAGAATCATGACGCGCCGTACCGATGACCACGAGGCCACCGAGTTTGGCAACGCCTGGCGCGAGCTTAATATCGGTACCACGACCAGCCATGTTAGTAGCTAAGGTGACAGCGCCTTTCTCACCGGCTTTGGCAATAATGGCAGCCTCACGCTCGTTATTCTTAGCGTTTAATAGCTCAAACGGAATACCTTCTTGCTCAAGATAGGCAGCAATGCGTTCGTTGTTAGCAATGGAATCAGAACCAATCAAGACTGGCTGACCACGCTCATGATATTTCTTGACCTCAGCGGCAATCGCTTTAAGCTTAGCAGCTTCGGTGCGATAAATGAGATCGTCTTTATCGACACGGATAATTGGCTTGTTCGGTGGAATCTGAATTACATCAAGCGCATAAATCTGCTGGAACTCCTCTGCCTCGGTGAAAGCCGTACCGGTCATGCCGGAAAGCTTGTCATAAAGACGGAAGAAGTTCTGGAAGGAAACCGTAGCGAGCGTCATAGACTCTTCGCGAACTTGGACGCCTTCTTTAGCTTCGATGGCCTGATGGAGACCTTCGTTGTAGCGGCGGCCATGCATCAAACGACCAGTATGTTCATCGACAATAATCACTTCACCGGAATTCGTCACGACATAATCTTTATCGCGCTTGAATAGCGTTTCGGCACGAAGGGCTTGTTCGAGATGATATACAATACGGGTATTTTCGGTGGAATAAAGCGTATCGATACCGAGAATCTTTTGGACTTTTTCAACGCCAACGTCGGTTAAAGCAACCGTGCGGCGCTTTTCATCGACGATGTAATCCTCATCACTAAGCTGAGCGCAAACCTTAGCAAACTGATAGTAACTCTCTGGGTTGTCGGCAGCTGGCGCAGAAATAATCAACGGCGTGCGGGCTTCATCAATTAAGATGGAGTCCACCTCATCTACGATGGCGAAGTTAAGTTCGCGCTGGCGGAGATATTGGGCATCTTGGACCATGTTGTCACGAAGGTAGTCGAAACCGAACTCATTGTTCGTGCCATAAGTAACATCGCACTGGTAAGCTTCCTTACGAGTGCAAGGCTTGAGATGACGCATGCGCTCATCGTCATGATCTTCGTTGACATAATCACGGTCGTAAGTAAAGCTAGCTTCGTTAATAATGACACCTACGGTTAGACCGAGGAAATCATAAAGTTCGCCCATCCAGCCGGCGTCGCGCTGTGCGAGGTAATCGTTAACAGTAACAACATGCACGCCACGACCGGTTAAAGCGTTGAGGTACACCGGCAAGGTAGCCACGAGAGTTTTACCCTCACCAGTCTTCATCTCGGCCACATTGCCTTCATGGAGGACGATACCGCCAATGAGCTGGACATCGAATGGACGGAGCTTGAGGACACGATCGGAAGCTTCACGCACAAGTGCGAAAGCGTCAGGTAAAATCTTATCAAGAGCGCGGTTTGCCTCGGCAATTTTAGCTTTACGATCTTCCTTCTTGGTCTTTTTGGCGGCCTTACGATCTTCCTTATCGGCATTCTTGGCGCCTTTAACCTTAGCAATAGCTAGGCGAGCTTCGTCTTGCTTTTGGAGTTTTTTAAGCTTGCTCTTGAGCTTTTCGGTCTGTTCCTGAAGCTCTTTTTTGCTCATTTCGGAATACTTCGGCGCGAGCTTATTAATCTCGTCTACGCGCTTAGCCAACCGATGTAAAGTGCGCTTCTGAGCATCACCAAAAATGTGTTGTAAAAAGATGGTCATGCCAGATTTGTCGGCGAGTTTGTCGGTTGGTTTCTTCTCTTTTTTCGGTTTTTTGGTAGGGGCAACTTTTGGCGCCTTTTTGGACGCTTTTTCTTCTACGTGCTTTGATTTTGCAGCCACCCTCTTCTGATCATCGGACCTCTTCTTATTCATCGTCTTAGTATATCACGCGGCTTATTTCTTCAAAAAGCGCTTGAGAAATCCTTTCTTGTCATAATTAATTTTTTCGGTCTTAAAACGACGGATTTGTCCCATGAGTTTCGCTTCAAGGATATCAACACCAGCGAAAACGTTGGAGGATTCTTCCTTAGCGTTTAATACTTTACCACCTGGGATATCCAACGTGGCGGAAATTTCGTATTTGTTGCCATGATCGCGGTTGACTTGCGTCACGACGACTTTAGCTACGACATCTTTGCGGTTATTGCGTGGCAGATAGCGATCGAGTTTGCCGATACGCTTATGGACATACTTCTGGAAGCTCTCTTCTACCTTGTAGTTAGAGCCACTGATGTCGATATTTTCAATCATATTAGAGGATCTCCTTTCCATCCAAATATTTACGCAAAACTTCTGGCACACGAACCGTCATGTCCTCGTTTTGGTAATTCTCAATTACAGCAATCATAATACGGCCGAGCGCAAAAGCGGTAGCGTCGTTGGTGTGTACGAGCTCTACCTCACCGTCTTCGCGGCGTACGCGAGTATTCAGACGGCGCGACTGGTAGTCGGTCATATAATCTGCGGTGTGAGTTTCGCGGTACTTATTTTGGCCTGGGAGCCAAACTTCCATATCGATACCACGAGCGTCTGGCTTGCCGATATCGAAAGTACATTTGCGAATCACGCGGTATGGAAGCTGAAGTTGTTCAATCAGCCAACGTTGGATAGCAACGAAAAGCTCGTGCTCCTTGCGGCTGGTTTCCTTGGCGGAGAAACTCTCCATCTCAAGTTTGTCAAATTGGTGCATGCGGATAATGCCCTCCATATCTTTGCCGTAGGTACCGGCCTCTTGGCGGAAGGAAGTAGCATAACCCAGATAACGCACCGGGAGTTCTTTTTCATTGAAAATCTCATTGGCATGCATAGAACCAAGCACATGCTCGGCACTACCTTGTAGCCAAAGCTCGTCGCCTTCAATCTTGTAACGGTCCTCACGTGGCTCAAGGCGATCCATAGCGTCATACATCTCGGTACGAAGCATAAGTGGTGGTAACACGAGTGTAAATGGCTTCGTAGAGAGACCAGTGAGTTTGTTTTTCTTAATAATTTCAGCAATCACGCCTTCGTCGGAGAGGCTGTTCATGACGAAATTTACAATGGCCATCTGGAGTTTAACCATATCACCTTTAATATAGGCGAAACGAGAGCCAGACACTTTAGCGGCACGCTCCTTGTCAATCCAATCGCGAGCAACGCCGATTTCATAGTGATTTTTGGGCTCAAAATTAAACTTAGTTGGCTCACCGACAACTTCGGCGACCTGGTTTTCATCTTCAGAGAGGCCAACTGGAACATCGTCGGTTGGGACATTTGGTACTTGCTTGAGCAAAGTTAGATATTTGGGCTCAATCTCGGACAGTTCGGATTCAAGGGTGGAAATCTCCTCTTTGAGTGATTTGCCCTCGGCGATCAATTTCTGATCTGGCTTACCGTTTTTCATCTGCGCAGAGATTTGGTTGCGTGCTTGCCGCAAGCCGTCAATTTTCTGCGATAGACTCTTGCGCTCGTCATCAAGCTTCAACACCTCAGCAAGGTCTACGTCGCAGCCCTTGTTTTTTATGGCGTTCTCAACCTGTTGGCGATTCGCACGGATATAATTTATATCTAACATAGTACTTATTATTCTATCATCAAAACACCGCTATGACTAGCGGTGTTTAAGATATTAACTGACTATGTAGCGTTAAGCGCGAGCGTAGGCCACGTTATGCATGGCGGCTTGCTCCTCAAGGCGACTCTGGCGCATAGCATCATCAATGCAAGAATTAACAGAATGTTTCACGCGCGCAGCTTCTTCAGCTTTCTTACCATCATTCCAGCGATCAAGCGTACCGACAAGATAGCCAGTAATGCGGCGGAGGCGCTCAAACTTACTGCCGAAATACTGGTCATGCGCGTCGATATAGGTTTTGGCAGTCTCGAGGTCGCTATTCTTGGCAATTAGTGCGGCACCGGTTTCGACGAGGCGGCTAACGTGAAGATTTTCGTAATTATCTAGATCTTTAAGAGCGGCCTCAATCTCGGTTTTTGGGACTTTGGCATAAGTATTTAACGATTTTACAAAGCGGTCGAGGTCAAATTTGGTCGCGTCGCTGGCATCAAAATAAATAATATTTTTCATGTGGCTTTTCCTTGTTTAAATTATGGTTTTTCTGATTTGCTCTAGCAGTTTAATTTAATTATAAGCACTACATATAGCGTAGTCAATGGTTATTTTACGCTATATCTAGTGTTATTGTAAATATTACAACATGCTATCTTAGGCTGGTTTTGGAGTCCCTATTGACTTTTTGAATAAAGTGTGCTATAATAGAAGTATGTGGCTCGCTCTTGGCGGGCTCATGCGTTGTTTTTGGCTTAAAATGGGCAATCACGCCCGAACTGGCTCAGGGAGGTGAGTATGATGTCAAAAACGATAAAAAAATCATACGAGGAATTACTGAACGACCTCGGTGAGGCACTGATGGATCGTGGCGAGCTTGATGTCAGGCTGACAGAGCTCTGCCAGGAGAAGAAGATGCTGAAGAAGATGGCGCGTCGCGCCAAATGGTTTTCCGAGGACCGCTACGGCAAGTGGGCAGACTTCTACGCCTGCCGAGCGGAAATCGAGCACGTAAAGAAGATCATCAACGGGAATAACCGTAAGATCGATGCGTTAGAAAACCGCATTGCAGCCTTCGGTATCCCTACTCCGTCCGCCGACACGCCGTCTGAGGCCGAAGTGGTCACGCCTGAACACGATGGTCCGGCCGTCACCTATTTCGGCGAAGCCGATTTGGCCGAAGCCAAAGATTCCGAGTAAGTTCACATTCCGTTGCCCGGGCCATGCGCCCGGGCCTTTTTCTGGCCCGTTTAAAACGTGCTACAATGTGCTTATGGATAAAAAGTTGAGAGATTATATAGCCTACATAGAAAAAGCATCAGACAAACCGTCTGATGAGCTGATAGAATACCACAAAGTCATGACTCAACAATTTCAGCACGAACGTTTTATCCATCTCGTGGTGACGCTATTCTTTGCCCTATTTATGATTATCTTTTTCATCGTATTCTTGATGCTGGCGATTTATTTGCCAAATGGTGGGGCCTTTGACTCGCTGCTGACCTGTGTTGGCATCGTGACGATGATTTTCTTCGTAATTACACTCTTTTACGTGCGTCATTATTATCAACTTGAAAATGGCACACAAAAACTTGAAGAGCTTACTAAGAAGCTCTTCAAGCGCTAATAATTAACCTTATTTTGGGTTAATCTTTGTAGATTTCCTTCATGTCGAGGTTGTAGTAGATGCGACTGTCGTCTTTCTTGATGACGCAGTAGTCGTTGTAGAAATCGGCATCGCGGTAGGCAAACTCGGTGATGACGTTGAAATCTTTATCTAATACGACGTAGACATAGCCGTTGTCGGTCTCTTTGCGGGCCGCAATTACGCCGGAGTCAGTCGAATCGTAGTCGACGTATTCCGCCTTCGAGAGTACTTCTTTGCCATCGCGATCGAGGAGGCCATATTTGATATCTTCGTCATAATAGCGGCTGCCAGTCTGGTACACGAAGTAGTTTTCGTTGACGTAGTCTAGGTTGTAAACTGGGCCATAAATCTTCTTACCTTCAGTATCAAAGAGATAATCGCCAGATTCACGCTTATTCTTACAGCTACTGTAAGTACAACCGTAGTCGTAAGCGATAATGCGGTCGCCAGAAATCGTATTAATCGTGAAGTAATAGTCGGCAGTCTGTTTGAAGATTTCGGTGCCGTCCGTCTTCGATACAATCGTGGTGTAATTTTCGCCCTTGCGGGTGCGGACGTAATAATAGTATTCGTCATCCTCACCATTGATGATTCTAGTGCTGTAGACGTCATTGTAAGATTTGACTACGTTGCCATCGGCATAGATAGCGACAGCGTCGTCGTTTTCGTTTTCAACGATATAGTGCTTGAGGTCGACATAATTGGCGCGCTCGTTACCGATGCGATCACCGTTTGGATATTTCATTAATGAGCCGTCATCGGCAAATGGATAATCGCCGTCGTTATCGCCTTCTACTTCACAGATGACCATACCGTCATCGAAATCAATATGCTCGTCGTCGCACTTAGCATGAATATCAACTAATTTGCCATCGACAATGTAAAGCTTCTTGCGTTCATCATTGTTGCGATAATCATCGTAGTACTCGATAGCATAGAAATGCTTGTCGTCAATGGCGCGACGGACTTCGTAGCGAGTCGAGATACCTTCTTCGATTTTGGCGAGCTCTTTGAGGTTGTTCGCATCATATACTGCGAAGCCTTTATCGTAGGAAATTGAAGCGTAATACTTATAATCATCTGGATCAGAATTGTACTCATTGACAACTTCAAATACTGGCTCAGAGCTACTCTGAATATTCATGACACGTTGGCCATAAGTATTGTAAATGTCATAGTAGTTATCTTCATCTTTAACTGCGACAAACGGAACGTCGCTATCGCCAATAAAAGCATTACTTAAGAATGCGGATTTCGCTTCAGTAATGACTCTGCCTTCGCCATTGATGAGTTGGTAGACTAGCCCATCTTTCCCAGCGTCAACCGAAACACCGTAAAGACCAGCGCCAACCTCATAAATACTGCTTTCGTATTGGCCAAACTCAATTGTCATTTTACCTTTATCGTTAATGACGCCAGTTTTGCCATCTTTCTCAACGAGGGACATGCCGTTATGGAAATCCTCAACGTCATCGAACTTTTCTTCCGATAGGCGTTCACCAGATTTACTAAAGAGAATATACTTGCTGTCTTTGTCTTTCAGCCAGAAGGCGTCAGCTTCGTAAATTGGATGCTTGGCAAAAAGACCACCGCCGGCCAAACCCATGATGAGCAGCACTACGCCGACGATGACGAGAACGCCGACAATAATACCTATAATTAAGCCGACTTTGCCTTTGCCTTTCGGCTTTGCGCCACCTTCTGCCTTTGGCTTTTGTGCAATGACCGGCTGCTCGGCTGGTGCAGGCTGCGCTACAACTGGCGTAGGCGCTGGTGTCGGAGCCGGAGCTGGATTAGGGTTTGTTGTGTTTGGTTCCATTTGCCTCCTTTACTAATTATAAGTATAGAACTTTTCGCCATTTAAAGTATAGAGTTCGGTTGCCGAACCACCTTTGGCTTCAACGTAATTTTGATGTAGAGTGACTTTGCCGACAATAGTGGACAGCACATTGAAATCTTTATCAATAATATCGATTGAATCATCGTCGCGGGTAGCAAGATATGTATCGTATTGTTTTTGATATTCAATCTTCTTGTAGAGATCGCGCTTGATGAGTTCTTTGCCAGTCTTTGGGTCGACTAGGAATACGAATTTATCGGAGTTGTACGACAAGAGATAGTAGCCATTAATGTGGCCGTTATTCGTTTCGTCGTCGAAATACGGCAAATTAGCATAGATATTCTCGAAATCAGCAATCTTGTTGTATTCCTTATCGTAAAAGACATAATCACCCGGAATCGCGCCATAGACATCTACTGAGTAATAACCATGATCAGTGTTACATTCGAGCTCATCGCCAGAGGTATTAAACAAGCAATACTTATAGCTGTTAGATTCGTAATACTCAACGGCGTAATGCTCGCTGTCAATCGGCTTAACACGATAGTGGTTGTTGACTTCTTTGACTTTTTGGCCATCGACGTAAAATTCAATGTATTTCCGCTTTGACGTCTTGTCGTCAATCGTCTGTATATGATGTTTGGCATCGAGGAAGTAGTAAGAATTGCTACGGCTAGCACCAATTGCTGAGGCTGAATATGGTCGCGCAACTAGCTTAAATTCTTCGTCCAAAATCTTGAAATTTGGGTGCAAATTGTAATCATTAACGCCGGTTCGACTATCGGAGTAAATATAGCAACTTGTGTCTTCGGCATAATTGTCCGATATGTCACTTCCGATATAAAGATAGTCATCGAACGCAACTTCTTTGAAATTGCCGCGATACAGGATGCCATAAGCCCTTTTGTGGTCTTCGGTTTGGCCTTCATGGCGCAATATCGCGCACTTGCCATCTGAGGAAACTGAAAAGCTATCGTAATCTCGCGTGATGTCTTGGTCAAGGACGACACGATTGAAGATAGTGTCGATAATCACGACGTGGTTACTGGCTTTAACCCAGTATGTCTTATCGCCTTTGAGAATTGGCTCGATGGTCGGCTCGTTGTCAAACTCATACTTCTTTTCGCCGTTTTTGTCATACAAGCGATATTTGCCATCAACTTTAACAACGCTCATTTCTAAATCGTCATAATAGTTGATTTCGCCAGAATACTCTGCAATTAATTCATTATTGCCGCGAATTAATTTACGCTGGCCATTATCCATTACGGCACCAAACACATTACCATAGCGATTGATTGTGGCGTAAGTGCCAAAGTCGATACTCATTTTGCCGCCAGATGTGATGATGCCAACTTTGTCTCCAGCTGTATCGGATACGACAGAATAGCCATTGGCGAATTCGGTAGCCGAGCTATAGATAAAGTCAGTAATCGGTTTGCCGTTTTCGTCAAAGATGGCATATTTGGAATCGCCACTAAGCGTTTCTTGGATAACCATTGCTTTAGCGTCAGTGTTAAGTGAGCCGCGACTGTTCTTCTCGATAATTGGCAAAATGACAAAAATAAAGACCAGCACAAGCGCCGCAACAACTACGACAATGCCGGCAATGATGCCGATTAATTTAAAGTTGACCTTCTTTTTTGGCTTCTCATCCGTGTCGTTTTTTATTGCGCCAGCTGTTGGCAGGTCCTCAGCTGGAGCGGCCGGCTCGGGCGGCAAGGAGTAATCTTTTGCTGGAGCTGGGGCAGCTTCGGGCTCGGTTTTGCCCGATTCGACTACCGCCGAGTCTGGCACGAGCGAATCGCTTTCCGTGCTCGTCTCTGGATCGGGAATTAAACTATTGTTTGAATCCATGTTTATTCTCCATATTCATGAAATTTTTTACCATCATATGTGTAGAAAACAAATTTATGTGGCGACTCAAATTCGACTTCTATATACCCAGAACCGCTATATAGGTAGCTGCCATATTCACCGTCACCGAGTGTAGTGAAGTCGGAGCCGAAGACGGTAAAACCTTTCTTATCTGTCCGAATAGCGATGGTGCTACCGTTATCTAGGCAAGTAAAACGATTGTATTCGCCTATCTTAGTCACTTCTTTACCGGTACCATCGAGTAATATATATCTAGAACTACGACTGTTTAGATCGTAGTTCGATGCCACAAAAGATGCGCATTTATTGTAGATTAGGTAATCATAAGGGCTAGAGAGACGTTTGCCATCTTTGTCTGATAGATAATTATTCACAAAAGCGTTAGTAATATAGGTATCGTTGTCATAAGGTCCCAATAACACTGCGGGGTTAACGCTTGATTCGATGATTGGCTCACCGGCATTGTTGTAGAGCGCGGTCTTTTTATTGATACTGTCGTAAGCCGAAATATTACCTTGGTCGTATGTAATATAACCAAAGGATCCCGTCAATGTTTTGGCGATGGAGCCACCTTGGTAAAATTCGATTTTATTTGAGTTGCCTAGGAAGCTAGCTCCGTACGCAATAATGTAATCTTGTTCGGATGTAAAGCTGTAACTATTATTAGTATCGAGCTTTTTGAGCGTACCGTCGCTACGGACAATAGAATAATTATAGTGTTTGTTGGCCTCATTTTCTTTGCTACAAACTACGACACCACCATCGTTATATAGATTCGTAATATTGGTATTTTTCATGAAATCCAAATACGTACAGCTTTCCGAGAAATCATAGACTTGGTCACCAGAAAGCACTCCATATTCGGTTTTCTTATTATTCTCGTCTTCTAGCGAGAATATTGTTGTTACTATCACTAAATCACTTTTATCGGATGTATCGTAAACGCCAAAGATTTTATCGCTGTCGAAACTATATTTCTTGAGGACTTTAAGCTCTTTATTGTCGAGTGTAATTATTGCGCCAGGATAGCTAATTGAAACGAGGTTCCCTTTTTGGCGGAAAGAAAGATCTTTATCCGTCTCAAAGCTATCAATTTTCTTACCCTGAATGGTATAAATATCATTCTGATTATTGTGACGAACTACAGTAAAGTAGACACCCTCGTATGCCCCAAAGACTTTATCGTCCTCTTTTACACTTACAACTTTGTCGCCTCTAGCGGTAATAATTGAAAGCTCATCACCTTTGCGGGCAGCATATAGTGCGCCGCGACTACGAATGCTGTCGAACGCGCCGAAATCAACTGTCGCTTCGCCTTTATTATTAATGATGCCGTCTTTGCCATCGGCATTTGTAACTTGCGCATAGCCGCCCACGAAGCCGGAACCGCTGTTGTAAATGAAATCGGTTACTTTTTCACCGGTAGAATAGTTGAAAACGGCAGCCTTACTGCCATCGCCACCTTTGTCTGGTAGAAGGATTACCGTGTCGTCTAAGATAGCTAGTTCTTCTTTCTTTTCACTAAAGAATAGGAGGTATACAGCTACACCGGCAATGATAAGGAGAGCAAGTATACCAGCTATTAACGGTAGCTTGCTCTTTTTGGCCGGTTCCGACATTAGGCCCATTGGCGGAATGGCGGCTGGAGCTTCTACGACAGAATCGTCAAATTGCGTAGTTGGAGCTTGAGTGGCTTTTGGTGTGGTCGGCTCGGTGTTTTCTGCCTCGGCAGTGACTTCTGCCACTTCCTCTGGCGACAATTCGGATTCGAGGTCTACGGCGCCCATTGGCTGTTCTGGCTCCGCTGCTGGAGCGGCTGAGTCTGTGGGCGCGGCAACTGCTTGGGCTGGGTCTACCGGTATTGGAGCGGCTGGCGACATTTCGGATACCGCTTGTGGCGCAACTGGCTGAGCTGCAAGCATCGGGTCGATGACTGGCTCCGCAACAGGAGCAACCGCTTGCGCAGCAAGAGCTTGATCAGCAACTACGACTGGTGCCGCCACTGGTGCTGGCTCCGTGGTGGAGGCTATTGGCACAGGCTGGGTCGGATTGGCGACTGGCGCTTGTATCGGCTGAGGGGTTGTAGGCTGAGGAGCTTCAAGTGGAGTAGGCGGGATAGGCGACTGGGCGATTGCCGGCTCGACTGGTGTAGCTGGTGGGACAGCTGGAGCAACTGGCGGCATAGGTTCCGCTACTGGTTGAGCAACTGGGGCGGGCGCGGCAACGGGTTCTACTGGTGACTGAACAATCGGTTGTTCTATTGGTGGTACCGGTTGAGCTATGGGCTGCGGCGATTCTGGGATAGGCTGCGGAACAGCTTGCGCGATTGGCTGAGCAACTTCCGGCGGAGTGACTGGTGGTGTCATTGGCCGGGTAGGCTCAACTGGTAGTTGAGGTGGAATTGGCTGGACAAGCTCTGGTGCCACTGGTGGGGCAGTCGGAGCAACTGGCGGCATAGGTTCCGCTACTGGTTGAGCAACTGGTGCGGCCGGAGGCACGGGTTCTACCGGCGGCTGAACAATCGGTGCAGCCGGTTCAACGGCTGGCTGCATCATAGGCTGAGTAGGATTTGGTATGGGTTGTGGCAGCGGCTGAGCGACCATGGCTGGATTAGCGGGGACTGGCTGAGGTGAGGCTGGAGTTGGGGTAGGAACCGGAATAGGAAAAACTGGTTCGGGAGCCATCTGAATAGAGTTGGCGTTTGAAAACGGATCGACTTGTGGCTGCACAAATGGGTTGGCAGCTGGCGGAACAGGATTAGGAACTGGCGGTGCGTTCGGAGGTACGGCAGGCGGCATGCCAGGATTTGGACTCGCAAGTGGCTGTTGAGGAGTCATGTCTTTCCTTGTATTAATACTTCTTATGCTTATTTTAACAAATTTAAGACTTTTTGGCGATAAAACTTCGCCAGATTCTAACGCTTTACTTCTGGGGTTTTATCTGGTATAATTAGCGGTAATTATGAAAAAATCAATTCAACCTAAAGATTACCGTTTTGTGGTCTTCGCCGATGAGCAGGCAAAGTTCTCCTTTTTGACTCGCTCTACCGCAAAGTCGGAAGAAACCATCAAGTGGACGGATGGCAAGGAATATCCACTCGTAAAGATGCAAATTTCGAGCGCTTCTCACCCATTCTTCACTGGCGAAGAAAAGATTATCGATACCGAAGGTCGCGTGGATCGCTTCAAAGCTCGCGCTAAGAAGGCTGCCGCCCTCAAGAGTAAACTTGGCAACAAGGTCACCAAGGCTAAAAAAGAAGCCAAGAAAAAAGCTGAAAAAGCCGATAAATAATACAAACATTGGAGGTTTCACATGGCACGCAAAGTTAAGCGCAAAGTTCCGGTATCAAAATTGAACCGTAACAATAATCATTCTCACAGCGAAAAACGCAAACATTTCAATTTGAAGAATGGTCGCTAATAAAAAAGTCACGCACATGTCGTGACTTTTTTGATGTTATTAACTATTAATTTTTAATGCTATCCGATAGTCGGCTTGGAATAATCATGCCGTCGACTTTGTTGGCTTCGATGATTTTGCGCACGTTAGCGTTGGTCGGCGAGAGGCCGGCTTTTTTCATTTGGCGACCGAGTTCGCGGCCAAAGCCGGATTCTTCTTCGGAAAAGACGCAGCCGCAATATTTCTGCATGTAGAGACCGATGCGGCGGGCTTCGTCTTGCCCTGCTTGCCAGCCTTCGCGGAAGTCGAGATAGATGAATTCGATGCCGTATTCGGCAGATAGGTTTGTCATTAGTTTCTTAATGAAATCGTGTTTTTGGTAAATGCTATAAAGCAGCGTAGTAGTAATCGCGTCGAAGCCCTCAGCCTTGGCATATTCGAAGGCTTGGCGGAGGCGTAATGGATAGCAATATTCCTCGCAGCGCGTAGTAAGTTTGTCGCAGACATTACAGACGAACTCATCTAGGCCATAAACATCATCTTCGCGGAGTTCTACTTTGACGAGCTTGGCATATTCACGCAGACAGTCGCGACGAGCATTGTATTCAGCATAAGGATGAATATTGGGGTTATACCAATAAAGCGTCGGCTCGACGCCTTCGCCACGGAGAGTTTTAATGCAGTAAACACTACAGGGTGCGCAACAAGTGTGAAGTAGAAGTTTCATGAATCAATTATAATATATCTAGCGGGGCTTGGCGCAGTGGTAGCGCGCACGCCTGGGGGGCGTGAGGTCGCCAGTTCGATCCTGGTAGCCCCGACCAAATAAAAGGAGGTTTTATGGATTTTGAAGATGTCATTCGCAAGCGCAGTTCTACGCGCAAATTTAGCGACCGCAAATTGGAGCCAGAAAAGTTGGACAAGATTCTGGAGGCAGGTCGCGTGGCGCCAACCGCGATGAATAAGCAAGATTTTAAGATTTATGTTGTCGAAAGCGAAGAGGCAATTGCGAAGCTTGATGAGTCATATCAATGCCGTTACGGTGCGCCGACTTCCCTAATTGTCTGCGCGGACAATCGCAATGGTTTTTCGACTGATGACGCGCACAAAAGTGGCGCGATTGATGCCTGTATCGTGGCAACCCATATGATGCTGGAAGCCACTAACCTGGGCGTAGATAATATCTGGACTTGGGCTTGGGGCAATACCAAAATGATGCAAGAATTTGCGATGCCGGAAGGTGTGGAACCGGTTTGCGTCTTGCCGCTGGGCTACCGATCCGAAGAAGATCACGGCAGCAGCAATCACGGCGTACGCAAAGATATTTCTGAACTCGTAGAACGCGTTTAATCGTTACAATGTGGAGTTAAGTATTCGGTTGCCGAAGCTCAAAAAATCTACCTGCCGCTAGGTAGGTAAACTAAACCTTAGTGCGAAGTTCCTAGAGCTTCGCTCCTATCTCTATTTTAGCACAATAGCACGAGTTATTTTTCGAGTACGAACACCAGCCATTTATTATCTTGACTGATGCCGTCGAGATGCTGATCCACGATGTGGTAATCAGTCCGTGCGATGAGGTCGCGCAGTTCCTGCTCGCGAAAATAATGGAAGTAGCGCTCGACGCCCATTTCGTAAACACCCGGAAAATCGAACCATTCTTCGTCGGCTTCTTTGACTTCGCGGTTGATGGCGTTGAAAATGAAGCGGCCGCCCGGCTCGAGTGCTGCGTAAGTTTTTCGTAATGCGGTTAGCACATCTTCGGATGTGAAATGTACAAACACACGCCAGCAGAAAATGCCGTGATAAGTACCCGGAAAGTCATCCGTGAGTACATTGAACTTTACTGGGTCGAGACCGCGATCTTTCAAAGTGGCGAGGAAATCGGTAGCCACATCGCTGGCGGTGACGTCATAGCCGAGCGATTCAATATATTTGGCATTGTCGCCGTCGGCGGAGCCGATTTCAAAAATACGCGCATTTTTCGGCAGTGGCGCAAAGCTGGTTTTAATAAACTCGTCTAAACGGGCACGTTTCAGTTTGGCTTTGGCCGGGTCGAGTGCGTCATGTTTAACGTTATTTTTCATGTAAGTTTTGGCGGCTTGTTCGTAGACATCAAGCGTCTTGGCATTTTGTTCACTCATATGAACATTATATAATTGTTTTATGGAAGAGAAATTAACGAAGCTGGAACAAGCCATAGAAGAATACAAAAAAGTAACCGCAAAAGAATGCTACGGCCTTAAATTCGTAGAGGGAGAGCCGGCGATTACGGATAATAAATTTGGCGGCCAGCCGTATTTGCCAGTGGGCGAAGAATACCCGACCGACAAGGATGGAAAACCACTCGCGCTATTACTCCAAGTTAATTTAAAGGATATAGATTTACCGGGTTGGCCAAAGGAAGGTGTGCTAGAAATCTTCACCGACGCAGAAGTAGGCTATCCATGCCAATACGCAGTTAAGTGCTTCCCGGCCGATCTAGAATACCAGGAAGCATTCCCAGAAGTCGATACGAGCCATTATATTGTGCCGTCGGGACATAAGATCGAATTGGAAAAAGCCGTGGCCTTCATGTCGCCAAACGATTTCCGCTTTAATGAGACGGCGGCGAAAGTTTTTGGACAAGTCTACGGCCAAGAGTTTAAGAATGTAGGCGCAATTTTCGATTTCTTTGAAGGCGACTATAAGTGGCAAGAAAAAATCTACGATGAAACCTCAAAGACGCCAAGCGCCATGATTGGTGGTTATCAGGATTTTACGCAATCCGATCCACGTGGCTACAATGAAGCGATGGCTAGCAAAACGGAATCGCTATTTAAGTTTGATTCGGTTTGCGAAGGTGGCGCTTACATGATTGGTGATTCAGGCATTTTGTTCTCATTCATTTCGCCAGAAGATTTGCGCGACGGAAAATTCGAAAATGCAGTCATAGACTGGGATTGCTGCTAGCTTTATGAGTCCAGAAATTCAAAAATATATCGAGAGCGAAATTTTACCGAAGTATGCCGGCATTGGTGGGCATACCGATAAGCATATTCAGCAAGTAATCACGCGCAGTATGCGCTTCGCGAAGCAGGCCGGCGATGTGAACCTTGATATGGTGTATATTATCGCGGCGTATCATGATTTGGGTCGCTTGGTGGACAACGAAACACATAATATTGAATCGGCGAAAATGATGCGAGCGGATAAGTTTTTGAAAGCGCACTTCTCTGCCGACGAAATTGAAACGATGGCGCAGGCCGTGGAAGATCATCGCGCTTCGCTCGGTCACGAACCGCGCAGCATTTATGGCAAAATCGTGTCGTCGGCGGACCGCAACGCAAATGTGAAGGTGATGCTAAGTCGGGTTTACGATTACACGAAACATTTACATCCGGATTTTACGGATGACGAGGTAATTGAGGAGGCGCGGATTCATTTACGCGAAAAATATTCGCCGGATGGCTATGCGGCAAGCACGATGTATTTTGATGATCCGAATTTTGCTGGCGCGCTGAAGCGAGTGGAAGAAATCACGCGCGACTTTGAAACATTCGCAAAAGTGATGCGCGAGCATAACGCGAAACGCGGGAAATAATTTTTAGTAGGTAAGCCACATACTCACGCCGCCATGATGAGAACAGGCACCGCGTCCTGTAGCATTGCTCCTAGTGCCATCCCTACAGATTGCTCCGTATCTTGTCCCGCTGCTCTTTGGGGCTTGTTGGTTCGTGTAATAACTCCAATGTAAAGTTGTGCCCGGATAAGCATCATACCAGCAATTAAATTTAGAACTATCTGCACGACATTCAGCTAAAGCCTTATCCCTCGTTTGCTCCCAGGATATTCTTTTCTCGCATTCATTTTTCGCTTCTAGCGTATCGAATTCTTTGCCGTTACTGCACGTATAATAACGTTTCGTGCCAACGATTATTATCTTATCCACTGGCTTATTTTCGATTTTCTCTGAAATTTTCTTTCGGCCGGTTTCACTACCATATCGGTTCGTTACTTCGTAAGATACAGTTTTTGAACCGTCTTCGCCTTCTTGCTGAACCGTTGTTACGCCTTCACGTACTGTCTCGTCATATTTCGTAATAGTAGAATACGGAATTGTTTCTAGCTTGGTTTGGTTTTCTGTCGTGTAACCACTACCAAAAAGAGCCCACGCGCCGAATGATATCCCCGCAATAGATAACCACGCTTTTGCTCTTTCTTTCATGTTTCTTATTATAACATATTTATTAATTTTGAGCAAGCAGTATCTCAATGGTGCATGCTCTATTTTAATATATTTTATAATCAAGTTATGGATGAGATATTTGCGCGGCTAGCACGGTCGAAGTTTCGGTCGAGTTTTCATTTGAAGCTGCGCGATGTGGCATATATTGAGCGGGTGGGTATGGCGAAGATTCGCAGCCACGCTTATGATTTTGTGCGCACGCGCCTGGCGCCGGCGCAGCCCACGAATGACGGCAAACAAACTCCGATGCGCGGTCATCCGATTTTTATTGCGCAACATGCGTGCGCGTGTTGTTGTCGCGGATGTTTGGAAAAGTGGCATAAAATTCCGCGCGGCCGCGAGCTGACGGAAGATGAGATTGATTATATCGTGGGGATTTTGATGGAGTGGGTGGAGAGAGAATACGGAAATAATTGAGCTGATGCTTTTAATAATTGATAGGTATTATTCAATATATCTATGAGTTTGCTCGAAGAATATCAAAAACACGAAAGACAAATCGGCAGATGGAAGATTGAAGCAATAGACTATTATCTGAAACATATTAAAAAAGATCTCTCCTATGACATGGTTGTCTATAATAAGTCTGAATTTGACAAATTTAATAAGTGGTTTTTAACGAATTGTCAGATACGCACGTGTTACAATCATAATATGGACGAGGTAAGTAAAGCAGTGATAGATTTTACCCATGAACGGGATTGGGACCAGTTTCATTCGCCGGAAAATCTAGCAAAATCTATAGCAATTGAATCAGGCGAGCTCCTTGAATGTTTTCAATGGGGGCCAAAATACGACAAAAAAGAAGTGTGTGAAGAATTAGCGGATGTCGTAAATTACAGCATATTATTGGCTGACAAGCTCGGAGTCCGACTTGAAGATATCGTTATGGAAAAACTTGAGAAAAATCGCAAGAAGTATCCAGTCGAGAAAGCAAAAGGTAAAAGTACTAAGTATACGAAATTGTAAACCATGTTAGTCTACGAGGGAATCAAAAAATCATTTATTGACGATGTAAACTTTGGCAGAATCGCAGATAAAGTTTACGAAAAGTACCAAAGATTCTTTGGAAGAACGACTGAATCGCAACGTAGGTCGTGGGAAGAATCATTACTTAGAATGTGTGGAGTCATTAATGACCCAGAAATCCCGGACAACGCCGGGATTGCGATCGAATTTAATATTCCAACAACTTCAAAACGTATCGATTTTATTATTTCTGGACGCGACAGCGACAATAAAGACTCAGCGGTCATTATTGAGCTGAAACAATGGGAACATTGCAATGCGATTGAGAACAAAGATGGCATAGTTTCGACTTACGTTGGCGGCGCAGTTCGTGACGTCACTCATCCATCTTACCAAGTACTTAGCTATGCAAATCTAATCAAAGACTTTAATGAGGATGTTCGCAACAAAAATGTTGGCATTTATCCTTGCGCTTTTCTACATAATTACCATATTACAGAGTCTGACCCTATTAGCAGTTCGCTTTATGAAGAATACATAAAACAAGCGCCAATGTTCGGTCGTGAAGATTACGAGAAGTTGCGCGACTTTATTAAAAAATACATCTTTTACGGTGATGATAAAGAAGTTTTATACGAGATTGAGAATGGCAGAATCCGCCCATCGAAACGCTTGCAAGATTCGCTAGCTAGTATGCTGAATGGTAACCGCGAGTTTACGATGATTGATGAGCAGAAAGTCATATACGAAGATGCCATCATACTTGCAAAAAATGCCGTCAATAATAATACAAAACAAGTACTGATAGTTGAAGGTGGCCCAGGCACTGGGAAATCTGTATTAGCAATTAACTTATTAGTTGAACTAACGAAAAGAAACCTTACCTGTTTTTACGTCACTAAAAACTCGGCGCCTCGTAATGTATTCAGAGATAAGCTAAAAGGAAATTTCAAGCAAAGTTATATCGATAATCTATTCCAAGGCTCTGGCAGTTTTATTAATAAGCCAAGTAATGATATTGATTGTTTGGTCGTCGACGAAGCTCATCGCTTAAATGAAAAATCTGGCCTATTCTCAAATCTAGGCGAGAACCAAGTGAAAGAAATCATTAATGTGTCACACTTCTCTGTTTTCTTTATCGACGAAGACCAGAAAGTGACGATGAAAGATGTGGGCTCTGTAGATTTGATAGAAGAATTTGCCGCGCAATTAGGAGCAAATGTTAAAAAAGTCGAGCTCGAAAGTCAGTTCCGTTGCAATGGTTCCGATGGCTATTTGGCCTGGCTAGACAACGCTCTAGATATTCGCCAAACTGCAAATTTCGATTTCGAAGATTTTAATTATGACTTCCGAGTATTTGATGATCCGAACGAAATGCGAGAAGCTATCAAGCAGAAGAACGCAGAGAACAATAAATCGCGCATCGTTGCCGGCTATTGCTGGAACTGGATTAGCGAAGGAAAAAATAGCAACGAAGTAAAGGATATTGAGATCCCTGAATACAATTTCGGTATGAGCTGGAACCTAGGCAACACCGCCACTTGGGCGATTGATTCAGATTCTATTGAACAGGCTGGCTGTATTCATACTTGTCAGGGGCTCGAGTTTGATTACGTTGGCGTCATCATCGGCGACGATCTACGTTATGAGAATGGACATATCGTTACGGATTATACGAAGCGCGCCAAGACAGACAAATCATTATTTGGAATTCAAAAATTATATAATAATGACCCTTATGAGGCATTGGACACGTCTGGGCGGATTATTAAAAATACCTACCGCACGTTAATGACTCGTGGAATGAAAGGCTGCTATATTTATTGTACTGACAAAAACCTAGCTAAATATTTTAAGGATATACTAAATCGAGACAAATAATGGCCGGCGCTGTCACTACAATGATGTTTTTCTTGCTACCTTTTGCAATTCTTTTATTATTCATCGCCTTTATTTTATGGATAGTTTTTAATAGCGACCGCTTCAAAAATCCGGAAGAATATAAAACAAAAGGTTCTAGCGGTGAACGAATAATATATAAAACATTAATGGAAAAATTTCATGTTCCAGAGCGTCAAATGTTGCGCAATGTCTATATCCCAACCACAAATGGCGAAACGACAGAAATTGACCTTCTAGTTGTGTCAAAAAAAGGTTTGTTAGTTTTTGAGGTTAAAAATTATGCTGGGAACATTTATGGTGATGCTAGGTACAAAAAATGGATTCAGTATCTTGGAAAGAAAAAGAGCTATTTCTATAACCCATTCATGCAGAATCGTACTCACGTGAAGCATCTACGTAAATTCTTATCCGAGTATGGTAATATCCCGATGATTCCGATGGTCACTACTATATCGCGTGGTAAATGGAAAATTCGGAATTACGGTCCTGAAGATTATTTATTGGGATATAATTCTCATCTAGCAGATTTATTGTTAAATACGCCCGACTCGGAATTGATGGCTCAACATTTTAATGCAATTCTATCGAAACTTACACCATTATCTCGTCCAGACGAAACTGTCCAAGAAGAGCACATAGAACGAATAAAAGCCCATTAGCCATTTCTTAATATTCTTAGATCTTGATCAAGCTTTTTTCTTCAATTAAACTATATTTAATTGAAGAAGGAGAAATATGGCCCTTGTTAATAGCATGATAGAAGAGATGTCTAAATACTTAGGCGATCGTTTTTATATTCCAAATTATCAACGCGACTATTCGTGGGAAGAATTGGAATTGCAAGATTTTTGGGATGATTTAGAGCATACAAAAAACGACCCAGACAAACTAGATCACTTTTTTGGTCAAATCGTGATACATATTGATCATGACGATAATGACAAAAAGTATATTATCGATGGACAGCAACGCTCAATATCTTCTGTTATTTTTCTTAGAGCGCTCCAACTTTGTTTCATTGAGTTATATCAAGAATATAAAATAGAAGATGCCAATCAAAAAAATTCGGCCATTTCCTTTAAATACATTGGCGAAGATAGCAAATCTCTTAACCTGACTCTTGGCGATCAAGATGCAGAATATTTTAGAGATTATATCCAATTAGGCAACCCAAACGATTGCCCGCATCATAGAAAAAAATCCCACGAAAGACTTCGCAAGGCATTTGTTTTCTTTTCTAGTAAACTTCATGAAGCTATAGCGCCAAATAATGATCCAATGTGGAAAATTGAAGTTTTACAAAATTATCTCGATACTTTTACGAACCGTTTTAAGATTCTTTATCTTGAAGCAGATAAACTCGATGAGGCGTTTGTGATTTTTGAAACACTGAATGCGCGTGGAAAAGATCTCGAAACGGCTGATTTATTAAAAAACTATATTTTTAGTAAATATAGCAAGGCAAATAGTATAAAAATAGCCCAGGACAAGTGGGATTTTATGCTAGAAACGCTTGATAGGGCTGATCCAACAAAATTTATACGCCATTACTGGAATTCGTGCCACGCATTTGCTCGCGAAAAAGAATTATATAGAAATATAAGTAAAGAAGCGTCCGCGCCGCGCGATTGCGAAAACCTGCTTGACGACTTACAAGAATTATCTAAGTATTATCATGATTTAGTTAATCCAAGTGATGAGCTTGAGGGGTTCCGAGACGAATTATTAGTTAAACATATTTCAACCCTTAAGATCCTAAAGGCAAGTACATACTATCCAATTATTCTAGCTATGTTAAAGTCTGGGTTTAAGGAAGACGCCATAAGGGAAGTATTAAAAAAGATTGAGATCTATATCTTCAGAAACTTTACGATATGTGGACTAGTCGCGAACTCGGCAGAAACCCTTTTTGCAGATGTTGCGTTGAGTATTTATAAGAAAGAATTAACCGACGTAGGCGCAATATGCGACAAGATATCCGAAAAGATCGTAAGCGACGAAGACTTTAGTGATAACTTCTCTAGGTGGTCTGCAGGAGAAAGTAGTAAGGATGTAATTCGGTATATATTTAGGAAGATTCATGGATATCTAGACCCATCTAAAGAGATTAACATTAATAATACCGAGGTACACATTGAACATATTATGCCACAAGAAGCTGAAGATTGGGGTATTGACGATGAAACACATGAACAATATCTGTGGCGGTTAGGTAATTTAGCGCTATTAAGTGGTTCTAAAAATCAATCAATCTCAAATGGCCTATTTCAGGACAAAAAAGCCGTCTATGCTGGCTCGTGGATCATGCCAAACCCCGATATAGCGACGTTCGAAGAATGGGGGCCCGACGAAATAGATACGCGCCAAAAACAGTTAGCCAATACAGCGCTCAAAATTTGGGCAAAATAAAGAACTGCGAGGTATAAATGGCCAGCACGGAAGAATATCGCGATTATGTTTTAGAGCAGCTCGCCGACTTGCCGGACGTTTCGTGTCGGCCGATGATGGGCGAGTTTTTGCTCTACTCTGCCGGCGTATTATTCGGTGGCATTTATGACGATCGCCTGTTAGTGAAGATTACGCCGACCAACGCCGAGTTTGGCATGCGCGAAGAACTTCCGTACGATGGCGCCAAGCCGATGTATTTAGTAGATGATGTAGATGATAAAATCAAATTAGCAGAAATTATTAATCAAACACTGGAGGGTTTAAATGGAAAATAAGATTTGTCAAAGTTGCGCCATGCCACTTACGTCCGACGATCTACTCGGCACTGAAGCGGATGGCAGCATTAGCCAAGATTATTGCAAATATTGTTACAAGGACGGCCAGTTCGTGGATGACGTTTCAATGGAAGAATATATCGAGATGTGCTCCAAATTTGGCGAGCAAGCCGGCATGACGAATGAGCAGATGCACGAATATTGCACGCAGGTTTTCCCGACTTTGAAACGGTGGAAAGAAGCCTAAAATGCCACGACCACGCAATAAAGCAGATTTACTAAAGGCTGGTGCAGAATATTACGCCAAGCTGATTGAAATGGCGGATGGGATGAGCGAGAAAGAGATGAATACGCCATTTGATTTCTCGGGCGATCCGTCAAAGAAAGAGCGTCATTGGGGCCGCGATAAAAACCTGCGCGATATTTGGGTACATTTATATGAATGGCACCGGATGCTACTGGAGTTTGTTGACACGAATTTGAACAAAGGTGGCAATGCGCCATTCCTGCCGGAGCCGTATACTTGGAAAACTTACGGCGATATGAACGTGGAATATTGGAAGAAGCATCAAAAGACATCACTCGCCGAAGCGCGCAAAATGTTCGAAAAGTCGCACGCGGACGTGATGAAATTAGCCGAGAGTTTGAGTGAAGAGCAGCTATTCACGAAAGGAATGTATCCGTGGGTGGGTGGCTCAGTGCTGGGCTCGTATTTCGTAAGTTGCCTGTCGTCGCATTATGATTGGGCGATGAAAAAGTTGAAAGCACATAAGAAGAATTGCGCATAATGGCCAGCACGAAAGAATACCGAGATTATATTTTAGAGCAGTTATCGCTGGTGCCGGGCGTTACCTGTCGACCGATGATGGGCGAGTTTTTTGCTATACGCAGACGGCGTGTTGTTTGGCGGGATTTATGATGATCGGTTACTAGTGAAGATTACGCCTGGAAATGGCGAGTTTGGTATGAGCGAGGCACTGCCATATGAGGGCGCCAAGTCAATGTATTTGGTGGACGAGGTGGACGATAAGGAGAGGTTGAAAGAGATTGTCAGGGGAACAATAATTGCCTTGCAGAAAACATAATCTTCATTCCCCGGCCACATCACTCAATTATCATATCGACCGCGAATGCTATAATTGTTATTAGAAAACAAATAATCCTTCCGGAGGCAATAATGATAGATTACGGCGAACTTGATAGAGTTATAGCTGAGTATAAACCATATTTCTTGAAGCATTTTAAGAATGATGAGGAGTACAAGTGGCAGGCCGTACAGTGGTTCCAGGAGCACTGGGATATAAATGCACAGAACTTCGGAGAGATGTTTAAAATAGCTACCAGCAAGTGCTATAACTTACTAGCATCATCGAACCGTTTTCCTAAAGGAATGATCGAAGTATTTGCTTCCGAGACGGAGCCGGAAACCGTCCGTAATATGTTCGTAGTTCTTTTCGATGAAAGCCGCAGCCTCACGGACAGAGTAAACCATTTCATAAATGAAGCCGAGCGTCTACGTTCTACATACGGAGCAGATAGATGGGCAAATCATTTTCAGGATCCTAATTCAATTAGTACATATTTATGGCTAATGTATCCAGATAAGTATTATATCTATAAATTTAGTGAGTGCCGTCGTGTGGCCGAAGTGCTCAAGAGCAGCTTTATCCCGAAAGCCGGAGACCCAGCGAACTTGGAAAAATCAATCGAACTATACAATACGATAACACAAAAGTTACGCGAAGATCCTGAACTGCATAAAATGCTGGATGACAATCTGGCTGAAAATTCGTATCGAGACCCACAACTCATAACACTAACGATTGATGTTGTATATTTTGTTAAAACTTACCTAAAGGACTGGTGGCCTAGTAAAGAAGATTACGATCCAGGGCTATCCGTTGATCAGTGGGTTGATATTATAAATAATCCAGCGATTTTTCCCGATGCTAGCTTAGCGCTAATAAAACGTTTCAAAGATTTTGGTGGCGAAGCGACCTGTAAACAGATTTCCGAAAAATACGGAGAAACCGCACAACATTACAACGCGATTGCAACTCGTACATGTGAAAGAATTATTAATAATACAAATGTTAATAAGCCTACTTTTACCGACGGAAGCAGCAACTTCTTCCCTGTTATTTTCTACGGAAAAGACGCTGCAAATGATGAGGCTGGATCATATAAATGGAAACTGCGTGAAGAAATTAGTGAAGCCCTAGACAAGGTTAACTTGAGCCGAATTCCATTATACGAGAAAGATGATAACACAAACGGCGAAATACACTATTGGTGGCTGGTCGCTAATCCAAAAATTTGGTCAGTATCAGAATGGCCAGTTGGCGAAACGCAAGAGTACACTGTCCTTAACGAAAATGGAAATCCCCGTCAGATCCCAAGCAATTTCAAAGAGGCAAAGGAGAATGATTTAGTATTCTGTTACGAATCTAGTCCAACTAAACAAATCGTCTCCCTTGCTAAGGTTTCAGCGGAGTCTGATGGAAAAATAATAGAATTCGAAAAAACCGAACAGCTCGTAAACCCCGTCTCGTTTGACGACTTGAGAAGCATTCCGGAATTAAAAGATATGCAGCCTCTTAAAAATCATCAAGGTTCATTATTCAAAGTTACCAAAGAAGAGGCCGCCGTTCTGTTGGAAATGATCCACGATACGGATCCGACCAAGATCTCAGAAAGACAAGCTCCCGAAAAGTATAATCGTGATGACTTTTTAGCTGAAGTGTTTATGGATAGCGAGGACTACGATGATCTACGGAGAATGCTCGAATATAAGCAAAACATTATCCTGCAAGGTGCTCCAGGCGTAGGAAAAACATTCGTAGCCGAAAAGCTTGCCTATTCTATTATGGGCGAGAAGGACGCTAGTCGTATTGGATTTGTACAATTCCATCAAAACTACTCCTATGAAGATTTCGTGATGGGATATAAGCCCGCAGATGATGGGAATTTCAAATTGCAAAATGGTATTTTCTATAAGTTCTGTATTGAAGCATCTAATAATCCAGGCCAAAAATACTTCTTTATAATTGACGAGATTAACCGCGGTAATCTCAGCAAAATCTTTGGCGAACTATTAATGGCAATCGAAAAAGATTACCGCGGCAAAAAGGTTACTCTTGCGTATTCCGATAAAACTTTTTCCGTGCCAGAAAATGTATATATTATTGGCATGATGAATACGGCCGATAGAAGCCTAGCCCTAATCGACTATGCATTGCGGCGCCGTTTTGGTTTTAAGGAACTAAAACCGGCCTTTGAAACGAAGAGTTTTGTAAACTATTACGAAAGCCTGAACAGCGAAATACTCAAAAAAGCTATCAAATGCATGATCGATTTGAATGACGATATCCGAAAAGACGATTCGCTAGGTAGCGGCTTTTGTATTGGGCACAGTTATTTCTGCGGTCAGCGCGAAGTAAAAACTGAATGGCTGGAGGATGTAATATATCACTCTATCTTGCCGACACTTTCCGAATATTGGTTTGACGACAAGGCTAAATATGATAAATGGGAAGGTATCTTAACGAGTATCTTTAATGATTGATAAAAAGACCATCATCATCCGTAATGTCTACTACATGCTCGCGTATGCGTTCCAGGTTTTGAAGCAGACGAATTACCAGAAGATCGAGACGGAACCGTTCGAAAATGTTCAAGATCTATTTGCCTCGATTATCGAAATTGGTATTTCGCAACAGCTTAAACGTGGCCTATACAAGGAATACATCTTAAAGAACGAAGAGCTAAAAGTGATACGCGGAAAGCTAGATCTGACAAATACTATTAAATTAAGAACACAGAATAAGAAGATTGTTGTGGCTTGCGAACACGACGACCTATCGATTAATAATACATTCAATCAGATTATTAAAACTACCCTGCAAAATCTTGCGAAAGACAAGTCCGTAAAACGCGAGACACGCCTAAAACTGCGTAATCTTTTGCGCTATTTTGATGGCGTAGACGATATAAAGCTTTCTTCTGTCAAATGGGCACAATTACAATTTCAGAGAAACAATAAGTCGTACGAAATGCTACTAAACATTTGTTACTTTGTGCACACCGAACAACTTCTTTCGCACGAACGAGGCGACAGGAAAGTTATGGCATTTTCCGATGACAATATGGCGAAAGTTTACGAAAAGTTTATTCTTGAGTATTACAAGCATCATCATCCGGAGTTGTCAGTTAACGCATCGGAAATCAAGTGGGATCTTGATCCTGATTTTCCAAATCCTGTGATTAAATATCTGCCAAAAATGCAATCAGATATTACGCTGCGACGCGATGGCTACACTTTGATTATTGATGCGAAGTACTACTCAAAGAATATGCAACAGCAATTCGACAAGAACTCGCTCATAAGCAACAACTTATATCAGATTTTTACCTACGTTAAAAATGAGGACAGAACAAATAGCGGTAAGGTGGCAGGAATGCTACTTTATGCAAAAACTGATAGCGATATCGTTCCAAGCGCCAACTTCTCTACCGGTGGAAATAGAATATCGGTTAAAACGCTAGATTTAGATTCAGATTTTGATGAGATAAAACGTCAACTCGATGGTATTGCGGATATTTATTTTTCAGAGATGGCTAGTAAACAAGATATAATAGCAGCATGAAAACTGTAGTTGCAGCTCTGATCGAAAAGGATGGACAATTCTTCATAGCGAAACGATCAACCGGAAATCCGGAAGTATTAGGCGCATGGGAATTCCCTGGCGGAAAAGTTGAAGAAGGCGAGTCGGACGAGGCCGCGTTGGAGCGTGAGATACTCGAAGAGTTTAACACAGTTATTTCCATCGGCCCCAAAATAGCAGAAACGCCTATTAATAATTATACCGTGTTGAAACTATATAAATGCTTTCATAGACTAGGTAATTACGGTTTGAATGATCATTCAGAATCGTATTGGGTGGATAGTCTAGAGCAGTTGCGAATGTTCGATTTAGCGCCTGCCGATGAGCGTTTATTAAATCAGATATGCCCTAAAAAAGACGAACGTCGACCACAATTAGAAGAATTAGTTAAGAACAAATCTTACACCAACGACGATCTGCAGAGAATATTCCTCGTATCCGGCCAGGGCGGCATGCGTAAATCTAACCGCGCAAATTGTTTAGTGCTAATTTCGAAGCATAATTCTAGCAATCCATACGACGATAAATGGAATGGTGATCATTTTGAATATACCGGCATGGGCATGAATGGCGATCAGTCGGTAGATTATATGCAGAATAGAACCGTGGCAGAATCAAATACTAACGGAGTTACATTGTATTTGTTTGAGTCTTTTGAGAGTAATGATTATATCTATCGCGGAATCGTGAAGCTTGATGGTGAGCCGTATTACGAAATACAGGAAGACGAAGCTGGCAGGAAGCGCAAAGTCGTGAAGTTTTCGTTAAAATTAGTTAACTAGCGGCGTCTGCTCGTTATTCCTTGAATGCATTTTTATACGAAGCGATGATGGCTTTCCCTTGTAGTCATTGCTATAATCACACTATATGCTCATCTTCTCCTACCGTATGGTTTCCATAGATTACCTGCTCGCGAACGAGAAGATTTTTCGCATCGATGTTACCAATGACGAAAAAGATAACGTCATAACTTGGTTTCGCGGCAAGAAATACAAGCATACGCTCGAGCCGAAAGACATCAAACACATAATTAAAATCATTAAGGATGCGCCAGGATTATTCGACATCCCGAAAAAATTAGAGCCAAACGATTTCGATGATTATGGTGTGATATATTATTTTGTTTTTAGCGACGGCGAGCGCGCGAATAGTTTTAGTGGACAAAATATTCTAGATTACGGACGATCGCCGCGCAAAAATGCTACCCTTGCCCTGCGCACCGCGCGCGAGATTAAAGAAAAAGTTCTAGATCCAAACCATATTCGTTCGATGATTTCGAGTCGGCTGCAACATTGGGAAAAATATCAGAAGCAACACTATTACATGGACGCATGCGGCTGCCCAAAATTACCGCCAGAAGAAATAATTGAGCCGGGTGGGATATGAACAATGCGCCGTCGTTTCCTGGCGGAAACCGGGCATTGGGCGAACCCAGCGTAGCTTCTCATCACATCCGAGCCTATCAATTTGGCATAAAAATAAGGCCTGATGGCCTATTTTTCTGTCAAATTGGTGAGCCGGGAGGGATTCGAACCCTCGACACCAAGCTTAAGAGGCTCGTGCTCTAACCAGCTGAGCTACCGGCCCGCTCACTTGGTGTATCATACCAAAGTTTCGGCTTTTTGGCAAGGGTTGGATTGGCGTGTGGTCGTGTATAATACCAGTATGGATATTGTCTGGTTTATCTTGGGCGCGATTGTAATTATTGCAGTTTTTCTATTTCTGCTCGCGGCTTTTACCGGGGCGCCATATGTACCGTCAACGGTCGCCGAGTTGGAAAAAGCGTTCGAAAACCTTTATCCGCTCAGCAAAAAAGACCTTCTGATTGATCTCGGTTCGGGCGATGGCGTAGTGTTGCGCGTGGCCACAAAATACGGCGCAAAGGCCATTGGCGTAGAGATTAACCCATTGCTGGCATGGCTATCCAGAATGCGTTTACGTAAAAATACGAACATTCGCATCATATGCAAAAACTTTTTCAAGTACAACTTCCCGCCCGAAACAAGCGTGGTATATGCCTTTGGTGATTCGCGCGATATAGATAAAATTGCCGCGCTAGTAGCAAAACAAGCACAAAAAATAGGGCATCCGATTTATTTTATTTCCAACGCTTTTAAATTAAGTAATCGGCATTATTTAAAACAGCATCGCGCATATTATTTATATAAAATAGGAGGTAATAATGAAGATTAAATATCTTGGCCATGCATGTTTCCAATTATTCAGCGAAAACCAAAGTATCGTAATTGACCCTTACTCCGATGGTAGCGTGCCAGGTTTGGCTCCGCTGCGCGTGAAAGCTAACGCAGTATACTGTTCGCACCAACATGCCGATCATAACGGCGTGAGCTGCGTCGAATTCGATGGAAATGATGACGATTTTGAACGCACCCAAATTGCTAGTTGGCACGACGACCAACAAGGGGCTTTGCGTGGGCCAAATACGATTCAAATCTTTGAAGCCGATGGGCAGCGCGTGGCACATCTCGGCGATCTTGGTTGCGCGCTAGATGATGAGCAGCGCGCGCAGCTAACTAATATTGATGTTTTAATGATTCCGGTGGGTGGATATTTCACAATCGATGCTAATCAGGCTGCACGAATCGTAGCAGAGCTAAAACCAAAATGTGTAGTTCCGATGCATTACAAAGGTGCTGATTTTGGCTATGATGTGCTTGCGGCTGTAGACGAGTTCTTGGCACTCTTCCCGTCTGCTCAAAAAATGGACAGTGATGAAATTGATGTTACCGAAGCGCAGGGCGTAATGGTGCCAACTTTTAATCACTAAGATTTAATAAATGCACACTAGTCCAAACTTGGATGCGGTCACCACCGTGATAGATTTGGCTGTCCGAAGTGTTATACCAAGTACCGGCAGGCACGGTTTTTACGCTGCCCTCTTTAGCTAAGTATTTAGATTTATTCGCCAAATCATCTTCGGATGTCGTAAACATCCAATAGCGGTCGCCAAGGTCAGTCGACAACGACGGATGTAAAATATTTGGTTGTAGCATGTCCGCGCTAAATAGTTTTTCCGCGAGAAATGGGCCCAGCTCATCGGCCGGGAAATAATTGCGTACCACGCCAGCTTCTTGAATGCGGAGACCTTGGAAACCATAATATGGTACCGTATTGCGGAATAATGAATAATCGTAAAGTACGCCCGACTGCGTCATGATTTGTTGACGTGTTTCTGGCCAGCGATAATCCGCAGTGAAACCATAAAGATTGGAAATAATTGACATACCATCGGCAGTCAGAATGCCGTTTGCGAGTACATTGTAGTTATAAGTCGAAACCACATTGTAGTAGCTAACGGCCTGTTCGATAATCTCAATCTTTTCAACCGTAACTGGCACGAGTTGCCCATTCACGTCTTTCAAAATGCGAATTCCCTCGCGATAATCATCACTATCAACCGAAATAAACTCACCTTTGTCAACGCTGAATACACTATGGTAGCCAACCGTGCCGAGCGTTGAGCCATCGCTGAGCGTGGACAAACGATATTTATCGCTTTGATGTCGCTTTTCCATCCAGATTGGATAAGCTGGCACAAATTCGCCACGATCATAACTCCACACCTTGAGTAAATCATCATAATCAACATCTTCAATGTTTTTGGTCGTACCATTCCAGAGCGAAATTTGGGTGCCCTCAATTAAACAGGTTGTAGGACGACGTGAATAAATCGTTAAGTTGCCGCTGACGTTCGGGATTGTGAGCGTACCTGTTGTCGCACTGTAGGTATAGCCAGAGTTGTTCGTGAGAGTTTGGCCACCCATCGTAATTTCAACGGTTGTAGGATGATTATTATTGCCATAGCTAAGAGTGGTCGTGTAAGTATTGCCATATTTTATGGTGGTGGCGCGGTTACTGGACGTCACGGCGTTGTTGCCGCTGCCGAGATTATAAGAAATAGTGAAGTTCCAATCAAAGGCCACATTGCTACTGCGTGTAGCATGGCCACTACTAGTAGTAGCGTTATTAATTTCGGTAGTCGTAGCCGTGTTGCCGTGCACATCAGTACCATAAATCTTAAAGAAATAGGTATTATCACCAAGCCCGGTCACGGTATATGAAGTTTCATCATCGTCGGTCGTAATGGTCTGCTGTAAGGTTGAGTTATTGCCATTTACGCTATATACCATGATGGTAAAATGATCAATCGTAGACTCGTCCGTGGCGGACCATGTAAGTGTAGCTGAACCTTCTGTAATTTGCTGAGTCGCAATTAAATTCGAAACCACCGGCGCCTCGGTGTCGGTTGAGATTACTATTTTATCTACTAGGAGCGTAATGCGTCCTGCGTTTATATTGCTAATACCGTTAGACATGAGATAAATGTTGGCTCGTTCATAATCGACGGAATACTGCATCGTTGGATCAACTTCGTAGACGTAAACTGTATAGCTGGCCGTGGTATTTGCCGCGATGGTGCTCGTATAATTATGCGTGCCATTTTCGGTGCCAAGATAAAAATGGCCATTATTAGTTAATTCAAGCGTGAAGGTGCGCTCATAATCAAAAGTATTAATCACGGTGACCGTGAAAGCGGCACGCGTATTTGGTGAGCGCAAATCACCAGTCGTAGAGCTAGAGATGCGGGCAAACATTTGGCCAGTTTGTTCATCGGCAAATTCAACATCCATCTCTGGGTCAACCGTAAAGGTGCCACTGCTGGATGGTGAAAAAGTAAAAGTGACCGTAAATGTAACTTCAGAGTCGGTTGGGATTGTGTCGCCATTGGCTAGCCCGTTCAACTCGTAGTTGATTTCCGCATCATCTACCACGTTGCCATTAGAATCTTTGATGACTGGGTTAAAATCCGGAATCGCAAACACTTGATCATAAAACGTATCGTTACGGATCGTGATGCTAAATGTGGCATTATAAGTAGCACTCTGCTGATTGACGGTTGTAAAAGTGAGGCCAAAATCTACCGTATGATCCGTAAAAGTAGGATTGGCAGACGAATGCGAACCGCCAGTATATTGCACGTTCGTGATGCGCACGTCGCCCTGCGGTTGCAGACCAACTGTACCGCTGAAGTTTAAGATTTGCCCATAAGATGCAAAACCAACTGTCATGAAGGTAATGACTGCCACTACTAAAATCGACAAAATCACGCCTGTGCGCGATTGCGATTTTTTCTGGTGGAGGCTAGAACGCGACATGGCTGCTATTTCTTCTTTTTAAAGTCGCGTAGAAGAATGGAATAACGCCAAGCCATATGCTCACTGATGATGACAAAATGTGCGCCAATTGAGTCACGATAATAGCTGATTGGCATATGAATAGAATTGTAAACGTCGAGTAATTCGTCAAAATCGTTCACAGTAAGAACATTAATACCAGTAAGTTTTGGCTGTTTGTCAACTTCTACGATGACGCTATCGTAAGTATTGAGTAATCGTTTAACGGTAATTTCAAAGCGGTGGTCGGCTTGTTTTTCGCGATATTTACGAAAGGCTGCGATGCCAAATAATACCGCTATCGTGACAAGAATAATCGCCACTACGCGGAGTAAGCCGTAGCTAAAGTTATCGCCCCTGACGTGATTAGTTACAAAATGTTGGTGCGGGTCACTTGACGTGCCAGTAACGACGGCTTCGACAGACTGTTCGGTAAGTGGAATATTAAGATTTATTTCATTATACTCAATGGCAATTGGGTCGCCGAGTTCGTCTGAGCTAATGGTGCCATCAAATACCATAGCGATTTTGAGATTGCCAGTTGCAACTAGTGAAAATTGCGATTTGAAGTCGGCCAAAATACTGTTGTATTTGTTGTAGTCAATTTTAAGTTTTTGGTTGATGCTAAGGCTACTAGTATCTTCGACTCTAGCTGATTTAGGTTCGGTGAGTTGATAGGTTTTGGTCCAATAATCGCCACCAGCGGCCGGGCCACTTTTGACCTTTGCGGCACTAATAATTGCCACGAAGTTGTAGGTATAGTCGATATTTGCCGCATGGTCGAGGCTAAGATTATAAGTAATATCTGTATCAAGATAGTCGATTAAGTTCGTAATATAGGTACGGTCGGCCGGAAGATATGGCGTCTCAAAGAATTTATTCGGCTTGAGATAAACTTTATAATCAATACGGCTACTGTCCGTATAAGTGACCGTGTGGTCGTAATCTGGATTAAAACCAATTACGGCTAGGAAGATACCAACCGCCATGAGCGCGATGGCGAGAATGCCCAAGAATAAATAACTCCTTTTCGCAATAAATGAAGCAACTTTTTCTCGGTATTCAGTGTACTTTTGTGCAGTATTTGTCTTTTTCTTCTTCATCATACCTTCCTATTAAATAATTCATTCACCCAAAGGGTTGGAAACCCAATATATTTTGTCTTCATTGTGATACGGCCAATTACGCTTTCGCCGGGAGTAGTAAAGCTGTCAATTTCGGCGTTAGCATCACCTTTCGTCGTGAAGACATATTGACCATTTTCAGTGTAAATATTGACGATCCGGTGAGTGACAATAATCCCATCCTTCTTAAATGCTATTATATCATTCTCCTTAAGCTTATCTGCGGACATTTTCTCAATCATCACGGCATCACCACGCTCAAATGTACCAGACATGGAGCCGGAGCCAACTGCGATGAGCCAATAGTTAAAGAAACCAGACACTAACGCCACTAATACCACCAGAAATACCGTCAGCGGCGCTGCAATAATACCAATATTCACTTTGCGCATGCGCTGGCGTGCATGTGAATCGAAAGTATCCATCTGTTCGACCATATGATAAATTACGAACGGAATAATAATTGCAATAACGGCGTATAAATAATCACCGAGATTTGGAATGATTGGCAATACGTAAACATAACATTTTACGATTAGCTTGTAGGTTAAGCTCGGCTGGATGCCGATATTCTTAGTAAGGTACGAACATAACATTTCGGTAGCAATAATCGGGAACACACTGCCACAGATAAATAAGAAAATCTTTTCGATGTCGGTTAGTTGACTGGGGATTAATGCTAATAAAATATACATTAGGCTGGAAATTGTTGTAAAAAACACAACATTTTGCCAACGGTTATTGCTCTTGCGATAGAGATTCTGGCGTAATAATTCCGTAATTAACGCTAAAAGCACAGTTGGGATTAGCCCTTCAAAATTTCTCGCTAGACTGAGTGAAGCATAGCTGCGGTTAAAACCCAGAAATAGCCCCGCCAGAAAAGCGATGATGAAAACTGCCAATACTACCGTAATGATTGCGCGTGTAGCCCCACCGCGGAGATAATGACGATCTTTCCGATACCCAAAAACCGCCACGCTCACGCCGAAGATAATGGCAAAACTAATGATGAGAGCATAGTTTTTGAACAGAGTCGGAAAATCCGCCAAATAAACACAAAAGACTAGTATTGCTACTAGCATGAAAAGTTCAAACAGATAGATTTTTCGATCGTTTATATTGATGCGCATTTGAGGTACTCTGCCCCGCTATTTGCGAGGCAGAGTCGATTACGAAATTATTATTGCGCTTGTTGGTAATCGAGCGCGACACTAAGGGTGAGGTTCACCTGTTCGGTTGGGAGGTCGCTAGCGTTTTGTGGCTGGACGTATTGAACCTTAACGGCCGTAGCTTTGCGGTTGCTGCCAGTAGCATATGGCAAGCCAATAGAGAGATCAGTAGCGGTAGAAGTATAATCTAGGCCGTCATAAGTGAAGGTATAGGTTAGATACTTCTGTTGCGCTTCCGTAAGAGCGGTCATAGTAATAGTCTTGAGCGTAGCATTGAAATCACCATCATTAATGACATCAATATTGAAGGCAAAGAAGTCGCCTGGTTTGCTTAGCGTAACTTCATAAGTTACTGCCGTATCCGAAACGGTCTTGCTGGTCTCAGTAACAGAGCCGGCAGCGCGCTGGAAGTAACCTTCAGCATTCGCATCAGAAACAAAGTGGACACTCCACTTATTAGCGGCAACATGTGTAGTACCATTAATATTTAGTGTTTGCGAATAGGCAGCGAAACCTACCGACATAAAGAGCACCGCAAAGGCAAGAACACCGATCACGGCCAGTTGGAAGTTCTTCTTTTTTTGCATGTTTGTTTTCCTTGTTATTATTTGCTTTAACATTAGCATAATCGATAGCATTTTGCAAGATAGAAGTGCTATAATTTGATTATGCTAATGTTTAGTTTTTTGCAGTGGTGGTACACGAGTGGCTGGCTCACTTTTGGGTATGGTTTTCTCGACCGCCTCAAAGGTTCGGCAGATTTCTTCTCAATAGGTCTGTTGCTGCGCACCTTGTTCTCACCTTTTCGCCAAATTTCCGCTTACACAGATGATTTCGCGCCACTACAAAAGCGCATTTCCGCCTTTTTTGATAAACTAATTTCCCGCCTAGTTGGTCTAGTCGTACGCTTGCTGATTCTAATTTTCGGCGTAGTGTTCTTACTGGTTGAAGCGGCGATCGGTAGTGCTCTGGTTCTTATTTGGCCACTACTACCACTGGCACCGATTGCGGCAATCGCCTTAGGTATGATGGGGGTAACATTATGAGTGTATATAATTATGGTTCTCGCCGCGCTCGTGAATCGCGCCTCAGCCGGATGTTTGATAACAAGCCATTTCGCGTAGCATTGTGGGCAATATGCTTCTTTAGCGCAGCATTTGGTTTATTCACGGTTTGGTATGCAAAGATTGCTTATGGCTGGGTGCTAATTGCGATTGCGATTTGGATTGTAATGATTATGTACTGGGCAAAGCACGAATTGTTGCATGTGCCAAATGGTCGTACCGAAAGTTATGATGATATTTTGTCACGCGGATTACTGAAGATGCTGCCAGAAAATCCCGATCCACTAAAACTGGCCGAGATTGTTTGTAAGTCGCAAAGTGGCGGCTTTTTGGGTCTGCGCTATGGCATCACGCCGATGTTCATGAGCGCTATTGCTGCAACCTTGCCGGAAGATGTTACGCCGATTTTCGAGAAGGCACGTGACGTGCGCAAAGCAACAGACGCCGAACAAATTTCTGGTGGCGTACTGGCAGTGGCCATGATTGAATGCAGCCCGATACACGAGGAAATGCTGCGCCGCATGAAACTAGAAGTCAAGGATTTGTATAACGGTATCACGTGGTACAACTATTTGCACGGTTTAGTGAAGAGCATGCGCAAACCGCGTCATACTGGTGGTTTTGCGCGTGATTTAATGTTCGGCTACACGCCGCTGTTGCAAAAATTCGCCGTCAACATTTCGCGTTATCGCGAAGGCATCGTAAAGGAACAGGTGCATCTTGAGCAACAACAAGAAGCGGTTGAAAAAATGGTAGATGTTTTCTCAAAAGGTGGTCGTCAAAATATCGCAATTATTGGGCCAGAAGGTTCTGGGCGCTCAACGCTAGTTACAACTTTTGCTGATCGCATTTTGGATGCCGATAGTAAGATTTCTTCCCGTCTAAAATTCCGCCAGATTTTCAAACTAGATGCCGCCGCATTAATTGGTGTCGCGGGCGGTCGCGGCGAGCTGGAAAATTTGGTAACACAAATTATGAACGAGGCCTATCTTGCTAAAAATATTATTCTATGGCTCGACAATGCGCAGCTATTCTTCGAAGAAGGCGTTGGCTCCGTCAACCTCGGCAACGTATTATTGCCAGTAATCCAAGGCGGCGGCTTGCGCATCATCTTCACCATGAACGAACAGCGTTATTTGGAAATTTCCGCGCATAATAGTCAGTTAGCAAACGCATTAAATAAAATCATGTTGGCACCAGCTTCCGCCGAAGAAACAATGCGGATTATGCAAGACCACGTGCCACAACTTGAACATGAACACAATGTGCGTTATACCTACTGGGCGCTAACGGAAGCTTACCGCCTAAGTGAACGTTATGTGCATGATTTAGTGATGCCAGGTCGGGCTTTAAACTTACTAGAAGCTGCGGCTGGACATGCCGAAGATGGGATTGTAACCGACATGTCGGTACAGACTGCCGTAGAAAAAGTATATGGCGTAAAGATGCAAGCTTCACAAGATGATGCCGAGAAACAACGCCTTTTGAACCTTGAGGATTTGATTCATGAGCGCATGGTAGACCAAGAAAATGCCGTGAAAGCCGTGAGCGATGCACTACGCCGCGCAGCCGCTGGCGTGCGCAACGAAAACCGCCCAATTGGCACTTTCCTCTTCCTTGGCCCAACGGGCGTAGGTAAAACGGAGCTGGCGAAGGCTTTGAGTGATGTATATTTCAAGGGTGAAGGCGAAATTGTACGCTTGGATATGAACGAATACGTCACCGCAAAAGACGTGGAACGTCTAATCGCCGATGGCGCAGAGGATGAATTGAGCCTCACGGCGCAGGTAATGAAACATCCATTCTCAGTTGTATTATTGGATGAGATTGAAAAGGCGCATCCGCAAGTACTCACAACGCTTCTGCAGCTGTTAGACGAAGGTATTTTGCGCGACGTACGTAACCGCGAAGTAAGTTTTCGTGACGCAATCGTCATTGCCACTAGCAACGCTGGTGCTGAAGAAATTCGTCATTTGATTGACAGTGGCGCCGATCTTGCAAATGTGAAGGAAGAATTGACTGACCATTTGATTCGTAATGGCGAGTTTAAACCAGAATTCTTGAACCGTTTTGATGAAATCTGTATTTTCCAACCGTTACCGAAAGAGGCTTTGCGCAAGATTGTGGATTTGATTATTAAGGGCGTCAATCAAACACTCGAGCCAAAGAAAATGCGCGTCGAGCTTGACGATGAGGCGAAAGATATACTTGTTGAACATGGCTACGATCCAAAACTTGGTGCGCGCCCGATGCGTCGCATGGTTCAGAAAACCGTTGAAAATATTGTGGCTAAAGCCGTACTGGGCGGAGACCTAGATAATGGCGGCACCATTCAAATCGATGCCGTAATGATTAAAGAATCACTCGAAAATTAGAAGCTTTCTTGGCGGATGGTTTCAATGATATTTTGTTTTTTGATTTTGCGCACCGAGTAGCGCATGATGACTGCAATCAGAATGGCCACCGTAATAACACAAATAGCTACTGAACCCCATGGTATTAACCAGCCTATGCCAAGTCTGGCTGCATTAAACAAGCGCGATACACCATAAGACATAAGGAAACCAATTGGCAAGCCAATCAGTAAGGCGCGAGTAGTATACATAGCGCTTTCTAACCGAATCATGTGATTAAATTCTTTATTAGTCATGCCAATAGATTTAAGTACGGCAAATTCTTTGGCGCGTAAAGCAATATTAGTAGTAATCGTATTGAAAATGTTTGTGATGCCGATAAGCGACACGACAATGATAAAACCATAAGTTAAGATTTCAGCAAAAAGTACTACGCTACGCACGGCTCGGGCGGCTTCTTCGACATTTTGGTAGTAATAGTTAAAGGCACGTTCGCCAGCAGCGATTTTCTGTTCGTTCAAATCTTCTACATAATCTGCGATGTCTTCGCCAAGTCCACTATCGGCAATGAATAAACCTTGGTCATACCAATAATCGCGCAGTTTTTGGGCAAATGGATGATCTTCGGAAATAAAGATGGCACCATTTGGCGTGATTGTTTCCGAGGCCCAACCGAGCGGCGAATCCTCTACCACGGCGGATATTATTAGAGTTTCCGGATCGCTGATTTTTTCGTTGGAAGTGCCAATGATTTCGATATCTTCTTCAGACTCTTCGGGTTGTTCAGATTCTTCTTCGGCATCAAAGATGATTTTTACGGCTTGGTAGGTTATCTCATCGCCGGCTTTATAATCGGTACCGCGCGTATAAATAATGTTGCCATCGAAATCACGTCCAGAATAATGATCCTGCAAAATGGCGAGCTGCGTATAATCGGCAACCAAAAAGCCATTTTCGCGAGCATAGCGCGTAAATTCATCGCGCGAAGTAATATAGATGTTTGGCTTGGCTTCTTCGCCATAAGAAGCGATGGCATGATAGAGAGCATATTCTTTAGGACGGAAGCGCTCAATTACGTTACCGTAAACGCTATCATCAGACACTGAAAGAATAAAGTTGGCGCCATTGTCCTGGACGAATAGTTCAAGGATGCGGTGACCATACATCATAAATGACGATACGCCAATAAATACCGAAACGCTTACAACAATTGAAATGACAGTCGTGCGATATTTTTGTCGGCTGCGTTTGAGGTTTTTGGCCGCAATCACGCCACCAATGCCCCAGATTTTTTGAGTGATTTTTGAAGTGCGCACTTTGCGTGCTTTGACTTTGATATCTTGAACGTTGCGTAGAGCGGCAATGGGGCTAACGCGACTAGCTACAATAGCTGGCGATGCTGCCGCTAGAAAGATAATAAACAAGCCGACGCCGGCAATGATGGCATAAAAAGATAGTGGAATATAAAACAGCATGTCGTAAGCTATGAGACCATCGAATAGATGATTGACAACGAGTGTTAGTATAAACGTCGCGCCGGCGCCCAGTAAAATGCCCAACGGAATAGCGACCAGACCGATAAATAGCCCCTCTTGATAAACCATAAAGCGAATCTGGCGCGGGCGCGTACCAATGCTGGCCAGCATGCCAAATTGCCGCACACGTTCAGTGATAGAAATATTAAACGAGTTGCGAATTACAAAAGCGGCTACAATCGCCATAATGGCAATGCCAAGAAAGGCGACCCAGAACAATACAATCCGCGTCGTTTCGGGCAAGTCGCCATCAATAACGGCAAGAGTGGTGTTCTCGCGGATAATAATTGAGCCATCATAGCCAGCATCTGTAAGTGCGCGCGATAGCATCTTGCGCGAAAAATCGGACCTAGTAGCGTCTTTGTATTTTAGAAACACATTATATTCGTGTTCGGCATCGCGAATAATATTATTTTTATCCGTAATTGGCGTGTAACTTTGGCGCGGATAGGCCGAAAAACCATAGCATTGGAAGAAATCTTCGCCCATCTCATCGCCGCAATCCACATGATTGGCATAATATTGCACTTCGGCGAGTGAGTTATTTTCTAGCTCAGCCACATAATTACCGGGAATGTCGAGATACATAATATGAAAATCACCATATTCCTCGATGGCGAAATTGCGCTCGGTGGCGATGAAACTCGTGATAAAACCACCAACCGTCAATATTAAGGCAACCGATAAAGCAACGCCGGCGATAGTCATGATGGTACGAGCGCGGTTTTTGACGAGATTTTGGAGATTGAGTTTAGTTAGAATCCCCATCCGATTCCTCGTTTTCTTCTATATGCTCAATTTCGGCTTCAACCTCGGGCGTTATTTCGTCGCTCTGTTTCGGTTCGTCTTGGTAATGTTTGTGGTCTTCAATGATTTTACCGTCCTCAAAAGTAATCACGCGGTCGGCTTTTTCGGCAATACTCATGTCGTGCGTGACGAGAATAATTGTCTGATGATGTTTTTGGTTCGCTTCTCTAAGCAATTGCATGATTTCGTCGCCAGATTTTTTATCCAAGTTGCCAGTCGGCTCATCGGCAAGGACGATTTTAGGATGGTTGAAAAGCGCGCGGCCAATCGCAACGCGCTGCTGCTGACCACCAGAAAGCTGATTCGGCAAATATTTAATGCGATCTGTCATGCCAAGCTCTTCAATTAATTCGGCAAGATATTTTTCGTCAGGCTGTTTATGTGCAAGATCAACTGGCAATGTAATATTTTCGGCTACGGTTAGCACCGGAATGAGATTGTAAAACTGATAAATAATGCCTACTTTTTCGCGACGATAAATAGCTAACTTCTCGGCGTGGAGTTTAGTGATGTTTTCCCCGTCAACAATAATCTCGCCACTGGTTACGCGGTCTACGCCGCCGATAAGGTGTAGTAATGTAGATTTGCCAGAGCCCGAAGCGCCAATAATAACCACAAATTCGCCTTCATCAACCGCGAAGCTCACATCATCTACGGCCTTGACAAGATTGTCGCCCTTGCCGTAGGTTTTTACTAAATTCTTTACTTCAAGGATTGCCATTATGCTTATATTATAGCGCACAGCCTTGTGCTATCATATAAACATAAGCGTTTTATAAGGATAAAATATGGCCAAAAAGAAAACCTCCAATAAGCAATCGGAAACCAAATGGGAAACTGAGTTTTTAAAAACTGGCGCAGGAACTATTTTCGTAATTAATTTTGTCCTCGCAATAGGATTAATTATCGCGCAAATCGCGGGCGGTTTTATAAATCTTGATTCCGCCGCGCAAGTTGCACTTTCTGTGATTGAAACGTTTTTCGTTACAGTGGCAATAACAATTCTCTTCACGGCTTATTTCTATAATGGTCCGAGCCGCAAAGATATTAAGAAAAAGTAATATCGTATTTAAAAAGCGGGGCCTATGGCTCCGTTTTTTGTTGGTACACCCGGAGGGACTCGAACCCACGACCCTCTGTTCCGAAGACAGATGCTCTAATCCACTGAGCTACGGGTGCACTGCCCTATATTATACCACGCCTGGCGGCGGACGGCTTGACAAAATACTTATGCTGTGCTATAATGACGATGACCTGGCGATGAGGCAGGTTGGAATTTTGGTCGTGCGCCGCTTATGGGGCGTTTTTTAATGCTCTAATCCCAGCCGACCGTCCAAGGATTGGCTGCGGTGCCGTCGCCACCAGTGATGAAAGCACCATTTTTCAGAACGATAACTGGGCGAGCTTGATAACCGCTGGATTGTGTAATGGATCGCCCATTCAGCAAACCATCAGATGTATTGCCCGCTACTAGTTCATTTGCGCTATTAGTAACGTAATCATATGGGCTCATCGTCCAAGTTTGTTCTGAGAAGACTTGGCTGCGCCCCATTAGAGCAGCTTCATCGGCAGTGATTAAGGCAACTGGATATGTTAACTTACCATTGCCATTTTCCGAGCTAACCGTGAAGGCATCTTCTGGATTAGAACAGTCTAGGCTAGGGGATACATTGGATACAGAAATTCTGCTACTAGCGCCAAACGATAATCTTCCATCGATTCTTCCGTCTGTAGCCCAACCACCAGTTTCTTTTATGCTTCTGTCGTTGCAAAAGACGGAGTCTTCCAGTTTGTCAGTGTAGTCAATTAGATAATGTTCATACCACCTGTCGACGGCATTTTTCATAGAAGAATCCGTTTCATTTGCGCGTGATTGAACTATTAACTCATCTGGCGTGGTTATACCGCCAGACATTGTTACATAATTCGTCTGTGAATTAGAGCGGTAGTGGATATAGCGAACAGTCGTACAGCTGGTCTGGCCATAGCTTGGGCAGAAATAATGATGCGTAGATAAGTTGTCGACATTATCGTAATTTTCCAGTCCTATAGTATCTACTAGATTATATTTACTACCATCCCATTCTACACTTGAGGCAAAATAATAATTTTGTATATAGGAATATAGCCAGCTAGCGCTGCTAGCGTCCGTAATGAGCATGAGCTCGTTGGCTCTGCAAGTCGTAGTGACTCTATTCGCATCAACTGCTCCGCAGGAAAAGACATAGCCGTTATCTGCATAGTATTGATAATTTCTCTTATATTCATAGAATGGAATCGTCACTGTATCGATGAGCTCAAGATCGTTATGTGATTTACCGAGTACTATCTTTTTGGAGATAGTGTAGTTTGAATACCCAGTCGCAGTTGTACCCATAGTGTAATATGGATCATTACAAGTTATATTTGATGTTGAACACGAGAACATATTCGCCGCTTCACTATATCGGGTTACCCACTCGGATCTCTTAATATAAATAGGATTGGTCAAAGTGTACGTCCCATCACCATTATCTGTAAAGTCGTCGCCAAAAGCGTAATTTGTATCGACATCCTCAAGCGTTTGACCATTAGTTAATTCTAAATAATACATCGTACTGCCACTTACGCCGACGATATAATAAACAATGTTATTGCTAAAATCGTGTGAGCTATCGCGGAAAGTATACTTTCCGACTAGGCTGGCGTAATCGGACGAGCTAACCTGGAAAGGATCACTTAGCTCGTAAACGCCCGCATCGTTATTATAAACAGCGTTATCGGCGAACCAATAATTAGTATTAAGCGAGGCGCTTTTTAGGACTGCTCTTTGACCGCTGCTGCTTGAAACTCTAAAGTTACTACTGCCATAAGTGCTGTTGTCGTCTTTTCTCATATATCCCATGCTAGACAAGGAGGTGGAGTTGTTGACATACCCGAATGAGCCGATTGATGTCCTACTGATACCCGAGCTTAAACGCAAGAAATATACGCTCGCGGAATTATATGCCTCATCGGCCAAGTACAGTAGTTGACAAGAACTTTCAGCCGAAGTGGCCAAACAAGTATACTTCCCCTTGATTTCGTCGAAATTGCTGCCGTTGTAACGTGCAATAGTAATGTCGCCAGCTAATGAATAGCGTCCATTTTCATAAGTATACCCAGTGCCATAATAATAATTATTTGTAACATTCGCCGTTGACCTACTAATATACCCCGGGTGTGAACCGGTGCTGGTGCATTTATTATCTACAACTTCGCCGTTATATAGCAACTTGATGCCGCCAAGTTCAGTAGTGCGGACGATTAGCCAGCAGGTGTTGCCGAATTTGACGTTATTTTCGTCTTTAACGCCGCGGTAGTAATGGATTGGGTATTCATCGAGCGCGGTAGAAGCAACTGTCATCACGCCCATGCCGTTCGTAGCCGATGGGGCGGCGCTGAAGTCAACGTAATCGTCTAAGTTGAGGCCACCGCCATCGCCGACGGAGCGACTGGCGATTTCATCGTACAGATATGTAATGTCAAAAGTATCACCATCCATACTCTTTTTGATGTCAACTTTCGTCCAAGTGGCGGCAATTTCGACGTCTTTTTCGGGCATCCAGAAATAATCGTCGTTCATTTTGCGCACGCCACTAGTCACAATGTCGTATCCGGCAAAGTTATAGCCGGCGCAAGTTGGAACGGTCGTGGAAATGGCGGCGACGTTATAGACAAGATAGCTTTCTGGTTCGGTTGGAACGCCGCTGACTTCGCAGTCGGATGGCTGGTTTGGATTATATGTCACCGAATATTTTCTCTTTAATACTGGCGTACTGTCGCTGGTAATGCTTTCGTTTGGCGTGTCGAATAAGATGGAGCTGACTTCGACGTGATTGTTGGTTGGATAAAGATCGTTCGGACTCTCGACACCATCTTTGAGCTTCAAGTCGATTTCAAATTGCGCTTTGGAGCCAGCCCGGAGGTTGTCGGTAATTGTCAAAGTTACGCGATCGCCATCAACTTCAATTTCGCCATTAGTCGTATATGGTGCGCTGTTTGGATTGATTTCAAAATAATCTGTGTTGATATAGTCGGAAATAACAAAACTATCATAGAAGTAAGCCGAAACGGCGGCGCTATAGACCGCATCCTCAATATTATTTGAGTCTGCAATAAATTGGTTGTCGCTGGAGCCGGCGATATTGTCCGAAATATTTGAGCCCATCCCGTACTGAATAACATTAATATTCACGAATGGGTATTTAGATTTAATGAACCGATACTGAGCTTTCTGGAAGGCTGTTTCTTCGTTCGGTTCGCCGGCGATGACGAACACGATGGAAACGCTATGGTCGTCGCTCGGTGTGTAGTTTCGAAGTAGCATCTCGGCACCGTTGAGGCCTTGATAATAATCTCGCCCATCGCCACCATTAGAGCCGTATTCGTTATTGAAGCTAGCAGTAATCGCTTCTTTGTCGTTCGTGAAGTCGGAAAGAATAATATATTCTTGATCAAACTCAATTAGACCGATTGAACTTTCGCTATCTTCGAGGAAGGTGTCCGCAAATGACGTTAAGGTGTTCTTCAATTCGCTGAGCCTGCCTGACACGGCCGACGTCGCATCAAGCACAAAAATGACGTCGTCATGTTCATGTTTCTTTTTAAGCACGGTGTCGATATCGAAGATGACGCGCGCGGTGTTTTTGCTAGACCAGCCGGCCCATTTGGTGATTTTCCAAGCTCCCGGATCACCGTTGGTGAAACTTGAGTTTTGAGATGTTAATTCAACGGCTTGAATAGGCTGAGTTGGCGCGGCAAGCACAAGGCGCACAAATGCAAAAACGGCAACGCCGACCAAAATGGCGCAAGATAAGCAAATGGCGATTATTTTATGTGGCCTTTTCATTCTTCTTCATCCTTTTCTTTGCGTTGCTTAAATATTACGCCCACGATGATGCCACATGCGCCGAGAATAGTGATAATAACATAAAGCAAGATGCTGTTAATACTGATACCAGATAAGACCGGCTCTGATTCCCAATATTCGACATTGAAGTTAGCCGTGGCGGTATAATTTTGGTCTGGGTCGATTTCGTAATGATCGACCGTAGCTCTGGCGCCGGATAATTCAACTTCGTTTGTAATAGTTGCGGTGGCATTTTCGGAAACGTAGTAGTTAGCGTAAAGCACTACACTGCTGCCAGCACTGATAGTTGGGATAACGGCGATACTATCGGCAGAAATTGTATAGCCACTGCCGGCAACGAATTTTGCGCCAGCTAGATTTTCTAAGACATTAACATCAGTAATGGCGAAATCGGCGGTATTAGTGACTGTGATTTTGAATTGAACAGTTTGACCGATAATATAATGGTCTTCCGGGTCGATAACTTCCACGGATATTGTTGGCGCGAAAGTACCGACCACTACCGTCCACTCGCCTTCGATAGTGACGTTATTCGCAGGCATCGTGAACGTGTTGTCGCTATACCAGCCGGAGAACTTATAGCCATCAGCGGCTGGGCTATCAGCCACCGTTACTTCATCGCCAGCATGATAAGTCTGCGTAGCCGGAAGCAGAGATGACGCGTTAGGCGGCAAAACTTCACCGATGAAATAATACTGAACCGTGAATTCTCGGCGCGTAAAGCTGCCGCGAATCGTAACATTGTGATCTGGCATGTCAAAACTGCCGTCTAGAATAGTTACATCTTCGGTAGTCCAGCCGCCAAAAACGTAATCATCAATAATGTCGCCGGCTTTGGCTGAATCGAGCGTAACGATGTCGTTTTCTTTATATGACTTTGTTCTTGGTGCAACATAATCTTCGGGCATCTCGCCAGTGATTTCGTAACTAACAGTATATTCTGGCTCGGCGGGATTTTCGGTAAAGCTACCGACGAATGCAACGTCGCCATCTGGCATAACAAAACTGCCATCACTGACGGATGCATCGGTCGTGGACCAGCCAGAGAAAGAATAGCCATCAAGAGTTGGCGCCATTGCGACACCGACATTTGCACCCTGGACGTAATGCTCATCGGCTGGAAGTGCCGGAGCATTAGCCGGTGCGGAAGTATAACTATAGGAAACGGTATGTAAGATGGCTGTTTCTTTACCCATCCAAACATGGACAGTATTGGAATTTTTGTTAATTAAGCCTTCTTTGACGGTAGCAGTGTTGAAAAAGTCCATGCGCTCGGCATCGCTTAATTCTGGGGTACGCGTAATGATGCCGATGCTTAAGTCGCAGCCGGCTTGAATACTGTTAGCCTTAAAGGAGACGATGCGCGTATCGGCATCGTAATGAAGGCCATGGTAATAAAATTGCGTATGGGCGTTGTTCCAGGTACCAGCGTCGACGCGGGCTTCTTGAGTGTCATCAATCACGCGACCAACACAAGAAGTAGCAGAATCGCCGCGCATAACGGCGCCAATCTTTCCTGTAGCAGTCGTCTCAAAACCGACAAATTCGAGGCCGTCGGGAATCTTGTCGCTAACTTCTACGACGCCGCCCTGAATCTCGGCGCGCACGCCTTCGCCGGATTGAACGCCGTATTTATCTACACCGTCATATGTGACCGTCAAGTAATACTTCAATTCTGATTCCGGCCAGACTCTGGCGTCATTATCAAGCGATTCGGCCTTGCTGGAGTTGAGATAGAAACTGGCGGCAAAAATACAGAGCAACAAAAGAGCTATACCAGTTGCTGCGCCAAACAACAAACGAAGACCGATTCTCATCTTATTGCGAATTAACTTCATAAAACTCCGAATTAAAAATTCGTTAACTCGCACATTCCACTTGTGGTTATGATACCATTTTGACACTTATAATACAAGTAAATTTGGCTGGTTTTGGGATGGTACAATAGTTATATGAGAAACTTCGAGCGACACGAAGATACTAACAGGGCTACCAGTAAAGATGAGCTTGAGCTGGTTGATCGCGCATTCAGGCGCTACGATGAAGAGTTGAAGGGGTATGAGCGCGAAGAGGCTGCAAAGGCTTGCGAAAGAATAGATGAAGATGGCTTATTGATCGCGCCAGATAAATTCAATATTGCGGGCACGCTAGCCGGGATTAAACCGGTGAGCGCTTTTGATTTTTACGTTTCCATAGAAGGCGAGGAAGACGACTTGGAATCGGCACTAAAAGATTTGGGTATATATTTCACGAAAGAGAGCCACGCAAGTTCACACGACCCGAGTATGACTCACATTTCCTACCATATTGCACTGGATAAGAATTTACTCGATGAATATGAGGCTGAAAGCGCGGTGGCGCCAACTACCGATGAAGCTATTCGCGTGGATGGCAAGTATTTTGGTTTTCCGCAAACGGCGATTAATTATTTCGTGGAGCGTGCGAATAGCGACAAGAGCGAAGATTTGTCCGACCAAGAATCGTATTACATGATGATCCATAGCCCAGAGCATGCCGAGGAAGAATTTCAACAATTTGAAGTGCCAATTATGACGGCGATGCAGGAGTATTTTCCGCATAGCGCTGAGGGTTTGCGCGATTTTACGGGCTGGCCGGAAGATAGCAACTAACTATGTATCACAGAAAAAGCAGGCACACGGCCTGCTCTTTCTGTGGTACACCCGAGAGGACATAAACAATGCGCCGTTGCTTCGCCGGGCATTGGACGAACCTTGGGCTCTCGTCCTCGCGGGTCCACAGAAAAAGCAGGCATACGGCCTGCTCTTTCTGTGGTACACCCGAGAGGACTCGAACCTCCGACACCTGGTACCGGAAACCAGTGCTCTAATCCACTGAGCTACGGGTGCGCCTGTGCGTATTATAGCATGCTCGAGTATAATAGATGAGAATCGTAGTTAGCACATTTATGGAGGTGATTGTTATGTATCGACCAACATCTGCTGAAAGAATGGCGTTACTAAACATCGAGTTAGAAGACCCCATCCACAAGTTGCCCATCTCAAGCTACAGTCATGACGTGATGCGCACGCGCGGCATAGAGACCGTAGAAGATTTCGTGGCGCTGGACTGGTTCGGCATGAATGCAATCGCGCAAGATAGTCCGTACGATGGCGCACGGATTAAATCTTTCTACCACCACCTACATGGCGGCGAAACCTTTGCCGACCAACACGGATAATAACAATCATACTACGCACGCGAAAAAGGGTCGCCCGGTGGGCGGCCCTATTTTCATTAATTCATGACATAGTTTTTTGTATGCTGACGAGCAGTAGGATCATCGCGGTCGGGGCCCTTAAAGTAGCCCTCAACCCAGACTTGTTTGCCAGTTTTGCGATAAGTGCGCATATAGCCATGCACGTACCAGCAGCGGCAGCGACGCTCAATCGCACGCCTCTTGCCGGCGGGATAATCGCGAATGTATATTGTGCGCGCGATGCTGGTTTTACTAGGTTTTTGCTGGGCGTGAGTGTGTGAACGTTCCGGCGTGGCGGCCGTATCTTCTTCGAAAGGATTCGGATCGCCGGGCCTAACTTCAATGACGCGTTCCGGGCAAGCGTGAAAGGCCCACTGCGCATAAAAGTAGCCCAGCAAGATATTCACGATGTTTTCGTGATAGCTCGAACTGACGTTTCCGAACCAGTAGACGGCCACTTGATAGATGTCTTCTTCGACATTAATCAGACCTAGACCAAACATTGTCGTTTGACCGCGCTCATTATTGATTAGACTATCAACCATCGGGATGATGTCATAATCGTTATATTTGATGCGCGGCAGCTTACTGCGACAAAACGGAATAACGTCACCATCTTCCATACGAATGGTAAAATCGCGTAACGCTTCGTGGTAATAGGGCGGCGGAAGCTCGTTGCGCTTGTTTGCCTCACGGGAAACGAGATCTTTCCATTCATTATCCGTCAGCGTGACGTGGTCGAAATTATCCTCATTTCGGATGATATCCTGGCGCGCATGACGAACATCTGAGCGTTTAAAGGCCGGCGTCATGTCGCTGATAATAGTGACGAACGGTGCGGCGTCAATGTCGTCCTTTTCGCGCAAAATCAGCTTCCCCTTGACTGCTACGGGATAATCTTCTGGGAAGGGCGCCAAGATGAATTTGTCATATTTGGTATATGCCGCTTGATGCTGTTCGAGCGCCGTGCGCATACGCAGCATAGTGTCGGCTCTTGGACGGACAAAACCATTTCCGAGCTCGCGCTGGATTTGCTCGATTCGTGCGGCAATTTCTGGATCTATTTTCTGGTTTGCCAAGACATATTCCCCCCTTTTCTTTGTCATGATTTTAAGGTGCGACTTATATTATATCATTTTTTGTCAATTTGGTCAATTATTCACCCCGTGGTATAATTAAAACATGAAAATACGCGAAAATGTACCCATAGCAGAATTAACAACCATGCGGCTCGGTGGCGCTGCGCGCTATGTTATCGAGATTGAGGAAGATAAAGACCTCGCCGATGCGTACCGTTTCGCGCGCGAAAAAGATTTGCCAACTTACGTCCTTGGCGGCGGCAGCAATGTAATTGGTCGCGATGGCGGTTTTCCAGGCGTAATTCTCGTGAATAAGCTACGCGGAATTTATGTTATCGACAGCGACAAGGATACAATCCGTCTCTGCGCCAAGAGTGGCGAACTATTAGATAATTTCGTACAATATAGCATTTCGCTCTGGAATGGCGAGTTTGCCGGTTGGTGTGGCATGGAAGCTTTGGCAAAGATTCCGGGCACCGTGGGCGCAGCGCCAGTGCAAAATGTGGGCGCCTATGGCCAAGATATTTCGCAAACCCTGCATTCAGTCTGCGTTTACGATCAGAAAGATAATCTGTTTAAACATATGATGGCAGACGAGCTTGATTTAGGCTATCGCCACAGTATTTTTAATACCGGCGACGGCGTCGGACGTTATTTCATTACAAGTGTGACGGTTGAATTGCATAAAAACTGGATGAAACCGCCATTTTATACTTCCCTCCAGGCTTATTTTGACGAACATGGCATTACCGAATTTAACCCGCAAGTTATTTACGACGGCGTAGCTGCAGTACGAGCCAGCAAATTGCCGGATCCGGCTGAGTTTGCGTCCGCTGGTTCATTCTTTAAGAATGTCTACTTAGATGAAGAAGGCACGAAAGAAGCTGAAGCCAAAGGTATTCCAGTCTGGGATGGCGGTAAGGTGCCGAGTGGGTGGCTAATTGAACACGCTGGTCTGAAAGGCAAAGAGTTCTATGGTATGCGCGTTTCAGATAAAGCCGCATTGGTATTGATTAATGAAAGCGCCAAGAGCTATGCTGACCTCGCTAAAGCACGCCAGGCGGTGATTGATGCAGTTTACGAAAAGTTTGGCCTCACACTTGAGCAAGAGCCAATGGAGCTAGGCGAATGATTTAAGGTTTTCTAGTTATTTAACATTAAATTTAACTAGGAGTTTTTGATATGAAAGAATTAAACGGGCGCGAGTTGGCAGGATACGTAAAAGAACGCCAAGCGCACCAAGTGAAAGCTTTGCGCAGTCGCAAAAAGCGCGCGAAATTGGCGATTTTTTATGACAACGATTCGCCGGTAATCGCAAAATACATGTCGCTAAAGCAACGCTATGGCGAGGATATTGGCGTAGAAGTGGAAGTGAAAAAAATTACACCGGCAGACGCTGAGACAGAGTTGAAGCGCGTGGCCGAGGATGCTTCTGTGACGGGGATTATTGTGCAATTGCCACTTGCGGAATGCGATATGAAGATTCTAGATTTAATTCCACTCAAAAAAGATGTAGATGGTTTGCGCGGCAAGTCCGATACGGCCACCGCTATGGCGATTCATTGGCTACTGACTGGCTACGGCGTGGAACTCACGGACAAAAAGTTAGCCATCGTTGGACATGGTAAATTAGTTGGTGCTCCGCTAGAACGGATGTGGCGCGAGAGCGGCTATGATGTGACGGTATTTGACCGCGGTTCGGATTTAAACTTGCTGTCGAATTACGATGTGGTCGTGGCGGCTACTGGCGTGCCAGGATTGATTAAAACCACAATGCTAAAATACGGCGCCGTAATCGTGGATGCCGGTACTGCTTCGGAAGGCGGCGTGATTAAGGGCGACTTAGATGATGCCGCACGTGAGCGCGATGATTTGACGCTAACGCCAAAGATCGGCGGCGTGGGACCATTGACAGTGGCGATGTTATTCGAACGAGTGCTGCAAGCAGCAGAATAAAAAACCGGCTCTTTGTGAGCCGGTTTTTTGGTTGGACTATCAACTCTAGGCGTTATTTTGGTCGCCACCAGTGCTTGGAGTATGGTTGGAATTACCGCCATTGCCTGGAGTATGGTTGAAGTTTCCGCCATGTCCGGCGTTTGATGACGAATTCGTCGAACTACCGCTGGCTCCAGTGTTGTTTGGGGCGCCATTATTAGAACCACCCGTGCTACCGCCCCGGTTGCCTTGAGCACGTGTTCTTCTGTCACTATTCGGGTTCTGGCGAACTATCGTATATTCATTCTGATTCATGATTTTTTGGTCGCCAGTTTCCTCATCCATTATCCTCACGCTACCATCAGACATCTTGTAACCGCGGACCTTCTCGCCTGTTACCTTGTGGAAGTATGTTTGAGTACCAACCCTGGTAGCCGTCGCATTCTGTTCTTGGCGAGCTCCGTTTTCATTTGAAGTCACTCTGGCATTGCTATCTGTACCGCCACTGGTTGAAGATGAGTCTTGGCGTACGTTCAGTTCTCCGTCCGGAGTGGCTTGAGTTACTGATGGAGTTAAGCCGCGAACGCTCGCTGCATAGGCAAGATGACCAGTAGTCTTAACAGGCTTTCCATCATCGCCCATTTCGTAGGAATCACTCTTGAGCTTGCTAGATAGGTTCTTGTCGTCAAGTGTCCTCTGGATTAGCTCGTCGCTAATAATGGCATTGCTATGATCTTCTGCGAGCGGTTCGCCATCGGTAGTAGCGTTGATGACTTTATTAAATGTGCCAGCGTCGTAAGATGCGAGATCTTCTGGTTTATCGGTGTCCATCGCCAACTGCGCAATAGCGGCTTTACCACTATCAGAATCAATCCAGTCATCGTAAGAGGTGTCCATAGAAGCATCGGCGGAAACCGCTTCCATGTATTTCGAAACGAGCGGTTTACCTTTATCGGTGATTGAGTTGCGGATTGATGACTCGCCGGAAAGCTGGCGAATGAGACTGCTATCAAGTTTGCCCTCAGATACACTGCCATCTGCCCCCTGAATTTGCACCGATCTGCCCTGAATCATGCTGGCCAAAGCCTTCTTTTCTACGCCAGTACCGGATGCCATGGCTCTAGCAAAGGCGGCAGCAGCGGTTTTGCCAGCGGCTGTGGTGCCATCAAGGCTGGCAAGCATACTCTTCTTCGTGCTCAAATCGCCGTTACTGAAAGCTTTGAATGTGGAGGTGCCCATGAAGTCGCCAACGCCTTTTTCAAATTTCGCATCATTGTAGCTCTGTGAGATATCGTAAGCACTCTTCATATTTTCAGTGCTCGGTGGTTGCATGTTAATATCATTCAACATTCGGCCAGCAGCCGCAGCGATAGACCTGTCGCTATTACCGCCAAGTGCGCGACGAATCCTCGCAATCCTGCCAGTCTTTAATTTATAGTCATCGCCGTAGAATGCTGATCCCCACGTAGACTTGAGGTTACCCTTTCTATCATAACGTGCACCTCTCATCCTTAGGTTGCCTTTACTGTCCGTCAAGACCGATCCGTCACGAACGCTCGCTTGGAAGCCAGCCCGACGTGCATTGCGATACTGCATAGATTGTAGGCGTTTTTCTTGCGCGTAACCACTGCGCATAAATGTACCGCGAGCACCAGCCGTGAGGCCATGCTGGAATCTGGTAATGCCATTGCTGATTGCGCCAAGTGAACGGCGAAGCACGCTTGGAATCATAAAGATTGGTACAATGCTAATTACGGCCGCACTAACTGCCATGGCGAAACTTACGTCCGAGCTGGCGCTAGCGCTAACAAGCAAGCGTCCAACAAACTGGCCGCCATAAATCATGGCGCTACAAATTGGGAAGGCTAATAACATTGCTTTAAAGGACTGGAACCACTTATCATAAAGCGACTTCGTGTTCGGCAAGATATAACACATGAAGGCGAGCGGAGATATAACTACAAGTATCACCGCAAAGGCCTTGCGCACAACGAGCAACACGAAGCAGAAGATGATACCAATAATGATGCCGATCAACGCCAAGAACACAGGAATGATGATTTCTGGGCCGATGGCTAAAATTGCAGCCGCCGTAATTGCCGCCACTACCGCAACGATAATTGCTGCACCAGCCGCAAATTCAAGCGCAACCGTGACTGAACCTGCTTTAACGTTTGTTGTTATTGTCGATGAAGAGAATTGATCGAATACGTTTCCGAGAGCATAACCAAGGATATTCGATATATCTACGGCCAGCTGACATATGATATAGGATAAGTTGATTAACAGTGCCCCCATAATCAACTTCGGCAATATCTTCTTGATACCGTAATTGTCGATACCAAAGCCAGTAAGCTGCGAGAAGATGACGATAATGAAGAAGATGATGAAGCCGAGGTTCGCTATATCACGGAAACCAGACCAAACCTTATAGGTATCGCTATCGGATTTGAATAGCTCCGTATCGAGATAGAGGAACGGCACGATCCACGCCTCGTAAATCTTTTGAATGGCGTCCGCTAATTGTTCGACGATTGGGCAAAGAATCCAGCCGAGCGAACCAGCATTATCGTAACAAGTGGCGGGCTGCTCTTTTTCTGGAGTAGGGCCGCTAGGGTCGCTTGGATCGGTTGGGTCGGTTGGATCGGTTGGCGTGACAGGGTTTGTGTCGCCACTTGTTTCGGCGCCATCCGTGAGTGTGGTTGTGGTCAAGGTCTTGAAGAAATTATAAAGATCGTCGTAAGTAAGATTATTGTGCTGGAAGAAACCGCCGCTATCAACGCCATTTACTTTGGCGCTCTTGTTTGTGACGCCCGTTACATAGCAATCCTTGGCGGTTTTTTCGCCACTAAGGAACCATTTGATAGGACCTTGGTATCCATTGCCAGAAGCCTGTTCTGGAGTAACAGAACAGCTAATCTTGGCACCCATGATAGTTTGGAAATAATACATATAAAGATGTATTTTTTCTTCGTTCGATACAGTATACCTGTTCCCTGAGGTGATAAATGCACCGTAACCCCTGCGATCAGCGTCATTTACTTCGCCGGTGTAGCCATACAGGAAGGCAACTGCTTTAGCACCAATTGGATCGTGAAAACTTGCATTGATGGTACCGGCAGCTTCTCCAGAAACGTCGACCCTCCGATTATAGACCACTGTTCCACTTTCGCCAGAGCAGTATTTATTATTTTGTCTTTCAGACCATGCCGTGCAATAACTACCTTTAAATGTTGATGAGGTACCGATGGCATCAAGAACGTCATTGACTACGGCTTCCCAGTCACGCCCTTTTGCGCTGATTGACTTATAATAAGCCACATCACCATAGCCAGATTGACCTTGGCCACCTTTAGGACTCTGAAGAACTTGGATTTCTCCCGATGAAGCTAAGAAACCATCTCTTGTTATATATCCACTTCCGCCAGGGCCACTATAATGGGACTGACCGCTTCCGTGACCACCATCTTTTACTATCTTTGGGTCCGATTTAATTACGTCACCGTCAAGTTCATCAACACATATTTGATCAGTAAAAATCGGATACGTTTGCCCGCCCGTTGGTGTTCTATTAAATTCAAATTTCACACACCTACTTGCAGAGCCTTGAGATACTTGATAACCACCATATTTTCCGAGCCAATCTGCTGCACCATTGGAGCTGCTTGGTGCTGGGTGGCCCATAAGTGCATACGCATTTTGGATATTACCGCCTAGGCCGCTATAACCCTTTATTACATCTTTACATGAAAGGTCATTGTCATTGATGTTGTGATAAGTGCCATTTTTGGAAGTAGGCAATGGAAAATCGCCACGAACACTCTTATTGTAAATGGAGTCAAGACCTTTATAATCGCCAATCTTTTTGATTTCATTTTTTACGCCACCCTCACTATAACACTTAGCAAGTGCCTGCATGACTGCCTTTTTAGTCATGTCAGCTGGGGAATAAGCCAAAACATCACTAGCGCTACAAGCGACTACGGCAGAACTTAGTAAAGCGAAAGATAATAATAAAAATATTTTTTTCATGTATTTATTCTTCATTTTTACCCTCTAGCGCGTCATTAATATTCCAAAGATAGTCCGCGATTGTATTCCTAGACGAAATGATGGAGCCATTATATTGATCGTAGGCCATTTCAAGCTCCTCGCTATTTTTTACTAATGCCTCATCTTGTATTGAATCGACGCAAGTCCAAATCACAACAGACCCAGAAATACACGAATGTTTTTTATAAATACTCAATCTTTCTACGTATTTTTTGGCGTATTCCATCCTATAATACCCAGCGTTGTCCATATACTCGCTATATTGTGTCTTGAAGAACCTATCAATCATGTCGGTAGTTGCCTGTTCGCCACTTGTATAAAATGAATTCATAATTTGGCTATCAGTTAAGTCTACAAACTGCGAATCATTGTAGGTAACATAGAAAGCACCTTTGTAGAGTTCAAATTCTCTCTCAAATACTTCGTTCCCCTTGAGGCCTTCGTCGTTTTTAGTAGCTTCTTCAAAGTCATTAAATAACTCTTTCGCCTTAGTGAAGTAATCTCTCGTCTCACTGGAGGTAATATCACGAGCCATTAATGTAGCTTTATAATCTTTATACTCTTTTTTGCCTATCTTGCTCTTTTTTATCTCGCCAGTAAGCATATAGTTGGCAAATTCATTGAATTTTTCCATTGTATCTTCGCCTGCGAGCACTTTTTCTTTTGGCCAGAGCAAAACGGCGGCCACGGCGGCACCAGCAAGTAATAGCAACACGGCTATGATGATTATCGGTTTTTTATTCATCTGTCGCGGTTGGCGTTGAATCTGAGCGGTGGTGTTATCAATGGCTGCTTGGCGGAAGAATTCTGGGTTGTTGGGGTTGTTGGCAATGTTGCTGGCGGCCACAAGATTCATGTCGACTTGCGGCGCAGATTGCTTGGCGGCCTTTTCGCGCGAGCGATGACCAAAATATTTCGAACTTTTATCGCTTTTACTGGAGTCGAAGGCGACTGCACCGCCATCTGCTCCGCCGCTAACGATTGCGGCTGGCTGATCATAATCGTTCTCAGCACCAAAAGTACCCGTGCCATTGTTGACCGGGTCTGGCCCTAGGGGCATTCCAGAATTTTCACCACCGTACATATCATAATTTTAGCATAAACTTTTTATACAATACAATGATTTTTAATCAACAAAAAGACGACCGCCCGGAGGCAGTCGTCTTTTTATATGTTTCCCGTCTTGCTTTCGAGCTTCGGGAAGCTCTATACTAGGCGGTCAACTTTATTGTTTGCGGCTTGCAATGTAGTAACCAGCGGCAGTAGCAACGCTAGCCAAACCGATTACACCAGTGATAACATCAGCAGCACCGGTCTTTGGCATTACTGGTGGTTCAGGATCGTTGCAGGTCTTGCCCTTCACCTTAACATCAGCAGTGTCAGACTTGGCAGTTTTGTCATCATTGTTATATTTACCCTTAACCGTGTTGGTGAGGGTGCTATCATCACAATTATCAGCCAAAGCGCTGTTAACCGTAGCATAGAAGTAAATCGTAGCTTCGGTACCCTTAGCGTAATCGCCAATGTTCACACCAGAGGTGCTCACAAGGCTATCACTCAAGGTCTTACCATTCGTGTTGGCACTGTTGTAAAGTACAACGCTACCTTTAACGATGGTCATGTTGCTTGGAAGAATATCGCGGATAACGACGTTCTTGAGAGTAGTGTTACCAGTGTTCTTGAACTGGATGCGATAGCGAACTTTGTCGCCGGCCTTAGCAGTGACAGTTTCGGACCATTCCTTACCACCATCGAGCTGGACCATTTTATCAATCTTGAAGCCTGGTTTGTCTTCTTCACAGACCTTACCGTTGACCTTAACTACAGCAGTATCAGTCTTGGCAGTCTTGTCATCGTTGTTATATTTACCTTTAACCGTATTGGTCAAAGTGCTGTCTTCACACTTGTCGTTGAGCTTGCTGTCAACTTTAGCGTTGAAGATTACAGTTGCAGTCTTACCAGCAGCAACGCTACCGATATTAAGACCAGTCTTAGCAACAACACCGTCAGCAGCTTTCTTACCATCAAGGGTAGTGCTACCACTGACATAGGTCATGTTAGCTGGAAGAGTATCAACGATCACAACGTTCTTGAGAGTCGTGTTACCAGTATTCGTAAAGCGGATACGATAGTTAACAGTATTACCGCCTTTAGCTTTGACAGTTTCATGCCATTCGGATTCGCTAGAAAGCTTCACCATCTTGTCAATCTTGAAACCATCAACACAAGTCTTACCGTCAACGAGGACGTCAGCCTTGTCTTCTTTGGTACCAGTAGTACCACCGTTAGCTTGCGCAACGTTGCGGAGAAGCGTGTTACCACACTTTTCAGAAACAGACTTATCAACAGTAGCGTTGAAGTAAAGCCATGCGCCAGCTTCTGCGGCGTAATCGCCGATATTAATACCCTTATCCGTTACGATATTGTCGCTGAGGGCAACACCCTTTGGATGAGCAGTATTTACAATCGTGGTAGAACCCTTAACATAGGTCAAACCAGTTGGGAGAATATCGCGAATTACGACGTTCTGGAGAGTGGTGTTACCAGTGTTCTTAAAGTGAATGCGATAGCGAACGGTATCACCAGATTTCGCCTTAACTTCTTCGCTCCAGGTGTCCGAGCCAAGAATTTTCACTTCTTTGGAGATTTCAATATTTGGTTTAGCAGCAAATTGTGCTTTAACGTGGAAAGTTACATAACCAGAATATTCACTACAACCAGGAATGTTACCATCCATCTTGTCATAACCGAGGAGTTTACCCTTGGAGGTGAAAAGATCATTGCTATCATTCAAGCCATCAAGGCTGAAGGTGCGGAGTTTACCATCCTTAGTGTTGTAGTATTTAGCAGAACCATCGACATAAGCGAGGTTGAAGCTTTCACCGTTTTTAGAAACGAACTTGGTTTCATCCCAAACGGTGGTTGGGTTAGCATTTGAAGAGCTAATTTTACCACTTACAGTGATTTCCTTAGCAGTAGTAGTTGGAAGAACGACAAATGCCTTGACGTCCTTAGCAGTTAATTTAAGGTTGGAAGCGGCGTTGTTATGAACATACATGCGTACGACATATTCTTTACCGTTTTCAACTTGAGTCTTATCAGACCAGTAGTTGCTAGAAGCACTACCAGTATAAGGAGATGCGCTAACGAAATAGCGCTCATCACCGATCTCCTTATTGTTGTCGGTGATAGAGTTAAACACAACATGGTCAGCAGGTTTAGCCATCGTGTAAGTAGTACGAGATGGACCCCACGCAAAGGCCATGAGTGCACCAGCACCAGCAAGAGCAGCAACGGCCGCAATGCCAATACCAGCTTTCATGATTGTCTTCATAGAGTTTAATTCCTTTCTTGAAAAAATTATTTTCTAGGAATGTTTGTTTAATTCTACTCTCTCAAAGCCGCATTGTTAATTACGTTTGCAAATCGGATCGTTACTGAGTATAAAAACAAGGATGAATGGGAGGGGGTGGTTCAGGCCCCCTCCCTAAGGTACGACTCCTTGCGGAGTAAGTGAAGAAGAAGGTCAGGTTACTCGACCGCAGATGGATCGAGATCACCCTGATTTGTACCGTCATCCTTTAGAGCGGGTTCCACCGTATCGGAGCTATGCTGCTCCTGGACCTCACCGAGATCGGTGTGGTTCTGGCCGTCGCCGGCCACTACGGTGTAATCCTGCCCGCCATGAGTCTCCGTGGTGCCATTGGTATCGTCGACAGTGCGACTACCAGACTCAGTACCGGTTGACGCGTCCTGGTGACCGTCAGATGTCTTGCCTTCCTCGCGGGGCTGCTCGCTAGGAGCTGCCGGCGGAGTATAGGAAGACGGGCTCTGCGGCTCGGGAGTAATGTCGGTGATCGGGTCATGGTTCTGACCGCCACCGAAGTCCTCCTTGCCAGGAGTGTCGTCGGGAACTTGAGCCTGCGGCCCCGCATTGGGGTCTTTAGGCTGAAGCGGAGTGTCATCAGGCGGAGTAGGAGGTTCCGGATTATCCGGGATTGGCGGCTGCGGCGGTGTCGGCCAGTACTCGTCCGTGTCTACCGGCTGGTAGCCACATTCAAGCCTATACCTGACAATACCGGGCTTACCAAGGTCAAACTCCACGAAATGCCCGCCACTGTTGACGCTCTCGCGCACAATAACGGACGGTTTGTTTGCTTCGAGGTGGTTATTCCACATATACATCGAACTGGTGTAACCCGTAAGCTCGCGTACAGTGATTTCGCCACTCGTGAGTCTTTCCTTGATAAGTTTAACGGCTCTCTCCCAACACGAGTGATCTGAAAGGAAGTGCAGATGCGCTGCGTCGGCCCTGCGGCCAATCAGTTCGTTCTGCTCATCAATCAAGATCTTATCCTCATCCGGGAAATTAAGCCTCTCATCCATATCAAGCGCGATTGCGGCACAGAGCGCCGGATCGACCGAAATGGACTCGAAGAAATCGCCTTTGCCGTCGTAGGTTGCTACCCACTCTTGGATATTCTTGGCATCGCCTTTCTTAACAGCTTCGTTGGCCTGCTCAAAGCGGTTCGGCCCGAAGTTGTAATTGTTGTTGGCGATACCATCGTCCTGCACGTCATTGTTGTAGTAGTGCACGACGAAATCCCTTCCGATCTCATCAGCTGCGTGTGCGATGAAGCCTCTGATTTGAGGCACCGCCAGGCAAGCCACGATCAGAAGGCAAAGCACAGAAAGAATCGCTCCTTTCTTGAAAATTTTGCTCTTCGACATGTTATCACCTTACCTTTCTAAAATGGGATTAGCGGCGCCTCCCGATGGACGAGAGGATGGCCGCTACTACGAAAAATGCGGCCACTACCGCCAGAATCACCAACAAGATGATGTAAGGCAGATACGGCTCCTGTCCGACCACGTTACCGGCAGCATCGTAGATGTCCTTCAGGATGTACCCCTTGGACGCAACGTACGTGCCCCAGCCAGCAAGTGCGGCCAGAATGATCGCGACGAAGATTTTCCAGCCGGCGATGATGCCGTTGGACTCGTTGACGGCGTCGATGACGCGGTCAGCGTTCTTGTCGCTGTTGCGACGAGTCTCCTTGTGCAGATCGTCTGCGTAGGCGTTGACCTCGTCAGTGGCCTTGCGGCCGGTCTTGACGATGGTCTCCCTCGTCTCGTTGTGGTTCGCGTCGCTGCGGTCAGCAACCTTGCGGGCGGTCTTGATGACCACTTCGCGGGTGGTGCCGTGCTCAGCCACCACAGTGTCCGACACCCTCTTACCGGTCTTGACGACGGTTTCGTTGGTATCGTAGATCAGTTCTTCGGTCGTTCTAATTCTTGCCATTTTTTCTCACCATTTCCCCGTATAGGGGTCCTTTCATAATAGATTTTTTCCGCCACCTTCGATGGTGACTACCTTGGGTTATTTATATAGACACCCCATTACCCGGGGGTGAGATTTCGGGTTGAACATGAACCTTCTTCTTCTTACTGCGCTGTTATACGCAGTAATGATCCGATTTGTTAACTTTGCGCCTCTTGCTAAAGCCTTTTCGCAGTCCTTGCAATTAGCTGCCTTTTATTATATCAAAGATTTTGGTTTTTGTCAATAGCATTATGTAAGAATTTACCATTAGCGCAAAATATTATATACTTAAGCATTTTGAACAGAGGTGGTAATAGTGGTATAATGGGGTTAAGATGGCGTTAAATAGCAAATTAATCAATAGAATTACAAAAACTACATCCAGCGACGTGGCGCATAGTAGTGGCTATGCCCAGGTGCAAAATAGCGGAAATTTGGGTGCGGCGAGCACACAAAGCTTCGAAGATCGCCTTGATATAGAGAGAAATCGTACCACTATACAGGCCTATAAGCAGTCTCAAGTGGCGCGCACGGTCAATGTATTGCCAAAAGCCCTTACTGAAGAGGAAAAACGCAAGATTATCGCGGCACAAAAAGCCAAAGAGGAGGCGCTTCGCAGAGGCCATCAGGAGTATAACAGTAAGCTAGAAAGTGGCGGTTTGCGAAGATTTGACGTTAATAATAAGCAAGCGATGGCCGAGCTGAAAGCGAAAGAACAGGCGAAAAGCCGCGGTTTTGGGCGTCAATCGGCGGCAGAATTGCGCGAAAGCCGCCAAAATGCGGCCGCTTATCGTAAAATTCAAGCCGATCGCTTTGCGGGCGGCGTAAAAACCTATGATGGTAGGCCAAAGACTTTTAGTGGCGGCACAGGGATACAACCAAGGTCTGGTCAGTAGGATTAATCTGTTTAAAAGAATCGCTGGCGTAGTCGGCAATTTTTTGATGCTGGCTACGGTCGGCTTCGAGAATGAGATAGCCCTTCTCTGTTAGATGGGCTGGGGCCTCTTGGATGAGTTTTTTAATCAGCGCGAGGCCACCATCTTCGGCAAAAAGGGCGATTTGGGGCTCGTAGCGTAGCTCAGGGCCAATCCAGTCCCATTTTGCGTCAACATAAGGTAAATTGGCCACTATTAGGTCATAGCCCTGCCCTGCGGCCTCTAGGAGGTCAGAACGGGCAAAATTCACCGTGGCACCAAGATTTTGGGCATTTTCGTGGGCAATTTTGAGGGCGGCAGGTGAAATATCAAGGGCGCCTACCTCTGTTTGGGGGAGTTCGAGGGCAAGCGTGATAGCAATACAGCCACTTCCCGTCCCCACATCGAGGACTTTATGAGGTTTTAGGGCCTTAATGGTGTCTATTAGCGCTTCAGTTTCGGGGCGTGGCACTAGAGTATCGCGCGTAACCTTAAACTGACGGCCATAGAACTCCTTAGAGCCCAAAATATAGGCTAGAGGTTCACCGAGAGCGCGACGCTCAGTAAAGGCACGAATTTGGGCCAAATTGGCCTCAGAGAGACTAAAATCGGGGTGCGCGTGCAAAAAAGTGCGGTCTTTGCCGAGAATATGTGCCACAATTAGCTCAGCATCTAGGCGGTCAATAGGGGCGGAATTAAGCCAAGAGCTCACGTTCATGGGCTTGAAGGGCCTCAATGATATCTTCGATGTCGCCGTTCATAGCGGCGGTAATATTGCTGCGGTTATAGTGGATGCGGTGATCTGTAATGCGGTCTTGCGGGAAATTATAAGTGCGAATCTTCTCTGAGCGGTCGCCAGAGCCAATAAGAGACTTGCGGGCATCTGAAGCGTTGGCGCGGTCTTCGGCAATTTTGCGTTCCAAGAGGCGGCTACGGAGGACGGTCATAGCTTTGATGCGATTTTGTTGTTGTGAACGTTCATCTTGCATTGTCACAACGAGGCCGGTAGGAAGATGTGTAATGCGCACGGCGGAGTCGGTAGTATTGACGCCCTGGCCACCGTGGCCACCAGAACGGTAGATGTCAATGCGGAGATCTTCGGGATTAATCTCAAGATCGTGCTCTTCGGCCTCTGGCAGAACAGCAACAGTGGCAGTGCTGGTATGAATGCGGCCTTGGCTCTCGGTAACTGGGATACGCTGGACGCGATGAACGCCACCTTCAAATTTAAGTTTGCCATAAGGTTGGTCGCCAGAGACGCGGAAAATGACCTCTTTATAGCCACCGGCATCGTTAATAGATTCAGATTGAAGTTCACACTTGAGGCCATGTGTTTCGGCGTAACGGAGATACATACGATAGAGGTCGCCCGCAAAAAGGCTAGCCTCATCGCCACCGGCACCAGCGCGAATCTCGATAATGGCTGGCTTATCGTCGTTGGGATCGCGCGGAATCAGCATTTCGGCAAGTTTTGCCTCTGTGGCGGCAAGCTCTTGCTCGAGATCTGGCTTCATAATAGCAAGTTCCGGGTCTTGGTCGGCCTCTTGGATGTCATTTTGGAGCTGAAGACGTTTCTCGCCGAGAGAAATTAGCTCGTCGAGCTCTTGGAGGCGGCGATTTTTGGCCGCAAAATTCGAGTCAGCATAAGCATTTGGCTGACTTAGGAAGTCAGTGATATCTTGGCGCTCCTTAATAAGCGTGTCTAGGTCAATATTTAGATTCATCAGAGGTATTTTAACATCTTTTTAAGATATTCGCCAGTAGGTGCTACAATAGAATTAAGCATAAGTAGGTTTTATGAAAGAAGATTCAAGCGAGTTTAGAATAGACCACCATAATGGGCCGGATCCAGAGGTAGAAAAGGCGCTAGAGCTGGCCAGTATGCCAGAGGAGCACGAGGAGTCGAAAGATGAATCGGGTGAGGAAGTTACGATTTCGGCGAAAGATGGCCTAGAGGTTGAGGCAACAGAGACAAAAGAAGCGGAAGACGTGTCAGACGAGAAGCCCATCCCTAAAGAAGTAGCCAAAGAACAACCGAAAGCGCCAACACAGGCGAATTATTGGCTACCGCGCGTGGTGATTTTCTTAGTTTTAGGCTTTGTGCTCATAATTGCCATTATGGCGATCGTCGCCCGATATAAGTAAGTGGTCGCCAAGATGCGACCTTTGTGCTAGAATGAAGCCATGGATCTTTAGCTCAGTTGGCTAGAGCGTACGATTCACATTCGTAAGGTCACTGGTTCGAGCCCAGTAAGATCCACCAAACGGGTTATGAAATGATTTTTAACTATTTCGTAATCTGTAAACGTCTGTTAAATCCCTCGGAAAAATAGAGGGCTATTTTTGTGCCATTTTTACGACAAAAACATGCCAAAAGTCGGTATTTTGCCTCTATGATTTTGTCGGTTAAATCCCCAACAATATGCTCTATTCGCTTTTTGGATCAAGCTGCCAATCCAAACTCTTATTTTTGACCAGATTGTCTTTTGGTTTTAATAATTGCAAGTTTTCATAGTAGCATAAATCTATGACTTCCTGCCTGGTTTTAGCGGTAGCCAATGGGATTATGTGGTCTATATGATAATCTTCGCCATCCCACTCCGTCCCATAATTATCTAGCCAGGTCTGCTTTAAGTGTTTCCACAAAGTTTCGTAATCGCAGCCTAAAATCTCATACGTATGCGTGTCTTTCCCATAGCCGCGATTCTTGAGAGACTTATTAATTAGATTTCTGATCTGAGTGCTTAGCTTAAAAAGCGGGTCAGTATTTCTTTTGTTTATGTAATACTGAGTAATCCTTTTTCGATTTCTTTTATCATATTCTTGACGCTTCTTGCTTATTTCCTCGGCATTTTCTTTTCTATATTTTTTGTTGTACTCAGCCAATTGTTCAGCATGCTCTTTTGCCCATTCTTTGTAGCGTTTAGCTATCTGTTCTTTATGAGTCTCGGCGTATCTTTTATCACGCTCTCTAAACTCGTCTTTATGGGCTTGTCTGTACGCTTTGCGTCGAGCTCTGACTTCGTCAGGGTGGTCTAGCTCGTATTGCCTACTGTAAGCTCGTCGTTCCTCGGCGTGCTCTTTTCGATAATTTGTAAAGTAGGCGTCCAGTTCCTCTTTGTGAGCTATTCTATATTCTTTGGCTTTAGCCAGCACCCGCTCTTTATTGGCTTCATAGTGTGCCTTTGCAATCTGGCATTTACACGCCTTACAAGTGTTAATATATTTATTCGTTCGTTTATCAAAACTAAACTCATCTAGAGGCTTAGTCGTATTGCACTTATTGCAAGTTTTAACTTCGTTTTGCATTTTTACGTATTGATCATTACGGCTATTTGACAATTATATTATAACATCAAAATTGCAAATATCAATCAAACGGCTATCGATGTCTTCCTTGTACATTGTTAAAGCCTGGTTAATTAAGCCCCACCATACTTCATTTGAGTCCTCTTTGAGGCCTTTTTTGATCTGTTATCGCGTTATTCTATTAGAAGCTCTGCGAACGCCGAAGCGATAGTAAACAACACCTATCATTAATATTCCTACCGCACCACAGAGCATTAAAATGTTATAAAGCGCTGCGCTGTTAATGTTGATACCAGACAATACAGGCTCGTTTTGCCAATTGATCACACCAATGTTATAGGTGGCCTGACCGGTGGTCATACTTGGCGAAATGGGGTCAATGATAGCCGTTTGGTGAATTGGATTGGAACCCTCGTCGCCAACGGCCTGGTTATCCGTATTATAGGCGCCAGTATTACTGGTCGTGCCTTTTGGCGCAAAGAGGTAGCTCACATTGGCGGCGGCGTTTAGTGGGTGTTTGTTTGTGACGATGATATAGTAGCCGTCGGCGCTCATGGGGATTTCCCCAAAAGTATATTCACCGTTAGCGTTGGTGGTAGTAGTTTTAACTAGTTCATTAGTAGATTTATTGTATAGTGCAATACTCCAGTCGGCTTCATTAAGGGCCGATTCGCCAGAATCGAATTTGCCATTTTCATTGACATCAAGGAAAAGCGTACCGTTTATCTTGCCATCGACTAGTTTTAGGGAGATGTAACTACTATTTTTCCAACCTGAAAAGACATCACCGTTGGAGTTGACGAGATTTTGGTAATAAACTGGGCGCCAAGTATCAAGCGTACCATCCGTGGCGCTGGCGGAATCAATCACCTTGAGCGTATAAGTAAAATCATATTCACTTATGGTGCCCGCTGGGTTGGCCGGCAAACCGTTTGCAACAATTTTAATGCAGTTTACGTTATCCCAGTTAGCCGGAGTGGCGGAGAACTTTGCGCTTTGGCCATTTAGCGTCTCGCCGTTATCCGATGGAGTAACATTTGTGCCATAGGTTACAGTGAAATTATTTGTGCCACTGCCCTTTGTGACGGCGCCCGTAAGAGCCATGGAGAAATTGAAGGCTTGGTTATTATAGCTGAGTGCGCCCCAGTTTTCACCATTCTTTGGGATTGGCACATAGACGATGGTGGGATTCGTAATGGCGACGCCAGAGTTATTCATGACCGTGGTTTTCATCTCGATGTTCGTGTCGCTGCTAGCAATAAGCGGATTATCCCCTTCATTCCACTTAGCCCAATCGCTGGTGCCTGCGCGGCGAGCAGAGTTATCTACGCCGATTGAGGAAAAGCCGCGAACTTGATAATAGACGTTAGTGGCAGCATGAACCATCTGATTTTCGTAGCCAGGGGTATCAGAAATATTAAATGGATCACCCGCGACGCTGTGAGATTGGAAAGTCTTTGAAACTGTATCTTGGACAAATAATGCATCTTCAAGATTAAAACGTTGATCTGGAGTAGAATAATCTGTATCAATTGAATAAGTGATAATGAGACCACCATTGCCTACCCCACTTTCCGTGACGTAACCTTCAATAATTGCCGCGGAGCCATCCGTAACATTGCGGCCATCAAGTTTGTAGACACGAGCAGTCGCAGTATCTTGATAGGTAATTTGGCCAAACTTCGAGGTAATATCTTCGTTGCCGCGCGGGCCACTATTCCTTACTTTAATATCATTGAGTGGCAAGAAGTGGCCACTGCCATCTTTTAGCTCGGAGCGAATATAGATGACTGGATTTGGCGAGTTGAACGGATATAGCGTAGTCGGCGTACCCCAAGTGCCGATGGTCCATTGGAAGTTTAGCCTATTGCCAGCATCTTCTATTGGCGCCTTATTGACGGTTATATCGATGGCGCCAGATTTAAAGCCCGCATCGCTACCATAGGCTGGTGTATTAACCGTAGTAACGCCAGTATCATTACTGGCGCTATAAGACCGAACCGTAAATTGGCCCGCATTGGCACTTAGTCTGCGGCCATAGATAAAGATTCCTTCGGTATATACCGCCGTAGTCATAAGTTGAGTCCCTTTTGGTATGACGCCAAGATTATATCGAATAGCCTTAATAAAGTTACCCGGACTACTGTCACTTGGGCGCGTGAGGCCTAAATCCGCATAGGTAATTACCGCAAAACCAGTACCGCTAGCTGAGCAAGCTTTGCCGCCGGAAATGGTTGCGGTGCGCCAAGTGTTATTGGAGTGCGTCTTATAATCAACTGAGGTAATCCTCGTAATATCTTTGCCACATGGCAACGCTACGGCCATGACGCCAAAAGCATTGTTGCCATTAGTATTAAAATTCAACTCGAGGGTTTGGGCAGTGCTGTCGGTAGAGCCACGGTTGTTGATATAGCTATATCCGAGAATGCCAATTTCTTCGCGTTGTAAACCGACAGAAGTTTTATTGTTCTCTTGGGTAGTATTAGTGGCCAGGCTTGGATTAAGCGTACCTTGGCCAACCGCTACGTTCGCTTCATTTGGCAAAGTAACAAACTTAATAACTTTGCTGCCGCCAAAAGAAATATCATCAGTGCCAGATGGCGTCCACATGAGAATATGGCCATCGTGGTATTCTAGCTGTACCTCAGTATTTGCGGGAATGCTATTACTGAAAGTTATTGTATATGGCACATCATAAACGCCATGAAACACGTCGTCCGGCGTAAACGTAATAGTATAATTGCCATTTGCGGCATCAGAAGAATCAAGCGACCAACGGTTGTTGTCGGCGTTGAGCCCGATAATCGCCCTTGGGTCGCTTACGGTAATCTTGAAGCTCATTTGTGTATAGAGGCGGCCGACTTGATCATAATTGGCTACCACATATGCCGTTACGCGGCGATATAGGCCTTCGTTCGTTTGAAATTCAGTGTTTGTTGGCACATATAGTATCCGGTTGATGCCATGATAATTTCCTGGCGTAGTGGCGCCAGTAGGCACGGAAACCTTACTAAGCGTAGCTACAGTATCGTTCTCGCCGGAAATACTGAGGGTAGCTTTAATGGCATCATTTATTTCAGTAAGACTGATGGTGCGATCGGCTTTAACTTGAATATTTACAACGATGGCGGTCGTGGAATCCAGGATATGATAAATACGGGAACCAGAGCGATTAAAAGTGTAGCCCAATACTGGAGCTACGTTTAGGCTTTCGCTCGTGATGCCGTTCGGACTTTCTAGCTGGCTTACCAGATTGTTGTCACCAGAAGCATCGTCTACCCAAGCCATACCAATCGGCAAGGTTACTTTAAGGCTTTTACTTTTTCCGGTAGGAAGGTTTGTCAGAGTGATTTTTACGGAATAAATTTTAGAGTCCGAAGTAGAGGATCCAACTTTCATATAGCTGAAAGTGGCAACAGCATTGTTGTTCCCAGGGGAGAAATCTACTGTACCATTGTCGTCCGTGATAGTTGCCGTCATGTATGACGATGCGGCTTGAGAAAATAATGGGTTAACTAGGTTGATATATGCTACTGTCGCAACTGTAACGAGCGCCAAAAAACCGAGAAACAAATTTCTCGTGGTCTGAAATTTTTTGCGACTTGCTCTCATTTTTTCCTTGTGTTTATGTGTTTATTTTTTGAGCAACTCGCACACTACACTTGTTTGTAGTGTAGCATAAACATAACCAGAAATCAAGCCAGAAACGGGCGAAAGTTCACTTCGCTACAATTTCGCCATCGGTGAGAATTTTGGCGTTTGAGCCGTCCCAAGATAGAATTTGATTAATCTTTTTGGTGCGCGCGTCGCCCGAGAGTAAGCTGGTAAAGACGCTCTTCTGCTGGCCGGGCAAGAAATAGAATTTTACCCCGCCCTCGGCGAGGAATTTGATCTGCAAGATGCCAGTGTCCTCGGTTTCGTCGTTGAAAATGAAGTCGCCAAGATTGTAAACAATTGGTTTACCGCCGTTGTAGTCAATGCCCTGCAGCGTATGAGCGTGACCACCGACGATAATATCGGCACCGGCGTTGAGATAATCCTTAGCGGTGGTTTTCTGAACCTGCTCGAGGCGGTGTGACTCCTCAGTACCCCAGTGGATGATGGTGATAACGTAGTCGGCATTCGCCTTGGCGGTTTTGATAGTATCAATAAATTCGGCGGTGTTGTAACAGAGCAAAACGCCACCCGTGGTGGCCGTGGCGCCAGGGGTATCAATGCCCCATTTCTCAGCGCGGGTGGCATTTACGAACGCCACGCGATAACCGTTGGGTAAAGTAAGATAGTAGGGCTTTTTGGCATCGGCAAGATTCCTGCCGGCGCCAACATAAGGCATTTTGATCGCTTCAAAACTCTCGAGCATATCATTGAAAGCGGTGGGGCCAAAGTCGTAGACGTGGTTATTGGCGAGAGTAACAAGGTCAACGCCCATGTCGCCATAAATTGACAGACGCTCTGGTTTGGCGCGGAAAGTGTAATATTTGCCAGGGGTTTTGACGCCGCGGTTGCTAACAGTAAATTCACTGTTAGCGACCATAAAATCACTCTCACGCATGATTTTGAGTACTTCATCTGATAAAATGCCATTCACGCCTTTGCCGCGCCGGTCGTACCATGGCATAACTTCCCAGTTATCCGCCAGAGAAATGTCGCCGACGATGCTAATTATGTAATCTTTGTCTGGCTCAACTAGGTTAAACTCTGCCGTGCCGATATGGGCTTCTGAATGTGATAGTCGAAAGAAGCTTAGGCCCGCAAAAACAAGTAGCGCCACCAGTATCACTGCCGTTGCAATTTTGATAATTCGAATGCCTATTTTCATCAATATAATTGTACCCCAACGAAGCGATGGTTACCCATCTAGACAATACCACCAACCCGCTTCAAGATACCTTATGATTGCGACATCTGAACGCAAATGAGTAACTTCAACTTCAAAATAACTTTTAGTCTGGGAGGACATATCTGGACATTTTGCGCCAATTATTACCGTTACGAGCCCCTCCATATCGGCATCGCCAACCGTATATGCTAAATTCGTTGTGCTCTTGCCAGCACCGGTGGTTAAATTATCGACTGATACTGAATTTGTAACACTACCCGCATTTAAATCAACTAAATATTTTCTCAGGTCTGCACTATCACCGCTAGTCTGCCAACCACTACCGTTACCACCAAAAATGTTGGAGCGCTCATCATCTTCATCATATTCAATAATTGAAACGACATCAGTAGTTGGAGGTCCATTGCCACTGTTGTTAGCCATATATTGTCGAACAGCCGCAGCGACTATACCTGCGTCTCGTCTACGCTGCGTATCACGTTGCGAGCGCTGAAGCGCCGGTAATGCGATAAAAACCATGGCAAATATTAGCCCAGCAATAGCAAGCACAAGTACTACCTCCATTACCGTAAAGCCCCGCTCCTCCTTTTTGAATGCTATTCTTGAGGGGCACATTTTTATCCTTTGAGCTTATTTAACTATTTGCGTCTTCTCAAAAATGAGATAATCGTCGAGGTTGATTTTGTTTTCTTCAAGATATTTCATGGCCTTGGCTTTACAATCGGCCTTAAAGGCCACTTCATCGCCTTCCATGTAGACACTTGAAGGTGGATCGTAGACGATAATGATACTATAGCCACTGTTGCTAGTACCAGATGTAGTCGGCTGGATGTAGCAGCCATCGGTAACCTTTGGTGCTAGTAATAAGATTGGATCAGTTTCCGTGCTAGCCGCGCCGGTGTCCGTACAACCAAAATCGTCATAAATACGATCTTTTTCTTCGACGCAATAAACGAAAACGTTGCCAACATCAAAATATTCGTCAACTATCTTGGTTTTAGTGCTGATATAGCTAAACAAAATCCTAAAGGAATATTTAGCCTTCGGAATGTCTAGGATGAATTCGACTTCCGTATACTTTTGGCCAGATTTTTCTTTCTCTACCACATTGCAAGTGTTTTTGCGAATTTCGCCGTTGTAGTATTTTTGCGAATCAAGCTTCTTTGCCCTATTCACATTGCCAACTGTACCATAAATGCCCTTATAGACGCGTGCGCGGTCGTTATCTGAGATGTCTTTAACGCAGTCGGCGAAACCTTCAATGATTACTTGACCAGACTTCATGTTCTCCATATATAGGATAATCACAAGCGCAATTACGCCCATTATCAACAGCACGCCGAGAAATACGGCCAATATACGTTTGCGATGTTGTTTTTCTGCTAAATCTACTACCATTGTTTTCCTAAATGCCCAAGGTGGACTTGTTGCGACAAATCAACGAATTGAGCGCTACTGGCAAATTGCCGTTCGCGAATCATAAGTTGATGTGTATTAATATTATTTTCGATAGTAAGTACGTAATCGCTTTCAACTTTTAGCACTACGCCCGTGTGGCCATACGCCGAGCTAGAACCTTCGGAGAATACGCTAAATGGCTTCGGTTCGTGTGAAATGGAGAGACCGGCGCCCGGATTGGCAGAAATAAGATTGCCCGCGACCGTACCGCCATCACCGCCACCATAGTTATAGTCGGTCATCATAGATGTAAACCAGCCGGACATGGCCGTACATTGACCACAATAAGTCGCCCCCCAGCAACCACCACCTTCGCTAGTACCAGCTACGCCTTTCGACTCGGCCAAGACCGCATCAACATGCGAGGATACTGGAGTCACAGGGCTATCGTCTAATGGAGTACCTAGCGCGACATTGTGCTCGGCTGGTACTGGAGGTTGTTTATAGTTGGTGCCATACAAATAGTTGGTATCGACAATAAACTGGAGCATATACGATGATGGATCGCCTGGGTCTAGGTCGGCGCAAGATACGTTATCATTACCACCAGTAATACCTCTATAAATTGTGTCAGCAAAGAGCTCTGTACCCGCCGGGTCGGTAGGGTGAACTGAATAGTTCGGCTGTTCATTCTTGATGTAATCTGTGCCTGGGTTCTCACTCTTGGCTTTTTTAACTGCGCCCGCCCAGTCTATTACGCTAACGTTATCATAGACATCGGCTGCAGCTTGGAATACTTTGTTGTTCTGGTCATATTTATTCGTTGTGTAATCGTCGTAATTAGTAACGAGGAAGATTTTATGGTCATTGCCGATAGACTCCAAGAATGGGAATAGTGCGCTCTCCGTGAGGCCAGCGCTATTCGTACCGAGCGCTAGAACCACAATTGGCCGTAAAGTACCCGAAGCTTTAAGCTGGTTTACGATTTGTTCGCCGGTGGGGTTAGAACTATTATTGCCGAGCATTTGTTTACTGTCTTGTTTGTGAATATCGGCGTTTGGCAATTTTTCTATTATCTTTGAATAAGAACCGTTCGTAATGGAGTCGCCAATAATCGTCACGTTTGAGCCATCTTCGTCGCCGGCGCTATAGGCGGTTTCTGGTTCGTCATTAGAAATAGCGCCACCGTCTACGCTAGCATAAACTCCAGCTTGATAATCGGCCCAAACTTGCTGTGCGTCAGCAACACGCGCATTATATGAGCTCTCACCAGCGCCACAAGTAGCACAGACTTCGTACATGCTAGCCACGCGTCCGGCAAGAGTACCAACATCACTACCGTTAAGCACGTGCTTATAGTCGCCTTCCTTCAGCTCGGTATAGATATACTTGATAGCAGCACACCAAAGCGCCCAATATTCAGCGTCAGAACCAGTATCGGCTTGTATTTTTTCTAATAGTTGATCATCGGAGAGATACCCATAAGTCTTGTAGGCATCGCCTTCAAAATATTTATCTAGCAAGCCTAAATCGCGCATGACAGCAAGATAACCCTCGCGGCGATCTTTAGAGGTCCACTGGATGAAGCCTAAACCGATGCCAGCTACGGAATTGCCGGGCTTATAGTGGCTGCTGTAGTTCGCCATACAGCTACCGTGATGGTGTTCCCCACTAGTCCAAATAGTGTATGGGTCGCCCTCCATGGTAGTACAACCGGCTTTACGAGCGTTGCTATAGGAATACTCTTGCGTAACTGGGGTGCCACCCTCATTCATCATATTGCCCATGATGGCGGCGGTTTCTTCTGGAGAGAAGCCTACGCGACGTAACCCTGACCAGAATTTTTCGTTGCGCGTAGAGCCAACAATGGAGCAGTTCGCTGAACTACCACAAGCCGTTTGAGCATCAGGATCGTAGAACATGATATTTGTAGAAGCATAAAAATCGAGTAAATCCTCGCTAAGAGCAAAAGTAGGCTGCGCACAAAGAATTACGGCCATAAAAATCGCAAAGAATGCTTGCCAAAGCCTACGAGAACGATTTTTAGTATTACCCATTTCCCTAATTGTAGCATTTTTCCGCGAAAAAGTTTATGTTTATGGCGCGGAATAATGATAAGATAAAGAGTGTTAAAAGAATGAGCGTGGGATGTCTGGAAAATTCTTAATTATACTATTCGTGTCGATGTTGCCGCTTGTTGAACTACGCGGCGCAATTCCGATTGCCGCCGGAATGGGTCTGCCCGTAGTGCCATCGCTGGTGGTGGCCATGCTTGGCAACCTTGTCCCTATGCCACTAATTTTCATATTTGCGCGCGATCTGCTTGAAAAGGGGGCCAAGCGTAAGCCTTTCAAGAAATTTTGCAAATGGTGCATTGAAAAAGGTAACCGCGCAAGTGAAAAATTGCATGCGCAAAAAAGCGCAAGTGTTTATCTTGCGCTAGTGCTATTTATTGGTATTCCGATACCTGGGACGGGTGCTTGGAGTGGCACAATCGGAGCTAGCTTTTTGAACCTAGATTTCAAGAAAACTATGATAGCCGTTACTTGCGGTACACTGCTTTCTGGGTTAATTATGTTAGCCGTGTCCTTCGGCGCAATAAAATTATTGTTTTAGCGCGGAATCATTTTCGCTAGCAATACGTTACGATAATGCTTGGCGTCTTTGTCGCAAGTCGAGAGAAGGATTAGCTTGTCATTGGCCGCAATTTCTACTTCCCTAGATTGGCGCGCGCTATTTTTTATGTCATTGATTATCTTGGCATTATTGCCGTTCCATTCGCGCTCATGCGTATAAACGCTGGCATTGTCGATATTAAGCACCGCAAAATGCATGATTTCTAGATTGTACGTTGCGGTTTCGGTGTACAGCGTGCCAGTAGGATGTTTTTGGAAATAATCCGCATCCTTAAAGAGCGCAATACCGCCGAACATCAGCTGATTAGACATGCGGTGAGCGTAAATAATGGAAAGATCGTCCTCGAACTTATGGTTACGATAGTCGAGGAACACGCTACCAGCCGTGGCGTATTCGCCACGGTAGTTGCGGGTGAGATATTTTGTGTTATCTCTGGCTTGCACGATGGGGTAATCGATTTTTGTATCATCAATTCGAATCCAAGCAAGGATTTCGGGGTTGATGCTCTTAAGCTCGGCAAAATCCACTTTATCTTCAGCGTCTTCAGTGTCAGGCGCAAGTTCAACTATTTTTTCGTCCACCTCGGCACTGGCGCTAATTTGTTGGACATCAAACACGGCGTAAAGGCCGACGAGAAATAGAAGCAAGAAAATCGTCATCGTCCCTAAATCAAGGATATATTCTAGACCAGAACGAATTTTACTAACTACTTTTCTCATTAGACAGACCTGGTACGCAAGATGCCGACAATTTTGCCTTTAATATCTTTTTTGAAGATGGCGCCAAAACTGCGCGAATCTTCGGGAGCTTCAAGATTTTCGTTTAAGAGGAAGTAGCTTCCGTTGGGCACGCGATATGGGAAAGAGATGCCCGGCGTTTCGCCTTGCTCAAGATTGTAAACAACATCTTCGGAGACCTGAATGCCATTTACATAGAGACAGCCGTTTTCGTCAATCTCGATTAAATCGTTTGGCATCGCTAGAATCGACGAAACCATAGTTTTAGCATCGTGCTCAAAAATGATTACGTCGTCGGCTGCGTACTCGTCATTGATGCGTGAATAGAGGACGAGATCACCGTCTTCAACACGATTAGACATTGTGACACCATTGACGCGGTGGAGCCCCACAAACACGCCAAAGATGAGCCACAACACTACTACAAGTATAACGAGCTTCAGAATTAAGCGTATCCAATCGCGATACTTTGCAATCGAAAGCTTCATGAATTATGAACAGCGGTTAATTATTTTTGCTGTTGTTGATTTTCGTTAGCTTTTTTGCGGCGAGCAATGAGGAAGAAGCCGAAGAATCCAGCAATCATTAAGACAATGTAAGTCCAAATGTTAGTGGCAATACCAGTCATTGGATCGGCATTCTTATTGTTTTCGATTTCAGTGAGGCTAGCCGTAGCAAAGTTAGTAGCGGTGGTGGCAACCGTAGTCTTGGTGACCGTAGTGACGCTGTTACCATCCATAGTAGTGGTATAGCCATCAGAAGTATCAGTCTTAGTAATCGTGTAGCTGGCACCAATTGGAACCTGATTGCCTGTAGCACGAGTGCGTTCGCCAATCGTAGCGGAGTCGTTATGCTTGAGATAGATAGTGGCAGCAGTACCAGCAGTAACCGCTTCTGCGCTACCAGTACAATCTGTAGAGCTGATAACCGTAAAGGTATCACCGGCCGCAACGCCGTTACCGGCTGGAATATTTACAGTGTAGGCAAAACATTTAGATGGATCAGCGGCATTACCGGTCGTGGTAGCATGGATTTGGAAGTAAGTACGCGCAGCGGCGGAGCCCCAAGTTGCTTCAAGCGAACCAGCATCAGCACCGCCAACCTTGTTACCCTCTTTGTTTTCTAGAACGACATAAGCAACATAACGGCTAGTATCTGGCACGTTTGTGCTTGGGTTGACATAGTAGCGAACCTGAACAATGGCCGTATAATCGTTATTGTCGGTGTCAATTGGGTAGCTAGTGGTGTCCGTAGAACCAGTTTCCGAGATGGTGAAAGTGTAATCACCAATCATAGAATAATTAGCGTTCGTAAAGCTAACTGTGGTGGACTTTGTAGCAGTATTGCTAACTGGAGCCGTATTGCTAAATGCCACGCTAGCCGTAGTAGGCGCGTTCGTGACCGTAGCACCAGATGGCTTATCGGTGTTAGTAATCGTGTAAGTAAAGGTGTTCGTAACGGGGTTAGTAACACCAGATACGTTACGTGTGATTGTAATGGCATTGAGGCCGCCATTATATTCCGCGGTGTTCGCCCAGGTATTTGCTGCTGGGAGGACGCTCGCTAGCGCTAACGCAGCCGCAGCCACGCCGGCGAAGAGTGAATGTTTTTTCATTCCTTCCTTCTTTCTTTGTTTTGTTTAGTTTTATTTATCACAACACCCGCCCCTAGCACCCCCATCGCGCCGCAGAGCATTAATGTAATATAAAGTGTTGTACTATTGGTGAAAATGCCCGACAGCACGGGCGCGTCTTGCCAGCTTTCGATATCAAAGGCAACAGTGGCAATATAATCTTGAGAAGTATCTAAGCTATAGTCATTTTCGGCGAGAGCGCCGACGAGCTCGACGGTGTTAATGTAATGCTGAGTGACATCTTGGACTTCAAATTTCGCTTGAAGTGTAATAGACGCACCGGCGTTGAGGCTTGAAATGATAGCAATCTGCGGAGCCGCAACGTTGTAGCCATTGCCAGCAACGAACTCTGCCCCTTCTAGGCGTTCGACAATCTGGATAGTATTAATTGGATAAGTGGCGGTATTCGTGACAACGATATTGAAATAAACGGTTTCGCCAAATTTGTATTTAGTCTGTGGGTTAGTAATAGTCTTGGTGATAGTTGGCGCAAAGACACCAGCTTGGCGCGTCCATTCGCCATAAATCGTGATATCGTTGGCTGGCATTTCAAAGGTTTCGCCCTTGTACCAACCAAGGAAGCGATAGCCGGAGGCGTTAGGATCGTTTGCCCTGGTAACGATTTGGCCAGCAGGATAAGTAGCATCGGCCGGGAGCAAGCTGCTAGAGTTCGGAGGTAGAATAACGCCCTCAAATTCATAGTGCACCGTGTAAACCTTGCGCGTAAATGTACCATGAATAGTCACGTTGCCAGCTGGCATTTCAAAGCCGGTCTCGGTAAGCGTAGCATCGGTAGATGTCCAGCCATTGAAAACATAATCATCAATCTCGTCGCCTTCCGCGGTGGAGTCGAGAGTTACGATGGTACCAGCCTCGTAGCTGTGGGCCTTTGGCGGCATATAACCATCCGGCACATCGTCGCCGTCAATGACGTAGGTAACGCTGTAGGTAGTAGCAGCCGGTTTAGCAGTGAAGTAGCCCGTAAGTACCACGTTGGTGGTTGGCATCGTAAACTGACCATTCGTAATAGTAACAGTGGAAGAAGACCAGCCTGAGAAGGTATAACCTTCTACATCTGGACTCATCGCAACGCTAACATTGGTGCCAGCAGAGTAGTTGCGCGTGCCGAAAGTGGCGATATCTGGCGCGTTGTCCGGTACTACGCCGGTATATTGGTAGGTGACATTATAAACATCTACGCCCTCGCGGCCCATCCAAACGTGGACGGTATTGGAGTTTTCGTTGAGGATACCTTCCTTGATATTACCAGTATTATAGAAATCCATACGGGTGGCTGTACCAAGAGCTGGAGTTTGAGTAATGATGCCGACAGTAAGTTCGCAGCCAGCTTTCATACTTTCAACCTTGAAGCTGACCGTGCGCGAAGCGGCGTCGTAATGGAGGCCATGATAGGTAAATTCGGTGTTGCCAGCGTTCCAAGTGCCTTCGGTGAGGCTAGCTTCGTTGGTGTCGTCAATAACGTGGCCAGAGCAAACATTGCTGTTATTGCCGCGCTCAACGGCGCCAATTTTACCATTAGAAGTAGTCTCAAAGCCGACGAAAATTAGACCATCTGGGAGTGGATCGGAAACTTCAATTTGGCCACTCTTGATATTAGCCGTAGTGCTATCGCTAGATTGAACACCGGCGCGATCGACACCATCATATTTAACTTTAAGATAATAACGAAGTTCGGATTCTGGCTCGACGCGAGTATCATTTTCGAGAATGTCGGCCACGACAAAATAGCCTATTGCAGAAACAGCCGCTAAGATAAGAACACCAACAAGGCTAGTGATAATGACTGAACGCCGCTTCCCTCTTGGTGATTTAGCAAAGATTGATTTCATTGAACCTCAAAACTATTAGTTGTTAAATCAACCCACACATTCCACTTGTGGTTATTGTAGCGCTTTTTAATTTTCTCGACAAGCATTTCAGGCTCCTTAATACCAGCTCGGGCGTGGGACGGAACTATTAATAGCATCAAACATGCCAGTTTTATTAGTAAGGCTAGACGTGTCCCAGTTATTTAATGGCGTAAAACTAGAGACTGCGGTGTCATTATAGAACATATAACTCATATTCGTCACTTGTGAAGTGTTCCAACCGGAAAGAGCGGAAACATCCGTAAGAGAGCGAGCATTATAGAACATGTAGCTCATATTCGTCACTTGCGACGTGTTCCAGCCAGAAAGCCCAGAGATATTAGTGAGAGAGGTAGCATCATAGAACATTCCGCCCATATCTGTCACACTAGAAGTGTTCCAGCCAGAAAGCGCAGAAACACTAATAATGGCCGTGTTGCGGAACATATTGTTCATATTCGTCACGCCCGAGATATTCCAGCCAGAAAGCGCAGAAACATTAGTAATACCCGTGCTATAAAACATGCCATACATATCTGTCACACTAGAAGTGTTCCAGCCAGAAAGCGCGGAGATATCAGAAAGAGAGCGGGCGTTGTAGAACATATATCTCATATTCGTCACTTGCGAAGTGTCCCAGCCCGAAAGCCCAGAAACGCTGGTGATAGCCGTGCTGTAGAACATGTTATCCATAGTCGTGACGCTCGAAGTGTCCCAGCCCGAAAGCGCGGAGATATCAGAGAGAGATCTGGCGCCAGAGAACATACTACTCATACCCGTTACTTGCGAAGTGTCCCAGCCCGAAAGCGCGGAAACACTAGTGATAGCCGTAAGGCCGAACATGTATCTCATATCCGTCACTTGCGAGGTATCCCAACCCGAAAGTGCAGATATATCAGAGAGGGATTTGGCGTTGTAGAACAAATATATCATATCCGTCACTTGCGAGGTATCCCAGCCAGAGAGCCCAGAAACACTGGTGATAGCCGTACCGCAGAACATGTTTCCCATGTCCGTCACTTGCGAGGTATCCCAGCCAGAGAGCGCGGAAACACTAGTAATAGATGCGTTATGGAACATATAGGCCATTTCCGTCACTTGCGAGGTGTTCCAGTTCGAAAGTGGGGATACATCAGAGAGAGATCTGGCGTTGTGGAACATACCGCCCATCTTCGTCACTTGCGAGGTGTTCCAGCCCGAAAGCACGGAAACACTAGTGATAGCTGTACCGCTGAACATATATCTCATATTCGTCACTTTGGAAGTATCCCAGCCAGAGAGCGCGGAAATGTCAGAAAGAGAGTTAGCCTCTTCGAACATACCACTCATATCCGTCACTTGCGAAGTGTCCCAGCCAGAGAGCGCGGAAATGTCAGAAATGGCTGTACTAGAAAACATGTAGCCCATGTTAGTCACGTTGGAAGTGTCCCAACCAGAGAGCACGGAAACACTAGTGATAGCTGTACCGCTGAACATATATCTCATATTCGTCACGTTGGAAGTGTTCCAGCTCGCTAGTGCGGAAATATCAGAAAGAGCTTTAGCGTCATTGAATGCATAGCTCATATTAGTAGCACTAGAAGTGTCCCAGCTCGCTAGTGCGGAAATATCGGAGATAGATTTAGCACCATCGAAAAGATCATAAAAATCAGTCACACTGGCCGTATCTATATCTGCGAGACCAGAAATATCGGTGAGTGATTTCATATACCTGAATAAGAACCTAAAGTTATACGCAGCAACATTCTCAGCATCTGTATAATAGTAGATTGTGCCATCATTGTCGTCGAACCAACCATAGATTGGCGCCTGGGAGTCGGATTTAGATAATATATAGGCACTATCATTTATATCAACATCTCCAGACAATAAATTTGCTCGCTTGAATGCCGTTATATTCGTATTAGTCGTATTATAATTGCCACCGCTCTGCCCAGCTAATTGTTTCATTTTTGAGTTTAAAGTACCCCCACCATCAAATATTGCCGTCTTTGTCTCATAAACTGTGCCATCCATACTCTTTTCCATGGAGACTTTAGTCCAGGTAGCACGGATTGTGACATTTTTTTCTGGCATGATGAAATAATCGTCATTTAACCATTTCACATCTGTATCCGACGTGTCAAATCCAGTAAAGTTATACCCAGCGCAAGTCGGTTCTGCGTCGGTAAGTGCGACCGTTTCAAATACTCGATGCGGTTCGGTAAGCGTCGCTGGCATGCCAGTAACCACACATCCACTTGGCGTATTTGGGTCATAAATAACGTCATAATCGTTCTTAAGCACTGGCGTATTATCTACCATGATATTTTCGCCCGAAGTATCAGCTAGAGTAGTCTCTACCGAAGTACTTTTATTTGTTGGATAAAGTCTATCTTCGGCATATAGGCCATCTTTAAGTGTAATATCTATCGTCATTTTGGCCTTAGTGCCGGAGCGCAAGCCACTGAGATTCCAGGTTACTTTGGGAGTGTCGCCGTCGTAAGAAAGCGTAACTTTACCCTTGTCTACCCTCACATCATTAACATCTCCTAAACTGAAATATCCATCATTAATAAAATCGGTTAAAATAAATTCATCATAAGCATATGGCACCACGGAGGCCTCAAAAAGAACGTTATTAAGGTCGTTCATCGTAGCGATGTACTGGTAATCCGAAACAGCCTTAATTGGATCTAGTACCTCGGTACCCATTTCATATTGAATGCCATTTATGATCATATATGGATATTTGGCTTTCAATAATTCATACTGCCCAACTTCATTTGGAGTATCAGCATTCGGATAACCATCGGTTAAGAACAGCAAGATTAATTCGCGATTTGGCTGTTGAGTGTAGCCTTCTAGAACTTCCTCAGCCTTAACTAGGCCATCGTAATAATTGGTGGAACCAGCGTCAGAAAGGTTATTTATTTTTTGTAACATTAAGTTTCTATCTGACGTAAAACCAGATACAATTTGCGCCGCGGATTCAAAGCTAACCAATGCAATGCGATTTCCGGCGTCACTCAGTAGGGACTCCGTTAATTCGGAGGCGTCAGCTTTAACTTGATCGAGTTTACTTCCACTCATCGAGCCACTAATGTCGGCGACGAATATGATGTCATAATTTACGTTATCAGCAATTTTCGCAACCGTATCAACCTCAAACGTAATCCTAGCAGTATTTGCGCTAGTCCACTTGGCGGACTTCTCGATATTCCAAGCACCAGGCGTATCACTGGCATAGCTGCTATGTTGTGATGTGAGGCTAATGGATGGTACTGGCACAGTCGGGGCAGCCGAAACTAATTTGCCAATTATATTAATCCCGCTAAAAATCAATCCGGTACCCAAAAATGCGCCCGCAAAAACTAAGGTTAGCGTGCGCCAATTCTTATGAGCCAAAAACAGTTTTCGTTTGAGTTTTACCATCGCTGCAAAAAAGTATTTCTTTTTAGCAACTCACACATTCCACTTGTGGTTATTATATGTCGTTCAGTACTAAACGTCAATGAAGGGAACGCTTTGTGGTTTTTCCCTTCGCAACAGCGACTTCCCGGCTCAGCCACCACATGGCGAGCGAGCCAATAAAGTTGCCGGCCACGGCGAGCACGAGCGTCCAGCTGAAGGTGGTAGCGACGCCGAGCGTGATAACGTTGGCAATACAGTGCTGAAAGCCGCAGAAAATGAAAAGTGGCACACCAAGTAAGATACCGAGCTTGGAGCCTTTGCGGAAAATGGCGACGGCAAGATACATGATCACGCCACACATTATGGAACGGATAAAGAAACTCCAATCGAAGGTCCAGCTGGTAACTTTGTCTTGCGCGGTCGCGACAATGCCAGCGTCGCAAGCGCTGAAGAGCAGACCAATCAGGTAGCCAGCAAGTAAATTGACAATCAAAATCAGCAACAAATGCGGCAGCTTGATTTTATCTTCAATCAGAAAGCCGCATTTGCCGGTAAAGAGGTTGGCGCCCATCACGCAAACGCCGAGTAGGCCAAAGGCGAAGAGAAATGGCCCGAGGGGATTGCCGAGTTTGAGCAGAACGTAATTGCCGAGGCCAATGAGGACGCTGGCGGCGATGGATTTGCGGATGAGGTTTGAATATTCAGCGTACAAAACGCTTTTGCTTGACTTTTTTGCCATAGTGTGATATAATAGACAGATATAGTTATTCTTGTGAGGTGATTTTACCGTGGTCGAGATGGAGGATGCGCTGATTGCGCGAGCCGCGGAATTTAAGCGTTAAATCGCGCTGGCTTTGGATGAAGGGGCCATCGATCAAGGCATCGAGCTCGCAGACAAAATCCCAGACTGGACCCTCGTGCGGCAGCTGTTCAAGAACGAGGCCAGTGAAGGACCAAACGTTCCAGCCCAGCTCTTCGTGGCAGAATTTGGCAATTTCATAGCAGGCTTTGGCCTGGAGCAGGGGTTCGCCACCGCAGAAGGTGAGGCCACTTTGCCCTTTGAGTTGGCGCAGCTCATCCTTGACCTTCTCGATTTTGACCAGAGCGCCCACATCAGGGTCTTCGGTCCAAGTCTCAGGATTTTGGCAACCAGGGCAGTGCTGGCGACAACCTTGCGTCCAGATGACGGCGCGTAGGCCAGGGCCATTGACGATATTGTCGTGCTCGAGGTCGCCGGAGAGGCGAATGTAGCCGTCCGGCACGTCCATTTGCGGTTCGCAAAGATGGTTGACTCGGCGTTTTTTGGAGTCAGAAATAGTCTCTGGGTTTAAATCACCTTTGGCTGGCATTATTTTTTTCCTACGGCAGCTTTCTGCTTAGCCTTCTTGGCTTCGCGTTCGCACTTGGTATCAACGTCATATTGGCCGACGGAAACGTTGTGTTTGACGCGGGCGGCCTCTTCGGCTTTCTTACCATCATTCCAGCGTTCGAGTGAGCCAACGAGATAACCGGTGATGCGGCGGAGGCGTTCAAAGCCAAATTCGCCATCGGATTCGTGACGACCACAGCCAGGGCAGACGTCACCAGCGATGATGCCGGAGAAGCCACAGACTGGATCGCGGTCAACTGGATGGTTGACGGAACCGTAACCGATGCCAGCTTCTTTCATGTGGCGGATGACCGCTTCGAAGGCTTCAATGTTGTCGGAAGGATCGCCGTCCATTTCAATGTAGGTGATGTGGCCGGCATTACAGAGGGCGTGATATGGCGCCTCGATGTCAATCTTGTCAAAGGCAGAGATAGGGTAGTAGACCGGTACGTGGAAGGAATTGGTGTAGAAATCGCGATCGGTAACGCCCTTAATCTTGCCGTATTCTTTGCGATCCATGCGAGTAAAGCGGCCAGACAAACCTTCAGCTGGGGTAGCGAGCAGGGAGAAGTTAAGATGATGTTTCTTGGTGCGGGCATCACAGAATTCGCGCATGTGGCTGACGATATCTAGACCAAGCTCTTGACTTTCTTCGCTTTCACCGTGGTGTTTGCCAGTCATGGCAACCAAGGTTTCGGCAAGGCCAATGAAGCCAATGGAAAGGGTACCGTGTTTGATAACATCGCGCAGCTTGTCGTTTGGACCGAGCTTTTCGCTGCCAACCCAGTTGCCTTGGCCCATGAGGAATGGGAAGTTCTTAACTTTTTGGTTGGCCTGGAATTCAAAGCGCTGGAGTAATTGTTCGGCGCAAAGGTTGAGCTTCTCATCAAGTTCCTTGTAGAAACCATCCCAGTCGGCTTCTTTGCGTTCGCCGAGACAAATACCGTGCTTGATACCAATGCGGACGAGGTTGAGGGTAGTGAAGGACAGGTTACCACGACCAGAAACGTGACCGTCGGTTTCAGGGAAGCAGGAGCTAAACACGCGGGTGCGGCAGCCCATGGTAGCAATTTCGGTATCTGGGTCACCTGGCTTGTAATATTGCAAATTGAACGGGGCATCAATGAAGGTGAAGTTCGGGAAGAGGCGCTTGGCGGAAACTTCCATGGAGCGCTTAAAGAGATCATAGTTTGGATCTTCTGGGTTATAGTTGACGCCTTCCTTAACCTTAAAGATGGAAATCGGGAAGATTGGGGTCTCATGATGGCCAAGACCATTCATGGTAGCCTCAAGCAGCATCTTGGAAACGAGGCGGCCCTCCGGGGAAGTATCGGTACCGAAGTTAATGGAGGTAAATGGCACCTGAGCACCAGCGCGGCTGTGCATAGTGTTGAGATTGTGTACGAAGCCTTCCATAGCTTGGAGGGTTTGATGTTCGGTGTCTTTATGAGACTCTTCAATGACGATGTCTGGAATTTTGGCTTTCTTGAGCTTTTTGTCATCGCCAAGGGTGATGTCGTCTTTAATATCAATCTTTAAATCTTTGCCGGTGAATTCGTTGTATTTTTTGAGGTTTTCCTTGAGGGACTTGCGGAAAGTTTTGTTGACAGACGGGGCAAGGCAGAAATCGAAGAATGGAATGGACTGACCGCCGTGTTGTTCGTTCTGGTTGGCCTGGAGGATGATGGCAGCGAGAGCGGCAGCAGTACCGATGGACTGTGGAGTGCGGAGGAAGCCGTGGCCGGTGTTAAAGCCTTTTTCAAAGAGTTTGCGCACGTCGGTCTGGCAGCAGGTAAGTGTACCGGTAGCTAAGAAATCAAGGTCGTGAATATGGATATCGCCGTGATCATGCGCCCAGCTGAATTCTGGCTTGAGGATACAAATCTTGGCGTATTCCTTGGAACCTTCAGCGCCGAACTGGAGCATTTTGCCCATGGCGGAGTTGCCGTCAACGTTGGCGTTACCCCGTTTGACGTCGGAATCTTCTTCGGCATCAAGCTGGGAAATGGTGTCGTAGGTCTGCATAAGCTTAGTTTTGGCTTCGCGAATGCGAGTGCGCTCGGCACGGTATTCAATATAAGCTTTGGCGGTATTTTTAAAAGCGGATTCCATCAAGACTTCTTCTACAATGTCTTGGATTTGTTCAACCGTCGGAATGCGACTTTTGATCTTTTCTTGGGCGACGCGAACTACCTTTTCGGCAATATTAGCGGCCCGATCGTGGCCAAATTCGCCGGTGGCAGCGCCAGCTTTGGCGATCGCCTCGGTGATTTTATCTTGATTAAAAGACACGACTTTTCCGTCGCGCTTTCGAATTGACTTGAACATTTTTACCTCCGTCGTTCTGATCAATTGCTGTTTGTCTGTTGTACTGAAACACCACATCTAGTGTTCGTTGTCATAATACTAACGCTATATATAGTGGATTTGCAATAGAAAATGTAAATAATACAACGTTAACAGATGAAGATTTTTGACATCAACACGCTATATATAGCGTCTTTGGGGTGATTTGGGACACTATTTGCTTATTTTTTACAACATCTTCCCTGAGTTTTCCACAGCTCGGATAACATTTTTATGCAAAATATGCATTACGTGATATATTTAAAATATGAATAAGCAAGCGAATTACATGGTGGAAATTGGCGAATTAATTTCTGAGATTCGCTCCCGCCAGGATATGACCCAAGCGGAATTGGCCAAGAAAATTGGCACCAGTCAATCCGCCATTAACCGTATCGAGCACGGCAAGCAGAACGCTTCCCTCGAGATGATTAGCAAAATTAGCAAGGCTTTGCGCACCCAAATTGTGACCGTTAATGATGGCGCTACGATGGGTTATCGGATTCGGGGCGGCAAAAAATTGCATGGTAGCGTAACGATTAATACGTCTAAGAACGCCGCCGTTGGCTTGCTTTGCGCTTCTCTGTTAAATAGCGGAAAGACAAAATTTATTCATCTGGCGCATATTGAAGAAGTTTATCGCATCATTGAGGTGCTTGAATCGATTGGCGTTAAGACGGAATGGGTAAATGATGGGCGTGATCTAGAGATTACCCCACCAAAACGTCTAGAGCTTGAGAATCTCAATATTGAGGCCGCACGCAAAACGCGCTCTGTGATTATGATGATGGGCCCACTTATGCACCGCTTGAAAGATTTTCGTTTGCCATACGCCGGTGGTTGTTCGCTAGGTTCCCGCACGGTAGAGCCACATCTGCATGCACTAAAGACCTTCGGTTTGGATGTTGATGCAAAGACGGAATCCGGTTTCTATTTGGCGCACGTCAAAGATATTCGCGTGGCTGATAAAAAGATTGTGTTAATTGAGCGTGGCGACACGGTAACCGAAAACGCTATTATGGCGGCGGCGCTTTACCCTGGTAAAACCACCATTGTGGGCGCCAGTCCAAACTACATGGTGCAAGATGTTTGCTTCTACCTGCAGAAGTTGGGTGTTCAAATTGAGGGTGTAGGCACCACTAACTTGGTCGTACATGGCGTGAAAAAACTAGATGCCGACGTAGACTATGCGCCGTCCGAAGATCCAATTGAGGCCATCAGCTTTATTGCGGCTGGCATTGCGACACATTCGGAAATCGAAATCAAACGCGTACCAATTGAGTTCTTGGAAATTGAGCTCGAAGTACTCCGTAGTATGGGCCAAAAAATGAAGATTAGCGAGGAATATTTGTCCACAAATGGCATTTCGCGCTTAGTTGACATTACGTTAATAAAGTCCGAGTTGAAAGCGCCGGTTGATAAAATCCACCCGATGCCATTCCCTGGCTTGAACATTGATAGCTTGCCATTCTTCTCGTTAATTGCGGCAACCGCAACTGGGCGAACATTGATCCATGACTGGGTATTTGAAAATCGCGCCATTTACTCGACGGAATTATCGAATTTGAATGCCAAAGTTGAGCTGTTAGACGCGCACCGCATTTTCATTAATGGCCCAACTAACTGGCGTCCAGCCGAAATGATGGCGCCCCCTGCCCTGCGCCCAGCCGTGGTTGTAATGCTCGCAATGCTGGCCGCACCGGGCGAATCTATCTTGCGCAACACCTATTCGATTGCGCGTGGCTACGAAGATTTTGCGAATCGCCTAAAAAAGATGGGTGCGGATATAGAACCTCTGTCTCAGATTTAGTTTATTTGTTATAATTTATCTATGGCTATTACAAGAGAAGACGTCTTGCATTTGGCAAAACTGTCAAATATTTCGCTCAGCGAAGAGCAGATTGAACCTCTGATGAAGGATCTCGATAGCATTGTCGGTTATATTTCTCAGCTTGATGAGTTGGATACCGAAGGCGTCGAGCCGACTTACCAGTGTTTTGATATGCAAAACGTTTGGCGCGAGGACGTGATAGAAGAATTTGAAGCAAACCGTGAAGATCTTTTGAACCTGACAACGGAATCTGAAGATCACCAGATAAAGGTGCCAAAAGTATTATGAAGATAGCAGATAAGAATACCAAAGCCATCGACCTTGTACGCGAAGCGCTCGAAAAAGCCAAATCGTACGAGCAGTACCATTGTTTTATTTCGATGAATGAAGCCCGTGCACTTGAAAAGGCACGCGAAATTGATGAAAAAATCGCCCGGGGTGAGAAAGTTGGGCGTTTAGCTGGCGTACCATATGCTCTGAAAGATAACTATTTGAGCCGCGAGGGTGTCACCACCGCCGCTGCACGCATGTTAGACAACTTCCCTTCACCGATTACTTCTACTGCGGTAGCAAAATTGGAAGCTGAGGGCGCAATCATGATTGGCCGCACCAACCTTGATGCCTATGCACATGGTTCTAGCACCGAGAACTCCTATTTTGGTCCAACACACAACGCGTTTGATATGGAACGCGTAGCGGGTGGTTCGTCTGGTGGTTCGGCAGTAGCTGTAGCACTAGATATTGTGCCGTTTGCGCTTGGCTCAGATACGGGCGGTTCGATTCGCCAGCCGGCTAGCTACAATGGTGTCTGGGGCGTAAAACCTACTTATGGTGCCGTTAGCCGTTATGGTGTAGTGGCGATGGCCTCCTCTACCGACACAATGGGTGTGTTGGCCCAAACGGCCGATGATGCCGACCTTGTGATGAGCATTATTGCCGGTAAGGATCCAAAAGATTCCACCACGATTGATGATTTCTGGTACCGCGAATTGGATGATGCAAAACCAAAGAAGAAGAAAATTGGCCTGATTAAGGATTTCTTGGGTGGTGGCGTGGACGCTGAGGTTGTCAAAGCAATCCGCGATTACGCTGAGCGCGCCAAGAAAGCCGGTTTTGAAGTTGAAGAAATTGAAATTCCAATTATGAAATACGGCCTTGCAATTTATTATATTGTGCAGCCGGCTGAAGTGGCTTCAAACTTGAGCCGTTATGATGGTATACGTTATGGCCATCGGGCGGCGGACGTAACAGACCTTGATAGTGTCTACAGTAAGACGCGCGATGAAGGTTTTATGCCAGAAAACAAGCGCCGCATTATGATTGGTAACTTCGTACTGAGCTCGGGCTTCTTCGATGCTTACTATTTGAAGGCGCAAAAAGCGCGTACGCTGCTAATTAATGCCTACAACGAGGCATTCGAAAAATACGATGCCCTGCTCTGCGCGGTTGCCCCAGCGCCAGCTTTCAAACTAGGCGAAAAGACCAATGACCCACTTCAGATGTACATGGAAGATATGATGAGCGTACTGCCAAGTCTTGCTGGTTTGCCAGCAATTTCAGCACCGGCAACTATGAGCAAAAGTGGTTTGCCAATTGGCGCACAACTAGTTGGCCCTCGCAAGAGCGACCAGGTTTTGCTGAATATCGCCAAAACCGTGGAGGGTGTAAAGTAAATGGATCCTTCACTGCTTATCTTTCTCTTGGCGGTGGTAATAATTGGTATCTTTATCTTGATTGCAATTTCAGCAACCAAGAAGCATGGACCAGCTTTCGACAAAGAGAACTATCAGATCGATTTTCTGCGGATTGAAAACTCTTTGCAAAAAGGCAACGAAGCGTCCTACGCAATGGCAATTATCCAAGGCGACAAGTTGCTCGATAAAGCACTATGCGAAATGGGCATACCGGGACGCACGATGGGCGATCGCCTAAAGAAAATCGGCAAAGAAAAATTTTCTCAGCTGAATGCCGTTTGGTATGCGCATAAGTTGCGTAATCAAATCGCCCACGAAAATGATTTTCAGCCAGATTACAATCAAGCTAAGCACGCACTTGAGACTTTTAAGCAGGCATTAAAGGATTTAGGAGCAATCTAATGGAAGAATACAAGACGACTATCGGTATTGAATGCCACGTGCAGCTCAATACGAAAACGAAATTATTTAGCGCCGTTGATAACGATGCTGTAGACAAAGAACCAAATGCCTGCGTCAGCCCGATTGATTATGCGCTGCCGGGCATGCTGCCAGTTTTGAATAAGGCGGCCGTAGAAAAAGCCGTGCGCGCGGGTCTGGCGATGAACTGCAAGATTAACTTGGTCAGCCGTTTCGATCGCAAGCATTATTACTACCCGGATTTACCAAAGGGTTATCAGATTTCGCAGATGTACCAGCCGATTATTGGGGCCGGCGTTGTGCATTTGCCAGATGGATCAGACGTACACATTGAGCACGCCCATCTTGAGGAAGATGCTGGCAAGCTGACACATTTTGGTACTTATTCCCTCGTAGATCTCAACCGTGCCGGTACGCCACTAATTGAAATTGTATCGATGCCGGACATTCACTCCCCCGCCCAGGCTCGTGCCTATTGCGAAGAATTACACCGCCTTATGATGTACGCCGATGTGACGAATGGCGATTTATATCAAGGCAATATGCGCTTTGACGTGAACGTCTCGGTGTCTAAGACTGATAAGCTCGGCACGCGTACCGAAACGAAGAACTTGAACTCATTCCGCTCGGTGGAGCGCGCCGTAGAATACGAAGTGAAACGCCAAATTGATATTCTTGAAAAAGGTGGCACGGTCAAGCAAGAAACGCGTGGCTGGAATGACACAACTGGTAAAACTACTCCACAACGCAGTAAGGAAGAGGCACAAGATTACCGCTACATGCCAGAGCCAGATGTACCGCCAATTGTCTTAGAGCAGTCCTATGTCGATAAAATTGAGGCCAGCATGCCAATGATGCCAGATGAATATCGTTCAAAATTTGGCTTGCTTAATCTTGACGCAAGCGAACAGGAAGCAATTTTGAACTACCCTGTGCTTGCCGAGCGCCTAAATGAAGTGTGCGATAAAAATATTCAATTCGCACCGCGCGTTGCGCACTGGTTCTCCGGCGTTCTATTATCTGAAGAAAACCAGGATAAGAACTTTGCGCTGGCTACCGCCGATGAGCTAGCCGAATTATCTGAAATGGTCGAAAAGAAAGAACTCTCTTCAACTGGCGCAAAGGCCGTCTTGATGGAAATGTATGACCGCAAGAATACCGCCAAAACACCGCATACTTTAGCGAAAGAAATGAATTTATTGCAAGAAAATGACGAAGGCGCACTTGAGGCAATTATTGATGAAGTCTTGCAAGCTCCAGAGTGCGCAAAAGCAGCCGACGATGTCCGTAATGGCGAAATGAAAGCCATTGGCTTCCTAGTTGGCCAAGTAATGAAGAAATCCAAGGGTAAAGCAAACCCAGCTACCGTTAACGAGTTAATAAAAAAGAAACTGTCCTAAAACAAAGGAGGAGAATACAAATGTCATATAAAACACCAACAAAGGCCGTCATTACAGACGCCGGTTTCGCTAGTCGTTTCTTGCCAATTACTAAGACCATTCCAAAGGCAATGATTCCACTTGGTGCAAAGCCAATTATGCAATACGTCGTTGAAGAATGTGTGGCGGGCGGCATTAAAGAAATTATCATCGTGGCTACCCATGACGGCAAACCAATTTACGAAGATTACTTCAATAATCCATGCGAAAAGGTTTATAAACAGCTCGAGTCGCAAGGCAAACTTGATCGTTTTGAATGTGTACGCGATGTGCTTTCAATGGCTGACATCACCGTCATTGAGCAGGACCCGAGTTTCCCTTACGGTAATGGTTCACCTATCGCTTCCGCCAAACCATATTTGAATGACGATGAAGCCTTTATCGCACTATATAGCGATGACCTGATTTTCGGCGAAGGTGACGTAAAGACTTTGATTGAGGCCTACAAGAAACACCCAGAAGCTAAAGCTATTATCGCCGCACAAGAGATGCCAAAGGAAGTTTGGAATAAGTATGGCATGATTGCGATGAAGAATAAGGCTAAGCAAACGCTAAGCCACATCGTGGAAAAGCCAGCTAAGCCGGAACTTTCCCCATCGAATTTGACTTCTTATGGTCGCTATTTGTTGACTCCAGAAGTCTTTGCGCATTTGATTCCAAAAAATACTGGTCTTGATGATGAACTCTGGACCGTGGACGCTATTACGAAACTTGCAAAGTCTGGCGACGTGTTCGTCGTAAAAAGTAAAGGTAAATGGCTCACCACGGGTGATCCAAAGAACTACTACCAGGCTTACGAAGAATTTAACAAAATGGAGAAATAAGCCATGGAAACACCTGCTTGGATTTTAGTATTTATCCTTTCAGGAACGCTCTTTATCTTTCTATTAGTCAGCATAATTTTGGTCATCAAATTGATTGGCGTCACCAAAGAAGCTAAGAAAATTGTGCAACAAGGCCAAGACATTGCTGAAAAAGCCGACGATATTGCCGGCAATGTTCGTGATATGACCACTGTAGGTGGACTTGTCAAATACTTCGTTGACAGTTACACTGAAGGTGATAAGAAAGACAAGAAATCCAAAAAGGAGGATAAATAAATGAGCGAAGAGAAAAAGAGCGGTAGCGGCAAATTCTTCCTCGGTGCCCTATTCGGTGCGGCCGCAGGCGCAATTGCCGGCATTCTTACTGCGCCAAAGTCTGGCAAGGAGACTCGCAAAGATTTAAAAGACGCTGGCGACAAGGCTGTGAAAGATGTAAAAGAAAATGGCGAGAAGTTCTTGAAAAAGGCCAAGAAGGACACTAAAGAACTTGGGGATAAAGCCGAGGCCGTTGTCGAAGAAGTCAAAAAAGACGTGGCGAAGAAAACTGAGAAAAAAGATAAATAAATATCAAAAATCCGCCTCGCAAGGGGCGGTTTTTTGTGGGCTATTTAATGTTCTTAAAGAGAGCGCCAGTGATTTTGTCGACTACTGGCTTTACTTCTTCAACCTTCATAATCCAACAAATAATGATATAGCTAACGAAACTGACTAGACAAATAACGCAGAATTTCGGGAAGGTACTGAGAAAAGAATTATCTACGGCGCGGAGTGGCAAAAGTTTAGTGGCAATATATGAGATAGCGCCAGTTAACAACGAAGCAACTAGAATCTTAAACATCGCACGCACCAGATTTTTGTTAATAAGTTTGCGGCCAGTATCTTTATGCAAGAAAGCCAGCAAGACGAACACTTCAAAGAAGGCACTGATACTGACAGCGTAAGCAAGGCCTTCAGGGCCGAAATTCATTATGCTGAGCGCAATAGCAAAAATGACTTGCACTACGAAGGCGATAATTGAAATGATTAGAGGTGTGCGAATATTCTGTTTGGCGTAATAGCCGCGCGCCACGATGTGATACAACGACTGACAGAAAATGGCCACCACAAAGGAGCCCAATACACTAGCGATCTTAGCATCGCCACCATTTACGATAAAGTTCACCACGTAACCACGGATGAAGAACGCTACGACTGAAACCGGCAACGAAATCCATACGATAGTACTTAGTGCCGAACGCAAGGTTTGCATAAAAGTACTCTCGTCGTTAGTGGCCGCTTCTTCGCTAAGCTTCGGAAAGAAAGCCGTTGATATGGCAACGCCGATTAAACTGACTGGCATACCGCGCAAGCTCGAGGCTTGCTGAAAGGCGCGAATGCTCTGCTCGCCCATGCGGGAGGCGAGGTTAGTGTTCATAATACTAGTGACATAATCGATACCCTGGTCAATTGAACGGGATGGCAACATCTTAAGCACTTGGCGAAAGCCTTGGTTGCGCCAGTAGATTTTAAATTCGTAGTCAAAACCAAGACCAACGAGACCAATGATACTAACAACGAGTTGCATTAATGCGCCAAAGACGACGCCAATTGCCACACCCATGATTCCGCCTTCAAATAATTGAATACCGAAGATATTAATACCATCCGTAAACACCAGAATACCGACGATAATACCGATGTTGTAAAGTGCAGGCGCGATGGCGTAGAAAATGAAACGCCGCACCGCCTGTTGCATACCCGACAAAACCGTTGAGATTGAGAACAAGAATGGATTAATCGCAATCACGCGCATCATATTGATGGCCAGCGACATGGCGGACTCATTGAGGCCTGGCGCTACCACGTATCGTACGAGTGGATCGGCGAAAATCATAATCAAAACCGAAGCCACCAAGGAAATAATGGCTAGGAAATTCAACAAACTAGTACTCAATTCCCAAGCGGATTTTTTATTGCCATTTACGAGGCGCTGGTTAAAAACCGGAATAAAAGTGACGGCAAGTGCGCCAGAAGTAATGATGAAGTATAGAAAATCTGGCACTGTAAAGGCGGTAGTATATGCGTCGAGGCCAGCCGGATAAGTATTATAGTAAAGCGAATTCAGCCAGCGGTCGCGGAAGATACCAAGCAAAGCAGAAATCAGAGTGGAGCTCGCAAGTACTACCGCCGCAGTTTTGATGGACAACTTACTATTAGCTAGTGAAACCACTGAGCGGAAATGTAATTTGCGTTTCATAGATTATTGCTTCTCTGCTATCCTACTTGTGTAATTTTGCGACTTCTGGCAACGTAGTACCTTCAAGGATCTTGTTTACTTCGTCTTCTTCGAGAGTTTCCTTATCAAGCAAAGCCTGCGCTAGCATGTCGAGATGTTTGCGGTTAGCACGAAGAACAGCCTCGGCGCGGTTGCCAGCCTCTTTATTGAGCGCTTCAATCTCGGCATCAATTACTTCAGAAGTCTTTTCGGAGTAAATCTTGGCACGATCGCCAAAGAAGTTGACCTCATCAGTATTAAAGACTTGGTCGCGAAGTTTAGCACCCATGCCCTCTTGAGTAACCATTTCGCGCGCGAGCTCGGCCACATGTTGCAAATCGGAGCTGGCGCCGGTAGTAATACCATCAGTACCAAGAATTAAGCGTTCAGCAACACGGCCACCCATCGCACGCGCAAGTACGTCTTTTAGCTCATAAATGTTCTTATAGCTGCGATCTTCTGGCGGCAAGAACCAAGTGACGCCACCAGTGTGACCGCGCGGGATAATCGTAACTTTATGAACTGGGTCAGAATCTGGCAAGACGTGGCCAACAATGGCGTGACCAGCTTCGTGATAAGCGGTAATGCGACGTTCTTGGTCGTTCATCACCTTCGACTTGCGCTCTGGACCAATCGCAATGCGTTCAAACGCTTCCGTAATATCGGCGTTGGTGATTTCTTTGCGGTTGTTACGAGCGGCAGCAATGGCAGCTTCGTTAGCGATATTAGCAAGGTCGGCACCAGAGCTACCAGCAGTTTTAGCGGCGAGCGCATCAATCTTGACATCGTCGGCAACTGGCTTGTTTTTGAAATGGACCTTGAGAATTTCAACACGGTCTTTGCGCTCTGGCAAAGTGACGTTAACATGGCGGTCAAAGCGGCCTGGGCGGAGCAAAGCTTTATCGAGCATATCAACGCGGTTAGTGGCAGCCATTACAATGACGCCGGTATCATTATCAAAACCGTCCATCTCGACGAGAATCTGGTTGAGCGTCTGCTCGTCTTCGCGACCAGCACCGCCGCGGGCATCACGTTTGTGCGCAACGGCATCAATCTCATCGATAAAGATAATACTTGGAGCATTTTTCTTGGCCTTGCCAAAGAGGTCGCGCACGCGGGAAGCGCCCACACCGACGAACATTTCGGCAAATTCAGAACCGGAAATACTGAAGAATGGCACGCCAGCTTCACCGGCTACGGCACGCGCCATGAGAGTTTTACCAGTACCAGGGTCGCCCGCGAGCAAAACGCCGCGTGGGATCTTAGCGCCGAGCTTTTCGTATTTCTTTGGGTTTTTGAGGAAGTCCACAATTTCGGTCAAATCCTGCTTGGCGGCCTCATTACCAGCAACGTCGTCAAAAGTAATTTTCTTCTTTTCGTTGCCGTAAAGGCGAGCTTTAGCCTTGCCAAAACCCATAGATTGGTTGTTCATGCTCTGGGCTTGACGCATCATGTAAACGAGGAATCCGATAAGTAACACCATTGGGAGGATAATTGTGGCGACATTAAAGATAATGCCAAGCACATCAATATCTTCGTGAATCTCAACGGCTACTTTCCCCTCGGAAATTACATCGGCGAAGCCTTGCTCTTGGAGTGTGCCGGCGTCATCTTTGCGCGAAACAATATTTTTAAGATCAGTGCCCTCGCGCGGAGTGACATATAGCGTAGAGCCTTCAACGACGATTTTTTCAAGTTTTTCATCTTTAGCTAGCTGTAATACTTCTGTAAGGCTCTTTTCCTCGTAGCTAACGCTACCACCGCCAACCGTACTGGAAATGATGGCTCCAAGTAAAGTGAAAACTAATAACCAAAAGATAAACAAGCGCAAAAAGTTTCCCACGCGATTTGGTTTTTGCGATTTTTTGCGACCTGCAGTGTTTTTGTATTCTGGCACAATATACTCCTAAATAATTTCTTATGCACACCCCCAGTGCTTCATTAATCTAGTATAGCATCTCTGGGCTAATTATTATACGATATAAATATGATGCTTATGACAAAAAAGCGATTTTTATTGGTTTTTTTGATTCTTAGCGCACTCATAGCTTGTGGCCTAATGAGTCGCCCAGCGGCGGCGGCCTATCGACCGGAATATTATTACTTTCACATGGATACTCTCCATGACACAATCCAAAAAAATGGCATGACTGGCACGGATGGCACTTCGCGCACAAACCTCTTCCCGGTGCTGATAGATCCGGACCCAAATTACGTAAGTAGTAAGGTTACTTTGCCGGAGCAAGAGAAACAGTGGATTCTTACTACCATTAACCACGAAACTGGTGCATGCAAAGTCGGCGCAATTATGGAGGCGCAAGTGATTCGTGATGCTTATTTATACTTCTGTGGGCTCTATGGTAGTAATAATCAGGGCTGTCCGTATTCTACGATTCGCGGGATTATCACCAATATGTATTCAACTAGCTATCTTACAACAACACCAGCTAGTCAATTATTACCGGATACGACTTGGGCATATTCTTACGTATTTGAACAAGGCAATTCATTCTACCCAATGAAGCTGTTTACGTTCCGCGGCTGGCGTTTAACGAGCAGTGATGCTAGCTTGGACTACAAAGAAGCTATCGTGATGAACTCACACTACGATAACGGCTCAACAGTGCGTTGGATTAATGATCCAACCTATAAAAATATCGTGATATTAACGAATAATAAATTAATTACCGGCGGGTCAAATGCTAATTTTCGCAATATTTCCGTGCCAACTAGTAGCTATACCGATTCTGAGCCTTATAGCCAAACTGCTTCCGCTACGCCATCTGGCCCAACTAACCCGTCTAATCCGGGTGGCACCGATCCATCCAACCCTGGCGGATCAACACCATCGGACGATTCGAGCGGTTCAGGTGTCGACCAAAGCAATTGCGCCAATATTTTAACGGCCTTTTGCCCAGGTAATGGCAAGAGTATAACGGATTTAGTCCGATTGATTATTACTATTCTTACCGCTGGAACAATTGTGGCGGGAACGGTAGGTATGATTATTTGCGGATACATTATTTTGACATCACGCGAGAACCAAGAACAGGTTGCCAAAGCCAAGAAGCGCTTATTTGAAATTGTGATTGGGCTAGCCTTGTGGGTGCTAGCCGCTTCTCTAATTAGCTTCTTCTTACCAAATGCCGATACTTCTTCTATCGAGAGTTTCGTGCGCGTTCTACCCCTCCATTGACTTTTTGTGATGCTTGTGCTATAATAATATTATGGGGCCTTGTTTGCCCTAAATCTTATGATTGGGGGTGAGCTCTTTGAAATACGAGAAACCGAACAAGAAGAATGTTTTCAGGCAAATCTGGCAAGACATTGGTGATTCGAATAACGGTCTGGCAATTATCTTCCGCGAATCGAGCACCGTGCATCGCCTAATCCCGTTAGAGATTGGCGTGGGCGTGCTACTGGGCATCATCTTTGGATATATCGCGCTGGAGTACGTGATTATGGCCGTAGTGGAGATAATACTTTTCACAGCCGAGACGGCAAACTCTGCCGTCGAGGAAGTGAACGACCTTGTCACGGAAGAATACAACGAACGCGTGAAGCGCTCCAAAGATATAGCCTCGGGCAGCGTATGGATCTGGCACCTGATGTACATCTTTTGCGTTTTCTTCTTCCTGGTTTGTCACATCGTGGGCTTCGCCTGGTGGCAAGCTCTCATCCCCGGTTAACCCCGGGGATTTTTATGCCTAGAAAAACTCGGGCGAAACGCCCGAGTTATCTGTAATCCGAGATGAGTTTACGATTCTTGTAAAGATAGTCGATGAGAGAAACGACCGTAAGGATGACTGCTATCCAGATAATCGCCAACGTAACTGTTTGTAGCGCCACCAAATCAGCAATGAGCAGTATGACCATAGTCATTTGGAAAACCGTCTTTACTTTACCCCACATGCTAGCAGCGATGACTACGCCAGAGTTGGCCGCGATTAGTCGAAAACCACTGATGATAAATTCGCGAGCGATGATAATTATGACAACCCAAGCGGGCAAACGCTGCTGACTTGTTAGGCAAATCAGTGCGGAACAAACGAGTAACTTGTCGGCGAGCGGATCCATAAACTTGCCAAAGTTCGTGACGAGGCCACGAGCGCGGGCAATTCTACCATCCGCAAGGTCCGTGAGACTGGCTGCTACAAAGATAGCGAGAGCGATCCACTTTTGCCCTGGCCATCCGGTTGGTATCAACATTGCTGCGACAAAGAATGGTATTGCTACAATGCGCGACATCGTTAACTTGTTGGGTAAATTCATATTTCCTCCCTCCCTGAAAAATACCCCGGATTTGTAAGGTGCTTACATGGTATTTTATCTATATATTATATCACATTTTTTGCTTTTTGCCAGAGTTCACTTGGGCAATAAAAAAGAGCTCGTAGCCCTAGTATAAAAAATGGTCGGGGTTAGCAGGCTCGAACTGCTGACCTCGCGCTCCCAAAGCGCGCGCGCTACCAACTGCGCCAAACCCCGGCTACGCGTAATTATACCATAAAGTATGGTAGAATTAAAGCATGAAAAAATTCCTCCGAGAGCGACGCCGGGTTATTCTAATTTTCGCTCCGGTCGCGATTGGATTAATATATTTTCTTTTGTGCGCAGTGAACATACGTCAGTCGGTTTGGCTTAATGAATCTTACGGTGCATATTTAACGCATTTTGATTTTGGTAGCATTTGGGATTTTTCAGCCGCAAATGGCCACTCGCCATTATACTTCTTTATTCTTAAAATTTGGGCGCACTTTTTTGGACATGGCGCGGCCGCTATGCGGGTATTATCAATTTTGTTCGGAGCGTTGGCAATTATGTTTGCCTTTTTGTGGCTGAAATATAAATATGGTGGCGCAGCCGCGATTGTGGCAAGTTTCATATTGGCAATTTCGCCCATGATGGTACATTATGGCCAGGAAATCCAACTGCCGGCTATGGCGATAATGATTGTATTTGCCGCAACTTATTTTCTGCAACTGGCAATCGATCACGGTAAAACTTATTGGTGGATAGTTTATGGGCTATTGATTACGGCAGGAATGTGGACGCATTATCTTTGTGCGCTTGCATGGCTGGCACACATCGTATATTTATTCGTAATATATGGCAAAAAGATTTTGCGAAAAGACATTGTAATGACTTATTTGCTGGCAATTATATTATCGCTCCCCTGCTTGGTGCGATTAACGATTCAGACTGCCGCCGCGGGCACTTCAGCCGCAAGCATCGCCAGTTACTGGTCCGAGATGCTAGTCTATACGCCAGCTGGCGCGACAAAAGGATGGGTAATGGTGCCCTGCCTAATTACTGCCGTTGTAATGATCGGCCTTGCGATTCATTTTCGCAAAAAGATAAAACTCTTAATCTCCATGTCTGCAATACCTACATTTTTATTAATGCTACTTTCCATGTCGCCATTTAACTTGGAATTTGCCGCGCAAAGTGTTTCCTTTGCTATGGCCGCGTTTTATATGTTGGAAGGAGTGATTATCGTGCTACTTGCTAGAGAGATGACGAAACCCAAGAAAGCACGTAAGAAAAAACATTTCTACCGGCAGCCAATCTTAATTGTTGGCGCCCTGACGCTGTTGATAGTTGGTAATGCAATTTGTGGACTCAGCTCGGTTTATGCGTATGGGAATTACGATTTCGTCACGAATAAAAAACCTACAACTAAAGATTTGTATGACAATATCGTGGCGCTGGATAATTATCAAGGCTCGCCTATCATTGCGAATACTGAATGGCTTTACTATGATTTGAGCGCTTATGTATCGGAAGATTTGCCAGTATTATTTATCGATGAATCCGTGGACTATAAATATGGCGTCCAAGAACCGTTGAAACAAAGTTACTTTGGCAAGATTGCCGATTTAGACAAGTACCTTGAGGAACATTCCGCTTTTTGGTATGTAGGCATTGAGCCAAAAAATGGCGCGGAGCTAGATTTTCCACGCACTGGTTGGTATATTACGACACGTTCGGATTTGCAGTTTGATGAACATGGCGACCGTTACCAAATCTTGAAATTAGAAAAAGAACAGATATAATATATAGGAGTCGGGGCGTGGCGCAGTTGGTAGCGCGCGCGGTTCGGGACTGCGAGGTCGCCTGTTCGAGTCAGGTCGCCCCGACCATCAATTAGGAAGCTGCCGCTACAAGTTTAGCGAATTCAGCAAAAGACGGAATGCGAATGTCCGTTTTTTCTTGAATTTTTTGCAGTAGGACGTAGTCATTGCGGGAATTCATACCAAAGCCAGTATAGGCCTCCCAGCCGTATTGTTTGGCGATGTTCACAATTTCTATATCCAGTTGAGGGCGCAAGTCAACGAAGATATAATTATTATTTTGCAATTCTTCTAAGACGCGTCTTAGGGCTGCATCGTCCCCGCCCTCTTTACCGGCGCAATTAATTAGAATGACTTTGTTGTTTGTACTAAAATTAACATCGCCTATATTATCACAGAACTCAACGTCCGCATTCTGTGACAATTCTTGCGCTAAATCTGCTTTAGAGAAAAGGTCGACTAAATAGAGTTTCTCTGGATGCTTGCTCGCGATAATGCGAGCAATTGGTTCGCCTACGCCACCAACGCCGAATACGACAACCAAATTATGCGCAAAACTAGTAACTTCATCTTCAAACCAACTTGCAAATGACGGACCATTTAAATTAAAGCATTGTAGTTTGTTATTTTCGTCTTTAACTAAAGAATCGACGTTTTGCGGAATGTCTTGCCCAGCAAACCATTCTTTTTGAACGGGGTTGCTTTTGTGCGGCTGCGTTTGATTGATTGCTACAATACGATTGTCTTGTTCGGCAATAATGTAGACTTCCCGAATTGAATCCCAATCACCTTTTTGGATATTAACGGGTAGGTAGACAAAATGCGGATCAATTTGATTCATGTAGACTCGGCTAGTAGAAATATCCCAGGCTTCTGGCGTTTTTTCGGCGAGGTACAGACAAATTTTTTCGTCACCGTGATCTCCTAGATATTTCTTTAAATCTTCTACTCCGTTACAAACTAATATTTTGTCCATATTATAATCTCGTTATATTTATATATAATTATAATATGCGACGACAAAAAATATCATTAGCACTGAACTTGCTTATTATCTTCTTGGAAATGATTGGTTTTGTGTTTGCGTTTTCGAATCATGGCTGGAGCGCATTGATTTATTACACGGAATTGAGCAACATTTTACTCTTTGTGGCGGCGATGTTTTACGTGTGTTATACGGTCTGGGATTTGCAAGGACAAAAGATAAAAATGCCGCGCTATGTGCCGCTATTAAAATATGCCGCCACCCTCAGCGTAGCAATTACGTTCATTGTCGTAATCACGGTTTTATCGTGGGCGACAAAATATAGCTTATGGACATTACTCACCCAGCAATCAATGCTATTCCACCATACGCTCTGCCCGATTTTGGGGATATTATCATTCCTATTTTTCGAAAAATATCGCTTCAAAAAATCCGATGCTCTGATCGCGATGAGCTTTACGCTACTCTATGCAGTCGTCGCCATTTTCTTCAATTTAATTGGCGAGTTAGTTGGTCCGTATCCGTTCTTAATGGTTTATGCACAGCCATGGTGGGCATCGCTGCTTTGGTGCATCGTAATTTTGGGTGGCGCCTACGCTTTAGCGCGACTCTTACGATGGGCACAAAAGAAATTAACGATGCCGGCGAATTAACGCCCGAATACCACAAGCGATTCCGACTGCAATAATGGCGCCACCAATAATACATGCGGCAATCAGCGGATAATTTAAGAAATTGATTTCATCACGCAGATACAAATCAACACGTCCGAGTTCTTCCCCATTATATTTAGCAATATATTGCCCCACTTTGGCGCCGAGTGGCACGTCGCGCGTGATAATTGTCATGCCTTCATAGACATACTCAATTTTGTCATGCTCGAGGTCGGCCGGTAGTAAATCACTAAAGCTTTCTTCGGTATATAAGTCTGTAGTTTCCTGAAAGCTGTCTTTGACTTGTAAAGTCTGGGCTATCTTCCCTTCGTCTATTACGGTTTGTTGTTCAAAATGGCTTTCTATGTAGGCATAGATTTTTTCGGCATCATTAATATGATTATTTGTCTTGGAGTTGGCGCCCAGATTTACCATTAAATAATCTATCCCCTCAACCGTAGCTGTAGAAGCAAAACAGCGCCCAGCCTGGCCGGTATAGCCAGTTTTACCACCATGAATGTGGTCACGAGGCTGATAGGTTTTCTCAACTTTTTTATTAATGGATTTCATATTCCATTCGTAAGTCTCGAAAATCTTTTTAAAGGTCGGATTTTTGATAGCTTCTTGCAGAATGATTGCTATATCATGCGAAGTGGAATAATTATCATTATCCATGCCAGTCGGATTGCTAAAGTGCGTATTTTTGAGACCGAGCTGCGTGGCGCGTTCATTCATTTTGTCGGCAAAAGCAGCAATGGAACCGCTAGTTGAGATAGCTAGAGCTTGGGCGGCATCGCCGGCAGATGGTAATAGCAACGCATAAAGTAAATCTTCGACCGATACTTTTTGGCCAACGCGCAAACCGGCCACTACGTAATCGTACAAATTGCTAACCATGGGGCGCGTAATAGTCACTACCTCATCAAGTTGGCGATTTTCTAATACCACTAAGGCGGTCATGATTTTGGTAAGCGAAGCAACCTTCATGATTTTATCGGCGTCTTTTGTCATGACGACTTCATTATTCGTGATATCAAAAAGGTAATAGGCTTGCGAACCAAGCTGTAATTCTTGGATAGTCTGGTTAGCGTCAAGTGTGATAGCTTGGGCGGGGGCACAAAAACTAAATATAATGCAAAGAATAGCCAATAAAACGCTAAGTGTTTTATGCATACTTTTATTTTACAATAATCAATTTATCTACATCCCAGGAATCTGGAAGGCGGAAGGATCGTTTGGATAGACTTGTTCTTGCATGACAGCGTTTTGGCCAAAGGTTGATGGCGCAACGGTGGAACTATCAACTGGAGCCATTTGTGGTGCTGGCATTTGTGGTGTAGCAACTGGCATAGCTGGCTGTGGGGCCGGCATTGAAACGGCAGGATTATTTGCTTGAATTTGCTGGGCGAAAGCTTGGGCACTTGGTGCTTCGGCTGGAGCCGCAGCAACCGACATTGGCGCAGCAGCTGGATCAAATGGAGCTGGCGGTGGTGGCAAAATTGAATTTGGATCCGGCATTGGCATTGGCGCAACATATTCGGCATTCATTTCGGCAGTTGGCATAACTGGAGGCTGCATAACTGGAGCTTGCGGCATTTGTGGTGCGGCAGCTGGCATAGCTGGCTGCGCATATGCTTGTGGCATTTGTGGGGCTTGATATTGCGGAACGGACGCATAAGCTTGCGGCATTTGTGGTGCCTGATATGGAGCCGGCTGCGGTGTACCATTAGCGGCGGCCAATTCGGCCGACATCATTGCAGAATAGTCTACTGGTGGCGCAACTGGATGAGTGGCATCGCCGAGTGGTGAAATATTCTTCATACCCGTACTACCCATGGTTGGAATAGCTGGTGGCTCAGAAGCTTGGCGTAACTCTTCCATAACTTCGTTCGTGGCCATTGCGCCGGCAGTTTGGTTTTGATTTACAATCCGTTCAAGTTCTGACTCAACATCGGCACTGGTGGTCTGTTGAGCGGCGGCGGCAGTAGCGGCCTTTTGCAAGGCGATATCGATGGCATTTTCAGCTTCGTTAACTGGCTCTTCAACGGCGTCTAGTGCAGTGCCCGGTACGACTGGACCAGTAGGAGCGGTAAGTTCTGGCGACTCCTCTGGTAGCACCATTGTCTCTGCGGCTGGTCCGGCAGCGGCTTGTTCGTCCTCGTTTGGATCAAAGTCGACGGCACCATGACGCAAATCAATTGAAGAATCATCTGCTGGAGCTGGCGCGGGTTCAGCAGCGGGAGCCGGGGTTGGTTCGGTGGCGACTGGCGTTGTATCAACTGGGGCGGGTGCGGCCGGTTCAGCGGTCGGCGCAGGCGTTGGCTCGGCAGCAGGAGCCGGGGTTGGTTCGACGGCGACTGGCGTTGTATCAACTGGGGCGGGTGCGGCAACGGTGGTAACCTCTTGGTTAACGTCCATCGTGGTGCCACCAATCATATCTACCGGAATGCTCGAGGATATTAATTGCTGATCGGCGCCGGCAGTCATAAGCATACTAGCTACGCTCATGGTGTTAGCCGAAGTACGCTCGTTTGAGAAGCGGTTCGTTGCAGCAACAATACCCGCCATCAACGCCGTAGCGACAGATTTGTCTACAATATTCTCATCGGTGCTATCGAATTTATCGGAAAGTAAGGCGATCATTTCTGAAACGGAAGAGGCTTTTGGGTTGCCCCACTCTAAATCACCAAAGTGACCTGGCTCGTGAGCGGAAATATTAATAGAGCTGGCATCGTGCTTAATGCGGCCATATTCACTAAGGGCAGCGTCAAGAGCCTCAACGCTATCAACGTTCAAGGAGATAATCAAATCCACATTGTAATCACCATGGCTAAATTCGAGGTCGCTTTCTTCTATGGTGGTGCGATAAGGAGTAATAAAGACTTTGACAAAATCGCCTTCAATCTTGTAGCGAAGATGATCAGCTTTATCCTTATTGAGGGCGATGATAAAATCTTGGAGGCTATTAGTATTAACCTCAAAGGTCTTTTCCGGCTCAAGAAATTCGATGGCGTTTGGCACAGCGCCAGAGAAAATAGCAGTTGCATGTTTGCCAAGTTTATCGAGAATAAAGGTCAAACCAATGGCGGCCGACAATTCATCAACCGACGGATCTTTAGACAGCGCCACCAAAACATTATCGCTGTTGCGAATCTTATCGGCGACTTGATCTATAATGCTAGTTTTAACCGGTCCAGGATTCGCCTGGGGTGCGGCCTTCTTATCTGCCATCTGTTTTTATGTTTTCTTTTTTATTTTTGACCTTTTATAGCTCCAATTTAGCATAATCTTTTTAAAAATGCAAGCCCTTTTCTGTTCTACCCTTTACTTTTAGTGGATTTTAGAATATAATATATTCCAATTGAAAATATAATTTAAGGAAAAGTATTTAAATGCCGATTATTAAATCCGCAAAAAAGGCTGCGCGCCAAGCAGAAAAGCGCCGCAGCAACAACCAAGCGATTAAGAAGGTCATCCGTGGTGCCCTCAAGGATTTCCGCGCTAACCCAACCGCCGAAAAAATGTCTGTCGTTCAATCTGAGTACGACAAGGCCGTTAAAAAAGGTCTAATGAAGAAGAATACCGCAAGCCGCCGCAAAGCTAAACTTGCAGAATATGCTAAGGCTCATGGCGTAAAGATGGCCGCTGGCAAGAAGGCCGTTAAGGCCCCAGCCGCCCAACCAGCTGCTGCAAAGAAGGCTCCAGCTAAGAAAACTGCCGCCAAACCAGCCGTCGCGAAGAAGCCAGCTGCCAAAAAGCCAGCCGCGAAGAAAACGACCACTAAAAAAGCTGCTGAGAAATAAAAAGAATATCGCAAAGCAAATCCGCCACTTCAAGTGGCGGATTTTTTATCCTGCAACTGTATCGTGCAATGACGAGTCTAATAATTCTCCATAAGTAAATGGAACCGGTTTAGAACCTTTAACATTAAGTACTTTATAGGTCTCTAGCAAATCATTGTAGGCTTCAAAGGTGTCGTCACTATCGCTCAAGTCTGACTCAATTTTGGCGTAATAGCCCGGTAGATTATCGATCTTGTCGATGTAAATCTTAATCGTGTCGCCCATATCGAGCTCTTCCCGTTTGCGTGCTATTTCATATTTAAGCTCATAGCCAAGCTGGTACACGATATGCGCGGCCTCGGTATAATCTTTGACAATCACAGAGTTTACAATATCGAACTTCTTATCTTCGAAATGACGGCGTAAAACCAACGCATAAATGGCATCTTTGTTCGGGTCTTTCACGATTGTGCGTAAGGATAGGCGTGGCTGGGATTTGTCGCGGTTAAAGCCGCGAGGAACAAATATGCGATCATGCTGCCAATATGGCTCGCTAAATTTAAAATCTATTTCGCCAAGCGTGTTAATAAAATCTACGCGGCTATTTAATTTCATTTTTACGATGGATTTTTTCATGCTCCTCCTTCTATCGTGGCGCCTTCACGAGCCTTATTGGCCCATTCATCCGCCGCTTCATTACCATCCGTACCAATATGTCCACGCGTCCATTCCAGTTTAATATCTGGATGAGCGCAATAGAGTGCATATAATTCTTGTACTAATTCAAGGTTCTTTATTTCGCCAGCTTTCTTTTTCCAACCATTTTGCTGCCAACCGGCCGCCCATTTTGTAACCACGTTAACCCAGAATTCACTATCGGTGCTGATTGTATCGCCGGGCTGAGCGATCTTATAGGCGGCAATTAAAGCTTGCGCCTCCATACGAATATTAGTGGAATCTTTTTCGCGCCCTAAAGCAACTGGCGCGCCATTCAGAATTACAGCATAGCCGCCAGGTCCAGGATTCGGGCTAGCACTGCCATCGGTATAATAATGCGACATATCTTTATTGTACCATTTTTATGATAGAATAGGGGCATGCCCGCGTGGCGGAATTGGCAGACGCGCTAGCTTCAGGTGCTAGTGCCTTTACGGGCGTGCTGGTTCAACTCCAGTCGCGGGCACCAAATTTGCGGCTTTATAGCCGTTATTTTTATGCCAACAAAAACCAGCCCCGAGAGGCTGGCTATGTATTTTAGAGTTCACCGTAGTTATAGCAACTCGTTGCACCATCTATTGTTACTGCACCCGAAGATGGATCGAATTTCCAGCTACTCGTGTAGCAGTTGCGAGTAACGTAGAAACTTTTCTTGAGCTGATTATTGTCGCCCGCTAAGGTTAATGCGGCATCAGGAATTGGGAAATAAGTATCAACCATCTCTAGGCGCGCTTCGACGCGGCGGAAGAGGTCATTGGCACGACCGGTAGAATCGACAACGGATTGTACGCCAGAGAATGGAATAACATTACCACTTGCGTCATACATGATAACTTGGAAGGTTGTATCTGGGCCACCATATGGCAAATTCAAACGAAGAAGCGTGGTAGCTTGGTTGCGGCTATTACCGGTCTTATGTTGTCTAGATGAGCTGCGACAGACATATTCGTAGGTTGGCCTGTGCCATCTGTCATATCCCGTTTGCGTGCGAGATATTTCCGTTTCGCCAGCACGGCATCCGCCAGTTCTCGTGACGTCAGTAGTGGTAATTTCGTCCCAAGAGCCATAGATTGGTTTTGGCATGTAAATCTTCGCATTACATGCGTAACCAGTTGCCGAGAAATCCGTCAATGAACATTTAATATTTACCGGAATATTAAAGTTCTTCATAGCAGCAGCGGCGAAACCAGCGGTCGTATCGTTTGCTAAGCTATTAGTACCATTCGAGGATGGAACAAGCGTCAAGCTACTGCGGTTCGTTTCAAGGTTCGTACCATCATAGTAAGTGGTGTAGAATTGGTTAAGGCCAAAACCTTTAGCGGTTTGGACTAAATCTACACGTAAAACTGGTGGGATGTATTGAGTATCGCGATCGAAGAAACCGCCATAAATAACATTTCCGTACTGATTACGGTAGCTCATACCATTGGCAACAGAGGTCGGATCCGTAACACGAGCGGCGGTAAAGTTACCAATGCCAAGTCCGTTATAGTTTGTGCCGACTCGACTAGTGTAATCGTCTTGAGAATACCAGCGAATTTCGATTGCATTAATGGCATCCATATTTTCTGCACGGATAGGGACAAACTTCGATGTGTAATTACTATTCAGCTTAGAGATGTAATCTTCTGTATCGACTTTTACGATAACGCAGGTATATGCTTGGTCAATATCTTGACTAACTTGGTTGACGTTGTTCGATCCATCAAAGGTACGATTCGATGAGGAGGAAATCATCGTCTCTTTACCTAAGTTGGCAGTATCACGTTGTAGGGCCTTGTTCACCGCATCGCAGTCTTCGTTTGCAGTGTCAGTGCCAGCGGTAAGTGCGTCGCGGATGGTTCGACATTCCGCAGCCCCAACTGCATCGTTAGTACTGATACAGTTCTGGTATTTCAACAGTGCAATTTTTGCATCTTCGATACCGGCTAACGCTGAGTTATATGCCGATTGCGAAAGGCTATAGTTAATAGTTTGTGTGCTCTCTGAGAGCATAATACGTACGAAGCTAAGCGCAATAATGCTAAATAGCATCGTAGTGAAAATCACGATATAAATCGTGGCTGCACCTTGTTTGGTTTGTAGTTGTTTTTTCATGTTCCTCCCTTTACCTTGAACCATAACCATCGATTTCGCTAGACTCTCCGGTTTGACGTACGACAAAGTCGAACCGATTGACTGCACAATAATTAAAGTCTAGCATATTAAATTCATTATTGCTGTCTTCGGGATCATATGGCCTATCCATACCACTGCAGAAATCACCGTTGCCATTAATATTAATGCCGCCACGTTTGGTGGCAATAATCATGCTAATTGGGTATAAAATATGGCGCGTGGATTCGCTCTGCATAGCTGGATATACCGTAAAATCATAAAGTGCTAAGTCGGCCTCATCGTTATTGATTAGCTCGATGACGTCTGCTTCAGTGATGCTGGCGTCAACAATGTTGGCAACGGATGTAGCACTTGGGTCACAATACTTACGAGAACTATCCGTAATGCGGGCAAACTTGTATTTTTTGCCATTGATTAATACTGCTTTGCTCGTAGGGCTGTTGTCCAGTAAGGTCTCTGCGGTGTTCCAGACATAATCAAAGCTACCGGTGCAGAAAATACCGCTGGCTTGGCGATTATCATTAATTTGGTTGTACTGAAAATACGATTTGCGCTTCGCGAGTACCATGTCGTCCGTAATTGCCGTAGTGCCACTCGGGTTAATATCAGTGACAATTGAGGAGCCTGTCACAGCGCTCATCATATCATCCATAATTTGACGACCGGTAGAGTTAATTGCCCGAAGGGCGAGACCTTTTTGATAGATACCTGTGATTTGGATAGTGATTGCACAAATAGCTACGAGAATAATACCAATAAAGGCCATGGCAAGCACGAACTCAATAATAGTAAAACCTGATTTATGATTCTTACGACTCATTCTTGAATAGTCTCCGGGTTATATAAACGAATAACGGTAGTTATCGTTGACACATTGCTACTGCCGACTGGAGTCCAGCATGTGCGAATATAAAAATCGAAGTATTCCGAGCGGTTGATATCAGCGGAATTTTCGTGTACGGAAACTACCCAAAGACCCTCAACGGTATTAATGAATTGGAATAAATCGGTATTTTCGCCCTTAAGACTATCGACATCACTATTACTGATGCCGTTTTGACGACGGTAAATAATGCGCGGATATAGCGGCGCTTCTTTAAACATATTGCCGCTCTTAGCGCGGAAAATCATGTTGTCTATAATCCCCGTACTACTCATGTCGGTGTAGCTGACGCCGCGATAGCTAGCGCCTAAATCTGGCACAATCAAGCGCGGATTAACAATGAAAGCACTGAAATAATCTGCCTGGTCTTTCATTGCGTCGCCACAGCTGACGTTACCGTTGGCATCAACGAACTGCTCCACTGAAAACGGATGTGATACATATTCGCCGTTGCGTATTGAGGAAGGATCGCGCGAATAATCCTTAATACGTTCCCAGATTTTTTTGAATTGGCTAACTTCTAGACTAGCAGTGCCGGTAGATAGGCTAACATCGTTGGCATAGTTGCGCTCAGAAAGATAGTTGTTATGGATAAATCTAAGTGCTTCGGCTTGCGAGTCGATAGCGGTGCGAGCCATCGTTACTTCAAGAGAGCGTTGGGCCAGATTGAGGCCATTATTCATCATGCCAATCGTAACAATGCAAACAATTGCAAAAATAGCTACACAGATGCATACTTCTACAATCGTATCGCCATGTTTGATTTTCTTCATCAGCATTTATCCTTTATAATAGTCTGATCAGCATCAACTAGCTCAATCGCTGAAGAGCTGTGACCATATTGCAAGATGCGCACAAGTCTGCGATGTCCATCATAAAGCATGCCATCACCAGCCTCTACGCACATGCGAAGTTCTTTTTCTTGGAAGTTATCAAGGTATTTATTAATACCTTGGTCGCGGAATTGGCTGGCGCCAGATGTACAACTTAAGTTCTGCCCTGCTAAGGCACTGTAATCTACTGGGTCGCCTTGCGCATCACGAACTACGTCTTCCCAAACATAGGTGCGAATACCGCCATTACGAGGTGATCGAAAAATTAGAACTGTAGCAGTTAAATCGTCATGGGTGCCATCTTTCTTCAATGCTGACCCCCATTTCATTGTATATTTGGTATGCTCGCCCGCTAAAGTAATGCTGCAGCTACTGGCCGGACCGCCAGCAGTTGTCACTGCGACAAGGTTGTTACCTTGAAGTTCTTTGAGCAATTGGATATCACTCGCGCCAGTCGTAACACTGTTATCGACATAATGAATGTCCTTTCCGAGTATTTGAGTGACCTCAATAGTGCCGCCGTTGATGCTGGCTGCGATGCCATATACTACACAATTGCTACGACCGCGGTTTACATTATATCTGGAGGCGTCTATGCCACCAATCGCACCAGATGCGTCTAGTGATAAACCATAACAAGCGGAGCTATTGCTGCGCGGTTGTACCTGAGTATCGGAAACCAACGAATAATAACTGCGCAATTGTGAAACCACGTCATTAGTAGAATCTTTATAACGTTGACGAGCAAGGCTGCCACTGAAGCCGCCAATTAGACCGATAAATAGTAAGCCAGTTAATGCTAAAACAAGCATTACCTCTACAATCGTAAAGCCTTTTTGATTCTTTTGCTCACCCATTTTTGTCATACCTTTATTATACATTAGCGGTTTACTTTTATCTATTAATACCTTGTTGGCAATTCACGCGAATAAACGGTAGTTAAGATGCGGTTGCGTTGCGACTGATAGAAAGACCAGTAGAAGGCGTCAGCGCGGAGGTTAAAGACCTCACCGCGTTGGACGAACTTATTCACGTTGTCGCCGCCACCGCCAAAGGTGCGATTGAGAATGGCCTTTTTCGCATACGCGAAGCCGTTGATTACGACACTGTTATTACAAATATCGGCAGAGAGTTCATTGTTATGATCGGAATCTTCTGGATGAATAAACTTTAGCGTGTCACCTTCATAGATAGCGCCACAAGTATTAATCACGCCTTCGCCGCCGTTAATGCCGGCAATTAACCAAGCATCGAGGCGCGTCACGCGATTCGTTAGAATGATATTGTGTGCAAAGATAACAACCGTTGGCAACTCATCAAGTGAGCTATAGTTATCGTTAATTTCGTTATTGATGAAGCCATTACTGGAGATCATATCTTCATCAATCACAAAGGTACCGTCAATATCAAAGATGTAGGTTGGGTTGCGGTAGGTTGTTGCGCTACCCGTCATGCCAAGGTCGCTCGTACCGGCACCACCCATGTAAACTGCACCGTTCGAAGGATAGTTCGTAAAGATAACGTTGGCTGGGCCGCTATTCTTGTAGGCGCGCCAAATCTTCATACCCTGTGCATTACAGAATTGTGGAGCATTATTGTTATAATTCCTGCCATCAAAGGTGAAGGACGAGTTTTGTTTGTCGGCTGGTTGACCTTGAATGTATTTACCGAGGTCGGAGCTATAAACGCAAGCCGCCGACCCATGGTTAGAATACATATAGAAAGCCTCAGATGATCCGCTATACGTTTGTGGGGTACGCACATCTACGCCATTAATGGTCTTTGCGTCGGCGATATTCAGAAGGCCAGACTTACCGTCTGTACTTCTAAACAAGGTCTGCATTTCTGATGCATTCATATGATACTTCTGATAAACCTTACGCGCGATTGCATTCATATCGGATGAGTTTAAGATACCGTAACCCTCACCTAGCATGTGCTGATCGCAGTCTTGGTTACCATAAGTCTGTGAGCCAAGCGTACATTCCGAACCGTATCCTTGGGTGATACCCGCATTTGATGATGCTGAGTTGATGATGCCACCATTATACTGGGCTTGCGTATAAACCCACTGACATTCTTGCCACTGGAACCAACCCCAGTGCACTGTCTTGCAAACCCATTGCCTTGAGCCAGGCACCATTGTGCCGGCGATTGGCTGATTGCGATTTGTGTAAATCGGGCTCGTATAGGCAAACGCTGCGCCAGATGCCATACCGCTTACATCGCCTTTAGCTACAAGTCCGTATTCCGACCATGAACCAAAGACCTTACCCTGAACGTTGCTCCTAGAAGTCCTGACGCTACCATTAGTTTTTAGATCACCACCTTCAGTACTGAAGTTTGGTTTCTTTGCAATAGTAACGCAAGCTGGTTTACCAATATAGTAAGAGCTGCCGCTTTGGCTGAGTGCTTTGCCCTGGTCGTCTGGATCAGCCGTTAGCGAATCATGACTATCGGCTGGAGATACGCCTACGGCCACACAAAGCTTGACACCCGGTTCGGCCAAAGGCACACCGACGGACATAATATTGTTTACATTCGAGCCGCCATTGCTAATCATGGCACTTTCGTTCGTTGCACCTTTTAGCATATCTGTATGATGGTTGAGAGCGGTGTTGGAAGAATAAACTGTCTGACAATTATCGCCACCGAATTTATTACAAATTTGATTGGCGTTGCTAAGGCCACCGCTATTGCCCGAATATGAGCTATTTGGCGTACCGCTCGTAGTGAATGCGGCTACAATCACGTTCGTAGGCTTCGTGGCCGTAGCATAGTTTTTATTAACCTTCTTATTTTGGCGGGTCATAGTTGCAACATAGGAGGCAGTAGTATATGTGGAGCCTGGGAAGACTACGCCGTCGGTGTGACCGATACGTTTAGTGTATGGGATTAATTTGTAATTGTACGGTACGCTAACCGAACCTTTTATAGTTTGACTTGATGCCGAATCTGGTTCAACACCATTATGGGTATGGTTCACATAGCCCCAAATATCAACCCACTCACTACATGTGCGCGAATGATAATTGCCATTGCTATCCGTATAGCCACAATCCCAGTAACTACGATAGCCACCGACAATTTCATATGTTGTATATGGGATAGTATACTTTCTCGTATCTATTTTCTTGTACTGTAATTGCTGGTAGAAAGTCTTACCGAGATCTGAAGTTTGCGCTACGCTAGCAGCGCCACATGTATAGCCGCGCTCGGCAGGTATTTGATAATGCTTTGCGGAGGTTTCGCTATTGCCATTATAAATGTTACAGAAATAGTTTGAGGTATTCGGAGAGGTAAATGATATAAAGTGGTTCGCATTTAAGTCTCCGCTAAAAGATGTTGGAGACATACCAAACAAGTAGTTATTATTCGGAGAAGCAGTAATCTTAAACTCTGGATTATGCGCCGTCGTAAAGTTGCGCGGTGGGTAATCGTGGCCGTCTATATCATTCGGGTCGTACGGGTATTTTCGAGAATACTCCGAGGAACTACAGAGCTTGTATAGGTACTGGACCCTATCGCCAGGTCTAGCCCAATAAGTATGGCTAGCAACGCCCTTGTATCCAAGTTTGGTTTCCGTACCATTCATCTTAAAGATGATTTGGGCCTCAGAGTGACCGACATACTCATCATAGCTAAGACCATCCATAGAGCCACAGCTCTTTGGCTCCTCCGGATTGTCGTTTTTGCCTCTTTTGATAACCATACAATGTTGCGCTGTCTCTTCGCCGGAAGTATTGCCTTCACTATCGAACTTTGGCGGATATGTGAGGGTGTGGCAAATGGTCACGGTTGTATTTTCTGGCGTATTGACTGACACGGAAGTTGAGTTTGAAGTAAATTCGTTTTTATCGAGCGTAGCGCACTTGTTGTCATATTTAGACTGATGATTATAATTATCATCGCCCTTATAGCAAACGTGAACTTTTACATCAAGATTATCGCCTTCACGCGATACTTTATCGACGTAGTTTACGACCGTGATGTCGGTGGTGGCCTCATAAGTACCACCATCAGGGATATTTATACCGCCGACATAGCCCTTAACCTCGCCTTTTAGACCAGAACTGCCGATTTTTGGGCCATAGCAGAAATAGTTAATGGAACCAGAATAGGTACCATCGCCATTATTATTCCAAGTTTGGACATAACCTCGAGAAGCTTCATCGTTGCGCCACTCTTCGTAGGCAGCCCAAGCTTCGTCATCATTCTTTGGGCCTACAGCATGAGCCGCCTCGGTGCCATTAACGATAAATTTTTGGTCGACTGCCGCCGAGAAAATAGCCGAACCATTATGCCCGCTTGAACTACCAGTGCGGTTAATTGGCGAACCGGCGTTATCATACTGTGGGTTGCCCACGCTACTCAAGCCGTGAATACTAAAGTTGGCATATTCTACATATTTAACCTGAAAATATCCATAATGATAGAAGCCGCCAGCTGCCTCATAACAGACCTTAGGAATAGTTAGTGAACCACCAGCGTTACGAGTGGATGGCTGATAATCAATATCAACATCGGCTCCATCTGCATATTCAAAGTACATCCAACCATAGCCGGCGAACTCGCAGGCGCTATAGGCGCTATATTGGTTGGTCCACAAACCAAAACTTGCATCGCAACCACTGTGGGTTTGGCCACCACTACCTTCGGAGCCACCCGCCATTACGATGGGAGATGCAAGTAGCGCTAATAAGAAGCTTGCTACGATTGCCACAATCAGCACAATTTTACTACTATACCTTCTCATACTATTCCTCCGCAGGGGCTAATTGTTCTATTTTTGCTAAATAATCATTCAACTTTTCTGTATCGCCAAGTTTGCGATAGGCCTGAGCGTAGGAAGAATAGATAATGATTTTATGCTCATCATCAGTGGCATATTGTTCATAATCGGCTAGGAATTTGAGAGTTTCTTCTGGCTTATTCGCCTCGCTAGTACTGAGAGTGCAGAACTGGGCTACGATGCTTACTTTAGCGTAATTATCTTCAGTCTTGTCGAGAAGGGTGATGGTAGATTTTTTAGCTGATTCGTAAGCTGTCTCTACGCTAGCATTTTCGGCATCAGCTAAGTATTTATTACGGATAGCCTCGAAGTTTGTAAATGCTTCTTCGCCTCTTGCCGCTAATTCTTGTTCCCTAGCGGAGCCACCGTCTAAAATTTCTCGTTGTTCATCTTGATGATTCTTGATCATAATTGCGGCCACTAAAACGCCAACAAGTGCGAGAATTACAATGCCAATGTAAATTAAAGAATAAACCTTTATTTTGCCATTATTGTCGCGCAAGAATTTCTTGCGAGCACGTACGGCTTCTTTGTGAGCCTTGCGTTGTTCTATGCGATGGACTTCTTTCTGATCGATATTGACAAAGTAGTCCTTTCCTTGCTTCCTTTCAATATCGCCAGACTTAAAATCAAGCTCTTCTTTATCGGCAACGTGCGAGGAGTCAAAATCTACTCCTTGATTATTCTCTCGTTCATTCCCCACCTTCCCAGTAGGATTTGCGTTCGTAGCGCTCATGCTTAAATTTTACCATATTTTCAACATGAGCAAAATAAGGAAATTCAGTCTTTATCTATTTTTTCGTGTGGTAAGTCAATATCTTGGTCGGCTTTAGGATTTTGCGGATCAAGCCATTTCATGATGGCATCGCGTTTCATGGCGACAATTACCAGAATTAAAACGCAGATGGTCGTAATGGCTATCGTGCTCACGATATCGGCATTGCCGACTGAGTGACCAATCATATTCGTGCCAATCATAGCCGGAATGCGGCCAATAGTAGCCATCGCGAGCAGCTTGCGGAGAGAAATTTTTGAAAGACCAGCAATATACATAACGATATCGTCTGGCAAGCCTGGAATGAGAAAAATTAAGAAAAATACGAGCGGACCGCGATTATCGGCAAGATAATCAAATTTATTAAGTAGTTCTTTGGATACGACCTTTTCAACGAATGGCCGACCAAGTTTGCGCGAAAGATATAATGCTATCGCATAGCCAATTGTAGAACCGATTAAAGTCCAAAGGACGCCCCACCAACCAAAGAGAAAGCCACCAACAATACCGACCACGCCGCCAGGAATCGGTGCCAATACGGTCTGAGCTATTTGCAAAAGTATGTATAGCACGGGCGCCCAAACACCAGCAGCAGAAATCGTGCTACTAACGCGCTCGCGATCGGCTAGAAATTCGCCAAAATGGTAGAGTGGGCCATGTAAGCAAACGTCAATGATGATAGCAGCAATCAGTGCTACAATCACGGCCGCGCCGATGGCAATTTGGATTTTGGCTTTTTTACTGAAGCGCTTTTTAAAAATCTTCATTTTTACTTGGCGTATTCAATAGCGCGAGTCTCACGAATCACGTTAACCTTAATTACGCCAGGATATTGCATAGTGGCTTCAATCTTGTCGGCGATATCACGGGCAAGCTTGAGTGCGGAGAGATCATCAATTTGCTTTGGTTCAACAATCACGCGAATTTCACGACCGGCAGAAATGGCGTAAGCCTTGTCGATACCTGGGAAACTAGTAGCAACATTTTCAAGCGCCTTCATGCGTTCAGCGAAATTCTCGGCAGAGATATTGCGTGCGCCCGGGCGAGCGGCCGAAATAGCATCAACAATCTTTACGATTAATGCTTCAGGCGTGGTCGGTTCAACATCTTCGTGATGAGCGGCAATGGCGTGCACAACTTCATCTTTCATACCAAATTTCTTAGCGAGCTCGGCACCAATTTCGGCATGCTTTCCTTCAATCTTGTGCGTAACAGCTTTGCCCATGTCATGAAGAAGCGTAGCAGTCTTGGTGGTATTAACGTCGGCACCAATTTCTTCGGCAATCATGCCGGCGATGTGTGCCATCTCGATTGAATGTAGCAACACATTTTGGCCATAGCTGGTGCGGAATTTAAGTTCACCTAGTAAGTGTAGAATTTCGGACGGAATACCAATGACACCAACTTCGCGAGCGGCATCTTCGCCAGCGCGGACAACTTCTTTTTCAATTTCGCGCTCAGCTTTGGCAACAGCGTCTTCGATGCTAGATGGGTTAATGCGACCATCTTTCATGAGGCGTTCCAGAGCATAGCGTGCAACTTGGCGGCGAATTGGGTCAAAGCTACTAAGCACCACCATACCTGGCGTATCGTCAACGAGTACATCCACACCAGTGGCATGTTGAAGAGCTTGGATATTGCGACCTTCTTTACCGATAATGCGACCTTTCATATCATCGTCTGGAAGTTTTAGCGAAGTAATCGTGCGGTCGGCGGTAACTTCAGATGACATGCGCTCCATGGCGGTCAGCAACATAGCCTCAGCAGTTTCGTCAATGTGATCATTGTAGGCTTTTTGCTCTTTAATGACGAGATTTTTAAGGTCGTCCTTGATATCGCGCTCGGTCATGGCCATAAGTTTATCTTTGGCATCGGCCTTACTAAGACCAGCAATCTTTTCAAGTTTTTCTTGCGCTTTGGTGCGAATGGCGCGAACTTCATCTTTAAGTTCTTCGATTTCACCTTCTTGCTTGCGCAAGTTTTCAGACTTTTTGTCGATTTGATCAAGCTTTGTATCGAGCAAGCTCTCACGATCAGCAAGGCGATTTTCGGTTTTCTTCCATTCTTTACGGCGATCGGCTTCCTCACGCAAAGCTTTGTCGTTAATGTCGGTAGCTTCTTTCTTGGCATTTAGAACAATCTCAGAGGCTTCATGTTTAGCCTTGCGGATAAGCTCGTCAGCCTTGTTTTTGCCACCGTTTTCGTTGCGCTTGTTGTAGACATAAAAACCGCCCACGCCAGCGCCTGCGCCAGCAACTAGCGCAATAATAACTGGAATAAAATCCATACTCTCCCTCTCTTCTTTTACGTTGCGCGCACAACTACCGTACGCGCGAATATAAAGTTATCAAAAGTTAATAATAATCTTAAATCCCCCTACTATTATTTTAACACAGAGATTATTTCTTTGGTGCAGAAATATTTGCCTCACGGCCATATTCTGGCATGATGAGTTCAACTTTTTCGCCGCGATGATTATAAAGTGGGATTTTTAGTTCGCTCGCGAGCGTATTTACAACAGTCGCGCCGATGCGTAATCCAGTAAAGCTGCCCGGTCCGGCCATAAAAGTAATTTCAGATAAATCTTGCCAATCTGCACCCTGCTCTTGCAGGCGGTCGTGGATGTATTTGAGTAAATCACGCGCTAAATTACGACCTGAATCCCATTCGTAAGTTTGGTCATCAAGTTTAAGAATAGTTTTGGGTGCCGAAGTATCAAGATAGAGTTTCATTTTTCGATTATTTCCCTAGTATTTTCGTCGAGATATTTGATGGTAATTATTTTACGATTTGTCGGCAAGACATCTTGAATGCTCTGCCCCCATTCTACGATTGTAATGGTCTGTGGATCGGCAACTGATTCAGCTAAATCCTCCTGCATAATGCCGGGATCGATTAAACGATAAAAATCATAATGCACTAAAGTTGCGTCTTTACCTTGGTAGATTTTTGAGATTGTGAATGATGGTGAAGTTACGGCTTCTTTGACGCCGATACCACGTGCTAAACCGCGCACAAATGTAGTTTTGCCGGTGCCGACATCGCCAATTAGCTCCAAAACAAAAGGCGCTGTATGCGTCTGCCCGTATTTCTGGCCAAAGTCGAGCATCTCTTGCTCGGAGTGAATTATCATACTTATATTTTACCATATTTTACGGTTTTAGCCAGTGGCGATAACGGTGGTCGGTCCGCCAAAATAGATAAATTAAAAGTACCAAAATTGGTAAATAGATAAGAAAAATCTGCGGCTGTCCAGATGAAAGTTCAGCCGAACCCCACGGGATACTAGCAAAAAAGTCAATTACGCTAAGATGAAACTCAATCAGCGCCCGTGTAAAAATGGCGAGGATAGGCACGATAGCTGTGCAAATAGTTAGCGCCATAACAAGAGCAATAGATGGCGAGATAATAATACCTGCAAGTAAACCTACAACTGGCATACGGCCAAAAAAGAAAATACTGATTGGCAAACATAATAACTGCGCCGCAATAGTTGGGAAAAATGCACCCGCAATTTTACTCATAGGCTTTGAACCATAAAAATATTTTTCTAATAATGGCATCACAAAAATAATCCCGGCGTATGCGGCGAACGAAAGCAGAAAGCCGACATTAGTTAAATACTCTGGGCGCAGCATAATAGTAATCGCAGCGGAATATAAGATGAGGCGCATAGGATGGAATTTGCGTCCAACCAGCCAAGCGAGCAAGGATAAGGAAGCTACCAAGCCGGCGCGAGACATACTGGCACTAAATCCCGTAATAGCCGTAAATGCCAAAATTAAAGCAACTGAGCCAACAATGGCAAGCTGGCGCGAAAGTCTACCAAAAATTTTACGCGCCAAAGATACGATGATACCAAGATGAAAACCTGAAGTTACAATTAAATGAGAGAGACCGACAATTTTTATTTCTTCATCTAGCTCACTTGATAATAATGTCTTATCACCAAAAAGATAGCCTAGCGCAAGCCCAGCTTGTTTAGGACTAAGAATATTTTTAATCCGTCCACTAAACCAAGTGCGGATTTCCCACGCCACATCTGGGGGGCGTGGTTTCTGTACTGATATTAATTGAGGCCGATAAAGAAAACCGGCATAGTTGCCGAAGCCAGCTTCAAGAACGCCCGCAAACGTAACGCGATCAGAACGAGTAATTCCATCCTTTGTTCCCGCCGGTAGCATGACATAGACTTGACTTTTTAAGATGCTTGTGCTATAATTAAAGGATATGGCCTCGATGACGATTCGGAGGTCTTTTTCTTTAGTTTTAGGCGGCGAGGCGACCGTTCCGGACAAGATGATATTTTGGCCGATGCGCTCTTGCACGATAGAAAAACCTTGGTTCTGCCAAGAAACGCGCCAGAATCCCAAAAAAATTCCCGCTAAAAATGCGCACATTACTCTGCCCCAGCCGCGAAAAACCGACGCTAGCACTATCCCGGCCAATACGACAACCAACCACAATCATGAGAACGGCCAAGCCAAGAGTATGGCAAATAGCGCACCCGACAAAAAGCCCGCACAGAGGCCCAAAGGCAAAAACGAGATATGAATTTTCTTATGACAAATCTCACGATATTTAATCATGTAACTCAACATATCATTCAACCAAAACCAGGCAAAGCATAATCTCATTCTCTGTTAGGCCATGCTATAATAAAAGAATGAAGAAGCCGAAATTTAAACTGAAATTCCCTAATTTATCAGAGCGTCAGAAATATTGGCTAAGTTCAATTATCTTTTTGATTATAAGCGCTATTATCCTGACGGCCTTTTTGGAATATCGCTATTTTATTAACGATTTTGGACGCATGTGGGACTTTATTTTCGGTAGTCCAGCGCCGTTTTATTTTAACGCACTACTGATGTTCTTAATGTTAGCTGTGCTTTGGGGTTTATTCGGCAAACCTGCCACAGCCTCGGGCGTAATGTGGGGCTTTTTGACATTGCTCACTTATATCCACATTAAAAAATACAATTCCCGAAGTTTTCCGCTTCTGCCAGAAGATTTCCAACATACCGAGCAAGCTGCAACTTTAACAAAATTCGTAGACGTTGGCTCAATCGTGCGGCTAGTAATTGCTATTCTACTAATTGCCGCTCTAACGATCGCTTTCAACAAGTACTTGTCGAAAAAATTACATCTCCGTTACTCTACGCCGAGTCCTAGTTGGCCGAAGCGCAATCTACTCGGCACACGAATTGTAATCATGGTGGTGGCGGGGTTGCTTTTCTTCTTTTCTACTGACTTCGTACGCCACAATGATGGTAGCCGCTATGAAGACACTTTCCTTGGCACGCATTTTACAGCTTGGAACCAAAACCGTAATTACAACGATAATGGGTTCATTCTTGGCTTCTTATACAATTTACAAAAATTGCGCATTTCCGAACCAGACAAATACAGCGAGAGTAAAATCACCGAGCTAAAAGCCGAGTACGATGCTATCGCCGAAACGGAAAATGCGAAGCGCAAAGACCCCGCCGAAGAAGATGTGAGTGTCATAATAGTTCTTAACGAATCATTCTTCGATCCTGGCGTTTCCTTCCAAGGTCTTAATTTCCGCGATTATTATCGCTATTCTGGCGATGTGGTGCCGAATCTTCATCGTATAATGCAAAAATACCCTAGCGGGCACATGTATTCGCTTGATTACGGTGGCGGCACGGCGAACATTGAATTCGAAACTTTTACCAGTATGACTGATTATTGGATTGATTCTGTGCCATACACTGGGCTTTTGCCAAAAACTGGGCCGATCCCCTCACTTGTGCAAGAGCTAAGGGCGAGAGATTATTCCACGGTCGCGATTCATCCTTTCAACGGTGGCATGTATAAGCGCAACATTGCCCTAAAAAATGAAGGCTTTGATACTTTTATAACCGAACTTGAGATGGATTTTACGGAACATGATGGTAAATCTGATTACATCAACGATCGCTCCGCTTACCAGCAAGTGCTAAAGACTTTGCAAGACAGCAAGGACAAACAAGTGGTTGGGCTTATTACGATGCAAAACCATACTCCGTATTGGGGTGATATTTACGAGAAAAATGAGTTTGAAGTTGAATTTGAACCAACAATCAACCGCGAAACACGTGCATGGGAGATTCCGTCATATTTCCAAATGCTGCACAGCTCCGACAAGTATTTAGGTGAATTGATTGACGGCCTAGATAAACTCGATAAAAAAGTCGTCTTGCTGTGGTTTGGCGACCATGCAGCAGGCCTATTTGATTTATTGGCTGATAGTGAGATTAAAGAAGAACGTGATTTATCGCGTTTGGTACCATATTTCGTTTACGCAAATTATGATGCTAAATTCTCCACCAAAAACCTGCCAACTACCACGCCAAACTGTATGGCAAACACAATGCAAAATATTTTAGGCTGGCAGAAGTCTTCTCTTTATTATCTCGTAGATGAAGTATGCACGGCGGAGCCAATCTTAACGCAAAATTATATTCAAGATCGTGAGCTAAATAACAACGAAATCATGCGCGACTATGAGTTACTGACGTACGATATTCTAAGTGGAAAACAATACTGGATGAAATAAAAATAGCCCCGTAGGGCTATTTTTAATTCTTTGGAAACAGTGGCGTACTTGGCGGCGTAATATTTGTATCCGTAAAGATATCTTCAATTTGCCTAGATGTTGTTGGGATAAAGATAGCCAAACGCTCGTTTATTGTCAGCAGCTCATCGACTAAACTAGCGAGCACTTCTTTGGCTTGTTCTGGATTCGTTTTAGCTAATGCCCATGGTTTTTCGGCGTCAATACGTTTATTGAGATCGCTAATCTGCTTCCAGAGCAAATCAAACGCAAAATTGAATTCGTAAGCTTCCATTTTGGCATCGAAATCTGGCTCGTCACGATGGATAACCTTGCGACCGGCGATGGCATTTTTCTTGCAAAGCGTAGCTAAGCGCTGAACGAGGTTACCAAGATCATTAGCAAGCTCATTGTACGCAGCTTCGTATTTATCCCAAGTAAAGTCAGAGTCGTCTGTAGTAGAAGCGTGACGCAAGAAATAATAGCGGAGTGGCACAAGACCATGCTTATCAAGGATTTCGGTTGGGTCTACGACATTACCAATAGATTTGGACATCTTTTCGCCATTGACGGTAATAAAGCCGTGCGCAAGCAGATTTTTAGGTAATGGCAAGCCAAGGCCAAGCAGAATCGCCGGCCAGATACCAGCATGAAAACGCAAAATATCTTTGCCAACAATCTGAGTATCGGCTGGCCAATAATCTGATATATCATTATCTGGATAGCCGAGCACAGTGATGTAATTAGCAAGTGCGTCAATCCAGACGTACATGACCTGTTCTTCATCGCCCGGTACCGGAATGCCCCAAGACACTTGACTCTTTGGCCGCGATATCGAAACATCTGGCATATTCTTGAGTAAATTAAGAAATTCTTTCTTGCGGAAAGCGGGAGTGATTTTCATCTCGTCAGATTCAATTTTGGCGCGAATTTCGCCCTTAAAATCAGAAATCCGAAGATAATAGTTCTCTTCACTGAGCTTGGTGTATGGCTTTTTGTGGTCTGGGCAAACGCCATCATTATCGGCATACTCAGTGTCAGTCACGAAGCCCTCGCAGCCCTCACAATACCAACCTTCATATTTATCTTTATAAATATGGTCGCCGAGCTGTTTCCAGATTGCCTGGCAACGGCGTTCATGATCTGGATTAGTAGTACGAATAAAATCCGTATATTCAACGCCGAGCGAGTGAATAAATTCTTGAAAGCGAGTGGCGTTTTGGTCAACAAAATCTTGCACGGGAATACCGGCCTCAATGGATTTCTTATAGATTTTATTGCCGTGTTCATCAGTGCCGGCCTGGAAGCGAACTTTGACGCCCTTCGACATCATATAGCGACACAGCGTGTCCGCAAGAAGATAGTCCATCACATGTCCGAGGTGCGGATTACCGTTGACATATGGGATAGCTGTAGTGATATATGATTCTTTCATGAATCATATTCTAACATCTTTAACAGATAAAAGCGAATTACAAGAATAGGGCCAGCGCAATAACAAGGCCGATAATAATAATAAAACCAACTACAACGGCGGTGATAATGAAAGCATTGCTGCGGAAGAAGCCGCCTTCTTTAAATGGATTCTTTTTCTCTTTTGGTAGGACACCGTTTGAAGGTGTAAATGGTGCTGGCTCATCTTTGCCTTTTTTATCATCTTTCGCCTTCTTGTCCTTCTTGTCATCAGCCGGAGCTTCATCCTCTTTTGGTGCCTCGGCAGCTTCTGGAGCTTCTTCTGGGGCAGCCGCATCATCGGCTGGCTCGGTAGGTTCGGAGGCCTCAGGCTTGGAAACTGGATTGTCAATCGGGTCATTGTAGGCAATGTCAGTTTTAGCTTCTTTAGCTTCTTCGGCTGCAGAATCTGGAGCTGGCGCATCATCGTCATTAGATAAATCACCACCTACGAAAGATGCCTCCGCGGCAGATGGTTCTGGCTTGGAAACTGGATTGTCAATTGGGTCAGACGACGGAACGGTCGGCGCATCAGCAGGAGCATCGGCAATAATTGATGGATCTTGTGGCGTAGTAGTAGCTACATCGGCTGATAATTTAACGGCTGGGCCTTGGACAGCCTCTTCGGTACTCTTTTCGGTATTTATTTCGGTGCCAGCGAGGCTCATTTCTGGGTTTTTCTCCATTTGTTGTTGCAGCTCGGCAGCAGAAGTTGGAGTATTGTCTAGGCTGATGTCATTAACATCAAAACTATTTTGAAGATTAGGGTCATTGCCAGCAGAAGCATTTACGGCCGCGTTAATTGCGTCCATGTCTAATTCTGGCTTGCCGGTTGGTTGCGCATTAGCGTCGTCCATTTAAAAAATTCTCCCTTGTTTTATATCGATATAAGCTTAAGCTTATTTTAATGCTTATGTACAAGTTTTTCAAGTGCGGACCATTCGGCAATTGATAAATCCGCTGGTCGGACATTCTCAGACAACTGTAATTTAGCAAAATAATCTTGCAATTCACTCTTCGGCAAACGTAAGCCAACCGTCAAATTGCTAATCAGTTTTTTACGAGGGGCGATAAAACCCAGTTTAATGAGTGCAATGGTTGATTCGCTAGCAAGCGGGGTTTCGCGTGGTTCTAAAACAACAACTTGGCTATCAACTTTTGGTGGCGGCGTGAAGAATTCGCGCTTTACAACTTGACCAAGCGTGACTTTAGCATAGATTTGCGTTGAAAGGCCAAGAATTGAGTAATCCCCTGGTTCTGCCGCGAGGCGCTCGGCAACTTCTTTTTGCATTAATAGCACAATTTTGATAGGACGATGCTCGGCTTGAATGAATTTTTGAATAATGGGCGAAGTGATGTAGTATGGAATGTTCCCCGCTACAACATATTTTTCTGGTAAGTCAATGGTAGATAAATCTACATTCAATACGTCCTTATTGATCACTGTTAAGTTTTTGCCAGGAAAAGATTTGGGCAAGTTCGCAGCAAGTTTCTCATCGATTTCTATGGCAGTGACTTTATTGAAAAACTTAAACAAGGCCGAAGTGAGCGTGCCAAGTCCAGGACCGATTTCTAACACTTCCGAAACGCCGTCAGCACTTGCCGTGTCGGCAATATCAATTAGAATATCGCGATTGGTGAGCCAATTTTGCCCTAAAGATTTTTTATTCTGCAACGCCATAGATTACCACCAATGATTTTTTACCCAGAATTCGTAGGCTTTAGCCCAGCTGCCATAACGTCCAACAGCGTAACCATTGCACCAACTGAGCTGAGTAATTGGATTAGTCTGCCAGTCAGAACCGGCGCTTTCCATCTTTTTGCCCGGAAGAGCTTGGCAGAGGCCATAAGCGCCACTATGCGTATTTTGAGAAAGTGGGTTCCAATGCGATTCACGCGTGATGATGTAATTGACGTAGCCATAATCACTTGGCGCAATACCAACAGTTGCCATCCAATCTTCGTGCGTACCGGCTGGCAAATCAAGTTTCATGCCAAGTTTTATTTCCTGAGTAACTGGCTGTTTAGTAATAATGCTGGAAATAACCTTGCGCGACAATTCTTTGCCATCTTTCATTTCAATTTCATAAGTGACCGTACGGGCGCCGTCTTGGCCAGGTTTAATGATTTCGCGTTTGCCATAATCAAGCGAGAAGTCATAAGTAGATTTCTCGGAGAAATGGATCGCTTCGTCTACGACGACTGTTTGCTTGCCTTGATAGAAGATATTGAAGGACATTCCATCGGTTATTTTCGTATTGAGTGCTAGGGAAACCCAGTTTACATCAGGGTTTGTATCAATTTCGCGCTCAGCCAAGAAATCAGCAATAGTTTTGGCCTGTGTACGCATGGATATTTGTTTACCAAAGAAATTTATACGGATATTTTTGGCGCGATGAACTTTATAAACGGCCGTCATGCCGCTCTCTAGTAAATTATTGTATGGCTCAACTTTGACCACATCAGCATCAAGAAGTTCCACGCCTGCATCAATAGCGACCTTGACTGGATCCGTGGCCGCGGTATTTACATATTTTAGGCTGTATCCATCTAACACCATGACTTGGCGTGCACGATAAATATTAATATTAAAATTATCCTCAACAATCTGCTCATCAAGCGCTGGTTCGACGGTATCGTTTTCGCCGAGTTCTACATCGGCACGAATAAGTGCCTCATGGACAGTGGCCGCGTCACTGCGGACGGTAATTTGATTGTCGCCATCATAGATCGTAATGTGGTGATTAGATTTATCAAAAACTGCTTCGCCGTTCGTGGAAGTAGCTACAGCAAAAAGCCCCGCTTGTTTAATAACAATACCAAAAATTAAGCAAACAATAGCTAAGGACAAAATCAAGAACGGAAGATTTTCTTTCGTTTTACGAAATTTCATGCACTTTAATTTTAGCATAATAGATGAAATCGGGCAATTTTAACAGAGGTGGCAGTTTCGATTTGAAAGAAATAACGTTTGATGTTTAAATAATGATTTTTATCCAACGAAAACCGCTTCCCTGGCGCATAAGTTTTGAGCGCATCGAGCGCACGGTTGAGCTGAGGACGCGTTAAGTATATTTCGTGGTTGCGTAAAATCTGACGCAAAATTTCTTGGCCATTTTCTACGACAAGCTCTTTGGAGTACTGATTAGCTTTGGTAATTTGCGTCAGAATTTGTTCGATTTCTCGGCGGAGCGGTAGCTGGCGTTGATATATTTCATACAGATTGTTACGCTGCTGACGCGAAAGTGCGGTGCGAACACGATTGCGCAAATAGTCATCTTCCGTATTAGTTTGATCTTGGCGAAAATGAAGCTGATATTTAGTAGCATAACGATAAATGTCAGGCTTCGAAAGTTCAATTAATGGGTGTTGGATGTCACCATCCCAAAAAGGTGCTATGCCCCGCCAGCCTGTACCGCGCAAAATATTAATTGCCATAGTTTCAACGATGTCATCGCGATGGTGCGCAGTATAGATTTGGCCATGCAACTCATCGGCAAGGCGGCGCAAAAAAGCATAGCGTGCAGCACGAGCATGTTCTTCGGAACATTCAGCACCAAGTTCGGCGCGTTCACTGTAAAATGGTAGCTTATATTGCTTGGCTAGACCTTCAACAAAAGCACAATCTTCGGCAGAGTTTGACCGAATGCCATGGTCAAAATGCGCCACTACGACGTCTGGGTCGGAGCGCATCTGATGCAGCATAACAACGGAATCAATGCCGCCAGAGACCGCGAGGATTTTCTTCATGTGGTATAATTATACTAGTAATAGGAGTGGAAAGAAAAATGCTAGTGATTGGCTCAAAAATGCTAAATTGTCCAATCTTGAGCCTACATGTTGGGGGTGAGATTGCCGTAACGCGCGATGCGATTGTCGATCCAGAAGATTTACGCATTATTGCCTACACTCTCGATGGTCCACTTATGCGCGATCCAGAAAACGGTAATATCCTTATTACTGATGACGTACGCGAAATCAGCCAAAACGGCATGATTATAGATTCTATTGACCGCTTAGTAAACCGCGAAGATATTATTCGCCTCGATCAAGTAATGAACTTGAATTTTAATCTGATTGGCTTGAAAGTCGTGACTCAAGGTGGTAAAAAGTTAGGCAAGATTGTCGATTATACATTTGACTCGCAGAGTTTTTCGATTTTCCAGCTAATCGTTCAGCGTCCGATGTTCTCTTCATTAAACGATCCGCAGCTCACGATTAATCGCTCGCAGATTATAGAAATTGACGATTATAAAATTACTATTAAACACGATAAGGAACAGGTAAAGGTCGAGAAAAAGACCCAGCAAGCTGAGCCAGAATTCCAACCCGATTTTGTCAACCCATTCCGTAAACCGGCTTACGATCCATCAAGCGAAGATAACGCATCGACAACATCCGAATAATTAAAGCCTTGACGTACTAAATATTGGATAAATTTTTGTTGGTCCGGATAGCGATTAGCTTTGCGCGCAATAATTTTTTGCAGCTCGTCCGCATCATTACGGGTGCCAGTTTCTAAAACTTCGTCAATAATTTGCTGACTTATGCCTTTTTGCAATAATTCGACGCGCAGTTTTTTAATGCTAGTACCCTTTTGTGTATTGCGATTCTCAACCCAGAGTTTGGCAAAATGGCGATCGTCGATATAGCCACGTTCGTCTAGCCGCTGCAAAACTAATGGCATTAGCGATTTATCATAGCCATGCTTTTCTTTAGTTTGATACTCACCAGTCTTGCGGTTTTTGACACGTACCTTGCGACTAAGCGTTTTACGATTAAGATAATCGCGTATTTCTTTTTGCGAACGCGGTCGCATTAAAGTAAATTCAAGCGCGCGTTGATAAAATTTACCAAATTCCGAAGCGCGTTTTAGTTCGTCGCATTCCTCATCGCTAAGTTCTTTACCGACCTTAATTTTAAATTCGACAACCTGAGCGACATCAAGCGAACAAAAAAACTTATCATTCACATAAAGGTTGACGCGATTTTGGTCACGTATGGCTTGTTTAATATCAGTGATGCGCTGAGCCTGCGCCGCTTTGGGCGCAGACACATCATCAAATAGCGTAATCGTTTCGAGCATTAATCTTCGTCGGTTTTAGCAGCTTCGCGGACTTTAGCTTCAATTTCGTTCATTAATTCTGGTTTTTCTTTGAAGAGGCGCTTCACTGCTTCACGCCCCTGGCCAATGGTCTCGCCGTTGTACTTAAAGAAGGCACCGGATTTCTCAATGATGCCGTATTGTACGCCAAGATCGAGCACATCGCCAGTTTTAGATATACCTTCATTGTACATAATGTCAAATTCGGCCGTGCGGAATGGGGCGGCAATCTTATTCTTAACTACCTTAATCTTGGTGCGGTTACCGGAAATATTTTCGCCGTCTTTGATCTGGCCGATACGGCGAATATCAACGCGAACCGAAGCGTAAAATTTGAGTGCATTACCACCGGTCGTGGTTTCTGGGTTACCAAACATCACGCCAATCTTCATACGAATTTGGTTGATAAAGATGACGGTAGCTTTAGTCTTACTAATTACGCCGGTAAGTTTGCGCATGGCTTGCGACATCAAACGAGCCTGTAAGCCCATCTGGGCATCGCCCATATCGCCATCAATTTCAGCTTGCGGTACAAGCGCAGCAACTGAGTCGACCACGATAAGATCGACCGCGCCGGAGCGCACGAGCGTCTCGCAAATTTCAAGGGCTTGTTCACCGTTATCTGGCTGAGAAATCAACAGATTGGCGGTATCGACACCAATTTTGCGCGCATAGGCTGGGTCGAGCGCGTGCTCGGCATCAATAAACGCCGCTTGCCCGCCCTGCTTTTGAATTTCAGAAATGGCATGTAGGGCTAAGGTAGTTTTACCAGAGGACTCTGGACCGTAAATTTCAATGATGCGGCCTTTAGGATAGCCGCCGCCGAGCGCTAGATCGAGCGCTAATGAGCCAGACGAGAAAAGCTCAACATCAATCTTGGACTGCTCGCCAAGTTTCATAATTGAACCATCGCCGAATTGCTTAGTAATTTGCGAAAGCGCTAAATTGAGCGCTTGTTTTTTGCTATCATCTTGGGTTTTTTTGGTTTTATCTGTTGGATCCACCGCTTCCTGACTTTTCTTAGCCACGAGAACCTCCTTGTTATATCTTTATTATATCTGATTGACTGATGAAAAACTAGTTAAATGCAAGCTTGTTGGGCGTTTTATAGGCCGGCATGTCGCCAAAGAAATAACGAATTTTATCTTCAACATTCTCGCGAATTTGATCTGAGAGACCATTATGTCGGATGAATGGATTGAGCCGGTTAATACCATACGGAATATAAAGTTCGCCAGTTTTTAAGTCTAGTCCGGCGGTCACAATATCTTCGGTATGGCTGCGATGAGCTAATAAAATATCACGCAGGTCTGCCATATATTCGTCACCCGCAGAAATAACGCTGCGATTAGTGTCAATGGCTAGCCAAAGATAGCCGTCAAAATCTTCGTCTAGCTGCTGTAGCTCTTTTGGCGTGAATTTAAGTTTTTTAACGCATAACATGCGATAATTTTCTCCTTAAATTAGATTAATAGGATTTTTAAAATACTATCAATGCAAACATCTTAAAAGCATAATTTCAATGTTTTGCGATAAGGGATAGCCAAAAGAGGCGAAAACTGATACAATATAATAAAATAATTAAATTACAAGGAAAGGTAGACATGAGCGGACACAGCAAATGGGCAACCACCAAGCGCCAAAAGGCCGTCGTTGACGCCAAGCGTGGTGCGTTGTTTACAAAAATCGGAAACCAGATCGCCATTGCGGCGCGTGGTGGTACCGATCCAGCGATGAACCCTTCCCTTGCAATGGTACTCGAGAAGGCACGCCTCGCGAACATGCCAAAAGCTAACATCGAGCGCGCGATTGCGCGTGTGGCCGATAAGAGCGCAGCGGCCTTGATTGAAGAAACTTACGAAGCTTATGGCCCAGGCGGCGTGGGTATCATTATTGAAGTCGCGACTGATAATAAAAACCGCACGATGCCAGAAGTGCGCCACACGCTAGAAAAGAACGGTGGTCGCATGGCCGATCCGGGCTCGGTAATGTTCCAATTCACCCGTAAAGGTGTGATTTTCACGAAAGCTAAGGGCGATGATCTAATGATGACTGCGCTTGACGCGGGTGCCGACGATATCGTTGACGAAGAAGACGGCACCACCATCTACACTGCAGCGAGCGATTTAATGAAAGTGCGCGCTGCCCTGATTGATGGCGGCATCGAAATCGATTCAGCTGAATTACAATACGTGCCAAACAACACCGTGCCGATCGACGAAGAAACTGCGCCAAAAGTTGAAAAGATTTTGGATGCAATTGACGACCTAGACGACGTGGTCGCAGTTCATACAAACGCAGAGTAATTGATTATTTCTTTTTAGCGAGACATCGATAGAGTGTTTTTTCGCGCTCGTAACGTCCCATCGTTTCCTCGTTGAGATACTTTATATCGAAGTCTTTAAAGAAATATTGAATATCCGCTTCGTCAAAGAATCGTTTAAATCGTTTGTCTTTAGTCTCATATAGATGGTGCTCTATTTCTGCCCCCTCGCCAGCACCATGGTATTTGTCGTTGATAGAATTTACTCTGAATATTAGATAACCTTTATCGGTCAAAATGCGGCGAATTTCATCTAGTAACGCGAATGTATCTTTTTCTCTGAAATAATGCAGACAAAGGTCAGCAATGACGACTTGGAATGAATTATCCTCGAATGGCAGGCCATCAAGCATGTCGAAGCATTTCGCATCATATATCTCTGGAAAATTTTTTCTAATATTTTCAATGGCATTGGCGGATTGGTCGCAAGAAATTACTCGCTTGCCTTTTTGGATTAGATATAAGGTATCATTACCGCTGCCACAACCTAGGTCTAAAATTGGTGTATCACAAGACGAAATAATCTGATTGAAATCAACCAACCAGTCGTCAGTTTCAATATTATTTCTGCTTAAGTCTCGTTGACTACCATCCCAAGTTTTATCCCAATAATTAAGAGAGTTCTCTCTTTCTGGGGATTTCACGTCGTTATCCATAGTTTTATTTTAATCCCGTAGAGCCGAAACCACCACTAGAGCGGTCCGTCTCAGAGAGCTCGGAGACTTCTTCAAAATCAACATGTTCGTAGCGCGCCACAATGCCCTGCGCAATGCGCATGCCTGGTTCGACCACGAAATCTTCTTCGCCGTAATTTTTGAGCAAAACATTCATTTCGCCACGATAATCTGAATCAATCGTGCCGATACCATTCAAAAGCGAAACGCGATGTTTGTAAGCGAGGCCACTGCGACTGCGAATCTGGAGTTCGTAGCCCTCTGGCAACTCGACGCCTACGCCGGTGCCAAATGATTGAATCTCGCCCGGCTTCAATGTAACCGGCTCGGAAATGTGCGCGCAAAAGTCAAAACCGGCCGCGCCTTTAGTTTGGTAGGCTGGGATGATTGCGTCGTCGTAAAATTTAATGATTTTCACCTTCATAACTAAAGATATTGTAGCATTCTATGGTATAATTTTCCCTAGCGGAAGGATGGCCGAGTGGTTTAAGGCACCGGTCTTGAAAACCGGCGTGGCGAATAACCACCGTGAGTTCGAATCTCACTCCTTCCGCCATTTTCTGTATTTCCCTTTGCGACCTACGATGAATTAATTAGGGTGTTTATGCATTATAAGATCACAGAGTTAGATCCTTGGTTAGAAAAATATGCGGACGATATTGCGCTCCGCATGTGGCATTTCAACGAGACGCGGTTTGCGTTGCTTGATTATAAAACTGATTTATCTAGCTTTGCGAATGGTTACATGTTCTTCGGTTTTGCGCGCACGAATTATGGTTGGGTTTACCGGGAATGGGCGCCAGGCGCCGATGCGATGCATTTGATTGGCGATTTCAACAACTGGGACCGCGGCTCACATCCGATGACGCGCCTAGATAACGGCGTGTGGGAGATTAAGCTGGAAGGCCACGACGCCTTGCAGCATGGCCAGAAAGTCAAAGTGCAAGTTACGCGCAATGGCCGGAGTTTTGACCGGATTCCACTGTATATGACCCGGGTTGTACAAGATAAGGCCACCCGCGGTTTCGTAGGTGAAATTTGGGCGCCAGAGAAACCTTTCCGCTGGACGGATAAGGATTTTAAACCTAAGAAGTCTGAGCAATTATTGATTTATGAGGCGCACGTAGGTATGGCGCAGGAAGAGGGCCGCATTGGCACCTACCGCGAGTTTGCCGATTATATCATCCCGCGCATAGTGAAAGATGGCTACACCGCAATTCAATTGATGGCAATTCAGGAACATCCATATTATGCCTCGTTTGGTTATCAGGTATCGAATTTCTATGCCGCTTCCAGTTGGTACGGTACGCCAGATGATTTGAAGTATTTGATCAACAAAGCGCACAAGGCCGGCTTACGAGTATTATTGGACGTAGTGCATTCGCACGCAGTGCCAAATACCGCCGAGGGTATCAATATGTTTGACGGTACGCGCACGCAGTTCTTCTTGTCAGGCGAAGCCGGCAATCATCCAGCTTGGGGCACGAAATTATTCAATTACGCCAAACACGAAGTAATTCATTTCTTGTTATCGAACTTAAAGTTTTGGATGGAAGAATACCACTTTGATGGTTTCCGTTTCGATGGCGTGACCAGCATGATTTATCACCATCACGGGCTGGGCGTAGATTTTACCAACTACAAACAGTATTTCGATATGACCACCAATACCGATGCGATCGCCTACCTGATGCTGGCGAATAAGTTGGTGCACGAAGTGAATCCAAACGCGATTACAATCGCGGAGGAAATGAGCGGCATGCCTGGCATGTGCTTGCCAACTAGCGAAGGAGGCATTGGTTTTGATTATCGCCTCGCGATGGGCGATCCGGATTTCTGGATTAAGACCCTGAAAGTGAAAGACGAAAACTGGGATATGCACAAAATGTGGTATGAATTGACTGCGCATCGCCCAGGTGAAAAGAATATCGCTTATAGCGAATCACACGATCAGGCGCTAGTGGGCGACAAAACAATCGTCTTCCAATTAGCCGATGCGGAAATGTATACCGGCATGGATAAAGCTTTCCATTCCCCGGTGATTGACCGCATGATTGCGTTGCATAAAATGATTCGCTTTATCACGCTGGCAACAGCTTATGGCGGCTACCTGAATTTTATGGGGAACGAATTTGGCCATCCAGAATGGATTGATTTCCCGCGTGAAGGCAATGGTTGGAACTTCCATTATGCACGCCGCCAGTGGTCACTGGTAGATAATGGCTTCTTGAAATACGAATGGCTGAACAACTTCGATAACGGCATGATTGAGCTGGCAAAGAAATATAAGCTCGATAGTCAAAAAGATGCCGAGAATCTCTGGATTGACGAGAAAAAGAAAATTATCGCGTTTGAGCGTGGCGGATTATTGTTCGTCTTTAACTTCCATCCGAGCCAGTCGCAGACCAATTTCTGGCTACCGGCACACTTGACCGGTGAAGGAAAATATAAAGCCATCTTCTCTACCGACGAAGTTGATTTTGGCGGACAAGGCCGCATTAGCGAAGACTACGAGTATTACACTCAAACCGATGATAAGCGTGGCCTGGGTTTCGAAATTTATTTGCCTTGCCGCACGGCAGTAGTATTCAAGAAGCAGAAGTAGCCTTGCTCGGAGGTGGTTTTTATGCTATATTTTGATGAGTAATTGCTTTTGCAATAGTGGCACCGTAGCTCAGCTGGTTAGAGCGTAGGACTCATAAGCCTAAGGTCACTGGTTCGATCCCAGTCGGTGCTACCATCGTAAGAGCAATTATTTTTTCTTGATTTTACCTACAGCGTGAAGAGCTTTTTTGCCGGCCGGCAAAGCCTTGGTATAAATACCGTACCATTTGGATAGTGGCAATTCAAATGAGCCAATATAATGGACCTCGTCTCCATGGAAAGCCTTTTTATAAGTATCAACGCCTTCATTTAAAAGACCGTTGAGGTCATAGAGCGCCACGCCATCCCTATGCAAATCTTGCATACACTGCCATTTAGCGCCTGCGTTAACGCGCATTTTGCGACCACGCGCACCTACGCCGGCAAACAATGCAAAGGCAAATTCATTTGAAATAAGTGCCCATTGAAAGGCCACAACCACTCCATCACTCGGGTCTTTAAGCATGAGGAGACGGTTATATTTGCCGGTTTTTTGCCAAATGTCGTGGTAGTACTGATCTGGGTGAAGATTAAATTTGTCACGGGCAGCAATTTCTTTATAGATATCCAGACAGGCGCGAAAATCAGCTTCGGTTTTGGCTGGCTCTAATTGAAAACCATTGCGTAAGTATTTTTTGATGTCTTGGCGGCGAGTTTTTGGCATGGCGGCCAGCATAGCGTCGGGATCTTGATTAAGATCAATCAAGACTGTGCTCGGTAGCAAAATGTGATTTTTAGTGGCATGCCAACCAAGTTTATCGCTGCCGCTTGGCGCTTCTTTCCACTCTGGTTCACAAACTAGCTCAACACACTTTTCGTGCTGCGCTTTAGCCCACTCAGTAAGTGCCTCAAGCACAGCTAAACGTTGTTTTTTATCACAAAACGGACCGCGTGGCACATACATCATGCTCTTGAATGGAGCTGGCAATTTGCGGCGCAAGATCTGCGCGCCGCCAATATTTTTATCGTCATCTTTGAATAGTAAACGAATAGGTGTCCAGCCGTAGCCGGCTTTAACTTCGCCCCAACCATAACTTTGCAACGGATGCCCGTGTAGTTGGTCAACCGCGTCATTCCAAGTTTTTTCATCATCAACAACAAAAGGTTTTATCATTAACCTTATTTTATCATGGCTAGAAGTGGGCGTGGTACAATATAAGCATGGAAAAGAAAAATGGTTTCACAGTATTAGAACTTATCCTGTGTATCGTGTTTGTAGGTATTTTCGTGGTACTCTTCTTTTTACAGAAGGTTAATACCGAGGCAATGTCGCGTGATGAACAACGCAAGACTGCAATAAATGCGATGTATTTTGCCCTAGAAGAAGGTTATTATGCTGAAAATGGTTATTATCCAGAGAATATTGAAGAAGCAAAAACCTTACGTTGGATTGAGCCAGATTTATTTACCGATCCTCGTGGTGTTACTTTATGGCAAGAGGATAGCGATTACACTTATGAATCAAGCAACTGCGAAGAAGGTAAATGCAAGTCCTACACGCTAAATGCGCGGATGGAAAAAGAAAGCAATTACATAAAAACGTCACGCAATTAAAAATCCCCCTTGTGGGGGGATTTTTTTATTCGTCTTTTGGCGGTTGGCCATGTTTGTTTTCGTAGACTAAATGCGAAATAATTTTGACTTCGTCTTGCGGCGTAGCGAGCCAATTAAAAGTGTAGGTAGTTTCGTCGCCAACGGTGGACATGCGCAAAGTACCAATACTGAACAGATGCTCAAAGAGAGTCTTTTGGCGGAAAGAGACATCCTCAATGCGGCTCAATTTGATGATATTGGTAGAATTAGCAAAGAGTGAGGTGCGCGACTTCTGGATAGCACGGTAATTAGTGATATAAAGTTGGTTGGCATTATAGACACTTTGGGCGATAAAGCCACCGAAGATGATTAAGGCGAACACCGCCAAAACTGCAAGACGCAAAAATCCCATTGAATGCTCATCAATAGTAAACAGTGTGCTATTGAGATTATTGTTTTGCGCAAAAACGATTAATATTAGGCAAAGGGCAAATATTAATAATCCAACTGTAACCCAAATACCAACCACGCCGACCTGCGCGCGCTTGATATGAAGGACAACATACTCATCCGGTTCGAGATCGATATCCGGGTGCGCCATTGCGCTGCGAGCATGTTTCAGTTTTTTGAGCTCTTTCTTCATATCTTAAATTATACCATATTACATCTTAAAAGGCTAGTATTTCTTTGACATAAACGCTTCGATATTGTATAATAACCTGGTAAGGAAGTTCGGTTATGTCGCAAAAAGATATTATTGGACGCGAAACTAGAATTGATATTGACAGCAATATCCAGGGAGTTCCAGCAAAGATCGACACTGGCGCCGATGGCTCCGCCATCTGGGCTAGCGATATACGCATAGATAAACAAAATCGACTTTGTTTTAAGCTCTTTGGAGAAGGCTCGCCATTTTATACTGGTCGTACTCTCAGGCGGACGGACTATTCCGTTGCGAGTGTGAAAAGTGCCTCTGGAGATAAAAATATCAAATTCCGAACTCACATTAGCATTGTTATCAAGGGACGGCGCATTAAGGCATTATTCGGGCTCTGCGATCGGTCAACGCATACATACCCCGTCTTAATTGGACGCCGGACACTAAGCGGTAAATTCATCGTAGACGTGTCACAAAACGAAGGAATTTACCCCAAGTTAAAAAAGACTAAAACCAAGGGTCTGAGCAAAAAACTTGCTAACGATCCCCAAGATTTTTACCAAAACTACTACTTAAAAGGAACCGCAAAATGAAAATTGCAATTCTATCGAATGGCAACGCGAATTATTCCACTCGTCGCCTAAAGGAAGAGGCGGAAAAACGTGGCCATGAGGTAAAAGTTATCAAATACAAGAACTGCTACATCTCGATCGAACGCCACGACAACCGTGTCTATTACAAAGGTCAACCGCTTGAGAAGTTTGACGCTATTATTCCGCGCATCGCTTCTCATATGACTAAATACGGCACCGCTATCGTACGTCAACTCGAGATGCAGGGTGAATATTGTTTGTCAAAGTCGCTCGCAATCGTGCGTGCGCGCGATAAACTCCGCTCGATGCAGCTCTTAGCCAAAAATGATATTGATGTGCCAAAAACTTTAATTTCTCGTAACACGAACGATATTGACGAATTATTGACGCAACTTGGCGAAATGCCAGTAATTATTAAGCTTGCCAGTGGTACGCATGGTAATGGTGTAGTTTTGGCAGAAACCAAGAAGGCGGCAAAATCTGTGATGCAGGCTTTCTACTTAAATGATGATAGTGGTACTAATATTCTCTTGCAGGAATTCATCAAAGAGTCAGCTGGTACCGATATTCGTGCTTTTGTGGTGGGTGGCAAGGTGGTGGCTAGTATGCAACGCCAAAGCTTGGATGACGATTTCCGTTCCAACCTCCACAAGGGTGGTAGTGGCACGCCAATCAAGCTTACCCCAGAGGAAGAAAAAGTGGCCATCAAGGCCGCCAAGGCGATGGGTCTATCTGTAGCCGGTGTAGATATTATGCGCTCTGCACGTGGCCCATTAGTACTCGAGGTGAATGCTTCACCGGGCTTTGGTATTGAACGTGTTACTGGCCGCAATGTTGCCGGTAAGATTATCGAATACGTTGAGATGAACGCTAAGCGCACCATCCGCAAAGACCGCGTAGGTGCTTAAAAAGAAAAAATAGGTAGTGCCGTAAAAAGCACTACCTTTTTGTGTTAAAATAGAAGGTATGATTTTAGCAGTTGTACTCGCAGCACTGTTATTGCTTTTTTTACTGATACGCAACCATGTGGGCGTGCCATTCTTGGCGATGATTGCCGGGGTTTCGGTTTACGAAGCCTTTGGTGCACAATTTGCCGACACTATTAATCAGTGGATCCCGGCGATTGATCCTTGGTGGGGCCGACTAGGACTATATCTATTCTTTGTGTTTGTCATGCCACTGATATTGTATTTGCGCTCCGGTAAAAGTGGTCTGTTTGGCGTGCCGCGCATCATTGAGGCCATCATCTTTGCCCTACTCCTCACAATTTTGATTGCCGATCCATTAGCCTCGCTATTCAGCTTCGACAATTATGCACGCGATATTGCCAACTGGATTGAAGGCATCCGAGGAATAATTATGATTGTGGGCGTGATATTTGCCTACGTAGATGTGATGTTCTTCCGTTCAGGGAAGATTTCCTAAGTTCCCAAATTGCGATGGCGCCAGCGATGGATACGTTAAAGGATTCTTTTTGTCCACACATTGGGATTTCTAGTAATTGGTCGCACTGCTGGAGGATCTCTGGGCGAATACCATGCACTTCTTCGCCCAAAATTAGCGCCATATCATCGTCAAATGATTGCGGCTCGGCAAGATTTAGTGAATTATCGCCTTGCTCTAGCGCTACTACCCGCAAATTTTTCGCGCGACAATCCGCCAGCGCATCTTCAAGTGAATCAATACGTCGCCAGGGCACAATATCTTCGGCGCCAAGTGCGGTTTTATGAATTTGCTTGCGCAATTTCGTTTGCTCATGCGGCAAGCCCTTGTCAAAAAAAGGCGTGTAGCCAGTTAAAATAACCTCACTCACGCCGAGGCCATCACAAGTGCGAAAAATTGCGCCAACGTTATAGGTGGAGCGGATATTATCTAGAATAACCACGAGCGTTTTCATGATACAATACAATTATGGATGAAAAGAGTGTCCAGAACAAGCGTAGGCAAAATGAGGAAGATGCGACCGCGCGTCGCGCTCGCATTTTGGGCCTAGCCTACCTCGACACGCGTGATTTCGAAGACGATATTCCGCTTGTGCGCGATGTGCTTGAGATTTCTCAGATGCACAAAGAGTTCGTGATTCCTCTGCAAAAAGGTGGCGAAGGTACACCGTACCAGTTTATGGTTACTAGCCAGACGCCGCGTAGCAGTATCGAGAAGATGGAGAAAGAATATAACGATGTCGGTTTGCGCATTGAATTTTATTTAATCTCCAATTCTGCCTACCAGACTTTCATGCTGCGACATGACCCGCCAAAAGAAACTCATTACGATGATATTGAGATTGCTAAAGAAGGTGATAGCGAGACGCTCGCTTCAGTTTCGCAAACGCTTGATTCCGTTTCTACTGAAAAAGTCTTTGATTATTTGCTCGACCAGGCTGACCGTCTCGGTGCTTCGGATATTCACATTGAGAATTTGCGTGGTGCGATTCGAATTCGCATGCGCGTAGATGGCATTTTGCACCCCGTAGCCGAAATTAGCCGCGAGCGCTACCGCATCTTTATGGGCGAGCTCGGCTCCCGTGCGAACGTTTCTACCGCTAGCACCCGCCCGCAGTCCGGCCACATGCAGAAAGATATTACCCGTGACGGTGCCACCCACTTATTGAACATTCGCGTGGAAATGGTGCCAACGATGTACGGCCAAGACGCCGTACTGCGTCTCTTTAACTTTGACGAAAGTTTGCTAAACTTGGATCTACTCGGTATTACCAAGGAAGAACGCGCCACGATTGACGAGATGATTACACATCCGCGCGGTCTACTCTTAATGGTAGGTCCAACGGGTTCTGGTAAATCCACCACTCTGTATTCGATTATTAATGCACTGAATACGACAGACCGCAAGATTATCACTCTTGAGGATCCGATTGAGTACGGTCTGACTGGCATTTCGCAGATTCCAATTGATACTGGTGGCGGCGAATCCTTTGCGGAAGGTTTGCGCTCAGTACTCCGTCTCGACCCAGACGTTGTGATGGTGGGTGAGATTCGCGACCAAGATACGGCCCGCACGGCGATTCAGGCCTCAATTACTGGCCACTTGGTGTTGTCGTCCTTCCACGCCAACTCTACCTCGGCAGCTTTCTCGCGTATGATTGACTTGATCGGCGTAAATCCAATTTTCTCATCATCGATTCGTCTGTTAATTGCACAGCGCTTGGTACGTCGTTTAGCTGATAATAAAGAGGCCTATAAACCAGATGAAGCGACCGTGCGCTATATTAAGCGTGTGCTCGAAGGCGTGAAGCATGAATTTAACCTCGACGATATTACACTGTATAAGCCAGTACCGTCAAAGGAATACCCGTTCGGTTTCACTGGCCGTACCGCAATTATGGAACAGCTCGTAGTGACAGAACCAATCCAGAAGTTTATCCGCGGTGACGTGGCCGATGCGAATACAAATGAGATTGAAAAGACCGCTAAGGCCGAAGGTTTGATTACCCTAGAGCAAAAAGGTATCCTCGCAGCTCTACGCGGCGAGACCGTCATCGAAGAAATTGGCCGCGTAATTTAATCCCCTGCCCTTGACTTTTTAATGTGCTTATGCTACAATTTGGATATGACCGGGTGGAATCGCGGAGAATTTTTGAGTTTATCCGCGTTTTTTAACCTGATACCCCTTTTCAAAGAGGCAAAAATATGCTAAAATGAGGCAAGTTTTAAATATAAAAGGTAAAAATATGTCGTTTGAGTTATTAAAGAAGGTTGGAGACGCCCAAAAGAAGAAAGCCGTCATCGACGTCCGTTCTGGCGATACCGTCCGCGTCTCACAGAAAATTAAGGAAGGTGACAAATTCCGTATTCAGGTTTTTGAAGGTACTGTTATGCGCGTGGATCGCAAAGATTCCCACACTGAGCGCATCGTAGTCCGCAAGGTTACCTCTGGTGTTGGCGTTGAGAAGAGCTTCTTGATGCACAGCCCACTCGTAGAAAAGGTTGAAATTGTCCGCCGTGGCAAAGTCCGCCGCAACAATTTGCGCTACCTCCGCGAGCGCTCTGGTAAGTCTGCTCGTCTTTCACAGAAAGATTTCGATCGCCACGCTGTCAACGCCCTTCCAGAAGAAGAAGTTGAAGAAGCTCCAGCCGCTGAAGCTGAAGCCGAAGAAAAGGCAGAAGCCTAAATTGGCAATCTTAGGAATAGATGAAGTTGGAAGAGGTCCCTGGGCGGGGCCTCTTGTTGTTGGTGCGTGCGTTTTAGGTGACGTGCAGATTGAGGGACTGACCGATTCAAAGAAATTAACGCCAAAGAAGCGCGAAGCCTTAGCGCCGGTGATTCGTGAGAAAGCCGCGGTAGGCCTAGGTTGGGTGTCGGCGGAAGAATTAGACCGGATTGGGCTGTCGCAAGCGCTCTGCAAAGCGGCGCGGGCGGCCGTCAAGCAAATTAAAGTTCCCTTTCATGAAATTGTGATTGACGGCACGGTGAACTTTTTGCGCGATACGCCGCTAGCCGGTCACGTGCAGGTGTTAAAGAAAGCAGATTTGCTGGTGCCAGAAGTGTCGGCGGCCTCGATTGTAGCGAAAGTGGCGCGTGACGAATATATGTATAAGCTGGCCGATAAATACCCAGGCTATGGCTTCGAGAAGCATGTCGGCTACGGCACGGCGGCGCATAAAGCAGCGCTCGAAAAGCTCGGACCCTGCCCTGAGCATCGTAAGAGTTTTAAGCCAATTGCGCAGTATACGGGTAGCACGCGCGAGAAAGGCGACCGAGGCGAAAGCGCGGTGTGCGATTATTTGCGCGAATCGGGACACGAGATTGTGGCGCGAAATTGGAAGAACAAGTTTTGCGAGATTGATGTGGTGTCGCGGTTTAATGGCGTGCTGTGTTTCACCGAGGTGAAATATCGCCGGGCGGGCGGTGGTTTGGATGCGATCAATAAAAAGAAGCTGCAGCAAATGCGCTTTGCGGCGGAACTATATTTGCAACAAAATGGTGGCGGCGCGGCAATCTTGGCGGCGGCGGAAGTGGCCGGCGACAATTACCAAGTTACAGATTTTCTAGTCCTACAGTAGGCTCGTCTGGGCAGAAAGTGAGGACCTTTTGCATGGCAACTTTTTCGGCGGGCGTCACCCAGAGGTGATATTTATATTTGACGGAGATTTGGCGGGCGACATATTGGCAACGAAAGGCTTGGTTAGGCGGGAGCCAGTCGGAAGCGTCTTGGTCAAGCTTGTCTTGGTTGGCCTGCCCTTCTACGGCGAGTAAATTGAGTGGATCTTGGCTGATTTCATAGCGAGTATCAGCGTCAAGAGCATAAGCGCCAGTAACCCAAGCGTTACTAAGCGCGACGACGTGATCAATTTGGACGGCGCTGGAGGTGTCTTCCCCACGGATAAAATTGATAGTTTGGCCAGTATAAGGATCGTCAAGCGTGCCGGACTGGACTTTGCAACCCTTTAGAACGATGTCTTTGAGGTCGCGAGTAAGGATGGCTTCCCTGGTATTGCAGCCAGAGGCAGTGAGGCCCCAGCTGTCGTAAAAAAGTTTGCGGTAGTATTTGGTATCGGTGTATTTATCGTGGACGGCGAGAGCTTTAAGTACGTCGACGGCCTTCATGGAGTCGGCCTGGGTTTGGTCTTTAACTTGGATGTTTTTCAGGTCGTCAATTAAACTGCCACTGCCGTCAGGCGAGATGAATTGATAGGTGGCCGGATTAAGAACTAGAAAAAGTGCAAAAAGCACGGCCGCCACAATGACGGCCGTGACGCGGCGCCGTTTGTATACGTCAGCGCCGGATTTCATTAATAATTCTCGGCTTGAATCTCAAAGTAGCTCTGTGGGTGCTTGCAGACTGGGCACTCTTCTGGCGCGGAATCGCCAATGTGGATGTAGCCACAGTTGCGGCACTTCCAGACTGTGACGCCGTCAGCCTTAAAGACCATGCCGTCTTCGATGTTCTTGAGCAACTTGCGGTAGCGTTCTTCGTGCTTGGCTTCGATTTTGCCAACTTCTTCGAAAAGTTTGGCGATCTCTTCAAAACCTTCTTCGCGAGCTTCGGCGGCAAATTTGACGTACATTTCCGTCTCTTCGTATTCTTCGCCGGCGATGGCATCTTTCAAGTTTTCGGTCGTGTCTGGCACGCCACCATCATGCAAAATCTTGTACCAGATTTTGGCATGCTCTTTTTCGTTGTCGCTAGTTTCTTCGAAAATGCTAGCAATTTGTTCGTAACCATCTTTTTTGGCTTTGCTAGCGTAGAACTGATATTTGACGCGAGCCTGTGATTCGCCCGCAAAAGCAGCATTCAAGTTTGCCTCGGTTTTGGTACCCTTAATTTCGGCCATAATTACTCCACTTAAATTTAGTTATATTTTAACAGTTTTGGCGGAGTGGGCGCAAATTCCTATTCTCTTTCTTGTTTTAATCATATGTCTAACGTTAAGAGGCTATCTCTGTTATTTTTGCTTTTAAGTGTCAATTGGCATTTCGAATTGACGCTTTAGAACCCGATTATCAGATTAGAAGATTTAATGTTCGCCATAAGACAAAAAACAAGTATAAACTGCGGCTATATGATAGAATAAGGTTAAGTGGTTTGTGTGAGTTAAGACGTCTTGGAATTAAGATGTGTTGTTTGATGAGCGTAAAAAATGATACGATTCCGCAGAAAAATACTCAAAAAACGGCTGCTCACGCTAGGTGGGCTATGTTTGGGCGTGGTCGCTATTTTGAGCTGCATAAATCTGTTTGTCTTTGCGCTGCCCTATGCAGGGCAAGTGGAGTCGGTGGACATCTATTCTGAAAATTCGGATTTCTCCAATAATGAAGCTGGGGCTTGGCACGTGAAAAAAAGTGCCAAGTGGATTGACGCCAACAAGGCAAGAATCACTTTTGAAGTTCAAACCGTCATAAAAACCGTCAATGCCCATACCGACATTGTAATGGTAGTAGACGATTCCGGATCAATGACGGGAGAAAAGATTGCGAAAGTAAGGTCTGATGCAACCGAATTAATCGACAGTCTATTGTCTGACGCAAACAATCGCATAGCCTTAGTTAGTTTCGGTGGGGACGCCACTATCTTGAGTAGTTTTACAAATGACAGAGACACTCTCTTGGCTAGCGTTAACAGTTTTAATGCAACGTCTGGCATGACTAATTATTATGACGGTTTTTTGAAGGCAGGAAGTATACTAGAAGGCTATACACAACAGCCCAATCGAGAGCTTATTATGCTGTTTTTGACAGATGGCCTCCCAAATGAGGATACCCCAAACGAGATTGGACAGTATGAGTTGCTGAAATCTAAATATCCATATATGACTATCAATGGTATCCAATATGAAATGGGTGACACGATTATAGATTACATCAAGAGAGTGTCAGACAATCAGTATCTTGCTTATACAACTAATTTAAATAACGTACTCTTTGAGGCCTCAGTAGCGCCGCATGTGTACGAACAGTTTAATATTAGCGACTTCATTAACGATGATTATTGGCAAATTGACAATATTAATAGTATTAGATCAAATATAGGCACGGTAAATCTGACCTATAGCGGCAATACGCCAAAAATAGAATGGAATATGGATGGCGTTCTGCTGTCGGGCAGAAGCGCAAAGTTGACGATTGATATTTCATTGAAAGATAATTTGATACTAAATGATGATGCCCTATTGCCAACTAATAAATCCGAAATTATCACCACAGTATTATCAGAAACCGCCGATGAGGAGGTGACGCGGACCTCGACGCCAGTATTGAGGGCAAAATACAAAGTTACCTACGAACCAAATCTGCCAAGCGATTGCGCGAGTTACTCTGGCACCCTACCGACAGAGGCATATTATGGCCCAATGACTACCGTTGAATTGTCCGATAATGTAATCGGCTGCGATGGTTATGCTTTTAAAACGTGGGAAATAGTTGAAGGGGAGCCAACTATTTTAAATAATGATTATTTCAAAATTCTCGACCACGATGTCGTCATCCGCGCAACTTGGACTAAGGTTTCACTTGAGAAAACAATGGATGGCACGATTCATGAAGAGATTGTCTATGCGTACCTAGGTAATAGCAAGACAATAAACGCCACGTTTAAACGTCTGTCTGGCCAATCAAATGCAACATACTCGACTTCTAATACGACAATCGTAGCAATCAAAAATGCGACCACAATGACATCGGCGCAAGAAGCTGCAGCATCAATTATTTCCGATTCCAGTTCTGAAGTGCCAATTTATGCTTGGTATAACAGCGACGACAGTACAATCTATACCTATTCGAACGCCGATGTTTGGATTGCAAAAGCCGATATGGCTAGTGCGTTTTCTTATTTCCAATCTTTGGCAAACATTGACGCACTAGTAAAGTGGGATGTCTCTAATACGACGACCATGGAAAATGCATTTATGTATACCAAGATTACTGATGTCAACGCATTAGCCAACTGGGACGTATCAAGCGTAACAAATATGTACCGGATGTTCCAGGATTCTTCTGCCTTGGCGGATATTTCTGGGCTGGCAGGATGGGATATTTCAAATGTGACAAATATCGGCTCAATGTTCCAGCAGGCTAAATTCACGAACATCGATGCCCTCGCGAATTGGAACACTTCCAGTGTGACGAACATGGGCGGCTTGTTTGCCTATACTTATAACTTACAAAATATTGATGGGGCGACAAACTGGAATACGGCGAGCGTAACAAGCATGGGTAGCATGTTTATCGAATCTGGCATCACGAATATTAATGGCGCGGCGAACTGGAATACGGCGAGCGTAACAAGCATGTACTGGATGTTCTATGATGCCGAAAACTTGTCTAACATTTCTGGCGCGGCGAACTGGAATACATCTAGCGTAACCGATATGGACAGCATGTTCTACTACAATACGGAGTTAACTGATATTTCTGCGCTAACGAACTGGAATACATCTAGTGTAACTGTGCTAAAGAAGATGTTCTATAACGCTGGCCTTAGGGGCCGCACGAGCCTTGCACCACTTGAAGGTTGGGATACAACGAGCGTGACCGATATGAGCCTGATGTTCTATAATATCCCGTCATCAGTGACCAGACCAAGCTGGTATTCGGAATAGTAGATTATTGTTCGTAGGTTTGTTTTACGCCAAATACTGCGATAGTCGCCGCTTTGTCGTTGGCGGCTGATGGCCAGAGTCTTTAGAGTGTTTTTACTCGACGTTTACGCCTTTAGCGAAAAGCCTCTTGCCACCGAAGTAGAGGCCAGTAGTAAGCGCGAGATAAATGATGTTCGTCATTAGCATCAAGTTGCGGTAAGTGTCGAAGCCGATTTGAACGTTTGACGCATCGCCAAACATGGCTTTGATGCTATCATCAAAGACGCCTACAAGCGCGATAATACCGAGTAATATACATTGCAAACCGTAATACAACGCGATACCAAACACGATTGAATACAGCACGCGATTATTATTATAACGATGACCAAGTATGATACTGAAGATACCGACGTAAATGGCATAGACGATCTCAAGGATCGCCGTGATAAATAGGCTAACCACAATAAAGGTCATGTCGCCGTCTTTAAAGACATTGCGGATGTATTGGTAGATACCGTCGTTCCAAAACGCAATGAAGAAACTGACGATAATAACAATTACCGACAATAGCACAGTGGCGAACGCCGAGATGGCTTTGCTATCGTAGAGTGCATTTTTGCTAACTGGCAAAGTATGCGTGAGGTAAGCTTCGTCTTTGTAGAAATTCTGGCGGAAGCGTTCCCAAATCCGAATCGCGCAGTTAATAACTACATTGACGAGCGCCGCGATAGTACAGCCGCGCAAGATACCATAAATAATATCGCCCATGACTGAGCCGGTGATATTATCCGCCAGGCGTGTTAGTAGTGCGAAAATTAACGTAATCACGAAGAAAATAATCATGTGACGATTTATCCAATTGAAATCGTACTTAACGAGCTTTTTTAGCATGGAACATCCTCCTAAAGATTTCGTCAATTGATGCTTTTTCTTTGGCGCGCAGTTTGTCTGCGTTGCCAGTCAGAATGATTTGTCCTTTTTCGATGAAAATCACTTCGTCCAGAATGCGTTCAACGTCAGAAATTAAGTGCGTAGAAATAATCACGCTGGCGCCTTCTTTGAAGTTGGACAGAATCGTGTCGAGAATATGATCGCGGGTGGCAGGATCAACGCCGCCAAGTGGCTCGTCTAGAATATACAAATCCGCATCACGCGACATTACAAGAATGAGCTGTAATTTTTCTTGCATGCCCTTGCTCATTTTGGTAATTTTCATATCTTCAGTCAGGTCGAGATCCGCGAGCAAAGTGCGGGCGCGTTCAAGGTCGAAATCCGCGTAAAACTCGCAAAACATTTTGAATGCCTGTTTAATAGTCATGGTTTTGTCGAGGTAAGTGCGCTCTGGCAAATACGAAATGTGCGCTTTGGAATTTACGCCAATCGGCTTGCCTTTAAAGAGAATTTGGCCGGAATCTATCGTCAATAAATCATTCACAAGTTTGATTAATGTCGACTTCCCTGCACCATTTTTGCCCAACAGGCCAATAATTTTTCCTTTGTCGATTTTAAGACTGACATCGTCTAGCACGACCCGCCGGTCGAAGCTTTTGCATAGATGTTTGCATTCAAGCAACGTTGCCATCTACTGCCCTCCTAGTTGTTTTAGATATTTGATAGATTCCCCATAAGTAATGCCAATTTTGGCCATGTCGCTGGTGTATTTTTGCACCAGGTCGGATGCGAGCTCGGTTTTAATTTTCGCGAGCAAGCGCTGGTCGTTCGTAACGTATTTACCGTTTGTGCGTTCGGTAAATATCAGCCGATCGGATTCAAGCTCGGTGAGAGCTTTTTGCATCGTATTGGGGTTCACTTTTGCCATTACGGCAAGCTCGCGTACGGACGGGAGTCGACTGCCCGCCGCGTACGCCCCAGATACAATGGCGACTCGAAGCTGTTCGACCAACTGCAAATAGATTGGCCGTTCGTTATCGAATTTAAATTGTATTACTTGCATAATACAATGGTACAACTAGTGGATGAGGTTTGTCAAAAATTATTTAACTCTTTTGATTGCTTCAGCTATAATATTCACAATTTCCTGGCGAGACAATTCTTCTGGTTTACGCAAACGCGCAAGCGGGATTTTAGCGGAAGCAAATATGCGTTCTACTTCCATATCGCGTTCGATACGATCGTCGCGATAATGGGAAGAGTCGTCTAACTCAATAGCGCAAACCGGTTTCATGGTTTCTTTGCTGAGTAAAACATAATCGACAGATTTGCCGTTGATATGTTTGAATGCGGCGTTCCAGTTTTGCCCTTTTACTTTATGATTTAACAACGCCGATAAGTGAACCTGTGGGACGATATACCATTTGCTGCCGAGCATTTCGTTGAGCTGCTTAAAGAACTCTGATTCGCGCTGAGTCATGATGTGGCTTTTTGCGTAGTAATGGTAGTTTGATTTTTTAATTTTCGTCGTTTCAGTTTGATTGTTCTTAGTATTTTTAATACGCAGAGTCGAATCTACAAACACGAGAATTATTAAAACTGCTACTAAAAAGATAATTAAACTTGGATCCATGTTATCAATTATTTATCACTTTTTCTGCGATTACAATCACGACATAGCATTTGGCAGTTTTCTGGAGTAGTGGTGCCGCCCTGACTCCACGGCGTGATGTGGTCTGCTTCCATTTCATTTATTTCAAAATGTTGACCGCAATTTGGACAAATACCCTGCTGACGCTCATAAGCTTCGCGCTTCATATTGTCGGTAAAAGCACGGATATTTAAATGGCGCTCATCGCCACACAGTAGATATTCGTAGATACCTCTTTTGTTCGTTACATCTTCGTCCTGCATGAGCTCTACGATTCGCTCTTCCATTTTCTGAGCGTCATAGGAATTCTCGTGATATTTGTTATAGAATTCGCCCCACTCAAGACCTTTCATTTCTTTGCGATAATTCGGGAATAACATCTGCACCCAGGCGATGACGGTCTGGAAATATTGCCAAAGTTCGGAAGCGTTTTCATTGAATTGATGCTTCGACATATATTCTTCGATATTGCCGCCGGAAATCCATTTAAGCGCCGATTGAAGATAGTCCTGACGAATCGGAGAGCCGTTCATATACTTTTCCGCTAGACCATAGGCTGCGCAGCCGGTTTTACTAAAATGACGTTTTGCATCGGTAAGCCATGGGCCAGCATAAACAGCATTGCGAAGTTCTTGATCGGTAAGCTTTTCGCCCGCGATATTAATAGTCTTAAACCATTCGAGTTTTTCACTATCCGTACCATCACAAATATAGATATATAAATCGTAGTTTTCGATTTGCGCACGCTCGTCGTTTGTTAGACTATGAAAATACTTATTATCAATGGAGAAATCGCCTTGCATGTACTGGCAGAATGAGATTGTGCGTTGCTGGCCGTCGAGAATTTCGTAACCCTTGAGCGACCCATCGTCGTTTTTTACGACCGACCAATACATGACGTTGAGTGGGAATTCTTTGCGAATTGTATCAATCACGGCATTGCGTTGGGCATCTTTATATACGAATTCGCGTTGAAACTTTGGACGAATATCTAGTTTACCGCCGTAGCCGATGACACCTTCTTCGTTACTATCTTTATAGCCATCAAAAACGTCTTTGACTTTTATTTTTTGAAGCTCAATTTTCATGGTTTCTCCTTTTGATTAGTATTCGAGCATAAAGTACTTGAAGATACTTATTACTATTTGATGCCGTGTAATAAGGGTATTTATTCGGTTTCTCGTCGTATGTCAAAACGGGCCCATCGTTTACTTTATTGCCGCCCTGCGTACTGCCATCTCGATTGTGCTGTATTGCATTTTCGTATCGTCTATTCTGCAACTTAAAACCACCTCTTTCGGGTGCTAAACCAATAATTTCAAATTGATCCGGATTATATTTATCCAAAAAAGTGATAGGAACGCCCATACCCTCATAGTAATCGCACGGAATATCGCATGTTTTATTGACATTGATGGCATCATAATTATCATATTTCGGATATTCTTCAGGAGTGTAGTGCTTATAGAGTATTAGCTCCTCGTGACGTTTTTCTATATCGATATTCGTAAACCACCAAGCCGAGACCTGTTGCATTCTTTTTCCATCCAGTTCAACAACGCTTTTCGTGGAATAATTATTGTCCGGAATAGCGAACATCATCGTATTGCCCTTACGCGTACCAGCCTTATCATTAAAACCAGCCCAAAGCATATTGTTTTTTATCAAAGGAAAAATCTCTTTATAAGTAATACAATTTATATTTCCTATTATTATGAACTTTTTATTATATTCTATTAATTGCGCTATATATTCACGAAATAGAGAGAATGGCGGATTCGTAACGACTACATCCGATTCTTTAAGAAACTCTATGCATTCTTCGCTTCTAAAGTCGCCGTTCCCATCGAGAATAGTTAAGTTGTTTTTATTGCTCCTCAGCAACAATTCTATATCTGACAAATCCACGGCGCCGTCACCGTTTAAATCCGGAACTTCAGTAATTTCGATTTTATAAGGCAGTTTTTGGTCTTGGCGAAACAGTGGCAAATCGTTTAATTCCGAATAGCTAACCGGAGATCCGGCATAGCAGGTACATATTAATTTTCTTAGCCCAAGAAAATTAAAATTTATAGCAAAATATCTAAAAAAATTACTCTCAAAAGGATCATCGCAGTTACAGAAAACTGTTTTCCCCTTTAGGCAGTCCTTGTAATGCCTAAGTTCATTCTCAATATCGGATAATTCGGTATAGAATTCATCACGTTTGGCCTTATTTGCCACGTGAAGGCTTTTATTTCCGGCTATGGCGCCTCCTGACTCTTAGCGCCACAACTTACAAAAAGAAAATAAGACATCTTGCGATGTCTTTGCTTTGATCAAATGTCGGTTACATCATGAATCCGGAAGCTAAACACCGCATGATGTCTTAAATCAATTTCTGCACTTAAGCTGAATACAGCCTAACCGGAGCGATGAATAACTCCCGGATTTATGGGCTCTATTCAAAACGCTGCCACAAGTGCAGAATTGTAGCCTAAGTGCAAATTATTAAATTGATTTAAGACAATTTAATTATAACACTTAAGAACAGAGGTTGAGTAGTTTTAAATCAAAAAGTATTAGACTTATGCTTGTTGCTCTCTGGATTGACTATATAGTCGGAAGCGCACCGCATGGTGTCTTAATGGTTTTGAACTGTTGTTGAAATTATTGTTGAGCTCGCAGAGCTTCAATAAACAGGATTCTAGATAACTAGACGCTCTGAGGAAGGATAAACGTGACGATTACTATTCGAGTGTGGGTAGTGGAGTTACGAATCCGAATTAGATTGGTTTAGAAAAAGTAGCTAGCGGAAACTAGCTACTACACAAAACCATAGATGTAGTTTCTAGAGCTGCATCTATAAGAGAATTATACCATAGGTGCTATAATACAGATATGGCTATCGAGAGGGTGATTGACACCAGCTTACACGAAGACGACAACGAAGAACGTGCCGTTGAGTTTTCCTTGCGCCCGACTAACTTTGACGAGTATATTGGCCAGCGCCGGTTAAAGACAAATTTAAAGTTAGCAATTGATGCCGCGAAGAAACGTGGTGATGTGATGGACCACGTATTGTTATACGGCCCACCAGGCCTGGGTAAGACGACAATGGCCGGTGTGATTGCGCACGAGATGGGCGCGAATTTCCGAGCCACCTCTGCTCCGTCCATTGAAAAGGCGGGCGACCTTGCAAGTATTCTGACGAATTTAACCGACGGCGACATTTTGTTTATTGACGAGATTCACCGTCTGCGCCGCGCCGTGGAGGAGATTCTTTACTCCGCGATGGAAGATTACAAGCTCGATATCGTGATTGGCAAAGGACCAGCAGCACGGAGCGTAAAACTGGACTTGCCGCGCTTTACTTTGATTGGTGCCACTACGCAAGCTGGCAATTTAGCTGGGCCGTTGCGGGATCGTTTTGGCCATACGGAACGTTTGGAATACTACGCCAATGATGACATTCAGAAAATTATCGAGCGCTCGGCGAAGATTTTGGATACCGAAATTGATTCGAAAGCCGCGAAGTTGTTGGCGCAACGTTCACGTTTGACGCCACGTATTGCCAACCGTTTATTGAAACGTGTGCGCGACTATGCGGACGTAAATGGCGATGGCATTATCGACATGCCGACGGCCGAGAAGGCACTGAGCATGCTGGAAATTGACGAGCTAGGTTTGGATCCAGCGGATCGCAATATGCTGACTTTGATGTATGAGAAATACGGCGACAAGCCGGTGGGATTAAATACAATCGCTGCATTGACTGGTGATGAGGCTTCAACAATCGAAGATTATTTGGAGCCGTTTTTGGTGCAATTAGGCATGATTCAGCGCACGCCGCGGGGACGCGTAGTGACTGATGTCGCAAAAAAACATTTAGGATTGGAGTAGTATGGACTTTCAGATTCCTTACGACATGGGCAAACAATTATTGCATGTCGATATGGCAAATATTGCCGGAGTAATTAATGCGCGAGTGGATGAATATGTGCCTGAGGAAACGGCAGAAGAATTGATTCAAAATGCGCTGGAAAATCCGATTGATTCGCCACGACTACGCGACCTGTCCGTAGGTAAAAATAAGATCGTGATCATCACGAGCGACCATACGCGTTCGGTGCCGAGTATTATTACTCTGCCGATTTTACTGAACGAGATTCGCACCGGAAATCCGGAGGCGGACATTACGATTTTGATTGCAACGGGCGGGCATCGCGCTACGACCGTTGAAGAACAAAAACATATGTTTGGCGAGCGGATTGTAGCAAATGAGAAAATTGCAATCAATAACGCAGATAATCCGGACGATTTTGAATACATGGGCAAGTTGCCGTCGGGAGCAGACTTTTATTTGAATAAGATTGCTGCTCACTGCGATTTGCTAATTTCCGAAGGTTTTGTGGAGCCGCATTTCTTTGCCGGTTTTTCGGGCGGACGCAAAAGTATTTTGCCGGGCGTTTGCAATAATACAACGATTAGTCAGAACCATTCATATATGGCACTATCGAGTCCATATGCGACGGCGGGCGTAGTGGAAAATAATCCAGTGCACAAAGATATGGTTTTTGCAGCACGCCAAGCGAAGTTGCAGTTTATTTTGAACGTAACTTTGAACAGCGAGAAACACGTGACGGCGGCCTTTGCGGGCGATATGGAACGTGCACATGAAAAGGCGATTGAGTTTGTACGCTCAATTTCACAGTGCGACCCGATTGTGAGCGATATTGTGATTACATCGAACGGTGGCTATCCGCTGGATCAGAATTTGTATCAAGGCCCGAAAGCGATTGCTACGGCCGAGTTATGCTGCCGTGATGGTGGCGTGATTATTATGTGCTGTGGTTGCCGCGATGGTTTTGGCGGCGAGAATTTCCAGAAGCTGATGCAAATGGGCACGCCGGAAGAAGTAGATAAATACCTAGCGAGTATTCCGCCAGAAAACACGATTCCGCAGCAATGGTGCGTACAGAAATTTATCCATGCGCAGCTAAATCACAAAGTGATTTTGGTGACCGAAAATTTGAGTCGTGAAGATGTTGAAAAAGCCAATATGCTACTGGCGCACACGCCAAATGAAGCACTAGAAATGGCCTACGAAATGTTGGGGCACGACGCCAAAGTGACCGTGATTCCAGATGGCGTCGCGGTATTGATTAATTAGTTTTTAGCCGAAGAATCCGCGTTTAGTATCGCGAAATTGCTCAATCAGTTCTTTTTGCTTGCGGCTGAGGTTGCGTGGAATTTCAACGTTAACTGTTACAATGTGTGGACCGCGTTCGGAGTTGCGCAAAGTTGGTGCGCCATGGCCAGAAAGTTTGAAGTTAGTACCAGGTTGTGTGCCGGCTGGGACTTTCATCGTGACCATGCCATCAACGGTTTCGACATCAACTTCCGTACCGAGTACAGCGTCAGTCATAGAAATCGTAACTTCAGAAAGGATGAGGTCGCCTTCACGCGTGAGGGTTTTGTGAGCACGGACGCGGATTTCAACGTAGAGATCACCGCGCTGGCCACCTTCGGGAGCTGGGCCACCTTTGCCGCTCAAACGAATTTGCTGACCATCCCAAATACCAGCTGGGATTTTAAGCTTAATATTTTCACCATCAACAGTAATATTCTTAGTAGTACCAAAAATAGCTTCTTTGAAATCAATCGTAACGGACGTACGCAAATCGCGACCACGACGGACGCCGCGGAAACCGCCACCAAACATGGCGCCCAGAATATCATCCAGGCCACCAAAACCAGCGCCACCAAAGTCAAAATTGAAAGTCTGACCGTTAAAGTCAAAGCCGCCGCCAAATGGATTACCGCCAGGACCACCGGCCGCACTACTGCCAACGCCGGCATGACCAAATTGATCATAACGTTGGCGCTTGGTTTTATCGCTCAAAACCGAATAGGCTTCATTTGCCTCTTTGAACTTCTCTTCAGCTTCCTTGTTGCCCGGGTTTTTGTCTGGATGGTACTTGATAGCAAGCTTACGAAAAGCCTTTTTAATTTCATCGTCAGATGCGTCTTTTTTGACGCCGAGAACTTCGTAATAGTCTCTTTTACTCATGCATTATAGTATAGCGTTTAGCAGTCTCATGGTCAAGAGTGCTAATTCATCAATACAATGCCCACTAAGATGAGCACAGCGGCTATGATGTAGTTTAAAATCATGCGCTTCGTGAAGCGTTTAGCGCGAATAAATTTCGGGAAAATACGACCAAAACAGAGCGTCATGATGAAGTTTGCGAATAGGCTAGCCACGCGGCCGATTGGCGAAACTAACGCAACCACTGGCGCAATGACGAGGCCGAATTTATAGAGTAATTCGCCAGCGATAAGCGCGAAATTATCGGCAAGTTCAGCGGCAAAGAATAATTTGTGCTTTGGGCCAGTAAAAAACGTCCTTCTGAGCGCATGACGCCAGGATGGAAAGACGATGAGACCAAGCAAAGACATCAAGAGCGAGCCTAATTGGAAGAAGAAAAAGCCTTGCGCGAAAGAAATAATCGTAGCCGGACCCTCGGCAATGAACATCGCATAAACAATGTCCGACAAAACCGAAAAGAAACAATAAATAATTGTTAAAATTGCCACGCTAAAGTTTGGTTTTTGACGCTCGCTTTTGGTTTGGTTGCCAAATACCACTAAGGCCGAAGCGCCAATCATAAAGAGAAAGCCAAGTGCCTGATTGACGCTGATTGATTCGCCGAGTAGTAAGACGCCGAGTCCAATGGAAATTAGTGGCGCCACTTGGCCAAAGACCGTGACGTCGATATTGTCGCCTTTTTGGATGGATTTGTAATAGTAGACAGCGCCGATAATATTAATTGACCCAGCCAGCATTAACCCGAGCGCGTGCTCAAGCGGAATCATCATAACGGCGCGGCCAAAAATCGCAAACAAAAAGATCAACGAAAGTGCAAAGCTAATGATATGCATGACCGTCAACGAGCCAGCGCGTTTTTTAGGCAAGGCGGTGTCAGTAAGATAATTCTGAATGTAGCCGCCTACACAGTAGAAAAGTTGCGCAAAAATCGGAAAGATGACCCACATCATATCTTTATTTTAGCATAAACAGATTACTTTTGAGAACGGCGCGCGACGGCGTACGGGCTGGCGTCAGAATCGAAAGTATCAGCCACTGCGCGGTTAAATAACAGTGTCGTAATATCACTTAACGTTAAACAGCCTTGGAGTTCCATTTCTTTGTCGATGACGATGCAATAGTCACTATGAGCGCGCAACAATGCTGCAAGCGCCATTTCGAGTGAGTAATCGCTACGCACGAATACAATGTTTCGATTAATAAAACTATCGATAGGCTGGTCTTCTTTGATGTTCAGCGGGTCAATCGAATCGGTATAAACAATTCCGCAAACTTGTTTATCTGCGCCCAAAACCGGGAAACAATTGGCGCCGGTTTTATAGAGCTTATCAAGTAAAAGTGGCCCAAGAAAATCGCCCTCATGCAGAAAAGTAATGTCTTTTTTGGGCGTCATCACGCTTGCTACGGAAATTTGATCAAAAGACATTGCGCCGGCAATTAAATTGCGCTTCTCGTCTGGTAAAACATCTTTGGGCGTACGTTTTAAAACCGCCACAAGTTCTTGTTCGGTTTCCGGCCGAAAAGGTTTAACCTTCTTCGGTGGACGATATTTTTCGAGCTTCGGATCAAGAGCCACCACGATCTTGGTCATGAGCTTCTGAAAGAAGTTCCGCGTCATGCTATAATTCTAGCATGAATAAGTTTACAATTGTCGCCATCATAATTATTGTGGCCTGTTTCGGTGGACTCGTGGCTTGGTCTGCCCTAAGAAATTCCGATAAAGCTACTGATTATACCAAATATGATTCTAAATCCATCATCGCCGGCAACGATGATAATGGTGGCATCGCCGACCATGTGCGCGGCAAAGAGGATGCAAAAGTTGTCGTAGTAGAATATGCCGATCTACAGTGTCCAGGCTGTGCCACTTTAATGCCACGTATGACGGAAGTTTACGAAGAATATGGCAATCAGGTGGCGTTTATTTTCCGCAATTTCCCAATTAACGGCCACCAAAACGCTCGTGCCGCCTCCGCCGCCGCGGAAAGTGCTGGTTTCCAGGGTTATTATTGGCCAATGATAGAGACTCTTTATAGCAACCGCGCCGATTGGATATCCGAATCCGGCAGCACGCGCACCGACACTTTCTTGCGTTTATTTAAAGAAATTGCTCCAGAAGGTGATACGGATAAGTTTATCAGTGGCATGAGCGACCCAAATATCGAGAAAAAAGTGAATTTTGATTATGGCCTCGGTCGTAATATAGATAAAGTTGGCGCCACGCCCGCAATTTACGTAAACGGTGATGCGATTGATGTTTCGGAAGGCTCTTTTGATGATGTTATTAATAAAGTAAAGAAGAAAATTGACGAAAAACTAGCTGAAGTTGGTAAATAATTAACGCGAGATTATCAAAAAATCCCGGGAAACCGGGATTTTTGCTTACATTTCGATGTATTCATTCCACCGAAGTGTATCCACTCGGAGCGTCCCCTTGCGAGTACGCTTTTTCATGGTGTTCTCCTGCTTAGTAATGACCTGCGCCCATACGACATTTTCCCCATAATCCGATATGCGGATCCGAGCGCAGTGATTCTGATTTTAGCAAAAATGACCCAGCAAAACAAGCATAAGTTATTTCTACCTCTAGCGATTTTTGAGTGCTGCGCGAATGCGTTCTTCCACAGCAAGTGTTTGGTCGATGCCTTCTAGGGCCTTCGTAGCATCGGCAAGTGTGAAGCCTAGTGCCATCAACGCATCTAGGGCTTCGTCGTTCATTGGCAAAACGCCCTGCTCTGGTTCAGCTTTACGACCATAATAGGTTGGCAAGCCAACTTTATCACGCAAATCAACAATGACACGTTCAGCGGATTTTTTACCGACACCGGAGGCTTTAGAAACATAGGCCGCATCGGCGTTCGCGATGGCGTTGCGCACTTCCTCGACTGGGGCGAGGCTTAAGATGGCCATGGCGGCCTTTGGCCCAATGCCCTGGACGGAAATCAATAATTCAAAGAGTTTTTTGGCGGCGAGGCTAGTAAAACCAAATAATTCCTCGGCCTGCTCACGAATGTGGTGATAGGTATAGAGTTTAACGTTATCTTCCAGATGGAGCGCATCAAAATCAATAGTCGACAGCGTCACTTCGTAGCCGACACCTTGAACATCAATAATTACTGAGTTAGCGAATTTTTCGGCGACTTGGCCGCGAACGTGTGCAATCATGCTTTCATTATATCATCTGGCGCAAGGAAAAGGCCCGCCATTGCTGGCGGGCACATTTCTTAGTGGTGAGCAGCATAATCAGCGTAGAAGACGTTCCCGCCGTACTCGTAGTCACCCTCCAGGGTGGCGTGGCCGGCGTGGAAGTAGCAGTAATCCGTTGACGGCAAGTAGTATGTATCGCCGTTCAAGACCTCGCGCGGGATCTCGCGGCAACGCTCCAGGGCGTCGAGCTCTTTATACTCGTGCGTCCACAGAATCATGGCCGGCGAAAAGGCGCCCGACATATAGATGACACCCTCCAGGGTGTTCGGGAACTCGCCGCTCAACATTCTGTTGAACACCGTTTCGGCAACCGCCTGGCCACCATTTCCGCGACATTCGTGGTAGATGAGGCGAGCTAATGCCTCGTTCTCCTCGTCAGTCAAGGTAATCGAGGCATAACGGCCACTGCCATAGAACAGCTGCAAGCTCTTTTCGACTTCGCTGACGGCGTTAAAGATTTCAGCAACGTCAGCTTGGTAAGTCTCATAGTCTGGCTCAGCTGCATACTCTGGCATCTCCACTACCACTTCCGTAACAGCTTCTTCAGTTACTTCTTCGGCGGGCTTTGATGCTTTGATTTCAGATGTTTTAGCTTCCTTTTTGGCGGCCGGCATATCCGGCAGATCGATGACTTTGATAGCGCCATCAAGCGTCATCATAGCCAGCGTCGGCGGCTCCACTGCATTTGCATGACTGGGGCGGCCTTCATCGGGCAGCTTCGCGTCATCACGCTTAGCGGCGCGAATCAAGGTTTTGGTTGGCGTGACTTCTTGTATCATTATCGGTTCCGTAACGTCAGCGTTGTCAGATACTGCGACGGGTTTGCCGCGACCGTGAATTGAGGCGCCGATGCAAACGGCGAGCGTAATGATCATCCCAATTACGGCGTACATAACACATCTTCTGACATAATTATCCATAAAAACAATCCCCTCCCTATTACTTCTCTGGAGTGCTTATGCGTACTCTTCTCAAGGTCCATGAGCATTTAAAACGCCCACATCCTTCTATTGTATCATAGATTTTTATTTTTGTCAAGTATAAGCACTACTGATAGGCTAATCTGGTCATTAAAGCGTGCGTGATGGCGGCCGCTAGCGCATCGGCAGCATCATCTGGCTTGACGACTTCTTGCATATTGAGATATTCGCGCACAGCCTCTTGCATCTGTTTTTTGGCGGCGCGACCGTAGCCGGTAAGAGTTTGCTTAATCTGTAACGGCGTGTATTCATAAACTGGAATATTGCGCTGGCGAGCGACCAAAATACAGACCCCGCGCGCTTCTGCGACAGTGATGCCGGTGGTAATATTTTGGTTAAAATAGAGTTTTTCAATGGAAACTTCGTCCGGGTGGGTTTCGTCAATAATCTGATTGAGCGAGTCATAGATGTCCAGTAGGCGGTCCGCTAACGGCGTGTGAGCAGGGGTAGAAATAACGCCAGCAGTGATCATGCGCGGCTGCTTATGAGTAATGTATTGCACGACACCAAAACCACAAATACCAGTACCTGGATCAATTCCTAAGACGCGTTTCGTCGACATATCTTAAGTATAGCGGTTTTTATCTCTTTGCGAAACTGAAAGAGCGCGAAACCAATGCCACCAAGCAAAAGTGCAATAATTGCCCCACCGGCGACAAATATCTGAGGGCTATCGTATGTTTCTTCTTCAGATGACGGCGTAACGGGATATTCTTGGGCGGTATTAGTGCGAATTTTGCGACAACGTCCTGTATCTGGGTTGCGCTCATAACCTTCTTTGCATTCAGTAGACGCGGAGGTAGTTTTATCCTTATTACAACGACCGGTAAGAATATTGAGATGGTAGCCATCTTGGCAGATTTTGATAGTGGTAGTTTCGATTTTCTTACAGCGACCAGTTAAAGGGTTAAGATATTTCCCCTCTGGACAAATTGTGGCTTCGGCGGTTTCTTGGCTCTTAACGCAGTTGCCAGTTTCGGGATTGATCTCCTTGCCATCGGGGCAGGTCTGGAATTGTTGATATTGGTTTTCTGCCCCCGGAGTGGGCAAAAATGTTTGGAGCCATTTCTCATCGGGCGCACCTCTGTTAAACAGGGCATAAGATGTGCCCTTCTTTTGGCCGTGTGGATAAATAAAATCTATCAATATATCACCAGATGAATCAGTAATACTAATCGTATTAAACGTGGAAGGGTCTTTCGTAAGGAGCAGTCCGGAGTCTTGAAACAAATAATACTGCTCTGGCGCAAGCTGGCCAGACGGCGAAAATTGACTACTCTTATACTTTATATAACAGAGGTCGAGTTGGATAGCGTTGGCGGTAGGGTTATATAATTCTATGAATTGTTCTGCGGCGGATTCACGGTAGTAACTATATATTTCCGTGATAATCAAATCGCCACAATGAGTAGGTTCGGGTGGCGGCACCATACTTGACAACGCCTCTATATTAATCTCCGGATGATATATTTCTGGCAAAAAAGACCCATCTGTTTGGCGAAGGTAGCTATAATTATCTGCTGCAGTGGTGGTAAATTTGGGCAAGAAATGGTTACAAATAGCTTTACCCCAGCAAACATCATCAACCAGCTCATCGTAAAACCAGATCTGCAAAGCGCCAGCCGTTGACGCAAGCCCACTACTGGAAAAATAGTACTGATATGGCGTGTCCATAAAATCTACGTATTGTGGGCTATTTTTAAAACCAAGCACTAGGCGATCCGTCTGGAGCAAATAGCCCGAAAATACAATTGTGCCAGCAAGATTACCGGAACTATTGAAATAGCGCAATTCAAAACCGTCTAAAGATAATGGCTCGGTGCCCAAACGGGCAAGCTCAATAAAATCATAATTTTGGGACGAAGCATCATCTTTATATCCGGCATTAAAAGCCGAAATAAACAGAGACGACAAGCCATCCGTGGCAAAAACCGGAGCGCTAATTAATGTGCTCACGAAAACAGAAATGACAACCAATATTCGTTTCATATTTTCTACCCTATAGTCAACGAAAAAATAAACAAGCGTAAGTGCAATAATTCCCCAAGCGTGCTACACTTAAAACATGAGCGATTTGCTGAGTATTGCCGTAATCGCCTTAGCCGGTATTGTTCAAGCTTCCCTGCAAATAAGTCTGGGCGGCCTTGTTTTGCTATACCATTCAAGCATGGGCCAACACCGTCGTCGCAAAACGCGCTATCTTGCAAAGAGTTACATTTGGGGAGCCTTGGCGATTAGCTTTTTGGCTGTTTGCGCCGGTGCATTCATCTTAGAACGGATCTTTCAGGGCGAAATCGCGCGCGAAGCGGTATTTGTAGTCTCTGGCATGTTGCTTGCCTCGGCGGCAGTAATGTGGTTGTTATATTACCGACGTGGTCGCCAAAGTACGCAAACGTGGTTGCCAAAGAGCCTCACGCATTATATTTCGCGCCGGGCGCGGGCGACCGGAGATAATATTGAGGCCTTCTCGCTGGGCATGCTAAGTGCTTTTGTAGAATTGCCGCTAACAATCGCAATCTACGCCGTGGTAGCAAACTGCCTCATTAGTACGACGCAGCCATTTTTGGCATTAGGTATATACTTAGCCGTAGTCGCGCTGCCGATGGTATTACTAAAGCTTCGCATGAAAACTGGTCGCAATGTGGCCGAAATACAACGTTGGCGCATTCAGAATAAAGCTTTTGTGCGGATTATTTCAGGCAGTGGTTTTGCAGTGCTTGCAGTGGTTGTCTTAACATTCTGGGGGTTATAATGGCGCGACGGAAACAAATCACCTACGAATATTCACATGATGGTGTTAAGCAGAGTGTAATTCGCTACGCTAAGGGCGTGCGCCAGCCTGAGGGCTGGGCCGAACAGATGGGCGAACGTGTAGCAAGAGCAGTCGACAAATGGATTGCCGATAAAGATATTGTGACTGAAGACGATTTGCGCCGAAAAATCATTGCCGAGCTGCAAGTTTTGAATCAGGATGTCGCTTTTGCTTATCAAAATCATGATAGAATAATATAAGATGAAGAAACGTTTTGATTATGATCTGGCTATCCTTGGCAGTGGAGATGCCGGAGGTGAAGCGGCATTGATTGCCGCGAAGTCAGGACTTAAGGTCGCCTTAATCGAATCGCAGAAATGGGGTGGCTCGAGCCTGAACTACACTAATGTGCCATTAGGAGCACTATTCCACGCCACCAAATTATTCCGTTCCGCAACGGAGGGCGCACGCTTTGGACTTTCGAGTGCAAATTTGCGCTATAATTATCCAACGCTCAACAACTGGAAAAATGTCGCCATGAAACGGGCGCATGCAAATAGTAAGAAAGATTTTGAGGAAGCCGGAGTTGATTGTATCCACGGTCTTGGACGCTTACTTTCTGCGCATGAAATCAGCGTTGGCGACCAAAAGACTATCAAGGCAAAGAATATTCTGCTTGCTACTGGTGCGAGTATGCTCGATACTGGCATCACGATTCCAGAAGATTATGATTATTGGCTACCAGAAAATGTGCTCGAAATGATTCGTCCACCAAAGACGATTTTCATCGTAGGCGCCGGTCCTACCGGTTGCGAATTAGCACAATTCTTCGCGACACTCGGCACAGAAGTAATTGTGGCCGAAATCGCCGGACGCCTGTTGCCACGTGAAGATGAAGAAGTTGGCCAAGTATTAGACGAAATCTTTAACAAGCAAGGCATCAAAGTCCTCACACAATCGCGTGTAATTGCGCTAGAAAAAGACGGGGTTTCAAAGAAAGTTATTTTCCTACGCGGTGGCCAAGAAAAATCTGTACGCGTAGATCAAGTTTTGCTTTGCACTGGTTCGGCGCCAAATATTGATTTGGGGCTCGAAAATGCTGGCGTAAAATTCACCCGTAACGGTATCCAAGTCGACGAGACGATGCGCACCTCGCAGAAGCATATTTATGCGGCTGGCGACGTAATTGGCGGACATAGTTCTACTGAAAAAGCGCTGATTGATGCGCGTGTAGCTGTGTCGCATATTATTGGGCGCAGCAAAGCTATAGTTGATTATCGCGGCGTAATTCGAATCACAGACATCGCGCCAGAAGTCGCGCAACTTGGCGTAACAGAAGACGATTGCATCCGCGCCGACCGCAAGATAAAGAAGATTGTGCTGCCACTAGATGTAGTGCAAAAATCAAATATCACGGATGAGGATCGTGGCTTTATTAAGCTTATTTGTACAAAGAAAGGTGACAAACTAATTGGCGCCACAATTATGGCTCCACACGCCGGCCTCATGATGCAAGAATTATCATTGGCAATGATGTTGGATTTGTCGGTTTATGATATAGCCCGCATGCCGCATCTTGCGAATGATTGGGGTGAGCTAATTCGCACAGCATGCGAAAGGATGTAAAAATATGAAGAAAAAACGAATACTCATAGTGCTTGCGATAATTGCAGCATTATCTATTGGTTTTTTAATCTTACAAAAAACCACCTATGCCGATGACGGTTGTACAAATATAATCTTTGCCGGAAACAACTGCAAGGATATGGACATTGATGATGTAAAACATATTGTCCATATTGTCCTAAATGTCCTGACGGTTGGCATGGTGGTGGGCGCAACAGTGGGCGTAATTATATGTGGTTATTGGATTTTGACCGCGCGCGAGAATACCGCGCAGCTCGAAAAAGGCAAAAAGCGCCTATTTGAAATAGTAATCGGATTAGCACTATGGTTCTGTGCTTTCGGATTGGTCTATCTGTTCATTCCAAATGCAGAAAATGTTGATGGTGTAGACCAATTACCGCAAGGATATGATGGCGGCAGTCAATCGGCGCCACAAACGCCAACTACTGAGATAACAAGTGGCGATAATAGCGCAAGTGAAATAGATGTGCCAGCAGCAAAAAATCCGACCGGAGACGAAGGAACAGTATAGGAGTTAATATGCAAGATTCTGGACCAATCACACCAACTCATTATCAAAATAATGCGCAATTTGGCTATGTTGAAGAGCAAAAGCCAACTTATGAAACTAAAAGTCACAGAAAATTGATCATCTTCGGTGGTATTTCCCTCACGATATGTTTAGTGGTTGCAGGTTTCGTGGTGCAGTTTAGTAATATTGTACGCGATGAAAACGGGCGAACAATTTCTGATATAGAGAACGAAATTTCAGCGATAGAAACAGAGGTTGAACCATTACAGAATGAGCAGCTCGAAACATTCCGCAACGAAGGATTTAGTGAAACGTATTATGCTAAGGCGGAAATCATTACGCAAAAAGTCGACAAACAAATTGAATTATCTGTAGCCAAAGATGCCCTTTCGGAGGTGCAAAAAGAAACGAATCCGCTCAAAAATGGGTCTGCGTATTTCTTTATTGGAGCATTCTTCATGCTGATGATTACGTTAATAATCGCAAGGGTTAGGAGATAAGAAATGATAATAAAAGAAAAGATAGCACCTAGCCAAATTGCTTGCATATTAGTTTTTAATATCGCTATTACTGGCGTGCTGGTTTATTTGACGCAATCTAACTTTACCACTCCCGTTAAAGCCGTAGAGTCTGGCTATAATTATGCTTCGGAAGGTAATTATAACAATTCGCCCGCTACTCCAGTTGCTATATCTTTTAGTGAGTTCGTAAACGGAAATAGCAGTTACAATATCACTAAATACTACAACCAGGTTAAGGATTCGATTGGCAGCGAAGGAAACGTCCGCGGCGACGATTATGCCAATAAGAGTTACTGTACGACCGATAAACCAGATTTCTATTTAGTAAAAGATACGAATGGGGATCTGTTTAATGCTGCCGAGAGCGAAGGCAAAGGTGGTCCAGCCACTACGGCAATGCTTTACAATACATACTTGCTTCAATATTTGGTGAACTGTTTAGGCAATTACGGTGCGAGGGAGGCCAAGATTACCCTGCCAGAGGGTACATTCTATTTCTTGAATGGGCACAATAAGATGACCACCGATCCAACCATTATTAATCTCCTAAAAGAAAAGCAGAAAGGCGAAAACTACGAGCAACACGTTATTAAGCCAACAGACAACCTATATATTAAGGGGCGCGGATACAGCAAAAGTACTACGCAAACTGTATTGAAGCCGTATACAAGTGCAACTTATTCAACCACCGTCAACGCGGCAGCGCCAGATATGTTTTTCTTCAACGACTATAGTGCTTCTTGGTACCTATTAAAAGACAGGTATTTATCTAATAACCGCTACGAGTATTTTATTATTGATGGCGAGAAAGCTTCGGGCAAGGCATACACTTCTTCTGGCAAGGGTTTTATGTATAATTTGTTTAAAAATACTGATTGGCGTTATGTTACCGTTCGTAATACAGACGGAACCGGTTTCGGCGTCGATGCGCCAATAAACTCTAGGATTGATAACTGTATTGCCGAGGGATGCGGCAAAGGGTTGGCCTGGCCAAATGCCAGTAGTGGTGCGTCTGGGTTTGGTATTGGGACTGGAATAGCCAATAACGAAACCTTCTCTATAACAAATAGCGCTGCGATTGGGAACCGTTTGTTTGGAATCTTCTTTGAGCATCAGAATCGTTTTAATGGCGACAAATACGAAGCGGTAAGTGGCAATTTTACAGTGTCAAATACTACCTCTAAAGCAAACTGGTATAACTACGGTGGATATCGCGCATACGATCTAACCTATGGCAGCAATAATAAAAGCATCGTTGGTTGTACGGATTTGAATCGATCATTGCGAAATTCAAAGATTAGCGTCGGCTTTTATAAAGCGCCAATTCAAGAAGGCGTGAATAACTACAATCGACAGTGCACAAAACAGAGTGTTTATATTGACGATAACTCGCGTAACGTTTCCATCACCGGCATCGAAACCACCGGAACAAAAAGTGGTAATTTATACTTTGCCGACGTAAAGAATGATAGCTATTACAAAACGGCTATGGATTGGGCAATCGATCACTCCATTATTCAAGGATGGGTCAACCCAGAAGAAAAATTTGCAACTGGTGACGAGATGGACAGTTTATATGCCGGCGTGGGCGAAAAGCTGCAACGTAGAGATGCCGTAATATATCTATGGCGATACAATAATCGTTCAGGTAAAACCGTTTCTACCAAAAATGGCAATATCAGTAGCGCAGATTCAAAACAACATTATGAAAAGACTTGCTTTACCGATGTCGATCCTACCGCGTATTATGCCCCGGCTGTAAAGTGGGCTTTAGAGAATGGCGTCACTAAAGGTATTTCTGGAAATTGCAATAAAGAAAACTTGAATGGTTCCGGCGTATTTGGTTCTACAAACGCTAATACGACCACGCGCGCCGAGTTCATTACTATGCTTTGGCGCATGAAAGGCCAACCATCTCCGAATCCAGGTGGCGATACGAGAGACTTTAAAGATGTAACGAAAACGTTGGATAGTGGCGCGGAGTCGTGGTACTACGATGCGGTAAAATGGGCCCGCAGTGTCGGCTTGACTAACGGTACGGGCGAAAATGAGTTTACGCCTAACGGTGAATGTACCCGCGAACAAGCAATTTCTATCCTCTGTCGTCTTGATGGATATTGTAAGATCGAAGATTCAAAGAACGCGATTAAGGCACTTCAAAGCCATTAAAAATATGGCCAGATGGCCATTTGAAAATCTTGGTGGCGGGGGTTGGATTTGAACCAACGACCTTCTGGTTATGGGCCAGACGAGCTACCAGGCTGCTCTACCCCGCGACGATAGTATATATAATACGCTTATCCAAACAAAAAGTCAAGCCACTCAGAGAAGTTACTGCGGTAACTCGGGATTTCTTCGGTTGGTTCATTATATTTTTTGAGCGCGGCTTCAGAGTTTGGTGGCAAAATAACCATTTTTTCGCCTGGGAGCATCTTCCCCGCTTTGGCTCGAGCGGTAAGTTCTTGGTATTCTTCGGTCTTATAGTATTCTTGCTCGAGCTTAAGGGTGTCAACTTCGATCTTCATCTTGGCGTAGATAAGTTGGCGTTCTTTGAGTTTTTGCTCAAGCGCCCAGTTGCGTGCAGTAGCGTTTACAGTACCGATAATGAAATAGGCGCACAAAACTATTACAATTACCAACGCAATGTTGCGTAAAGTAAAAATGTCTTTTTTGCTGTAATAGCGCAGGCGTCGAAAAGCTGCGACAATTTTATCCCGCATACGTTTATTATAGCAGATTGGTTGGAACCGTAAGCTATCAGATATGGTATACTTGAAGGTACGGGGGCATAGCTCAGTGGTTAGAGCAGTCGGCTCATAACCGATTGGTCGCTGGTTCAAGCCCAGCTGCCCCCACCAATCCTAAAAAGATATTTTTCTGATTTCTAGTTTATCGAGCGTTACGCTCTTTTTTTGTCGACCAAGTTTAATGTCGACTTCTTGTTTCTCGTTGGAGACATTCGCCACTACCGCTTCATGGCCAGATTTGGTTTTGCGAGCCACTATGGCAACATCTTTTGAATCATAGTCACAACGTATTACGCGGCTGCCGGCTGGAAATAGTTTGGCAAACTTTTTTAGTGCACCGTAAATCGGTGTAAGAATAAAATCGTCCTCCGCTTCGTTTAGAATAACGGGGCTTTTTACAAAATTATCGCAATAGCTCGGCCCGCCCCGCCACGACAAAAGCATATTCCAGTCTAACCAAGCGCTAGTACCAGAATTAATATCCGACATAATTTCATAATAATATGGGTTGGCGGCAGTGGCCCAGTCGGCGGGATTATAGGCGGAAAAACCGACACACATCTCTGAGCTTAACATCATGATGCCTGGATATTTTTGACGTACCTGCCACATTTCATCTGGATAGGTGCCATCATACCAGTGATAGCAAAGACCGGCAACTTTTTCGTTATAACCATATTTCGTCGCATAAGTACCAGTAAATAAATTGTCAGCCGTTTTGGTTAGATCTTTTTTATTGTGATCCCAAAGCAGTATTTGGGCATCTAAATCGTCTAGTTCTTTTGCTAAATATTTGTAAGCGAGTTTTCTCTGTGCACGAAAAGAGTATATGCATGATTCCCATTTCTGAATTGCATGCGGCTCATTTTGTGGCGTAAGATATTTAACATTAATGCCTTCGCGCGCATAAGTATCTAACCATTTTCGGATGTATTTAGCATAGCTGCCATAACGCCATGGTTTAAGCCAGCCGCCAAAACGTTGCATATGCGTAATTTTCAAATGTTTAGGCGGCGACCATGGGCTAGCAATAATGCTAAGTTTGGGTTGTTTTTTAATAGCTCGTTTCAACATTGGTAAGACCCACTGCTCGTCGTGGGCGATAGAAAAATCGCGGAGATTCGTCTTTTTCGTATATTCGTATGGTTTGAGACAAAAATCATTACTGCCAATGCTTATTCTGCACCAACGATAATCTGTTCCATTCTTACCATAATAAGCGTCAATTAATTGTAGCTGCTTTTTGGGGCTGAGTTTCGCAAAATTATAGGCCGTCGCTTCGGTGATAGCGCCGCCCATGCCCTGCCAAGTGCCCAATTCAATATCTTTGCGGATGATAACTTTGATTTTGCCAGCCATGCCGTTATTATCTATAAGGGCTCCCGAAATGCGGTCCCCTTTTATACTTTTGCTCTTTTATTTTTCTTCTTATTATACGCTACTGGCTAAATCATGGCTGTTCGCGCATCCATTCGAGGATACAATACTCGTTGCCGGTTTCGGTATCATTATAGACAAACGGCTCGTATAGATATTCAACTTTAGTTGGTATTTCGGGCTTAGCAGCCGTATTCCCTTCAAGACGTCCATCATAGTAATTAAAGAAACCATTATAGTTTTTTACGCCAATGCCAGTAGTGGCGCCAACTGCTTTTATTAATGGATCAGTTAATGATACGTCGGCAGTATCTCGGCCGTATGTGGGCGACCCGACTATCTCAGGAATACCAGCAGTAACTTCACCATTATTAATATAGATGCCGTATGCAGTAGTGCCAGTAATAATGATGCTGCCAGACTTATGCGTAACATTATTAGATTGATTATAGATGCCGTAAGCGGTTGCGGATCCGGCTATCGTTATATTTGTATTTTTATTATCGACTGTGCCGGTATTATAAATGCCATACGTTGTATATCCTAATCTACTACGAGTTGCATTAATCGCAGAATCTTCAATTATGATTGAGCCGCTATTTTGTATATTCGTCATATTAGAATATGCGTCCGTAATAGTAGTAGCAATGATTGAGTTATTTTTAATAGTCATGTTTTTTGTGTTTTTAATTGCAATGTCGCTTGCGCAGTTTCTATTACAATTACTTTCATCTGCATACACCACGCTTGTGTTGTCTAGATTTACTGTGCCATTATTCGTGAACATGGTGCCTGTAGCCGTGCGAGATATACTACTATTATTGAAATTTAATGTGCTGTTAGCATTATTATTTATGATTAGGCCAGTACCAGAAATGATGACACCATCCATCGCGATAACGGATGTTGAGTTGCTGTAAATCGCATTTGTAACGCCACTAATAGAGGTATTGTTTACTGAGCTACCTTCTTGAGTGGCAAAATACATCGCATATGTGCCATTTGAATTGACTTGACTATTACTTAAGTCAAGAAGGCCTTCATTATAAACGCCAACATCTCCAGCAACGAAGTTAGTATCATCAATAATCGCATGGCCAGTGGCATTATTTTTAAGAATCTTCTTTGAGATTAACGTAATATTACCTATTTCAAGCGTTGCGCCAGCGTTGTTTGTTATTAGATAATCATCGCCATAATAGTGAATCGTCTTATTTTCGTCACTATCATTATTTACTATCTTGATGTCGCCATTATTAACGATAGGTTTAGTGGTTTCCATATCATGATTATTAAAATCTAATTCAAATGATTTATCGGTAGGAATAGTTATTTCGTCAACATTATAAATATCGTTAATTACCACCAATAAGTCACCCTCCTCGGCATGCTCAATAGCCGATGCAAGGCTCTTGTATTTATCGTCTCCGTTCTGAATTAAATCTATTTGCTCGCCAAGATAATCTACAAAATAGTCTTCACCATTGATTTGCTGTATCTCTTCATACATTCTTGTATCGCGAGGCATGTTCTTAATTGCGCCATCAGTATATGCGGCTACTCTCGCTTTTAATACTCCATCGTAGAAGTTTGTATTGCCATTATATATAGCGTAGGCATCTCCAATTATTTCTGGAACAGTGACACTAATGGTATCATCATTTACGCCAATCGTATTTGTGCCATTATTGATGCCGTATGTGCCTGAATGAATCTTACCACCGGTAATATTATTCGTCCCCTTATTAATACCATAACCAACGCCATTAGACGCATTCACATTAATCTCGCCGCCGCTCATGTTGAGCGAGACGTCATTGAAACCATATCCCGTATTAGTAGCATTTACGCTCAGTATGCCACCGCTCATAGAACTGCCAGTATACCCACCACTAACGCCATAGGCAGTCGGCGCAGTAATTGTTATGTCGCCATCTGTTATGTTCACGGAATAATATGAATTGTATCCAGTAACACCGTATGCTGTCTTTTGACTATTGATGTTATATGTTCCGCCATTTATGGTAACGGTCGTACCACTGTAAGGGATGTCGTGGATGTATTCAATGTACGCAGTTGGATAATTTGGATTATTTACTCCTTCAACGGTTGAGTGGGTAACAACATAATTGCCACCGTTGAACACGTTTTGGCTATAAGTACGCCCACTGTTGTAGGCGATACCATGAGATCCGCCCAAAGCATTACCATCAGCTCTTAGGTTGCCACCATTAACAATTGCTTTGCCATTTGATGTTTGGATGACATAGGTATCCTTGCCAGAGTTGCCACTTGGATTACCGGCCGGAGAATTCGTGATGGCAGTGAGATTACCAGCATTGATGGTGGCAGTAGCGTTATTGTCTATGTAAATTGCAACGTTACCAGTAGTGTCGCTCTCACTCTTAATGTTTCCGCCGTTCACAATGAGGCCGCCAGCGTGGAGATAGACTGCTCGCCAGATGCCGTTTATGTTGCCAGCTTCTATTTCTAATGTTCCGCCATTATTTGTTACAGTTGACATCGAAGCATTAACGCTATTAATTGAGCCATTTTTGTTTTCGCTTAAATCCGTAATCTTAAGACTGCCCGAGGCATTAATTAACGGCTGGTAATAAGTAATACTATGGCCATTTAAGTCTAGCGTTACATTTTTGTTATCTTTAAATTCTGGAAGAACAGATTCTGATACGATTGAAGATATAGCTTTAATCGTACCCGTACCATCAACCGCATCATACGCTTTCGTCATGGAGTTATATTGAACGCCATTTACTTCGAGGTAGGCTTCGCCCATTTCGAGCCAAGTACAATGGTAGCCATCAATGTCTTCTCGGTGATACACGGTGCCATCTGGTATACCTTTGATTGCGTTGTCCGTATATTCCGCTATTTTTCCTCTCAATACGCCGTCATAGAAATTAGTGGTTCCGCCATATATTGCATATTCATCTCCAATAATCTCTGGGTTCGTAATACTAATTAAATCATCATTTGTGCCAATTATATTCGTACTGTTATTAGTGCCATTAGTAGTTGCTTGTATTTTTCCACCAGTAATCGTCATCGTACTCGAATTTATGCCGTAGCCTAACCCACTGGTAACATTTACGATTACTTCCCCACCGGACATGGTGCCACTGATGCTATTTAATCCATAGCCGGCGTTTACGGCGTTCACTTTGAGTGACCCGCCAGTGATTGTATCGGCGTTATACCCACCACTAACGCCATAGGCAGTCGGCGCAGTAATTGTTATGTCGCCATCTGTTATGTTCACGGAATAATATGAATTGTATCCAGTAACACCGTATGCTGTCTTTTGACTATTGATGTTATA